>Ga0209390_10000001_pt1 | contig 480997 bp, 319 predicted proteins | sample BON01_FD_187212 | JGI IMG/M metagenome (GOLD analysis project Ga0209390, IMG submission 187212) | Freshwater microbial communities from Lake Bonney liftoff mats and glacier meltwater in Antarctica - BON-01 (SPAdes) (version 2) | ecosystem: Environmental > Aquatic > Freshwater > Ice > Glacier... | reverse complement strand
AAGCGTTAGTCGAAGAGCGTGACCGATCGGGCCTGCACCGAATGCAATCTCGCCCCCAAACCACCGCCATCTTCGGCTAACGGCCACAGCGTCGAAGAATCTCCGAAGCTAGCCGTCACACTTCTGAGCTGACCCTCACATCAGCCCAAATTCTCAAGCGAGTTCTACCTCGCCCTAACATTCCTACGCGCCAAGCCAGCCAAATTCTGCGGAATACCCCATCTTTCGCGACTTTCGCCCGCAAAACCCAAGCAAACCGCCTCCCGTACCACATCCGCCCCCAAAATCCAAATCCAATCTCTCCCCATTCGCGCGCCTGGCACTAATGTTGTGGCACTAATGTTGCCCAATCTCTCCCCACTCGCGCGCCTGGCACTAATGTTGCCTAATGTTGCGTGCTAATGTTGCGTGTGATGTTCTAATGTTCTAATGTTGCGCGCCTGGCACTATTGTAAGCGACGGGTTTTGAAGATTTGTGTACCCGCGCCTGGCACTATTGTACCTATCCTATTGTACCTATCGTTGACTATTGTTGTTGCTCTATTGTTGTTGCTATGACACCTTCTAAAAATTGTTGAAACTTAAAAAGTGGTCACCCGCTGAGCGATAATTCGCGGAGTCGGGGATTTATCAAGTTTTTAGACAACGGTGTGCGCCGTTGGGGAGACCACTATCAAAAGTGTTAGTTTGTTTGGGATGTTGGATCAAGTTCCAGACCAGGATGCAGGAGCAGTATTTCGTAGTTTTGTTCGAGGACATGTACGTGAACCTGTCTGCCGCGTGATGTCCGAAGAAGTGAGTCTTCTTTGCGGTACGAAGCATCATGCTACCGGAGGTGAGCATTTCCGATCAGGAAATAGTCCTGGTCGGATACAGATAGCCGGGAAACGGGAAGAAGCGATTCGTCCCCGGGTTCGTCGGCGAAAGTCTGAAAGGTGCAGCGCAGAAGTCCATCTTCAGCGTTACCAGTGAGTCCTTGATCCCAGTGAATTGGAGGCCTGGAGTTTGTCAGCGTTGAAGGCTGGCGTGAGCACGCGTGAGGCAGGTAGCGTGGCGAGTGAAACCCATGCATGGCACAAGCCGCTTGAAGGTATCGCGTTTGTGGCAATCTGTTGGGTACCCGTTTGTCGATGAATTACGTGGCCGCGACCTTTCACAAACGAACTGGTTGGTGCTGATGTTTGACGGACTTATGCTGTGGAAAGACCAGACGGCAGTGGTTGCGGTCGACCGCGCGGGTCAGAAGCATGTGCTGGATTTCGAGCTTGGTAGCAGCGCGAACAAGGACGTTGGCCTTGATTTACTGGGTCGCATGCAGACTCGCGGGTTTGGGTGCAAGCAACGTTTGTATGCGGTGCTTGATGGAAGTGCGGCCTTGAAGAGTGCGATATTGGCGTATTTTCCTGACGCCGTGATCCCGCGTTGTTTGGTCCATAAGGAGCGTAACATACTCGCGAAATTGTCGAAGCGGCATTGGGGTGAACTGGCACCGTTGTTCAAGTGACTGCGTGAAGTTCAAGGAGCCGACGCGGCACTAGAAGTAGTTCGAGAACTGGCGCGATTTCTGCAGGATTAAGAGTGCGACGGCCTTCACCCGTCTGCAGGAAGCGGGCAACGAACTGACGGCGCTACATCAGTTGAATGTACCTCGTACGCTAAATCGAAGTTGACTCAGCACCAATGCGATCGAGAATTCGTTTCGCAATACGAGGCGTCAGCTGGGCCGGGTGATTCGCATCAGGGTGGAGACGGATCCAGCCTGGCGTTTTATGGCGTTGGATAGCGTTGGATAGCGTTTTCGCTGCTGGAGGTGGAGAGGGGCTTCGGGCGAATCGCTGGGCACAACGATTTGGACTAGCTAGTAAGGGCTCTGGCGGGTCCCATCGCCCTTGCGGCGAAAACCTTGCACCTGAATCGTTTAAACATTACCCTATATAGGATCACAGACCACCCACAGTTTAAACAACGGAGGGGGGGATCCCCGAAATGGTGCTTGATTATCTTGCTGGATTTTCGAGGATCCAACTTGTGAAGCAAGCAGAGGCAGGTGAAACGATGTAAAATCTGGTAGAGCATAAGCGTTTGTTGGGCCATGTTTTTACAATGCTGGTCCTGGTCAGTTCGCTTAAGCTGCAGTTGATTTGAACGGAAACTAGTTTTTTGGGTTGGCCCGGGTTAGGTGGCAACAAAAACTTAGCTGGTGTCAAAGCGTTATAGCTGGTGTCAAAACGGCTTGATGAATCAAGCCCTCGCTTAAGTGTGGGCTTCGAATCGGCAAATGGCAAATCGTTTATCAATTCCCAATTGAATTGAGGTCACGCATGAGTTTCTCTGTCTTAGTGGTAGACGATCAGACCATCGTTCGGCTGGGGGTGTCCAGTATGTTTCAGGGATCACCGTTGATGGTTGTGGCCGAGGCGGAGACGATTGCCCAGGCGATCGAACTTGTGGGTCGCGGAAAGATTGACTTGATTCTGATGGAATCTCGTTTGGCAGGTCGGGACGCGTTGCACGGTTTGCAGCAAATCAAGTTCGACTTTCCGCAAATTCCCGTTCTCGTTTTTTCAGCGTGCGACAATCCGGTTTTTGTGGCACGCAGTAATTTAATGGGTGCATCGGGTTATCTGTTGAAGGGCATCAGTCGCGAGGAATTGGTGCAAGCGTGCATGCGCGCGATGTCCGATGAAAGCATCTGGACCAGTGAAGAGATGCGTCGTGTGACAGGTGCGATGGGGACGCCTCGGTTAGGCATTGATGTCGATGTTCCATTGACCAATCGCGAAATTCAAGTGCTGCGTCATTTGTGCGAGGGCGCTACCAATAAGGAAATTGCATTGAAGCTAGAGATTAGCTACGAAACGGTCAAGGAACACGTCCAGCATGTGTTGAGGAAAGTGAACGTTTCGGACCGAACCCAAGCCGCGGTATGGGCGGTACGGTTGGGGTTGTTTTGAACAGCAGGCGCCCTGATTGCGTTGTCAAGCAAATTCAGTCTTATTTTTTTGCGGCGTTAACTTTGGCAATTAATTGCGATTTGTTTCCCAATTTTGCAAGGGACCAGCGAGTTTCGCGATCTCAACAATAGCCGTTCAGCTGTACATCTAAAGATTGGAATCTGTCTTCGGTATTCGGTTTTTGGGGTGCATTGACATTCTTCGTGGGAGCGGTATCCCAGCGTGCAGGCAATCAAATTGCAACTGTACACTTCACAACCGGCTAGAATCGGTTTCCAATTATGGACTGCCTGGGGCGGCGGTCAGACTGCAGCGTAAGTTCGGTTCAACCTAAAAGCGTCCTTGTAAGATTTGTCGCCCTAAGATTCGTCAACTTGTGATGCAACGCTGATAGAGTGACTGAACGGACTTGGCAGGACACCTTGATTTAGAATTTTTAGTTCTCGCTTGCGAAGAAGATTTCATGACTGGTCAGCCGAAAACGTTATTCCAAAAAATTTGGGACACTCATTTGGTCCATCAAGCCGATGGCCGCTCGTTACTTTACATCGATTTACATTTGGTTCACGAAGTCACCAGTCCGCAGGCATTCGAGGGACTTCGGTTGGCAGGCCGCAAAGTTCGCCAACCGGCGCTGACGATTGCGACTCAAGATCACAACGTGCCTACAACCGATCGTTCGTTGCCCATCTTGGATCAGGTTTCCAAGCGGCAGATCGAAACCTTGCGTCAAAACTGTAGCGACTTTGGGGTCAAACTGTACGATCTGGATTCGCAGTACCAAGGTATCGTGCACATTATTGGGCCCGAATTAGGATACACTCAACCTGGAATGACCATCGTTTGCGGTGACAGTCACACGGCCACGCATGGGGCTTTTGGTGCGTTAGCCTTTGGAATTGGAACGTCTGAAGTTGAACATGTTTTAGCAACTCAGACCTTGCCCCAGTCACCGGCGAAGACATTTGAACTTCGCGTGGAAGGTGAACTGGCGGTCGGCGTTACGGCAAAAGATTTAATTCTCTATTTGATTGGTCAAATCGGTACCAGTGGCGGAACGGGGTACGTCCTAGAGTACACCGGTTCGACGATTCAAAAATTGACGATGGAGCAACGGATGACCGTATGCAATATGTCCATTGAAGCGGGCGCGCGTGCGGGAATGATTGCGGCCGATCAAACGACCTTCGATTACTTGGCAGGCAAACCTTACGCCCCGGTGGGGAGAGATTGGGAGGTAGCGGTCAAGGCTTGGCGAGAATTAGTGACGGACGCTGGAGCGGTCTACGATCGTAGTTTGGTTTTTGATGCTGCCGATATTACCCCTCAGATTACTTGGGGGACCAGTCCAGGCCAAGTGATCGGCGTGGAAGCCAACGTACCCAATCCAAGCGACTTTCAGGATGTGGTTGATGCCAAAGCCGCCGAGGATTCGCTTAACTATATGGGGCTAACCGCGGGGACGCCGATGGTTGAAATTGCCATTGACCGAGTGTTCATTGGTTCGTGCACCAACGCCAGAATCGAAGATTTGCGATTGGCGGCTAAGGTATGCAAGGGCCATCAGGTTTCGCCCAAGGTTAGCGCAATGATAGTGCCAGGCAGTGGTATGGTAAAACGACAGGCTGAAAAAGAAGGCTTGGACAAGATTTTTGTCGAATCGGGATTTGAATGGCGAGAGCCCGGTTGCAGCATGTGTTTGGCGATGAACCCGGACCGATTGGAACCGGGGGAACGCTGCGCTTCGACCAGTAATCGAAATTTTGAAGGTCGTCAGGGACGAGGGGGGCGGACTCATTTAGTATCGCCCGCGATGGCTGCCGCGGCCGCGATCCAAGGACATTTTGTAGATATCCGTCGTTGGGATTTTCGTTAACGCTGGCAGGTAGGGCGATTGATTCGAACGCGATTTCGTGTTCGCTGGACAGCCTTTTGGTAATAGGGCGTTTCATGATTTAGCGTTTCATGAGTTGGCTTGGTCCATTCGTTCCCCAAGGTGGAAGCCAAGGCGGGCGATGTTATGAGAGATAATTAGGTAAAGAATATGCAAGCGTTTACAAGAATGACGGGCGTGGCCGCATTGATGGATCGAGCGAATGTGGACACTGACCAAATCATCCCAAAGCAATTCCTGAAACGAATTGAACGTTCGGGCTTTGGGCAATTTCTGTTCTATGATTGGCGTTTTGATCTTCAAGGGAAGGCCAATCCTAATTTTGAACTAAATTTGCCAAAATATTCGGGGGCCTCTGTTTTGGTCGCCAAAGATAATTTTGGCTGCGGTTCCAGTCGTGAACATGCCGTTTGGGCATTGGATGATTTTGGAATCAAGTGCGTGATTGCTCCGGATTTTGCCGACATCTTTTACAATAATTGTTTTAAGAATGGTGTTTTGCCTGTTCCGTTGGGGCGTAGTAATATTTCGAAATTGTTTGAAGTGATTGGCGACGGCAGAAAAGAAATTACCGTAGATCTGGTTAAGCAAACGGTGCTGTGTGGCGAATTTTCAGCCGATTTCGAAGTCGACGCGTTTCGCAAACAGTGCATGTTAAGCGGATGGGACGACATTGGTTTGACACTGCAATGGGAAGAGAAGATTGCGGCATACGAGGTCCAAAGAGGCATTGGTGTGCTTGAGAAATAGACATGATTTGGCGGTGTTGAAAAGCGTTAGGACGAAGCGACGTCAGGCGGGGTCGTCGCGTTGTAGTAACGATGTTTGGTGAAGGTTAGCATTGAATTGGGAGTTGTTTACATGACGCGGCAAAAGACACAAGACCGTAGGTTACGACCTGAGGCAGTTGAGCATGAGGCAGTTGAGCATGAGGCAGTTGGTCATAAGGCAGTTGGGCATAACAGGTCGTTGCCGCTGGTGCTGATCTTGGTGCTTAGTCTAACTTTGGTTTGGGTTAGTGCGTGGGCTGCGATTTCAAGTGGCGACCGCAGTCTTGGGACTGCGAATTTCGTTTGGGCTGAATTTGCCTTAGGTAGTCTACGGGAGACCAGTTATTTCGCAGGTGAAATGGTTCGAGCTGAGTCTGAAGAAGATGAGGTTGTGGTGCAGTTGCCCAGTACCTATAAAAAAATGAACATTCCCAAGGCGAACCCAATAACCAAAGCGAAGGTCGAACTTGGCAAGCAATTGTATTTTGACAAGCGATTATCGGCCGACGATTCGATCAGCTGTGCGTCGTGCCATGATCCGCAGCATGGTTGGTCCGAACCTGCAAAGCATTCAACTGGATTCAACGGATTGAAGGGGAATCGAAATGCACCCACGATATTGAACAGTTCTTTTAGTGTGTCTCAATTTTGGGACGGTCGGGCAGCCAGTTTAGAAGACCAGGCATTGGGACCGATTCAGAATCCGATTGAAATGAACATGCCCTTGGAGCAATTGGAGAAAAAGCTGTCCGCGATTGTTGGATATCAGGAACAATTCCAAGCGGTCTTTGGCACGCAAGTGAATCGCGAAGGCATCGCATTGGCGTTGGCGGCGTTCGAGCGAACGATTGTCAGTGGTGAAGCCGCTTACGATCGATTCAAGGCCGGCGACCAACAAGCACTGAGTCCATCGGCGGCTGCCGGGATGAAATTGTTCTTTGGGAAAGCGAACTGCAGTGCGTGTCATGCGGGCGGCACGTTTTCCAATAGCGCTTTTCACAACATTGGGATAGGAATTGATTCCCTGAAGCCGGACCTTGGACGCTTTGTGCACTCGAACTTAGAAGGCGATCTTGGAAGTTTCAAAGTGCCATCGCTTCGTGACATCGCTTTGACTGCTCCCTACATGCATGATGGTAGTTTGGCAACATTGGAAGAAGTTGTCGACTATTACAACAAAGGTGGAACAGACAATCCGCAATTGGATGAAGAGATCTACTCATTGGGTTTATCCGACCAGCAGAAGGCAGATTTGATCACTTTCTTGAAAGAGGCTTTGACCAGTGAGCAGCCCTTGGTGATTGACCCACCGAATTTGCCCCAAAGCGTTGAATAATGAACTTCTGTGCGGATGAACGGTTGAGGACTGGTAATTTCTTGACGGATTGCGTTTTGATGCCTTTGGAGTTCGAATAGATAGGGATTCGGTTGCCGGTTCGCTGGCAATTTGAGCCAATAGTTTGGCAAGCGAACAATCAACCATCGATTTGGAGAAATAATAATGAAAAAGCAATGGTTCATGGCCTTGTGTTTGATGACGGCGATGACGTTCCCTGGAAACATGATTTTGCTGGGACAGGACGCAGGCGGAGACGGAACGACCGCGACGCAGGAAGAAACCAAAGAAGAGGCGAAGCAGGAAGCAACCGAAGAAGCGAAACCTCAGGAAGAAGCGAAACCGCAAGAAGAAGACAAGCCGGCTGAGGAAACGCCAGCACCGGAAACACCAGCACCGGAAACACCAGCACCGGAAACACCGGCGGCTCCGGCAGTCGCGACCCAAGAAGGCGTATCGATGGAAGTTGCCATCGACGGTCTCTACAACCCGTGTGGGATCGCGATCCAACCTGAAACCAAGACCGTTTTTATCGCCGACAGCGGTAACAAACGAATCGTACGTTGGGTTGAGGGGAAGTTGGAAGAAGTGGTTGTCGAATTCCCTGAGGACATTTACGGCAAAGGACCGAAATACGCGATTGGGCCTTTAGGTTTGGCTTTCCTTGATAAAGATACTTTGGTCGTTGGCGGTGGTGGATATCCAGACGGTGAAGAACTGTTGCGAGTTTATAAAGTGCCAGCCGCCGGCGAAGCCGCTATTAAAGCAGATGCGATGGAAACATCGATGGTGATGGCCGCGGACGGAGACATCAAGGGCGAAGGCAATTTTTATGCTTTGGCGGTGACCGCGACTGGAGTTTACGCAACCTTGAACGGTGACGACGTCAAGGGTTGGGTTGGCAAGGCGACGCGTGAAGGAAGTGTCTTAAAGGACTTCACTCGATTTATTGCCACCAAAGAGGCCACCGAAGTGGACGCCCCTGTGGGGATTTGTGTCCATCCTGATGGTTTCCTTGTGGTTGGTCAAATGGGTGAAATTACCGTGCCAGGCGATTCGTTGTTGACGTTCTATCGCGAAAGCGATGGCAAAGAAGCTGGTAATTTCAAGACCGGACTTAGCGATATCACAGCGGTTGGGTACAGCACCGCCGGCCATCTTTACGCGTTGGATTTCTGTTGGAATGATACCACCAAAGGCGGGTTGTTTCGCTTGGTAGCCGAAGGCGAAGATGCTTGCATATCCAAGCCAATGATCGGTTTGGATAAACCCACGGCAATGGTATTTGACGAAGATGGAAACCTTTGGGTAACTGTGATTGGAACGGCTGCTGAAGGTTCCGAAGACAAAGGCGGCAAAGTTGTCAAAATAATGGGTTTGCCAACCGGCAAGAAATAATGCCCGCAGGTTCGGGTAGGTTTGTCGGCTAGTGTTGCTGGAAGCCGACCTGTCATACAGGGTATCGATTGACTAGCAATTTTAAAAAAAAAACGGCGCCCCAGTTTTGGCTGGGCCGCCGTTTTTGTTGATGGGAAGCGATGGGTTGCCCGTGTGTGTTTTAGGCATTGTTTGGTGTCGCTTGGTGTTATTTACTGAATCACCAGTTGAACACTCAACGCTGCATCGGCGGTCGGTCGGCTAACTGTGGCATTGATGCCGCGATTATTAGGGTCATTAGCGATCTTTCTGAAGAACGATGCGGTCAGGCTTTGGTCGGCCTTGCGTTGAACGTTTCGGACGTCAGGTACACCCAATGGTTCTTGATCGGGAAGTTGAGTGCGCAACTTGGCGTTGACCGAATCTAGTAATTCTTGCAAGGCTTGTTTCCCGCCGGCATCGGCCAATACCTTGACTTGACGCAATTGAGTTTCGATTTCTAATAAGTTTTGGACTCCCACCGCATTGGGTAATTGGCGTGCGGTGAGCTTCAAGGCATAGACGGAAAGCTGATTGTTTTTATCCTTCAGGAAGACCTTGACGGTCGACGTTGGGCCGTCGGCCAGCATCGAACGGTAGCCAACCAATTCTTGCTTGATGTTTTCTGGCGAGGTCTCCAAGAAATTGTGTTTTTCGATAATGAAATCAAGCAATCGTTGCAATTCGGGTGGGCTTAGTTTCGCTTCGCCGATCATCATCACAGGTGAGTTTCGTCCACCCACCACTCGGCCGTCCGCATAGATTTCTAAGGTCGGTTCGCGTTGAAAGTCTTGAATTGGCGCTCGGAATCCGCCGCCAATATCTAGGGTGATGACTGGGATCGAAGTATCTTCACTAAATAAATACTTGGGCATCGGTTCTTGTTTCTGATCCTGAGTTGCCAAGGTCACGATGGTATTGGGTTGTGCGAACGCATGGGTTGGTGAGGTAACTAAGTGGGTACCGGTCGACACGAAGGCCAGCGTACACAGTGTCATTGCTAGGCAGTAACCGCTGGGGCTACCGTGCTTTCTATAATCGTTGTGCCGAGGGGGCAGGAAAGCGATGTGATCCACTTGTTTTTCACGAGTGGTCTGCGGCACATTTTTGGGAATGAACATGATGTAGGATGCCACCTATGTTTCGAGGAGATTTTGGGAGGTGAGGATTCGATAGCTACCTTGGCTGACCGGCGTCAGTGGGTGGTCGACCTGAGTCTACTGAAGATCCAATTTTAGGTTAGAGCCTTTAGCGCAAAGATGCAATCTTCAAAATGTTGTTAAAGTCGACAGAATGTTTCGTTTCGATGGTAGGTCACCGAGATAAAGCCAGTCTTTTGGATGCCCTATTCAAGGTTAAAAGTTCCAGTGTTTTCTTGGTTTCTGCCGAATATTGAAAAAGAATGTAAGGAATATGCCATTGGTTCGAACTCGTTGGTCAGCTAATTCGTACGCGAGAAATCAAGTATCATGTCAAAGATTGGGGGGATTTGGTTTCCCAAACGGGGTAATCAGATAACGCGATTATGACCACTATGAATGAGAGCCTGATGTCCAACAAAGGAGAAGGAAAGTTGATCGAGCGAATGTTTGACGCGGAAGCTGAACTTGCCCCCGAGGATTGGGTTGATCAGTATGCTGATCAATTGTACCGCTATGCGATCGTGCGAGTTGGCAAGGCCGAATTGGCCGAAGAATTAGTGCAAGAGACTTTCTTGGCGGGGCTAAAAGGTGCCCAACGATATTCGGGTGCAGGCACACCTGCTGCTTGGTTGCACGGGATATTGAAGCGAAAAATTATTGATTACTATCGTAAAAGCGGGCGGCAAGCCAATATTGCCGAGGATGACGAAAGTGCAATGAATCAGATTTTTGATTCGTCTGGAAACTGGCGCAACGAGCCCAAGTTGTTTGGAGACCGTCCCAGCCAATCGATCGAGAACTTGGAGTTTTGGGAATCGTTTTATTCTTGCTTGGAAGGTCTGCCAACGCGGCAAGCTAACGCATTTAAGATGCGCGAAGTTGATGATTTAAAGTCGGATGACATTTGCCAACAGTTAGAAATTTCGTCGACCAATCTCTGGGTTTTGTTGCATCGAGCTCGATTGCGTTTGGCAAAGTGTCTGCAGCAAAAATTGAATCTAGAAGGGGGTGTCCCATCGTGAATTGGTTCAAGCGACGTTTTCGATGGATGAATTGCAGAGAAATGTCTGAACGGTCATCCAAAGCAGCCTACACCAAAATATCATTCCTTGAGGGGACTGGGTTGCTGTTTCATCTGGGCATGTGCAGTCTCTGCCGCAGGTTTGACAAGGATATGAAGCGATTGACACGACTGGTTCGACGCGATGTCCAGCGGATGGAGAGCGATTCAGGTGAATCCATGCCCAACGAAGCAAAGCAACGTATCAAGGAAAAGTTGTCGTAGCGGCGGTCTTTATGTTCTTTGCGGTTGATAGCGACGGTGACGATTGTAAAGTCACCACAGTGCGGGTTTTTTTCAGTGGATTCACCGCTTTTCCCGTTAATCTGTTGATATCCGGCAGTCAAATCCTCGGTTTATGTGCAATAGTTGCCCAAGGGCCATTTGGAACATTTGTAAACGTCTGGGCTCGTGAACACCTGGCGATGTTTAAGTTGGTATCATGCCTGAGGATTCCCTGCAAAACTTTCGTCAATCGCTGACTCGTCAGCGACAGCAGGATCAGTCGGGGGCGTATCAAGATCCTTCTGCTTCGGCCGGGTTGCCCGCAGGTGGCGACAATGTACCCGGTTTCACTTCCGCAAATGACGCGTTTGGTCTGTCAGTGGGCGGCAACGGTTTCGGATTGCCAAATTCAGAAGGAAATCTTGATTCGGGTGTGAAAGTCGTACAATCCTTTGAGGGATCGCGCTTAGAATCGGATTTGCTTTATGGCTTGAAGACCAGAAACTTCAACAAAGTAGAGATCGACCCGGCTCGCCATTCTTTTCGGACTCAGATTTGGATTGCACCCTACGCCGGTGGAATCCTGCCGTCGCCACATCAATTGTTCCAGGTCAAAGCATACGACCTGGGATTGGATGGAGTCAGCTTCCTGTTTCCGATGACATTCGCGAAAACATCCGTCGCGATTCGTTTGCAGATCCAAAAGCAAACGATCGATTTTTGCGCAGAAGTGGAGACGCAAATTTTGGTGCAAACGGTCGAGTATGGTTACATGAACCAAGTGGACTGTCGTTTCATTGGGCGGCTACACTTGACCTAGATCCCAAATTCGATAGATCACCCTGGAAAGTTTGATTCCGCACTTAGTATCGTGACACACTTAGTATCGTGACACACTTAGTATCGTGACACACTTAGTATCGTGACACACTTAGTATCGTGACACCCCCAAGGGATTCAACGGTGCGATTCCTTGGGTATCTTCGCCGGTACTTCGTCGGAGGTCATTCTCTGCCCGGCCTGTCTACCGCCAGTGCGTGCTTGTTCTTTAGATGTGAATGCTTGTTCTTGCTTTTTCAGCGTCAAATGCTTCGCACGTTCCCGGTCGCAACTTAAGCTTTGGAATCATTGGGCTGCGCGTAGATTGCGGCCAGCCCGAAACCAAGGGCGTCTTCGGTCTTGCGGCTATACTCCATTAGTTTGGTGAAGTCGCCGGCCTGTTGGCAGCAATTGAATAAGATTGGCGTCCAGCGACTTCTTTGGTGTTCGGCACTGTTATCCAATTGTTGAATTAGCAATTCGATTGCTTGTTCCGGATTGTGCGTGCGGACAAGTAATTCAACGACCACTTCGGTGCACTCCATTTGAGTTTCAAGGCTGAACGTGTTTGTGGGGTCCTTGGTTTCAAGTGTCGCCTTCGCTCGCTGTTGTTTGAAGAAATCTAAGCCTTGTGCTGCATCTTCATCGCCAACTAAGCAGCTGTAGTAAAGTCGATGCGATTCGAAGTAGGGTTCGAATGGCAAGTGACCTGGGGGTTGGAATAGTTCAGCCAATTGTTTGCCGTATTCACATAGTTGAATCGCCAATTGTTGCATTTTTGAATCGTCAACAATTCGTCCGATGCGCAAAACGCTACTTAGGTGCGTCACATCGATATGGTAGCCACCGTCGGCGAATAGTTCCGGTCGTCCGCTGATCAATTCTGCTAGGCTGACTTTTCCAGGAGGGATCGGCAGAGTCTTGGCAAGATGGTGTTTTACATTGGAAACCAATTCATCGTAAACATGTTCAATCAATCGGCCAGCGGCTTCTTGTTTTTCGGTCAAAGCGGCCGAATGCATTTGAGTGTCGTAGGCCGTGATCGCATTGCATGTGCCCATGCGATTGAGTGTCAACTGGAACCCCCAAGCCGGACTAACGCCCTGCCCTATTGCAACATCGATAATTTGCTCAGTGTTGTCATCGTCGGGGAGAATCGAGTGCAGCAATTGTTTTGCTCGTTTGGCGTCGCCAACCGGTCGAAGATACATCCATCCGTCGCGGATGTGTCCGTCTTTGATCATGGCTTCCCCCACAATCTGGCATGCATCGACCAAGCAATCCTCCAATTGTCGTTGCACGGAAATCGGAAGATCACCATCTTGATCGCCCGACCAAATCTCTAGCCCCAAATTGTGTCGGGCTCGCATCTTCAGGGCTTCAAACCAAGCAGAGTATTGTTTTTTTTCCTCTAGTATTTCTGCCAAATTCCCCAATGCTTTATCGCGATTTCCGTTTTTGGCGAATGCTTCGAATGCTGAAAAATCCACAAGTGATTCCGTCTCTGAAAAGAAGTTGATGTTCAATGGTTTTGCGCGATCACGCCCCTGCTGGCTAACAGGCTCAGGCGTTTTTCTGGGCTCAGGGTCTTGGGCTGATTGTTGGCCTTGAAAACGATTAAGACTTTGTCCATGGAGATCGGTAGTCGCGATCCACCATCGCCGCGATTTCGTCATCTCCCACCAAGATCTCTTTCTTGGCGTCCCAAACTAACTTCTTCCCAGTGCGGATTGCCAAATTCCCCAGATGGCAAGCGGTTGCTGTTCGATGTCCTATGGCGACATCGCAGATCGACGGTTCACGACTGGCAACACATTCCAGGAAATTTGCATGGTGATTATTGGAGACATACAACTTGGGAGAATTTGCAGAAAGAACCGTCATCAGGATTTCTGGTTGACTGGCTTTTAGCACTCCACGATTGACATAAATCCAACCTTGTTCACCGATGAACTTAGTCCCCATTTTGATGTCAGGCTGTTGTTGTCCGACGATCATTTGAACATTGTCGGCGTAAGTGTAGGTGATGCGACATTCTTCGGAAACATCGTGCCAGCCATCCGGGTGGAACTTTGCCGTGGCTTGAATCGTTTGTGGTCCAGATGCGTCCCAGCCCATTCCCCAATGCGCGATGTCAATGTGGTGGGCTCCCCAGTTCGTCATTTGGCCGCCGCTAAAGTCCCAGAAAAAGCGGAAGTTGTAATGGACGTGCTTTTCGTTGTAGTCTCGCCAGGGTGCCGGCCCAACCCACATGTCATAATTTAGTTCTGCAGGAGAGGTTGCATTTGCAATCGGTTTGGACTTGCGAAATGGGTGGTTGGCTTCGGCGATGCCCACGTGAACTTCCGAGATTTTTCCAATAGCACCTCCGCGTACTAATTCGCAAGCACGGTGGAAGTTCGAACTAGATCGTTGTTGTGAACCGGTTTGCACGATACGTTTATCGTGCCTGGCCGCCTGGAGCATTCGCTTACCTTCGGCGATGGTCAGGCTAAGTGGTTTCTCGACGTAGACGTCTTTTCCAGCTTGGCAAGCGTGGATGGTTGGCAAGGCATGCCAGTGGTCTGGCGTACTGATGACCACCGCATCGATATCTTTTTGGTCCAGCAACCTGCGATAATCATCGTATTGCTGGCATACACCATTGGCCTGTGTCACGATCTTCGCGGCACGCTGAGTGTGTCGACTATCCACATCGCAGACCGCAATCGCGTTTTTCAAGAAGTTCTTTAGGTTGCCAGTGCCTTGTCCGCCCACGCCGATATGCCCGGTCGTAATTCGCTGGTTGGCACCGAAGGCTGATGCCGGTACAAACGTGGGTGCAATGAAGTTGGTAGCCGCCAAGCCTGCCAAACCGATTGTGGTTTTTTTGATCGCTTCACGTCGGGTGAACTTGTGCATGTAGTTGCTGTTTTTATGCGAATCGCTCATCAGGTTTACCTTGACTTGGGATATTCGGATAGATGTGGTCGAAGCATCCGTGTCCAACGACTGTGTTGCCGCTAGGTCTCTTTGTGATTACGCAGACTATCTTAGCTGAATTGTTGGGCAATTGAAAGTTTGCCCAGCCCTGGGGACCCAACCATTTATGGCTTCAGTACGTTCATTCAGGCAAGTGTACTGCCTCAAAACAGTGGCAGCAGAATGGCATCGCTTATCGATTCTTTGCAGCCTGGTTATTGAGAACAGCAAAGCAGTGCCACATCATTGCAATCGGACGATGTTCATTGCGATCAGAAGGTCGGCGAACGTGTCGATTCTTGGAAGCCGTTTAGCGTTTGCCAGACACTTTCACCCAACACTTGGGTGGCATAACCACCTTCCATGATGAACACTGTTGGTAAATTTAACCCGGCGATGGCTTTCCCAATCATTGCAAAGTTTTCGGTCTCTAACGCGAATCCGGAAATTGGATCCAAGCGGTGAGTGTCTGTTCCAAGAGAGACAATCAGATACTTGGCGTCGAAGTCGTGGATTGATTGAAGGACTTGCTGCAATGCTGTTTCGTAGGTTGGCCAAGCGGTCCCCAAGGGCAGCGGCCGATTTAGGTTATAACCCGTGCCCTCCCCTTCGCCCCGTTCGTCATCAAGGCCCAGAAAATAGGGATAGGCTTGCCGAGGATCGGCATGGATCGAGGTAAACAATACGTCGCTTCGAGCGTAAAAAATGCTTTGCGTGCCGTTGCCATGATGGAAATCCACGTCCAGAATTGCAACACGTTCAGGCTGCTTGGAGTCGCGAAGTTTGGATAGCAAAACGTTAGCTGCGATTGCTGCGAAATTGAGAAAGCAATAGCCTCCAAAGCCGTCGCCGGACGCATGATGGCCGGGTGGGCGAGTCAAAGCAAATGCGCCCTGAGCACCGTTGGCAATGTCATTGGCGGCGCTGAGTGTCGATTGAGCCGCACCATAGACCGCTTGCCAGGTTGCTGACGTGATGGGCGTCGCGGTATCCATGGCGAAATAGCCAACTTCGCCGAAGATTGAACTGGGTTTGGTTTGTCTTAAGTTTCTGGTAGGAAAGGTGTGAGGAATGATTTCCAATTTCTGCGGTTCACTTGCTTGGGTTTCAATCGCCCAACGCTGGTGGATCGATTGCAGGAAATCTAAGTACTCTTGATCGTGGGTTTCCTGGATCCAACGCATTCCCCAATCCGCAGCAACGCTAACGTGCCCAAGTGGCTGTTGTTGCATTGCTGATAAGATCAGGTCAAAACGACCAGGATATTCAAAACACTCGACCAGGTTCCCGCGAAAGAATTCGTGCTTCGGCCAATGATCTACATGCGCAAGATCGTAAAAAGTGTTCATCAGTAGGGGCTATCGCAGAAGTGGCAAGTCTAAGGGAAGGGAAAGATCGGTCGGATCGATGCGTGTTTGTGGGTGTGCGTTATGGGCTGCGTAAGGTGCTTAAACGTTGGTGCATGTTACGCAAAAGTGTTTCGGTTTCTTCCCAGCCAATGCAACCATCGGTAATTGAAATACCGTAGGCCAGTTGATCAATGGTATCGGGTTTTGGGAACGGTTGTTGACCGTTGTGGAGATGGCTTTCCAGCATTATTCCGATGATCGATTGATTCCCAGCCACGATTTGATCGGTAAGATCTTCCGCAACCAGAGGTTGTAGTTCGGGCTTTTTGTGGGAGTTGGCATGACTGCAATCGACAACGATATTCTTTGGCAAGCCTGCGGCAAGCAGCTCATCTTCGCATAAACGAATGCTGACTTTATCGTAATTGGGTTTGCTGCCGCCACGCAAAATCACGTGTCCGTAAGGATTTCCACGGGTGTGAATGACGGTGACTTGCCCAAGGTTGTTGATGCCAATAAATTTGTGGCTGGCTTTGGATGACTTTAACGCATTGATTGCAACGTCCAAATCTCCCGACGTTCCATTCTTGAAGCCAACTGGCATAGACAGTCCCGACGCCATTTCTCGATGCGTTTGTGATTCGGTCGTGCGTGCCCCGATTGCTGTCCAGGCAAAGAGGTCGCCCAAATATTGTGGCGTAATCGGATCAAGTGCTTCGGTGGCTGTGGGCAAGCCAAGTTCAGCCAGCCACACACCTAGTTGTCGAGCCACCCGCAAACCGTCCTCCATCTGACAGGAATCATCAAGGTACGGGTCGTTAATGTAACCCTTCCAGCCAATATTCGTCCGAGGTTTCTCGAAGTAAACTCGCATGACGATCATCATCGAATCGCCCAATTCATCGCTCAGCTTCTTCAACCGAGTGGCGTATTCTTTGGCCGCTTGATCGTCATGAATCGAGCAAGGGCCGACGATGACCATTAAGCGTTTATCTTTGCGATCCATGATGTTTTCAACCGAGCGTCGTGCGTGGGCAACCGATTTCGCCCCCGCGTCCGAGAGTGGATATTCGCGTTGAAGAATTTCCGGGGCAATCAGGATTGATTCCGAAATTACGTTAAGATCATGTAGTTTTTCGGGCAATTTTCGACTCGTTTGCAATGATCGCCGCTGCGACTGGGGAACGTGAACAGGTGAGTCTTGATTCTAATTCAGAATTGGAAATAATTTTAGTGGCGATCGAGGTTCGCAGACATCGTGGCTACAGTAATAGGCCGATTTTGCGGTTAATGAGTCCTCGTTGGCCGTGCGAACAGAAAAGTTTGCTTTGGTGGATTCAATTGCAGGCGAATTCTGGGATAATCCAGCAGCGATCCCCTGCGCGACACAAAACGCTACTATAGGGCTCGACCGACGGCGCCCCATTGACGTGACTCCGGGTGCGGTTAGGCCAGAAAGCGGGTCGTCGCCCTAAAGGCAACCGCGACCTCGGGACACGGATGAGGCGGGTAAGTGCGAAACGGTGTGGATTGCGAAGTTGCTTGGTTTTTGGTGCAATTCTTGGTCTGTTGCAAGCGTGAGGCCCCGCTCTCCCAGGCTCGCTGCTCAGGCTGGGGTTAAACAGGTTGGGATTAATTCAAAAATCGCAGTTAGGGCTTAGCTAAATCGTTTGGGGCAAAATGAATCTTTGGAAAGTGGCGTAATCGTACTGTGATTCAGCCACTCAAGTGAAACGTGCGGGCTTAGGGGTGTAGAGTTTAAAATTGGCGTCGGTAGCAATTGAACTGGAACAAGGGAATCGGTCGTGGCAAAGAATATATTTGGCGAGAATTTAGAGGAGTGCAGTTGTGCTCCGATGACGGGCTTCTTTCGCAACGGGAAGTGTGAAACGTGCGGTGACGATACGGGCATGCACACCGTCTGCGCTCAAGTTACGGAGGAATTCTTAGTGTTTTCCAAGCAAGCGGGTAACGATTTGTCGACCCCGATTCCAGCTTATCAATTTCCAGGTTTGAAGCCAGGAGATCGCTGGTGCATCTGTTTACCAAGATGGTTGGAGGCATTGGAGGCTGGCGTTGCGCCCAAGTTGGTGTTGAAAGCCACGCATATTTCTGCGATCGAACATATTGAACAAGAGGTGCTTTTTCAGAATGCGATTGACCCGCCACCGGCGTTGCCCAATTCCATTGATGACTAGGTTTGGTGCTCCGCCGCCAGCGGGCAAATTAGGGGATTGTGTAGGGCAGCATTGACAGGCAACAAGGTCAGGAAGACGTTATTGCTAGAGTGTCAATTTCCGATTGTTTTTCTAGTGGAACGAATTTTACGAACGAGTGTTATCGATTATGAAGCGGAAGTTGTTAGGCGATAGTGGAATCAGTGTTTCGGACATTTGCATGGGCACGATGACTTTTGGCAGTCAGTGTGACGTCGCATTATCGCATCGCATTTTGAACACCGCTTACCAGGCAGGTATCGATTTCTTGGACGCAGCTGAAATCTATCCAGTTCCTCCCGATAAAAAAACATTTGGAGTGACCGAGGAAATTGTCGGCCAGTGGTTGCAGACGGTCCCAAGGGACAGCGTCATTGTTGCAACCAAGGTGACTGGGCCTGGGCATGGTTGGTTTACTCCGCCGGTCCGCCATGGGATGACATCGTTGGATCGCCGGCAGATTATGCAGGCCGTTGAAGGAAGTTTAAAACGCTTGCAGACGGACTACATTGACTTGTATCAGACGCACTGGCCTGATCACAATATGCGATTCGAGGAAACCTTGGACGCATTGACGGCGCTGGTTCGGCAAGGCAAGGTCCGGGCCATTGGTTGCAGTAATGAAACGTGTTGGGGTTTGATGAGAAACCTTTGGTCCAGTCAGACTCACGGCCTTAGTCGCTTTGTGAGTGTGCAAAATAATTTTAGCTTGATCAATCGTCGATGTGAAAGCGAATTGGCGCAGGTTTGTAGCCGAGAAAAAGTTAGCCTCTTGCCTTACTCCCCGCTGGGCGGTGGCGTTTTGACGGGCAAGTACAATGAAAAGGCTCCTTTGGGTGGTCGATTTACGGATTATCTGACAAATGGGGGAGATCGGCAAAAGGCAATGGCCAGTCGGTTTGTCAACGATCGAACCATTCGTACGACTCGTCGGTTGATGGAAATTGCTGAAGATTTGGGCGTCACGGTGACCGCACTAAGCGTCGCCTGGAGTAAACAACATGACTTTGTAGCGTCGACGATTATTGGGGCAACCACAGTGGAACAGTTGCAAGAATCGCTTGCCGCCGCGGAACTTGTGTTGGAGCAAGAGACGCTCGATCGAATTGATCGCATTGACTTTGAGATTCCCAATCCAATGACTGAAGATGGTCTAAGGCGCCTGTGACCTTAATTGTAGGGGGCGTCACTTTGTTGCAAGGGGAGCCGTATGTTGGATCAATTGCTACTGCCTGAGGCGTTGGAATTAGCGAAAAACGGTGCGACACGCGGTATGATCGTTGCCGATTTGCGACAGAAACAACGAATTGAACTTTCGGTTGCCGATCGGGTGGCAGACAAGGCTTGCCAGATTCATTTGAACCAGCAACGCAAAAAAGGCTGGGCTGCTTTGGGACTAGGCACCATGTTCTTACTTGCGGGGCTGTCCACTGCGAACGAACTTCCGGTGAAGATCCCCGTTTGGCTGGGCCTTTGTGGCAGTTTCTTGGTCTTCTTGGGTTGGATGCAAGCCACTCAGAAACTGTATCGCACCGACCCAAATCGAACTCGATTCAGTTGAACTGATTCGTCTGCGTTGAGGTGACGACCGCATGCTCGGTCGACCCTCTTTGACTTGCGAACCCGCAACGTTTTGGCAGCCTTGAGTTGCTACTTCGGGAGCTGCTTTGGCCGATCGTTTCTGCGTGTTGGCGGTGCCTGATTAGCCTGGGTCGGTATTTTCGGGCAAGCATTCGGTGTAAAACCAATTGTGAATTGGCGTCAGAATTTCCTGAACCTTGGCGACCATTGATTCGTCCATGGGTTCTTCCGCCCATTGGCACCATTGTGCCACTCGTTTGGGGTTGGCCGACCCGGTAATGCATGTGGCAAAATCTGGATTTGCCAAGGAGAATTGGAGGGCCAATTTTGCGATGTCCACGCCGTTGTCGCGGCAGAATTGGATGGCTTTGTCACGAATTTGGCGAACTTCAGCCGTTGCTTTGTGCCAAACGGGCAACGGCGCATCCGCCAGCAATCGGGCGCTGAATGGTGCGGCGTTCATGATGCCAACGTTTTTGGATCTCAGGAAATCGACATTGTCTGCCAGCATTGTGTTTTGCAACGTGTAATGGTTGTACGACAAAATGAAATCTAGATCGGTTTGCTGCAGCACCTTTTGAAACACTTTCATGGGGTACCCTGAAATCCCAATGAAGCGAACTTTGCCAGATTGCTGCAACTTGCGAAGTTGAGGCAACGTGTGATCGATCACATATTGTACGTCCACAAATTCAATGTCGTGGCAAACAATCATGTCGATATGATCAACCTTCAGTCGTTCCAGGCTAATGTCCACACTCTCGATCACCCGTGACGGCGAAAAGTCAAAGTGCTGGGGAGCGTAGCGTCCAAGTTTCGTGCACAGAAAGTATTGGTCGCGAGGAATCAAGGGCAGTGCCAAACCAAGCAAACATTCACTTAGGCCTCGTCCATAGTACGGCGAGGTATCGATCAAGTTCATGCCGTGGTCAATCGCAACTTGAACGCATTGAAGCGCTTCGTTGATGTCAACATTGCGAAACTCTTGCCCCAGAGACGATGCTCCGAAAGCCAGCTTGGACAGTTCTAAACCGGTTGAACCCAGAGGACGTTTTTCCATGATCGTTCAGTTTCAAGAGAAGCGAGGATTGGGACTATTGATCGCTGGAATAGCGATGGAATTTAAGTATGGATCGCAGGGATGTCTCATGTTGCGGCCTAGACTGCAAAAAACGCAAGCCTGCCACCGTCAATGTCAGTTAGTCCATTGGAAACCCAGTCCATTGGAAACCCAGTCCATTGGAAACTCAGTCCATTGGACGCCCTCGTTGTTAGGGTCCAGGCACTGTCGGCAAGGCAATGTGCATAGCCTGACAAAGTGCGCAGTCTTAACCAAAGTATTCGTTGAACGATCGGATCGCAGCTGCGGCCGCTTCGTCCTGGGTTGGCAAAGGGAAGGCTTCGATCGCAAGATAGCCAGCGAATTTCATCTCTTTAATTGCTTGGACGATCGGGGCAAAATCCGTATGCCCCATGCCTGCGACTTTTCGGTTGGAATCGACAAAGTGAATATGTCCCAGTCGGTGTCCAAGGCTTTGGAGTGCCTGGGCGACATTCTTCTCTTCGATATTCATGTGGAACAGGTCTGCCAAAATCTTGAGGTTATCATGGCAGCCATCGGCAAAAAAATCGGCCGTTGAGACGACAGAGTTCACCAGGTCGGTTTCGTAGCGATTTAGGGGTTCGTAAAGTAGAGGTTGCCCGCAATCGGCTGCAAACTGAGCCAATTCGTTTAGTTCACTGCGAAGAACGTTTAGACATTCGGTGCGATCTTGATCACCACAGCGCCCTTGCATCGATCCGATAATTGCCGAAGCGCCAAGTTGCGCCGCCTTTTGGATCACACCCTTAATATAAGTTTTACCTCGGGTTCTAACTTCGGGTGAGGGATCGGTCAGGCTTAATTTATCGGTCACCCATCCACCGCCGGTCCCTATGGTTGAGAGTTTGATTTGATATTGGTCGCAAAGTTGCGTTAACTGCTGCACATCGATCGCATCCAGGTTGGGCGGGAAAAGTTCGAATGCTGGGAACCCGTGATTGGCCGCGGCAGCGACCGCAGACGGCAGTTCGGGACCCAATACAAACGGCATGTTGGGACGAGAGGGCAAGAGGCTGATCGTGATACTTGGTTGAAGCATTGTTCTGGGACCCGGTTTCTAGTTTGGTGCATTTAACTGCAATGATGGCAGGTGCCTAACGGCAAATGAGGACCGATGCAGCAGGTAAGTGGTAGCGTGTCGGGGCTTAGCGGCAAGGGACTAACGGGTAGGGTCTAGCGGGAAGGGACTGGCGTACGTCAACGGCAGGTTATTGGATCTTCACCATGGCCTTGAGGACCTTGGCGGCAGGGTCTAACAGTTTTGGGAAATCTTCGATGATTGAATCGATTGTGGTTCGATGGGTGATCCAGGGCTTGGTGTCAATTTTTCCATCGGCGATCAATTGGATAATCTTATCAAAGTCTCCAGGCATCGCATTTCGACTTCCCATCAATGTCATTTCACGGCGGTGCATTAGCGGGTGAGCAAAGGTTACTTCCTGCGAGGAAATGCCAACATAAACCAAGGTGCCGGTGAACGAGACGAATTCTAGGGCGTGAGCCATCGAATGATTGTTGCCAGTGGCGTCGACTACCACTTGAGCTAGATTTCCGTTGGTCAAGTCCTGAAGCGATTGGATATCACTTCCATCGTTCGCCGCCAAGATCGTATGTTCGACCCCAAGAACATCCCGGCAAAATTTTAAACGTTCTTCCTGGATGTCGATCATGATGCAGCGACAACCGCGAAGCTTGACGAATTCCAGCACCGCCAAGCCGATGGGCCCGGCACCCACAATGACGACGGTTTGGTCTTGAGTTGGATTGCCTCGCTCAACCGCGTGGTAACCAATGGCTAAGGTTTCAACCAAGGCCAGTTGATCGAATTGCAATTGATTCCCTTTGTGTAACTTTCTGGCCGGAAGCACGATTTGTTCGCACATTCCGCCGTCGCGGTGAACACCAATCACTTCCAAATCATTGCAGCAATTCCCACGATTCCGCTGCGACGCGAAACTGTTCACGTTATTCATGTACGGTTCGACGCTGCATCGATCGCCGGGTTGCAAGTCAGAGACGTTCGCACCACACTTAACGACCTCAACACCAAGTTCATGGCCCCAGATCCGGGGGTAGCTGAAAAATGGCATGCGCCCTAAATAGCCTGAGTAATCGGTTCCACAAATCCCTACTTGATGGACGTTGACCAAGACTTCGTCGGGAGCGACTTGGGTTGGAGCCGGGATGTCGATCAATTCTAGCGATTTGGGTTCTGGGAAGCGAACGGCTTTCACGGCGGGAATCCTACAATGGGGCTTTCGAGCTTTCGACTTGAGCACCGCGTAAGTTTGGCAGGTTGCCGGCTTTTATCAACCGGGTTGTGGGTATCAATTGCATTAACGACAATACTTAGCGGCGTTCTTTGATCACTTAATTCCGTCAACCCAAGCGTGCAAAATTGTTCGTGCAATTACATCCCGACGATAATGTCGCCGTGTCTTTAGCTGGTGATGGGTTAAACGCAAAATTCAAAGGCGTTTCTGGCCCAATGGTGACAGCCATTGAAACGATCCCGGCCGGGCACAAAATGGCGATTGGACCGATCCAAAGCCAACAGGCCATCATCAAGTACGGAATGCCGATTGGGAAAGCCAGTTGCGAAATTGCACCGGGGAGCCACGTGCATTCGCACAATCTCAAAACGGCATTAGAGGGTAGCGACTACCCACCTTGGCAAATACCTTTGGTTGGCCAGTCCGATTTGAAAGTCGGCACTGGATCTCAGGAACGGGTATTTTCAGGGTACCGCCGCTGCAACGGCCAGGCTGCGATTCGTAACGAGATTTGGATTATTAATACCGTTGCGTGTGTCAATCAAACGGCGACGCAGTTGGCGGCTTGGGCGAATCGAACCTTGGTGGGAAAATTACCCAATCTGGACGGTGTTCATTCGTTTAGTCATCCCTATGGTTGTTCGCAATTGGGCGACGATCTTTCATCGACTCAGGCAATCTTGGCGGCGTTGGCAAAGCATCCTCACGCAGCCGGAGTTTTGTTGCTTGGGTTGGGTTGCGAAAACAATCAAATGGCTCAACAGTTGGAGGCGATTGGCCCAGAAGCTGGTCAGAAAGTGCGATTCTTTAGCACTCAAGCGGTCAAAGATGAAATGGAACAAGGCCGCCAGTACATCTCGGAATTGGCAGGTAGGTTAGCCCAGCAGAAAAGGCAGACGCTGCCGGTTCGTGATTTAATCTTGGCGATGAAGTGTGGAGGCAGCGATGGTTTTAGTGGCATTTCTGCCAATCCATTGTTAGGACGAATTGCCGACCGTCACTGTGCCGCAGGTGGGACGGTTCTTTTGACCGAGGTGCCAGAAATGTTTGGTGCGGAATCAGTGTTGCTGCGACGCTGCGACTCTCAGGCGACCTACGATGCTGCTGTGGAAATGATTGACCGTTTCAAAGATTATTTTCGCAGTCATGGACAGCCGATTAGCGAAAATCCTTCGCCTGGAAATAAGGATGGTGGCATCACAACCTTGGAGGAGAAGTCACTTGGTTGCGTTCAAAAAGGCGGGGCAGTTGCCATGATCAAACAGGTGGTTGGCTACGGAGATCAAGCCAAGTCTGGACTGGGCGGGATCGCCTTGGTTAACGGGCCAGGCAATGATGGAGTGTCAACCACGGCGTTGACTGCTGCGGGTGCGAATATCGTTTTGTTCACCACAGGACGAGGGACTCCGCTGGGTGCTCCAGCGCCCACGATGAAGGTCGCGACCAATTCTACCTTGGCTGTAAACAAACCGGGGTGGATCGACTTCAGTGCGGGGCCATTGGTGGATGGGACCGCATCGATGGAACAGTTGGCTGATCAGTTGTACGACCAGATTCTTGAAACGGCCAATGGGAATTTAGAGACGAAATCTGAAATGAATGGCTATCGCGAGATTGCGATTTGGAAAACAGGAGTAACATTGTGAGTGACCGAGCGAACAAGATTCTACAATTTGGAACCGGACGATTTGTTCGCGGGTTTTTTGATCCCATGGTCAAACCCGAACGCAGCGTCACCGTGATTCAGTCTCGTCCCAACGCAAGCGGCGCCAATGATATTAACTTGGCAAAGCAGGGCTATCACGTTTGGGTTCGTGGCATTGAAGACGGTCAGACGATCGAACGCCTGGAAGTGATTCGCAGTTTGGGTCAAGGATTAAGTGCGTCCAGCCAGTGGCAGGAAGTTTTGGCTTTGGCCAGTGACCCAGCCTATTCACTAATCGTTTCCAATACGACGGAAAAGGGATTGATTCTTGACCCGCAAGACAATGGTAGCACGAATTGGATGCAAGTCGCGCCCGCCAGTTTTCCCGCTCGAGTCTTGGCTTGGTTGTTTCATCGCTATTCAATGATAGGAACGGGCATCACCTTGCTGCCCTTGGAGTTGATTGAATTCAACGCAGTTTTGCTGCGGGATTTGGTTTTGCAGCAAGCTAAATTGTGGGAGAAAACCAATGCCCAGGCGTTCATCAATTGGTTGGAGAACGATTGCCGTTGGCTGTCGACACTGGTAGACAGGATTTGCGTGGATCCGGTTGAACCATTCGCTTGGACTGTTTCCGATCCGCTGGCCGTGATGACGGAACCGTTTCAAATGTTGGCAATCTCGGATGACGGCGGCGATCGATCGGTGATCCCAGACCATCCAAGTGTGATTTGGGCCAAAGATATGCGGCCTTACTTCCTGCAGAAAGTCCGTTTGTTGAATGGGCTTCATACTGCGATGGTTGCCAAGTGTTTACCGCTTGGTTTTGAATATGTGATTGATGTGATGAATGACGCCGAGCAATCGCAGTGGCTGTTGCGAATCTTGAATGAAGAAATGGTCCCGACATTAGAAGCCCAAGGTCTGCAGGTTCGCGGTTTTGCTGATGCGGTGATTGATCGTTTTCGGAATCCGTTCTTCCGTCATCGATTGAGCGACATTGCGTTTGGGCATGAAACCAAAATCCAAGTTCGTCTGGTGCCAACCATTGAAGAATTTAAGCAAGTTTTTGGCAAGACGCCACCGTTGTTGGAAGCTGTGCTTGGCATGCCGATGCCAGTCCTTGGTGCCTAGTTTGTTTAGTGGGAGATGGAAGGCATTGGCGGCTTCAATTTGCATCGATACAACCGCCAAGTTTCTTAGGGAAGGTAAGCGACAATGAAGTCAAGTGAAGTTGCGACGAAACTGGGGGTAATCGGAGTGGTGCCCGTGATCGTTTTGGAAGATCCCGCTGCCGCGAATCCGTTAGCCGATGCCTTGGTCGCAGGTGGTATGCCGGTGATGGAAATTACCTTGCGCAGTGACGCAGGTTTAGCCAGCATTGAAATTGCATCCAAACGAACTGACGTTTTGGTGGGCGCCGGAACGGTCTTGAATCAGCGAGCCGCAGAGCAAGCGATTGCAGCCGGCGCAAAGTTTATTGTTTCCCCCGGCTTAGATGAACAAACCGTCAGGTACTGCCAAGAATGTAACGTTCTTATTGTGCCAGGCGTCTGTACAGCTTCGGAAGTGCAAAAGGCGATCAACCTGGGTTTGGAATACGTTAAATTTTTTCCAGCCCAGGCTTTTGGCGGCGCTGCAACAATTAAGGCCCTCGCAGGTCCGTTCCCTCAGGTTCGATTCGTTCCAACGGGCGGAATCACATTGGATTTGTTGGCAAGTTATCTGGCGATTCCTGCTGTGCATGCTGTGGGAGGTAGTTGGATGGTGGCGAAGAATCTAATTAGCAGCGGCGACTTTGCGGCGATCACAAACTTGGCGTCTCAAGCCGTTGATTTGGTAAAAAGCTTGCGCCGTTAGGCTATCAAGCCACGGATAAACTGTGGCATATTGAGTTTGGATAGCACTGTGTGTTGGTGTGCTGGACTCGGGTAAGACGATATTGGACAAAGACAAGACTGCCTGGGTAAGCTAATCGAAATTGCACCGACGGTGCAGTTTAGATTCCACGATCGGTAGGTCGGTATTGACTTGCAGCGGTTGAACAATCGCATCTAAAGCTGAATAACAATTTTCGATGTTTCCTTTACTATAGAGTTCATCATGCCGCATTCCTTTGAAGACGATTGCGATTTCCTAGCCAAGCATACCAGAACGATTGTCTTGGGAGACCGTCGCAAGGGTGCCATCGTGCTGGCTCCTGAGTATCAGGGCCGAGTGATGACTTCGACCGCAGGCGGAACTGCAGCGGCAAGTTTTGGCTGGATTAATTATGAATTGATTCAAAGTGGGCAGCGGAAGTCGCAGATTAATTTGTATGGTGGTGAAGAGCGATTTTGGCTGGCACCTGAAGGCGGTAAGTATTCGATCTTTTTCCCACCCACGGCGGTTGATCAGCCTTTGGATTTTTGTGACTGGCGAGTCCCCGAATGTATTGACACCGATGGGTTCGAGGTTGTTGGGCAGAGTGAAACCGAAGTTCATTTTACTCATACGGCACGTTTGCAGAATCGCTTTGGATTCACCTTCGATTTGGGTTTTGATCGACGGGTTGGTTTGTTATCAGCCGAAGATGCGTCTCAGACTTTGGGTTGTCCGGTCGAATGGATTCAATCCTTGGATCATGTTGTCCACGAAAGTCAGAATACGTTGCAAAATTGTGGCGATTCGGCTTGGCGACACGAAACGGGCCTCCTGTGCATTTGGGTGTTATGTATGAATTCACCGTCGCCTGGGGCCACGTTAATTGTGCCTTACCAGTCAGGTTCCGAAGAAGCGTTGGGGCCGATTGTCAACGCGGAATATTTTGGAAAATTGGGCAGCGATCGCTTAGTGGTTGATCCGCAGAAGGCTCAGATTTATCTGTTGGGAGATGGTCAATATCGCAGCAAATTGGGGTTGCGATATCCCCGCGCGAAATCGATTTTGGGGTCATGGGATCGCGACAAAAGAGTATTGACCATTGTGTGGTTCAATTTGCCCGAAGCGAACGCAAGCCAGGGTGGTGATTCGGTAGGAATATGTCGGCGAAATGGAGTTGTTGACTATGTGAACAACGTGTGGCAAGTTCAGGACGATGAATTTTCGGGCGATGTGATCAATGGATACAATGATGGGCCTAACGAATCAGGAGAAAAGTTAGGTGGGTTTTATGAATTGGAATCGTTAAGTCCAGGATTGTGTTTGCAGCCTAAACAAGCGTACACTCACATTCATAGGACAATCCATTTGCAGGCGACGACCGAAAAACAGTTGCAACAGATTGACCAAATCGCAAGACATGTTTTTGATGTAAATTTGGAGACCATCGAAAACGTATTTCAATAAGTCCGGGTTTCGCGTTGGAGGGTGACCGGTGCGTAGGGTGACCGGTGCGTAGGGTGACCGGTGCGTAGGGTGACCGGTGCGTAGGTGGGAACAGACGGATGGGAACGGTTGGGCAGCGATGGCGGTGAAGCATTATTTTTGCGGGAGGACCGTTGGCGGTTCGCGGCTTGGATTTGATGGGATGTTGTGATATTTTTGCGATCGACGCCGGGCATTTTATTCTTAGGGTCCGCAATTCTAGCGGGCCAATTAGACAGAAAAATTTAACAACGGAAATACGAAGATCATGTCCAAAAGTGGAAGCATAGCCATCTTGCCAGGCGATGGAATTGGACCAGAAGTTACTCAGCAAGCAGTGCTTGTGATTGAAAAGTTGAATTCGAATTTTGCTGCGGGCCTCAGTTGCCAATGGGCTGCCGTGGGTGGTGCCGCTTACGACTTACACGGGCACCCTTTGCCGCCGGAAACCCTCGCGTTGGCTCGATCGTCCGATGCCATCTTGCTGGGGGCAGTGGGTGGGACAAAGTGGGAGAGTTTGCCTCGGGAACTTCGACCCGAACGGGCGCTCTTGGGTTTGCGCAGTGAATTGGGTTTGTTCGCCAACCTGCGACCCGCGATCCTTTATCCGCAACTGGCCGATGCTTCGACTTTGAAGGCGGAGGTGGTTGCCGGTTTGGACATTATGATTGTGCGTGAATTGACCGGCGGTATCTATTTTGGTCAGCCACGTGGACTGACCACCGATGACGCTGGCGTTCGCATGGCGTTCAACACGATGGTTTACCACGAACCTGAAATTCGGAGGATCGCCCATTCAGCCTTTAAGATCGCTGTTCAACGCGGAAATCGTTTATGTTCGGTTGACAAAGCAAACGTCATGGAAGTATCAGAGTTGTGGCGCGAGATTGTGACGGACGTTGCCCGGGAATATCCCAGCGTTCAGCTTTCGCACATGTACATTGACAACGCGTGCATGCAACTGGTCCGAGCACCCAAACAGTTTGACGTGATCGTCACCTCGAATCTATTTGGGGATATTCTTTCGGATGCTGCGTCGATGTTAACGGGGTCGATTGGGATGTTGCCTTCGGCTTCGTTGGACGAAAATAACAAGGGAATGTATGAACCGGTTCACGGTTCGGCGCCGGATATTGCCGGTCAATCAATCGCTAATCCGCTGGCTACAATCTTGTCAGTGGCCATGATGCTGCGAAGTACGTTTGGGAATGGAGAGTTGGCGACCAGGGTTGAGAATGCGGTTGGCAAAGTGATCAGTGACGGATTGCGGACCAAGGACATCGCGGCCGCCGGCCAACCGTTTGTGTCGACCGATGAAATGGGTGCGGCGGTAGTTGCGGCATTGAATTGATGGACGCGAGGGGCTGGTGTTGAACACCGGACGCCTTACGTTTGGGGCTGGTGTTGAACACCGGACGCCTTACGTTTGGGGCTGGTGTTGAACACCGGACGCCTTACGTTTGGGGCTGGTGTTGAACACCGGACGCCTTACGTTTGGGGCTGGTGACCGCGGCGACTGGTGACCGCGGCACTTGACACCGCGGCAAGACGACGCACTGGCGGCTTCGTTTCTTGCCAGCGGTATGCTGGTACTACTTTGCTTGCGGAATTGGATTCAATTGGTCAAAGGACTTTGATTTGAAGCGAGCTTCCAGGGTATCCAAAATCGAATTCAAAAGTTGTTGCGTGAATTCTGAATCGGCCGCACTCCTGTTCTGTCGATCATATTGCATCCGTAGCTGTGCTGTCGTCATCAGAGTGCCAAACTTCTGGACTGACATTCTGAACGCTTGGGCAGCAACTGAGCGAATGCGATTGGGAGCGGCTGTATCGCTGGCTAGATTGGCTAGAAAGACTTGGCTGTCCGGGTTACCGTGATAGGCTAACAGCGGAACTGCGGCTGAATCGAACGCCGCGTTGCCGATCAGATTTCTGGCAGCTGGGGCAACGGTTGGAAAATCGATCAGTGCCAATGACTTCGGCTCAGCCAACCAATTCTTTAGAGACAACAACGCGTTCAAGGCATGTTCTTGCCGAGTGGACATCGGCATTTGAGGCTTGGCATGAAGATTAGCGACTTCGGAAATCAAACGCGAATTAAAAGCTTGACGCTGTAACATTTCGCAAACCACGATGTTGGGATCCACTCGATCGATGCGGAACATTTTTTGGGCGATTTCCAAATTCTCCTTCCGAACCATTAGTGCGATGGGAAGAACACTGCCCTTGGGGGTTGCTCGGATTCGGTCGATCACACTTAGGTAAGGATCGTCGCCCAGTGCATCGGTAACGATCGCGAATTGAATGGGTTGGATTTCCAATTGCTTCATCAATTCTTGCGAATTATTAGCAACGACGGTGTCCCAACCCGAGGAACGAGTCATCGCGGCAAGATAATAGGCGTCTTGTTGATTCATCGACGCGACAACCGATTGGGCACCGACGGGCGCGTTTAACAATTCGAATAGCGACCGATTGAAGTAGCTGGAACCGGCGAAGCGAACGGTCGGTTGCCATTTCAAAATTGCATGCGTTGCGGCAAAGCGAACGCGTTGGTCAGCGCATCGCAAGGCGTTGATAACCGCAGCAGGGTGACCGTTGTATCCGATCAAAAGATCGGATGAACCCACCGCAGTCAGGGCTTCCAAAATCGCCTGAGCCACCACCCATTGTCGCTGTTCCATCGACTGTTGTAGCAGGTCGGTCATTTCCTGAGGTGTTGCAAGTTTTGAAGCGATCTCTATGGCTTGCGGTGGCAATGGAATATCTAATCCAGCCAAGACTTTGGCCGCCTGCAATTGGGCAGTCAGGTATTCGCGAACTGCCGATTCGTTTTGGGCGTCCAACCGCAGCAACGAAATCGTCAATTGCGAGTGGTCGCGTGCCGCTTTTTCGAATCGATTGATGTTGCGAATTGTCAGGGCGTCTGCCTTGGGTTCCCAGATCCACGCCATGCGATCCAGGTCCATCATGGTTGTGTGATTGTTGTCCAGCAAGTCGAAGGCAATCTTCTGTTGCTTGATTTGACTGGTCAGCCAGCGTGTGCAGCCAGGTTTGTCGTCGGCGCTGAAGCCATAGTAGCTGGCGAACAGTCGCTTCCAATCGGAAACCATTGCTTCCAATTTGGGTTCAGGCAGTTGGTCGGCCGACCGATTGATCCATCCCAGCAGCACGCCAGAATTCAGACGGTCACTAGGTCTGGCAGCCAAACCAAGAATCGCAGCAGCTTCTTGCGGCAAGTTTTTATCCACCATCGATCTTAACGCCAGGTCCCAATCGTTTCCGCCTTGTTGCACGACCATTACCAAACGCCGCAGAGCACCAGAGTCTAGATTTCCAGCATCGATCAGTCCTTGCATGCGATTTAGGACGTTGGTTGCGGCTGGCATTCCGGCGGCTTGCAAACGATCAAATGCGGGTGCGTGCGACTGGGCATCGTTGGCGATCAACTGGTCCAAAGCACCACCAATCAGTTCGTCACTTGAAGAAAACTGCATGGCATTCCGCAGGGTCTGGTCAAAGAATGCTTTCTTCGCGACCGGGAAGTCTTCTCGACCCATCAACCAAAAAATTCGTGGCGAACTAACTGTGGTGACGAAGTCCAATGCCGCTTTGGCGGTTAGAGGTTGCGTCAACTTGTTCAGCACCTCCCAAGCGGGTTGGCGTTGGTTCAGATTGTAGAGGGTTTCGACGGCCGCGAAAATTTGTTCCGGAGTATCCATCGACTGGTTGTAAACGGACCACGCGATCGGATCGATTATGGAAGATGCCGTACGGTTTGACCGATTGTTGGCTTGCTCATTGGCGGGGCCAAACAGATCGCTACCACCGGATTGGTCTGTGCTGTCGGTTGCCCCAAATGGATCATTGCCAAAAGGGTCATCTCCAAACGGATCCTGAGCCAAGACGCTGGAGGCGGTTGAAAGAAGAATCGCCAGACCAAAGAAGAGCTTGAACTTTGCCATCGATCAATATTTCCATTGCCAAAAATTTGCGAAGCGTCGGAACCGCTAAAATTGCGATTGCGAACCTAACTTTTGGGTGAATGTCGGATGCATCAAAATACAGTCTGGGAATCAAGTGCTGTGCGAATCTCGAAATTCGCGCACCGATCCCTCAGCTTGTTAACACATTAGAGTAATCGACAGTGATAACACCTGCCAACAATCCAATGGCGGAAGTTCCGGCTTTCGCTGCTTTTATCGAGGTAGTGAGGCGTTAAACGATCGTTTGGTTCGTTTTGTTGGGCCTTGCCGGCCATGCCTAGGTGCTACAAACGCCAAATTCAGATCGATCCTGAGGATCAGAATTATTAGAAATCGTGGACGACGGTTGGGTCTTGGGGCCGCAGTCGGTGGCATGGTTGGCGTTAATCTACCGCTTCCAAGGCTAGGTTCATGTCCGTCATTTGTGGGGCTCCAACGGCAGACGGTGTCGCCAAAGCATCGGGTGGCTTTTCTGAAATTACGGCGGTTCTTACGACCAGGGTTCTGCACAAATTAGGCGTGTGGGACGGATTAAAAATCAAGTCGGCATTCGCCCCACTGCCCTTGGTTTTCATCAATTCGAACCGTCAACGACTTGATCAATGGACTGATGTGTTTCCCCAATTTGTCGCACAAATGGTCGACAAAATAGCTGGCAATTTCTTCGGCCGTGGTGTTGGCTACTGGCAGTAAGATGCAATCGTCTTCCGGGAAGATCCAGCGTTTATCTTCGAATCGGGTAACCACTTCTTTCGCCGTGGCATCGTGTTGGACACTGATCGATGGGTGCTTGGTCGGAAGAATCACGTGGTGATCAAGGTGTTTTGAAATTTCAGCAAGTTGGTCGCGCAGGGCGATAAAGTCGATTACATATTGATTGACGTCCAATTGCCCTTCGACTCGGCATGACACACCATAATTATGTCCATGCAATGCCTCGCAAATATTTCCTGCGAAGGTAATGAAATGGGCGCAACTGAAAGTCAGTTGTTGTTTCGAGATATCAACGGCGAAGGTTTTTTTGCTCATGTGGGTTCACTGTGGGTCGAATTAAAAAGCGGGAATGGACTCTGTGTTAATCGGTGTTAGGGTTTGCAATTCTTCAGATTATCATGTTCTGCTGTGCTGTTGGTTTTCGCGGTCATTGGCGTTCTTGAACGGTTTTTACCAAAGGATGGGTGTCCGGATTCTGTCAGTGCAAAGGCAAAGGAAGAGTCCCGCTGCGATCAGATCTGCGGTCGTCCCTGGGTTGCGATTATTTCCGTCGGAGCGTAGGTGGAAATCGAAATCAGCTAGTTCGTTGTGAAGTTCCGGAAGATTTTCGTTGAACTGCGGCATGGGGAAAGGGGCATCTTCGGGAAAATAATTGGTCACGACACGTTCTGCAATTTTTGAAATAGCCCGCATCTGTGGAGGTCCTAATTTACGCTGTATTAAAGTGTCAGGCACACTAGCAAGTAATTGCAGGTAGGTGCCGATGATTACCCATTGAAGCGGGTATTCTAATTGCAAAAATCGGTCCATTCGGGGCAGCGTTTGTCCGAACGTGATTTCAAATCCGGTGGTGTATTCCGAAGCAATCGAATCGCGTTGGGAAGCAAGTCCCATAACGTGGGAGATCGTGTCGGTGGGTTCAAGCTGTGTTTGGCTGGTAGCGTCTGCGCTCTTAACTTTGTTCATTCCGCCTGGATTTGCAATTGAAATTGCCTGGTACATTAATTGGGTTTGGTCCACACCCGCTTGGTTGATAATGTCGCTGAGGTGGGTTCGGATGATCTGGGGGTCGATGCCGCAGTTTGGGATTTGCACGGGGGACTGGGGGAATGTTTGGCTTTGGATGGCGGCAACTGCGTGGGCCAGCGGGCTAAGTAGAAGCACCATGCCAAGATTTGTGTTCGATCGGGCCACGGATTTGGTCGCGATGGTTCCTGCCAGAATTGTATTGCCAAGTGAAACGGGATTTCCGAGGGGTGGACAAGTTTCGGTGTTCGCAGGCCAATTGCCAGGAGTTGCTTGCGGCAGGAGCGAACGTTGAATTGAGCTTCCCAAGACAGCGGCACTGCTAAGAAAATCTACCAAGTTGACATCCGCGAAGTCCGAGGATCGGTTAACGTTACCAGGCTTGGCCGCGGTGGCTTCCCAGAGGCAACTCAGGTTGATAGCCGTTGCAATGTCCATGGGCGATTCAGAAGATCCCGTAAGGTGAATGGGCCGAAATTTTACAGCGGCAAAACGGTAAAGTGACGGTTTGCGTCGAAAAACACTAGGTTGGAATTCGTCAAATCGTCGGTCTGTTAGGCGGGTGAACGTTCAATTGGCCAAAGGTTGTTTTTGGCAAAATTGGCCCCGTTGGCCATTGCAGCTGCCATACTTGCTTGACGAAGTGGGCTTTAGGCTTGCACGATTATGGACTTAATTTCGAGGTTTGATCTGAACGTTTTTGATCCCAAGGTCGTGTCGGGTAGCGGTCGTGTCGGGTAGCGGTCTTGTCAGTTTGCGATCGGATCCGACTACAGGCGGTAGCTTTTGCGATCGTTTGGATTGATAATAGGGGTCTAGGAATCGAATCGTGGCACTGGTCGCTGGCCGAATTTGCCGTATTCAACTGAGCGTCTTTCTTCAGGCAACCTGGCGTATCTTTTCATGAACCATAATTTACCGCTAGTAGACTCGTTTGGGCGTCGGCACAACAATTTGCGAATCAGTGTGACTGACCGATGCAACATTCGCTGTTTTTACTGTATGCCGGCTGAAAATGTGACGTTTATGCCACGCCGGGAATTGTTGACCTTCGAAGAAATTGCCTCGATTGTGAGGGTCTTCGCCGGGTGCGGCGTGACTCAAATCCGCTTGACCGGCGGTGAACCCCTGGTTCGCGAGCAATTGGATCGCTTAGTTGCTATGCTCAAGGCAGTGGATGGCATCGATGAAATCGCCATGACAACCAACGCAGTCTTGTTGGCAAAGCACGCTACGAAGTTGCGTCAAGCCGGCTTGGATCGTATCAACATCAGTTTGGATGCGTTAAGCAAAGAGACCTTTTTCAAGATCACACGTCGGGATGTCTTAGGTCAAGTTTTGGAAGGAATTGAGGGTGCGATTGCAGCCGGTTTCCGCTCGATTCGATTGAACGCGGTGGCCATTGCCAACCTGTCCGAAACTGAGATTATTCCCCTGGCCAGATTCGCTCTTGAAAAGCAATTGGAATTGCGATTTATTGAATTTATGCCTTTGGATTCGGATCGAAATTGGGATGACTCGCAAGTGCTATCTGGGCCGAAGATTCTTCAGATCATTGAAGCGGAATTTGGTCCAACGGTAGCTGCACCGCGATCCAACAAGTCACAGCCGGCCGTCGATTTTCTTTATGCCGCAGGCAACGGTCGGTTGGGGTTAATTAACCCGGTCTCCAGTCCCTTTTGTGGCGATTGTAATCGTTTGCGACTGACCGCCGAAGGGAAGATTCGAAACTGCTTGTTTTCCGTCGAAGAATGGGACCTGCGAGCCATTGTTCGCAGTGAATTGGCAAGTGACCCGCAGGCTTTGGGGCGAGGTTTGCAAGACACCATTCGCCAGTGTGTGTTTGAAAAGAAGGCTGGGCATTTAATCGGGCAGGAAGCCTTTGTTCGGCCTGACCGATCGATGTATCAAATCGGCGGCTAGTGCGAGTGCAATTGCGGGTATTTGTAATCATTTTTCCAGCGTTTGGTGAGTTTGGGCGAAGGGTTCCTTTTTCAAAGGGTGGCTCGGTCCACGGTGGCTGGCGAGAATTGGTGGGCTTCGTGCACAGCTTTGGGGCGGGATGGTCACTTTCGCTAGGTGCGGGCTGCTGTAGGATCGTATGACCCCTGTGTCTGTTCTTAACTTTTTTGTGTCGTTGATCCACTCTTTTCTGGAAATGGGTAACGCAAGCGAGCCCTAATTGGTGTGGATTGGACAACGCTAAGGGCTTAAAGTCACGCCTGTGAATGTCTCTTGATTCTGACGTTGATTTTAAGCCTATCGAGGGTCCGTTTTCGAGGCAGCCCAAATTTCATCGGGTGCAGCCCAAATTTCAGGTGCAGCCCAAGTCGGATTAGGCTGTCATGTTCGCGTGGAAAACGACGAAAATGGATTCGTGGGCGGATTTTCGGCTGCAATTTCGAGCCTCTTTCGTGAATGAGTGTACGTTGGAATTTCTGATGCGTGATTGGCCTGCAGGATTTGGTTGTTTTATGAAAAAAGAACTTTTTCTGTCTGACCTTGGACTGACTTTGCTGCCAAAGGGAGGCGTCCAGGGTGGTATCCGTCGCGACCTTGTTGTTACTGGGTTTGTGGCATTCTTTAGTTTGGCCTGTTTAGCTCAATTGCAAGCGAAGACGCCCAAGCGGCAGGTGAAGTCTGATTCTGCAATAATCAATGTGACTTCCGCCCCAACAACCACTGCGAAAAGTGACCAAGAACTGGAAGGCGAAATTAAGGCTCAGCAAGAGGCCGCAGACGCGGCTTTGGCATTTGAATCGATCATGAAAATGGATGCCGGCCAAAGCGTCAATCAGCAGTTGCGTCAAATGGTTTTGCGGCATCTTCCAGAGAGGTATATCGACGACAAAAAGTGGAATCGAACTCAAGAGGTTAAGACTTTGATTCCCAGGTCGAAGCCGTGGGTGACCAAGCACGGAACTTGGAAGAAATACGAAATAACGCCAGTCGCGCCAGACGAGAATTTAGCGATTCGACTGGTTCAGATGCGAAGTGGAGAAGACGGTGTTATTCGGTTCACACTGGAATGTGACAGCGTCTTGGACCTGGACGTTCGGCAGGCAAAATGGGTGCGAGGCGTGCAGCTTTACAGTCTGAATATCGACGCCACCGCCGACTTTACGATTGCGTTGGCCTGCCAGTTGAAACTGAAATTCGACCTTTCAAAGACGCCCACTCTGATCGTCGTCCCCGTCATCGAATCGACGGAAATCACCATCCACGACTTTCGTATTCATCGAATTAGTAAAGTGGGTGGCGAGTTGGCTCAGCAAGTGACTCGAGCGGTTCGCGACTGGCTGGATTCTCACGCTCAGGAGAATCAGCGAAAAATTACTGCCGCGATCAACAAACAGATCGCCAAAAAGCAAGACAAGTTGCAGTTTCCGCTGGTAAAAAAATAAGCCTTGTTCAGCCTGGCACGCCAACATTTAGGCTGTTTTTCAACAGTAAGGCAGTTGTAAAGCAGGGTAAGCCAGTCGGAAATTAATGGGTCCGAGCAGATTAAGCGTGTTGGTGAAAATTCCATGTCCAGGGCCGTGCTTGTCCTGCTTCTAGCTCGCTGTTTTGGAATTTTCGCGGGCTCCGAATTGTCATGATCTTGCGTTCCTGACGTGGTGTTCCGTTTCTCAAAGGCCAGAAATTTTTGCTAAGTCGTACCAATTACTCGGTTATTATCGTTTGGCTTTAGTTTGCGATTACCTTGAGCCGAACACACTGTGATTCAAGGCCGGCGGCAGCGATAAAAATACCAGCATGCATCGCAAGCAAGTGGATATTGCCTTGATCCGCTTCCGCTGCGTGCTTGTACAAGGGAGAGTTTTCTAATGCCGCTCGCCTAAGCAATGGCGTGATTGAGTGTCGGCGAGAAACTCGGGCCATTTTGGACTCAGAAGGCAGCAACTGGCCAGTCTTGATGGTTTGGGCGGGTAGCGGAGTGAGTTTTTAGCAAGAAAAGTTCAAAAATAACTGATTTGGGCTCGTAGAAACCGGCCGTCGTTCGCTACAGTGTGCGGCTCAATAAATTTGCGATCCTCGACCGGGTTTGCGCTGTCCAGCTTAAGGGCTGAAACAGCCTTTTGGTTTGGGATTGCGTACAGGGTTGTTGGCGATATAATCGCATGTTTGCCGGTGCGTCGATGTAGTTCTTTGGTCTTTTGGGACTGAATTGCTGCGTCAGAAGTACTGGGATTGCTCAGCTGATTATTGAAGGTCGGTCTTCATTGGAAGATTTGGTGCCGAAATAATTAGGTGACTAGTGTTCCCAGTAGCCAAGTGGTTGGCCTGGAATAGAAGCCTGGAATAGAAGCCTGGAATAGAAGCCAGTGTAGCTCAGTTGGTAGAGCAGCTGATTTGTAATCAGCCGGTCGTGGGTTCGAATCCCTCCGCTGGCTCTTTTGGGGTTTTATTACTGGCCCTGAATGAGGGTTCGGTTCGGCTTTTGTTGGTGTGTTTTAAGTTCTGGGGGGATTCCAGAGCGGTTAAATGGGACAGACTGTAAATCTGTTGTCTTCGGACTTCGCAGGTTCGAATCCTGCTCCCCCCACTTATTTATTTCGCAAGCAAGTTGAAGTTTGGCGATTTAAAATTTGTTGGCGATTTAATTCCGCAGTCTAGCTAGTGAAACATGTTTGGCTGGCGGTTAGTGGATAGCAGTCGGGTTGGTTAATCGTCGTGTTCGTTGGGTTGGTTGCTGCGATGAGTGGCGACGACTTGGTAGGTTGCGAATGCTGGTGTTTTTTTCCGACTTGGCGGTTGAGTTAGCTGGTTCTGCGGGTGTAGCTCAGTGGTAGAGCAACAGCCTTCCAAGCTGAAGACGAGGGTTCGATTCCCTTCACCCGCTTGCATATTGCAAAAAAGGTTTGCAGTAGTTTTGTTGTAGATGCTGTTCAAGTGTCGGGTTGTTTGATCTAATGCTTGAACTGCAGTCATCAGGACTATGGCGGCCGATGTGTTGTTGGCTTCTGTAGCTCAGTGGTAGAGCACTTCCTTGGTAAGGAAGAGGTCGTGGGTTCAAGTCCCACCAGCAGCTCTGTTGATCGTAATCTGGCCCTTGGCTGGATTGGGTTGTAATAAATGTTCGTTGCGCCCTTGAAAGTGGGAAGTAGGAAAAACTAATGGCCAAGGCGGAATTCGTACGTACTAAACCTCACGTTAATGTTGGAACCATCGGTCATATTGATCACGGTAAAACGACCACGACCGGTGCTATTTTGGCGGTCCAGGCTGCCAAAGGCCTGGCAAAAGCGAAAGATTACTCTGAGATCGCTAAGGGTGGTACGGTTCGGGATGCTACCAAGACTGTTACTATTAATGTTGCTCACGTTGAGTATGAAACAGCCAATCGTCACTATGCACACATTGACTGTCCAGGTCACGCCGACTTTATCAAGAATATGATTACCGGTGCGGCTCAGATGGACGGGGCCATTTTGGTGGTTTCGGCTGCTGATGGTCCAATGCCTCAGACTAAAGAGCACGTGTTGTTAGCCAAGCAGGTTGATGTTCCTGCCTTGGTTGTGTTCTTGAACAAGTGCGATCTTGTTGACGATGAAGAATTGTTGGAATTGGTCGAGATGGAAGTTCGTGACTTGCTAAGCAAGTACGACTTTGATGGCGACAATGCTTGTATCGTTCGCGGTAGTGCATTGCCTGCTTATCAGAATCCATCGGACCCAGCGGCCAGTCAGTGTATTAGTGATTTGATGGATGCCATTGACGCTCATGTACCAGAACCGATTCGTGAAGACGACAAGCCGTTTTTGATGGCGATTGAAGACGTTTTCTCGATCGAAGGTCGTGGTACAGTTGCAACTGGTCGTATCGAACGTGGTGTGGTTCACGTCGGTGATGAAGTTGAAATTATTGGTTTGACAGAAGAGTCGACCAAGACCATTTGTACTGGTGTTGAAATGTTCCGTAAGAGCATGTCCGAGGGGCGTGCTGGTGACAACGTAGGTTGTTTGTTGCGGGGTGTTAAGCGGGATGATATTCAGCGTGGTCAAGTTTTGGCCAAGCCTGGAAGTATTACTCCTCACACTAAGTTTGAAGCAGAAATGTACTGCTTGAGTAAAGATGAAGGTGGTCGTCATACGCCATTCTTTAGTGGCTACCGTCCTCAGTTCTTCTTTAGAACGACTGATGTGACTGGGACCGCAAACTTGTTGGCCGGTGCTGAAATGTGCATGCCTGGCGACAATGTGAGAATCGAAGTCGAGTTGCACAAGGGTGTTGCAATTGACGACGGTGTTCGATTTGCGATTCGTGAAGGCGGCCGAACTGTTGGTTCTGGCGTTGTGACTAAAGTTATTGAATAGTTGTTCTGGAATGGTTGGCACTGCTGGGCTGGGTTTTATGAGTCAGTCGCCGAATCGGTCTTCGTTTTGGTAGGTTGGGGTGTTGATTGTTTCTGAAGGGCAATCGGTCGATCTAGATCAGTGAACGCAAGGTATCTGAAAAGGTTCCTTGCGTTCTGATTTAGGGGTGTAGCTCAATTGGGAGAGCACTGGTTTCCAAAACCAGCGGTTGCGGGTTCGAGTCCCTCCGCCCCTGCTTGAGGGTTGTTAGTTGATGGCGGGTTTTCGCGGCTTTGCGGGCTTGACGAGTCAGCTTTGAATGGGTTTGAGGTTTTGATATGAATTCGATTGCTAAATCCAAGGATGGCAGCGATAGCTTAGTGGCGCAAATTTTGTCGTCGCTAAAGTCGGCGTCGATGATTAAGCCCAGTCAAGGGAAGGCCGTTCGCCAGGTTACGTTCTTTGGCGTGGCTGTGCTGTTTGGTTTATTGGCGTGGGTGATTGCCAGTGCTCTGCCTGTGGATTCGATGGGTGAAGCGTTGTCAATGCGAACGGACCTGGTGCAGTATAGTGCCTTCGGTTTCTTTGGGTTGATTGGTGCTTGGTTGTCCTATCGAGTCATCAATATTCCAGTTTTCACCGATTTTTTGATCGGCGTCGAAGCTGAAATGCGTAAGGTGACTTGGCCGACCAATAAAGAGCTTTACCGTGGCTCAGTCGTGGTTTTGTTTGTTGTGGTTTCTTTAGCAGCATTGATGTTCTGTTTTGACTTAATTTGGACGTTTATCTTTTCGCAGATGGGTATTCGTTAGTTTTGCGTTTTGGCGGCGCGCGTGCTTTTTGGCCGTCGTTTAGCTGGTGTTTTGATGCTGATGCTTTGGTATCGGAAATGGTTTGGGATTGGTGATGGAAGACGAACTGAACAACGAGATTGAATCTGATCGAGACACCCCGGGTGCGGTTTCGGCTGAACAATCTGCCGAGGCTTCGTCTGATCCTGTTTTGCCTGATGCGGATTTGCCGGGCGAAGCGGTCGTTGTAAAGGCAAAGTCATTCTTGCCGGCGATCAATCTGAACGAGAAGACCGATGCAAGGAGAGGCAAGGTCACTGCGGTTGATGACGATGTGCCGGATGATGACGATGTGCGTCCCCGCGATGTTCGGCCCAGCGAGGTTGCTGCTGTCGGATCATCGAAGGTGGAAGCTAAAGATGTCGTAGTGGATTCTGGTGATGCTCAGGAGGTGGAGCCGCCCGTAGTAGTGAAGATGCCGGTTGATCCTGATGATGATCTGCCTGCGGTTGATGATCCTGAGGAGAATGTTGATCCAGCGACTTTAGAGAAGAGTTGGTACATTTTGAAGGTTCAGGTGAATCGGGAGACCTCGATTTGTGAGACCTTGAAGCGTCGGGTGCAGCAGTACGGGCTGGGTGATTACTTTGGCGATTTACTGGTTCCCACAGAAGATGTTCGTGAATACACGAAGGCGGGTAAGCAGCGGATTGTAAAGCGTAAGTTGTATCCGGGTTACATCATGGTGCACATGGCGATCACTGAAGATTCTTGGTGGTTGGTTCGAGACACGCCAGGAATTGGTGATTTTACCGGCGTGGGTGGTAGGCCTGCTCCGCTGGCTGCTGAGGAAATCGATCGGATTCTGAAGGCGGCTCGTCCGGTAGTAGATGAAACCGGTGAGAAGAAAGAAGACATCAAGACCGCAATCAAGCATAAGATGGGTGATCGCGTTCGGGTTAAGGATGGCAACTTCGAGAATTTCGAAGGCGATGTTTCAGCAATTGACGAACGGAATGGTCGGATTACTGTATTGATTAATATATTCGGTCGGTTGAATCCGGTTGAGTTGGATCACTGGCAAGTCGAGGCGATTTAGCGAGAGACTTGGTTTGTGGATGATTGACTGGCGGTTAGCCAGTTTGGTTTGAGAGTTGGGCGACGTTAAGACATTGAGATAAAGCGGTTGTGGCAAGTGTGATTCGCCACCTCAAAAGATAGAAACGGAAAGTAAAATGGCAAAGCAATTAGTTGGTGTTGGTAAATTTCAAGTACCTGGTGGCCAAGCAACACCAGCACCTCCTGTTGGTACTGCGTTAGGTAAGTTTGGCATCAACTTGGGGCAGTTCGTGTCCCAGTTTAATGAGAAGACTCGGGAATACAACGGCATGCCGATCCCGGTTGTAGTCAGTTGTTTTAACGACCGTACGTTTGAATTCATTTTGAAGAGTCCGCCGGCGGCAGCCTTATTGAAGAAGGCTGCTGGAATCGCGAAGGGCTCTGGAGTGCCCAATCTTACCAAGGTGGGTAGCGTGACGATTGAACAGATTGATGAGATCTGTGAGCAAAAAATGAAGGACTTGAATGCTCGTGATCTAGAGCATGCACGAGAAATGATTAAGGGAACTGCAAGAAGTATGGGATTAGAGATAGCGGACTGAAAATTAGTTTGTTATAGTTACCCCTCTCCAAAAATTTAACTTGGTTTATTTTCCAGGGTTACACCGTTAGGACCGCGAAAACGCGGGAGGTAAGACATGGCGAAGAGTTCGAAGAGATATCGCGCGCTTTTAGAAAAAGTGACTGAAAAGCCATTGGCGTTGACAGAGGCCATTGGTGTTCTGAAAGGTTTTGGTACGACAAAGTTTGACCAGACCGTCGAAATTCATATGAAGTTGGGTATTGACCCAAATCAGGCGGACCAGATGGTTCGCAGTTCATTGGTTCTTCCCCACGGCATTGGCAAGACTCAGCGAGTGGTTGTGTTTGCTAAGGGTCCGTTGGCTGCAGCGGCTGAAGAAGCTGGAGCAGATATAGTTGGGCAGGAAGATCTTGCTAAGAAGATGGCCGGCGGATGGTTGGAGTTTGATGTCTGTATTGCGACGCCTGATATGATGGGAGTTGTTGGGCCGTTAGGTCGGGTGCTGGGGCCTCGGGGTCTTATGCCTAGTCCTCGTGCTGGCACAGTCACTATGGATGTGGCGAAAACTGTTCGTGAGTACAAGGCGGGTAAGGTCGAGTTCCGGAACGACAAGGGTGGTAATATTCATGCTGTTGTTGGGCGGTTAAGTTTCTCGCCTGAGCAGTTGAATGATAATGTAGTTGCGTTGATGCAGCACGTTGTCAGTCTGAAGCCAAATGCTGTTAAGGCGACGTTCATTAAGAGCGTGACGCTGGCTGCGACGATGAGTCCTGGGGTTCGGGTTCAGTCGTAGTTTTTGATCGCATGAAGGCTGGTCGGGTGAACTTGGTCCCGTGCTTTTGTGCAAAGTGGTGTGCGTTAACTAAATCGTTCGGTAGGCTTTGAACGTAGGCTTGGATCAATGAGTAAGCTAGTAAAGAATCATATTTCGAAAGAGTTGAAGGCCCGGTTTGAAGGGGTCTCTGACTGCGTGATTGTGAATGTAGTTGGGATGGGAGCCATTGCGACCACCAATTTGCGACGAGAGTTGCGAGATAAGAACATTTCGTTGTTGGTTGTCAAAAACAACCTAGCCCGAAAGGTCACTGAGGGGACTTCGTTGAGTCCTGCTTTTCAGGGCTTGGAAGGTCCAGCGGCCATTGCTTTTGGTGCTGAAGATTTTGTTTCCTTGGTTAAGGGGATCGTTGATCTTCAGAAGCGGGAAAAAGAGTTTCCGACCTTCGTCGCAACTGGCGGCGTTATGGATGGTGAGCAGTTGGATGCTCAGAAGGTAGTGGCGATTAGCAAGTGGCCTAACCGCCAAGAGCAGTTGTCGATGCTTGTTGGGCAAGTTTTGGCTCCGGGAGCGAATTTGGTTGCTCAATTGAATGGTCCTGGTGGCAGGTTAGCCGGCCAGATCAAGACGAAGAGCGAAGAATAAAATTGTGTGCGGTTGTCTCGGGTGCACTTGTTTGTGGCCGAGGGCAGCAATTGCGTTATATTTGTTTAATCATGGTCCAGGTTGTTGGCTGTTTCTGGGAACAGGTTCGCTGACGCCATAGTAATGTTGAAGAGAAGGATATAGAAAGTCATGTCCGAAGAAGCTGTAATGGAAGTTGCTGCCGAATTGAAGACTATCGGTGACCAAATCGCTGGTTTGACGCTAAAGCAAGCAAAAGAGTTGAGCGATTATCTTAAAGACGCTTACGGGATTGAAGCTGCCGCTGGTGGAGCTGTCATGATGGCCGCTGGCCCAGCTGAAGAAGTCGCTGTTCAAACTGAGTTTGACGTGATTTTGACCAGTTTTGGAGATAAGAAGCTGGACGTTGTGAAGGTTGTTAAGAACCTGACCGGCGCATCGCTAATGGACGCCAAGAAATTGGTTGAGAGCGTGCCTGCGAAAATCAAAGAGGGTATCGAAAAGGCTGAAGCTGAGAAGGTTAAGGCTGAGTTGGAAGCTGCTGGTGGCTCAGTAGATCTTAAGTAGTAGGATTAGCGACAGCTAGAACTTGAGTTCTTGCAATTGAAGCAATGTTTACTGGCAAGCTTGGATCTTGGGATCCGGGCTTGCTGTTTGCTTTTTTGCTTGAAATTCGTAGTTGGGTGTCATGTAGACAGTCTTGATGGTATTTCGTAGACTGATCTGCTGTTGCGTAGATTGCTGATATCGCCTCTCCAGCCTCAAAAAAGACTTTTGCGTGCAATTCAAGCCAAATTTTTCTCCCAGTTGCGTCTTGGCTTCCGCTGTGGATGGGGTTCCTCGTACCGAGGTAGTGCCCGTTTCGCCTGCATGGAAGCAAGTGTTAATTGAGGAGGATTTTTTTATTGCTATATATTGGTTGCGCTACCGGTACGCGCTTATGGTGTCGTACTTTTTGCTTTTCTTGAGAGTTTAGCTCGGTTTCGCAGTGTTGGGTCGCTTTTTCTGTCGTCGATTATTCGGTGGTCTTGGGGTTTTTGGCCCCGAGTGGTGATTCAGCGGCGAATGGCGATTTGGTAGGTGGGGATGGTTGACGTTTCACGATATTTTAGTGGGCTGTGTTCGGTTTACGCTCCGACGCATGTCGCGAGGGTATTGGGTTTAATCGAGACGCAGTTTGATTGTGGAGCGTTGGATTGCGGAACCCTTGGCGGTATCGCACGTTTTTACTCGGATTGGCCCGCGACTGGCAAGGGCGAAATCTGGGTTTGAGTTCAGGTGGTAAGGAGGGGTCGGCCTGTCGAAATTGTCAGGAGGGTCTGAAATTTCTGGAGTTGACTGGCCTTTGCCAAGCTTGTGTTTTTAGATTATCGGGACTGCCAGGATGGTTTGTTCAGTTTAAGTTCTGTCCTTTGGCTGGTTGAAGTGCCGGTCCAGTGCCAGTGCCAGTGCCAGTGTCTGTGGAAATGGTGGCGAAGGGATTCGCGTTCTCTGTTTAGTACGACACTAGAGTTGGGGCTGACTTAGAGGCATGTTCTTTAGAAGTTGAGTATAGTTTGGGGTTGACGATTGCAATTCGTTTGGATGCGTTGTGGTTGTCGGGCAGGTTGGGTTTGGTTGGATTTTGATTCAAGGCATTGGCCGGCTTACTGATTCGATTGTTTAGCACTGCGGTGTGGATCGAAGCCTGGAATAGTCGGTTATTGGTTCGATGTAATTTTTTGGAGTATCGTAAAAGATGGCTACATCAGCTCAGCGACGTTTGCGTCCGACTGAAGTACGACGATTTGGTTCAGGAACTGAGTATCCAGCGCCTCCTGATTTAACTCGAATCCAAACTGATGCTTATGCAGCATTTTTGCAGTTAGAAGTTCCTAGCGATAAGCGGAAGGAGCAGGGGATTGAAGGCGTATTGCGCGAGATATTCCCAATCATTAGTTATGACGGCAATATTCAATTGGATTATGTTCGTTATGAACTGGGCAAGCCGCGTTACACTCCCGAGGAGTGTCGGTATTTGCGTTTAACTTACGGGATGCCGTTCCGAGTTTGGTTGCGTTTAAACAAAGAGCAACCGGTTGAAGAGGAAGTGTACCTTGGTGACATTCCTGTCATGCTGGGCGGTGGCGAATTTATTATCAACGGTGCTGAGCGTGTTGTCGTCAACCAGTTGCACCGAAGTCCGGGTATCGACTTCATCATGGAAGCGGACGGAACCAGCGACCGTAAGTTTCCTAGTTGTCGCGTGATCCCCGAGCGTGGAAGTTGGATCGAGATCAACAGCAACAAGAAGGATTCGATGACGGTTCGGATCGACCAAAGCAGTAAGTTTTCGGTCCTGACTTTGCTGCGGGCGATGGATGCTAAGTATAGTGAAGATTCTGATATTCTGCGGGCGTTCTATGAGGTAGAAGTTGCCAAGATTTCTGATCGTCGTAGCGCTTCGAAGTTGCTTGAAAAAATCGCCGTAGATGACATTGTTTACCCTGTGGATAGTGATCGTTCGGGTGAAATCATTGTGGAGGCTGGTGGCCGAATCTCGGAAGAATTGGCTGAGATCATTTGCAGCAGTGGCGTGAAGCAAGTCGAGGTGATCGACGCTCCGAAAAATCAACTGTTGTTGAACTCGTTGGCCGAGGATAACACAAGCAGTCACGAAGAGGCGTTGATGCGGATTTATCAGCGCTTGCGTCCGGGTAATCCTCCAAGTCTTGAGCGTGCGAGGACTTTGTTTGAGGAGAAGTTCTACGATCCCAATCGTTATCGTTTGGGACGAGTTGGGCGTTTTCGGATTAACCGCAAATTGGATTTGGGGATCCCTGAGCGTGAAATGACGCTCAAGTCGATTGATATTTTGGCCAGCATCAAGTATGTGATCGAACTTTCGACGCGTGGTGGCAACGCCCAGATCGACGATATTGATCACTTGGGTAATCGTCGTTTGCGAACGATCGACGAATTGGCTTGCGATGAAATGCGCAAGGGCTTCTTAAAGTTGGCTCGGACCGTCAAAGAACGAATGAGTCTGAAGGATCAAGAAGAAATGACACCGCGGGTTTTGGTGAACCCAAAGAGCATTTCGGCTGCGATTGAGTATTTCTTTGGTCGTGGTGAATTGAGCCAAGTGGTGGATCAAACCAATCCACTGAGTCAGTTGACCCATGAACGACGATTGTCGGCACTTGGCCCTGGTGGCTTGAACCGAAAGCGTGCGGGCTTTGAAGTTCGCGACGTTCACATTTCTCACTATGGTCGAATTTGTCCGATTGAAACGCCAGAAGGAACGAACATTGGTTTGATCACTTCGTTGGCGATGTATGCCAGTGTTGATGATTACGGATTTTTGGTAACGCCTTACCGCGTTCTTAAAGACGGCATGTTGACATCGGAAATTGAATACTTGCGGGCGGACCAGGAACGCAACGTGTACGTTGCCCCTGCAGATACGCCGCATGACGACGGCAAGATCATTGGGCAGAAACACATGGGTGGAGCGATTATTGCTCGATTCGGTGGTGACTTCCAAATTGTTCCGCCCGAAGAAGTTCAATTCATGGACGTTGCGCCCAACCAGATGGTAGGTGTTTCGGCTAGTTTGATTCCATTCTTGGAGCATGATGATGCGAACCGCGCTTTGATGGGTTCGAACATGCAACGGCAAGCGGTACCTTTGTTGGTGACGGACCCTCCGATTGTGGGCACCGGTGTTGAGCGAACGGTTGCCGAAAACTCCAGCATGTTGGTTCGTGCCCGCCGTGGCGGCAAGGTCACTTATGTAGATGCTCTTCGGATCGAAATTGGTTCCGATATTTACTACATGAAGAAGTATCTTGGGTTGAACGAACGGACTTGCCAGAACCAAAAGCCGATCGTTATGCCTGGTGACAAGGTTACCAAGGGCCAGGTGTTGGCCGACGGAGCGGCGTCGTTCCAAGGCGAATTGGCATTGGGCCGAAACGTGTTGGTTGGTTTTATGTCGTTTGACGGTTTCAATTTCGAAGATGCGATCATTATTAGTGAAGAGCTAGTAAAGGGTGACGCTTATACGTCGATCCACATTGAAGAATTCGATTGTGAGATTCGTGAAACGAAACTGGGTCGTGAAGAATTCACTCGAGATATTCCAAGTGTTAGCGACAAGATGCTAAAGAACTTGGATGACAACGGCATCGTTCGGGTCGGTACTTACGTAAAGCCTGGAGACATCTTGGTTGGTAAGGTTTCGCCGAAGAACAAGACCGAACTCACGCCTGAAGAGAAACTGTTGTACGCGATTTTCGGTCGTGCTGGCGAAGATGTCAAAAATGATTCGCTGGAAGTTTCGTCGGGCATCGAGGGGATTGTGATTGACACCCAGCGTTTTGCTCGCCGTACCAGTTTGACCGAAGAAGAGCAAAAGGTATTCGATCAGGATCTTAAGGCGATCGAATCCGAGGGCAATCAAAGCATTGCTCGTGCCTTGATTGAAATGTGCAATGCAATGGCGGAAATCGCAGGTAAGCCTGTGACCGATGAGGATGGCGTTGCGTTGAACGACACGCAGGACACGAAATACCTGGCTGCGAAAGCTGGTTTGTTTCGATTGGACTGGGTTGTGGGCAGCATAAAGAGTGAAGACAAGATCAAATTGGTCAGCGATCTTCACCGGGACATGTGGCCGTTGGTTGAGCGAGCAATTGATCGTCGTAACCAGCGATTGAATAGCATGAATGCTGGAAACGAACTCCGCAGCGGAGTTCTTCAAATGGTCAAGGTTTATATTGCGACCAAGCGAGTGATCAGTGTTGGCGACAAGATGGCGGGTCGTCACGGTAACAAGGGTGTTATTTCCAAGATTCTACCTGTGGAAGACATGCCGTTTTTAGCAGATGGCACACCACTACAGATCATGCTTAATCCGCTGGGCGTTCCTAGCCGCATGAATGTGGGTCAGATTCTTGAGACTCACCTGGGTTGGGCTGGTGCCAAGCTTGGGTTCCAATCGTTGACTCCTGTATTTGATGGTGCTTCTGAAGCCGACATCATCAAGTGCATGGTCGAAGCTGGGCTGCCTCGAACTGGAAAAGCTCGTTTGCACGATGGTCGAACGGGTGAACCGATGGAACAGGACACAACCGTTGGCTACATCTACATGTTGAAGTTGCATCACTTGGTTGATGACAAGGTCCATGCCAGAAGCACGGGTCCTTATTCCTTGATCACGCAACAACCGCTGGGCGGTAAGGCTCGATTTGGTGGCCAGCGATTTGGGGAGATGGAAGTCTGGGCGTTGGAAGCTTATGGTGCCGCATTCATTCTTCAAGAGTTGTTGACCGTCAAGAGTGACGATGTCGAAGGTCGTACCAAAATTTACGAATCGATGGTTAAAGGTGAGAACACGCTGGAGGCTGGAACTCCGGCAAGCTTTGATGTTCTAACCAATGAGATTCGTGGTTTGGCGTTGAATATGCAACTAGAGAAGCGACGTTAGTCTAGTACGTTGTCCTAATAGTTCATGATATTGTTTTTGGTGTGACTTAACAGTTTTGAATTCAATCCGATCGCAGGCCATTCCAGTTTATCTGGGGGCCGGTGAATTGGTGAAATATAAGAGCAGTTTTGCGATAGGAGCAAATCCACATGGCAGTTGCCGACAGCTCATACGATCGCGTGAATGATTACGCTTCAGTGAAAATCAGCTTGGCTCGTCCCCAAGATATTCGAGGATGGTCGTTTGGCGAAGTAAAGAAGCCAGAAACCATTAATTACCGAACTTATCGTCCAGAGAAAGACGGTTTGTTCTGCGAAAGAATTTTCGGTCCTGAGAAGGACTGGGAATGTGCCTGCGGTAAGTATCGCGGCATGAAGTACAAAGGCATGATTTGTGACCGTTGCGGTGTGAAGGTTACTCACTCGCGTGTTCGCCGCAAGCGAATGGGGCACATTGAATTAGCCGCCCCAGTGGTTCACATCTGGTTTTTCAAAGCGATGCCAAGTCGTCTTGGAAACCTCTTGAACATGAAGACGACCAGCTTGGAGAAAGTAATTTATTTTCAAGACTATGTGGTAACCAATGCTGGCGAAACCGATTTGGAAGTTCAGCAATTGCTGACCGAAGATGAGTATCGTGAAGCTCGCACTCAGTTTGGCGACAAAGCGTTTGAAGCCGAGATGGGTGCTGAAGCGATTCGCAAATTGCTATGTCGCTTGAATTTGGTTGAACTGTCGGAGAAACTTCGCATTGAGTTGGTTGAAACCAATTCCAAGCAGAAGCGGAAAGATTTGACCAATCGATTGAAGATTGTTGAATCGATTCGTGACAGCGAAAATCAGCCAGAGTGGATGGTGTTGGACGTGATTCCTGTGATCCCGCCTGACCTTCGTCCCTTGGTGCTGTTGGATTCAGGTAACTTCGCCACCAGCGATTTGAATGACTTGTATCGCCGAATCATTAATCGCAACAATCGCCTTCGCAAGTTGGTCGATTTGAACGCCCCTGAAGTCATTATCCGAAATGAAAAGCGGATGCTTCAGCAATCGGTAGATGCATTGTTTGACAACAATCGCTGCAAGCGTCCGGTGTTGGGAAGCAGCAACCGACCTCTTAAATCTTTGACGGACATGATCAAAGGTAAGCAAGGTCGTTTCCGCGAAAACTTACTGGGAAAACGCGTTGATTATTCGGCGCGAAGTGTGATCGTGGTGGGCCCGCGTCTGAAGCTGCATCAGTGCGGTCTGCCCAAGAAGATTGCCTTGGAATTGTTCCAGCCTTTCATTATTCGTAAATTGAAAGAAAAGGGACACGCTGACACGATCAAGAGCGCCAAGAAGATGCTTGAGCGTAAAGACGAGGAAGTTTGGGATATTCTGGAGCAGGTGATCAAGAATCACCCGGTTCTGTTGAACCGAGCCCCAACGCTTCACCGGATGGGTATTCAGGCATTCGAGCCGATTTTGGTCGAAGGTAATGCGATCAACTTGCATCCGTTGGTTTGCAAGGGTTTCAATGCTGACTTTGACGGTGATCAGATGGCGGTTCACCTACCGCTTTCAATCGAAGCTCAAGTCGAAGCTCATACGTTGATGATGTCCACCAACAACATTTTCGCACCGTCCAATGGAAAGCCGATTATGTCGCCTTCCCAGGATACGGTGATGGGTTGTTACTACATCACCTTGCCGCTACCCAACCAAAAGGGTGACGGCATGAAGTTTGGTAACTTTGCCGAAGTTGAAATGGCTCATAGCCAAGACGTGCTGGACATGCATGCAACGATCACTTTGCGTCTGCCAAAGTATCAGCACAACCGTTCCACCGAAGACGAACGTAGTGTGGAAGCAGGCGAGAGGATTCAAACGACTTACGGCCGTTTGATGTTCAACATGATGTTGCCTGCTGGCTTGGATTACTACAATTACACGATGAAGAGTGGTAATTTAGCGAACGTGATTTCGGATTGTTACCAGGATCTGGGACGTCGTGCGACTATCAAGTTGTTGGACGATATGAACCAACTTGGTTTCCGCGAAAGCACCCGCAGTGGTCTTTCGTTTGCGACCGATGACTTGGTAACTTCGGAAGAAAAAGAAACCGTTATTGGTGAAGCGGACAAGGAAGTGGTCAAGCTTCGTAAGTTGTACGAACGTGGCGTGATCACTGCGAAAGAACGCTACAACAAAGTTCTCGAAGCATGGACGAGTGCTCGTGAAACGATTACCAATAACATGATGGAGGCCATGAAGAATGATACTCGTGGCGATACCGGTTATGTGAATCCTGTTTACCTGATGTCGGATTCTGGTGCACGGGGTGGTCGTGAACAGATTCGTCAATTGGCAGGTATGCGTGGTTTGATGGCCAAGCCAAGTGGTGAAATTATTGAAACGCCGATTAAGGCGAACTTCCGCGAAGGACTGAACGTTCTGGAGTATTTCTCCTCGACGCACGGTGCTCGTAAGGGTTTGGCTGACACCGCGTTGAAGACTGCTGACTCGGGTTATTTGACTCGTAAGTTGGCCGACGTTGCTCAAAATGTTGTAGTTACGATGGAGGATTGTGGGACCAAGCAAGGCATTACCAAAGGCGTTGTCTATCGTGGTGAACAAGTAGAAGTTCGCTTGTCTACTGCGATCAATGGTCGAGTTTCGTTGCACAACATTGTCAATCCATTCACTGACGAAATGATCGTTCGTGAAAATGAAATGATCACGGTTGAATCAGCCCGGAAAATCGAACAGATTGGTCTGGAAAGAATTCAAGTTCGTGGGCCAATGACTTGTGAAGCATCGCTTGGTTGCTGTCGCCGTTGTTACGGTATGGATATGTCGACCGGTGCCATGGTGGAAGAAGGCATGGCTGTGGGTATCATCGGTGCCCAAAGTATCGGTGAACCTGGTACCCAGTTGACGATGCGTACGTTCCACATTGGTGGTACCGCGACGATGACAAACATCGATAGCGATGCCAAGGCGCGTAAGGCTGGTACTGCTCGCTTTGCTCGGATGCGTTTCGTGCCCAACTTGGATGGCGACAACATCGTTTTGACTCGGAACGGCGAGATCCAGATTTTGGATGATCGTGGTCGTGAAGTTGAAAAACACAAAGTTCCTGCAGGTGCATTGCTGCGGGTTGAGGACGGTGGTCAGGTAAAGGCAGGCCAAGTGGTCTGTTCGTGGAACCCGTATTCGGTCCCGGTTTTGGCGGAAGTTTCTGGTCGTGTTCGATATGAAGACATTGTTGAAGGTGAAACAATGGCGATCGAAGACGATGGTTCGGGAACCGAGCGGAAGATTATTATCGCGCACAAGGGCGAATTGCATCCGCACATCGTGATCGAAGATGCTGATGGAAAAGCTATGGACGTTTATTATCTTCCAGAGCGTTCAAACATCATGGTTCCTGAAGGTGATTCGGTCGCCGCAGGTACCAGCGTGGCAGAACTGCCCCGTGAAGCTTCGGGTACTTCGGACATCACCGGCGGTTTGCCTCGAGTCACCGAAATTTTCGAGGCTCGGAAGCCTAAGGACCCGGCAGTGGTCGCTGAGATTGACGGTGTTGTTGAAATTATGACAGAGAAGCGTCGCGGTAAGCGATCGATTGTCGTCAAGAGTGACAGTGGTGAAGAAATTGAACACTTGGTGCCGCCAGGTCGTCGTTTCCTCGTCCATTCGGGCGACCATGTCAAGGCTGGACAGTCATTGATCGATGGTCCTTTGGTGCCGCACGATATTTTACGAGTTTCGGGTGAAGAAGCGGTGCAAGATTACTTGCTGAATGAGATTCAAACCGTTTACCGGTCGCAACGGGTGGAAATTAACGATAAGCATATCGAGATCATTGTGGCTCGTATGTTGCGGAAAGTACGCATTGAAAAACCAGGCGACACTAGCCTGTTGCCAGGGTTGATTTGCGATCGTTTTGATTTCCGTCGCGTTAATGATGATTTGGCCAAGTGCGTCCGAGTGACGGACAAGGGCGATTCGGAATTTGCTGTTGATGCGATTGTGCCCAAGGAACACTTCAATGAAGTGAACGACCAAATCGATAAGATTGGCGGAAAGCCAGGTAAGGGCGTTAAGCCCAAACCAGCCACCGCTTCGACTCAATTGTTGGGTATCACGAAGGCTTCGGTGCAAAGCTCCAGCTTTATCTCGGCTGCGTCGTTCCAAGAAACGACCAAGGTTTTGACCGAGGCTGCTCTAGCCAGTAAGTCGGATCGCTTGGTCGGTCTGAAAGAAAATGTGATTCTGGGTCACTTGATTCCAGCAGGTACTGGTTTCCGTAAGTATCTAGAGAGTCAGGTCCAGTACAATTTGGACGTGTTGTCAGAATTGGCCCAAGCTCCTGCCCAAACTTTGGAACAATCTTTCCCATTGTTGGAAGCTGGTTCCGCTGCGATGCCTGGCAATCCTGAACCCATGGATGTGGACCATTCGGAATCAACGCTTCCAGATGCTGATTCGTTTATGATTGGCAGAAGTGATGACCCAATCGGACCTACGGATCTGGAATCTGCGTTGGGTGACTTGTTTGGTGCGGGACCTGCTACAGATCTGCCACCAAGTAACGGTTTACCTTCGTTTGATGATGATTTTGGCACCGAAAATTTAGGAACCGAGAATTTTGGCACCGAGAATTTTGGCACCGAGAATTTAGGAACTGAGAATTTAGGAACTGAGAATTTAGGAACTGAGAATTTTGGCACCGAGAATTTAGGCACCGAGAATTTAGGTGACGAGAATTTAGACACCCAAAAGTTTGGTGATGAAAAGTTAGGTGAGGATTTGGACTTGTAATTCTTAGTCCGAAATTTAGTCTGGGTTTGCACAACCAAGATTAATGATCGCCAAGATTAATGATCGCCAAGATTAATGATCGCCAAGATTAATGATCGCCAAGATTAATGATAGACATCGAGATAGGGATCCCAATTGCTGGGTTCCCTATTTTTATGCGCGTATCGCCGCGTTGATGGTGTTCGCGGCGTTTAAACTGGATAATCAGCATTTTCAAGACGGAGCAAAGCCCGCTTCGCGCTTTGGTATGCGACTTTGTAAATGTGCAGGTGAATTCAGATGCAGTCGTGCTCAATTGCATTAGCACTGGTATCATGGGAATTTGCTGAGGCCCATGATTGTATCGGGGGACTGAGGACACCTGGCGGAACCACAAGTTTTCTGTCTGTGGGACGTTATTTGTATTGTCCAGTTCTGGGTAGATACCTTGGTCAGCGGCGTAAATGCTTGCCATTTTTCATGACTGAATCCTTTCTGATCTGAGAGACGTTGTAATGGGACGATCGCCTATTGGAAGTGAATTTTACATTGACGAAAGTCTGTATGGGCTTGATCAGATTGGGGCGGCTCATGATCGAATTGCTTCCAAAATTCATAGAACGCCGTTGCTGCAGAATCAGTGGTTGAACCAGGCATTTGATCGCCAGTTCTTTATCAAGTGTGAGAACTTGCAAAAAGGTGGAGCGTTCAAGATTCGCGGGGCGGTTAATTCCGTTTTACAATTGTCCAACCAGCAGGCACTTCGTGGTGTGGTGACGCATAGTTCTGGCAATCATGCTCAGGCGTTGGCGATCGCGGCCAAAGCGTGTGGCATTGCCTGCACGGTGGTGATGCCCAAGAGTTCGCCTTCGGTGAAAATTCAGGCGACTCGTGATTACGGCGCAACGGTAATTTTGTGCGAACCGAATCAGGCTGCCAGGATTTCTTCAACTCAGCAAGTGATTGATCAGACGGGTGCTACGTTGGTCCATCCGTTTGATCAAGTGAATATTATCTTGGGGCAAGCCACGGTTGCAAAAGAAATGCTGGAAGAGCAACCGGAGCTTAAGATCTTGGTGGCCCCAGTTGGTGGCGGTGGATTGTTGGCTGGAACTTGCTTGTATGCCAAGCAATTCTCGGCCGATCCGGAAGTTAGAATCTTGGCTTCAGAGCCTGAAGGAGCCGACGACGCCTATCGTAGTTTGCGCACCCAGCAGCGGATCACCGAACAAGTTCCCAATACAATCGCCGACGGCTTGTTAACTACCTTGGGCGAGCTGACATGGCCGATTATCCAAGGATTGGTCGATGACATCGTGACCGTATCGGACGATGAAATTCAAGAAGCGATGAAGATTTATTGGGAACGAATGAAGTTGGTTGTGGAACCAAGTGGCGCCGTACCCTTGGCGGCGGTGATAAAGGCGATCCATACTTCGCTGATTGAAACCGATCCTGGCGACAAAATCGGAATCATGATTTCCGGTGGTAATCGAGTCTTTGCGGGTGTTTGACGAGGTCGAAGTGTTAGGTTAGTTCTAAGTGCATTTTGTAAAAGCTTTAGACTGGAGTCACGCAATTGGATTCAATCAATCGACTTGATCGGCAACATTTGGCCGGCCTTTTAGAGACTCAGTTGTCTGCCACGATCCACGATTGGTTGCCATCGGTTATTGAGAACTTGCCTGATGAACTTTTGCAGACGGCCAATCAAGATGATTTGTTGTTGCAGATCAAGGCCTTGCTGTTGCTGCAACAGGGCGAGCTTCAGCAAGAGCTACTGCTGAGCAATTCCCGCGGGAATCGAGTGACGGTGATTGCGTTGGACAATCGCCCTGGATTCTTGGCGGGTTTGTTAACTCGTCTACCATCACATCGTCCGCTGGTGAGTGCTCAGATTTTCTCGTCGAAAGATCGACGGTTCATTATTGACGTTTTTGAGTTTGCTGATGCAGAAGTCAAGGCCGCAATCAAGCCCTTGGATGACGCGACGATTCAACAGTATGTATCTTCCATCGCCCAACAACGAACCGCTGATGGGCAGACGGTCTTGGAATTTCTCAATGCGATCGGTTCGCACAACCGTCAGTATTCGATGCACATAATAGGGCGGCAGTTTGACGTCTACGCCAAGACGGTGAATTCTGATCGAGCGCAGGTGGTTGTCGACATTAGTAGTGACGCACAAAATTGCCTGCTAGTTGGCATGGGGAATTCGCAGACGAGACAACTGTTGGAACGGGTGACTCAGTTTTTGGCAGGTCTTGCAATTTCGATTGCCAGTGCCACATGTGACGATATTTTGGTAGGCAGCAACAACCCAGTTGCGTTGTTGACCTTGCGTCTGGAGCACGACTTTCAAACGGAACACATTGGGCCACTTCTACGCTTTCTTTCAGTTGATGACGAGGTCATTCAACGAGTCGCCAAAGATGCGGTCCCAAATAACGATGTGCTGTTTCACGAAGTCTTGTTGTCGATGGCGCATTTGGTCTGTTATCGCTTAAGCCGTTCCGCGAATTTTAGAGTGTCTTTTGAAGAAGTGGTTCGGATTTTGGAACGCTTTCCTGCGATCCAACGGCAGTGTGTTCATGCGGTGCTTTTCCGATTCGGTCAAGCGGTCGAGTTACAGAAGAATGTTGATTTTGACCCTCGCAGAGACACAAATGAGCTGACCGAACGAAACGTGCTGCAAGCATTCTTAGAGTTGCCAGGCTTGTTGCAGAAGTCGAATTTGGTTGTCTCGGATCGTCAATGTCTAGCGTTTCGAGTGGCGTCGAATTTTTTTGAGGTGGATGAGAATTTCGACTTGCCGTTTGGGATTTTCTATGTCTATGGCAATGGGTTTGACGGTTTTCACTTACGTTTTCGTGATGTTGCACGAGGCGGCATGCGTTTGGTGCGCACTCGGAATCGGGAACACTACCTCTTTGAAAGTCAGAGGTTGTTTACTGAGGTTTTCGACCTGGCGTGGGCTCAGAACTTAAAGAACAAAGATATCCCTGAAGGCGGTGCCAAGGCAGTTGTGATGGTAAAGCCAGGCATCGATCCGGTAAAGATTGGTCGACGTTTCGTCGATGCACTTTTGGATTTAACTTTGCCATCGTATGCGAACCTTCATCTTTACTACACTGACCCAGAATATCTTTATCTTGGCCCAGACGAAAATGTCACGCCAGAATTAATTGATTGGATTGTCGAGAATGCTCGGACCCGCGGTTACCCCTTTTTTAACACATTCATTAGTTCCAAACCAAAGTTAGGAATTAACCATAAACAGTATGGTGTCACAAGTGAAGGCGTGATTGTATTCCTGACGCAGTGCCTTAAAGAAAAAGGGATTGATCCCACCAAGGACCGTTTCACGGTGAAGTTGACCGGCGGTCCAGACGGAGACGTAGGTGGGAACGCCATACGATTCCTGATTCGTGATTTTGGAGAACGAGTCAAAATTGTGGCCGTTGCTGACGGCAGCGGATGTGCAATCGACCCTGTTGGTTTACAGCATACTGCGCTAATGCGATTGGTGGATTCGGGGCAAGCGATCGCGATGCTGAATCCATCTTCGCTATCTAAAGAAGGTAGCATTAGTGGCGTTCAGACTTTGGAGCAGCAGAGTTTACGCAATAACTTGCATTTTCGAATTCAATCCGATGTGTTTTTGCCCTGCGGCGGTCGTCCGGGTTCGATCAACCAATTCAATGTCGAAATGTTCTTTCGGTCAAACGGCCAGCCGTTGTCGGAAATTATCGTCGAGGGTGCCAATCTATTTATCACGCCGGTAGCCAGGAAAATCCTTTCTGACCGCGGTGTTTGGGTGATTAAAGATTCTTCGGCGAACAAATGTGGTGTGATCTGTAGCAGTTTCGAAATTATCGCTGGGATGTTGTTAAATGATGATCAGTTTTTGGCCATCAAGCCCGATTACGTCCGGCAGGTGATCGCTACTTTAAAGCGATTAGCCGAAGTAGAAGCCATTAGCTTGTTTCAAGAACGTCGCCGCCAACCGCTACTTTCATTTCCAGAAATTAGCGTGATGGTCAGTCAGCAAATCATCGAAGTAGCGCAGGTGATCGAGTCGCAAATGCCCAAGTGGACGTCACAACATTGGGCTGCTGCGGTTCAGAAAGCCCAAGCCAACCTTCCGGCATCGTTGCTGGCGGTCGCGAGTGAAAACCCGCTTGGGTTGTTGCCCGAAGCCTATCGCAGGCAGATGGTTTCTGCCCTGCTGGCGAGTCGTTTAGTGTATCGCGAAGGCTGTCGGAACCTAGAACTGATGACGCCTGACACTTTAGGGAAATTGGCGGTTGAAGATCTGGTAAGTCCAGTCCATCCCGCCGCTTCGTCCCTAAGTGTAGACGCAAATTCTTAGTCGTCGAAATTCGCTTGGGGCCTAGCCGCCTAGTCCGGCAAGCCGCCCATTGCTGTCACCAAGGCGGTCAACCGAAACGTCCATTCGGTCCAACATCGAAAGATAGAGGTTGGTCAAAGGCGTTTCGCGATCGTAGCGAATGTGGCGACCAGGTGTAATCGCTCCGCCGCCCCGTCCAAGCAAAACGATAGGAAGATCTTCATGGTTATGTCGATCTCCATCGCCGATGCCGCTGCCGTAGACAACCATGGAATTATCCAGTAACGTTCCATCGCCTTCTTTTACCGACGACATTTTAGTTAGGAAATAGTTTAGCAACCGAGCGTGGTAGCGATTGATCTTCGAAATTCCCACCTGCTTGTCTTTATTTCCTCCGTGGTGTGACAAGTCGTGGTGACCTTCTGGGACTTCAACTTCGCGATAACTGCGATTGCTACCTGCGTTTGAAAACATGAAAGTTGAAATCCGAGTAGCATCCGTTTGAAACGCTAGGATCATCATGTCCATTTGCAGCTTGACATGTTCCTCGTATTCACGCGGGACGCCTTCAGGGCGTTCGAAGTCGTTCATGTCCAAATCTGCGTGGCTAAGTTTATCGGCTCGGCTGATTCGATTTTCAATTTCGCGAACAGCAAACAGATACTCATCTAGCTTTCGCTGGTCATTTGCGCCCAGGGCTCGGTGAAGTGACTTGGCATCCTCCATAACATAGTCCAGCACGCTCTTGCGATTCTTGTTGCGGCTGGCCAATTGGCTGGGCGATAGTTTTTGTGCAGAACCAGAAAATAGTCGATCAAAGACTAACGAAGGATCCACCTCTTTGGCGACGGGGCTGGTAGCGGTTCGCCAAGACATGTTCGAGGTGTAAGCGCAACTGTATCCTGAATCGCATTTGCCCGCTGGCGCACTTGCTTCGGTCCCCAATTCAAGTGAGGGAAGCCGAGTCAGGTTCCCGATCTTTCTGGCCGCAACTTGATCAACGCTGACGCCGTTCATGATATTAGCGCCGTCGGTTTTCCGAGGGTGAGCCCCGGTCAAGAAAGCAGCAACGCTTCGAGCGTGGTCACCACCACCGTCGCCCAGAGCACGAGCCCCGTTAAGCGCCAACCCGCTAAGGACGGTCATTTCATTTCGAAAGCCACCGAATTCATTCAGAATCGGTGTCATTTCGAAGTCTCGGCCTTCTTTCTTAGGCGTCCAATCATCCATGTGCATTCCGTTGGGCACATACAAAAATGCCATTCGTTTTGGCGCCGCGACGCTGCCCAGGTTTGATTTAGCTCCGCCAAAAACCTGAGTGCTTGTCGCCTCGAGCCATGGCAACGCCAGCATGGTTCCCAATCCACGAAGAACAGTTCGGCGATTAATGTGGTTGTGATGCATGGAATTATTCCTTGATTTTGCTTTGTCGCTGACGGAATGGTGCACTTTGGACGATTCCCAGAACTAATTCAGAAATTCGATATTCGTTCTCTTGCAAACGTTTGACAATATCATTGACCGCACATTGATCTTCGTATCGCAGTCCACGGCCAAGAGCATAGGTTAACATTTTTTGAGTCAAACATCGAACAAATTTGTCCTTTTGTTGATTCGTTAAAATTTTCTTCAATTCACTAATGCCATTGAAATTTTCGCCTGAAGGCAGAACGCCACTGGCGTCAATATTGCTTTTACCGTCCTTTTCACGCCACCGACCTACCGCGTCAAAATTTTCTAGTGCGAACCCAAGTGGGTCCATTAACTGATGGCAGGACGCGCAACTGGGATCTGCCCGATGTTGTTCCATTTGTTCCCGAAGCGTCCCTTTAAGTTCCTGTTTGTCCAAAGGAACCACATCGGGGGCGGCCGGCGGCGGTGGTTCGCCCAGCATATTCTCCATAATCCATTTTCCCCGCTTTACGGGGCTGGTTCGAGTGGGATTGCTGGTGACTGACAGAATGCTTGCATGCGTTAAAAGACCGCCGCGTTGGCTACCGGCGAGGCTGACTTTCACAAATTCTGCTTTGTTTTCGGGGACTCCGGCCAGGCTGTAATGCTTGGCTAGGCGGCCGTTTACAAACGTAAAGTCAGCGTCTAGCAATTCCAATATGCTCTTGTCTGCCCGTAATATTTCCCGACAGAATAGTTCGGTTTCCTTCCGCATGTCTGCCAGCAATTCGGCGTCGACGCCTTGGAACCTTTGAGGATCCGGTTGGAAATCAGCCAATGCACGAAGTTGCAACCACTGGACGGCAAAGTTTTCAACCAATTGTTCCGACCGATCCGACTGAAGCAAGCGTTGAACTTGTGTCTTCAAAATCGCAGGCTCTTGCAGGTCCTGTTGGGCGGCCGCCCGCAAAAGTAAGTCGTCGGGAGTTGTGCCCCAAATGAAATACGAAAGGCTGGTCGCTAATTCAAAATTCGTCAAGTCTCTGGGGGATCCATCTTCAGGTGCCGGGCGCTCTACTTTATACAGAAACTTGGGTGAGACTAAGATTGCTTGCAAGGCAACTTGCATTGCTTGTTCAAAGGAAGATCCGTCTTTGCGGACCGACGAATAAATCTCACTCAAGGCTTGCACTTCATGAGGTGCGGTTGGACGGCGAAAAAATCGGCTACTCCAAACGCTAAGCAGTCGGGAAGCAAACGCTTCCTCTTCAGACTTCTTCTTGGGGTACGTGAAAAAGAAACGTTTGTGTAAGTCCGAATTGGCGAGATTGAATTCTCTTGGTCCAACAATCGTCAAGCGTTTCAGGAAGAGGTTTCGGTCGTTGCGACCCTTGGGTCCTTTTTCGTCGTAATAATCATTATCAAAAGAAACGCCAATCTTCCGCTTACCGGCCTTAATGCGTTGCACGGTGGAAACCGTTTCAAACTTTTCGTGATCCTTGATGGAAAAACTTTTTTCAGCTTGGCCGTCAATATAGACCGTCATTTTACAAGGTTCGGGTCCTGCTTGTTCCGCAGTCAGGGACACTCGAATTTCGTACTCACCGCCGGCTTCAAATTCCTTTTCGAAAGTAACGGTTCCGTCGGAGAAGAACGTCAGTTCTGCGCCATCGTTATTGACGCCTCCCTCCCGTTTTCCGCTAGCCAAGGGCAGGTCGATTGATGGAGGCACAAAATTTTCGGGCGTGTGGATGACGTTCGCGGTGATCACCTCGGCCGCATCCAAGTACTTTTCCATCAGGACCGGTGGCAAACTAAGAACGTCACCAATGTTGTCAAAACCGTAGCCGGTATCGTCGCCAGGAAACGCCATTGCTGGACTGTAATCGTACCCCAGTAGATCGCGGATCGAATTGCGATATTCAAGCTTGGTCAATCTGCGAATCGTCACTTCGCCCGGGAAGATCGCGTCCGAACAATCAATCTTATGCAAAGCGTCGTCAACCCATTGTGCCAACCACTCCTTCTCGTCCTCGGGCAATTCGCTTGCATCCGCCGGAGGCATCGATCCGCTGGCAATTCGTTGAAGAACTTTCTCCCAAATATCGCTTTCGAAACGGACGCTGCCTAACGTTTTAAAATGTTCTAGGTTTAAGCCCGCTTCTGGTTCTGAATGACCATGGCAATCCAGGCAGTGCTCCTGCAACAATCCCATTGCTCGACCGTCAATCGGTTCCGAATCCTTCTGAGCCCAAACCATCGGTGTAGTGGCAAACGCCAGAAGGAAAAAGGCAACCGATATTGCTTGGCACAATGAAAAAACGCGGCTGGACGTAAGAAACATCATTTGGACAGCAGGGCCAATAGGGTTCAACACGCAACGATACGCAGAAATCTGATTTCGTCCGACATTCTCTTTTTTTGGGTTCATGCTTTTTGATCTCGAATGTCGGGGATTGACTCAAGTGTTGACGGGTTGGCCACTGCGCCGAACCGGGCTTCCAAAGGAAGCTTGGGCTCAATAGAACCGCATCCAAACCATGCCGCTAACTGACCCGGGGGCCATGTTGATGTTTCAATAGATTTCAAATGTGATCCGCTTCCCAGTGCAGGTAAGTGATCGCCCGCGAGGGGAAACGATCACCCGATTCGTGGTTTTGAAATTTGTTATGTAAAATCGATCTCGCCAGCCCGCAGTCGGTCGCGATCTCAGTTTCGGTGTGACAACCCGTATGGCAAGTTCGTTGTGACAACCCGTATGGCAAGTTCGTTGTGACAACCCGTATGGCAAGTTCGTTGTGACAACCCGTATGGCAAGTTCGTTGTGACAACTCGTTCGGCAAGTTCGTTGTGACAACTCGTTTGGAAGGACAGTCTGGCGGCCGTTTCGCGTCTGCCCAGAAGTTATTTCTGGCGGCAACCGCGACTTGAAATGCTGTCCTTGGAACTTCGGCAAATAGAATTCGCTCGACGAAACATTCGTCATCCAACGGACGCCGTTTATCCGAACGTAGTGCTTCTGCCGGGGACTTGGTCCGTTTTGAGGCTTTGTTGAGGCTTGGTGAGTTGGGTGGGAACCCTGCACAGCACACAACCAGATCTTTCTTCTGGTTGCAGTGGATCGCGATTGGTTTGAACTTGTCACAACCCATCGGCAGGATCTGCCATCTATTATGCCCCATAAATTAGTTAGATTGCAATACAAAAGGCCGTATTCGTGACCGATCGTGTCTTTTTGTTGATCATTCCTGCCCCTGTGCGCGGAAACCTGTTTTCGGGCTCTGGGGATTAGGGACGTACTGGCTTACCACCATTGGAGCCCAAAGCGTTACAATCAGAGGACGCCGTGAACTATTTCGGACGACAATTCACTTCCAATTATTTAGGGAAAATAAGGCTTATGTCTCGATACAGCATCGAAGAATTTGTCCAGAAGACTCAGCAAAAAGACTTAGGGCAAGGAAAATTTGAACTGGAAACCGAACGAATTTTGGAAGTTAATTTGGACGGCGAAATTTGGACAAAGATGGGGTCGATGATTTCGTATCGTGGCAACGTCAAGTTCGTTCGGGAGGGTATTCTTGAACAGGGCATTGGTAATTTGTTGAAGAAGTCGTTGACCGGCGAAGGAGCCAAGTTGACCAAGGCTCAGGGCCAAGGCAAGGTCTACTTGGCCGACAGCGGCAAAAAAGTAACTATCCTGAGTTTGAATGGGGATGCAATCTTTATCAACGGAAATGATCTGTTGGCATTCGAACCAACGATTCGCTACGAAATAAAGATGATGAAAAAAATGTCGGCAATGCTGGCGGGCGGTCTTTTCAATGTGCGGTTAGAGGGTCACGGCATGATCGCGATAACGACCCACTATGATCCGATCACCTTGATGGTGACGCCTGGCAATCCCGTTGTGACCGATCCGAACGCGACAGTGGCATGGTCTGGTGGTTTGCAACCTCAGATCCGCACTGACGTTTCTTTGAAGACATTTTTTGGTCGAGGTAGCGGCGAATCGATTCAAACCGAATTCAATGGAAATGGCTTTGTCGTGATTCAACCGTTTGAGGAAGTATACTTTCAAGCAGGCAGCTAGTCGTCTTCGTGATAAAACGTCTGGCACGAGAGAGCGCCCCGCAGAATCTGCCTTCAGAAGTGCGTTTCCAAGTGTTGGAACGCACTTCTTTTCTGTATCAATCACCTGTGACTTTTTAAAACACCTGTGACCTTTTAAAACACCTGTGAACTTGTCTGGGGCGAGCCGAAACGAGTTCGACCGATCACCGTCTGAATTGCAGTCTGCGGATGTTTATTTGGCTTTAGGTTTGCGGAATGCTCAGCGGAGATACCTTGGGTAAATCCTACGGTGCCACTGGTAAATCCTACGGTGCCACTGGCAAATCCTGCGGTGCCACTGGCAAATCCTGCGGTGCACCCAGTCCTGTGCCATTAGTCTAGTTCTTTTAATTCTTCTTCGAAGCCACCACTTAAAATCGGCCATCGGCACCAGGTCTTGGGGTCAAGATTTTCGTCGTCCAAGTGAAAACTGGGCGCGTAGCGTTCGCGTTTCCATTGATTGCGACTCCACAGCGTGAAGAATCGTTTGATCCATAGTTTCAGTTGGCTTGGGCTATATTGTGGGAATTGCAACGCCACATGTTCCAGCACTTCGATCGGTGAAATCTTATCGCGAATCGCTAATCGTTCGATCGTATCCAAGAGATCGTAAGGCATAAGATCGCCTTCGTCCGTTTGCTCTTGGTTGGGTGGGCGAAGTTCGGCGGTGGGAGCCTGATTGTTAATGCAATCCAATTCCGCGATCGGGCCCAGGCCTGGAAAGCCCGACTCTTGCAACCAGCGGAGCCAGTGTCGAAGGAAGTTTTTATCGATTCCAGCGATGGGAGAAAGTCCACCCGAAGTATCGCCATCCATCGTCGCGTAGCCTACCGCTGCCTCGCTACGATTGCTGGTTGAAAGTAGAAGTGCGTTGTAAATGTTCGCCAGCATCCAAGCACCCGGCGCACGCGATCTGGCTTGAATATTTTGCAGCGTGATATCATCGGTTTGCCAATCCAGAGGGCGACCCAGTGTCGATTCCACAGTCGAGCAATAAAGATTCACAATCGCATCCACGTCCCAGACATGATGCGATGAATGCACCAATGATGCAATTTTGTTTGCCGCATCCAAGGTGACTGTTCCACTGTTTTTTGTGGCCTGATACACTGTGTGGATCATTTTACCTGCCAACGCGTTTGCCGATTTGCGTGCAATGTCTTGTGTTGAAAAGTTTGCGATGTTTTGCTGTGGGTCCGGCGAAGTTGAGGGCAGCGTTGGTGAGGCCGGAATGGTTAAGTCTTGGATGGTTTTGATATGTGCTAGTTTCTGTAGCGTCCGCTTCAGCCCCAATTGTTCGACACTCAAGTACAGCATGAACCAGCTAAGCAGCGTAACTCCGGCTGAATCCGCACCCCCGCTTAGGGAAACCACCACCCCGGAGGATCGTGATTTCCGCAAGTAATCAAATAGCCCTAATGCAACCGCCAAAGTGAACTCTTCTTCTTTTGAAAACACGGAAGGCAGGACGCTAAGGTCTTTGCCTGCCGAATGATTCAATGGCGTCGACGGGGTTGCAGGCGTCCGTAAGTCGGATGTGGCAGAGACCGCTGGTGCAGCCAGTTCTAAATTGTGGAGCTTGGTCAACATGGCAGACGTTGCTTGCGGATCGGCTTTGCCAATCATCGAAAGTGACGCCATCGGTATACTGAACGGGACGTCCACTTCATCACCGATTCGATCGTCAGAAATTTGCGGTTGAAAACTGGCGGTACGGGCTCGCAACATCCGAGTCCATTGCACATCAACGATGGCGGTCGTTAGCTGGACGTCTTCAAAGGAAAATCGTTTCCCCAACGCCAGCAACTTTCCACCCGACGCGATCATCGCATCTCCATCGTAGATCGATCGCCCCGCTTCATTGCCCAGCAAGTTGGAGTAGATGTAGCTAACTTGAAAAGCTCGGGAGCCTTCCAACACGAATCGGCGGCGGACTTCATGCTTGCCGAACGCAAAGTGACTGGCACTTGGATTCAAGATCAGGTCCACTCCGCGGACTGCTAAATTCGCCCCAGGTCGAGCCCCGACCCAAGCGTCTTCACAAATTTCAAATCCGATTCGGATGCCTTGAAAGTTGAATACGATATCGCCTACTGGTAATGTTCGGTTGGCGACGTCCAGATCTACCATTTGGTACTTTGGCCATGGTTTGAACCAACGGGGTTCGTAGTGCAGACCATCACCCGCCAGGTACTGTTTTGCGGCAATGCCAACGATCTCTTTGTTGGCCAGTAGTGCGACCCCGTTAAAGAGTCCGCCCGCACACAAAAATGGAAGCCCCACACAGACGACCATGTTTTCGGTGTGTTGGGTGATTAATTCCAGTTGTTGCAAGCAGCGACTGTGAGTGTCTGGTGCCAAAAAAGCGTCTTCGCATCCGTAACCGGGAATGCAGAATTCGGGAAGACAAAGCAGGCTGACTTGATCCGCTTTGGCAGCGTCGATCGCTTTGAGAATCCGTTGGGTGTTGCCCGACCAATCTAAGGGCGTTTGATTGAGAACGCCCGCGGCAACCTTCAGCAATTTCATTATCTAACTTTCATTGTCTGAGTGGACCCAATCAGCAGTCGCTTGAATCGATCCAGCGATCATTGGCTGTTTTTTAAGGCTCACTTTGTTTACTGCGATCAGTGGTCTGACCACCACCAGGAAATTTTCAAGCGTTACACAGAGACGTTTTTATCTTGAAGTTGAGTGCCGATCTACTCAAAATGAACCTGGATGTTCGAACTTGTCCCCAGGCCCTAAGTGTTCTCTGGATCGTGTGTCGGGAGTGAACGCTTATGCATCGAGATCCTGAAAAAATGACTGGGTCAGGTTCTGCAGTTCGTCTGCACTGCCAAAAGGCTGGCAAAGGCCGGGTGGAAGTCCATCTTGCAGTTTTTTAAGTCGCTTGGGAGTAATTTTTCGATAGTCCAAGTCTCGAATGTAGATCCCTTTGACTTGATCCGGGAATTTTCTGCCCAAACGGCAATAGATTTCCGGATCGCGTTCGCCCGAATCGCCAACCAAAACGAATTTGCGATGCGGAAATGTTTTCAGCAACGACCCGATCACCAAGGCTTTCCCTTTTTGCCGAAAGATCAACATTTTTCGTAGTAAATCTTGGCTTAAGTGAAACGATCGCAGATGAAATGTCCCTGCAGGAAACTGGTCCTTTTGGCACAATTTTTCGATAGGGACAAACAACTGCCAAGGGCTACTTGAAACGTAATGAAAGTCGGCTCCGACCGTTGCCCATTGGCGATACAGTTTGGACATGCCAGCAACGCTGCGAAATTCATTCAGGAAAGTATTGGCAAGCAAGATGCGCAAGGGAGCTACTTGCGAATCTTTGATCGTATCATCAATATCTGAAACCACGGACAAACCCTGCCATGCAATGCACCTTGCGATGATTGGTTGGCTAGGAATCGTAGGGTGGTCCAATTCAACCGTGAGCGGAATTCCTGCAGATCGAGCGATCAACGCAACGCCGGCGTCGGCTGGGTCGGTGGCCCGAATGCCCAGCAGTTGGCAAAGCTGAGTGGCATCCAAATGCAAACGTCCTTTGAACAGGCCCGACCGATTGGTTCGCCGCGGAATTTGAAATTTTTTGCCCCCAATGTCAAGATTGACGTTTAGTTTCTTCAGTCCCTTAGCCAGGAACGGCGCTAGTCGGCCGCGAAACAAGGGTTCATTCAAATCCGATGGATTGGCGCGCATCAATCGCCCCATCATCGAAATGGACCAGCGGGTCCGCAAGTTCGATTCATTTCCGGGTCGGGTTACCATGCCATCAACTACAACTACCCAACGACGCAAGGAGGCATCTTCCGGAAAAAAATATGCCGGAAAAACGACCAGTGTGTGAGCCTGATCTAGCGGGGGTTCCAACGGTGTTTTTGCCGCAAATGGATCCAAGTCAGTTTCCTCATGGGAAGAGAAGGACGGCTTCAAGAATGGTACTTTTATTTTTCATAGGTCCGAGCAAGGAAGACACTGGAATTTCCGAACGCTTTACGGTTATTCCTGGCTCGCAGGAGCCAAATCATAACACATTATTCCATCTTGTTCGCGAAGGTATAGCCGTCGATTGACAACTACGGGGTGAGCCCAACTTTCCCGCTCCTGCAACACCGGTCGAAACTGTCCTTTCAAACGATACGAATTCGGGTTCGCCTGTATCAAGGCGACGGTTCCGTTTTGGTAGCGAAAGATCAAGTGATTGTCGACCCACACGACGGCGGCAGACCCAGTACCGGGCCCGCGTTCTTTCCACATCACTTGTCCATCAGAGATTCGGATGCAAATGGGAAATCCCTTGCCGTGTCCGTGGCCTGCATAAACATAACCGTCTTGCGCGACCATGCCGCCATGATGATTTTCGAATTGGTTAGCCTCTAAAAAGTAGGCAACCGATGCTTTGGTTTCATTTTGATTTTTGCTAATTTTAAGCAAGCATGATCCCGTGCCGTAGCCCGAACTTGCGAACACGAAGTCCTCTCCAATTAATGGCGTAGGGATCGCGGCCACGTCATTGCTAACGTCCTCATAGCCCCACATCAATTTCCCATCGTTTGCTCGGATGCCAACAACGCCTTCTGCTACTAATTGTACGTATTGTTTTACGCCGCTGATTTGGCCGACAACAATCGAGCTATAAGCTGCGCCTTTTTGTAAGCGTTTACCAACCTTGTTGGTTCCGTCACCTCCTGCCGGGATCGATGATCGCCAAATCTCTTTCCCAGTATCTTTGTCCAGTTTCACGATCGCGGCGTTGGGACCGCCAGGCGTGAACAGTACAAATCCTTCATCGACCAGAGGGCTTTCAGAGAAGCCCCAAACGCTCATCATTCGCCCGCCCCACTTTGAAAAGTTATGCTCCCAAAGTTTCTTGCCGCTCGTGGCATCCAAACAAACGATTCCGCCGCTACTGGGAACTGCGTAAACTTTCCCGTCGCTGAAGGTCGGCGTGCAGCGAGCGCCTGCATAGTCATGACCTGGAAGCGAATCCGTGATCGGTGTTTGCCAAAGCACCTTGCCATCACTCAGTGCCGATGCTGTGAGGACTTGTTGATTTTGTTTGTTGCCAGTGGAGAAGATCATTCCCTGGGCGATGGAAACACTGCCATAGCCTTCCCCTAGACCGCCGGCTTGCCACAGCAACTTTGGTGGATTGGTTTCCCAGTCGGTGTTGATTCCAGTTGAAGGTGAGTGCCCATCACGATCGGAGCCGCGCCATGTTGGCCATGAATCTTCTTGTTGAACTGCGTCACCTGTCTGGGGACGTGGCGCCGCGGTCGCAAAATCGGCCAACGCCAAACCGCAGGCAATGACTAGCAGGCTGAAGATACGATCGATCATCAATCTATTTTTCCTCTCTCAAATCATACTCTTGGGGGCAGTTTCGCTGCTTCTGCCAAACGAACCGGCGATGCCGTGCTGGTGAGTTTGCACACGCTTAGTTTCATTCTGACTTATTGGATGTCCGTAGAATAGAGTCGAAATCAGGGATCTTGTGATTCGCACGTCGGGATGGAAGTCTCCGATGCAGAAATCTCTTGTCAAGCGTTTGTGGGCACGGTGGTGCCCGAAGTCCCGCTTCAATCCCTGCGTTGAAACATTCCGTCTGTGTGTGCCTTGCCGCCCTTGGCGAGTGGCTGAAGGCTGGATCGGCAGTAGTTGCCGAACCGGCAGCAAGTGCCGATCCCGGGGCGCAGAGTTTGCCGAACTGCCGCCGCTGCTAGCGTTTTCCCCTATCGCTTGCGACTTCAGTCATTCCAGCTTTTAGCTTCAAAAATCGATGAAATAACTTTCTTGCTGCGATTTTTGCCGATTGGCCCAGGGTTTGCCTTTATTCAACAACGTCAAGGATGACATCGTTGTTTATTGAAGGGACTTCGCCATGTACGGAACCTATATCTCAGCGTCAGGTGCTGACACTTACAACCGCTATTTAGAAGTCATTGCCAACAACATTGCCAACGTGGACACACCTGGTTTTCGCCGAGAAATGCCAATTGTCAAAAGTTATTTTTCCGAGGCGATCGCTCAGGGCCAGGCTAGCCCTGGTATTGGAACGATTAACGACGTGGGCGGTGGTATCGGAATGTTCGAAACGGTCACAAATTTCGAGGCCGGGCAAGCGGTCAAGACAGGGATTGATACCGACCTGATGCTGGCGGACCCGCGAGGCGACCATTTCTTTGTGGTGGATCGCGGCGGTCAACAGATGCTTACGCGAGCTGGCAACTTCTTGGTCAATGGTGACGGGCAGCTGGTCACGCAAGCGGGAGACCCGGTTATGTCGGCCGGCGGCGGTCCTATCCAAATCAACCCAAACTTTCCTTTTCAATTCAATAACGAAGGCGCACTGTTACAACCGGCCGCAAATTTGCGAGTCAACTTGGCGGTTGTTCGGCCCAATTCGTTGAACGATTTGACTCATGCGGGAAGCAATTTGTTTCAAGCAAATGGGGCGCTGGCATCCGTCGCCAACGACGAACGTTCGGTCCGTCCTGGATTCTTGGAAACGTCTTCCGCCCGTCCAGTCCAAGAGATGGTTGACATGATCAAAGTCACCCGTGCTTACGAGGCTAATATTCGGATGATTCAACAACAGGATGGAATCACCGAATCCTTATTGACACGAGTCCTACGCAGTTAGTCATCGGCTGAAATCATTACCTACATTGAAACACGTTTAGTTTTTAAGTTCAAAAGACAGGGAAGTCAATCATGAGCGTTCAATCACTTTATACCGCAGCCACTGGCATGGAAGCGATGGAAAGCAAGTTGGATGTGATCGCCAATAATATGGCGAACATCGGCACGGTCGGCTTTAAGAAAGATCGTGCAAACTTCGAAGATCTGTTTTATCGCTATCAGGTGATTCCAGGTTCGGAACAGCAAAATCCATCCACGGCGGTTGGCATTCAAGCCGGTGTCGGTACTCGTCTTAGCAGTGTGCAAACCAACTTTCGCCAGGGAGCGATGGAAGAGACTCAGCGTTCTTTGGACTTGGCAATTGAAGGTGACGGTTTCCTTCAGGTGACCGGTCCTAACGGCGAAACCCAGTACACTCGGTCGGGCAACTTAAGCATCAACCGCGATGGAAATTTGGTGGTAGGTTCGGCCAACATCGGTCGAATTATCGAACCACAAGTGACGATTCCCGCCAACGTGACCTCGATTCAGATTACCGCTGATGGATTGGTCTCGGTTCTCAGTGAAGGACAGACCGCTTTCCAACAAGCTGGACAATTGCAATTGGCTCGCTTCCCTAACCCTGAGGGTTTACTAAAGCTGGGTGATAATCTTTATGGTTTGTCCGACGCCAGCGGAGCAGGGGTTCTTAACAATCCTGGTCAGCCTGGTTTTGGCTTGCTTCGCCAAGGCTATTTGGAAGCATCGAACGTCGAACCTGTTCGCGAATTAATCGACTTGATTCAGGCTCAGCGTAACATTGAATTGAATTCAAAGATCGTTCAGGCAGGCGACGAAACCTTGCAATTGATCTCAGGGCTTCGCCGTTAAGCCATCGCTCAACGCATCTTGGCAGCTGTTAAGTAACGTCTTTCTCGCACTGTTCTCAGATCGTCTGGCGGATCCTCATGTTAATATCACAAAAAACCACAATCGAAAATCAAACAGTTGCACGTAATGTCGTATCGATCGTCGCGTTTTGCTTTTGTGTGATCGTTTCGCTTGGCAACGAATCCGCGATCGGCCAACAGTTATTTTTACGCGATCAGGCCAAGATTTCTGGCAGTATTGTTCGCTTGGGAGATTTGGCCGATGTGGTGGGCGGTTCGTTGGCTCAGAAGTCACAACTTCGGTCGCTCGAGTTGTTCCCAATGTCAGACGGATTGCGAGAAATTTCGGCCCATCAAGTACGTGAAGAATTAAGCCAAATGGGTTTGGATCTCTTGTATTGGCGGATGGCGGGGGCTAATCGTGTCTCGATTCGCAGTGACAATGGCCAAGCAACGGATTTCGTGAAAAGCTCGACCATTCAAAGTCTGCGGTCGGACCCAACCGGTAAAAACGTTTCACGCCGCGATTCCAGTCTGCCAGTGCTTCGCCCTTCGGAACAACGCACTTTGATTGGCAATGAACAAATTCGCTTGGCCAGTTTTCAAGCGGGCGACAACACGTCTGGCAACAACGCCAATTCAAATAGTCCATCGCCAGGTACCGAAGATCAGACAACCGACCAATCACCCAATGCTTGGACCGTGAAACAAAATCTTAGTCGCGGTCAAATCATTGGACTAGACGATTTGCAGCCGGTTTACATTGCGACGCGACTTCCAAGCAACTTGGTCACGGATTCACGAGAACTGATTGGAATGTCGGTTCGCAGTCAAATTGCTTCGAGTCGTCCGATTGTTTCATCGATGGTGGAACCTGTGTTGTACGTTCAACGCGGCAAGGAAGTCAAAATCTTTTCCCGAGTGGAGGGGATTGAAGTTTCAACCACGGGCAGAAGTTTAGCAGATGGTGGTATTGGTCAGATTGTGACCGTGGAATCATTAGTCGGAAAAAAGAAGTTTATTGGTCGAGTGATCGACTTTCAAGTCGTTCAAATCACAGGACCGACTCAGGCTGAATCATCCCAAGTGGCAGGAACTCCTAATCTTGCTGTGAACCCCAGAGCTAATGCCAATTCGCGAAGCAATCGCAACCCGGTCAGTGGAACTCGCTTACCCAGAAACTCACTTCGCTAGATCTTCTTAAGTCGAAATTTCTCAGGCATTGGAACACTTTTGCACCCATCGAGTCAAAAAATGAAATTACAAAAACACTGGGGTTTGTTCACTGGAAAATGGGTCGTCGCAAAGTCGATCATGACGTTCGTTTGGGCAAGCGTGGTTGGTTTGCTGTCCCAGATCGCCAATGCTCAGAACAATAGTTTGTTCAAAATGCAGGATAGTTTGGGCCGGAATATTCCAATGACCATGCAGCAAAGCAATTTGTTGCACATGGAACTGCCTGAAGCACGTTCCATGCGGATGCACGACATCATTCAAGTCCGAGTCGACGAACTGGCCAGAATGTCCAGCGATGGGCGCTCCGAACGCCGCAAGAATGCAACACTCAATGGAATCCTGAATGATTGGGTGCGATTAAATGGTTTTCGAAAGTTAGAGAAGGATCAGCAAGCCGACGGTGATCCGCAGGTTCAAGGTTCATTGAACGAAATTTACCGTGCCGAAGGTGCTGTCGAGACCACCGAGCGACTGACTCTGAATATCGCTTGCCGAATTGTTGACATCCGCCCCAACGGCAATTTGGTTATCGAAGGTCACAAAGAAGTTTCGGTGAATAACGAAAATTGGAAAGTTTCGCTGACAGGAATTTGTCGCCAGCAAGATGTGGGTACCGACAACACAATCACAAGCGATCGAGTGATTGACTTTCGCTTGGCCAAGGCTGAGTCGGGAGCAACTCGGGATGGATATCGTCGCGGATGGTTAAAGAAGGCTTATGATCGCTGGGCTCCATTCTAGATCCGAAGCTCGGGTCAACAGCGAGCTGTTGAAAATGCGGCTGCCACAAATTCATCGCAAGTTTGAACAAGCGAATAAGATTATGAATAAAGTAAATACAACCACAAAAACCGAATTTCGACAGCAAATGCGGCCAACTACGTTTGGAAGCTTGGTCGTGTTTGCAGCCTTGTTCATTGGCGTTTGGAATGTCGGCACCACCTACGGTCAAAATCGCATCGGCGACATTTGCACGATCAAGGGACAAGAGCGAAACTTGCTCAGGGGCGTTGGGCTGGTGGTTGGTTTGCAAGGTTCTGGCGATGCAAATATCGCCACCACGGGCGCCGCTTTGGCAGAAGTGTTGACCAAGAGCGGGATGGAAATTCCGCGTGATTCTACTGGTAAGCCCATCACTGAAGTGTTCAAGGACGATAAGAATTCGGCGTTGGTCTATGTAACCGCCGAGATTCCAACCACGGGTGCTCGCCAAGGTTCGTTGGTTAATTGCAAGGTTCATTTGTGGGGCAAGGCCAGCAGTCTACAAGACGGCTTCTTGGTGGAAACATCACTGACCGGTGGCCCCATTAATCTAAATGGCCAACGGCAAACAGGTGCAGGTCGGGCAGGAGCTTTGCCGGTTCTAGCAAGAGCTTCTGGCAAAATTCGAACCGAAGCCGACGAATCTACTTCTGGCTATATCGACAATGGTTGCCAGATGGAAGTGGACTTCAACAATCGATTTTACGAAGACATTACTGAATACGTCAAAGTCATGGACGAATTTGGGAATCAATCGACCAAGACACAAACCAATCGCTACATCAATTTGGTGATCAAGGATTCACACGCCAGTTTCGGTACCGCAGCCAGAGTTGCCGAACAAATTGATGCGGAAATTATGCGAACGATTTCAGGTGGATTCGGAGGCGAAGAGATTGTCTACGCTCGAGCAATCGATGCCGTGAATATCCGTGTTCGTTTCACACCAGCCTATCTTCAAACGGACGATCCGGTCGGATTTGCTCGTTTTTTGTTAGATGATATTACCATCTTAAACAATGACAAGAAGACCAAGGTGGTTGTCAATCGTCGTACGAATATTTGTACCATTGGAGAAGATGTTTATTTCTCACCCGTTGCGATCACTAGCGGTGAATTCAAAATCGATATCGCTCCATTCAAAGAATTGTCACTGGATGACAATCAGGGCATCGGCAATGGAACGATGAAGCTGAAACGATTGGTCCAAGCGTTGAACGACATTCAAGCGCCACCAAGCACGATTATCAACGTGATCAAGCAGTTGGAGGCGGGTGGCTATTTGTATGGTGAAATCATCGAACAATAGCAGTGCTGGCTTCGGCCGAATTTCGAAAACGCAAACTCTTGAACCTGTTGACACTTGCAAAAAACATAGCCCGGATTTTATCAGGAAAACGAAATGAATACTAACAGCATCGCAAACCTGAATGTCCTGGGCAGTAAGAGTTCTGCATCGGTTAACGATTTGTTTTCCAGTCAGACAGCAACTTCTGGTGAAGCATTCGCGACACTGTTGCAAACGAAATTAAATGCCGAACAAGAGATCACTCAAGCAAGTGCGGTCAACGCAGGGCGGTCTCCGATGGACTTGTTGAATTCGTTGGCTCCCGCCAGCTTTATGCCATTGGAATCAAGCGAGATTTCATTGGAGATTTCCGGTGACGCAGTGGGTGATTCGCTGCAAGAGAAGCCGGAATCCGCTCAAGAGGCTCTGCAGCAATTTGTAGGTGAGACCTTTTACGGAATCATGATGAAGCAAATGCGAAGTAGCGTAATGAAGTCCGATCTGTTTGGTAACAGCAGTGCACTGAATATGTTCGAAAGCCAATTTGACCAAATGATGGTCGAAAAGATGGCTGCCAACAGTACCGATCAATTTAGCCAACCGATGTACGAGCAGATGACTCGTTTAGGTCGAGCACACTAAGCCGAGCACAGCTACTGCGAAGTGCGGGTCGACACTTAGATACAAGACACCCTACCGTAAACCGATGCCAAGGCAATTTTCGGATACCTTGCTTTAGAAAGTTGAAGCCATGATTCTGCGTCCCGATCAATTTGAGGCTGGCAATCCCGTGGCCTGGGAATCGGAATTGACCGAACTGTTAGATGAATTGCTGGAAACCCAAGAGGAGATGCTATCTCTGTTAGGGCAAAAACGCCAGGCGATGACTAAACGAGACTTACCGAAGTTGGAAAGCTTGCATCCGCAAGAGGAAGCCTTGTGTCGGCGTTTGATGAATTATCAACAACGTCGAAGTGATGTGCTAGCCGTTGCGAAGCAAGCAAAGCTGCCTGATACCGATCTGACTCAGCTTAGTAAAACCGTCTTAATCGATAAGAAAGCCCCAGTCCATTCAAAGGTTAAAGAAGCTACTGAACGTTCGATTCGGTTAAAGCATCAAAGCCTAACCAATTGGATTATTGCTCAAAGAAACCTGTTACATGTTTCCCAACTGTTAGAAATTATCGCAACTGGGGGCAATCAAGTGCCGACTTATGGGGGTAGGGAAGAGAGTGCGCCTAACGGCTTTGTGCTGGATCAAGAGGCTTAGGGGGGAGTTGCGATCTTAAACGATCGTGAAGTTTTTCCACTGCCGGCGTCAGCTAGCACTTTGGGATCGGCACTAAACTGATTGGCAGTGGCAACTTGCCGCTATGCTCTTTCACTTTCCGTCAACAGATTCGTTCGAAACATGCAAGGATGCCTGGATTGAATGAATGACGGCTTTGCTTGACAAATTTGGTGGAAAATCTGCCCGCTTCGAATGGAAGTCCGCTAAGAGTTCCTGCTTTTAGTATCAGTCGGGGCGGCCTGTTGCCGAAAGTTGTCGACGACTTTAGCAACGCTTTTCTATGAAAAATCTGGCAGGCCAATTGTCTGAAAAAGAGTCCTGAATTGGTCCGGCAGGAATGCCAAAAGTGTGATTCGATTTCAATCCCTATGCCAGATGGGTCGTGCCGCTAAAGAACGCGGTGCAGAAATTGGGCACTCACAAATAGAAGGTAGATCCCATGGGTCTGATGTCTGCGCTTAATACTTCGGTCTCGGCATTGCATGTCAATACAATTGGCTTGCAAGTTGTCTCCAATAATATTGCCAACGTCAACACGCCGGGCTACGCAACTCAAGAGCTACTTCAGTATTCGGGTCCGACTTATCAACAGGGTCGAATGACCCTGGGGACAGGTGTTCTGGCGCAAGGTATCGTCCAATCTGGAAATGAATTTCTAGACAATCAATTGCGAGATGCCATTTCTGATGCCGAAGGCAGCGAAATCCAAAGCCAAGTGTATCAGCAGCTTGAAGGAGTGTTGGGAGAGCTTGGGACCAACGACTTATCCACCTATCTTAGCAATTTCTTTAACGCATTGAACGAAGTCGCCAACCAACCTGAATCGGCATCGGTTCGTAACCTTGCGGTCCAACAAGGTTCGGCGTTGACAACGAAGATCAACACAACCCATGCTCAGGTTCGCACCATTCAGAGCAATATCAATACGGAAATTTCGAATTCGACGGATCGAATCAATGAACTTTTGGGTGAAGTTTCATTGCTGAACAAACGGATTACCAGCCTTGAAGGGGGGCAAGCTAACAGTGGTGGAGCCGCTCCGCTGAGGGATACTCGCAGGACCGCCATCAAGGAACTTAGCAGTTTGATGGATATCAAGGTAACTGAATTGGAGAATGGTTCGGTCAACATCAGTGCCAGCACAGGCGAGTCTTTACTGTTTAACGGCGAAGTCAGTAGGTTGGTCGCGGTCAATGATTCTAGCAGTGGTTTTCCGCGTACCGAGGTGGTAATTCAAGGAACAGGCAGGCGAATCGACTTTCAATCCGGACGCATCGGCGGGCTGCAAAACGCACGCGATGTCGTGGTCGAAGATTTCTTGACGGACCTAACCGCGTTAAGTGACAATTTGACTTTCCAGTTCAATAAATTGCATTCTTCAGGGCAAGGGTTGACGGGATTGGTTTCGGTATCGGCTGAGAATACAGTGTCTGATATTGATGCACCATTGGATCAGACATCGTTAAAGTTCAGTCCTGAAAATGGCAGTCTGAAAGTCCACGTGCGTGATCAGACCACGGGCAAAATCAAGACGACTGATGTGTTTATCAATCTTGGCCAAAACGGTGGCACGTCCTTACAGGATCTGACGGATCAATTGAACACAATTGATGGGATCACCGCCGCGATCGACTATCAAGGGCGGTTGTCGATTCAAAGCAGTTCGTCGAATGCCGAGTTTTACTTTTCAGAAGATACCAGCGGGACACTTGCATCGCTGGGGGTCAATACTTTTTTTACAGGGTCGTCGCCTGAAACGATTTCGATTCGCCAGGGCCTGATCGACAACCCTGCGCTATTGGCGGCGTCCAAAGGTGGTGTTTCCAATGATGCGGACAACGTTATTAGCTTGATCGGTTTGGAGTCCTTGGAACAAATCAATCTTAACGGCCGTTCACTGCGGAGTCACTATGAGACCTTGGTGGGAAGTGTCGCGCAGAAAGCAGCGGTCACCAGAGATTTGGCCGACGGTTTCCGGCAGTACGCCGATTCGGTCGAGGGTCAATCGATGAGTCTAGTGGGTGTCAACTTGGATGAAGAAGCTGTGAAAATGTTGCAATATCAGCGCGCCTACGAGGCGTCGGCGAGGGTCATCCAAACGGTGAATGATTTGTTTGACGTGCTTGTGAATTTGTAGATTTTTTTGCCTGTCTTGGCTTGGTGTTTTGACGGTTAGCGTAATGTTCTTTTTGTTCTTAATTTGTTGTCGAGTCTGAAAATGTCCAGTTTCTTCCCGGTCTACAATCGTTCAAGCGACGCGCTAAATCAAAAGCGATTGAGTTCGACGTTGCAGGCGAATCAGGCACGTTTAAGCCAGTTGCAGCAGCAGATCGCGACGGGCAAGCGGATCGGAGCACCCAGCGAAGATCCTAGTTCAGCTTTGAGAGCAATTCGGTACCAGGCATCTTTGGAAAGCGCACGCCAGTATTCGCGGAATCTAGAATCGAACAGGTCCTATTTGAATTCGACGGATTCTCAAGTTCGTTCGGTCAACAATATTATTTCTGAAATTCGGGCGGGTTCTGTGGCGTGGGCGGGTTCACCGTTAGGCGAGGGCGAACGTGAGGCGGCGATCTCGCAACTCAATGGTTTTCGGGATCAGATGGTCGGTATTGGGAATACTAAATACAACGGGCGTTACCTGTTTTCGGGGTCGAACCCCAGTCAGTTGCCGTTTACGGTGGACGAAAGTCGAATTCAATACAATGGCAATGATGGTCAATTACAGGGCGTGACCTCGATCAATCAAGTGTTGCAAAATAATATCTCTGCACAACAAGTTTTTGGCGGCATTTCTACAGACTTGAAAGGCACCGCTGAATTGCGTCCAACACTGAGTGAGTCGACTCGGTTGAGTGTGCTCCGCGGTGGTGCGGGCGTCAACCGAGGGTCGTTAGAGATCTCCGACGGATACACGACTTCGATTGTCGATCTTTCTCGCGCCGAGACCCTTGGCGATGTGGTTCGATCGATTGAGGCAAACGCACCAGGCACACGAGAAATCAGTGTTGAGATTACTGGTGAACGTTTGCAAATTCGTTTCACTGACGCAGTCGATGGGCAGTTGATTGTCAAGGAATCCAGTGGCGGAACGATCGCAGCCGACCTTGGGCTGCGCACTGGAATTGGTACTTCTGTTCAAAACGGAGTCATTGGCCAGTCGCTTTCGCCACGTTTGACATTGACTACACCCTTGCAACAGACCGTCGGCTCGCCGTCGGTCGCTTACCTTAGCAGTCCAGGCGCCAGCAATGATATCGTTTTTCGCTCGATCGGAAACGGTTCGCAATTTGATGGTCTGAATGTTCAGTATGTTGACAGCAGCAAGCTGCAGGCCGGGCCAGGCGTTTCGCAAGGCAGTGAACAAGTCTTTTTCGAAGCCAATCCTCGTGCGGCACGTGCGGGGATTTCGTTCTCGGGCTTTGGCAATGATGTCTCGGTAACGGCCAACAACACGGGCAGCTACTTGAATGATGTCCAGTTTGAAATCTATGACGCTGGAAGCATTGGAAACACCGCAGTTGCGGCTTATGATGCCGCTAGTAAGACCTATTCGATTGGTGTTGATTCCGCCAATTCCACAACCGCTCAGTCCGTCATTGACGCGATCAACGCCGAAGGCACATTTACGGCGGCGGGTGATTCAACGGATACCGCCAATGGTACTTTCAATCCAGCGGCAACAATCAATGTGGCCGATTCAAGTCAAGTGCTGGCGGATACCGGGAACAGCGGCGGTGACGCCAATACCGTTTTCGTTCACGTTAATCCAGAGAAATCAACTGCCAAGCATGTCCTGGTCGCGTTGAATAAAAATGCCGCGCTGACCGCGGTGTATGCTGTGGAGGTCGATTCAACGGACGGCCCAATAAACAGCAAGCCGGGTGACACACCGGTCAACGCTGCGGCGAAGACAATATCGTCTGGGGGTAGCGGTGAAGACTTTGACTTTGATTCGGGATTTAGAATCAATGTTGATGGTCAGAATCATGTCGTATCTTTGAACGATGTTAACACGGTTGAAGATTTGATCAATGCGGTGAATGCGGTCTCCACCGGAGTCTACGCTCAAATCAATGCGGCGGGGACAGGGATTAACATCGGCGTCAATCGATCGGGTGTCACTTTTTCCATCGGTGAAAATGGTGGCGACAGCGCGACCCAGCTAGGGGTTCGTAGTTTGACTGAAGGCACATTGCTATCAGCATTGAACTATGGGCAAGGAGTCGATTCACAGCCAGGAGTCGATTTTACAATCCATCGAAATGACGGCACGTCGATTGACATTGATATTTCAAGAGCGAAAACGGTAAGCGATGTCATTGATTTGATCAATGAACATCCAGACAACCAAGACGTAACGACACGAGTGCTTGCCAGACTGGCAGCAACTGGTAACGGCATCGGATTGGTTGATGATAACCCGACGGGTTCTCAACCGATTTCGGTGGAACGTGCCGCTGGAAGCCATGCCGCCAATGACTTGGGCTTTATACCCGTCGGGGAGAATGTGGGTTACCCAGCAAATGCTCCGACGCACGCTAATTTGGATCTTTACTATTCCAATATCGCCGGGACGAATCGATCTTTCTCATTGGCGGCGAACGAACCAGGATCTCAGTACAACGGTGTTGAACTGGAAATAGTGTCAGGCGCAGTGGGTGACAGTGCGGTGGCGACTTATGATTCACTCAACGGGAAAATTATTGTTCAAGTAGACACCAGTAATACCAAGACAAGTACGCTGATCGCAGCGATCAACGATACGGGCTTGTTTCGTGCCCAGTTGATTCCCAACGATTCAGATACGTATAACACCGGTTCGGGAATCGTCTCGCAAACCGGTATCCTGGGTACACTCGCAGGGGGCGATTCGGCTTCGGCTGCCGTACCTGCAAAGGCACTGCTTCGCCCCGCGGCCCCAAATAATCTTGACACGGCAATTGACCTGGTGGCCAATCAGGCGGGTACTAGGTTTAATAAGGTTGCGGTCGTTTTCCAAAGCGGACTTAGTGGTGACAGTGCGTCGGCCGTTTACGATCCAACTGCGAAACGGTTGACGGTGACCATTGATCCGTCGTCAACGACGTCTAACACGATTATAAGTGCCATCACGGCCGAGGGAACTTTCGGAGCATCGTTGAACACGAAGGTCGATTCCACGAACGATGGAACCGGAGTTTATGCAAGTGTGGGTACCGTCGGTTCCACGGCCAGTGGTGCACCGGGCGTTTTGAAAGCGCGTGATGTCAACCCTCAAGAGAATAGCGGCATCTTCAATACCATTGACCGAATGTTGGCCGCACTGAAAGATGAATCTGAAGCGGGGACAACGGAATTTCGTAGGGCGGCCAGTTTGCTGGAAGTTGATATCGAGCGAATTTCCAACGCGATCGCCGATGTTGGGTCCCGTGGTCAGTACAACGACTTCTTGATCGACCAAAATGAAGATCTGAAGCTGGACCTGCAAGAGACACTGTCCAACGAACTGGATCTGGACTTAGTTCAGGCAATTTCTGATCTGACAGCGCAACAGGCGGCCGTCGAGGCGTCACTGCGGATGCTGTCCCAAACCTTCAATGTTAGTCTGATGGATTATCTGTAAAGGGCGGCTAGCCCTTTGGTTGGCCTTGATTTTCCTGTTCCGCAGCACATTTTAGGCGAGGATGAAGATGAATCGGCCGTCTTCGGGCCTGAAAGCCAGCCATCAAAAATGTAACGGTCTACTATTTTGATTTGTGAAATACTTGACAAACCGGCTACATTTGGGGTTAATAGAGATTCTGGCGTGGCGCGTCATCGTCGTCATTCTGGATCGTTCCACGTTTTTCGCGGTCAGAAACATACTGTATGGCTAACTGCGGCAGAAAAACAGTGATCTTGACGGCGACTCCATTTGTGGCGAGTCTGCTTTTTGGACCGCAGCGCTTGGTTCTACGGATCTATTTTACCGAGTAGGCCGTTTTTAGAGCCGCTTTGAACTTATTTCAATGCTTTTTTTACATGATCAACTCCCTGAAAAATCGTTGGAAAACGCGATTCAATGGCCGACTGGCTGATTCGATAGGGGTTCGCACCTGGCAGCGGGTTGGTCGTTTGAATCACCGTCAGATCGTTAGCATTCTGCTGTTTGCACTGATGCTACCGGTGGCGACTTTGGGTTGGTCGTTGCACTTTGTCTTGCCCGGCCACAATCATGCCAGTTGTACTCATCTGCATTTGGGCGAATCGGTGCATTTGGGCGAATCGGCTGCGGCTGGGAATGCACGTTCTGACCATGATTGGCGTGGTGATCATTCTCATGCCCACGTCCAGCAGACTCCGGTGGTTGATAGCAACCAGGTTGCGTCGAATCGAGCTGACACGTGTGACGTTGATTGCCAATCTAGCCAATCTAGCCAGTCTCGCCAAGCTTTGGCGACAGGCGCTGTTTGCCGGCAGGAATTTAGTTCAAGGAATGCATTACTTGCTGCTGGTTCCATCGAAGCGGGCGGAGACTGTGCGATCTGTGAATTGTTGACCCAGGTCAACGGTGTGCCATTGGTAGATTCTACGTTTTTCCAAAGCTTGAGTGTCCAACGTTTTGTAAGGACTCAGCAGCTTTTATCTCTTGAAACAGTGGTCACATGCCACTTTCTACGCGGCCCGCCGATTGCTTAACGGCAGCCCCTGAAATGCGATTCAAGTTGCTTAAGCATAATTTGCTTAAGCTTTCGGTGTCGATTCGCTTCGAATTCTTTGATAATCAGGCGAATCTTTACCGGCAACTGTGTCGCAGCTTTTTTCTGTTTGAAATTTCAACGGATCAAACATCAGTCATTGATGTGATCTTTGGGCATCCGGATACCCGAATGCTGCTTGGATTTTCAAAATTCTTACTTCTCTGCTGCTTGATTTTACATCGCTGGGTGCCCGCCACTTGGTTGCGCGGTGATGTGCATCTGCGGCAATTCTGACTTTATTCCAGAGCAGTCCTAAAAAGAGTCTTGAAACAACGGAACAAAATAATGATTAACAGCCTTCATTCAAATAGAAGCAGAACAGTCGGGCGAATTCAAGTGTCCAGTCATCTTCAGAAACGTGCAGCGTTCACGCTTGTAGAATTATTGGTCGTGATCGCCATTATTGGAATTTTGATGGGACTGTTATTGCCGGCAGTTCAAGCGGCACGTGAGGCAGCACGTCGAACCCAGTGTCAAAACAATTTGCGACAGATTGGATTGGCGTTGCACAATTACGAAAGTGCCAAGGGCAACTTTCCTCCTGGCTGGAGTGTCAGGGCAGGTGTCAACACGGAAATCCAAGAAGAGCAGCCAGGCTACGGTTGGGCTTTTGAATTGTTGCCCTACGTTGAAATGAATAATCTTTACGAGCAATTTGATCGCAGTTTCCCAGTCGATGCTGCGGGGCACGTGCCACTATTGGACACCTTCATTCCTGGATTCGCTTGTCCATCGGACGCGGGCCCGAATCATGTCATACTTGGTGGCGGACATGACCACGACCACGACCACGATTTGGCATCTGATGATGATCACGATCATGATTATGATGGGAACGTCGATGAATCGGGCGAGCCTTTATTTAGTGTAGGTCGCGCCAATTTTGTTGGCGTTTTTGGCACATTGGAGGTAGAGGAAGACGTCATTCAAAGTGATGGAATGTTCTTTCGAAACAGCAAGATTCGCGTCGCTCAGGTGACCGACGGCACCAGCAACACGCTATTCGTTGGTGAACGAACCAGCGAACATGGCGTTTCGCTTTGGTCGGGTGTGGTGCACGAAGCCCAGGCTCCCTTTGCCAGAATTTTGGGAACTTGTGATCACCTTCCCAACACTCAGGATCACCACTTCGACGATTTCAGTAGCAACCATCCCCAAGGCGCCAACTTTGTGCTGGTTGATGGTTCGACACGAATGTTCAACGATGATATGGATGTGAACGTTTACCGAGCGATGGCCACTCGTGGCGGAAAAGAAGTGGTTACTTCTGACTTCTAATTGGCGGGTTTCCTAAGTGTGAACCAAGAGCAAAGCACCAAGCGCTCCGACGCTTGGTGCTTTTTGCATGTTGCAGTGGTTTGAATTTCGCATTCAATTTCGTGTTAACAATCGGCTTCACAAAGAATCCAACGCTACAAGCAATGTAGTGGTGTTTTGCGGTTCCCAATGCTTATCAAGTCGCCGTGTTGATAGCAGTTGCGGGGATTGTTTAGCTAAAGTCAATCAGCCAAGTTCTACGTGGTTAGAACGGCAACATCGAAGGGGTTCACTCAATGATAAAACCCGTAGTATCGCTCTTGATTCAGAACGGCAGATTTCAAGAGATTAGTGATGCCGCCAGACGGTAATTCTTCACCTAGGCCTGAGAATTTTGCGACCATATTGTTGACTTCGCGCATCGTTGGCCATCTTAAGGTTTGGCTGCAAAAGTTTAGAAGGCGATTGAAAAAGTGACTCAACAAATGTCACTATTTGGTCTATACTTGAAGCTTCCATTAACCTAGATGAGTGCCAAGAATGATGATCGCCTTTGGAAGATACTTTACGACTTTGACTTTCGCTGTTCCCGTGATGCTAATGCTTGCGGTTTCGCCTAGCCTAGCGCAGGATCGCTCGGAATCGATCGTCAGGGTCGGCATGGGAAGTTATGCAAAGGTTCCCCCGGCTGGCGTGAATCGGCCCCCGGGCAAAATTTTTCGCACCGACAATTGTGTTGGCCCCATGCCAACCAATGATTGGTGGAGTTCACTGGCATGGGAACCGCTTTCTAGTGCGATGTTCCCGCATCCGATGGGCGTGCAAGCGATTTCATCTGGCCTGAAGGTAAACTACCCGGGTGCAAACATGGCTGCCAATGAAGCGGCAATCATGGGTGGTGGCGGCAGTGACCTTGTGATCGGTCACTCGGCGGTGCCAGAGTTTTCTCAAGCGTTGGTGGATAGTTTCAGCGATTGGTTTGTTACGGCCAGTTTTAGACATGAAACCCAGACTGCCGATCAACAGTTATTGACAACTTTCGGGCACGGTTCCCCCTTTGTTTTCGTTCGAATCAAAGGTGGCCAACCAACGCTGACTTTTAACGAACTGCCAAGGGTTTGGAAGGGTGATCGGCAGTCTGCGGTGCTAGGGATTTCCGTTGCTAATCGTCACTACGGAATTTTCGCACCGGAGGGATCCACTTGGTCGTCCTTGACGCAATCAAAATGGACGGCCGAGATTGGAAGCAAAGAATATTTCACCATTGCCTTACTGCCCGATTCCAACGAGGCAACATTAAAGCGTTTCCAGAAGTATGCCTTCTCGCCGGTTACCGATTCAAAAGTCCAATGGGAATTTGACGAAACTAGCGCCCGAGTCACCACGACTTATCAGGTGCAAACGCAACCTTATGAAGCAAATCGTTTGGTTGAAACCGAGGGTACTATTCTTGCACTTTACCCGCACCAGTGGCTGAATACCGAATCGAAGTTCGCCGGGGCGTCTTATCGTTCGGTTCGCGGCGAAATGAAGGTAATCGAAGGCGAAAAATTTGAAACGGGGATGATCTACCCAGGTTTATTGCCATCAATGCCAGTCGTAAATGATCCTAAAGTTCGTCAATTGCTAAAGCAATTTCTAGCCGAAGACGTGAAGCAAGAAGCCAAAACCGTTGGTGACACTTATTGGTTTGGGAAGCAGCTAGGAAGTTGGGCGACTTCGATTCCCTTGGCACAGCAAGTGGGTGAAAATGACATTGCAAAACGGTTGACCGGAAATGTGAAGGCCGGACTGCAAAATTTCTTCACCGCAATGAAGTCGGATGGCAGCATCAAGAGTTCCGGCGAAGGCTTGTTTTATTTGGATCCCAACTGGGGAACGGTTATCGGGTACCCTGCCAGTTATGGTTCTGACAATGATATCAACGACCACCATTTTCACTACGGCTACTTTATTCGTGCCGCAGGTGAAATCGCGCGATGTGATACTAAATGGGGAACCGAAACGCAGTGGGGTGGCATGGTCAAATTACTGATCGAAGATGTGGCCTGTGCCCGTCGAGATGATGCTCGTTTTCCGTTCCTAAGAAATTTTGATCCCTATGCAGGACATACTTGGGCTAGCGGGCACGCAAAGTTTGGTGACGGGAATAACAATGAATCATCCAGCGAGGCGATCAATGCGTGGTATGGGGTGATCTTGTTTGCCGAGGCGACAGGGGACAAGGAGCTTCGCGATTTGGGTGTCTATCTATTGACCACGGAAATCGAAGCGATTAATCACTATTGGTTCGACGTTATTGATCAATTTCATCACGAAAAGTACTCGCCTTCGGTCGTGACGATGGTGTGGGGCGGCAAGGGGGCCAATGGCACTTGGTTTAGCGGTAATCCCGAGACCGTGCATGGAATCAATTGGTTGCCCGTGACAGGTGCATCACTTTACTTGGGGCGTTACCCCGAATACTGTGAAAAGAACTATCAGGCGTTGGCCCAAGAAAATTTGGTCGATGATAAAAAGAAGGCGGACAAAGCAGGCACTGAAAGTAAGAACTTGGACGGGACCGCTTGGGATGATTGGGCAGATTTAGTTTGGATGTATCGCGGTTTGTCGGATCCAGACGATGCGATGAGGCAGTTCAAGAAAGGTTCGGGCGGCACTTCACCGTCTTCAGGAAACACGTACGCCAATACGCTTGCTTGGCTGGCAACACTGCAAGCGTACGGTCAAGTGGATCGGACCGTTTGGGCCGATACGACGTTTTATGCCGTGCTTCAAAAGCAAGGTAAGCGAACGTACATGGCATGGAACCTTGGATCGACCACCAAGAAGGTGACTTTCTCCGACGGTACCGTGCTTGAGTGCCGGCCAAATGAATCCACGGTCCTAAGTAAATAGAAGTTGTAAATTTCCAACACAGACAATGACCAATGCGGGTGAATCGGGGTCAATGTGAGTGAAGGGTGGCTTTCAAACGGTCGTGAACACCGTCCAAGCCAGCAGTGCAATTACCCCGCGTAACTGCTTGCTTGCGACGTGTTTTAGATTACTTTCTTAGAAACGCGGGAGCGTCAGGTACCATCAGGTATCCAAAGAGATCAATTTTTTGTTTCTCGGTCAGTGAATCTAAGAGTCCTTCTGGCATCAGCGATTGATCCGATTGGCGGATTTCTTCAACATCATCAAGCCGAACCAATTGCACGTCAGTTTGCGTGGTTAGTTTGAAGGAAGCTACATTTTTTTCGGTGATGACACCGCTTAGCGTTCGTCCGTCCGTCAACAGAATGATTGACATCCGAAAGCCTTCCCCAACCTCTGCCGAAGGTGCCAGAATATTTTGCAACCAATACGCTTTGTTGTTACGTTGCGAACCCGTAAGATCGGGGCCAAGACGTTCGCCTTGCCCAAACAAACGGTGACATTTGGCGCAGTTTGCTGTAAACAAACCGTGTCCAGCAACTAAGTCAGCATTGGCCAAATTTTCGTCGGATAATTGAGTTTGCAACGCAGCATTTTGTTTTAATCGATCGCCTTGAATCAAGGCATTTTCAGGCCACATGTCTACGATGGTTTGGTTCAATGTCGCCTGGCCTAGCAACTGCATCTGCCGCAAAAGGTAAGGGGTCACTGATTCTTTGGAAATCGAATTGGCTTCGACCGCATCCAACAAGAGTGTTGCGGTGGAGGCACGTTGACACAATGTTGTGATGAGAGCATTTTGCGCGTTCGGGTGACTGTTAGAAAATTGGTTTAGCATCTGTGTTTGCAGTGAAAGATCGTTTACTAAACCTATGGATGCAGCGGCCGTCTCGCCCAGAAATCGGTCGGATAATAGGTTCAATAGCAGTTCTTTGGCAGCCGCCTGCTCTTGTTCGGAAACGGTTGATTTTTCCTGCGAAGCGAGTGATAGATTCAGCGATCTTGCAAGTGCTTGAATCGTGGGGCGACGGACATCGAGCGGCTGTTGCCCATTGCCAGCAATTTTCACTAAATCGTTAAGGCTTCGGCTGTTGCCAAAGGCCAGCGTCGCCTCTGAGAATGCCGTCGACATTGCAGGCGAATCTTCGATCTTTAGCGTTGTGCTGAGCGCCTGCCAGCCGGTCGGTGGAGTCAATTGGTTCCAGCCTCGCAGCCCATCCGCAATGCCTTTGATGACCGCAATTTGCTGGGACAGTGCGACTTGGTTGTTGGCAAGATAGCCAGTTAATTCATCCAACGCGCCGGCTTGAAAGGTGTGCTCAATCGCCAATCGTCTGGCAATAAACTGATCCACGCGGGGTAGTTTACTTTGGGCTAAGAGTTCGGAAATGCGATCACGATTTCCCGCGATTGCGGGTTCGATGCCGTACCAGACCATAAGCGGGAAGACTCGGTCTGCGGCAAATTCGCTATGCTGCAACAACGTCTTGGCCATCGCCCAACGTTCTTCGTTGGACATCAATCGCATGGCGGCAGCGAAGTAGGTAAGCACCAAACCATGCTCTTCATTGGCTGCGTGTTCCACAAGCGTTTGCGAAATCGTCTTTGGGATTTGAGCCAAATTTAACCCATCCGCCGGTAGGCTGGAGGGATCGTTGACACCATCGGACAGAAGTCGCGTGGCCCAGATTCGCACATGAGGATCCGAATGAGCCAGCAAGGAAGTCAGTTCCGCGGTATCCAATTGATCCATTGCCCAGAGGTAATTGATTGCCTGGGTCCGTTTCCACGAAACGTCAGCGGTGTGGATCGTTCGACGTAAGAGTTCGACTGCTGCCTGCTTCGTGGACGCTGCGTTGGAATTGCCAGCGATGTTTGCTTGGTGATTTACCTCTTGAATTCGCAAACGAGCCATTCGGCGAACCCAAGAGTTTGGAGCGGAAACCAGACCGGCCAAAGCCAGTAGATTATTGCCAGCCAAAATTTCCATGGTCGCAGGATTCGCTTTTGCAGCAGGTGTTCCTGGCCTGGCGTAGTCGACGCGGTAAATACGTCCCGAGGTTCGATGAACTCCATCATTTTCATGGCATTCGCCGATGTCCGACCAATCCAAAAAGTAGACCGCCCCGTCGGGACCGGTGATCAGGTCGATACCGCGAAACCATTGGTCATTGGTTTCCAACATGTCGGGACGATGGACTGCGGTAAAGGTCGCCCCCTCTGGTTGAATGTGTTCGCGATTAAATCGCCGTCCGTGAAAATTTAGTGTGAACACATCCCCTTGGTACTCCTTGGGCCAACGATCCCCCAAGTAGAACATCAGGCCGCTATGGGCGTGACCGCCACCTGCGGCATCGGTTCCGCTGGTCATACCCATGCGTTGTTGCTGCCAACTTTCGGTGTTTTGGTCCCAGTGAACATGGTCAGCCGTTTGCTGGATAAGTTCGAACAGATTAGGAGCCAAGTCCTCACCATACATTCGTTCAAAGTGCGAACCTGGGATCCCATGCCAAAAATGTCCGATCACGGTATTGATGAAAAACAGTTGTCCGTTTTCGTCCCAATCATGCCCCCAGGAATTGGTAGTGCCTTGGCAGACGATTTCGAATTTCTTTAGCGTTGGGTGGTAACGCCAGATGCAGCAGTTCAAGGGGATCCGTTTTTCCTTGGCGGTGCCAAGCATGCCAACGTAGCTATTGGCTTGAATGCCGTGCCTCCCGTACAACCAGCCATCGGGTCCCCAGCGAAGGCCATTGACTAGGTTGTGACCAACCTCCTGATCATTGAATCCATCTAAGATCACTTGTGGCGGACCATCAGGCACCGCATCGTTGTCGGCGTCAGGAATGAAGATCAATTCAGGGGCGCAAAGCAACCAGACGCCTCCCATACCCACTTCCACACTGGACAGCAGTTTTGCCTTGTCCCAAAACACTTTGGTCTGGTCCGCGGTGCCATCGCCGTCTTCGTCGGTAAGGACAAGGACGCGGTCGAACAATTTTCGTTCGAAGCCCAAGGGACGTTCGGCATACGTGTAATTTTCAGCCAGCCACAGCCTTCCCGAAGTATCGAAGGTGGCCGCGATCGGTTGTGAAATCGACGGAGCCGATGCGAAAAGATTCAGCTGGAAATTTTCTGGCAATTCCCAGCTTGCTAACGCTTGGGCGTCAGTTAATGGCGAAATGGTTTCGACTTGAGTGTTTTGTCCCTTGTCAAACGGCTGCTTGTCTGTTTGGGATTGGGTTTGCGTTGCGGTTTCCTGCACGGCGAACGCCAGCGAAAGCGATTCAAATTGCAAGGTTCCCGCGATCGCTAGGATCCATAGCAAGGAAGAGGATGCCGGTGGAAACCAAGTTTTAGACACAGATGAACACATAACGAAACCTTCAAGGATTGCGGCGACTAATTGTCGGTCCCTCCACCACTGTACCTAGGAACCGGCCCTACAGTTTAGACCAAATTTCGACGCCTGAGGGCGGTGATCGGGTGGTGATCGGGTGGTTTTTGGATTCGTCCGAAGCAGGATTCGCGTCTTGACAGCGGTACACTGTTTACTTGCCATGCCCTAGCAATCGTCTCCAGCTTGCCCAGGGTTGTGAGTTTGGGGGGAAATTCGAACCTGGCAATCCGCTGGCATGGGCGAAACCTGGGAGTTGCCAGAAGAATTAACCCTGTGAATCGGCAAAACTTGGTACCATGGCGACAGAGAAAAACGGTGCCGGCGGCAACGGTGTTTTTATTCCCAGCGGGTGCGTTTGCCGTCAGCGGCCAGCATCCTAAATTTTGGAAACGATCGTCAAGTTGAATCTTGATCGACACGTCGCCAAACCAATCGTATTCTAAGCCGCGTTGGGTCGAAAGCATTTTGGATTAGGCTGACCATGAACATGAATAACCGGTCGGGTGGTGCGACTAAGCGAATCATCGGCAAGCATGAATCGGTCGGGATTATTTCTAGCGTGCCCGCGTTGGTATGCCGCTGGTTGACGCAGACGGTCTTTGTCCAGGCCATCGTCATTCAAGCCATCTTTGTTCAAGTGGCAGCGCAGGTTTTGGCAGCGCAGGTTTTGGCAGCGCAGGTTTTGGCAGCGGAAGTTTTGGCAGCGGAAGTTTTGGCAGCGCAAGTCTTGCCAGCGGAAGTCTTGGTGGCTCAAGTGCCGGTCTGCCTGTTTGCCGTGGACAGGGATGCGGTAGAGTCCGCTCCAGCGAGGCAAGGCATAGCCGTTGACCTGCCGTTGGTGGCTGAAAGTCGCGGCCTGCGTGAGGTTTTGAAGCTAGATGGTATTTTCCGCAGCCAGGCCAAAGTGCAAGCCGGTTCGTTGAATGAAATAAGTGGGATGGCCGCCTCGCAATTTCACACAGACCACGTTTGGGTTCACAACGATTCGGGTGGCGAGGCTGAATTGTATCTGTTGGGCCCCGCTGGTAAAGTTGCAGTGACCGCCAAGTTGACCGGCACAAAGAATCGAGATTGGGAAGACTTGGCGTCGTTTAGCCAAGATGGCCACCACTATTTGGTGGTGGGTGACGTTGGAGACAACGCCGAAAAGCAAGCGACAGTTCGACTTTGGATCGTCCAAGAACAGGACTGGCTGAGCGAAGGCAAAGCGAAGGTCAACGTGAAACCTGGGTGTGAAATTGAAGTCACTTACCCTGAAGGGGCTCAAGATTGTGAAAGCGTCGCCGTTGTGGGTAATCGTCTGTATTTGGTGACCAAAATATCTAGCAAAAGAAGCAAACAATTTCCATCGCTGACGGAATCGACAATCTACAAGGTTGAATTCGATCTAAATCGAGAGAAGCAGAAGATTGACGCGGTAAAAATTGGAACGTGTCCATTGGGTCTTGCGACAGCGATGGCGTTTTCTCCCGATGGTCGATTTTTGGTGATACGCGATTACACCCAAGTTGTTGCGTATGATCGTGCGGAATCCCAAACTTGGGATCAGCGTTTGGCAGAGGAACCAAGTTCAAGATTTCCAGCCCCTTTTCAGAGGCAGGCAGAGGCGATTTGTTTTTCTGTCAATGGAATGGAACTTTGGACCATCAGTGAGGGTGCTAAACAGTCGTGGTGGAAAGCGAATTTAAGAAAGGTAGCCCAGTGAAGATTAGCCCAGTGAAGATTAGCTTCATGAAGTGTTTGAACGTGAAACGTGACTTTGTATTTGGTGATGCGATGAATGTGAAAATTGGACCGAATCGTGAACTTGTTGGTTGTCGTGCTTTGAAGCATAGCTTGAACCGTTGTTTAAGTGTTAAGTCGGTTTTCGCCTTAGCGTTCACCCTTAGCATGCTTGTGATTCAGGCGTTCACTTTGGGGCAAGATGCTCAACCGCAATCAAGTGAAGACGGGCCTCAGATCCGAGTGATGAGCTTTAATTTACGACTTGGGATTGCCGACGATGGCGACGATCGATGGGAATTGCGAAAAGAATTACTCTTTAAAACGATCGAAAATTATTCTCCTGACTTGCTGGGGACTCAAGAGACGTTCCCGTTTCAATCGGAGTTCTTGCAGCAGCAAATGCCCGATTTTCAAGCGGTGGGGCGTGATCGCAATCCCAAATCGCCCAACGATAAGGAACAGTGTACGATCCTGTTCAATCGAAAACGGTTCGACTTGGTGGCATCAGGTCACTTTTGGCTGAGTGAAAATCCGGATCAAGCGGGTTCGCAGAGTTGGGATTCCTCCTTGCCGAGGATGGCATCTTGGGTTCGGCTTTGGGATCGGAACGCTGAGCGAGCTTTAGTTTTTGTGAATACTCATTTTGATCATCGGGGGCCTGCCGCACGAGCGAACGGAGCCACGGTGCTTAGACAGAGGATCGAGAATCTAGGTGCCGATACGCCGATCATTTTGACGGGTGATTTCAATTGTGCGTCCGATAGCCAGCCCTATCAAAATTTAGTCAAGGTTCAGGTTGGCCCCAGCGGTGACACACCTATGCCAAGTTTGATTGACACTTTTTCGACGATTCATGCCGGTAAAGTGAAAGATATTGGTACCTTCAACGGTTTTAAGGGTACGAAATCAGGAGCTCGTATTGATTGGGTTTTGGTCTCGCCCCAATGGAAAATTATTTCGGCTGAGATTGACGATACCAACGACACCGGGCGTTACCCGTCGGATCATTTCCCGGTTACATCGGTGATCCAATGGGACAAATAATAGCCGTTAGATAGGCTAGTGTGATTCGAAGCGAAGTGGGTGCTTTGGGGTGTTTCCGAGTCAAATACATCGAGACTTTTAGCGGCCAGTTAGGGAGCCTTTGCAACAGTTGAACAGTTCCGCGAAGTCCGTTATTGGTAGTCGACCGTGTATTTCGATTGCCGTTTATTCCGATGGCCGTGTGTTTTGATGGCCATGTATTGCAAAGGTAGTCGTGTGAGTGAACGTGGGTTCGGACACCCGATTCGATTTGCTACCAAACGTGACTTAGGCTTAGTTAGGTTTGCCTGGGTGCTGGCAGTAAATTACTGAAGTTGTTGTGATGTGCTTCGATTTAGATTTTGTTTGGGTGAATTAATCGTTTAGGAAATTTTGTGCATCGTAGTTTAATGGATTTAGACGCAAATGGTTCGGTTTTGGTGGGTTCGGATGTTGAAGTTAAGACAACAGCAGGACCATTGAATCGAACATGGCGTGGAGAGATGCCGTCGTTCCGTCCTACCAGGGGATTGGGTGGATCGCATCTGCAAACCGTGCTAGGTCCGTATCTTGGGGCTCCGCGCTTGCCCGCGACGATTCAACATAAGATTCCGTTGTCCGATGGAGACTCGGTCACGTTACACGAAAATCGACCGATCCAAACCAGTGATAACTCAAGCTTGGCCAATGGAAGCGACCTGGCAGACTCGCCGGAAGTGGCGATCGTTTCGGTGCACGGTTTGGCAGGCTGCAATCAAAGTGGCTATGTGCGGCGGTTGGCAAAGTTGGCGAACCAACGAGGTTGGGTCAGTTACCGCATGGACATGCGGGGTGCAGGCGACAGTGGAGTTGGATCGACGTATCTGTATCATGCTGGCCGAAGTGATGACGTTGTGGCGGCGATTGAGTTTGTGCGACTCAAGAACCCGAATGCAAAAATATTTCTATGCGGTTTTTCGTTGGGCGGTTCAATCGCCCTGCATTTATTATGTGAACATAGCGAGGCAGCCAGTCGGTTACTGCACGGAGCGGTGGCGGTGTGTCCTCCGCTTGATTTGAATGGCTGTTCGCAGAATTTGCGTCGAGGCCTGAATCGAATTTACGATCATACATTCGCCAGAGCGTTATGGAATGTGTTGCAGGATCGTCCGAAAGTCCAGCAGCATATGGGCGAGAAGTTTCCCAAACGGCGTCCAACAACTCTTTATGACTTTGACAATTTGGTGACGGCACCGCTGGGCGGATATGAATCAGCGGCCCATTATTACAATCGGTTCAGCACAGTTAACCGGGTCGGTGAAATAGAAGTTCCGACGCTAGTCATTGCTTCGCAGGACGATCCCTTAATTCCTTTCGACACCACCGCGGGGGCATCCTGGTCGGCTTCGACGCAATTATTTGCTTCGGAACATGGGGGTCATTTGGGATTTATCGGCAAAAGTGGTTGTGAGCCGTATTTTCAAGGCAATCGGTGGTTAGAGCAAGCGATCTTGCATTCAATCAACGGCCAAATTTCAACAAGTTAGGCCCATATTCCGGTGCTTGGCCTGCCGCACGCTCAAAACTGAGGAACCTTTGGCGTGGTGGATGCTTTGGACGAAACTTCTCGAAATCTTTAGGGTTGATTAGGCTATAATGAGGCGGGTACTCCTTAAGTCCACAGCCGCAAACCAAAAGAACCACATCCCGCCGGTTGGAACTTGGGGCCGTTAGGTTGGTTTTAGTACGGCTTTTCTCGAGAACAGTGGTAGTCGAGAACCGTTGTGGTCGAGAACAGTGGTAGTCGAGAACAGTGGTAGTTAACGCCCGTTTGTATTCTCGGGGCGATGATTACCTGGGGTAATGATAACTTTAGTAGGCATCTGGGACGTTTGAAATGATTTATCAAGCAGGCAAGTTGATTAGCTTTGGCCCAAAACAGACGACCGCTGCCGCTATGGTTTTCTCTTTGACAATGCTATTGGTCTGGGCGTCGCCCACGTTTGCTCAGTCGGGTGGTCGCGGTCGTCCCAATAATGCAGCACCTGCTGTTCGAGGGCAGGTTCAGCCGGCTGCCAACTCGACGCCCCAAGATCAAGGTGGACGATCCGATCGTGATGATCGAAGGGCAGAGGCTCGTGCCGCCGAAATCAGCAGGGCGGCGGATGACTCGCTGGCGAAGTTGGAGGCATTGGACACGAACAAGAATGGCCGTCTGGAACCAGCCGAGGCAACAGGCATGTCTTCGGCAGTTCTGCAGCGAGTAGGGCTGGATCCGAACAAGCCAGTTTCTTTTTCAACCTTAGGTCCGATGGTGAAGCAGGCAGACCTGAGGCGTTTGCGTTACGGCAAAGATTCGGGAATTGACCCAGACACAGCCGAACAGGGCGTGCCCAGCTTTCAAGTGGACTTGCCTGCAAGGTCTCCCATTCCGCAGTTTGGCGTTTCTACTCATCCGGCGCTTCAAGATAGTCGTCCGTTGGAAGAGCGATACAGCAATGAAATTTTGACTCAGCTGCGGTCCACCATGCAGCAGTATGATCGTAACACCGACAAGATGCTGGACCCGGACGAAATCAAATTGATTCCTTGGGGTTCGCCCGCGCCCGATGAATCGGATTTGGACAAGAACGGATTCTTAAGCGAAGTAGAATTGTGTGAAAGATTTCAGGCTCGAACGAAAGGCGGCTCTTCCTCAAATCGTCGCAATGTTAGTAGCTCAAAAGCTACTCCAAAAGCAGCAGAAGCTAAGCCCGGTGAGGCTGCAAGTCCAAGCCGTCCGGAGTCGCGAACGCGAGAGACCCGGCGAACCCCCACGGTTTTACGGTCAGCGGCGCCTGCGGGCGATCGAACTGCAACCTATGTCCAGGCTTTGCTGAAAAAGTACGATGCGAGTGGCGATAACCAATTGGACGACATTGAGTTGAAAAATATGCGAAGTCGTCCGCCAAAGTCTGCCGATTCAGACAATGACAAATTGCTTTCCTACAATGAGTTGTATATTCACTATGGTGGAGGAGCCAGTCCCGCTAGTGGCGATGGGAAAGCCGCCGCCGATGAAGGTGGGCAGGGCCGAGAGAAGACAATCATTCCAGGGGCAATTACTTGGGAGGGCGCGTTTGACGAGCCCAAGAATGATCCTACCGAATTGCCATCCAGTCTGGCAAGCAAAGATGCCAATAAGGACGGGCAAGTTTCGATGGCCGAGTACTCGAAGGAATGGGACGAAAGCAAGATTCAAGACTATTACAAGTTAGACGCTGATAAAGACGGCTTCATCACGATTGAAGAAGCCAATGGTCGATCGGGATCGTCTTCTGTTAGAGGCACTAGTGCTTCGTCCGGGTCGACCTCAGCCAGCACAAGAGGCCGCAGCCGCAGCCGCGGCACGACTTCGAAAGCAGCCGTTTCGCCAGATGTTGCGGCACCGTCTAGCGGTTCGGGAGCCCCTAAGAAATCGCTGCCGAATAGCATTCGCTACAGCTCATTCTAAATCGTTTCACGTTTGGCAACGCCTGCCACCAAATTTTAGCCAATCGCCCCACAACAGCATGAGCAGTCGTTGCTTGCTGAGGCAAAACCTGACTGCGGCAAGGGGCAATCGCAGCCTGATAAATGCAGCCTAATAGTCGCGATTGGACAAGTGTTGGCGTTGCTAAGTGAATCCTTGCTGAAGTGACTTGTCCAGGGGTGAAATGTTGTGGGGAGCCAAGGGTTGCCCACGTTCTGTAGGGTATTCTTCGCCCAGTGTGCGGATTTTCTCAGGTGCCAATGACGTCCCCTTCGTAGATTTTTTGCGATAAACTAAAAGAGCTGCCTGGGCTTGCTTTAGACGATGTTTTCTGAAGAAAATCGACGAGTCTTCATGACTAGATCTTGAGTCTTGAAAGTGAATTACACGAATGAAATCTAAACTTGCAATAATTTTGATATTGGTTTTGGGTTCCCTATTTATCGACAAGCGTAGCACGCATGCTCAGGTGGAAAACACTCGGGATCTGTTTCCTGTTGAAGTGTCAGCTTGGAAGTTAGCAGATGCTAAATTTGAATTGGGGATCGTAGAAGCGGAGACTTTGCGTGAACGAATTCTTTCCAAATCACCCAGCGGAGAAACCTATGCAAAACGGATTTGTGATGCCATTGCGAAGTGCCAGGTTTCTGGAAAGACGGTTTTAGCTGATGGCACCAGTATTGCCAGGTTCCAAGTAAGCCAAGATCGATTGATTGGGCAGCTTAATGGACGACAACCGCTAGAGGCAGACGCGTTCAGTGGGTTCGATGGACAGTGGTTTGGGAGGTGGGATCAAAGCGAAGTGAATCATGACTGGCACCCAATCGAAAGTTTTCTACCGCCCAAGCAAACGCAAGTCGAAGGTGTCTATGTCAGTGGTGCTCAGTATGCTTGGATTGGCAATGGATTCGGTTGGAATTACCTAGTTAGCAAGAGAAGTTCGGGAACCCAAAAGGCCGAGCGGGGGGACTATGTTCTGGGAATGGTTTATTACTTCCAGTCGCCCGATTTCAAGACGATCACAAGCCAAAAACCACACGTTGGTTTCTACGATAGCCCAACTCGATTGGTTTGGATCACGGATCGTGAAGTGTTCTTGGAAGAAGTGTTTTCAGAAACTGATCCCTTAGAAAATCATTATGTGATTACGGCGTTGTTTCACGACTTGTTTGCTGATCAGCCGACCACGTCCCCCGATGGAGTGCAAGCCGATTATGGCCGCCTACCCAATAAGCGTCCGGGATTTAAGAAATTTCGCTGGTGAAAATTTGGGTGTACACGGCACGTTCGTCTGCCGTTGGGGCAAAATGGTTAGCCAATCGAAACGATCGATGGTTTGAAACTGAATCACTGCGGGTATGATCGGGCGAAGGACCTGATTAAGATTGGCTGCTGCCACTTTTAACAAGCTCTCGAAATGTTCCATGGAGCTTGCTGAATGAAACGCCGCGATTTCCTGAAAACGACGGCGACTGCAGCTTTTTCCAGCATCGTTGTTCCCTTGGTATTGATAGGGGAAGAACTAGCTGAATCGGCCACCGATGCGAAAGCGGACATGCTTCCTTATGTGGACGATCTCGGATTACAGCTTTGGACGGTTCGTAACCAAATGGACGCTGACAAAGCGACAACGTTGAAGGCGATCGCCGAGGCCGGATATTGTCAGATTGAATTGGGTGCAATTTTGAATTAAGGTCCAATTTTCGAAATTGCGAAAGATCTTGGTTTGAAGGTAAATAGCGGGTTCATGAACTGGGAAGCCATCGTTCGCATGGGTGACCAGGACGTGCCGGAAGTGAGTCGCATTCTGGAAGAAGCCAACAAACGTGGCGTCAAGCATTTGGTCTTTGGTTATATCGCCAAAGGGTTTCGCGAAACCGAAACCCAGATGAAACAGATCGCGGAAAATTCGAACAAGGCTGCAGATCTGGCGAAAAAGGCCGGTATCCAAATGTGTTATCACAATCATTCATTTGAATTCGCTCCGATCACTACGGGTCAAGAGAAGACGGCCGGCTTTGAAATTTTCGTTAGCGAATTTGATAAGGATCTGATGAAGTTTGAATTGGATGTTTTCTGGGCGAAGATCGGCGGCTTGGACCCACTGGAAACCATGCAACGATTGTCAGGTCGCATTAGTCAAATCCATTTGAAGGATTTGAAGGCGGGTACAGCTACTAATTTTGACGAAGGGACCGTTGCCCAAGACGCGTTCCAGGAACTGGGTGATGGAACCATTGACATGAAGAAAGTATTGAATCGGGCAAAAGAAATTGGCGTTGCTCATTGCCATGTAGAACAGGATCAATCTCCAAATCCTTTGGGAAGCATCAAGCAAAGCATCGACTTTATTCGGGCGTAAGATCTGAATGTCACACTAGTACTGACGCTTATACCACGGTGACGCTTATGCCACGGTGACGCTTATGCCACGGTGACGCTATTATGCGGTAAAGCTATTATGCGGTATAAAAGTGCTGCGTGCGCTGACACGGCAGATGCGATATTAGATTCCTAGCGGGAGATGCCGGCCCTTGAAATCGTCCAACTTACGGCGACGATTCAAGGGCGTTGTGTTAGTTGCCGCGAGTCTTGAATTGTGCCGCGAATCCTGCGCGGTCATGCTTGATAGTCGGACTTAACGTGACACGAAGACTGCTGTGGGTTGGATAGGCTAAACCAAGCCCCACATCTTTCGCAACGCCCATTCGGTCATCATCAACGCAAAGAACCCTAAAACGAATCCGTAAGCATCAGCCGCGGTGTCTCCCAATCGCCACAATTGCGGTATTTTGATTTCTAAATCCTTGGTGGACTTCAATAGTTCTTTGGCTAGCGTGTCAACTTGTTGCGGGGTCCAAAGTCGCCCTCCTGCGTCGCTGGTGGCATCAATCATTTGTTGCATCAAGGCGGTATCAGCGATAGGAATCACCGTTTCATTGTCGATGTCAATAATATCGAACTCTTGGGATTCGGTGCCGATCTCTTTCCCCTCTTTCAGCATCGTCACGGTAACTCGGTAAACGCCGCCTTCGCTGATTTGATCCTGATCGATTCTAGCGGTGAATTGTCGCTGTTGGTCTTGGCTGGTAAAGGAGACAGGCACTATGTTACCGTTGGCCAAGGTTAAAGTCGCTTTGACGGCAACTCCTTGGATGGACTCACCTTCATCGCCACGCACCCCAGCATTGATGTTTAGGTTTTCACCCGAGGTCAAGCGTCGTTTGGATAATTTCATCCACACGCTTTTATCGCCTGCGACATCTCGCGAAGCCAACCATAGCATCATCTGACGCCAAAATTGCTGGTGTTCTTCCTTGAAACCGTTTCGAACCCAAAGATAGGTTGAATCACCGGCGAACGCCAAGACTCGACCGCCATACGATCCCGAAACCAGAAGTGGATCACCGTTTTCGCTTTCCAGCAGCACCATCGCGCTCTCTTTGAGGCGATTGAAGAGGTTGGCACCTTGCAGTTTGGGTAGTCCAGCCCATGCCGCATTTCCGCCCTCGCCCGAACCTAAGCGAGTGATAAAGTGATCACCAGTTGGGACCATTTCAATTGGCTTTTCAATATGTAAGTCAACTCTTAAGGGCGCACCAAATTCTTGTCGTTCGGTTGCATCCATACGGACGGGCAGCACTTCGGCCAATGGAGTTCCAAAATAATGACCGGGGCCAAAACTGTGGTAACCGCCCATCATCAGCAAGCCTTTGCCGTTCAAGATCGCCTTTGCCATGATGTCTAGATTTGTGTTTTGATCCGAGTGCAGGGCCTGAGCATCGATGTTATCCAGGATGAAAACATCGTACGTGTTATCATTAAAGTAGTCACGTAAGTTTAAAGGCCACTGTTCGCGATCGGCTGAATCAATCCAGACCGTCTTCACTTGCATGTCTTTGGAAGCCTGCAACGATCGCACCAAGAAGTGGTGTTCAAATTGTAGGTCCCCGGTAACGTAGAGGATTCTTAGACCGCCAGGAAATGCTTGCAAATAGGCCGACAATTGATTGTTGGAAAATGCGACTTCACGTTGCTGGTTTGGAACTTGGACTCGTAATTTGTAGCTGCCCGGTTCTGTGGGCAAGTAATTGAAATCGACTTGGCTTAGCTGATCACTGGTCGTTGCCATGACTTGTTTGGTCATGGCAATTTCCTCGGTGCCGTCCGGCTTCTTTACCACCAACTGTACGGGGACCGATTGGTTGTTGAAGCCTCTTAGGCGAACCGATGCTCGGAATTCAACTTCGTTCTCGGCAAAGCCCGTCATGTTGTCGGGCATCGCCTCGATCGCGGCGTCGATAAATTCTTCTGACACCGTGCTTGGGCCAAGGACGATCCCATGCAAAGGCGCGTCCCGAGCCTCCAAGGATCTGGCCACTTCGCTGGCGGTGACCTTAGGACGAATCACATTCTGGACGCCGTCGCTAAGGACAACATAGCCGGCAATTCGGCGGTTGCGATTCAATCGGGTGACGTCATCAATGGCGCCCAACAAATCACTTTCCTTTCCGACAGGCAAAGTGGGTAAGCCTTCAAGTCGGTTTTTCGCTTCGGGGATGTTGGCAGCATCTTTCGCGTCGCTAATTGGAACTGCAGCGTTCTTGTTGTCAGCACCGTCCGACCCATCGCTGACCTTTTTGGCATTCTTCCAATCAATTGAGAAAACGTCTCGATTAAAACCGTACAGCAACAATTCAATGTCTTGTTTCGCAAATTCGGCGGACATTACTTCGAACTGGTTTACAATTTGTTGCGCCGCAAAGTAGCGAGATTCGCCCTGGGCCGCATTTGCCAACTGCATTGACTTGCTAAGATCCATCATCACGGGGATAACCGCACGTTGCTTTCGATTTTCGACCGTTAGCCAACCGGGGCGAACCATGGCTACCAGTAACAATAAAGCGGCCAAAAATCGCAGGAGGATCAATGTTCGCTGTTTCGTTATGGTCAGTTCGCCGAACCCTGGCTTTAGCATGAGCAACACTAAAGTTGCGGCTGCAAAGCCGGCAATTATCCACCAGGGGAAAACGGGTTCGAAACTTAACGACTGGAACATGAAATCAATTTGGGTTGGGTGATGAATTGGATTCAAACGTTAGTGCAAGCTGCTGCGTTTTTCTGGTGTGGTTAAACCGGATCAACAACCCGCACAGTGAGGTCGCTACTGGGTGAGGTCGCTACTGGGCAGGTGACAAGATGTTCTTGGGCTTGGTGGGGTCTTGGTAGAACCAGTTGGAAAACAACATTTCTGCGAGGAACAAAATTGCCAGTAGGCGAATAAGACTTGGGTAAAATTCCAAACCGATCCTGCCCTTACCTTGGTTCCTGACGATCTGATCAGCAGTTTCAGCGACCGTATATTTTCCTTGCCCCAGCAGACTGTCTAACTGGGGCTTGGCGATTCTGCTCAAATCGCTGGCGTTGCCACCGATATTCACACTGTAATTACGAAGAAAAATGCTCTTGTCTTGCCCAGTGCCTCGCAAACGGTACGGTCCAGGTCGATCATTGAAATCTAAATACAACTTCCCTTTATCGACCTGCATTTCAAGGGGTTCCTGGTTTTCAGGACGATACAACGCATAGTTTTGAGGTGCGTTGTCCAGGTCGTTCAAGAGCACAAACGAATCACCAACCATTCCGTTCAGAGCGGCCGACTTATGGGTTGCCATGTATTTTGATAATTCGGTAATCATCAACCAGTAAGTAAACGACCAGTCTCCGCCAACTGCGAATGAATTCCAAGGTCGGCGTCCATCTTCAGGCCGAGTGGGATCGGTGATGGGCGTTGTCATGGTCATGACCTGTCCCTGGCCGTATAGCGTTTCGGCAACAGCCGCAATGTTGTTTGAAAAAGCAGCCAGTATTCTCACGCTCTTGGCAGGTGGTTTGTCTGCGGGATCCTTACTCTCTTGCTTGTTGGCGCCCTCATTGGAGGCATCCGTTATGGCGTCCGCACGGTCGCTGTTCCCCAGATTATCAATCGCGTTTGGGTCACTATTGGGCTGAGTTGGCAGGGCAGAATCTAGGACCAATTCGAAATGCATGAACACCGGTAAGCGGCTCCAACCCAATTGAGTCTTGAGTGGTTGCATTTTTGCGAACATGGGATGGTCCCAAGCGCGAGGGTCGAAGAAAAGTGTTCCATCAGGACGTCGCCAAGGGTTGTCGATCCGGCCCGGCAAAATCTTCTGAGCGGCCAACGAATTGAAACTCGCATCAATCACTTGACGATTTTCAGTCGGATCCAAAGCGTTGTGCCCAAGGAAAAGGGCAAGGCTGCCCCCCTTAGCAACATAGGTAGACAATTGAATCCAGGTCGTTTCCGAAAGCGGATCTGGATCCAGTAAGAAGATTACCTTGTAATCGGTCAAATTCACAGTTGGCAGCTCTTGAGTCGAGATAGTGGTGCAGTCAAAAGATGCCTGGCCCTTTTCTCGGATTCCAGTGGGAGCGATCGCTTCCACCAAGTTCGAATCACTGACCCCAGGACCATTGACCACCAGTGTCTTCCAAGCGTCCTCGACCCGTACGGTCAAGTTACGGCGATTGTCAAAGGGCATCGCATCCCCGCCGTCAATTTCGATCCAGCCTTGGTGTTCGCCATTGGGAAGATTGGGCACACTAAAGTTGACCTCGATCGATTGCCCCGGTGAGAGGCTGACTTGAGTGAATCGTTCCCAATAACTGGACGGAGCCAGCGTTTCGCCATTTCGATAAACGGGACGACCGGGTTCTGGTTTTTCGATCATCAAGCGAATGGTTCTGGCTTCGCTAGGAAGGTCAGATTTATTTCCAGAGGACATCGGCGTCGTTTGGTCGGGCGAGGGATCCAAGTTAGATTCAGCATCGCTGGTGGAAGCGTTTTGCGCGACCTCCGCAGATGCCCCCTCATCATCGCCCTGCCCTGCCGAGGATTTACCGACGGTCGCCTGATCTAGAGCAACTTGAGCCATCAAATCGTCGCCGCTTCCATCGATGGCTTTTCGCGACACGGTCGCCTTCACCTGGAAGACGCCACCGGGCGTGATCGATGGTGATGGTAAGGTCCAAGAATCAATCGTCCAGTTTTCGAAAGACTTCATGCCCACGTCGACCAGGTAGACCAGTTGTTCATCTTCGTCTTCAATCAATTTGCGTTTACGTCCACCTGTGGCCCAGGTAGGGCGGCTAAGGTCGCTAATGATATACAGTTCGCGGTTTTCTAGGGGACTGTCTTGCAGCAGTTCCAACGCCGATCGAGACCGCGTCAGAATGGGTTGCGGTAAAAACGTGGTTTCCAAGGAATCGATTTGTTGGTCGGCCGCGGCAAGGTCCAAACTTAGGCCAGGCGGTTGTGGGCTGGTATCGACAATGGAAACTTGGCTACCGGCGGGCATTTGTTTGATAATTTCTTTTGCCAATTCTTGCGCACGTTCCAATCGAGTTTGGTTATTGAAGCGGTATTGCATTCTGGGGCTGGTGTCGACCACAATCGCCGCCGCGACAGGTTGTTTCCCTGACAGAAGCGGTGTCGCCTGGTTTCCCATCAATTGCCAAACCAGCCAAGACGCTGCCGCAAAGTGACCCACAACGACGGAAAACAAAAGAAGCACCGGCCAAAATTGGGCGGAGTTTTTCTTTGACGCTGATTTGCCAAACAATAAGCTTTGTCTTTTGGAAACGGTTGCCGCAGGGGTTGCCCCATTGGAAGCGTCGCTGGCACCCTTGTTCCGCCAGAACCACGTTAGGAACAGGAAGAATAAGCCTGAAACGACAGTCACGCCCAACAGTAAATAGCTGCCAAAAAGAGCGGTTGCCGCAGCGGGTCGGCTAAGTGCCAACGCAACCAGCGCGATCACCGCCACTCGCATAGCAAGCAAAATCCAGTGTCGGAGACGAATCGATCGCCGAGCGGTTTGCTGTCGTTGCAAGACGAAACGCAAAGCTGGAAAGATCACTCGCTTGGGTTTCTCTTGCATCAACAAGTGCAGCAGCACGGGGCCGGCGGCTAAACCGATCCCCATTGCAATCAGCCAAAAGTGTAGAGCGTTCATGGTCTACAACCTCGTTCGCCGATTCATCAAGTACTCGATCAACGCTTTGTCGAACGGCGTACTTGTATCCAGTGGGACGTAGTCAATTCGCATTCGCTGGCACCACGTTTGATACTCGCTACGAAACAATTCGACCGCCTCGGTGTAAGGCGTACGCATGGAACGACCATCCAGTTTCAATTCAGCGCCCGATTCTGGATCTTCCATAATCAATGCACCTTCAAACGGAAACGTGACTTCCGCTTCATCCAAAACGTGAAACAGAATCACATCGTGCCCAGAATGTTTTAGCATACTTAGGGCTTGTCGCACCGGTTCGGGATCGACCAGCAAATCCGAGAAGATCATGATCAGGCTTTGATGACGAAGCATCGTTGCCAATTGCTTCAGGCTATTGGAAATGTCAGTTTGGCCGGCTGGTCGCAATTTGGAAAGCACAGCTAACATGTTGGTCAGTTGTTTTCGGTTGCTTTTGGGCTTCAAACAATCGCGAATCTTCTGATCGAACGTCACCAAGCCGACGGGGTCTTGTTGGCCAATCATTAGGTAGCAAAGACTGGCGGCAAGACAAATCGAATAATCAAATTTGGTCAGTTCCTGTCGGTAGGTGTAGCCCATCGATTGGCTTAGATCGATGGCAACGTAACCGGTCAGATTGGTTTCCGCTTCGTATTTTCGAATGTAATACTTGTCGGTTTTGGCATAGACGCCCCAATCGATTCCGCGAGGGTCGTCGCCCTGTCGATATTCTCGATGTTCACTGAATTCGACGCTAAAACCATGGAGAGGACTGGCATGTAGACCTTGCAGAAACCCTTTGACCACAAATTGAGCGCGCAGGTCCAAGCGTTTGATCTGATTGATCACTTCGGGCTTCAAATATTTTTCGGCACCGATGGTCATTAAATCGCCAAACCTGTTATTAAAGATTCACCACGAAGTTGGGAAAAATCAAAGCTGGAAAAGGCCAATAAACACAAAACCCGACCACTAAATAGTCAGTCACTAAAAAACCAGTCACTAAATAGTCGGTCACCAAAAACACAGTCACCAAAAACACAGTCACTACCGCCAGCCACGTGGTTACGTCGCGATCTGACGTCACATTGGGATCGTCGACGAATCTATTTCGAGTACTTGGAAATTTCTGGTTCAGGGACCTCTTTTAGCAAACGATGCACAATACTTTCGTTGTCCATTCCTTCGGCTTGAGCTTGGAAATTTGTGCTAATGCGGTGACGTAGTACAGGGACCGCCACTTGTCGAAGATCTTCGATACTGACTGACAGACGCCCGTCCATTGCAGCGATCGCTTTCCCGCCCGAGAGCAAGAATTGACCCGCACGAGGGCCTGCACCCCAATCCACTAATTCGCGAACGAATTCTGGTGAACGAGGATCCGCAGGTCTGGTGGCTCGAACCAAACGAGCGGCATACGCAATAATGTGAGGGCTAACGGCAACACTACCGACCAATTTTTGTAAATTCAAAATCGCTTTGCCCGACAGCACCTTGCGAATTTCAGGTTTTTCACCCATCGTCGTGGAGGTCAGAATCTGAATTTCTTCCTCGGCTGAAGGATAGCCAACCTTGATGTTGAACATGAAGCGATCCAACTGTGCTTCGGGCAGCGGGTACGTTCCCTCTTGTTCGATTGGGTTTTGAGTTGCAATTGTAAAGAAGGGGTCAGGCAAGTCATAGGTTTCCCGGCCGATCGTTGTCTGCCGCTCTTGCATCGCTTGAAGCAGTGCCGCTTGGGTCTTGGGTGGCGTTCGATTGATTTCGTCGGCCAATAGGATGTTGGTAAAGACGGGGCCTTCGACGAAACGGAAGTGCCGCTTCCCATGTTCGTCTTCTTCCAAAACATTGGTGCCGGTGATGTCGGCGGGCATCAAGTCTGGCGTAAATTGGACTCGATTAAATCCAACATCCAAAATATTGGCGATGGTGCTAACCAGAAGCGTTTTTGCCAAACCTGGAACGCCCTCCAGTAAGCAATGACCACGAGTGAAAATGGCTGCAAAGACCTGCTCGATCACTTCGTCTTGTCCGACGATGACCTTTTGCAATTCTTCCTTCATCACGATTCGATGGTCGGCGAATTCTTTCATGACGTCGCCAAGACTTCGTTTACCGCTAGACACGCTGGCCTCTTTCGAAAGCTGAGGAATTCATGAAAACAGAAAAGGATTACCCTACTGAATAATCGTCAGATGCTACCCAAAGGCGAAAAGTGGATCCGCTGGAACATCTGCTCAGGCAGGGTTTACCCGGGAAGAGGGCTGAAGGATAAACGCCAAATAGCAAACGTCTGTCTATTAATTTAGCATAGCCGCACTTTCTACGCACGGATGTTTGAAGAATCGTGGGTTTAACGCTTGAGTCGATTTGGTAGATAAGGTTACACGCGATTGTAACAGTATTTCCCGAAATTTGTGGAATCGAAATGTTGATTTGGCACGCTGATAGGGCCGGATTGGTTCCACGTACCAATGCCATTACCTGGCCAATCCAATCGAATTCTGCGGTGATCCCAGGCTTGCTCCAGCGAAATAAAGCTTGTCACTTCCCGCGGGTGCGTAGTACAATGAGTAATGCCCAGGCTGTCGCCGAATCCCAATTCGTGAACTCGAGCAATGCCGAAGCTTGATTCTGTTCCAACCATGCGCCAATTTTCGGCGTCCCACCTAAGGTTGGCTCCATAGTTTTAGACACGACGGTTTAGACACGACGGTTTAGACACGACGGTTTAGACACGACGGTTTAGACACGACGGTTTAGACACGACGGTTTAGACACGACGGTTTAGACACGACGGTTCGAGTACATTTTTCGACCAGTGCGGGTAGTTCCGAGACCCTCGGTTGATTTCGCGGGCTGTGTGCAGATGTCACTGGAACGTAGATGGGGCGTTGGACGACCCAGCCAGTAGACGACCCAGCCAGTAGACGACCCTGTCGATTGCAACTTTAATACTGGCAACCCTTGCTTAAAATGAAGAATCTGTACCGCTGGCCAGCACGAATGTGATTTTGCACATAACGAATCTGAGCCAAGATTCTTATTGGGCGGAACTGCGGTTGAACGCCACCTGTTTTGTCGGTCCAGGATTAGGGCGGCGGCGTTGTTGACTTTGCACTGGACGGGCTGTTGAGTTTGGAAAGGGCTGACGAGTTTGGCAAGGGCTGATGAGTTTGGATGGGTGCAAACGGGGAACGTTCCACTTGGGTGATGGCTATCGACTGGCGTGGTGGCTATTGCCTGGGGGGTTAGTGCAGAGGACGATCGCTTTTGATTGCCGTGTTGTGCGTTTTTTGTGAAGAATTGACGCATGAGCTCCGCATTTTATGGGCGGATTTTTGGTTCTGTTGGGTGACTACGCAAGGTTCTACGATGTCTAAAATGAAGATCGACGCAATTTGGGAAGGCATTCTCACGGGTTACCCGCGGAATGTCGCTGGACGCAGAACAAGAATAACGATCGCCACACCGATCTTTTGCGCCGCAGTTATGGCGATGGGACTGTTCCAAAGTGGTTTCGTGGTTACTGCGGTGTTTGCAATTCCATTCACTCCCGCTTGGCAGCAGACTGACGAACAGCCTGATGCGTTGTTTGAAAAAGGCAAGTCGGACTACTCGAACACTTGCGCCGATTGTCATGGTGAAGCGGGTCAGGGTGTCGAAGGCGCGTATTCATTGGCCTTGGTTGGTGATGATTCGATCGGACAATTGACCAAACGAATTTCAGAGACCATGCCCGAGGGTTCACCCGAAGATTGTGTGGGTGAGGATGCGGCGGCGGTTTCTTATTTCATTCATCAAGCATTTTATGGAGAGGCGGCTCAGATTCGTAACCGTCCACCAAGGGTTGGGGTCGCTCGGTTGACCGCAAATCAACTTCGCCAAAGTTTAGCCGATCTGTATGCTGTGAATGCCAACGGCTTGCCTTGGAACAACGACCAACGCGGTGTCGAAGCCAAGTATTTCAACGGCGATCGTTGGGCAAAAGAAGAGATGAAAGTCGAGCGAGTGGACCCGGTTATTGATTTTGACTTTGGTCACGATTCGCCAGGTGAAGGTATCGAAGCCAAGAAATTTTATGTTCATTGGCAAGGCGGTATGCAAGTGGAAGTTTCCGGTCGCTACGAGATTGTAGTTCGTAGCAGTTGCAGCTTCACTATGGACTTTGGGCGTGATGGGCGTAGGTTCATTGATAACCATGTCCAGTCTGGCGATAAGACGGAATTTAAGCGGACGATCTATTTGACGGGTGGTAGAATCTATCCCTTTAAGATCAACTTCTTTCAGCGTGAACGAAAGACGGAATCACCACCGGCCAAAATTTCATTATCTTGGACGCCTCCCAACAGTGTCGAGGAGATCATTCCAGCCAGAAATTTGCTACCAGGTTGGATTCCGCCTGCGTTTTCTTTACAAACCATTTTGCCAGCAGATGATCGAAGCTACGGTTATGAGCGAGGGATCGCGGTGAACGCCCAATGGGACGATTCCACGACCAATGCAGCGTTGGAATTTGCTGATGTCTTGATTGAAGAATTGTGGCCAGAATTTGAAAAGAAACGAAAGCAGCCCGAGGACAAACGCCAGAAGTTAGCGGCATTCCTGAATGAAGTTGTTGAAAAAGCATTTCGGGGACCGCTGTCCCAGGAACAAAAGGAAATTTACATTGATCGTCAATTGCAAGCCACGCTTGACGATAGCGAAGCGATGAAGCGTTGCATGTTAATTTCCTTGAAATCGCCCTACTTCCTTTATCCTTCGGCGGCCAATGTAAACGCAAGTCCAAATCGGCAAGCGGCTAATCAACTAGCGCTGATTTTGTTCGATTCGCTGCCAATTGAAAAAGAACTGGAAGCTTTGGCTAGCGGCGATGAATTGAAAGAAGATGATATTCGTTCTTTTGTTTGGGGGCGAATGAATGACTACCGCTTAAAGGCAAAGATGCGTCAGTTCTTCTACCAATGGCTGAATATTGGGCAAGTCTCTGAAATCACCAAAAGCGAAGAATTGTATCCTGGGTTCGATAGACCACTGGTCGCCGATTTGAAGGCTTCATTGGATTGGATGCTAGATGATTTGATGGCTGACCAGCAAAGCGACTTTCGTACCCTGTTTACGACGGATTGGGCATACACGACACCGCGGTTGGGTGAATTTTATGGAGAAACGTGGAAGCCGGCCACTGAAGCGAAGCAGTCTGGCCAGCAATTGCAAAAATCTGTTTCCGATCCCGAGCACCGGTTTGGGATTTTGACTCATCCGTATCTGACCAGTCATTTATCCTATCACGACACCACATCGCCGATTCATCGCGGGGTGTTTGTGATTCGATATTTACTGGGGCGAACCTTACGTCCACCAAGCACCGCGTTTTCGCCACTAAGTCCTGACCTGCATCCTGATTTGACTACCCGTCAGCGAGTGGCCCTGCAAACGAGTCCCGAGAATTGCCAAGCATGTCACCTTAAAATTAATGGCGTTGGGTTCACTTTGGAGAATTACGATGCTGTGGGTAGGTATCGATTGAGTGAAAAAGAGAAGTCGATCGATCCAACTGGTAACTATGAAGATCGTTTGGGCAATACAATGGATTTTGCGGGTCCGAAGGCTTTGGCGGACTACCTGGTAGAAAGCCCTGATGCGCATCGAGCGTTTGTGGCAAGATTGTTTCAGCACTTCGTCAAGCAACCAGTGGCCGCCTACGGTCCGCAAACCCTTGACGAGTTAACGACCAAGTTTCAGCAAAACGGCTTCAATATTCGGTCGCTTCTGGTGGAAATTGCCGTGGTTTCGGCGATGAAACCGGGGCTGGAAATCGCCAGAGATTAGCCGTTTGGGCCGAAAGTTGGGTCAAGATTAGGGGAAATGCTGATTTCGGGTCGGACTGGGCGGGTTTCCCAGTGGGACCGGTCCAAGTTAAACTAGGTTGTCAGGATTTAAGGCATTTGGACTCAGAAAAGCAGAAATTGGCTATTGAATCTAGTCGATGACACTAGGAAGTTAGGTTGTAGGGCAGACTTTTCCCAGCTGGAAAATGTCGTCGTCGCTTGCGGCATGCAGGATTGGTTGGACAGGATACGCGACTGACTGTTCTTGGATGGTCAATTTTGCAAAGCAACCTTGGTTCAAGCGGTCGTTGATTCGTGCAGGTTTTGATTAACTGCTTGATAGATCAATGACCAGAGAAGTTCGATAAGTTTGTGGTGATTCCTCCCGCCTTCGTTACGGAATCGCTTCCTCCCACCCATTTCGGGCTGGTGCCGATTTCGGTTCCAGCGAGAAACATATCAGGTAAAGTCTGGCGATGAATACTCAAACCAACCGACGCGAATTTTTGATCAAATCGGGCATTAGTGCCGCTGCCGCGAACTTGATGTTGAACTTACCAAGTTTGGCCGATGCGGCATTGCCAGGAATGCGAACACCCAAACGCAATCGCAAACAACGATTGGTTTTCATCTTCAGCCCCAACGGAGTGATCCCCAAGCACTTTTGGCCAGATGAAGAGGGAAAAGAATTCCAGTTAAAGCGAATTCTGAAGCCGTTGGAACCATTCAAGAGTCAAACGCTGACGATGGAAGGTTTGTGCAACCGGATTAAAGGCGACGGTGACGGCCACATGCGTGGCATCGGATGTCTGTTGACCGGTATTGAACTTTTCCCTGGTGACGTCCAAGGTGGATCTGATACACCTGCGGGATGGTCGATGGGAATTTCGATCGATCAATTTTTGAAGAATAAGTTACAGGCGGATGCAGCCACTGCGACCCGATTTGGTTCGATTGAAATGGGAGTGATGGTACCAGAGCGAGCGGACACCTGGACTCGTATGTCGTATGCTGGTGCGAATCAACCTGTGGCACCGATTGACAATCCTTACCAAATGTTCGACCGCTTGTATGGTCAGACCAAGAATCGCGAAATGCTGGCCAGTGTGCTGGACGATTTGACCTCGGACTTCAAAAAAGTGGAACAGAAGCTAAGTCAAGAAGATCGCCATTTGTTGCGCGAGCATGTTTCGATGGTTAGGAAGTTGGAGCAAGAGCTGCAAACGGAATTGAGTCTGCAAAATAGTAAGTCAGAATCAAAGGCCTCGGATGTTGGGCATGCGGTTCCGCAGTTGCCTCCGAATATCGAAGAGCAAAACGACAACATGCCGATCTTAACTAAGATGCAAATGGACTTGTTGGTCAATAGTTTTGCGGCCGACTTTGCTCGAGTAGCTACCTTCCAAATCACCAACAGCGTCGGGCAACCGAAGATGCGTTGGTTGGGAATTGATGAAGGGCATCACGAATTGTCTCACGAACCAGATACCAACGAAGATTCTTACGAGAAGTTGATTCGGATCAACACTTGGTATTGTGAACAGGTTGCGTATTTGGCCAAACGTCTCTCTGAAACTCCTGAACCTGGCGGTGAAGGATCGATGTTGGACAACACAACAATTGTTTGGACGAATGAACTGGGCAAAGGCAATTCGCATACTCGCGACAACATCCCATTCGTCTTGGTCGGTGGCGGGTTGGGTTTTGATACCGGGCAAGCGATTCGATATCGTAGCACCCCGCACAATCGATTCTTGATGACCTTGGCCGCGGCAATGGGGCACCCCGTAGAGTCGTTTGGTAACCCAGATTTTTGTAACGAAGGTGTATTGACCGGCTTAAGCTGATTCAAAGCTGGGCAGCTGGCTGTGAGAACTGTGCAACAAATGTTCCGTTTGAATCAGCTTGCAGATGTAGGAATTAAGCGGCGAAATCACTCGATTGTCTCGAGTGGCTTCGCCGTTTTTTCGTTTCGCAAAGCAACGGCAATCTTCTAAAACGGCAGCGGGGCCCTGCTGCAGTGGCTGAAGCGTCTGCTGGCTGACCGGCGATCTTCACACGTGCACTGGATGGAATTTCTGCTCTAATGAGTAGGCGTAAAATTCGACGCAGATTGGCAGGTTCCGGTTGAGAAACGGATGCCCGCGTCTGATTATGTTTTGGACGCGAATAAGTAAGTCGGCTTTGATTGATCGCTGGCACTCTTCATGTTGATATTGGCTATCGTTCCTAAGATCGATTTCGAAAGCACCGAATGCATCACTCAAATCCTATCTCGCCGTTCTGCTGTTTCTTCCAGCGTTGGTTACGAACTTCGGTGTTGGGCAGTTCTTGCGGATTGGTTTTGGCCACTGCAATGGTCGTGACCGGCTGCGAAAACACATCGAACGTGGCTCCCACCATGTCATTGACAGAATACAACGCCAAGCTTGCCACGGAACTGGCTGCTAAAGCCGAGGGAGGCAATAAAGAAGCAGGCGTCCAAAGCGTGAAAGCATTGACCGGTCAGGAGGACTTGGAAGAATTGCTTGCAGCGTTGGATAGTGATTACATTGCCGTCCGGATCGAAGCAATCCAACAGCTGGGAAAGCAGGCAGCCAAGCCAGGAACGCCTGAAGCCAAGCAGGTTTACGCAGCGTTGTTGAATGCACGTCGGATCGAGTTCAATGACTACGAAGACGGATTTATTGACCAGGCGTTGAAAGATCTTGGTCCAGCCGCGATCCAAGAGATTAAGAGTTCATTAAGCACTGATCAAGTGCCAGATCTGTCTGACGCTTGTGAAGCGATGCGCGCGATCGGCGCCGATTCGTACCAGGAATTCAAACCGTTATTGGAAAAGCTATTGAATTCAAAGGATTCAAGCAAGAAGTGGGGCGCCTTGTACGTGATCGAAGCGATAGGCCCTGCGGCATCGGATTTGATTGATTTGATCAAGCCTTCGCTTAGTAACAAAGATTTTCAAGAGCAAATTATCGCGCTTCGGGCGGTTGCAGGAATCGGTGCCGCTGCGAATGCGGTGACTCCGATTGTTCAAAAGTTAACACTGGATGGCCAGAATATTTCCGTGAAGAGTCACGCGTTGATGGCGTTTGGGCACATATCAGCAGAACAAGGTGATGTGTCGCAAAAGGCAGCCGAACGTTTGTCCAACCATCTGAAGGCGCCACAATTCATGTTGAAGCAACGGGCCCTGGTGGGTTTGCTTGCTTTGGGAGCCGATGCCAAACCTGTCAAAGATCTTGTGAAAGAAAAAATGACAGACGAATCTGGTTTGGCAGCGCATGCCACCTTTGTCTACGGAAACGCGTCAGGCGACTGGGATACCGCAATCAAACGATTGGTGGAATTGACCGATGACAATAACGTCGGCTACGAAGCGCTGCAGTTCTTGGTGCAAGCAGGAACGAAAGCCAAACCCGCGACCGAGGCATTGTTGCGTAAGACATTGTCGGCCGATGAAGCGACCAGCGCCGATTCAACACGAGCCCTTGGAAACATCTTTGCCGTGGATAGCGAAGGCGCGAATAAACCAAACACCGCTGAAGACAAGAAGTTGTTTGCGGAAGTGGTTCAGCGATTCCAAAAAATGGCCGCGGTCGAAGTCGGTGAAACCAGTCACTACGCCGAAGGCAAGCTGAAACAGTGGACAAATGCGGGCTGGATTCTGGCTGAGCAAGACGGAACCGCGAAGTCAGACGATTCTACACCCGAAGCGGCAAAGTAACGGGACGGCAAGTCATCTGAAACAAAGGTTGTCCAGCGGCAAGGCGTTCTGTCTACAAGGTAATTTAGCGGCAATGTGGTGGCGGCCAATCGAATCGACGGTCTTGCCTGACCCTTTCCGTGTATTGCCGGGCTGGCCAATGCACAGTGTCGCCGGGCTGGCCAATTTACAGTGTCGCCGGGCTGGCCAATTTACAGTGTCGTCGGGTTGGTCAGGTAGTCTGCCACTTGGTCGCTGGTGATCACGCGGATTCCAGCTTGGGTCATCTCTTGAATTGCCTTTTCGCAGTCGGTTGCCCAAAGGTTGACACCACGGCAACCATCTTGGATCAAGAATGTCTTGAATCCGCAATTGATGGAATCTAAAGCGGTGAATTTTACGCAATAGTCGGTAGCCAGTCCCATAACGAAGACCTGCTGAACTTGATTTTCTACCAGGTAAGCTTGAAGCCCTGTCGCTTTTCGATGGTCGTTTTCGAAGAAGCCGCTGTAGCTATCGATCAGGGCATCGGTTCCTTTGGGGAAGATTCGCGTGAATTTGCTTTGGTCTAAATCGGCTGCAAATTCAGCGCCTTGAGTGCCTTGAACGCAATGGTCAGGCCAGGCAACTTGATCCAATCCATCTAGTTGAAAAACTTGCCCGATGTTCACCCCTTGATTTTGGCTGGCAAAACTTCTGTGGTTGGTTGGGTGCCAATCCTGAGTTGCAACAATCAGATCAAATTTCGATTGAATTTGATTTGCGACCACGATCACCGCGTCACCGTCTGGAACCGCCAGAGCGCCCCCGGGCAGGAAATCATTCTGGATGTCGACCAAGATTAGTGCGTTCATGCTGACTACGCTGATTTCATGAAAATGGATTGTTTACAGTTTCAAAATAATACCGGCGGCCTGCAGCTTGCGATAATTGGCGGCATCAAAGCGAAATAAATCATTCGCCTGGTCAACGGCAACAATTACTTGTTGGGCAAGCAATTGTTTCTTGAGTGGATTTGGCTTGATGGGCTTATGCATTACTGCTTGGTAAGCTTTGACTAAATCTTGAAATTGAAATTTACTAGGTAGCCAGGGTCGGCCAATTGGTCTTGTCTGAGCCATTAACTTTAAGCGTTTCTTCGCCAAGGTTACGACTTCTTTGTGGTCGAAAGCCAGTTTGGGAAGTGAACTGATTTCGTACCAGCCCGTATCCGATGCATCATCGCCGGCGACCGCCATTTTCATTTGTGCCGCCGTTACAAATCCGATGAAGGAAACATTGATGACCCGAGTCCGTGGGTCTCGATTGACTGCGCCAAAAGTTGCCAGTTGTTCAATTGGTACTTTGGTCAGCCCCGTTTCTTCTTGCAATTCGCGAGCCGCAGCGGTATTCAAGTCTTCGTCAATTTCAACGAAGCCGCCGGGTAGGGCCCAGTAGCCTTTGAATGGATCGCGGCCGCGTTCGATGAGCAACAATTTTAGTTGTCCGTCTTCGAATCCAAACAGTGCATTGTCTGCGCTAACGGATGGGCGAGCGTAATCGTAAGTGTATTTCATTTCAAATCCGTCAAAATCCTCGAGCCGCCAAGACCATGCGGCTCTTTAATTCGTAAAGTGATTGTTCCAACCCCACTGGATATTGGTGCGGGTTTTGGAACCGTTTGATTCCGTCGTGAAAGAGAGCTAACTGGTTCTTGGATCGACTGCGAATCGCTTCCAAGTTGGTGTGGTCAAACGACTTCGCGACTTCGGTTAGTTTGCCGTTTCGTAGGTACGGTAGCAATAGATCTTCGGAATTCCAATCGGGATTGATCTTTCGGCGTCGCAAATGATCCATGGGATCGACCATAACGTCCACTTGGTTTGAATCCAGTTCGTTAAAAATTACATCGGCAACGGCAGAGCCGCCATCAAAGAATCGGCGTACGTTCAATTTTCCGGGATTGGAAACTTTGATCGTCTGTTCGGATAGTTTAAGTTTGGGTTCCCATCGTCCATTCGCATCTTGGATCGCTCCCAGTTTGTAAACGCCGCCCAGTGCCGGTTGATCGTAAGCGGTTGCCAATCGAGTGCCCACGCCCCAAACGGAGATCTTGGCATCTTGTTGTTTCAGACTTTCGATCGTGTATTCATCCAGATCATTACTGGCCACGATCACCGCATCTTGAAAACCGGCTTGATCTAGTAGGGTGCGAGCCTGGATGCTGAGGTGTGCCAAGTCGCCTGAATCCAGTCGAACGCCGACCAAGCGATGGCCAGCAGCCTTTAACTGTTTTCCAACGGTGATCGCATGCTTGACACCTTCAACGGTGTTGTAAGTGTCGACCAAAAAGATGCAATTGTTGGGCATCGCCTTGGCGTACTCTTCGAACGATTCAAGTTCATCCTGGAATGACATTACCCAACTATGAGCATGGGTGCCTTTGACAGGAATGTTAAACTTCTTGCCGGCCAGTAAATTGCTGGTCGCGCTGCAACCGCCAATATAGGCCGCACGCGAAGCAGATAGCCCGCCATCGGGACCCTGCGCCCTACGCAGACCAAATTCCAGTACCGCTTCATCTTTAGCCGCGCGACATATTCTGGCAGCTTTGGTCGCGATCAGTGATTGGAAGTTTAGAATGTTTAGCAATGGTGTTTCTACGATTTGACATTGCAGCATCGATCCGGTGATTCGAAGTAATGGTTGATTTGGAAACACAACCGTGCCTTCTGGAATGGCATCGACATCGCAATCAAACGTTTGATGACGCAAGTAATCCAGGAAGCCAGCTTCAAAAATCGGCTTCCCATCGTTGCCCGGAATCGATGCCAAGTAAGTCAGGTCGTCGTCCGAGAAATGCCAGTTTGCTAGGAAGTCAATTGCGTCTGCCAAGCCTGCGGCGATCGTGTAACCACCCGCGAATGGAGACTTACGAAAATAGAGATGGAAGGTTGCTAACTGGTTCGCCTTCCCTTGCTTCCAATAGCCGTTTGCCATCGTCAGTTGATACATGTCGGTCAGCAACGCCAGCGAATTCGAGGCTGAGAACATAAAACTTTCCTGTCGGTTGGGCCGGGCTATTCCTGGCAAAGCGGTGTCACCTGAGCCTTGCAAGTGGTCTTCGACCTTCGTGATTCCCTTGGCCTGCAGCACCCATCAGATCATACCAATAAATGAGGTGTTCTTGGGCGACCACAGCTTCATTCGATCCAGATAATGTGTGCTTGGATGAATTTGCAGAATTGCCTTAAGCAAAGGGATACCTAGCGGCCGTGAGACAAAGTTGCACCGGTTTCCCAATTTTCGAATTTGGCAAAGCGGCGCGGTTAGCCGGCAGGGTTGGGTAGCAGGGCGTCAACGTGTTTGGAGCAAGATACGTGGGTCCAAGGAAACGCAGCGATAACGTCGAAGGCAAACGCTGCGGTGGGAGCAGATTAACTTCCTAAGGCAAGGGTAAGGTGATCGAGTGAGGCAGGCAATCGAATCACGATCCCAACACAATCACGACTTGGCGACCACTCAGCTAAGGCTGTCACCGTTGCCCGCGCAATTGCTTAAAATCGCTAATTTACTGTTGGCTAGAATCGGCTGCGGGCTGGCCTGTTGAGGGGTCGGTTGCTTCGCCGACCGGTGAACTATTTTGCTTGGCCTGTTGATTCAAGAAGTTGACGTCTTTTTCACAGATGGACTTCAATCGATCTAGCGACTGTTGCAGTTGTATCGCAAAGACGTCTCCATAGTTGGACGAAGCCAATCGGTAAAAGAGTGAATCGGGAAGAGAGCCGGCCACGGTCCAAACCACTTTGGATTTGCCGGGAGCAATTTCTTCGACCGAGATTGTCCCTTTCATTCCTGGGAATAGGCCTGAAGTAAGAGAATGTTGAACCACACCTACAGCAGAATCGATTTCGTCTAAGGTCAAGATTGAAACGCCACCTCGGGGGTCATTCCAAGTCATCTCTTGCTTTGGTCCATTGGGTTGGATTTGAACGTCAGGCGCGTTCGTAGGAACGAACGGCGACCACCTCACCCAATTTTCAAGATTACTAACCAATCGAAAAGTCTGTTCAGGGGCTACGTTGATCGTGATATCTGCCGAGGCCTGATAGTTCAAATCTGCATTGAATACTTTAACCGCGAAGATCATTGCGATGATTAAGCCGCAAACTAAAATCGTTGTCCAGATAAATTTCACAGTGTGACCTTCCGTTTCCCGCGTGTCCGCTCCAGTTTTGCCTGATTGTAGAACATTTTTCCGCCACACCGTAGGCATTGTCCGGGCCTTAATCAAAGTTTAGCTGGAAACATGAATTCGTCGGTCGGCGTGCGACCGTTTGGCTGGATTGTCCTTCAGATCAGACCCAGCCCGTTTGACGTCGCAAGAGCATGAAGGAATGGTGTTTCGCAAGGCTGTTCATTTTATCCAAATGATTCAGTAAGCCAAATTTGGGGCTGTAGATTGATTGGCTGCCACTACTATCCCGCTGCTTTTTGCGTCGGACGATCGGTTTTCAAGGGAAGTTGCCGTTCGAACTTGACACCCTAGATTTAGCCCGACCACGACATTCCAAGAGAGCCACAAACCGGGGTGATCAAGCTACTCTTGACATTGTTCGAGTCGCAGCTGAATCAACAGTCGATCGTGAGTCGGAAGGTTGCGGCGTAATGCGGACTGGAAATGCCGTTCGGCCTGCGCCAAATCGCCCTTCATTCGGCAAAGCACACCCAAGGTTGTTTCGAGTCGAGGGGATTTCCCCAAAGCCGGATCTGCCTTTAACGGATCGAGCAACGCCAGGGCCTTTTCAGGGCCATCTTTTTGTCCAATCGCAATTGCCCGATTCAGTCGGTAAACCGGCGAATCAACCGATTCAATCAGTCGATCGTACAGGCGAATGATTGCAGACCAGTCTGTCTGATCAAACGCAGGTGCGCGACAGTGATACATCGCAATCGCGGCCTCGCAATGATAAACCGAGGTCGCTTCATCCCCTGATGCATGATTCAGGTATTCCATGGCCCGGGACATCATGCGCCGATCCCATTTTTCGCGATCCTGATTTTCTATCAAGACAAAGTTGCCTGTTGCGTCAATCCGCGCATCGAATCGGCTGGCATGAAACAGCATTAATGCCAAAAGAGCAAACGTCGTTCGCGTGCTGCAATTGGGATGTTCTGTCAACAAGTGACAAAGCCGGGCTGCTTCCTCGCAAACGTCGGATCGTATCGCCAGCTCACCGTTGCTGGAAGAATATCCTTCATTGAACATCAGGTACAAAACGTTGTGCACATAGTGCAAACGCACTGGCAATTGTCTGGCCGAAGGCAAGTCCAGTTGGAGCTGTTGCTCGATCAGCAACTGCCTGGTTCGATAGATCCTTTTGCGCACCGTTTCTGACTCCAGCAGCATGCCCCGTGCAATTTCCAATTCGCTGAAACCACACAATGACTTGAGTGTGAGCGGGATTGCCGACTCGACCGGCAGGCTGGGGTGGCAACAGGCAAAAATCAGGCGTAGCTGGTTATCCTCCAAAAGACTTTCGTCGAACAGGTTGTCCAGCTGCGACTGCTGGGCACGCGGATCCAGAGTGGCATACTGGGCTGCCTTGATTTTGAAATTTGTATCTCGTCTGAGCACGTCCAGAACCCGGTTCTTTGCGACCCGATGAATCCAGGCCGAGGGCTGATCGGGTGCGCCCTGAATTTTCCAGACGTGCAACGCTTCGACTAAAGCCGCCTGGACCATGTCTTCGACAAGCTCAAAATGCTTTAGCCCAAAAAACCGCACCAGACTGGCGATGAGTTTTCCGGACTCATGGCAAAAGCAATGGTCCAACAGTCGATTTGTATTGGGCTGGGTCGGCATTCTAGGTGTGATTTTCGAACGCGAATGTTCCACTAACTTTACGAATTATTTTAACCAGGAAAACGGATGGGGGTGGCCCCGAGCGAACCCAAACCGGCCAATTGATCGGGTTTACGACACAAAACTGAATTGAATTGTTGAATATTGTTTTTCTTGAATTTCCTGTCCCACCACTCGTGCCCCGTTCGTCAAAGTGATGTAGCGACGATAGAACTCGTCATTTCCCCATTTTTTTGAAGTGGACACGAAATGTCCCAGGGAGAAAACCAATGGCCAAGTACCTTTTTATTTACCGCAGCTCAATGGAACAGCATGCAGCCGAAATGTCCCCCGACCAGTTGCAGAAAATCATGGAGGCGTGGGGTGCATGGATTGGAGAAGGGACGGAAGCAAAATGGATGGTCGATCCAGGTGACGCGCTAAATCTTGAAGGCCGGATCGTGAATAGCGACAAGGTTGTTTCGGACGGTCCATTCGCCGAATCCAAGGAAATTGTCGGTGGCTATTCCATCGTTCAGGCCGCCGACTTTGATGCCGCCTGCAAGATCGCCAAGACGTGTCCCGCAGCAGATTCACCAGGCGGAACAATTGAAATTCGCGAACTAGCAATCATGGCATAAGGCCTTCGTGCTACCCAATCTGTGCCTTGAATCGTAATCAGAACCAGCGCGTTGGAACCTCGCAGGCTCTTCTTTTCTATTTGACGCGCTGCGCCGCTTGGTCCACGTCTCCCTGATAAAGAATCAGGCGGGCAACTTTTCCAGTGTCGTCAGGATTGAACCAGAAGTCTGCAGCGACCCCCACGATCTTGAACCGGGTTTCCGTCAGGGATCGCATTTCAAATTGGAATCGCCTGGTTGCCGAGCCGAAGAGTTGTTTCCCGTTTCGAGTGAAGACAATGCACGAGATTGAAGTGGGCCCCAATGTTCTCCGTCCGGATTTATGACGCTCACTCGGTAAAAATTTTCTCAGATAGCTTTGTCGCTCAAGAGAAAGTCACTAGCGACTTTGCTGTATTCGGAGCAGAAGTTCTCGCACCAAAAGTTGCGGGAGAATATTCGATCGGTTTGGAGTACCCACACTGGACTACAGGGAAACCTATTTATCAAAAAATGAACGAAGCTCGTTTTACAGCACATTAGTCCTTTGAATGGAATTTGAAAATGATATAGAAAATCAATGAGAATAAGATTGTTTGGCTTGTTTTGTTGGGAGCCGTTTTTTCACTTGCTCCAGGGTTTCCGCAAACAGGCTGGAGTCTTCTTGTTAATGAGTCAAATGGTGCTACGCAAGACATGGCATTTCATGGGGCAGGTCTCGGCAGTGTGTCTGGATTGTGCGTGCTAAAAGATAATACCGGCAATCAAATAGAGCAAGGCACTTTTACGACAACGGTACTCGATGCGTATACGGGGGAGTTTAAGCTGTCTGAGGCTGTGGGAGGTTTGTCAAGCTGGAGCAGTGGATCTAAAAAAGAGACACTTTACCAAGGGAATGTTGTAGCCGATTATCGTGGATTTTTTTACTTAGTCTTTCTAATCGTATCTCCCGTTATACCGGGCCAAAAGAAAATATGTCCAGCATCGAATGGCACTGTCGTGATTCTGCTGGCGTGCAGCTTGGTGTTATGGTGAGGCGAGCAATTTTGTGAAATCGACTCCAGCCAAGGTGATCTTTCAGTAGCAGCCAGACCTTGATTATGAACTTAAAAGCCTTCCTTGATTCACCGGGCAGTGAAAAGCCAAGGAGGGATTGTTCATGTCTTCTTCAAAACTCAATTCTCCGCGTCGCGACAGCCGTAGTTTTCGGATCATGGTCGACGTGTTTCTGGCGTGAAGTTAGCCAATCGCTCAGGTCGCATTAAGTCACGCGTCTTCAAACGCAGACGCCGTGGCTACCAACTGATGATGAATCCAAGAGAAGCACTGGGACGAGTATTGGGTCAACGCTTCATCTGATTTGCTCGACATCACCTGAGTGCCATTCAGGTCAGGCACTCTTTCCTATTGTGTTCTGTTCCCAGGGTCGTTGTCCGGGGGGATAGGTGTCTCAAAGTTGGTTGCCTGTAAGTCGCTGTGAATCAGGTGGATCGTTGGCAGACGGTCTTTGTCACCGTCGTGTGATTCAAGGAAAATATCGGCGGATTGCCGTGGACCTTGAGGGTGGTGTCGGTATACCATTGTCCCCCGGCGCTGGATACGAATTGAGCCAGAATGCGGATATGTTGTGGCATACGATTGAACGGTGACTTGTAATCGAAAGGTGTAATCCAGTTTTGGACACTCAGAATAGCCAAGTGTTGACTGCCGAGCAGGCGAAGGGTTTTGTGCCTCCAACAGGATGGGAGTGTTTGGCCCCGGGGGACGCTGCGTTGACGCGTAAAGTTAAAGCGGCAGGTCCTACGATTACGATTCAAGAGAAGCGTGGACGGAAAATCTTTTCCAAGGGCGTTTGGGCAGACGCCCAGCAGATTAAGCGTGCGACCCAAGAGTTAGAAGCATTGCGTTCAACCGAAAAATACGCCAAGACCCAAGTGCAAACAGCGGCTCGGCGAGAAAAGAAGCAGGAAGCTTATGTTGAAGACTTTAACTTGGCAGTGTTGCAGTTCTTGAATTTTGCGGCTTGTCATCGCCAAATTGCGATTGAACTTGCGGACCTGGTTTCGGCTCATGCCACTCCTGTGGGCAGCGGGACCGTGGCCAGGACTGAACGCATTCCGATCCAGCAACGGGCTCAGGCGGCGGTCATCGCTTGGATGAGGCATCAGACAACCGGTTACGACAACATGAAGATCGCACGAGTCAAAGGAAAACGTCGCGAAGTGCGGCGTGAATTGGCCGAACAATCTAGCCGTTTGCTTAGTCGATACCGAAGTGGACAGCCGATCGAAAGTGATTGCCCCTTGGTGATCGCGGTTTCACAAAGTCAGTCAACGACCCCCACTTAAGTGGTTTGCGGATTTCGATTTGATAACTCGTGCCCCGCTACAACCGCCCTGTCGAGAACCAGCGCCTGGAAAATGGTTGGTGACCAGACTGTTCAGGAATTTACGCACCGTGTCCAGCACGCCGTGTCCAGTACGCCATTTCCCGTGCGTAACACGTCCCGTGCGTAACATGTCAAGCGAGCGACTCTTTGGCCAGGAACGCAAATGGGCAAGAATGAAAAAAGCCGCAGCGGAATCTCGCAGCGGCTTCTGGTAGATCAATTTTTTTCATTGGATCAGTACGGATCGAAATTTCGTCTGCCATGAAATTCTCCCGGATTCCAAAGCAGGCACACAAGTCTGAGCATTTTTGGTGGGCAAACAGTCCCAGTTCAGCAACGAACCAACGATCTGGCCACCTTTTTCCACGAAAGCCCTGTTCAGAGACGCCCTGTTCAGAGACGCCCTGTTCAGAGACGCCCTGTTTACAAAACCAAAGCGACCTTGCGCAACCAACCACCAGTCACAGACGACTATTTCTTCTTTTCGACGTGGACTGTGTGCTTACGCAGACGAGGCGAGAATTTCTTCAGCTTCAGCTTTTCGCCACCTGATTTCTTACGAATAGCGTAGTTGTAATCGCCGGTTTCTTCACAAACCAGAAATACGGTTTCCACTTTCTTCTTACTTTTGGCCACTTGAAGCTCTCCGCTAACGAAACCGACGAAACGAATGTATTAATTTGAGGGGAAGCGGGGATACCGTAAGATTTCCAAGGGAAATTCGCGGATAAATCCTGCCGACCGTCGTCAACATGGTACGCAAAAAATAGCACGCAAAAAAACGCACGCAAAAACAAAGTGTGCAAAAAACGTCTGCAAAGCAACTGAAATCTACCCGAACCTTCGGTGCCTGAAGCCCACGAATCAAGCTTTTTATGGCGATGACCCCAGCGGGTTATGGCAAAAGTAGGCGTTCAGGTGAGATTTGAACAGAATTTTCCAGAGTGTCAGATCTTACAAGATTCTTCGGCGGTTGATAAGAGTCAATCGAGGGAAAATCCCTCAAAAAATAAGCGAATTATCGTTGCTGTGGTCCTCTGCAAACTGAAAACCACAGCACTGCCAGTGGCCTGAATCCCGTTCCGAACGCGAATGCACGTGGCTTTCCAGGATACGATGGGCCCAATCGTTGTTCCAGTGCTGGCGATTTAGGCAACGCAAATGCTGAAGTCAGGAATCAATAGCTGAATCTATGCACTCTCACGCTGGTCGCTTGGCAATTCTTTGGGCCGCCAAATGGTAGCCATCTGGCATTGGCGAACAAATTGTCTGGGGTCGGATAACGCGACTTCCCAATCCAGGTCAGTGACTTGGATATCGGCGATTGCCGCCGTCGGGAAGCGATGGTACTGGCGATCGATAAACGACAGCAATTCCTCGAGCCCAGGATTGTGAGCGACCAGCAGAACGGTTCGGCACTCAGGATTGGCCTGACCGATAGTTTCCAGCAAAGAGTGGGGCGGTGCCAAATACAGACAATCCACCGTTTGGATTTCGACAGTGGGTTGTAGTGCCGAGGATTGTAGTGCCGAGGATTGATCGGCAGGTTGCCCAACTTGGTTCGCTTTGCCGATGCTGGCTGCTGATCTAATTGCCGAGACTAAGAGTTCGACGGTTTGTTGAGTTCGATTGGCCGGGGAAGCCAAGATCACATCTGGGATTAGATTTTGTTGGACCAGCCAGTTTCCCATCAGGTTGGCCGCCTTTTCTCCCCGTTCATTCAGCGGTCTTTGCCTATCGTTCAGGCCCGGTTGGTTCCAATCAGATTTCGCGTGCCGCATCAACAGTAAACGGTTCAAATTTGCCAGCCTTTCTTCTAATGGAGAATCTGTTAATCGCGCTGCTCTGGCACACCGGGGCTTCTGATTGGGCATCGAGAAACCAAAATTCTACTCTCTCAGCGGATCAATCAATGCTCTGGCCCATTTTTTGTCGCCAAACAATTCAATTAGCGACTCGCGTAATTGTTTCGCGCCAGCAGGGTCTTCGGATTCCAACCGTTGGGCGGTCGCAATTCGTGCAGTGATTTCTTTAAGCTTAGTTTCGACCTCACCTTTGGATGCATCGTGATAGTAGTTTCGAAACACCTTTGCTGCATTCAAGCATTCTTTGGTTCGTTCATCCAGGTCTTGGGCTGCGGTACCGTAAAACACGACCAAAGACGACAACAAACTGGCCTTATCAAATTGGGATTCGCCATTTTCGGCAGTGTATTGCAAAAACTTCTTTTCGACATCCATGACTTCGCCGCGATTCAGCCCTGCTTGCAACGCCAACGTCTTACGATACTGCATCGCCCCCGCCAATTGCTGCAAACTTAGCACACGTAGGCCGCGAACATCCTCGGGGTACAGGCGAAGAAATTCGTCTAATTCTTTGGTCACCGATTGAGGCTTTTCAACGGCGGCATCGATTACCGTCCAAAGTTCGTCCGCCGTGCGGTCACGAACCACTCGGTCATACACCAAATAGGAGCTGGCCAATACGACCACCAGGAAACCGACCGCCAAGAGGACTGTGACCAGATTTGATGATTGTTCATTGACTTCCTCGCGTTCAGCAACCACTGCCCGTTCAAAGAAATCATTTTCGCGAATCACTCGGTTGGTCGGTTGTAAGGTTGAACGATTTTCCGTTTCTTCAAGCGTAGTACTGGTACTTTGCCGTGCCTTACTCTTGCTGCTCTTGCTCTTGCTCTTCTTGTCCTTCGCCACCCTTGTCTGCTGAACAGTTTTAGAGGAGGCGGAGGCAGGCGGTTTTGCGTTTGCTGGCGTTAGTTGACGCGCGGCGCCTTCGATGATAGTCGCATTGTCCGAGCTTGCGACCGCTGGTAATCGCTTGGTGTCCGAAGAAGTCGTGAAGTCTTCGTCCGCCGGAATCACATTGGTTTCCATCTCCGCGCGTTCTTGGATCAAGATCAACAATTCTGCCAGTTTAGCGGCAACACTCTTGGCCGATCGAAACCGATTTTCAGGTTGCTTTCGCAGCAGTTTATCGACAATCGCAGCCAGTTCATTTGGCACTCCCGCGGAAATGCTGGTTAAATAAGGCGGCTGGGTGGTGACGACCTTTTCAAGTGTTTTTTGTGGCGTCAATTCCTCGAAAGGCGGACGGCCAGAAATCAATGTGAACAGAACGCCGCCCAGGCCATAAAGGTCACTTTGAACCGAAGCTGGTTTGCCTTGGGCTTGTTCGGGGGCCATGAATTCGGCCGTTCCTAGGACACCAGCGACCGTCATTTGCTGTCCGCCAAAGCGTTTAGCAATTCCGTAGTCCGCCAATTTGATTTGCCCATTGTCGGCTAGAATAATGTTGCCTGGTTTCAAGTCGCGATGAACGATTCCCAAGTTGTGCGAATGATGTAAGCCTTCGCACACTTTGATCGCAATTTCGATCGACTGGACATAGCCGAAGCGGTAGCCCGCCTTTTGCATCGCGTACAAGCTTTTGCCTTCGACCAATTCCATTGCAAAATAGAACAGATCATCTCGTTTGCCAAAGCTTAAGAGTTGAACAATGTTGGGGTGTTTTAGCTCCAGCAGCGTTTCGACTTCCTCTTGAAATCGGTGCAGGAATCCAATGTCGGCCGATAGATCCGGCGAAAGCACTTTGAGTGCCACTTGTTCGCCGGTACTGGGATCGGTCCCACGATAGACTGTGCCCATGCCGCCGCGGCCAAGAATTTCTTCGACGAGATAGGGACCAAGCTTCTTTGGGATCATTGTCAATACTTTTGAGGAGACGGTTCCGAGGTTCGAGTCCGGCTGTCTTTAGAAGCCTCAATATAGACTAATTCCGTGCGAAATTCTATCAAACTTATTTTGAAAGTTCGGTTGGACCCGCAGTCAAACGCCAGCTTCATTTTGCTGATCCCCACCCGCCCTGTGAAGCCGTTTACCCAGAGTGAAGCGGTGGCAGGCTGCAAAAGAATGGAACCCAAGGTGGCCGTTTGGGACGAATCGCTGGCACGCGTTGGGTAGATCTTGGCGTTGCGCCGGGCTACTGCCCGTTTGGTCAGGTTGGCTGCTAGGTGTCCAATGGTGCTCCCCAATGCCGCCAGTCAATTTCCTAGCAGGGTTGCGGGTCGCTCGTGTTTAAGGCCCACTTGGTTAGGCGGTTGCCCAGGAAATCAAACTTCGAGAATCTGGCTAGTTCTGGTATCATACGTCGCCTTGGGGCTTGGTGCTCAGGCCACATTCTCTGCCTTGCATGCAATAAAATTGAAAGCGGCTCTACGATGTCGGTGACGTCAGAAACAAACAAAATCAGCGGGAAATCCGCCATTGATGTGATCCCCGTGACCACAAAGGCCCAGCAAAAACAGTTCGTTCAGCTTGGATTCCTGCTGTACAAGGACGATCCAAATTGGGTGCCACCGTTGGAGCAGAACTTGCGAGAATTGGTCGGCTTTGCCAAGCATCCCTTCCACGAGGCGAACGTCGTGCAACCCTTTTTGGCGATCAGCGACAATCGGGTTGTGGGGCGGATTGTCGGAATTATCGACCGAGGGCACAACATTCGTTTCGAAGACAAAAAAGTGATGTTTGGGTTTTTCGAGTCGATAGACAGCCAAGAAGTTGCCCACGCACTGTTAGGTCGCGTCAAGGCATGGGGGCAAGAGCAGGGAATGACCTCGATGCGCGGTCCCTTGAATCCATCGTTGAACAATGAATTAGGGCTGTTGGTCGAAGGTTTTGATAAACCGCCAACCTTTATGATGACTTACAACCCGGCTTACTACGAACCGCTGCTGGTCAGTTACGGCTTGGAGAAGGTCCAAGATCTGTATTCCTATTTAGGACATGTGGACATGATCCACACCTTAGATAAGAAAATGAAGTTTGTCGTGGATGAGGCGACCCGTCGATTTAATGTCAAAGTTCGCCCGATCAGCAAGCGGAACTTTGCCAAGGATGTTGAGATGTTTATGGACATCTATAACAAGTCGCTACCGGGCACTTGGGGGTTTGTTCCCATGAGCGAGGCGGAATTACGGCACGCGGCGGTCGGATTGAAACAACTGATTGTTCCTGAATTGTCCAGTATCGCCGAAATTGATGGTCGAGCGATCGGGGTTGTTTTTGCGTTGCCTGACTATAACCCTCGGATTAAGGCGATCAAGGGAAAGTTGTTCCCGTTCGGCTTCATTCGCCTGCTTTTCAATCGCAAAGCGATCAAGAAAGTTCGGATGATCAGCACCAATGTCTTGCCAGAATATCAAAAATGGGGCATAAGTCTTGTATTGCTGAATCATTTGTTGCCGACGATCGATAAGTGGGGAATCAAAACGGCGGAATTTTCGTGGGTATTGGAGTCGAATCACTTGTCTCGAGCGACTTTGGAACGATCTGGGACAGCTCGTGATAAGACCTATCGAATTTATGACCTTAGTTGGCAATAATGTGGCTGTGCATTCTGAGCTGCCGATCGCGTTGACCCAATCGCTGGCCAAGTTTCGAAGAACACACGAATCTATTTTTTAGGAATGTACGCTGAATTTCCTGAGGGAATCGTCGGCTTGGGCCAACCTTGGTTGCTAAAATTTGGCGCCATTAAACACTGTCCGCACTTCATTTATACGGAACACCAGAAGTCGATTTTTTGACTTTCGATCCACATGAGCAAATTGCCTGAAATCGTATTTACCGGAATGGGCGTTATTTCGCCGATCGGTATCGGAATGGATGCTGTTTGGCAATCGCTAAACTCTGGAAAGAGTGGAGTTGCGACGCGGCCAGGGTTTGAACACGTTGAAACACCGTTTGCCATTGCGGCGCCTGTTACAGATTTTGATGGCAAACTGTATGTCAAACCTCGCAAGAGTATCAAAGTCATGTGTCGGCAGATTCAATTTGGATTTGCTGCGGCTACCATGGCGGTTGAAGATGCGGGAATCGCCGAAGGTGTGGTTCAGCCCGAGCGAATTGCAACGGTCTTTGGGGGCGAGGCATATTACGCAAACCCAGAAGAATTGTTGGATGTTTTCAAGAAGTGTATCGCCCTTGGGGGTGATACTAAGGCTTGGGGCGAAGTCGCGATGAAGCAGATTGAACCCCTGTGGATGTTGAAATATCTTCCCAATATGGTGGCAAGCCATATTTCAATCGCAATCGACGCAAGAGGCCCCAGTAATTCAATCGTGCAGGGCGACAATAGCAGTCTATTGGCAATTATCGAAGGCATTGATCTCTTGCAACGCGGGATGGCGGACGTTGCGGTGGTGGGTGCGACCGGTTCACAGATGTCAGAAACAGCCATGGTTTATCGTGGCGGTGAACGGCTTAGTCCCAATTACCAAGAACCCACCAAGGCTTGCCGACCCTTTGATGCCCATCGTGATGGTACCGTTGCAGGTGAAGGGGCCGCTGCCTTTGTTATCGAAACCCGGCAACACGCAGAAGCTCGAGGAGCGAAGATCCTGGGCTCGGTCTTGGGTTTCGACCGAGCGTTCGCGCCTTTGCCATCACAAATGAGTGCACGATTAAGCCGATCGCTGCAACAAACTCTTGAACAATCCAACCTAGCGGCGATCGAAGTCGGGCACGTCAATGCGAATGGTTCGGGAGTGGTTTGCGAAGATCGATCCGAGGCGATGGCGATTCGAGATGTGTTGGGAGACTGTCCTGTATTTGCCGCCAAGAGCTACTTTGGTAACTTGGGGCCAGCGACCGGCGCGGTTGAATTGGCCGCCACGCTAATCGCTTTGAAGCAGCGCACGCTTCCAGCAACATTGAACTATCAGACGCCTGACCCCGAATGCCCCGTCAATGTTTTAGCGGTGAATTCACCCATCGAAAACTTGAACGCAATGGTAATTAATCAAAGCTTGACCGGTCAGATCGCATCACTGCTGATCACGGGCAATTAGAATTGTTGCCCATTGGGTTCAGCGAATTGTCCGGATCCGCAGCGGTCGACGCCGGAGATCGAATCGATACGTTGGGTTGCCTGCGTTTAAAGTAGATGACCGCTTCTGTCCCAGTCTTTGGCAATCGTGCTAGACTTGTGTTTTTTGACTGAGGGTTTAGGACTTGGTGAATAGGTGATTGATTATCAGGCTCCGGTATTGACCCAATGTTGGCCTGGAAATATTCAAGATCAGCGGAACTCTTGCTTGCCAAAAGAGGGCATCACCATCCGTAACACGTATTTGACTGTTTCTTTGAACGGCAGCTTCTTAAATCCTTGGTGACTTTGGTATTTTAGCCAAGCGACATTGAATGAAAGTTTATCGTTGGTAAGCAACCCAAAGTAGCAAGTGGACACTTCGTTGATCAATTTGTGCTTGTAGGGTTGTTCTCCGTAGCCCAAATCAATCAACTGCACGTCAATTTCGTTTTGGCAATAATCGGCAATCGTCAAGAATAATTCGCTTCCCGGTGAATATTGCGAAAAGTTCGGGTCATACACCGGAAACCAGTAATGCAGTCGCTGACCCTCTTGGATACCAATGTGCATGGCGCAAGGTTGGTCACCCGCATACAGCACGGACAACACGCCGAAAACACCGGATTGATCTTGTTCGTTGAATAGACTCTCGATCAGTTGGACAGCCCAAGGGATCGAGAAGATATCAAAGATATTGGTGCGTTGGTACTGTTGCCGCTTCCAGGACACTAATTCTTTGAAACGCTGAGGGCAAAGGCTTCGATATTCGAAGCGCAACGGGCCATGATCACGCACCAACTTCCTGGTTTTGCGGATCTGTTGCTTCAGCGTGTATCGGTCGTGAGCTAAGAATTGACGATAGCTTTCGAATTCCGATGACTTGTTCAGTGCAGCGGCGTAACTGTTCGCAGTTGCAAAAGAGAACGACGCAATTCCCGAATCGCTTCCAAACCAAGCATGGAATAAAAATGAATCCAGTCCACAAGCTGTCAGCAGAGCCAGCAGTTGCGGCTTGCTAAGAGGACAGCCAAGGACGCCATGCGCATCATTCATCTTGTTGGCGACAGGCTGACCGATTCGAGGATACTTTCTTTCGAAGGGGAAGAAACCCACAACCTGTCCTTTAGATCGAATGACCGCAATCTCCACCGGTCGACCAATTTTTTCAGAATGGCGCACGAATTCCAGTGACCAAAAGGGACTTTGGAAGTCCGGTCGGGTATCCCGTAAATGTTGCCAAGTGTTGGCTAAGGGCGTGTTGATATCGGCTAGACTTATCAGTTCTACATCGATCGACGACGGTACGGACATTGCCAATGAAATCGAATCGTTGCTGGAAATTGTCAGGCTCGGTGTCATTGGATTTAGATAGTCAGAAATGTAAGCGGCTGCAGTAAATTGCTTCACGAGAAACTGCGGAGCGGTTGTTATTCTGGTGGGGGGAGTTAGTTGGTATTTAATTTAATTTACATCTCAGTTGATGCGATGATAATCATAATTTCGGAGAAATGTGGGCGGACTTACTTAATTTATGGATGAAAATTACTAGGTTCAATCGGTCGTTGGTCTCTTGCCACCTGTGCTCATAATTCCAATTATCGCGAGTGAATACAACTTGTCCCCAGTGATGGGGGCTCAGGCTGGTGGCTGTGCCTAATTATCAAAGGATGACACCTCTGATTCAACTTTTTTTCGTCTTGGACGGTAGGCGAATTGAATGCGAGAGCGATTGGCGAGCGGTTTTTCAGCCGGGAATTCGATTTTTGGCAAGTTGCTGAGTCTGTTTTTGCTAAAAATAGAGGACTGCAATTTGTCGGCAGCGGTTTGGACTTGTGGGAAAACAGTTTTCTAGTGAGCTTGGCATGCGATGGAGGAAAATTAGAGCTTGGCTGGTCGATAATGGATTCTGGACGCGTCCAAGTGATGCGGTTTCACAGTTCCGATCTGGCAAACGAGCGAGTTCCCTAGGGGCCAGGGGAGAAGAAGCAGCTGCTACCTTTCTAAAAGGAAAGGGGTACGTGATTGTGCAACAAAATTACCAAAAGCCCTGGGGCGAACTTGATTTGATTGTGATTGATGATCAAACCATTGTTTATGTTGAGGTAAAGACATTGCGAAGCGAACACGGTTCCCCTGAAAAAGCAGTCGACCAAAAGAAGCAAAAGAAGTTGATTCGCCTGGCCCAAGCTTTCGCAGCAGAGAAAGGCTTGCTTCACCAAAAGAGTCGTTTTGATATCGTCAGCGTTCGCTGGCCAAGGGCGGCAGCGGAACCTCTGATCAATCATTTTAAGAATGCGTTTCGCGGCCCGGACAAAGGGGTAGGCGGTTACCGTCGTCACCATTGAACCGCCGTCTTGGACCTGGTAGCAAATGTCGCTAAAGTGGCAGAGGTAGCAGAGCAAGTAGAGCAAGTAGAGCAAGCAAATGTAACAGAGGTTATTGGCAAGTTTCAGGTGGGTTGGGCATGCTTTGGCGAGGCTGTTTCGCAACGGATAATGCACTTGGCCAGCACGATACGGCGTCTGGATCCTGTCGGTGGGGAAGTAATACCGGCCCCCTACCGCGAACCGGACCGCGGATTACATGGTCGCCTGGATTTAGCTGCCCTATGGCTGCGAACTCCTATGCCTGCGATCTCCTGTGCCTGCGATCTCCTGTGGCTGCGATCTTAGGCTCGGATGCTCATACTGTTTTCCAACCTGATGGTGTCTAAGACTCGGTTGGGTTGGCGACGCCTTGGAGCGGCGAAAGGATGGTCGGCTTGTACGGGGCGAAGGGCTTCCAACACAACAAAGGCCGAAAGTACTGCGCCAACCGTTAGGGTGATTGTCATTAGTATCATGGTGAGTACTCCATCTTATGATTTGTAGGTCTGATCCGAGACCAACTATTGGATTCGACAGAGTGACTTTAATGCACTTATAGTGCCAATCGCGTGCATTTGCCTGAGATTGTATTTTTTTGCTTGTTTTATAGACTTTAAGTGCGGAATCAGGTCAATTTCGGCCAGCCAGCCTAAAACAAGTATCGTCAATTTGATTTTGCCGTGTGTCAAGTTTACACGCTAGCAGGGATAAACGCATAACTCTTGATGAACTCTTCCTTGTTTCAACAGTTCGAGAACCGGCTGCGTAAAGTCGATAAGCATCTTCGCAAGCTGGCGCGTCGGCAGGATATTTCGTGCTTCCAAGTGTACGATCACGATCTGCCAGAGTTCCCGTTCGTGATTGATCGCTACAACAATCAACTGTACGTGGCCGAGTACCAGCGGCAGACGATTCGCACCGAAGACGAGCAGGCCCAGTGGAAATTGCAGTGCTTTGAGAGCATTTGCGATGTACTGGAAGTGCCTTGCGATTTGCTGCATCTGAAGCAACGGCGACGAAAAGCTGATGCCTCTGATCAGTATCAGAAGGCCGACGATCGCAGCGACTTTATGACGGTAACTGAGGGAAGTTTGAAGTTCGATGTCAATTTGACGGACTATCTAGATACCGGTCTATTCTTGGATCACCGATCCACGCGAAGTATTGTGCGAGATCAATGCAATCGAAAACGTGTCTTGAACTTATTTTGTTATACCGGTTCTTTCTCGGTATACGCGGCAGATGGGAACGCTGCGGAAGTCACCTCGGTTGATTTGTCGAATACGTACTTGCGCTGGGCTGAACGCAATATGAAGCTGAACGGACTTTATGATCCAGCGCGTCATCACTACGTCCGGGCCGACGTGTTGCAATATATTTCGCAATTGCCTTCGCAGAGTTATGACTTGGTCATTATGGATCCCCCTACCTTTAGTAACAGCAAGTCGATGGAGGGACACCTGGATATTCAGCGTGATCATGTCAATTTGATCAACCAGACGCTGCGCACGATGACGGAGGGAGGCTTAATGTATTTCAGTACCAACTTCCGCAAATTTTCCTTAGACAAGGATGCCATCGCAGCCACTTTGGTCCGTGATATTACTCGCCAAACGACTCCGTTTGATTTTCAGTCAAAAATGCTAAGATGGTGTTTCTGCATCGTGAAATGAATCGCATCTTTCTTGCGATTTTTTACTGTGTGTTTTCAGCTGCCAGAAACTCTTCTTTTTGACGAAATCATTTCATGAGCGAATTTTCTAGCGCGTCGTTCGCGGCCAAGACCAATGTTGCGGTCTTGTGTCTGAGTGGGGGCATGGATTCTACCAGCCTCTTACTTCATTTGCTGGCTGAAGAAACGGAAGTTTATTCCATTAGCTTGGATTACGGGCAGAAGCACAAAATTGAACTTGAACGATTGCAGTTGAATCTAAAATACTTGGCCGATCACGGTTACAAAGTGCCGCACCATGTGCTTAACCTATCAGGACTTGGGGCACTGTATCATTCGGCGTTGACCAATGACGATTGGGAAGTACCCACCGGTTTTTATGCACAGGACAACATGAAGCAAACGGTTGTTCCAAATCGAAACGCGATCTTTGCCTCCATTGCTTATGGATATGCACTGTCAATTGCGAGTCGACTTCAAAAGAAGACGAAGTTGGCCCTGGGGGTGCACAGCGGGGATCACGCTATTTATCCAGATTGCCGACCGGCTTTCTATCACGCCATCATGCAGGCATTTTCAATCGGCAATTGGGACAGTGAAAATGTCGAACTGTCGCTACCTTACATTGACGGTGACAAAGTTTCGATTTTACGCGATGCCGAGCAAAGTTGTTTGAAACTGGGTTTGGACTTCGATACCGTTTTTCGAAATACTTGGACCAGCTATCAGCCCGATGAACTTGGCAGGGCCGATGGAAGAACGGGTTCCGACGTGGAACGTATCCTGGCTTTTGATGCGATCGGACGCATTGACCCTGTTGAATATCGCGACGCGTGGAAAGAGGTCTTGTCGTACGCCAAACTGGCAGAGTTGAAGTTTCATAGCAAGTTAGATTAGCCCACGTAAATTGGCGTGAACTTGATTCTGTGCACCCTTGCGCAATGTTGCCATTTCACTGCCGCAATCGCACTGCTATCTGGTTGCTTCGTAAATTGGAGAGAATGTTCATGCCTTTCAATTTTCAGCACGAATTGAGCAAAGCGATCGCCAGCAGACTGTGTGGTACCTTTTAGGTTCTTGTTGAAGTTCACTAGTTTTTTTTCGAATCTTACCCGCTCACGGGACCGTACTCACGGCCCGATACGTTCTGCCCACGAAAAGCAGGCAGGCGCACTTTTCCTTGCGGCAAGAAACAGCAACGGGAATCCTGTACAACGGCAGGATTCCCAGCAAGCTAAGAAGTTCATTGAAGCGTCAGGCTAACGACACGTTATGTTTGGCCAGTCTGCTCTACTTGGCTTTGTAAGTTTCGATGCAAGTCTTGATGGTTTCCGCCGTCAACGCATGGTCAGGCAAGCCAGGGAAACCTTGCCAGCAAACGGTACCTGATGGGTCGATTAACATCACATGAGGAATACCTTGGACGCCTATCTCCTTTTTCATACGGGCGAGTGGGTCCAACCCTGAGTAGTATTCAATGGCAGGTTCTGTCATTGCCAGCACTTTGTCTTTGGATTCATCCGAGATGCCGATTACGACCAAGTCGTCGCCAAATTCTTTTGCGTATTCGTTCAGTTCAGGAATTGCCTTGCGACAAGGCCCGCACCAAGTCGCCCAATAGTCGATCAAAACAAATTTTCCTTCGGTTGAAGGGGCGTCGCCTATCCAGGATTGAACCACCATCGTGGGCGCTTTCTTGCCAAGGAAGCTGTTGGACGCATACAGTTCTTTCACAGGGGCCTGGCCCCAATCGACGGACTTGCCTTCGAAGGCCGCAAAATTAACAGTAGTCGCCGGCGCAGCGTTTGGGTCTGTTGTGTCTTTGGCAGGCTGAACTGCGTTTTCAGATTCAGTTTCATTCGCTTGAACTGGTGGTTTCTCAGTAAAACCAGCGGTGTTGCTTTTGTCTTCCTGACACCCCAAATTCATCAGCAGCGCTAGGCACAAGCTGGCCCAAGTAATCGAATGTCCGCGTTTCATAGTCGACTTTCATTAAAAGAAAATGTAATTCGGCGTTGGGAAGGTTCTAAACTTTGATTAAACGCTATCCTGGGTCAGTAGTCAAGAAACAAAAAACGGAACCCGTAAGGTTCCGTTTTCGATTTCTGATATTTCGGCGATCCCATCGCGAACGCGCGATTAACGCTTCGAGAATTGAACACCCCGACGAGCACCGTGAAGACCTGGTTTCTTTCGTTCCTTCATTCGAGAATCCCGGGTCAGGTACCCGTCATCACGAAGAGGTTGAAACAGTTCAGTATCCAGGCTGCACAACGCACGGGCTAAGCCCATCTTGCACGCGCCACTTTGTCCGGATGAACCACCACCATTGACGCGAATGATCACGTCCAGCTGGCCTGATTTTCCAACAATGGCCAATGTGCTTAGGATCGCATTACGATCTTGCTCTAGCGGGAAATAGTCATTCATTTCCTTGCCATTGATCTTGATCTTGCCCGAACCCGCTGCGATTCTAACGCGAGCGACTGAGCTCTTACGGCGACCGGTGCCTAACGCTTGCCCCGTAATTTTGTCGGTTTTTACCGCTACCATTTATTCACTTTCAACAAATCACAAATGATTTTAATGTAGGTGGACCAAGTCGAAAAACGCCCAAGTGTTTTGTCGTCGCGAAAATATATTTTCGCCTTGCCCAGACACGTTTCCCTGCCGGAACTTTTTCTATCACGTCTTTGCTGTCGCGTTCTTGACACGCGATTTCAGCACATCATGATCTCGTTTGCCGAAAAAGTCGGCTGCCACCAATCTTCTTGCACCCTGATTCTACCCGGCATGTTAAAAGCACACAGCTAGGCATTAAATCAAAAAACTGGTTGTTAAATCAAAAAACTGGTTGTTCCACTAACTTAGCACAACAATTGACTGACTATAATTGACTGACTATTTGCTTTCGGACATCACGTAAGCGTTATCCAAAGGCTTCGCACATTGAGCTTGATGATTGTGCTCTGAACCTGCGTAAACCTTTAGCTTGGAAAGCATATGTGTTCCCAATTTGCTCTTAGGCAACATCCTGCGAACTGCTTCTCGCAGAATTTGCTCGGGTCGCTTTTCCAAGCGATCTGCAGCCGTTTCCGAACGCAAGCCAGTGTAACCGGTGTACCAGGTGTACTTCTTCTGCTGCAGCTTTTTGCCGGTAAACACGACCTTTTCAGCATTGGTAACGATTACAAAGTCACCCGAATCCACGTGGGCAGTGTAGCTAGGTAGGTGTTTTCCCATCAAAACGACGGCAATCTTACTAGCTAAACGTCCGACGATTTGGTCGGTCGCATCTGCAATGTACCAATTCTTGGTTACATCGCCGTTCTTTGATACGTAGGTCTTGGTTCCGGGCACCGGATCGTACTCCTTCAAACGTTGTTATGACTCTGGCATTCCCCAACAAGCCGTTCCCTCGAGACCGCCACCAGCAAGCATTGCCTAGGAGCACTACTTGGGAACTTCAGCATTGCCTGGAAATACAAGCATTGGCTGAAAACATTGCCTAGCAGGGGACGCTAATCCGGAGCCAGTTTTGGAGAACTCAAGATTGTAGAGACCGATACGAAGATTCGCAAGGGCTTTAATTTCCTGATTTCCGCCTATTTCTTCTCGTTTTCCCCAGGTTTTACCTATTGTTTGCCACCCCAAGCAGACTTTTGCTGGGCTACAAAGTCTAGATAGCTGTCGGCTTCGATCGCTAATCGCGCCCGTTTCATCAAATCAGCATAAAACGATAGGTTCTGGAACGAAGCTAGGATCGGTCCAAGCATCTCTCCAGCTTGAAACAAATGGCGGAGGTAGCCGCGACTATAGTGGTCATAAGGTGTTTTGAGTCCAGAATCCAATGGATTGCGATCAAACTGATGACACTGGTTGCGTAGCTTGATCGGGCCAGAGGTCGTAAATACTGTTGCATTTCGTCCGTTTCGAGTCGGCATTACGCAGTCAAACATGTCGATTCCTCGAAGCACCGATTCCAGTAAATCGCTTGGCCGTCCCACTCCCATTAAATACCGTGGTTTGTCGACCGGTAAATAGGGGCAAGTGGCTTCGATAGTGGAGTACATCTCGCTTGGGGCTTCTCCGACGCTAAGCCCGCCCACGGCGTATCCCGGAAAATCCATCGCAACCAGCTCTTGAGCGCACTTTTGTCTCAACGTCGCATCCAGCCCTCCTTGCACAATCGCAAAAACGGCCTGGTCCGGTTTGGTTGCGACTTCGCGACACCTGGCCGCCCAGCGGACGGTGCGCCAGCATGCTTCTTCGATGACGGACCGTGCCGATGGTAGGGCTGGAACTTGATCCAAGACCATGGCGATGTCGCTGCCCAATTTCTGTTGAATTTCTATCGATCTCTCGGGCGTTAGTTCAACGAGTCGGCCGTCCACAATTGAACGAAATGCGACACCGCTTTCATCGATTTTATTTAATTTGTCTAGGCTAAAGACTTGAAATCCGCCGCTGTCGGTCAAAATGGGACCTTGCCAGCCGGTGAAGGCGTGCAGCCCTCCCAATCGATCAACGACCTCTTCGCCGGGGCGGAGGGTCAGGTGATAGGTGTTCCCAAGGATAACCTGTGCGCCAGTCTGGCCCACCATTTCGATCGTCAACCCTTTCACGCTGCCTCGAGTGCCCACGGGCATGAATGTGGGCAGTTCCACTATGCCTCTGGGGGTATGAAGCCGTCCCCGTCGGGCTCCACAGTGTTTGTCTTGATGCAATAGTTCGTAATGAAAGTTCATGGTTGGGGTGCCTAGTGATGGCGACATAGATTCATTAGAGTTCAGAGGTACCGTAGAGTGCGATTTTACGCAGCAAACGAATTCTGTTCTCACAGACAGCCGGGGTGATCGGGCAAGACCTTGGCGAGAGACGGCGACAGGTTTAAAAGCGTTTCGCTTATTTGTGACTGGCAAACTTGCCAACGACGAATGCTTGGAAGTGACTCGCGTTAAAATCCAGAAACTTGCTATCAAAAAAAGCGAGCGACCCGCTAAGATCGCTCGCTTTCTACATTTCAAATGAATGCCCGATACGTGCGGGATTCAGCAAGCCTGCGTGATGCCGACCAGAATTTCCTCACGCCGCACTCTTCGACGAAACTTCGGGCTTCGACGAAACTTCGGGAAAGCTCCCAAGGGCTCGCCTTTCTGGAACTTCTACTCGCCGCGAAGCTTAAGACCGATTTGGGTGAGCTTTTCACGAACTTCCACCAAGCTTGTTACGCCAAAATTCTTGCATTCCAGCAGTTCATCGCCAGACTTGCGCAGCAATTCGCCAATCGTGTTCATCCCCAATCGGGTCATGCACTTTCGAGCACGAACCGAAAGGTTCAGGTCCGAAACTGGGCGATCCAGCATCGCTTGTTCGTCCGCCGACAGGTGGCTTGTGTCCACGGTGTCTTCGGGAGCGTCTTTTTCATGAGCATACTGACCGATCGAAAGGCCCTGCGATGACATGATTTCGCGGATTTCAATCAGGCTAGTTTCGCCAAAATTCTTGTTGCCAAGCAGTTCTGATTCACTCACTCGGGTTAAATCGCCAAGAGTGATCAAGTCGATGCGGCTTAAACAATTGCGACTGCGAACCGACAGTTCGAACTGAGCGATTGGAATCTTCAATTTTTGAGCGGTCTTTTCCTTTTGACGAATTTCTTCGTAATCAAATTCATGGCCCGATGCATTGGCGTCACGCAAGAATAGCCTTGCCCTGGCCTGACCGGGATACACTTCAAGGATTCGTTCATAACAGCGACGTGCACGATCGTACTGGTCATGGTCTTCGTATAGAATTCCAAGATTTAACAGAGTGCCGACGTTAGTTGGGAACACGGCTGCCGCTCGTTGGTACAATTCGATCGCTCGCGCATCGTTTCCATTTCGGTCGTTTTCCAGAGCCAAACCGAACAATGCGCCGGCGTGCTTTGGGTCTGTTTCTACGGCACGTTCGTACAATCGAACCACTTCTTCGGGATTACGTCCGGTCGCTGCAACAGTCGCCCCCCGTTGATACAGGTATTCGGCTGTCTGTTCAATTGGGCCGAACATGTCATCCAGCATCCCCATTGCACCATCGGTATCACGTAAATAGCGTTTGGCTTCGGCAACCGCTAACTTGCAATGATCTGAATCGTAACCTGCGTTCGCAGCCGCTTGGTAAGCTTCGGCGGCGGTGTCAAATTGGTTCAAGGCAAAGTGGCTCTTGCCTTGATACATGAAGGCCAAAGCACCGTTGTCAGACTGTTTAAGCGTATCAATCGCCGCTTGATAACGGCCTAGCAAGAAGTAACAAACGCCCAGGCGAACCGAAGTCGCTGGAGTCCGCTCCTCTTGCAGTTCCAATTCCGAAACCATGTTCCGTAGTTGGCCAAATTGAGAGTTGTCGTCGCTAATTCGACGCTTAATAAACTCAATTTCTTTTGGACCAAACGAACTGTTCGTCAGGACAATATCTTTTAATTCGACGTCCATAGTTTCGTTCATACTGCCTTTTTCTCCCAGGCAAGAAAATCTAGCTCAAGCGTTTCTATTTTGAATCACAATCGCGGCCAGAATACTCGCCGTCTTGTTTGGTTGTTTACCTGCGTCTTGGTCTTTAGGACTCAATATCGGTCAGGTCGCCAATACCCAGTCTTCGCGTCATCTAATATCCCGCGTCATCTAAGATCTAAGGTTGCCGCTTGCTACTTCTTTCAAGCCAACATCTGTCGTGCCCAGTTGAAGCTTCAGGTCGGCAATTGCAGGCGGCACGAGTCGTGTCGGGAGTACTAAGACCACAACGTGAACCGCGGGGCAAGAAAACAAAAAATCCATCGTGGCCAACAGGCGCACGACGTATTTTCCTTATTTTCTGCTGTTTATACTCGCTTTTCTCGTCTTTGCGGTCCCCAAAGTTGATAGTTTGGGCCGTGGCAAGACCGTAATTATTAACTTTTTTCTATTTTTCCGCAAGTCATAGGTCCGCATTCGGAATAAGTTTGGCTTATCTGCTGGTGCTCAATCAATCACTTTAAGCGGTTGTTGGTCGATTTGCTGTGCCGAAGCGTCTGAACTTGGCCAGATTGCCTAGTGAAATAGGTCCTGATTAAGTTGACTGATCTAGATCGTAGCGAAAGTCGTCAACAGTTTCGGCGATTTGCGGAGCCTCCCAAGCTATTGACAAGTTTCGCTGCCAGTAAACCCGACGTGGACTGAGCATTAGTTTGACGGCCATTGAGGTCGCGTTGAGTTTGGCTCGACGTGTCCAGTTGGTGCCGCCCAAGACAGAAAAAAACACGCTGGCCGAATTAGCCGAGCGTGTTTTTTTAATTTTTGGTTTACCGTTCGCCTCGCCCTTGGGGCAGGCTGCTTTTATCCGCGGTCTTGGATATTTCGATCGTATTCTTGGACTTAAGCAACTTTTGGGATTTAGGCAACGACTTTGAATGCTGGAACTGCTTGATTGTCGCGAATTCCTTCAACGAAAAGTTCGAAAATTCTGGCGTCCAGCGCAGAAGCAGCGTCACTCTCGGGGTGGAACTGGGTGCCGATGGCAAACCAATCGTCGTGGTAACTTTCGATCGCTTCGATGACGCCATCCCCACACTGCGCGGTGACTCGGAAGCCTGCTGCCAGTTCATCAATTGCCATGTGATGCCGTGAGTTCACGCGAATTTCTCCATCGCCGTACACTTGTTCCATCAAGGAACCAGGTTCAATTACCAAACTGTGGCGATGAGAATTGTCGTGAGCGTCTTTGTGAGGCAATGCTTCTGGCAGGTCATCGGGCAGGTGGAAGAACAGGTTGCCACCTTGGGTGACATTTAGCAATTGCATCCCGGCACCGATGGCCAAGAGTGGCATTCTTCTGCGCGAAATGGCGGCCATCAACATGCGATCGAACGACTCACGTCGTGGATCCATTAGTTTCATTGCAGGGTGAACCATGTAGCCGTCGCGCCGAGGATCGATGTCGTTGCCCCCAATCATGACAAACGCATCAAGGGCTTCTAAAAGTTGTTCTAAATCGTGCTCGGAATCCATTGGCGGAACCAATACCGGGATACCGCCTGAACGAGCGATCTTGTCGAAATAACCCGCCGTTACGACTGAATGACCGGGTTGCTTTCCTTGTGCCTTGCGAAAATCCGTGTTTATTCCTACAAGTGGCTTCGTTACCATCCTACAACTCCTTTGCGCAGTTTTGACTCGTCATGAGTCGAAAAAAAAGGCAACATTGTCGTTGTCACAGCGAGCGCTCTAACAATCATTGACTAGGCTCGACCGTGAACCAACATCAATGAACATTGTCCTAGCTTCACGGCAAACGATGCCTGCAAATGCTAAAGTTAGAATTGTTAAAGAAAGAAATTACTTTTGGGGGTTGTTTATAGATCGATTTTCAAAAGTCTTGACATCGTTGCGTGTGTTTGAATGTCCGGCGTAAATTCGCCGACGAAACTAACGACATTCCGTGTCCTTTATTTTCAGTGACGATTCGAATCTTTCGACCATTGCCACTGACGCTGACTGTTAAAAATTGCGATCGTAAGAAAGTTCCCTCTTTCTAAAACCTGCACAACAAATTCTGAATACCCGAATTGAAAAACACTCGTCTTTTGGACGGACGAGTCGTGACCGAGGTGTCATTCTGTGGGAAATAGAAGTCAAGGTCAATCAAAAACAACATTTTCACCCAAATCGAGATTGACTTACTAGATATGGGGTCAAAAGTGCTGTCATCGCTGATTTTGCTAGCGAGATTAACGACGCATGGTCGCAATTCTCGGTGAGTTGAGCGTGCCGATAAGGGCAAATCTGAGCAGGCTGTTTCTTCGAGGATGAAGAACGTCTTTTTGAAGCAGCCCGTCTTTTGAAGCAGCCCGTCTTTTGAAGCAGCCCGTCTGGAAGAAACAATAAAGCCAACCCTAAGCGTCTCAGGGTTGGCTTTATTGTATTTCAGGTTAGTCGTTAAAGCCACCAAAGTGAGCGGTGCTTTAACCTCGAGGACTTGCACGCGGTTTGTACAATGCTGCAGCAAGTCCGCTAAATCTAATCGTTGAATCTAATCGCTAAATTTACTCTGGACGACGACGAATTCCCAAGGCGGTTATTCCTGCAATCGCCGCCAAGATCGAGAGGGAGCCAGGTTCTGGGACCGCTACAAAACTTTGGGTTGTGACGCTGAACGAATCATTATCTAACAGAGTAGCATCCCACTGGAATGCCGCCGATAAATCAGCACCAGGTAACGTATCTGCATCGCCCAGATCGCCACCGGAAAAGCTTCCGAAATCGACGTTGCTTCGAAGTTCCGAAACGCCGGTCAGTGCTTCCCGGAATGCTAGGTACGTTGAAAGTGCACTATCGGTGAATTCAAACCGGTTGCTTCCAACGACGGACAACTGATCGTCACCCAAAACCGCATCGTAGTCAAAGAAATTGTAAAGTTTGATTCGAGCTTGTGTGATGGATCCGTCTGCCGAGAAACCCAAGTAGTCATGATCGATATTTACGGTTGAGACCACGAAGTTGTTGATGTCATCGAAAGAGTAGTCGATTCCAATATCGAACTGGTGTCCTTCAAAGGTGAAGTTCCAGGCGATCGACGAATCGGTATTCGATACCGGCGACATCGAGTTCAAGTGGAACAGCTGGTTCACAGTGGGAGGTTCCGATTCGACATTGACTTCCACCTGAATCAGCCAGAAATCCGACTTTAGAGTGTCGGCCGGAAAATCAAATCCGTAATGGTTGGCTGTTGTATCCGTGGTCGATACGAAATTTTCATACTGCACGGTTCCACCCGAGTTGCGGACCACGATGTCAGCATTGGCAAGGTTCGACCAAGTGAAAAACCCACTTAGCAAGACCAGCCATAGGTAGCGTACTTTCATAACCCCCTCCTAATCTATATCTAATAAATGCCTGAAATAATTAAGCTCGCAACAACCGACGCATCAGTAATGAAAGTGCTTAATTTCTACACGTTAATTGTCATTGACACGTTATTGTCTTGGAATTCAGACCCAGCTTGTCTTGGAATTCAGACCCGCTTGCGATTCTTGGTCCGAAAAAAAAATGTCTTCCCGAGAGGTTGAATGATCTTCCACTGGCGTTTGAGGGTCAAACGCAGCCAAAAGTCTAAACACCGCTTGGCACTCAACCCGACTCGCATGCATGCCAAATAGTAGGCATACAATCTTACAACATGCCGAATGTGTTCTAGGGGAAACGAAAACTCCTAAAACAAAGGCTCTTATGTGATCATTAATGCCCAATGGATCACATTACAAAACCAAGTTCTTTTGAAGGGTTGGAAGACCTTGGCGATTTAAAGGCCGTACCTTCAAGTTTCAGTACGGAATTCCAATCCTATCAATTCTGCATGACCGGTAACCGGTTCGCAACCCTCAATGTTTACCGTTCTTGACAAATTAGCTAAGCCTGTATCCCTATTTTGGTGGGGTGTGTGTTTGAACACGTATGCGGTTTCAAGCGAGATCATAACCCAATGGCTGTTCTAAATTTCTATAACGCTTTGGCGTTGGGTGACTTGCTTAGTTCGTGCGTTATACTGCTGGTCTGTAGTCTGCTTAAGCCTCGGCCATCGCTGATTTATCGAAACGAATAGGCGCCGGTGGGTTGTCTTAATGTGATCGCTGTGGGTGATCGATACTGGCTACGCGGTAAGGCGAACTGGCGGTGCAGCCGGCGAATTATCGCTTCGTGGGTAAGAAATATTCGACTCTAAGAATTATGGGGACGGTGATGGATCGAATCCTACTGGACTGGCGCAACCCGCCGTTGACTCAGACGGTAAATTGGCTGGTCGGCAAGTATTCACGAAAACAGTGGTTGGATCTTTCGTCGCTGTTGCTGGTGTTTAATAGCGGCCATGCCCAATCCCGGTTACAAGAGCGATTGGTCGAATATTGTGAAACCAATCAAATTATTTATACGCCGCCAACTTTTGAAACCGTCGGCAAGTTGCCCGAACAGCTTTATCAGCCGCAGCGACCGTTCGCCAGTTCACTGATCCAGCGATTAGTGTGGATTAAAGCGTTGGAGTCGATGGATCAAGAGCAGTTGTCAACGGTTGTCCCATCGCCGCCCAAATCGGGTGAATGGGGCCGTTGGTTGGCGATCGTGCAATCGTTAGGTCAGCTGCATAACGATTTGGCAAGCGAAATGAAGCGGTTCTTTTCTGGTCGAGATGCCGTTGCGCAAATGCCGGAAAAGAAAGAAGACTTGCAAGAGATTTTACGCTGGGATTTCTTGGTCGCTGCCCAAATGAGATATTGGGAATTGATGACCGAAAATGAGCTTTGGGATCGTCAAACCGCCAGGATGATTGCCGTAGATCGCAAGGAATGCCGCACTCAAAAGCAGATTGTCATGGTGGGTACCGTTGATCTGAACCAAATGGTTCGAGCCATGCTAAAACAGGTTCAGGAACAGGTGACGATCTTGACTTTTTGTGCTCCTGACGAACATGAGCTTTACGATGATCTTGGCTGTTTAACGATCGAGAAGTGGTGTCAAAAAGACATTGAAATTTCTGATCAGCACATTATCGTTGTTGATAAGCCATTGGCCCAGGCGCAGGCGGTGATTGCCGAAATTGATGGGCTGGGTGCAGCGTTTCGCGCCGACGAAATTACGATTGGCATTCCTGACGCCATGGTCGTGCCTTACTTGCAGAGTGAATTGATCAATCACGGAATCAGCTGCCGTTTTGGTCGTGGTCAATCGATGCAGGAAACATCGTTCTTTCGGTTGGTCGATGCGATCAGCGCCTATTGTACGTCTCGCGACTATGGAGATTTTGCGTCATTGATTCGCCACCCAGAAATTGCGGCTCATGTGCAAAATCGCATTGGCAATTCAATCTGGCTGGCGACGGTTGATCAGTGGTTTGAAAAGCACCTGCAGTCCAGAATCTTTTCGCCTGAGAGCGTTGTCGGGTCTAGGGATTCGCATTTGACTGTTACGGTCCAGGTGGTGGTTCAGGTGGTAACTGACCTCTTGCAGCCGTTGTTGGTTGATTCTGCACAGTTGAATCAATGGCCCAGGGCCTGGCTGTCGGTGATTAGCCAGGTGTTGGGCAAGCAATATGTGGACAGTCAAGATCCTGCGGATCGTCCCATGATCAAGGCCGTTTCGGCATTTTCGTCGGCATTACAACCATTTGCAGACGTTCAGGCGCACTGGAACATTGCGCTTAATTGCTCTGACTTTATGCGATTTTTATACATCGAGTTGCGTGGTCAGTTTGTGGCCCCACCGGCTGCACCCAATGCGGTTGAATTGTTGGGTTGGCTAGACATTCCATTGGATGACACGCCGGTAACGATCGTCACATCATTCAACGAAGGATTGATTCCGTCTTCCGATGCGGCGCATCCTTTCTTGAATCAAGCACTGCGACAGCAACTTCACTTGATGGACAATCGTCGCCGTTATGCTCGAGACGCCTACGCTTTGGAATTATTGAAGAATAGTCGCAAGCGATTTACGTTGGTTGTTGGACGTCAGAGTGCCGACGGCGAACCGATGATGCCCAGTCGCCTGCTGATGGCGTTGCCCATTGACCAGTTGCCATATCGAGCCAAGTTCTTGTTCAGTCACCCAGAACCAGGGGCGGAGTCAAGTTCGGAAATTAAACCTTCCCAGCAGTCCATTGAGCGGACCGTTTTACCGCCTTTGACTCAAGAGGTTGAGCGATTTCGCGCGACCGATTTTAAGGCGTACTTGGCCAGTCCTTATCGGTTCTATCTTGAACGGATGCTTAGATTGCAGTCGGTTGATGATCAGATTGAAGAGTTGACCGGCGGCCATTTTGGGACCTTATTGCACAACGTGCTGGAACGGTTTGGCGAGGAGGATGTGAAGGATTCGGCAGACGGCGAAGTGATTCTGCGATTCTTGGAAAATGAAATGCAAAGCCAGGCCAAAATGTTGTTTGGTACTGACATCCGTCCCAGCGTCAAGTTGCAATTGACTCAGGCACAACTGCGTTTGAAACACTTTGCACAAGAGCAAGCGATCCACCGTAGGCAAGGCTGGAAAATCAAGCAGCTTGAAGTTGAGGCAACCTATGATGTGCTGGTGGATCAGAGGCTTTGTCAAATTGTGGGGCGAATTGATCGAATCGATATCAACGAAAACGATGGAAGTTGGTTTATTCTGGACTACAAGACCAGTGACTCCGTTTCTCGGTTGGACGAACTTTACTTTAAGAAGAAGGCTTGGATCGATTTGCAATTGCCGCTGTATAGTCGATTGGTGACGAGTGTCGCGGGTGACGTGCCACCGTCAGTCCAACTGGGCATCATCGCGTTACCCAAGAAGCTGGACAATATTAAGTTTCTCAAAGCGCAATGGGAGCAGACGCAACTGGATTCTGCATTGGCAGAAGCCATGCGGATCATTAGGTTGATACGAGCCGAAGAGTTTTCCTTGTTAGGTTCTGATAAAGGGTTTAATCCATCGATTGAACGAATTTGCCAAACAGGCGTTTTGAATTTTTGGAAAACAGAAGACGCCGAGGCTCAAGAGCATTCGGTTGCGGAATAGATGGCAGGCATCGATCGTCGTGGGCAAAGATGCAGCGACCGCTGAACTTCAGCAGGGGGCTGGGTGTCCTAGGTCAGCGTCAGCAGCTTGCGAAAATAGCTTGCAGCGCGAATTGTTGGCGTAACGCGACCTCCTTTGGCGTGTCTTTGGTTTGGGGTTGCTTCTCTGGGGTGGATTGGTTTGAGGGGTGACATGGTTTTGATGGGTGGATTGGTTAGGGTGCAGCCTAGCCACCAGCGGCGATAAACTGGGACGCTGTGGTTTGAAACGTAAGAAGTCGGTTGAGTGGATTGAGTTAAGTTATGGGACAATTACTGCAGGTTAACGAACAATTATCGATTCATGGCGATGAATTTGTTGTCACCTTTGCGCGATCTCCTGGTCCAGGCGGGCAAAACGTGAACAAAGTGAACTCGAAGGCGATTATTCACTGGGCCCTCTTTGAATCGAAATGTTTGCCGGCTGCCATTTTGCATCGGTTGGCACAAAAATTCAAAAACCGCATCAATGTTGAAGGGCAGCTGGTTGTTTCCAGCCACACTCATCGCGGGCAGGCTCAAAACTTAGATGAGTGCTACCAGAAGATTCGGCAGATGATCTTGGATTCGCTGCACCCGCCGACTCGTCGCAAGCGTACCATTGTTCCCCGAGCTGCGATTCGTAGACGCTTGTCGAATAAGAAATTCACCTCTGAGAAGAAGCAAGCCAGGCGTGGTTCGGACTGGAGCGAATAGCGGCCAATCGCTTTTCGGAGCCTTCGGTTACCAGATCGGTGTCTGGCCTGGCGGACTTTAGCGTGATTGAGTGTTTGGGAACGACAATGCTTTCACCACTTCGCCCGCTAGGGGCTGGACCGCTGCGTAAGCCTAGGCATACCTGGAGTAGTATTTGTGTTTCAAATTCGGTGTGAGCTTTTGGGTTCTTGAAGCTGTCTGATTGAATTGATCAAATGTTTAGATTGCATCTTAAAGCCGCGCGATTACGGCCAAAAGACGCCAAAGGGTCTTTGAAATGAAGTGCTGTCGGTTTTGGGTCTAATTCAAAAATTGAGATTTTTCGAAAAATGCGGTTGACTTTGGGGCGGAAGCGGGCGACACTTTGAACAGAAGTAGTGAAGGCCGCTTAGTTTACCGGACTTAGAGCGTCCTCGATTCGTTCGTTGAGCATTCTGCTCGTGTTTAGGGTGATTCCCTGTCAAATTCACCTAGACGGTTTTCTTCAGATCTAAACATGTTATTGATTTTCGAGTGATCGCAACTGGTCAATCACGGATTGGAAGTTAAGTGATCGTCGAAGTTTCATCGAATTGCTGGAAACTAGGCGGCTGTTTGACTCTTTTGACGGTGATGCGGTCCTTAATTGCGTTAGCGTTTGCCAAAGGTCATTGATTCGTTTTTGGTGAAGATGCGGTTGGTAGTTGACGCTGGGGGAAAAAAACGACACAATTCGGCCTAGCTGCTGCGTCTTTACGACTCTAATCGCTTGGAACTTGTTGAGTGAATGCTAGTAATGCATTTGACTGGACAAGTTGAGCGAATGTAAATTTCCAACAAATTGAATTTGATACTGATCACATTTCACATTTGTTGGACGTAGCTTGGTTAATCTGTGACCTGCTAGTTTAAGTGGAACTTGAACTGGTCTGGTACATGGTTAATATCCAATCTGCTAATGATTTACCTCGCATTTGCCAACCTGGGATCGAAGGACTTTTGGTTCTTTGGATTCTACATTCAAGCAAGGATACAAGCTTGAAAGAGGTCTGGTTTCATTCTGCGTTGTAATCAATCGTCAAAATATTCCTTTGTTTCGGAATTGGTCTTTGGACAGAATTGCAGAACCATTGGATTCTACGGCATCTTTTAGAACAGTAAGAAGTTTTAGAAGTGTCGGAATTCTAGTCGAAGCTTAGATCTTTCAGGGAATTCGGCTGTTTTCTTATTGTTAATTGCTCGTAGAGTTTTTGCCTTGCTCAGTTCCTAGTTGTGTCAAGCAGCGAAGTTTTAAGCAGCGGAAACTTAGGGTGAAGGATTTGAGCCAAGGGACTGGATGTTTAGATTTCAGGTGTACTTTGGAATTGGTGCGGTCTTTCATGCCGCGACGATTTTCAAGTAGCTGGAAACTGGTCTCAAGTGGCTGGAAACGGGCGTTGCGATCTCTTGATGCAGGAAATGACTCGCAGCTTTGCGTGACACAGGTATTTTCGGATACAGGTATTTTCGGATACGGGTATTTTCGGATACGGGTGTTGCTGAAGGGGATTGTTTTCCAAAGCCTAAAGTTTACGCGGTGGAATGCCTCCTTATCCTGGACAAATGCATTGTTGAACAGACAGATTGGGCACCATGGAAGATCTGATCTAACATGCCCCGTCGACGCATTAGATTCGCAAGATGGAACGAGAACTGCTTGTTGCAGTTCTAAATTGTGTTTTGTGGATCGGTTTGAGCTTGGAGTAGTTGTTTGTCTCTAAACAGCGCTGCTCTGAATCTTTTTTACATTTATTTGATGGCTTGGTATCGCTTGTTGAGATCTTAGATCAGTTGAATCTTGGATTTTTGAACCGCGGAGACCTGGCTACAACCCAAATGGCATTTTGAAAGTGCAAGTTTCCTATCGTTTAAAGCCGAACGATTAGTACGGGAATTGAGGATCTTTCGATCTTGGTTCCGAGTACACGTTCTTGTCCCAATAAGTTTTTTCTCGGCTGTTGCCGCTGTGTGAATTGAATGTCGACGAACTCAATGTCGACGATCTCAATATCGCATGAACACGGTTGGCAACAACTCCTGCCGCTTAAAACTTTGCGTTACACCATTAGCGATTTATCGTTAACTATGTTTCCTGGGACTTTCCGCTTGTTGGAAACTTATCGAATTCAATTGCCGCGACCCCTTATGAGATTTCAATGGCAAAAAAAAGGCAACGTCCTCAGGATTCCGATAGTGATCCGAGGGATGAAAATGTAGGGTTCTCGCAACCTTCCGAAATTCCGGCGCCGGGACCACGTTCCAACTATGGCGATCGTGAACAAGAGATTCCTTCGCCCGGGCCAGGGCGAAATTACCGTCCGCCGCAGCGTGGATATTCTGCGCCGCGTCCAGATTCGGTCAATGAAGGTGAAGGCCGGTCTTACAATCGCGGTCGGCGTGGACGAAGTTCATCCGCTGATAATTCGGATAGTCGACCTAGCGGGGACGCTGGGTACAGTAATGAATCGGGCTATCGTAGCGACAATCGTAGCGACAATCGTAGCGATGGGCGTAGCGACAATCGTAGCGACAATCGTAGCGATGGGCGTAGCGATGGGCGTAGCGATGGGCGGGGCGAAAGTCGCAGTGACAATAGCAATGACAATAGCAGTGATAGTCGACGTGGAGGCGGTGATTCTCGTGGAAATGATCCCCGTGGCAATGATCCCCGCGGAAATGATCCCCGCGGAAATGATTCTCGTGGCAATGATTCTCGCGGCAATAATTCGGACGGCAGTGATGATCGCTACAGTTCGGAATCGCGTAACCGAAACGATTCTCGCTACGGTGGGGAATCTGATCAGCGTGGTGATTCGGGTTATGAGAATAACGCTCGGGACGATCGTTCCCGGGACGATCGCTCGCGTGATAGCGGTCCTGCGTACGGAAGTGATGGCTACGGTGGCAATCCCGGTTATCGCAGCGATTCGAACTACAGCGGTGGCGATTCGCGAGATTCGCGACCCGCAGGTGGCGACGGCGGCAATCGTGGTCGACGTCCCAGTAATGCGGGTTCGGATTCCCAGCGTGGCGGTGACTATCGCGGGCGCAGCGGTGCGAATTCAGGGCGGCCACCTGCTCCAGGTGGCCGTGCTCCTGTCGGTCGCGGTCCGGTAAATCCGGGTCGCGGTCCGGGTGGTCCTCGAGGTCCAGGGCGAAGTGCTCCGGGTGCAGGACGTGGTCCAGCAGCACCTCGCAGTGGCGGTCCGGGGCGTGGGCCAAGTCGTCCGGTTGCCCGAAGTGGCGGTGCTGGACGTCCGCCAGGGCCGGGTGGCGGTGGGCGTGGAAACAGTCGCAACACGTCGTATCGTGGCAGTGGTTACCAAAGTCGACCGCAAAATGATTTTGGTCCAGAGTTTGATAACCAAAACGAAGAGGGAACCGTTGAACTGCATGAAGAAGCGGGCATGCTGGAAATGCATCCCAATGGTTATGGCTTCTTGAGGAAGCCAGGCAATAATTATTCACGCGAGCGTACTGATCCTTTCGTGCCTGGCACGATGATCGAGCGATTTGGGCTGCGCGAAGGCTTGATGATTCGTGGCATGATTCGGCCGGGGCGAGGTCAAACCGGGCCGCGAGTGAAGGATATTCTGGACGTGGATGGTATACCACCCGAGGAATATCTAGAGGTGAAAACTTTTGATTCACTGACGCCAATTAACCCAGAAGAATGGTACAAGTTGGAGGTCGGTCCGACACCATTGACCAATCGAGTGGTCGATTTGTTGGCTCCGATGGGAAAAGGGCAACGTGCGTTAATTGTTGCTCCGCCTCGCAGTGGCAAGACGATCTTGCTACAGCACATTAGTAAGGGCATTTCGGAGAATTATCCGGACACAAAGCTATTTGTCTTGCTTGTGGATGAACGCCCGGAAGAAGTGACCGATATGCGTCGGAATGTGAATGGTGAAGTCATCGCCAGCAGCCTGGATGAAGATGTCGAAAGTCATGTTCGCCTCAGCCGATTGGTCATTGAACGTTGCAAGCGTTTAGCGGAACTTGGCAGGGACGTCTTCTTGCTAATGGATTCGATTACCCGTCTGGCACGCGCCTTTAACAAATGGGTTGGCGATTCTGGACGTACGATGTCAGGTGGTGTGGATATCAAAGCGATGGACATTCCCAAGAAGCTGTTTGCTACCGCTCGTGCTTTCGAAGAAGGTGGTTCGGTAACCATTGCGGGGACGGCATTGATTGATACCGACAGCCGGATGGATGACTTGATTTTTCAAGAGTTCAAAGGCACAGGAAATATGGAACTGGTCTTGGATCGAAAATTGGCCGAGCGACGGGTTTGGCCGTCGATTGATGTTTCCAAGAGCGGTACACGTCGTGAAGAGTTGTTGTTGCCCGAACAAACGTTGAATGCGGTGACCGCACTGCGACGGACGTTGACTCAGATGAATCCGATTGAAGCGATGGAACAGTTGACCAAGCAATTAAGTCGTTTTGATTCGAATGCGGAATTTGTGAAATTGATTAGCGGGAAAATGATGGCCGAATAGCCGCGTCTCTTTGTTAATATTGCTGCAGAAATTTGAAGCTCGCCTTGGTTTTTGCCTTGGCGGGCTCTTTTTTTGCATGGACTTGAGTTTGCCAAAGTTGAAAGCGTTTAAGCGACTTGCTAATCCAATGAGGGCGTAACCGCAAAACTGGAATCGTAGTTGTCGTCGATCAGGAATTGGGCGACAATGAAGCGGCCGACCAATCTCTCTCTGCGATTTTTTGGACGACCGTTGATGAGGTTGGATGGTGCACATTTTGGCTAGAAGTGGTTGATAAACGTTTGCAAACAGGTGTGAATCGGTTGGTTCATTGTGGATGAATTATGGTTACGATGCCTAGACGCAACGACGATCGGACCTTGGGTTTCAACATGACGCCCATGATCGACGTTGTTTTCTTACTGATCATTTTCTTCTTGATCTCCAGTCATTTGACTCGGCAGGAGAAGCAAGTGAAATTACAGTTGCCGATTGCGACCACAGGCGCCCATCCGGCTGAAATGAAAGAAGCGAGATTGGTCATTAACCTCTTGGGTGATGGTCGGATCTTGATCAACGAGGTCGAAGTTGCTGCCGGTTCGTTGGGGGCTCGCATTGCTGCGACTCTGGCACGAGTACCTGTTAATGAGCGAGCTGACTTCGAGATTCGTGTTCGTTCCAGTCGTGACACTCCCTACAAGTTCGTCCAGCCGATTATGAATGCTTGTGTCAAGCAAGGCGTTTGGAATATCACCTACGCTGTCAATCGACCGGAAGATGCACGTGGGTGAGGGGTACCCGCTGACGCAGGGAACCGTTGGCTTGCTTACGTGACCTTTCGGCGGTCGGAAGTGGATTCAAGTTGCGAATTGTCCATCGTGATCGCAATGAGTCATTGCTGCTTGTAATTTTTAAGTGCCGGTCATGACCTGTTTCGAATCAGGATATGACTCGAGTGGATAATCTCGAAAGAGTTGTAACCGATGAAGACTCCTGACCGAAGAGGCTCCAACGCCTTAGACATGAATTCAGCGATGACACCCATGATCGATGTGGTGTTTCTGTTGTTGATCTTTTTCGTTTGGACGATCAGTTTCGAAGCGATCGAACGTTTGTTACCAAGTCGAATCTCCAGCCAGCAGGGTAAGCAACCGGCGCAGTTGGAAGCATTGCCTCCGGATATGGATTTTCAGCGAATCGTGGTTCGATTGGTTGGTCAGGCGACGGATCCTGTCTTCGAAATTGATAAGAAACAGTACGCCGGCCTAGACCAAGTGGAAGCGTTCTTATCACAGGTGGTCAATATTAATCCTGATGCTCCGGTGATTATTCATCCCAATGACGACATCCAATTAGGTTTCGTGATCTCACTGTTTGACGTCACTCGTCGCTGTGGATTCACCAAGGTCTCGTTCGCCACCAAACCGGACTGATTCTACGATTCAGGGATCCAAACCAAGGAGCGGGCAAGCGATTGAATGGAATATTGATTAGTAAGCTAAGCCAATCGCCAGGTTGCCACTAACAAATCCAAAGTCTGAATCGTTCGAACCAAAGGTACCGGCATTCAGCCAGTTTTGGCCTTCGATGGTAGTACGGATAAATAGTCGGCTAGCTGAATTGCAGCCTAGGCCCTTGGACCATTCCGTTCCCACGCGTACCGCCAGCGAAGTTAGCACTCGGTTGGAATTATTTTGGTACAGCCTGACTTGATCTTGGGCCACGGTCCATTCATCGGCACCAAACAGTACCGCTGCTCTTACGCCCCCAATGGCAGCAATGTGAGTGTGTCCGATTGGGCGATAGTATTCCATCGAGAAGGAAGGGCCGATGCCTTCAAATCTTCGTTGTCCATCTAGCGTCATCAATGCCATCGTTGAGGTTGGGGTTGCGAAGCTAGAGTAGTTGACGAATTGATCCAGTTGCATGTAATTAAGACCCAGGCCACCGGTCAGAGTAGAGATCGGCCAGTAGATTCGTTTGAATACTTCGGCTTTGTACGAAGTGAGGTGCTGATTGGAATTTGCATCCAAGCGACCGCCAATCGGGGGCGAAATGGTGAAGGTGCCAGGCGTGACCTGTGGAGCATTTAGGATGCCAGTTACGTTTGTGATTGCTCCGGTATTAACCGATGATAATAGACCGGAATCGGCATCCAGGTTGAAGTATTCACCTAAGAAGCCTGGCCCTTGCTGACTTTCGTAACCAAACTGCAAACGACTAGCGAAAATGGCATCGTACTTAAAAGGTTCAACGACGCTAAGGCCGCCGATCTGGTTGGTCAGTCCAATGTTGTTATCCGAAAAGTAGGGAAGACCAAGCAGGCCTTCGTAGGAACCAAAGTAAAGTCCTTTACGTTCTGTCGTGGCACAGTCGCACGCAATGTCTCCATCGCAACCACAATTCTGTTTGGCAGAGCGATTGAAGAAGCTGGAGAAAATTCCTTGCTTGCGATTGGAATCGTAGTCAGTGGGAGGAAAGCTTGGGTAGTCTTTCTCAAAGGCGGATTCGTCCAAACTACGTTGGTAAGCGGACCTGCCTGAAACGACACCTGCAAACTGGTTTCCCTGCCGGCGAGAACTGTTGTAAGGGATGGCGGATGAACATGAGACTGCCTGATTGCCTGCGACTTCGCCAAGGGGTTGGACCAGTGGTGTTCCGTCCCTTGGGCTGACCGTCGTCGGAAGGTTAGTCTTGGGTTGGTTGGCTTCGCGAATAAGCGAGTTCTTGGAACTGCTATGCTGAACTGACAGTTGCCCGTAGGGCGCATTGTGTTCTGGAATCGCAGGTGCAAGAAACGGGCGAAAATTGTCGTCGCTGGCAGGCGATGCTGGGGCGAACCGTCTGCCAGCAGCCAAGCGAGTTGGGGCGGTTTGAGTGTCTGGAGCCGCAAGACCAGACGGTGCATTTGCAGCCAATTGGGCCTGCAAAGCGGCTGACAACGGATCGGTTGGAGCTTGATTTGCAGATTGAGTACTATCTTGAGACGACGAATCTGTCAAAAAGCGATTGTAAGTCACTTTACCAAATTTGACTTCACGGGGATTTGATTCGTAGGTTGGAATCGGCTGCTGTGCGTTTAGCCCATGTACGGCGGAGAAGACGCTAAAACCGATTAAGGTCATGGTCCGAATTGATTTTCTTTTCATGGCAGCAGCTCCGAACTGATTGGATTGATTGGGATTACCGGGAGGACCCCTTAAAACGATCGGACCGTCATGCGCGTTGTGATGAATGCATTTGTCACCACGGAATTTATTGATACGACAGGTCTATTAGCTACAATCGTCAAAGTCCGGCAATGATGTGCCGCGGGGCGGCAAGCAGGTTGATTTCTCCCCTATTCGTTTGGCTTGGTTTTACCTGCCAGGCGTTCGTTTAAGGGAGTCCACCTAAACAGAGTTCACGGCAATTACCAATGAAGTATGGCGACTGGGCAAGTTATTAGTGCCGGCGCGTCCCAGGCTTGGGTTCTAATCCGGTGCAAAAAACTAAACGAAAGTGAAAAAATTAGACTCCAGTTGAAAACCTTGGCGCATAAAAAAAGGCCAACATCAGCTGTTGGCCGTTCATAAATCTTGATTGAGATCATAAATCTTGATTGAGTTAATAAATCTTGATTGAGTTCATAAATCTTGATTGAGTGCGAAAATTTGTTCCGATCAAGCATTTCTCGGAAGTGGTCACCTAGTTCGCAGCGCGAAAACCATGAGCTTCGTCAGTTCTTAGGCCGCCACGTCTGCAATCCGCCGCAAAAACAGCCCATCAAAAACCAGTGAATCAAGACGCAGCATGAATCAAGACGCAGCATCCACCAAACTACGCATCAGATGCCCCAAGGAGCCTTAGCTAGTTGCTTCTTCTTTGGATTCAGGATTTACCACTCGACCCATGTAATAACCACAGGTAGGGCAGACGCAATGCGTAGGAACGCGAGTGCTGCACTTCGGGCAGTACGAAAGTTGAATCGGGGCAACGTGATGATGGCTTCGGCGACTTCCAGTGCGGGAATTCGATTGTTTTCGCTTTGGAACGGCCATGACAACTACCTTCGCAGGAGCTACCTTCGAGTGAGCTCAATAACGGACTTTTCACCAGAAACAAATGTTTTATCGTATGCGTCAGCCTGTCGGCCTGGGCAACCAAGCGGCGTAGTATATCGGAATCCCTGCCAATACTCAAGAGGAAGCGGCTGTCGGATCCGAAAGTTTTCAGCCCAGACGGGAGGCAACCTTGGTCTGCCCCGGCAATCGAAAAGATGGCCTTCATTGCTCTAAACACACCGCCAAAGCACTAGTAATCGGCATTCTGGGTGGGATCCATGACGATCTTCAGTCTTTTTATTGCTCGCAAGTACCTCATGCTGGCGGCCGGTTCGGTCAATTCAAGAGCTTCTGCAACCTCGCGGTTTGACAGTTGTTCATAGTGCCGCATCACAATAATTTCGTAATCTTGGGGGCCCAGCTTGCCAATCGCTTCTTCGACCTTTTTGGCCAATTCTTTCTGGGTCGCCGCGGCTGCGGGGGTCAATTCATGGTCTTGCAGTTGCTGGCTAAGCAAAATACTGGATTGCTCGCTTCCCTGAGGCGCCGTTAAGGATTGTTCGCGGTCGACGCTGCGTTTGGCGGACCCTCGATGCCGACGAAAGGCGTCGATCATTCGATCTTTGGCGATTTGCCGCAGCCACAGGTGGAAACTCATGACCGGATTTTTGATATAGTCCTGCAGCCGACGGTTGGCTTCGATCAAGACGTCTTGCAGGACGTCGCTGACATCGACTCGCCTTTGAATTCGTTGATCCAGACGCATACGGATCAATTTGCGCACAGCGTCTCTGTGGCGTTCTAGTAGTTCATTGACAGCGTCTTCATTGCCATTACCGGCTTTGGCTAAAAGTTCCAGTGTTGGCTCTTGGTCAGGCCAGATTCTACCGTCGTTGGGTAATGTTTGTTTCACGATACAAGATCTTTCGAAATAGTTTTAGCTATCCAACTTCTTCATACTATTAGCGAAAAGTTGCGAAAACGATGAGGCAAACTTGTAATTTTATCGAAAACCTGTTTGCGACGCCGGTTGCGGGTTGGGCAAGGCCTGCCCGGCGGAACGGGATTCGCTGGGGGAATTACTTCGTTCCCAGGATCTGATCGTAAACCGCCGCTGTTGCTTGGCACATGCTAACGTCCGAAAAGGTCTCTTGTTGCCTTTGCCTTGCGGCTTTGCCCATCGCCGCCAGGTCGACGACATCGCCGCTAACCAATCGAGCGATTCGCTGAGCCAAATCGTGACTATCGCCTGGAATAGAAATCTCGCCGTCGACATTTTGCCGGATCGCTTGTTCAATTCCCTCGACGCGACTGGCAACCACCGGAATTCCCATCGCCATTGACTCTAACACAACCATCGGCAGGCCTTCCCCGAATAAGCTTGGCAAGACAAAAAGGTCCATCTTGGGGAAATAGCCGTTCACTTGCCTGGTAAAACCGGTCCAGTGGACGCGCTGTTGAATCCCTAATTTCTCTACCTTTGCTTTGAGCATTGCTTCGTATTCCGGGGTTTCGAAGCCGCCAACGGCTAACAAGCCAACATCTAAACCTGTGGCAGATAATTCCGCCACGCTGTCAAGCAACACTTCGGTGCCTTTGCGAGGACGGAACAGCGCAACCGTTCCTAGTGTATATTTCCACGGCGAATGGAAGTCATTTTCGCTTCTGCTGCTCGTGAGCATGGCATCGTCAACAATGGGAACCCCATTGGGCACGACGATCAACCGATCTGGACCATAGCCCAGTTCACCCATGTATTGACCAATGCTGTCTGACACTGCGATCATTTTGTTGACATGACGCAGCGACCGTTTTTCGACAAATAAATTGATCCAGTTCTGAAGCCAGCGAGTGGAATCACGTCCGACCGGGCTGTGAACATGGTAAACCACCGGAGTTCCCGTCCGTTTTGCAACCGAAGAGGCGACCATCAGTGTTCGCGGCGTGTGTGCATGAAGCACCTTAAAGCCTTCTTTGCGGACCCATTGTCCCAAACGTTTGGTGATGGAAAAATCCCAGCGACCATGCATCTTTTCCAAATGGAAGGGGCAAGTGGAACGTCGATTTTGGTCAAACTTTCCATCTTTAAGTGCTGCAAAATGGACCTCGTATCCAAAACGATCCATCGACAAACCCAACAGATCCTGGACCCGTTCGGCGCCCGAATAATGTTCGCCGTTGATGATGTGTAGGCACTTTACCAGCCCGGTCGGCGCTGGTTGCTGGTCAGAACAGTGGTCCGCAGATGTTAATCCGCTGGCACGATCGGATGACGCAACATCGCCCTGCCCTTGCTTGGATTTTTTTGTCACGCTTCCTTGCGGCGCAATAAAAGCGAGCGGTTCATTTGAGTTGCTAAAGTTCGACGATTCAGCGTTGAGAGATTCCACAGTGTTTGCCATCAAGAGAGATTTTGGATGCGGCAGGATAACCGTAGAAGTATCCCTCACAATCGACGTTCGCAACGTGATTAGTAAGTCAGCCTGGCAGAGAACCCCAACGCCGGTCGTTAATTTCGCAACAATCGTTAGGATTTGCGTCCCAGAGGTTCGAGCTAGTCGGGACAGAGTGGTTTTTGAATCACGCTGCCAAGCAAGCGAACCTTCAGTCGCCCAGTCCCGGCCTCGCCCCAAAGTAAATTCCGGCCTCGCCCCAAAGTAAATTCCGGCCTCGCCCCAAAGTAAATTCCGGCCTCGCCCCAAAGTAAATTCCGGCCCGGTGTCAAAAGCACCGTTAGACCTGTTGAAAAATGATGGCCCAGCGGTTGGGAAGAATCGCTGGGCCATTAGGATCTGTTTTGGCAACGGGCAACGCTACCGCTTTGGGCAGCACGGTTGCAATCTTGCCGGGATTGAACTTATTCGTTCAACAGTTTGCGAACAACGGTCGGCAAGATGCCTCCGTTTTGGTAGTACGACAATTCGACCGGTGTATCGATACGGACGGTCGCTACGAATTCTACTTTCGACCCATCGATTTTTGTGGCGATAACCTTTGTGGTTCCCAGTGGAGTGATCGAAGTCAATTCGGGGAAATCAAAGGACTCTTCGCCGGTGAGTCCCAAAGACTGCCAAGTGCTGCCTTCAGGAAATTGCAAAGGCAAAATTCCCATGCCCACCAAATTGCTGCGGTGGATACGTTCGTAACTGGCGGTGATGACCGCCTTGACGCCTAACATCATCGTGCCCTTGGCCGCCCAGTCACGAGAACTGCCTGTGCCGTATTCGGCGCCGGCGATAATCACCAATGGAGTACCTTGGCTTTGGTATTGCATCGATGCATCGTAGATTGACATGACTTCGCCGGTAGTTAACAACTTCGTCCATCCGCCTTCGGTGCCTGGAGCGATTTGGTTGCGGATGCGAATGTTTGCAAAGGTACCACGCATCATTACTCGGTCGTCGCCTCGACGAGAACCGTAGCTATTGAAGTCGATCGGTTGGACTCCATTTTCGATCAAATAACATCCTGCTGGCGAGTCTTTCGAAATCGCGCCGGCTGGAGAGATGTGATCGGTGGTGACCGAATCCCCTAATGCCAAAAGACAACGAGCCCCCGAGATCGGTGGAACCGGTTGCACCTGCGTGGTCATCGAAGCCATGAATGGCGGTTCGTGGATGTAAGTGCTTTCCTCTTGCCACTGATACAATTCACCCTTAGCGACCGGGATTTGATTCCACTTTTCGTTGGATTCAAACGCTCCAGCATATCGATTGACGAACATCTCGGGAGTGATTGCCTTACCCACCACTTCGCCAACTTCTTCGTTGGTGGGCCACAATTCAGCTAGGAATACAGGTTTCCCGTCACGGTCATTGCCGATCGGGTCAGACGCGAAGTCGATGTCAACGGTTCCGGCCAAAGCATAGGCAACCACCAATGGTGGGCTGGCCAAATAGTTGGCTTTGGTCATCGGGCTGACTCGCCCTTCAAAGTTCCGATTGCCGCTTAATACGGCCGATGCTATCAAATCGCCTGAAGTAATCGCTTCGGCCATCGCTTCGGGAACTGGGCCGCTGTTTCCGATGCACGTGGTGCAACCATAGCCAACGGTTTGGAATCCTAATTCGTCCAAGTGGCTGCTTAATTCGGCGCTGTCCAAGTAATCAGTAACGACTCGGGAACCCGGAGCCAAACTGGTTTTCACATGGGGAGCGACCTTCATGCCACGTTGGTTGGCTTTCTTGGCAACCAAACCGGCCGCGACCATCACCGACGGATTCGACGTGTTCGTACAAGAGGTGATCGCGGCAATTGCCAATGCACCGTGTGACAGTTGATAGCTGCCACCATTGTTTTGGTAAGTTCCCTCCGAGGACAACTTGTCTGCGGGCAACGCAAAGCCCGACGGTCCAATCGGAGCCGACAATGCCTTGTGAAACGAGGCCTTCATGTCAGACAGCGGGACTCGATCTTGAGGTCGTTTGGGGCCAGCCAAGCTAGGCTTGATGGTCGACAAATCTAACAGCAATTGCTTGGTGTAAGTTGGTTTCTTTGCGTCGGGAGTGAAGAACAGACCCTGCTTCTTACAGTAGTTTTCTACGAGGGAAACTTCGGATGCGGTTCTTCCGGTTCGTCGCAAATAATTTAGCGTTTCGTCATCGACTGGGCAGAAGCCCATGGTGGCACCGTATTCGGGAGCCATGTTTGCGATCGTCGCTCGATCCGCCAAACTCATCGACGCGTAACCACTTCCAAAGAATTCCACAAACTTGCCGACCACGCCTTCGGAGCGAAGAATTTGTGTCACCGTCAGAACCATATCGGTCGCGGTCGCACCGGCTGGCAACCTGCCGACCATTTCGAAGCCGACTACTTCGGGCATCAACATGTAAATTGGCTGGCCCAGCATCGCTGCTTCGGCTTCAATACCTCCAACGCCCCAGCCCAAAACGCCCAGTCCGTTGATCATGGTTGTGTGACTGTCGGTTCCAACTAAAGTGTCAGGAAACGCGACACTGTTGCCGTTGATCATCCGAGCGAATACGCCCTTGGCTAAGAATTCCAAGTTCACTTGGTGAACGATGCCAACATTGGGTGGCACCACTCGGAAACTGTCAAATGCCTCTTGTCCCCAACGCAGGAATTCATAACGCTGCTTGTTGCGTTCGAATTCTAGTTCAACGTTTTGACCCAGTGAATTTGCGGAACCAAAGAAGTCGACTTGTACGCTGTGGTCAATCACTAAATCAACGGGAACCAAGGGGTTGATCTTCTTTGGATCGCCGCCCAATCGTTTCATAGCCGAACGCATTGCAGCCAAGTCGACAACGGCAGGTACACCAGTGAAGTCTTGCAACACGACTCGAGATGGTTTGAACGGAATTTCAACTTGGGCAGGACTGGCGGCGTTCCAAGTCGCCAAATTCTTGACGTCTTGGCTAGTGACTTCAAATTCGTCACAGTTTCGCAGCACGCTTTCTAGCAAAATGCGAATTGAGTACGGCAGATTATCGATTTCTGCGATTCCATCATCCTGCAATTTAGAAAGTCGATAATAAGACGCGGTTTGGCTGCCATTTTCCCCGTCATAGGAAAAGGTATCCAGTGCGTGGAAGGTATCTTGATTTGGATTGGATTCGGGCATGTCATACACTTTATAAATAAGGCAAATGCAAATCTAAGGTCGGCAATTGCCTGGACTATTCGATTGCCTGGACTCTGCAGCTGCCAGGGCTCTATGCTGATGTGGACAAAATACTTTGCTTGAACAATTTGCTGTGGTTCGCCATGTTTCGAGCGACAGCAAGACCAGAGTCTTGCAACCTGCTGGCCTCACCATTTTTATCGACCGGTTACTGCTGGCTGGGTAGCTAGTGGGGCCGGAATTCTAATAAGCGTGCGCGGATGGGTAGGGACCGGCCCAAACGAGTCAATTTTCTTAAAAAAATCAGTTTTTCTATTACCCAGTTTCCCGCTTCGCATGCTAACTGTCAACGGCATATCAAACTTGGTAAGTTGGCCCACAATGTTATAGAACTTAGTGAGGGGTGGGCAAATGTCTGGCCCCGAACTTTTACTGGCAATCTGAAGGATGGAGGCGGCTTGCATGGATTACGCGATTTTGGCGTCGGCAAGCGTGCACCCAATGACCACGGGCTTTTTCGCCTTGATGTTGGTCGCGTTAATCACATGTTTGGCCTTGGAAGAGCGAATTCACGCCAAAAAATCAATTATTGCGGGACTGTTCGCCGTTCTGGCGTTGGGAATGGGAACTGCTTGCGGCATCTTGGATTTCTCCAAGGTTTTGGTGGGCAGTCGGCTGGTTGAGGTCCAACAGTCGGTCGAAGTGTCGGTCTACCAGTCTGATCACGTGTCGTCTGATTTGGTCACAATTGTTCCCAATTCAGGCGAAGGCGACTTGCACTTGGGTGGTGAAGAAGTTGCGATGCCCGTCTATATTCCAGGAATCGATTGGGCAGTGATTGCGATCATCTTGGGTAGCAGTTTGTTTGTGGACGTGACCAGTCGCAGTGGCGTATTTAGTTGGGTTGCCATTCGAGTCACCAAATTATCGCGAGGCGATCCGGTTCAATTGTACTTCTTGTACGGCACGATGACGGTGGTTTTTTCGGCGGTATTAAACAACGTCACTGCCATGATCATCGTGGGCAGTTTGACGGTGGTTTCGCTGGATCGTTTGGGGAAACGCAACTATCTGCTGGCTTTTTTACTGACAGAGGGCCTGCTGACTAACATTGGTGGCTTGTTGACTTTGATCAGCAGCGTGCCCAATATCTTGGTCGGAACCGCTGCCAAGATCAGCTTTACAATGTTCTTTGTTAAGAGTGCTCCGTATGTTCTGGTGACCACGATTGCCACGTTGTACATGGGGATTTGGCTGTTTGAAATCAAGGGCCTAAAAACGATTCAACAGCGAATCGAGGCCCAGGATTTGGTTTCAAGCATGAACGAAAGCGACGGTATCCAAAGCCAAGGATTCTTTTGGTTCTCGACATCGGCCTTGATTGCCTTTATCGTTCTAATTGCGTTGACCAGCGCGATTCCAGGCATTAGTGATTTAGGCATGGGATACGTCGCACTTGCCTTTGCCGCGATCATGCTGTGGCGATTCAAGAGTGAAGTGAACCAGTTCTATCAGGCGGTTGACTGGGATTTGCTGGGATTCTTCATGGCGTTGTTTGTTGTGATTTATGTCATGGAACATGCCAACGTGCTGGGAACCATTGGCTTCGCCGTACAGTCAGTGCTGGCAAACGTCACGGATGCCAAAGGTGGAATGTTGGACGGGGCGGTTCTGCTTTGCGGGGCTGCAGGGTTTAGCAGCGTTACTGACAATATCCCCCTGGCCGCCATGCTTTCTAAGATCTTGGAGAAGTTGGGTACGCCCACGTCATCCAATCTGTGGTGGAGTGTTGTTTTTGGGGCAAACCTGGGCGGCAACTTGACGCCAATCGGTTCGGCATCGACTTTGGTTGCGATGACGATTATCCATAAGCAAAAACTGCCACTAGATTTTGTCCGGTTCATTAAGTTGGCGTTTCCCTTTGCCGCCATGCATATTTTGGTGGCCGTGGTTTACGTTGTCGTTATTTTGCGTCTGTTCCCGTAGAATGGGGCGGTGCTGTCCGATTGCGTTCGGATTTGTCCTTGTTCGCAGGTTTGATTTTGTCACGGAAATTATTGTGTCGCTAGTAAATGATTCTGACGCGGGAACGATTCAATCGGATCCGATGCCAACCAGCCAAGTGCAATCGTTATTGATCCAAGTTGGCGTTATGGCCACGGTTGCTAGATTCTCTAACCCTGATCAGTTGCCGATTTCTCGCGATGATCAAGTGGTCTGCCAAACCGGACGCGGTTTGGAACTAGGGACCGTCAAGTCGGTCAGCGATCGTGCTGTGATGGATCCGGAGCAATTGATTGGACCGGTGATTCGCATTGCCGGCGATTCGGATTTGTTAGCGTTCGAACGAATGGAAAAGAATCGAATTGCTGGAGTTCAAGCCTGTAGTGACTGGTTAGCCGAAAGTGGGTTTCAGGAAGTTTTGTTGGATGCGGAAGTGACGTTGGACGGTCAACGAGTCTATTTTCACTTTTTGGGCGAAGTCAATTATGAGCTGGAGAAAGCGACTGAGGACCTAGTCGAGGTTTTTGACAAAGCGACCGGCGTCCGACAGTTTACTCAGGCCGTGATAACGGGTTGTGGACCAACGTGCGGCAGCGATGGTAGCGGATGCGGCACCACCAGCAGCGGTTGTACTGCGTGTTCTTTGAAGGGCTCTTGCGGCAGTAAGAAGAAAGATTGAACCAAAACTATCGTGGATCGAAACCGCCGTTCTGCCGCTGGCTAGGCAGGATTCGGTTGGCGGTTTCGGTTGATTGTCTACTGGTTATCTATTGGTAAGACTTTTGGTGGGTCGTCTAATGGTGGGTCGTCTAAAAGTTAGACCATTCTTTCACCCGAGGACTGTTTTCGAGTTCGAACGCCGGCGTTTCCCTATGCCACCCGTTTCCCTACGTTACCGATTTCCCTGCGTTATCGTTCAGACTTAAGCCCCAATTTCTTTCAGACGTACGACACATGTCTTTCAGACGTACGACACATGTCTTTCAGACGCACGACACATGTCTTTCAGACGCACGACACATGTCTTTCAGACGCACGACACATGTCTTTCAGACGCACGACACATGTCTTTCAGACGCACGACACATGTCTTTCAGACGCACGACACATGTCTTTCAGACGCACGACACATGTCTTTCAGACGCACGGTGCTTCTTCTCTCTTCTCCGGCGGATTCTTCTTTCCGAACTTTAGCTGGTGGCAACCTTTAATAATTGATCATGCGCAACGCGGTAATCAGCGTGTTTGAAAATTCCAGAACCCACCACCATCCACTGGGCCCCCGCTTGGCTGCTTTGGCCGATTGTCTGGTCGTTAATACCACCGTCGATTTCTAGAATCAGGTCGGGATTGGCGGCGGTTGACTGACGTAGGTCGCTGAACTTGGCCAAGACGTCCGGGCGAAACGCCTGCCCGCCAAAGCCCGCTTGGACACTCATCACTAGCACTAGGTCGCACAGCGGAAGCACGCCTTCGATTTCGTTGACTTGAGTCTCTGGATTTAGAACAAGGCCCGCCCCGGCTCCCGAGTCGCGAATTTGTGTTAGCACTTCCGCGTGTTCGGTGGTGGCCTCGGCATGGAAGGTAATTACGTCCGCGCCCGCGTCACGAAAGGCGTGAATGTACTGTCCGGGGTTTGCGATCATTAGGTGTACGTCTAATGGTAGCGAAGTAACTTTACGTAAAGCGCTGACAATTGTCATGCCATACGAGATGTTGGGCACGAACACCCCGTCCATGACGTCCAGATGCAACGCCTTGAACCCAGCTTCCTCTAAGCGTTCTGCCTCACGTTGAAGATTAGCAAAATCACAAAGAAGCAGTGATGGCAGGATGATTGGATCGGGGCCACGAAGTTCCCCAAGACAGTTACGACCTTTACTCATTGCGAATCCCTTCAAAATGGTTGAACACGAAATGCCAAACGGACTTTGATCCAAGACGAAACCAATCGGGCTTCGAAAATTTCAACTAGGTTTTGCCGCGTAATGCCTCGACCCCAGAAGTCGAATTGACCTTGTCCCATCAGCTTGGCTTGGCTGGAATTCTCAGAATTAACTGAATTGGCGACGGCCGGGTATGTAATCCATTGTGCCTTCGAAACTGGTACCCGATAGAACGAAGATTGTGTAAAAAATGGCAACGGCTAAAAGGGCGGCGCCTATCAAAACAATACCAGCATAGACGACGTGTTTAAGTTCGTCCCAGTAGCGCGAGCAGATCGCAAGTTGGTATCCAGGTAAGTACTTGTAGTAGCTGTATTCTTCAGGGGTAATCGTTTTCTTAACAAGGCTTAGTGTCATAAGACGAATCAGAAACGCACTAAGGATTATCCCGATCGTCAAAACCAGCCCGGATGCCTTTGGGACACCTGCAGGGCCCATAATTCCAGCAGCCACGCCGCACAAAATCGGAATCAATCCAATCGTCAAGTAAATCTGGAGCGGCGTGACGTCACCCATTGAGAAACCACCTTCGCGTTCCTCTTCACGCGCTTCCGCCTCAACCTGTGCCATGTAGTCGTGCATTGACTGTTCTTGAGGCAATTGTTGGGCGTCGAAGTCAGCGGTGGTGACGTAAGTAAAGCCCGGTTCGAAAACCACGTGGTTGGCTAAAGGATGCTGGGCACCGGTCGGGCGACTATATTCCTGTTCAGGAAACAGTTGATTTTGGTTTCTTGGCAAAGGTTGCAATCCGTACTGCCGCATCAGTTGCTGCTGGCGACTATTTTTCTCCGAGCCGGCTGCGGCGTTCGATGCGGCAGTCGGGCGGCCGACTACCGCGTTGGGCGGCTTGTTTCCAGTGGTCGCAACACCGGCAGTGGCCAATTGTGGTTGCCCTGCAACCTTGAAAGCGGTTTGGCATACTTGGCACTTGACCTGCTTACCGGCAGCACTGTCGGCAACTTGGTACTTTTTGGCGCACTTGGGGCATTGGGCGACAATTGGCATCGAAGGGGAACCTGAAATCAAGGAATGCGGACGGAACACGGACGGAACACGAACGTCCTTATTCTGATTGACAGACGACCAGGATTAAAGAGGCGGCCGAGTTATTAGGGCTGTGAATTAGTACCAGTTCTGACGAATACGCCAATTTCAAGAGTTGTCGCGGTCAAAGATTCGCCGCGCAAAACCAAAATGTGTTCGTATTGGGTTCGCGTCCCAACGCCTTCGAGCGATTTCTGAGCAGGCCAGCGATGGTGCCTTTACACAGCTTCTGGCGGATGATACCGAGAATATTTTAAAACGATTAAGCTGCTGGTACGGCTGAAATTCAGGGCCGGATTTTCAATTTCAAAACAACATTACGCCCGTCGATTGCCGGGAATGCTGTGTTTGGACTCAACTAATTCCAATGAAATAGTGATGCGATCTGCGAAACTGGCGACCAGTTAGTGAGTCAGATTCGCCTTGATATGGCCAGGAAAAGCTGGTTTTGCTTGAATGTGGGCTTTTGTAAGACCACTTTGGACGATTAAGATAGAGCTCTAGTTGATATTGAGATTTATTCTCAATAAGAGTTGCCGGGCAATGGTGTATGCGGATATGATGGTAGGTGTAAGGCCTGTACTGCAACGGTTGTATGGGCACCGGAGTATTAGGGTAGCTAAACCCAAGAATCGAGTGTTTTGAATGTCAGATTTAGAACTTTCTCAATTATCGGTCGGACAACGTGGACAGATTACCTCGGTTGCAGGTACTGCGGGCGGGGTTTCGCGTTTGAACGAGATGGGTTTCCAATCGGGACGAACGGTTGAAATGGTCCAACGTGGCAGCACCTTCATTGTGCGATTGGATCAGTGCAAAATGTGCTTGCGTCCATGCGACATATGCATCCGAGTGCGACCGATCGAGTCCTAAACCTGGACCCCAGGGCCTTGCTGCCAGTCTAGCTTTTCCCTGGTTTGATTGACTCTGTCGACTCGCCCAAGCCCTGGATCTTTCTGCAGGTGGCAGGTTTTTGACAGGCAGGTTTTTGACAGGTAGGTTTTTGACAGGTAGGTTTTTGCCATCGGGCGAAATCGTGATCGTTGGCCCACTGGGTCTATCTGTTTCGTGTTGCTTCCTTTTAAAGTAGCGATTGGTCGGCGACCGACTTAGTCCATGGAAAATTCTTTGAAGAATCCGGCCCAGCAACCATCTGAATTGGTCAGCCAAGATCGGTCACCTCGAACGTTGACTGTAGCGTTAGTCGGCAATCCCAACACCGGCAAGTCCACTCTGTTTAACGCTTTAACGGGACTTCGCCAGCGGATCGGAAATTATCCGGGTGTCACCGTTGAGAAGAAGAACGGTAAGTTTTACGACCAAGAGATTACTTGGGACATCATCGATTTGCCCGGCACCTATAGCCTTGCGCCGCGTTCGCCAGATGAACGGGTGACGTTGGATGTTTTGTTAGGCCAAGTGTCGGGTGTGGAAGCGATTGATTTGGTGATCTGCGTGGTAGATGCTAGCAATTTGCGACGCAATCTTTATCTTGCGAGCCAGGTTTTGGAGCTGGGAATCCCGACGGTCCTTGCGTTGACCATGGTCGATGTGGCTCAGGGGCGAGGTGAAACGATTGATGTTGACGCACTCTCGGATTCAGTACAGGTCCCCGTCATTTCTGTGCATGCCGCTCACAAGGTCGGTATCGACGATTTGAAGCGGTCAATGCGGCAGCAAGTTAATTCAGCCAAATGCGAACCGACTTGGGATGCTCAGGAAATTCAACTTCGACCGATTCACGGGCCGCTACCTAAAGTCGTCTACGCGGCCGCAGCAACCGCGATTTTGCTTGCTGATCAGTCACCGGTGACAGCTGCCACAGCGGCCGGTGCTGAAATTGGCTTGCACCCGTTGGAAGACACCTCGGAAATTTCGGCTGCCAGTTTGACCACACGTCTAACGCCTGCCCAGTGGGTTTTCCTGCGATATTTGTTGGATCCGGCCGAGGAAGAGCTGGAAGCCAAAAAGAAACCGCGTGTGTTTGCGCCTCGTCCGCCTCAGGCACAATTGGATAGTGTGCGGCAGTTGCTGGCCACGCAAGGGATTGATTGGAAGTCGGTCGAGAGCGAATTTCGCTACAAGTGGATTGATCAACAGTTGCCCTCGGTTGTCAGCCTGGCATCTGGCAATTCCAACCCGTCGGGTCCCAGCTGGTCGGACAGAATCGATAACCTGTTGACGCATCGGATCTGGGGAACTGTCGCATTTGTTGTGATGATGTTTGTTTTGTTCACTGCTGTTTTTCAAGTGGCGGAACCGTTTAGCAACCTCTTGAATACTTGCATTGGTTTGATCAAAGATGTTGTCGTGGGAACGGTGCCCGCGGGGATGTTTCGATCGTTAATCACCAGTGGGGTGTTGGATGGGGTGGGCGGAGTCCTAGTGTTCTTGCCGCAGATTTTTGTCTTGTTCTTCTTTATCGGGGTGTTGGAAGATTCCGGATATCTTGCCCGTTCAGCATTCCTGATGGATCGATGGATGAGTCCATTGGGGCTTAGCGGAAAGAGTTTCATTCCCCTGCTAAGTTCGTTTGCCTGTGCAGTGCCAGGCATTTTGGGAACTCGAGTCATCGATCGGCCTCGCGACCGACTGTTGACCATTATGATCGCGCCACTGATGAGTTGCAGTGCGCGGTTGCCAGTCTATATTGTTTTTACTCGAGCGTTTATCGAGGAGCAATTTCTATTCGGATTTATATCGCTGCGGGCGCTAGTGTTCATCTCGATGTACTTGGTGGGCGTGGTGGTTGCGGCCTTGATTGCCCTGGTGTGCAAACGATTTTACTGGCGAGAAACCGGCGGCGATTTTTTCTTGGAATTACCGTCGTATAAATGGCCGTCGATGTACGTGGTCGTTCACCGAATGTGGGAACGAGGTCGCGAGTATATCAAGCGAGCGGGCACGGTCATTTTGGCAATGACGATCTTGATTTGGGCCGCAAACTACTTCCCCAGGAATGAACAGCTGGTCGCTCCCCAGTTGCAGCAAGTGGCGACTTTGGAATCGCAACTACAATTGCTGCAGACTCACGTCGCCGACTCACAGGCTGATACAGCACAGGCTGATACAGTACAGGCTGATACAGCACAGGCTGATACAGCACAGGCTGAGGGAACCTCCCAAAGCAATCGTTCGGGGCTTGCGATTGGGCAAGCTACCGCTGCAACCGTTGACCAGATCGAAAACCAGTTAAGTCTTTTGCGAAATGAAATCGCGGCGACCAGGCAAGAGGATAGTTACTTGGGGCGAGCCGGGAAGTGGATTCAGCCGGCGGTTCGACCGTTGGGTTGGGACTGGAAAATCGGCTGTGCGGTCTTGGCTTCGTTCCCAGCCCGAGAGGTTGTGATTGCAACCTTGGGCATCTTATACCAAGTGGGCGATGAGGCAGATGAAGAAAGTGACGAACTACAGGCGGCCATGAAGTCGGCGACCTGGGCCGATTCGGGCAAGCCGGTTTTCAATGTGCCGGTCGCTTTAAGCGTAATGGTGTTTTTCGCCTTATGCTCGCAATGCGCTTCGACCTTGGCAGTGATTTATCACGAAACTCGGTCGTGGGTTTGGCCCATGGTTTCGTTCGTCTACATGACGACGATCGCGTACTTGGCCGCCATGGCCGTTTATCAAGTCGGCATACTCTTCTAAGCCGCAGCGCTTCTATGTGCCCCGCAACTTTGCAGGTTGTAAGGTCTTTGCCTGTGCGATCGCCCACGACCGGTTCCCGATCTTCAGAGCCTGTAGCCGGATATCGATCTTTCAGTTTCAGCGTCAAGTTTTTCAACCACTTGAGTCCCTTGGATTCTTATTTCGTCAAACCGAATTTGATTTGAGATCAGCCGACCCCAAGTCAAACCAATGATCGCGTTAGCCCCTGCGAGCGGACAGAAGGAAGCGTCCCAAAAATTGTTAAAACTTGAAAAGTGGTCTCCCCTAACGCGATCAATACACGGTCAGAAATTGATTAACTCTTAGAAATCGGTTCTCAGCCGATGGGTGGACCCATGAACGTGATTCTAGTTTGTTAAAATTATTGGATCAAGTTTCGGTTAACAAGGTTTTCGAAGTGTTTCGGGGTTTTATTCGTGATTATGTTCGCGAACGATTGTGGCGGGTGATGGCCGCGGAGGAGTATTTATTTTGCGGTCCCAAGCATCAGCTTACCGCTGGTGCCGCCTTCGGTTGGGGAAGTAACTTCGAGTGGATACAACACCATGTCGGGCGTAGATCACCTAACAAGCTTGCCAGGCGTAAGGACAATTTCGACGATAGCCATCACTCAATTCGCCGCCCAAAAGCCAGTTCAGGCGAGTATCTATGCGCGCCAGGGACTTTAATTTCATTTTGGTCGTTTCGAAGGTGTGCTGCTTGAGCGATCGGCTTGCAGGTCTCTCGGATTGGAGCGTTTTACGTAGTTCAATATTGTGTTTGCCAAAGGTCGTGATTGGCGCGTAGGGGAAAGCCCTTAATTCAACCGAGAAAGACGTGAAAAACGCGAAAGCGATACCGACCAAAACTTTCGTATCTTTCGTGGTTCACCATTCTCTTCACACGCCTGGCACTTGTATCACTTGATTTGCCTCACAATTGAAACTTTTCGCAAGCTTGGAACAGTGCCGTATATGCTCTTGCAGAAGGCTTGGGTAGGCGCATCCGGTGCTGTTATTGGAAACGTTGGCACACGCATCCGAGAACTCATAGCTCTGGGCGTCTCACGCAGACAAGCTATCGGGCACGGGATAAGTCGCAAAGGACCTTGGCACGTGGCCAAGACGATCGCAAGTGGTGTTGGAATGACGAACGCTTGGTTAGCGGATCAAGGAGTCTTGAGTCTCAAGACATTATGGGCAGAGCTTGCTCATCTTCGTTCAACCACCGGGTGCGGATCCGCATGTCCGGTGGTGTGGGGAGGGTACCCGGAGACGGGCATCCTTACCCGATTTACGCATCCATTGGATCGGCGATTTCCCGGAGGCCATTCACGAAATACATGAACAAGCATTCGTCTTCATCGAAGACGTCCCGATCCGGTGCAACTAATACGATGTCAGCCTCGATCTTGTCTTGTTGAATATATCCGATCTTGATTTCGCATGCGTGCGAAAGCAATTGAAGTTCGTCCGAACGCGGCGCCCCACCATCGGTGTGAAATGTAGTTTCGAGGAAGTCATTCTTTTCCGCGACTGTTAGGTTGAGGCCAAATTGCGATTTGAAAGCGTCGATCGCAGTATCGAATTTTTCCTGCTTTGCGTTACCGAACAGTCGTTTGTAAAGGGGTTCGCCTTCGTAGTAGTCAATGTTACGCCGGAGCAGGTATTCCGAATCGGCAACGGAGCCAACATCGAAAAGTAGTTCGCAAAGACGAAGGAAATCGTCCTTGGATTCTTCGCCGTGGTTCATCAGGTCGTCGAGGCGTGCGATTTCATTGGCGGCGGCTGGGTTGGTCTGCGCAACGGCCTCCAAGTCGGTGTCCGCGATGCTAGCGGCCGGAATCGCGTGTCTGTCTTCATCATCCATGGTGGTGCGTTTCAGATGCGTCACGCTCAGCATCAGCGGCGGCGAGCAGCGCCGTCCGCTGCAAGCTGTTGTTATGTGGTTCTGCCACGACGCTCACTGGTCAGTACCACAGATAGATGGCTACGGTCGCCAGTGTGTTCCACAACGCGTGCGCCACGATGCACGCGGTCAAACGGCCCCGCCAGACGTAGAGCAGCGTGAGGGTCAGGCCTCCGTAGAACCCCGTGTCTAAGACCCCGGCCCACCCCTGGTACCCGTGCCCGGCGGCAAAGACGGCGACCGTCGCCACAACGGCTACCGCGAGCGCGATACTCGAGCCCCCGAGCAGGTTCCGTAGGGTCGTAAAGAAGTGGCCGCGGAAGAACAACTCCTCGCTGAACGCTCCCGTCCATGCCAGGACAATGAAGCCGAAGACGCCCCATGCCGAGTCACCGATCTGAGCAGCGTTTGCCGCGACGTCGCTGCGGGCCACCCCCCCGGTGTTGGGGATGACGACGAGGAACTGTACGAGCGCGAACACCAGAGCGAAGGCCGTCCCGATAATCGCGTCACTGCGCCAATGTACAGACACGAGTCCAACATCGCGGACCCGGAGTTGAACGAGGCGGAGGGCGACCGCGACGGCAACGAATCCTAAGACGGCCCGAATCACGCCAACGAGGGCATACGTCGTTCCCTGCAACTCCAATCCGAGAAAGACCTGAGGAACGATTTCCGAGGTGATCAGGGCGGCGAACCAGAGAACGGTTCCGAGGAGAAGAGCCCCGGCCCAATGCCATTTCGTGACCGACCGGGGGGCCAACGCTTCCTTCTTGATAGTGGGATGGTTCATGAGAGACTTCCGATGAGCTAAATGGCGGCAGGGGCTCGATGCTCGTCGGAGCCGTCGCACAAAAATGCAGGTCGAACCGATTTCTACTCGCGCCGGGGCCGCATAACGTTTACGATCACCTGGACGCCGCGAGTGATTTTGACTTCAAAAACAAACCCGAACGGCGTCTCGGGTGAATCGTATTGGCACGCCCGTCATGGGCGTTAGTTTATGGGGTTGAAGTCCCCTCCTGTGCGAGATAGGAATCTCTAGCAGGTCAGTATACCAAATGAAAACTTCAAGGGAACAAGCACGAGGTGAAGGCAACTGCGCGAGGGCGACCGAGCGTGGAGAGGAAGCCTGCGAATGTAGGGGTAAGCGTCCAGTCTGTAGACTGCCATCAGTGCGTCATTCCCTACTCGAATACATTCTCACCGAATCTGCAAGGTTACGTGCAGAAACATCCTACAACGCCGGATCGGTCGGGCAAGTGAGCCAAACATCACTAAGCCGGGTCACTCCAATGCCTGGCACTCGAAGCCGGGTCACTCCAATGCCTGGCACTCGAAGCCGGGTCACTCCAATGCCTGGCACTGTTGTAGTGTTTGAGCGTCTCACGGAGGCAAGCTATCGGGCACGGGATAAGTCGCAAAGGTCCTTGGCACATGGCCAAGACGATCGCAAGTGGTGTTGGAATGACGAACGCTTGGTTAGCGGATCAAGGAGTCTTGAGTCTCAAGACATTATGGGCAGAGCTTGCTCATCTTCGTTCAACCACCGGGTGCGGATCCGCATGTCCGGTGGTGTGGGGAGGGTGCCCCGAGATGCGCATCCTTACCCGATTTCTCTCTCGTCTTTCGTTGGGGTTTCAGTGTCGATATATACAACAAATTCAATTGGCTGGTTGTCCTGCGGGGTGAATGCTTCGGGTTCGAATCCGTTCTTGTCACGATAAACCTTGCGCGCCAGTATTCGGTTCTCTGCTGGAATCAGCGTCAGCCATTGAACGAAAAGCATATCCGATTTCTTGAGGTTGCAACCAGAGCAGCAAAAAGCGATATTCCTTGAAGTGTCCTTGGTGAAATCATTAATTTCAAGATCGTAGGTAAACGGATCGTAGCCGCCACGCGAGATTGGGTCCATGTGTGTGTACGTGTGTTTTCGTTACGATGCCGGATTCGTTGTAGTCGCGAGCTCGTGGGATGTCGGTTCCGCAATAAAGGCATGATACGCGGCCGTCCATTAGTTCGCGAACCTCGTCCTTCTGTTTGGCTTCCCAGCAATTGCGGCAGAGGTGTCCTTTAGAATTGGCGAATCCAAATCGAGAAACAAATTTTCCCTTCGGCCGTTCGACGTCGCATCGCTTGCAGATTTTCGTTGGCTTGGGCATGAGCGGGGTAGCATAGAGTATACAGACGGTTGCATATCCGTTGTGGATTTGCTTTTTCAATTCTCTATATCATTGACCTTGAGTCAAGGCTTTTGTGGTGTCAATCCGCCTAGTTTCAAAATAAAGTTCTCACTTAATCGCTGACCAGAATTTACGGGGTCAAGCTGGCAGAATATGCAGAACGCTGAACATTCTACTGGGTTTTGAAGGGAAAATTCTCGCAAAGTTATGCATGTACAAGACTTGTGTCGCAGAAGGACAATTTTGAAATGCAGAACTGAGTCCTACCATTAGCCTTGGAAGCCTATTCCACGGTCAAAATGCATCGGGCATCCACGGCCGCGATGCGCACCGGGGCGAGCGGGTCGAGAAGTCGGGAGACTGACCATCATGGGCGCTTACCGATCTTTCACAAGATCCACTACACGTTGGGACAGCTGTTTTCCGGACGATGCGATGCAACCGCATTGTCCGGACCCAAAGTGGACTATTCGTCTTTTACGATGACATGATTGTCATCGTTTCGACCAATGATCGTGTCTTCGCTAATCATTCGCACTAATTCTTGCGACAACGCAGCCTTGCGAGCGGTACGTAATTTTTTGAAAAGTTCGTTCTCTGGGATACCGTCACCGATGGTTTGAATGGCCCATTGCTGTAATTCTTCGAGTTCGTTGGCCAACTGTTGTTCGGCCGGCAGGTCGTTGTTGTCGTTGTTGTTGTTGTTGTTGTTGTTGTTGTTGTTGTTGTTGTTGTTGTTGTTGTTGTTGTTGTTTGCGGCTTGGGCGGTCGCAACAGGTTCTTTGATCGCTTGGGCCAGGGGCGTGTTGGCAATTGCTTGAGCCGTTAACGGTTCGATCGCTTCAGCTGCAAGCGATGTGTCGTCTGATTCTGGGGCCTGGGCCGATGTGGACAAGGCTTCGGGCTGACTTGCAGCCTGCTCAACTCCGGCCTCACCCTCCGGTTCTACCGACTTCCTATTGTCTAGCTGGGCATCTGCGGTCTCAGTTGGTTCTGCGGGCGAAATATCGGCGGATGCTTGTTTTACGCCCTGGCAAACCTTATCAAGTGTTGCTTCGATTAGGGATTGGCTGTCTTGGCAGTCCAAGTCGGCGAGTGCTTCTGAATCGACAGTGACCTTGATGTTTGCTTGGGTTTGGGTGTTTGCTCTTGGGTTTGAAGCCCGAGGCGAAGCGGTTGGTACTGTTTCTTCGTTCGCGACTTCCGCGTGAACGGTCTGAGCTTGAGTTGGTTCAGGCGTCTGAACTTCGGTGTTCGCATCACAGGATGGTTGGATCGAGTCAGCTTGGTTGACGGGTTCCAACGCTGGGGCGTTCGCTAGATCACTCGTCGGTTCTGCAGTTGCCAGAACCGGTGTGCTGTCATGGTTGGGGGAGTCTGACAGGGCTTCAGAATCTAACGTCGCTCGGGTGTCTGCGTCGTCCAGTTGGATGGGGTCAATTTTCGCGTGTTCTGCGTTGATTGATTCGCGACGCTCGCTGGTCGCCCGGATCGTTGATGCTTCAAGCGTTTCTTCCGCAGCATCGTTTGGGTCTGCTGCTTCATTGTCTACTGCTTCTGCATCCAAAGTCGCTTGCATTTGGGCAAATAGTTCATGCTCGGAATCACAAGACTCCTTGGATTCACAAGACCCCTTGGATTCACAAGACCCCTTGGATTCACAGGGCATGGCGTGCGTTTCTTGGGTCTCATCTAAAGTCTCGCCTGTCGGCGATTCCGCTGGTTGGCTATCGGTGTCAACCTGGCAATTTGCGATTGTGGCTTCGACGGATTCGGATTCGGTTCCGGAGTCTACTTGTAATTCAAGTTCGGGTTCGTTCTTGATCGCCTGCGTTGCTTCGAGCGATTCTTGGGCTGCCTGTGATTTTGGGTCTGCTGCTACTGCTGGGATTTGATCTAGGCAAGCGACTTCCGTCTGTGTTTCGGACGCTGGTTCAACATCGGTGGCTGCTACGTCGATTGAAGAGACGTCGATTGAAGATACTTCGATTGAAGATACTTCGATTGAAGATACTTCGATTGGTGTGGTCGCCTGTTCAGTGGCGACGGTCGGTTCAACTGCTTCCCAAACCTGGCCGGTCTGTGGGTCAATCGCGACCGCTTGTCCATCCGTTAGTGTTGTTGTTAGCGGTGTTGGTGTTGTTGTTGGTGGTGTTGTTGCAATCGACTGGTTCGCGTCACATTCAAGATTGTCATGGGTTCCCGGTTCTGGCGTCGTTTCAGGGTCTACCAGACGGCCATCGGTTTCCTGATCCAGTTCGTCCACCGTTGAGGTGTCAGGCGTGTTGGTTTTTAATTCTTCAGCTTCTAGAACGCTTGAGTTGGTTTCCTTGAGTTGTTTGGGTGTCAGATAAATATTTGCTTCTGCTGTTCGAGCGTTTGAACTGCACGCGCAGTCGATTGAATCCGAATGGCACTGCAGGCACGCTATGGATTCCAAGTCCGCTGAAACGGTAGAAGGTTCGATCGAGGATTCGGTTAGTGGTTCTCCAGCGACCGTTGAATTGCCGACGGTCGACGCGGCGTTAGAATTGTCAACTCCGAATGAAAGCGGGAAGGACTGGCCGGAGGGCATCGCAATGGCGAGTAGATTTTTTAATCGATTTGCGTCTTGGGTTGGTAATTGGGCTAGGGCTGACTGGAACTTTTCTTGGGCGTCGTCCCAACGCTGCTGCCATGTTTGTTGCTGGGCGTGCAATTGCAATAAAACTTCCCATTGATCTAGAACTACAGTAAGCATGACGATTGAATTCCGTGCGAAAAGAATCGGTAACCAGAAACAGCGGACTTTTGGCCTTTCCGTGGGCCATTCCAAGGTGCGATCGGCTGGAGGGTCGAGTTCGGGAAGGGCGAGGCGCAGTTTCTATTGATAGGTTGCGAATCAGCGCAGGCTCTGCAACGGTTGGGCAGAAAGGGATTTAGGCAAGTTCATTGGCTGGGTTTTGGCGGTTAGATGGGTTTTTCGGCCAAGCTGGCGAGTGTTAGGTTTGAAATGATGGGGCAAAATAGTGCTTGAAATGCCTGTTGATGCGGTAGATCCGGTACTTTGGTGGCGATGCCGGGCGTCGAGTGACGGTCTGGGGCGTTGACCAAAGTTGTTGGCAAACCGTAGATTGGCTGGCTGCGCTTCCGAAGAAAGCACCGATCGGATTGCGATCGTTTCTTATATCGAATTTACGAAGTTTTGCGAAGGAATATCGGGTGGCCGGTCTATCAGTAATTGGATTGCAGTGGGGCGACGAAGCCAAAGGCAAGTTGGTTGACTTGTTTGCTGCCCAGCAGGATTATGTGGTTCGCTACCAGGGGGGGGCAAACGCTGGGCACACCGTTGTTGTTGGGGACAAGATCTACAAGTTGCACCACTTACCAAGCGGCATCGTCCATTCGCACGTGATTGCGGTAGTGGCGCCCGGGGTGGTAACTAATCCCAAGACGATTCTGGGCGAACTGGATTCGTTATCTTCGCAGGGCGTAAGTTACGAAGGTCGTTTATGGTTGAGTGACCGATCGCATGTGGTGATGCCATGGCATGTCGAAGAGGACCGGGCGGCTGATCGTTTAAGTGGCAAGGAAGACAACATTGGAACCACGCTGCGTGGGATTGGCCCATGTTATCGTGACAAGGTAGGTCGGACGTACGCGATTCGTTTGGGCGATTTATTGCGTCCGGGATTAGAAAAACGAATTGCCAAGATCTGTCAGGCGAAAACCAAGGTGTTGCAAGCGATCGATTCTGACTTTGATCCGGCATCGCTGAATGCAGGTGAAATTACTGCGGAATATTTGCAGTATGCATCGAAGTTGGGGCCGATGATCACCGACACGACCGAAATGCTGTTAACAGCGTTTGAATCAGGTAAGCGGGTGCTGTTCGAGGGTGCTCAGGGTGCGCTCTTGGACATCGATCACGGAACATTTCCTTTTGTGACCAGCAGTAACAGTTCGGGTGTTGGGATTTGCGGTGGTTCGGGCGTTCCGCCTCGCTGGGTCGATAAAGTGGTCGGCGTGGTCAAGGCCTACAGCACCCGAGTGGGTGGCGGCCCGATGGTGACTGAATTAGAAGATGCTACGGGCGAAAAAATTCGCAAACAGGGGAACGAATACGGAACCACCACTGGGCGTCCACGGCGATGCGGCTGGTTGGATACGGTAGCCGTGCGTTATACCGCCCGTCTAAGTGGAGTTCGATCGATCGCGTTGATGATGCTAGATGTGTTGAGCGGATTTGAAGAGCTGAAAATTTGTACTTCGTACCAGGTCGGGGATCATCCGTTTCCTGGTTTCCCCAGCCATGTCGACGATTTACGGCAGGCCAAGCCTTGTTATGAAATGATCGCTGGGTGGAGCGAAGATATCACGGGAGCTCGTAGCTGGGACGATTTGCCAGCCAATGCTCAAGCGTATGTCAAGCGAGTGAGTGAATTGGTGGGTCAGCCAGTTGAATGGATATCGATTGGGCCGGATCGAGCGCAAACGATTCACTGCCCGTTGGCTGACTAGTTGCCAATCGTCCCATCCGACGTTGTTTTGGATCTTCATCGGATTGTGGAACAAGTTATTGGGAGCGTTGGGCTGGGTAGCGTAATGGGCACTTGGGAAAAGTGCTACAATGGTCGGGCGACAACTTGGGTTGTCGGCGATTGTTCAAACCGCTTCTGTCACGTTTTAAGATTTCCGAATGTTCGCCATGAGCAACACTGAACTTGCAAAATTGGATCTGCCGGATCCGCAGCGGTGGCCTGATCACATTGCGATCATTATGGATGGCAATGGACGATGGGCTCAAAGCCAAGGGTTGCCGCGAAGCGAAGGTCATCGTCGCGGTTCGATCTCGGTTCAAAAGATCATCGAAGAATGTGCTCGGTTGGGCATTGGCAATTTGACGCTTTATTGCTTGTCAAATGAGAACTGGAAACGGCCCGAATCGGAGCTGCAGTTCTTGATGCATTTGTTGCAGCATTACATGATCGAAGAACGAGACCGCTTGGCCAAACATAATATTCGCTTGCGGGTCTTAGGAAGAAAGACGGGCATCCCCGAACAAGTTTGGACCGAGATGGAAGAGACCAAACGATTGACCGAGAACAATTCTGGGTTGCAGTTGTGTTTGGCCATCAACTACGGTAGTCGGCAAGAGATCTTGGACGCGTGTCGTTTGATTGCTCAGAAAGCGAAGAACGGCGAAATCGAAGTCGGGGACATCAGTGAGCGAACCATCAGCGATCACCTGTACACTTCCGAGCTTCCGGATCCCGATTTGCTGATCCGAACGGCTGGAGAAATGCGGGTCAGCAACTACCTCTTGTGGCAGATTAGCTATTCTGAGATCTGGGTGACTCAGCGCTGTTGGCCGGATTTTGGTCAAGAAGATTTGCATGAAGCGATTCGCGATTATGCTAACCGCAACCGAAAATTTGGCGGTCTGGTAGAACCGGCCAGCCTGGACGATTTAGCTTAGCTATGCTGAACTAGCCGTGCCCGGTGGGCTATGCTGAACCGGCAAGGGGATGCCAAAATGGGTCGGTTCGTGATGCTGATAGTGGCGCTGGATCGGCGGAAGTCTTGGGAATTGCCTTCGGAAATATGCCCGAAGAATCGACCGTGGCGAAGATTTTCTAGGCAGGTAGTTTTTTGGGCGATCTCTGGAAATTGCTGAAGTTGGCGGTTTCTTGTGTTGAAAAAGGGCCGGAAAACGATTCAAGATGCTCAAGGAGTGCCCTTTTGCTGGCATTTAGCCCATGAATTTGTTTTACTACCTAGTCAAAAACCGCTAAAAGTCGTTATATTAACGGGCCTGAACGTCTGACCGAAGGTTGTTGGGACGGGTGATCTGTCGCCAACTTTGGGCTCAGCTGGTTGAAACTTGGGATTAGCCGAGTGAAACTTCGAGTCGAACTACGAGATTTCGCCACGAATCGGTCCGTCAAGTCACTGGCTTATTGCTTTATGGCTGATTGCTTTATGGCTGATTAGTTTGCGGGTGATTAGTTTGCGGGTGATTAGTTTGCGGGTGATTAGTTTCAGGGCGATGATTTAATTGATTAACCTAGTTCAATGACTGGGTATTTATAGCTCAAACGATGTTATTGGTTGGGCAAGGCAACTTCGAATTTGAATTGACGAACGAACTATTGCGTTTGTAGAGGGAAAGCCAAAGTAATGGCAAGTCAGGAAAACGAAACTGTGGAAGTCGCCGCCGGCGATGAAGTCCAAAAGTTGAATTTAGACGTACAGGTTGAAAAGACCAGTGATTGCTCACGGCATGTCATTGTGACGATTCCCGTTGAAGATGTGGATCGCTATTTTCAGCGTCAATTCGACACATTGGTGCCTCGTGCTGAAGTTCCAGGCTTTCGCCCTGGCAAGGCTCCACGAAAATTGATCGAAAGCAAGTTCCGCAAATCGGTTGCCGAACAGGTCAAAGGTTCGCTGTTGATGGACAGCTTGACGCAAATCAGCGACGAAGAATTGTTTTCGGCGATTGGCGAACCAGACTTTGACTTTGATGCCGTGGAAGTGGATGGCGATAAGCCATTGCAATTCGAATTTAACATTGAGGTTCGCCCAGAATTTGATCTTCCCAAGTGGAAGGGGCTGGAACTTGAACGTCCTGAACATGAATTCAACGCCGAAGAGATCGACACCCAAGCGGTTCGTTATCTTCGCGGCCAGTCGTCATTGATCCCAGTCGAAGAACCGGTTGCAGAGAACGGTTATGTGATCGTCAATGTCGAGGTAACCATTGATGACGTGGTGGTCAACAGCTTAGCGGAATTAGAATTGGATGTTCGCCCAACCATCAGCTTCCGCGACTGCAAAATTGAAGGCTTTGATACAGCGGTTGTTGGGAAGGAAGTTGGCGAAAAGTTTGAACTGGAAGCCACCATTTCTGAATCGTCTGACAATCTTGAATGCCGCGGCAAGACTGCAAAGGCATCGTTCGAAATTTTGGATGTCAAGCGAGCTGAGTTTACTGAATTGAACGACGATTCGATCCATCAATTTGGTGAACAGTTCAAGGACGTGGGCGACGTTCGGGATGCGATCAAGGCGGAATTGGTTCGCCAACTGGAGTATTCTCAGAATCGTCGGATTCGCGAACAAATCAGTGCTTTGCTGACCGAATCAGCCAATTGGCAATTACCACCAGAATTGTTGCAACGCCAAAGCCGTCGCGAGATGGAACGGGCGATTTTGGAATTACGTCGAAACGGATTTAACGAAAACTACATCGGCGCGTTTGAGAATGATTTGCGACAAAACAGTATGGAGCGCACGAAAGTCGCTTTGAAAGAGCACTTCATTTTGGAACGGATCGCTGAAGAAGAGAAAATTGAAGATGAAGCTGGCGATTATGATGCAGAGATCGCGTTGATTGCAGCGTCGATGCAAGATTCACCTCGTCGAGTTCGTGCTCGTTTGGAACGGGCTGGTCAGATGGACACGTTGCGAAATCAGATTATCGAACGTAAAGTGATTGACCAGATCAAGGAACACGCGAAGTTCAAGAGTACCGCTTTTGAATTGAACAAAGATGACGTGACCGCAGTTCCAGTTGCTTTGGCTGGAGGCGGCGGTGGCGCGATTCCTGAAGCCAAGTCAAACTTTGTAGAACCCGCCAACGCGAGTGGAAGCGGCGATCACGTTGCCCCACGCGCTGGTCGATAGTCCGGTCGATAGTCCGGTCGATAGTCCGGTCGATAGTCCGGTCGATAGTCCGGTCGATAGTTTTGATAAGCAAAACGTTTGGCAGTGAATAATAGTTGAAACGGATCTCTGACCTGTACGGTTGGAGATCCGTTTTTTTGTTGGTAGGCGACTGGGGACGAAAGAGCGGCGTCAAGGACAGGTGACAAGTGGCAGGCGATGTAGGCACGGAGAATGCCGTGTCGAACTTCATTATGGGTGAATGAGATTAGATGAACGATATGGATGCGATCGAAATTCCTGTTTGTAGCGGTCCTGTGCATGGGACGATGACTCCGCCAGGTTCTAAAAGTATTACCAACCGGGCGCTGGTATGCGCGGCGCTAGCTGAAGGCCAGACCACTTTGTTGGATGTATTGGACAGCGAAGACACTCGGGTCATGATTCACGCATGGCAGAAAGTTGGAATCGATATCCAGTGTGAATCGGACTTTTCCCGAGTGGTAGTTCAAGGCTGTTTAGGGGCCCTGCCCAAAGCATCTGTGGCGACACCGCTCGATATTTTTGTCCAGAACAGTGGCACTTCCATTCGTTTTTTGGCAGCAGCACTTGCTGCCTGTGGTGGGAAATTTCGCTTGGATGGGATCCCCAGGATGCGTCAACGTCCCATCGGTGATCTTGGCCAAGCGTTAAGGAAACTTGGGGCGAACGTCACTTGTCGTGATCAATTATTTCCACCCGTGATGATTGATTCCGATGGGTTAACCGGCGGTTTTTCCGAAGTGGCGGGTGATCTGTCAAGTCAATTTCTCAGCGGCCTCTTGATGGCCGCTCCACTTGCAGCAGAACCGGTTACGCTGGGTGTTTCAGGAGAATTGGTATCTCGACCTTATGTGGACATGACTTGCCAGGTCATGAAGTCGTTCGGAGTAGACGTTCTGCAGACGCCCGGCGAATTTCAAATTCGTCCGCAAAAGTATCAAGGGCGGACTTACAAAGTTGAACCCGATGCGTCGGCCGCCAGTTATTTTTGGGCAATTGCGGCGATCACGGGTGGCGATGTAACGGTCGCTGGTTTGGATACCAGTAGTTTGCAGGGCGATGTTGGATTTGTCGAATGCCTGAAAGCGATGGGTTGTCAGGTCGAATATAAAGATAGAGCGACTCGAGTGGTCGGTGGACGACTTCATGGTATTGACGTGAATATGAATTCAATTAGCGACACTGTGCAGACTTTAGCGGCGGTCGCTCTATTTGCAGATGGAACGACAACGATTCACGGTGTGGCCCACAATCGGCACAAGGAAACTGACCGCATTGAAGATCTGGCAACTGAACTGCGTCGAATGGGAGCGACCGTAGAAACATTCGCCGACGGGCTTTCGATTACCCCAAGCCAATTGAAGCCAACGCAGGTGCAGACTTACAACGATCACCGTATGGCCATGAGTTTGTCATTGGTGGGCCTTCGACAGTCAGGGATTGTGATTCAGAATCCCAGTTGCACTCAAAAGACTTATCCCAAATATTTCGAAGATTTATTTGCGTTTATTTCGGCAGCCAACGGGTAAGTTTTCCTGCTCAGCCAGGGCGATAAGTGCCCATTCGGGAAAATGGCTAGATCTTGTGTTTTCAGGGTTAGCCAACCAGTCCCTTGAAGCCCTGCTGGAAAAACGAGGGCTAACTGGCCGCGTTTAGGACGTCGTCGACGTCTAGGAAAATGCCGAACTGTTGTAGCTGAAAGACGCAGGGCAGATCTTTTTCAGCTCGTTCGCTTGCGAATATTTTCAAAAATTCTCTCCAAACGGGCACTGGAGCGAATCCAATCATTTGTACATGATTCAAGTGTTCACTGCCATCGACAAGGTTGCCTTCGATTCGCCAGACAACTTTTGAATTAGAATCGTGGGGACTGTCTGGGGCGGCAAATCGCCAATCGGCAGTGGGTAGGATTTTGCCACGCTTTGCATCGCGACCGATCCAAAGTGTGTGTTGATTTTTTGCGTCGGCGATTTGGTTGCCGCAAACAACAAACGATCCATCACCTTCACAATAAATGTTGCCGGCGGATTGCATACGGTTTACCGCCTGGTCAAAAGTGATCGGTAAAGGAGAAAGCCCGTCCGCGTTGATTTTCAACGGTTGAATTGGTGAAGGGTTCAAGTCGGCAATCGCATCAATTTCCAAAGCCGGATGCCGAGCGGCTTTCTCTAAAATCGTTGGTTCTACCGAGTGAAGCAGCACTTGAATTCCGACCCACATGAAAAAAATTTCCTCTTTGGAACGCCGTCTAGGTTGAACTGTTAATCCTTGCACCACTTGAGTACACTAAACACCCTTAGGGGACCTGTCCACCCTAAGGAAACCTGTTGCAAAATGGTGCTGGAGAATTATCGTAAGATGAATCGCACGATTGGTTTTCCAAATTGTAGCGACAAATGGCAAAGCCGTGTTAACCGTTTTCGGCCGACGTGAAGTCACAGGTGTCAGGCAAAGTTTTTTATCCAATAGTGCGAAAGGTGAAGGGTCATGGGTTCTGCAGCAGCACCTTTCGTTGCGTTTGCTTTCGCATTGATAGTCTTGATTTGGGTCATGTTGCGGGTCATTCAGCGTTCGATGAATCGCCGTCGCGATGGGACGCCCCAGCAACAAGTCGATAAAGTTAAAGTCGAGATGGATCGCAAAGATAGCCGTGGCGATCGCCGATTGAAGGATGCCCCGCCTGATGTGCTACGCTGGCAAGTTGAGATGCATGAAACGGCTCGAGATTTAATGGCGGAACTTAATACCAAGATCGCCATCGTCAATTCTGCCTGTCGACTGGCCGAGGTCAAGCTTCGCGAATTGAAATCAGAAATTCAGAGACTGGAACAGCTTCAGGTTAGCCTTGCACCGGCAGTTCATTCGACCGGGAAACTCGATAGCGATTTAGCTTCGACTTCGCATACCGATTCGGCAACTGTGCCTACGGTAGAAGCATCAGAGTAACAGATCGCGGAAGCTTTTAATCGGACCGTAGGAGACCTCCGTTTGGGTTGAACCCGTTGGCTGCGAAACGACGCGGTCGGGTGAGTTCGAATCCAGAAAAAGACTGTCTATTCCTATCGCTGTTGGCGTCGCGAAGTCTTCCCACCAACTGTCGCCGATCATCAAGACTTGTTCGGCAGTGCATGCGGTTTGTCGCAGGATTGAATCGTAGAAAGCCGGGTCCGGTTTACGGCATTGTAAATCTGAACTAATGAAGCAGCCATCGATCTGAGCCAATTCAGGCAAGCCATCGACGATGGTCAGCAACCGCTGGTCAAAGTTCGAAGCGATATGGACCTTCAAGTCGTTACGTTTTGCAACATCGATAAAACGTTGAGCCAAAGGATCGACGGCCCAAATTCCTGGTTCCTTGAATAAGTGCCACAGGGTCTGAAACGCGTTCTGCAGTTGTTCGGAATTGGGTTGGGGCCTGTTACGGGGTGAATGTGTCGGTGGCATCAAAGGTTCGGTGTTTACGGTTGAGGCCTGCTGGCCAAACACTTCGAACACCAGCGATCGCCATTGGGATTCTTCGGTTGCGGCATCAATCTTGGAGGCAAAGAATAATCCAAATTCGACCCGTCGTTCTTGATTTCTAAGCCATTGTCGGGTCGCAACAAGATCATCCGCCCAGACCGATTGCCAATGTTTCCAGGTTTCGGCCAAATTGACCTTCCAGGGCGAGAAGTGTCTTGTGAACGCTGGACCAAACGCGGCAGTGAGCTCTGCTTGGGAGATCGCGATTCGATTTTGCGAGGCAACCTGGAAATAGATGTCCGGGATGCTTCTTATGGGATGCAGAACCGTTCCGAAAGCATCCAGCAGGATAACCTTTTTGCCGGCCAAACGTTTGTCCAGCAGATCGCCCATGATATTGGTTTTGATTCGCAAAAAAGGATGTGTTCGCTTCGCTAAATACTGCCGATCGTTCAAGCCGCTGGCAAGGCTGAGCGAACGGTAACGTTCGCATCACCTGGTATGCGTTAATCGACCTGCACCAAGGACACTGCACCAAGGACACTGCACCAAGGACACTGCACCAAGGACTTGTGCTTGCGGATGTCTGGCGTTGGCGTCATTGGTGAATTCCGGTACGCCGACCGAGTCTTGATTTCAGATGAAGTACATTTGATTATTATCGTCGCCCAGCAGAATGACCAAGTCCTGTAACGAGGTGCTATTGAGTGTTTTTCGGTAAGCTTGATCGGCGTCAGTCCAGATTTTGGAAAGTAACCGATGCTCGGCACTGTCATGCGACTTACTTAGGGATGATTCGCTGCCACCCTCAACCGCTTCAATGATCTGCAACAATGAAATTTGACATGGAGAACGCCCTAGCTGATAGCCACCTGATGCGCCCCGAGTGCTGGTGACAATGCCAGCCCCTTTAAGTTGAAGCAGAATCTGCACCAAAAACCGCGACGGAATGTTGTGCCGCTCGGATATCAACCGGATCTGGACGGGCACGCCATCGGGATGCCGTCGAGCCAATTCGATTGAGGCTAACGATGCGTACTGGGATCTGGCAGATAGGTTCACAATTTTGGTTCTGCTATTCGTTTGGCGAAAGATTTTTGATCGAGTCGTAAGATTGACGTGTTTTTGGGTTCGCAAAGTGGCTTACTGTTTTGCGACGTTGCCTTGAATTGTGCGTCACGGGTATCAAGCATTGACCTGTGGAAGTTCTATCCAACAGCAGATGCGAACAAGACGCAAGTGTACGCAGCGACTGCACTTACGTACAATCTAATAAATTCGTCTAATTATTTCAGCTGGATTCAAACGATTGCTAACTATTTTCGTTGATGCGGCTATGCCGTCGCCAATCAACCTCCAACTGTTCCACGACATCGCTTGCCAACCTAAATGACTTATTTTACCCCGCCGGTTGGTAAACGGTCGGAATGGAAACGCTCAGTCTCACCGGTCAAACCCCCAGGGAAATCTGACTGTGACCCTTTGCCGAAGCACTGTCCCAAGTAGAAATGTTTACATTTGCTGTGTTTGCGGTGAACATTATGTCACCGGTCGCTCCGGTTGGGCGGTAAATTTCGCGAATCTTTCCCGTATTAACCAAAAGCGTTAAAGGAAATTACCAGCGGCTTTGCTGGTATCAGCGGCAATGCGAATTCGATTGAACAGGAGTGCAGATCGACCACATATTTTCCTGGAAATAGGGTGGAAATGCCAGTTAACTGCTTTCATTCAAGCAAGATAGCTATCGAAATTCGTTCTAGAATATTGGTCGCGTTTGGGCGTGCGGTGTTTTGTGGCTTAGCCAATGGTTGGGCGAGCGTGGTTGGTCGGCTATGTTTGAATCATTAAGGAATGGTTAGGGCAGCTCGGTTTGAGTAAAATTTGGAAATCAGTGGGTAAGTGGGCCATGACTCTGGGAAATGCGCCTGCCTTATTTCCAAGAATAATGTACGATCTAGCCGTCCTGTAGTGTCTGACGCAGAATCGAGGCAATGGATTGTGATGAGGTTAGCATGTCGCAGTTAAAACAAATCGTTACGGAGAATTCGATCTCGACAACTCAGTCTTTAGGTCGTCAGTTAGATATCTATCAATCGTTGATGCGGAAGAGTCGAACGATCAAGCAGCCCAATTTCAGTTCGTTTGAATCTCGCGATTTGCGTCTACTTTTTGAAATGTATGACGACATTTTTTTTGATGGGCAATTGGATCAGACCTTATCCACGATGCAATCGGACCTTTCGTTTCGACTTTCTCGTCGGATGACCAGTGCGGGTGGAAAGACCACTCGATGGCATTATCCCAAAGCATTGCACCGGCCGCCAAAGTTTGAAATCGCTTTGTCTGCAACCTTGCTGTTTGAATCGTTTAAAGACAGTCGTCCGGTGATGGTGACTGGTTTACCTTGCCACAATCGTTTGGAAGCCATGCAACGGGTGATGGAGCATGAGATCATTCACCTGACCGAAATGTTGGTTTGGTATCATTCTAGTTGTTCGGCAAATCGCTTTCTGCGGATTGCCAATAATCTATTCAAGCATAAGCAAGCCAGTCACGAATTACTAACGCCCGCTGACAAGGCGTTGTCAGACCTTGGGATTCAAGTGGGCGACACGGTTCGCTTTCAGATCGACGGCAAGGTGATGCAAGGCCTTGTCAATCGCATCACTCGACGGGCGACCGTATTGGTCGAAAATAGCGAGGGGCGATCGTACACTGATGGAGTGCGATATCAAAAATACTATGTGCCCTTGGAGCAGCTGTCGCCCGCGAAGGTCAGCTAGATCTGGCGTATCTGGATTGGATGTATTGATTTGGTGCAGGTTCATTTTGCAGACGGTTCCTGACCTGAACGCATTGCCGTGAAGAACCGAAGGTTATGTTTCCAGACAAAGCGAGCGTTTGAATCAGACGCAGTGCTAGAAGCGTCCGCAGAGAGCTTTTATCCATTGCTGCTGGGATTGGTGTGCGCCGGATTATCCTTTAGCGATAGTGTATTGCCTGGCGGTTTCCTCTTGGTTGGGCATAGGTCACGGGCGGAGCGTTCGGGACTGGCTTTTTGCTTTTTCTACAGTTTCGTTTGGACGCCGGGGGCGACATCGGTTAGGATTTTGATAGTGGTAAATCCCCTTTGACCTTAGCGGAAGATTTTATGAGTACCCAAGTCGATCAAACCAAAGAGACGATCAACAATCAGGCCAAGAGAGTGCTGGCCGCTCCTACTTCGCGGCGGCGCTTTTTACAAGCCACGGCGGCAGGCGCTGCCGGGCTGTTTAGTGGAGGCTTCTTTACCCAGAGCGTTCGCGGCAGCCGAATGGCGAATGATAAATTGAATCTTGCGATTATTGGCGTTGCTAACCGAGCGGCCGATAACATTGAGGGCGTGAAGCACGAAAATATCGCAATGTTGTGCGATGTTGATCAAAACTTTTTGTCCGAAGCGTCGAAAAAGTTCCCCGCTGCAAAGACGTTTACCGACTATCGAAAACTTTTGGATTCGGCCAAAAATTTTGATGCGGTTGTGGTAAGCACGCCTGACCATCATCACTTTCACGCCAGCTATTGGGCCATGGAACAAGGCAAGCATTGTTACTGCGAGAAACCGTTGACGCATTCGGTTTGGGAAGCCCGAACGCTGAACGAACTGGCCAAGGCAAAGTCTTTGACGACTCAAATGGGGACGCAAATTCATGCGACTCGTAACTATCGTGATGTTGTCGAAATTATTCGTAGCGGAGCGATTGGAGACATCAAGCATGTTCATGTTTGGGTTGGTAAAGGTTGGGGCGGTGGCGAGCGGCCTGAAACAGGGGATCCCGTTCCGGCTCATCTGGCTTGGGATGTTTGGTTGGGTGGTGCACCCGAGCGACAGTTCAAGGAAAACCGATACCATCCAGCGCAATGGCGCCGCTGGTGGGATTTTGGTGGCGGTACCTTAGGTGACATGGCGTGCCATTTGATGGACTTGCCATTTTGGGCTTTGGGATTGAAAGACCCCAGCAGCATCGTGGCCACCGGACCTGAAGCTCATCGGGAAACTTGTCCCCTGGGATTGCAGGTTGACTATCGCTTTGCTGCATCGGATATGCATGGCGACTTGGGTTTGACTTGGTATGACGGAGCGAAGATTCCGAAAGAATTGGAGGGAATTGCCTGCGGTGGAATGGGCGTGATGTTTGTGGGAGAAAAGGGTCAGCTGCTGGCAGATTACGGACAGTGGAAACTGTTCCCCGAGGAAGACTTTAAGGATTACATTCCACCTGCCCATTCGATCGAAGATTCCATTGGGCACCATCGAGAATGGACCGAAGCGTGTAAGTCTGGAGCGAACACGACTTGCAATTTTGGTTATTCCGGGCCTTTGACCGAATCGGTTTTGTTGGGCAATGTCGCGTACCGAGTTGGCAAGGCAATCCAATGGGACGCAAAGGCAATGACCACAGGTGACACGGTGGCAGATGCTTTGTTGAAACGTGAATACCGTGACGGATGGAAAATCGGATAATTTGTCTTGGCTGAACCATCCTCAGACGATTCTTATTTTCGTCGAGGGTGGTTCGGTGTTTCTTATGTTAAGTGTGTTGGCATGGATGTCGGCTAAGCTCTAACCAGATTCCAAATTTTCGGTTCTGGTGGTTTGAATAAGGATTGGCCAATTCCATGCATGGACGAGTGTATTTACAGATTGCTCTGGCTGCGTTTGCATTAAGTGTGACTGGCTCTTGTGATTTAGCGAGCGGACAATTTGTACCTCGTTCTGGCGGTGGTTTGGACAATTCGAATGCCGAACGAATCGGCAAACCGAATTTGTTGCAGGAGGAAAATGCGGCCCAGCAATGGCGAGTTGAGTTGGAAGTGGTATATAACCCTCGGGTACCGCCCCGCGACGGCGGGAGGTGGGCCCAGTTCTTGACCGAAGCCGGCTTCGACCGAGTGGTCCTGCGAAGTGAAAAAGCGACGGACCAAGTCGATGTGCAAACCAAAAAAATCTTGGGGAAAGTGACTTTGGTGGTGACGGGCATGTTGGTGGGAGATCAGGTCGTATTGCCAAAGCAACGATTCAGTTTAAGGGATGCCGATGCGGTTGGCGGTTGGGTTCGTGGATTAAAGTCTGAGGGACCGCGCGCGTTGGAAGAGAAAGTCGCGTTTGGTTTGCTGGCCGATGAACTGGTGGCTCTAAGTGAGAAGTTGGCCGCTGCCATTCGCAATTCTACGACGGATCTTAAGCTGAATCCATTTCTTGGTCTGATTCAAAAAGACGGCCAAGTGATTGTCATGCCGACAGCCAGTTCTGCACTGGTGATGGATCAGGAGTCACCGATTGCGATGCAGCTTCAGGGGTTGTCCGTAGGGACCGGGTTAGCTGCGTATTTGCGTCCTATGGGGTTGGTGATGGTGCCAAGTCGGACGTCCAGTGGATCAATTGTGCTGCAGATTAGACCAGCAAAAGAACCTGAGGAATATTGGCCAGTGGGTTGGCCCACCGATGGTTCGTTGGTTGATCGGGCACCCAGGTTGTTGGAGAAATTCGAGGCCAACTTTCAAGGGCAAACTGTGGCTGAAGCCTTGCAGTTGGTTGAAATCAAGTCAGGCGTTCGTATCTTGCTGGATCATAATACTTTGTTGCGCCGCAGGATTGATTTTAATAAACGAAAAGCGACCTTGCGAAGGCCGTCGATTAGTTTCCGCAGTGCCGTTGGTGAATTAGTGTCGGCGCAACAACCAAGTGGTGTTGTGGAATTGCGAATGGACGAAGCGGGCACGCCATTTCTTTGGATCAATGGCGGCGTTGAGTAAGCATAAGGTTTCGGAATCGATGAAGGTTGGTCGAATTCGCTTGGGTCAGTTCGGACGACTACCATTGAACGACAGTTCGGTTCTTCTCCAACAGGAACTGATTCGCCTTGGAGAAAGGTTGGCTGCCAAAGAAACCTCGGTAAGCGCTAAGAGGTGATGGGTGGACCGAAGTTAGGATGCAATGTCGTTTGCCATCAATGCATTGCTGTTTCGCGATGGCATCCTTGCCCCACAAAATGAAGACGCAGGGGCTGGCTTTTTCGCTTACGATTTGGAGCAAGCGATCGGTCAATGGCAGCCAGCCTTTTCTTCGGTGCGACCCGGCTGTCGCTTTTCTCACGGTTAGCGACGTGTTCAATAGCAGAACACCTTGCTTGGCCCAGTCGGTCAAATCACTTTGGGAACGCTTGATACCAAGGTCCGCCTGAAGTTCTTTGAAGATGTTTCTAAGTGAGGGCGGAAGTGCCATTTGGTTGGGAACTGAAAATGAAAGCCCATCTGCTTGTCCCGTACCGTGGTAAGGATCTTGTCCTAAAATGACAACTTTGACTTCGTGTACGGCTGTCAATTTTAGGGCTCGAAACACGTTCGAAGCGATTGGGTAAATCGCATACTGTTGACTCTCGGTTCTAAGGAAAGCCAAAAGTCCTTCAGCGATTTTGGTTTCCCGAAACGCCGACAGTGCCTGTTGCCAGATGGGATCGATTGTCGAAACTGAAAAAACTTCATCAACTGGATAGCCAGTCGATTCAGGTTCATCCGTTGATTTCATTGTCGGTGTCCTGTCGCTTTATGTTTTAGAGAACGCGAACCGATACCCTGGCTCGTTTGGTGTGTGATTCGGCGCATCGCTATGCAATGTTTGACCTTCGTTCGTCCGCCGGTTGCGTTGCCCAGTAAGTTGCGTTGCCCAGTAAGTTGTGTTGCCAGTAAAAAGGAGTCATTGAATTAGCCAAGTCGCTTTGTTCGGCATTCGGGTGCAGATTGTCAGTAGCTTGGTAAACGCCCGGGGGGAGGGACAGCGGTCTGTTGACACCAAGCCCGCATCGCAAGCAAGGGAAATGGCGCGCCAAATGGGTGCGATACTCGTTTGCGTTTCGTGCTTGTATGGGGTCACTGGTTCGCGAGACACGAATCATGGAACAGGCGGCAAGCTTGTTTCCATTGAGTTAATACGCTGAAGTGATACCAATACGCTGAGGTGATACGAATACGCGGAAGTCGCCTGGTGGGTAGATTAGGTAGTTGACGCGGTGACGCGGCTGGGGCGCCAGTCGACCAGTTGCAGTTCCACTCGTTTGAAACCTCGAAATTCATTGATCACTGGTTTGTAAGCGATATCGACCAATCCGTCTAAAGCGACCAGGGGCTCGACCCAATCAGCCTTCCCAAAAGCGACCGCCCGCATGGTTGAATCGAATTGTTTAACTTGAACTGAAAAATGACGATCACCACCGCCCATCGTCTTGGGGTCTATTAATTCAACCTCGCAACTGCAGATTGTAGGCACAGGATTGCCTTGTCCAAACGGCGCCATTTTGTCGATTTGGAACATCGTTTCCAGCGTCAGTTGGTGAAGCGAGGCTTCGGCATCAATCGCCAGCGGTCGCAAACGATCTTCGGGGTTCATGTGCTGTTGCGCGTAATCCCAAAACGCTTGCCTGAAGGCGTCGACATTCTCTGGCAAAATTTGCAAACCAGCCGCTGCCTTGTGCCCACCAAAGCCTTCCAAGTGTTCGCTGCACGCCTTTAGTGCCTGGTACAAATCCAGTCCGCCAGCGGTACGGCAGGATCCGGTTCCCGGTCGACTGCCTGCTGGATCCAATGCAATTAAAACGGTGGGGAGGCCAAATTTTTCGGCCAACCGACCTGACGCGATTCCGATCACACCCACGTGCCATTGGTGATCTGCAAGTACGATGGCAGAATCGTTTTCCACGTCGTAATCATCTTTCAGAGTCTTGGTGGCGCTGCTGAAAATTTTCCGATCCAAGCTATCGCGGCTGACATTCAACTGGTGAATGTATTCGGCCAACGCTTCGGCCCGAGAGTGTTCCTGAGTCGTCAATAATTCGACCGCCAATTGGGCTTGGCCCAGTCTGCCGGCGGCATTTAACCTAGGTGCAAGGGTGAAGCCAATATCGTCGGACTTCAGTGCCGCCTTTTCATCCAATTTGGTAATCTGCATCAACTGTTGAATGCCCAGTCCCGGATGACTTTTCAAGCTGGCCAAGCCGTAACGTACGAGGATTCGGTTTTCACCAACCAGTGGAACGACATCGGCTACCGTTCCAATTGCCGCCCATCCCAGGGCCATTAACAGAAATTGTCGCATCTGCGGGGCGACTCGTTTTTCGTCTGGTTTGTCTGGATCAAAATTCGACAATTGGCACAACGCCCAGGCAACTTTGAATGCAACACCTGCACCGCACAAGTTTTGCAGCATTGGATGGCAACCTGGCAATCCCGGGTGAACAATAGCCGCAGCTTCGGGCAGGCTATCCGACATCGTGTGATGGTCTGTGATGATCAGCGTAAGTCCAAGCGATTTTGCATGTGCCGCGGATGCGATACTGGCCACACCACAGTCGACCGTGATCACCAAATCTGCCCCGCGACGATGGATGATGTCCAGGGCTTCGTTGCTTAGGCCGTATCCATCTTCCAGTCGATTGGGAACGTGATACTTTACCTGTCCGCCTAGCTTTTGGATGCATCTATAGAGAATGGCCGTCGACGTCATTCCATCGGCATCGTAATCTCCATAGATCCAGATTCGCTGTTTGGTATTGATCGCATCGAGTATCACTTTGGCGGCTTCACAGGCGCCTGGCAACTGAGAAGGATCTTGCAGATCCGAGATTCGAACATCCAAGAATTGTTTGACTTCTTGGTATTGATGGATGCCCCGGGCAGCCATCAGTTGTGCCAAGATCGGGGACAAATGATGATTTGCCTGTAGCGCATCGATCACTGCTGGGTCGTGGGAAGTAAAGTGCCATTTTCGTTCAGCCACAGCCTGCGACTCCGTTACTTTGTTTGGGTCCGTTGTCCAAAATTCTAACGCCTATAGTAACGTTTTTTAGCAAGATTTAATACCATCGTTAGCGGCAATGCCAAACGCTTTTTATGGCCAACGATCGAGGTCATTTGTACTAAAAACCAAAGGTATACGCATTGAGTGAATTAGGGGCTTTTCTGGTTTGGGGACTGGAGGCTAGTTCAGTGGGTCGTCGCCCCCTTTGCTGCAGGGGTGGCAGCGAAGAATTCGCAGGGTAGCCTTGAAACCGCCAACGATCAGGCCATATTTCTGAATCGCTTGCCGAGCGTACTGGCTGCACGTGGGGCGATACCGACAGCGGGCTGGAAACATGGGGCTGATCGCCGCTTGATAGAAACGAATGCAGAAATCCGCAGCCAGACTTGGCCATTGCAGTGGTTGGAAGAGGCTTGGCATTTGCAGCCGGTCACTTGGCCGTTGTTGACTTGGGGACGCCCGATCCGCAGTCAACTTTGTGGCAGCAAGATCATTTGGAAGTCTGGCTAAGTCGTCCTTGTCGAGGGGCTCATTCGGGGCTGGATTATTTTTGGCGTCAAGAACCACTTTGGTGCTTTCCGGATTTCGTGCGACGTTGATGGGCAAACTTTCGATCGCCGTTTTGGTTGACTCGAGGTTTCTCCAACCGTTGAGTCAAGCGGATCAAGCTGGCTTCAATCGCCGCCAGGTCGGGCTTGGCACCAAGTTTAGGGCGAACCACCAAGTCCCATTTGGCGGGCAAGCGAGTTCTGTTTAGGCGAAAAGCTTCCCGGATCAATCGCTTCCATCGATTGCGAACCACGGCGCATCCCACCTTTCGAGATACACTTAACCCCAATCGCGAATCGCCGTCAATTCTACGTAGGGCATTAATCACTAAAACGCCGTCCGCCGCATAAATCTTGGTCGCGTACGCTGCTTGGAATTCACGTTGGAAGCGAATGCGAAGTTCCTTGCCAAAGCTGAATTGTGGCGCAGGTCGCGATCTAAAAGGATTCGTCATGCGGGCTAATTGACCTTACACTTATCAATCGCAACCACCAAATTCATGGCATAGTTACGCTGTGGGGATCACGCTTAAATATTGAATCGATGCACAATGCGACTCTGAACCGATGGAAGCTATTTGACCAGACGAGCGTTATTTGACCAGACGAGCGCTGTGCAGCATACTTTCTTCTGGGTCGGTGGTTGCGAACTGGAAACCACCGCTGGTGCCTGCTCCGCCAAATTCACCTTTTTTGTTGATTGCAATGAAGTTGATTGCCAGCTTATCCATCGGCAGTGGATCTTTGCGAGCGATTTCGCGAATGACCTTCTCACAGGCATCGACTGGACTAAGTCCCGACCCCATCAACTGGGTGATCCAAAACGTGGCGCACCAGCGCATCACGTTCTCGCCAGTTCCGGTAGAACCGACTGCCCCGATTTCATTGTCGACGTAAAGTCCAGAACCGATAATAGGTGAATCCCCAACCCTGCCAGGCACTTTGTAGCCCCAGCCGCTGGTGGAGCAACCGCCAAATAGATCTCCGTTTTCGTCAATGCCCACCAAAGCAATTGTGTCGTGGTGTTGATTGTGCGAACGACCGTCGTCATGAATCGAGTTAAGCGAGCCAACGTTCTGGCGTTTTTGGAACGAGATCGACTGCGAATCATCGTCGGGCATGGCCTTCGGGTCTTGATGAGGGGCAGGAGCGGGTGCATTTTCTCTCTGCCACTTTTGCCACTTCGCTTTTTCATTTTCGGTCAATAGATCGTACTTGGCGAAACCCTGCTGCAACGCGAACGACCGAGCGTTTTCGCCAACCAACATCACATGTTTGGTGTTTGTCATGATCTTGCGTGCCACCGATATCGGATGCAAAATGTCTCGCAGTCCCGCGACGCATCCCGCGGCATGATCCGGGCCACTCATGATGCACGCATCTAATTCCACTTGGCCGATTGCGTTGGGTGTTCCTCCCGCCCCCACGGTTGAATTGGATTCGTCCATTTCGGCGACCCAAATTCCTCGTTCAATCGCGTCCAGCATGCTGTGGCCGGACTGGGCGACGGCGAGGGCTTTCTCTGCAACAGTCTGGCCAAAACCCCAAGTCGCGACAAACCGTGGATACATCATTTTGGGTACTCAATTCATATGATTAAATAGTAAGTGCCAAAGCATGCCTTGCGTACAACGCTGAGCTACCAGCGAAGGTCCTTCCGCGGGTTGAAATCGGGCCAAAGCTGCTTCAGTTGCTGAATAATCTTCTTGGTATCTTCACCCGATGGATCCGAACCTACAGTGTCTGGGACCGTGATATTTATTTCGATCACCAAGTCGCCTTTGTCCGTGGTGGTTTCGACGCCTAGGCCTCGCAATCGCAATTTCTTGCCACTAGATGAACCCGGTGGAACCGTTACCGTCACCGTACCGTTAGGAGTGGGCACATCGATTTTGGCCCCAGCAATGGCTTCGTCGATTGAGATGGGTAAGGAGATCAGCAGGTTATTGGCTTGTCGTTTGAACCAGGGGTGGTCAGCGACTTTGACTTCAAGCATTAAATCGCCGGCCTGACCGCCGTAAGGTGAGGCTTCACCCTGCCCTCGCAGGCGAATCTTTTTTCCGCTTTCGATGCCCGCCGGTATTTTGACCTTGATTGTTTGTGATGAACCGCTGCGGCTAAGTGAAACCGAAGTTTCCCCGCCCTTGATTGCCACAGAAAAAGGAATCGTCACCGAAGACTGAGTGTCGTCGCCCTTGGTCGATGGTTGAGGGCCACGTCCGCCTGCGGTTCGCCCACCTGATCGGCCGGCCGGACCGCGTCCCCCTTGGGCACCGCCGCCCCCGAATTGGCGAAAAATATCTTCAAAGCTAAATCCAGCGCCGCCTCCGCCGGCAGGTCCACCGCCAGGTCCACCGCCACCGCCAGGCCCACCACCGCCACCAAACATGTTGTTGAAGTCAAACCCGGCCCCACCGCCGCCAGCGAATGGGTTTCCTCTGCCGCCGCCGGCCATTCGTTCATAATCAGGCCCAAGTTGGTCATACATGCGACGTTTTTCCGGATCTTTCAAAACGTCGTATGCCTGTTGAACTTTTTGAAAAGCTTCCTTGGCTTTGGCTTTGTCTTTTTCTTCGACCAAGTCAGGGTGATGTTTCTGCGCGGCTTTCCGATAAGCCTTTTTAATTTCGGCTTGATCCGCGATCTTTTTCACACCCAAAATCGTGTAGTAATCTTCCATTTGACTCTTCATAAAACAGTTGCCCTCAACCTTCCCAAGGCGACTAACTCGATCTTGTTGAATCGAATCGACCCGGAACCAAGAAATACAAACTTTCACGCAGGTCGCAAATTTCCGCAGCACTCTTGCCGTTGGACAATTTTTCTTCTCAGCCGCCCGAACTATGTCCACGAAGCCTGCGTTCGCGAAGCGGATCCCAGTTTCTAGCCGTTGACCCGTTGGGTCCAATTGGATTTTCCCAGCTTCGAACGCACTTCAAATCGCACCGCGAAGCAATCGCACCGCGAAGCAATCGAACCGCGAAGCAATCGAACCGCGATTCTGAAATCAAGTCATGCCATCGCAGCAACGGAAGCTACTGCAAAAAAGGTTCCAAATCCTCAATGTTAGAGTCGTCTGGCCAATCGCTTGACCACGCCAATCGCTCGAACATAAAGCGGCTTGGGCCGTTTCCGACAACGGGCCTAAGCGGCCCGGCCAAACGCCGGTCTTCGCCAACCGCCCCTGTTTGCCAACCGCCCCTGTTTGCCAAGAAAGTGGAGCTTTGGTTAACCCCACCGCCGGTCAAACCCTGTATTTTAGCAAGTTGCCGACACTTTGTCCGAAGGTTGGGTGTAATTTCGGGCAGAAATCAGTGGGTCGCACTTCGTTGTAAGCCAAAAAATGGTTAAGCTTTATTTCGTTAAAACGTCTGAAACAACCCTTCCATTTCAGTTGACCGACTCAACTGGCTTATCGCAACTGGCTGGCTTAGGCAGGTGCATGAAATCCAACAGAATCGGGCTGATCTGGGCCGGATTTGTAACTTGTTGGGTCAATCGAACAGCCGAGTTGCTTAAGCCATTTCGTAGGTCGCCGGGCGGTTGTGCCGACCATGCTGCGGCTTGCGTCCAAGCGATTCGTTCAAGCAGCAACCTGGTTCGGGAGTGGAATCGCCCCATTCTTGGCTTAACGGGTCTTGGCTTGATCCACCGGGAATTCCTGGGCGTTGAATCGACATAATGCCGGATGTAAATTTTGGACTCGTTTCGTTCTTGGAATTAATAGCAGACAATAAAGTTCGGCAGTCCCACATGATTCAATGGTGCAAAATTCATGGGTGTCACCGCATTTTCGGATTCGTGGATCTTGAAAGTGTGGCACGATTAGCAAGTATTCCATTCCCCTTATTGCAGTGTTGTTGAGCGTTCGTTGAGCTCAATAGCTGCAGAGTTGCCTTGATGCCAGAGAAATCTAAAAGTAGTGTCCGTCAGGCCGGTTCCTCTCGAACTCGATTGGTGGCGGTCATTGATATTGGTGCAACCAGTGTGCGGATGGCCATTGGCGAGATTTCGCGAAATGGTGACGTTCGCGTGCTCGAGACCTTGGCTCAACCGGTCTGTTTAGGCATGGATTCTTTCGTGACCGGGCGGATTGATCGCAAAACGATCAATGATTGCATTGCGGCGCTGAAAGTTTACCGTAGCAAATTGGCGGAATACAAAATTGTTCGGCCAGACCAAATTCGAGTGGTCGCGACCAGCGCGGTTCGAGAAGCCAAGAATCGCATGGAATTCGTGGACCGAGTCTTCACGCTGACTAACTTCGAGATTGAACCGTTTGACGAAGCGGAAGTTCATCGTGTGACTTTCTTGGGGGTTTTGGGGATTCTGGAGAAACATCCCGAAATTGCCGAAGGCTCGACTTGCGTGATTGAGATCGGGGGCGGAAGTACCGAATGTCTGGTGTTGCGCGACCAAGATGTGGTCTTTGCCAGGACTTTTCGCTTGGGCGCATTGCGATTGCGACGCACCTTGGACGCTTATCGAACTCCGTCTGGGCAGGTTCGTGAGATCATGGAATCGCAGGTCGATCAATTGGTTAGCGTTTTGCGAAAAGAAATTGGCGATGCGCCCATTGATCGTTTCCTGGTGATGGGCGGTGATGTTCGACTGGCAATCAACGTTCTGACCGAAGGCGGAATGAAGCGCGACGTCGCGACTTTGAATCTGACAGTACTGGAGTCGTTTGTTGACGAAATCTGGTCCCGCTCGCCCGACGAATTGGTCAGTCGTTACCGCTTAAGCATTGCCGATGCTGAATCGTTAGGGCCGGCCCTTTTGGCTTACGCGAATATTGCTCGTGAATTCAAGCAGGCGAACTTATTGGTTGCCAATACGAACCTGCGAGACGGGTTGATGAAAGAAATGGCCCTCAATGGCGATTGGGGTGCAGCGATCGGCGATCAAATTATCCGCTCGGCATTGGCGATCGCCCAAAAGTACGAAGTTGATATGGCTCATGCCAAGCACGTCGCTAAGTTGGCGGAGAAATTGTTTGAGATGTTGGCAGCTGAGCATCACTTGAGCCAGTCGCGTCAGATGGTGTTGAAAGTGGCCGCGTTGTTGCACGAAACTGGGCTATTTGTCAGTCATCGTAGTTATCACAAGCATTCGATGTACATTATCCGCAACAGCGAATTCTTCGGTTTGGGGGCTCGGAACCTGCAGTTTGCTTCCATGGTAGCCCGCTATCACCGCAGGGCTTCGCCCCAGCCGCAACACGATGGCTATTCGAATATGAATCGTAAGGATCGAGTGACGATTGCGAAATTGGCAGGGATATTACGGGTTGCCAAAGCATTGGATGCGTCAAGACAACAAAGAATTCACGACTTTGTGATTGAAAGAGTTGGCTCGAAAATCGTTTTGACCATACCCAACGTTTCTGACATTGCGTTGGAACAGTTGGAATTGCGACTACAGGGTGGATTGTTTGAAGATGTCTTTGGGTTACAGGTAGTGTTGAGAAGTGGTCCGTAATTTGCCAGTGCAAGGGGAGGTTTTTCCCCTTGTTGTTTGTGGTCTTTGATCGGCGCTGGAAGACCGTGGTGTTTTAAGCGGCGAGTGACCTATTGGCAGGTCTGGTGATTGTTAAGCCGGGACATTTTGACGCACAAAAAATTCGTTGCGAATTGTTAAGCTTAGGTAACCCTAATCTACAGCCAGCGAACCCTTGGGCAACGTCCCGGTGGCTTGTTTCAGCCGGCAATTGCTATGTACGGATTTCTTTGGATGTGCAGAATTTAGGTGCAGTGACGTAAATGGCCTGCTTGATGCGGAAAACCGAACCGACGATCCAATTGACCAAATTTTTACAAAGGTTTAGGATTTGAATTGGGATCGATGAAGGGGCTAGATTTTCGCTTTGGTTGGGCAAATGATTTGTTTGCTGCGGGAATTTCTGGCGGTTGGACGAAAAACTTTCGCATTCGCCGTTTTTGGTGACACGATTGTTTTGAAGTGATTGCGATGGGAAAGACGAAGGTACGGCTGAGGTTGAGTAGCGGGTCAGGGTCTAAATTTTGGACTCAGTGCTGGTGCTTTGGGCAAGTCATTTCGCTTCCCCCGCCGTGCTGATTTTCGACCATGGGTTGAATCGTGCGGTTGAATGATGGGTCGGGCAAGTATTTCCGCCCAGCGCAAGTGGCGACGCTAAGGTTTAGAACAAATTATTTGGTTCGTCTGGAAGACACGGATCGGGAGCGAAATGAGCTTTCGAAGGTTTGTTTTCGGGCGACTTCCATTCCGAATTGAACTTAAGATTGGTTAATTAGAAGCCATGGTTCATAATGTACGACGCGGTTGTGATCTTCCGATCTCTGGTCAACCGGAGCAACGGATCGATCAAGGCCCATTGGTTGGATCGGTTGCCATTTTGGGCGACGATTACATTGGTATGAAGCCAACAATGCTGGTGAATGAAGGTGACAAAGTCGCTGCTGGCCAAGCATTGTTTGAGTGCAAAAAGACCAAGGGTGTGATATATACATCGCCGGTGGGTGGTGTAGTTTCTTCGATCAACCGAGGCGAAAAGCGGAAATTCGTGTCTTTGGTGGTTCAACGTGACGGCGAAACGGCCGTCGAATTCCCGACCTACGGCGATTTGACCAAAATTCCTCGACAATTGATTGTTGATAATTTGCTGAAGTCCGGAGCTTGGGTTGGTTTGCGGACTCGACCGTTCAGCAAGGTGGCTGACCCAACGCAACAGCCTCACTCTATTTTTGTGACCGCGATTGATACCCATCCTTTGGCGGCGGATCCTGAATTGGTGATTGCCCAGTATAAGGATTATTTTGTTGCCGGCATGAACGTGTTGGATGTCATGGGTGACCACGCGGTTCACTTGTGTACAGCGCCTAATGTGAATTTGCCAGTCAAGGCCGCGGGGAGCGTTAGGGTTCATGAATTTGCCGGCCCCCATCCTGCGGGCCTACCTGGAACTCATATCCACATGATTGATCCCGTCGGGCCTAACAAGACGGTTTGGTACATCAATTACCAAGACGTGATCGCGATCGGTTGTTTGTTCCAGACGGGCAAGATTTTCGCGGAGCGAGTGATTTCTTTGGCTGGGCCTAGAGTCAAGAATCCGCGATTGGTTCGCACGATCGTGGGGGCAAACTTAGATGATTTGACGACCAAGCAGTTGATCGGTGAACATAACCGAGTAATTTCCGGTTCGGTGTTAGGTGGCAGGACCCGGACTGAAGAATCGAATTATTTGGGTCGTTATCACAACCAAGTTTCAGTCCTGGAGGAAGGCGACGAGCGAGAGTTTTTGGGTTGGCAATTGCCTGGTCCAGACAAATTTTCGCTTTCGCGAGTGTACTTAGGTTCATGGTTGTTTGGCAAGCGTTTTGATTTTACGACCAGTACCGGTGGCAGCAAGCGAGCGATGGTGCCGATTGGCAATTACGAAAAAGTGATGCCTTTGGACATTTTACCGACTCAATTGTTGCGGGCATTGATTACTAACGATTCAGATGCGGCCCAGTCATTGGGTGCGTTGGAATTGGACGAAGATGATTTAGCTTTGTGCACTTACGTCTGTGCGGGTAAGTATGAGTACGGTTCAATTTTGCGTGAAAACCTAACTCGTATCGAGAAAGAGGGTTAGAAATAGTGATAAAGTGGCTAGGTAAATTTATCCGCGGACAGCACGATTGGGTCGATCCGTATTTCAAAAAAGGTGGAAAGCTGGAGCGGTTTTATCCGGTGTGGGAGGCGCACGACACTTTTGCGTTCACGCCAGGCGAAATCACTCAGGGGTCCACTCATGTTCGCGACGCGATTGATCTGAAGCGAATGATGTCGATGGTGGTGCTGGCGTTGTTGCCCTGCTTCTTCATGGCATTGTACAACACTGGTTTTCAGGCAAATCACGTATACCAAATGGGCATGCAAGGCTTGGAAGCCCAAGCGGTTGCAGCAGGAGTTGAATTCGATCGGGAGGCAGCGATAAAAACGCTGGGCTTGGTCAATCCGGCGGAAACGACATTCAGCGCTTATTTGGGAACGTTTTTTACATCACAGGGACCTAACTGGCGTTTGCCAATTCTGGAATTCCTGGGAATTGATGTTACGGATGCGGGAACCTTCAGCGGCAATTTGTTCAGCCCGACGTACTTGTTTAAATCGATGGTGCATGGTGCGTTGTACTTTGTGCCGATTTGGGTCATGGGTCTGGCGGCAGGTGGATTGTGCGAAGCGTTTTTTGCCGTTGTCCGCAAACATGAAATTAACGAAGGCTTTTTGGTCACCAGTTCTCTTTATCCGCTTACTTTGCCTGCCGACATGCCTCTTTGGCAGGTAGCGATCGGCATCATTTTTGGTGTGGTTGTTGGCAAAGAAATATTCGGAGGAACGGGTCGTAATTTTCTGAATCCGGCTTTGACGGCTCGAGCGTTTCTGTATTTCAACAACGCGCCATTCATTTCGGGTGACAAGGTCTGGACTGCGGCAGATGGATATTCTGGTGCAACGGGCCTGGGTGCGTTGTCGGTGGCGGGCACGGGAACCAATGTCGATGCAGCATTGGAAGGTGTGAAAGGCTCGGTAGCCGGAATCACCTGGGATGCGCCGGTGACCTGGATGAATTGCTTCATTGGAAATATACATGGTTCGATGGGTGAAACGTCGACCTTGGCTTGCTTGATCGGTGCCTTTATCTTGATTGCCGCGGGCGTTGGATCTTGGCGAATCATGTTGGGTGTGATGGTTGGCATGGGCCTGTTCAGTGGCCTAATCAGTCAGATGGATTGGGACACTGCAATTTACGCGACTCCGCCATGGTGGCACATGGTTTTGGGTGGATTTGCGTTTGGCACGGTATTTATGGCCACGGATCCGGTTTCGGCCTCGATGACGGAAACGGGTAAATGGATTTATGGGTTCCTGATTGGTTTCATGACGGTTTTGGTTCGCGCGGTGAACCCTAGTTTCCCCGAGGGGATCATGTTGGCGATTTTGTTTGCTAACTGTTGTGCCCCGCTTATTGATTATTTTGTGGTTCAAGCAAACATTAGCCGGAGGCTCGCCCGCAATGTCGCGTGATAGTATCGGAAATACATTCGGAGTTGCTGCTGGGGTGTGCGGAGTCTGCGCACTGTTGGTTTCGGTGGCAGCGGTCGGCTTGAAGAGTACGCAAGATTATTGGGTGAAGATTGATACCCAGAAGAACATCTTGTTTGCCTCGGCGGCGGATACCGAAGAGCGAACGAAGTTCGGGAAAATGTCGGGTGCGGAGATCGACGAATTTTTCAAGGCCAATTTTGAAGATATCATTGTTGACTTGGAGACCGGCCAAGATGTAACCAGTGAATATCCAGTGCCGGCCGAATTTCGACAAATTGAAGTCGCTGAATTGAAGAAGGCCGATGCGTACACGGATATTCCGTCCGCTGAAGATGTTGCCAAGATTAAACGCCGGGAGAATCACTCGCACGTTTACATCAGAAAAGACGCAACGGTCCGCTACATCTTCCCGATTCGAGGGAAGGGTTTGTGGTCGACTTTGAAGGGTTTTATTGCGTTGCAGCCTGATTTGAAAACGGTTGCCTATCTCACTTTTTACGAGCACAAAGAGACACCCGGTCTGGGTGGCGAAGTTGATAATTTGTCTTGGAAGCAGCAGTGGGAAGGTAAAGTTGTTTACAACACCGCCGGAGATGTTGCGATTCAAGTGGTCAAGGGTTCGGCAGGGAACAAATTTCAAATCGATGGACTGTCGGGAGCTACAATTACTAGCCGAGGCGTTCAGAATATGTTGACCTACTGGATGGGACCAGAAGGGTTTGGCCAGTACATCAAGAGTCAAAAGAAGACCACGTCGGCATTGGCATCCAATTAGTTCCGATGTGGCCTAATCAGTGCTCTGGGCGGGGCAACGAATTGGGCCGTGAAGTGTTAGGCAGCGAGTTGTAGATTAGAGACGAAAACAACGTCGGTTCAACGACGATTATCCTTTACTGTTGGAAAGAAACATGGCCGGTAAGAGAAGTTACACCGAGATTCTTTTCGGACCCATATTTGATAACAACCCGATTGCCCTGCAGATTCTTGGGATCTGTAGTGCGTTGGCTGTGACCACCCGAATGGACAAGGCGTTGACGATGTCAATTGCAGTGACCGTGGTGACCGCGTTTTCAAGTGCCGCGATTTCAATGATTCGCAAGATCATCCCCGGAAACATTCGCATTATCGTACAGATGACAGTGATTGCGTCGATGGTGATTTTGGTGGATCAGATTCTAAAAGCATATTTGTATGATATCAGCAAAGAACTGAGTGTTTTTGTGGGTCTGATCATCACAAATTGTATCGTGATGGGGCGAGCCGAAGGGTTTGCGATGTCCAACACCGCTTCGGACAGTTTTGTTGACGGGATCGGCAATGGTTTGGGCTACAGTTTGGTCCTCATGCTGGTGGCGTTCTTCAGGGAGTTATTCGGTTCGTGGTCTTTGTTCGGTATTGGGATCACGACCCCCGAGTTTAAGCAACAATTTTCAAATGGTTTGATGTTGTTGGCGCCAAGTGCATTTTTCCTGATTGGTTTCTTTATCTGGATTCTGCGAACCTTCAAGCCATCACAGATTGAAAAGGCGTAAGCAACAATGGAAATCATCATTTTATTCTTGCAAGCTGCGTTCGTTGAGAACTTGGCGCTGTCATTCTTTCTGGGAATGTGCACCTTTATTGCGATCAGCAAGGACGTCAAAACCGCAATCGGTCTTGGGGTTGCTGTGATTGCAGTTCAATTGATTACGGTTCCTGCTAATAACCTGATCTATTCTTACCTTCTAAAGCCCGGTGCCATTTACGAAGGTGTCGACCTTAGCTTTTTGTCGCTGATCTCGTTCATTGGCGTGATTGCGGCAATGGTGCAGATTCTGGAAATGGTTTTAGAGAAGTTTGTTCCTGCTTTGTTTTCGGCATTAGGTATTTTCCTGCCGTTGATTACTGTGAACTGTGCCATTTTGGGCGGATCACTATTTATGGTGGAACGCAGTTATGATTTTTCGCAAAGCGTGGTTTACGGAATTGGCTCAGGATTCGGTTGGGCTTTGGCAATTGTATTGCTGGCGGCTATTCGTGAAAAAATGAAGTATTCACACGTGCCGGCCGGACTTCAGGGTCTAGGCATCACGTTTATCACCGTAGGTTTGATGTCCTTGGGATTCTTGGCATTTTCAGGAATCTAGAGGTATAGGTTTGCTGAAATGTTGGCTTGCTAAGTCAAGTGACATTTTAATGGCTGGTCTTTTAATGGTTGGCCTGGCATTTATCATTTCCAATTCGCTCCATCAAAAATGAAGTCTCGCCAACAAAAGCGGGGAAATACAAAATGGAAATTGTTCTTGGTGTTGTTTTCTTTTGCGTCATCGTTTTGGCGTTGGTAGGAATCATTTTGGTTGCTCGGCAGAATCTAGTGGATTCCGGCGACGTAAGGATCCTGATCAACGAACAGAAGGAACTAGTGGTTCCTGCGGGTGGCAAATTGTTGGCTGCTTTGGCAGATGCCGGCATCTTCATCTCGTCAGCTTGCGGCGGTGGTGGTACTTGCGCTCAGTGCAAGGTTCGTGTCTTCGAAGGTGGTGGAGAGATCCTAGCCACGGAGAAAGGGCACATCAACAAGCGGGAAGCTCGTGAAGGTGAACGCCTTAGCTGCCAAGTCGCGGTTCGCCAGGATATGAAGGTCGAAGTTCCCGAAGAAGTCTTTGAAACCAAGAAGTGGGAATGTACCGTTCGTTCCAATCATAATGTTGCAACGTTCATCAAAGAATTAGTGCTTCAATTGCCAGAAGGTGAAGAAGTTGCTTTCAAAGCGGGTGGATACATCCAGATCGAAAGTCCACCGCACACTGTCAATTACAAAGATTTTGTGATTGAAGAAAGATTCCACGAAGATTGGGACAAGTATAACATTTGGCAATTTGTTTCGAAGGTGGACGAAGAAGTCATTCGGGCTTATTCGATGGCGAACTACCCGGGAGAAAAAGACATTATCATGCTGAACGTGCGCGTTGCCTCGCCGCCGCCACGTCAACCTGAACTGCCACCTGGAAAGATGTCATCCTTCATCTTCGGATTGAAGCCTGGTGATAAGGTTACGATCAGCGGACCTTATGGTGAGTTCTTCATTAAGGATTCCGAAGCTGAGATGGTTTATATCGGCGGCGGTGCAGGTATGGCTCCGCTGCGTTCTCACATCTTCGAATTGTTTAAGAACTTGAAGACTGGTCGGAAGGTTACTTACTGGTACGGTGGCCGCAGTATGCGGGAACTGTTCTACGTTGACCACTTCCGTCAAATTGAGAAAGACTTTCCAAACTTCAAATTTAACATCGCATTATCCGAACCACTGCCAGAAGATAACTGGACTGGCTATGTAGGGTTTATTCACAACGTGCTGCGCGAGAATTATTTGGACAAACATGCGGCACCTGAAGACATTGAGTACTACATTTGCGGCCCACCGATGATGAACTCGGCTGTCTTTAAGATGTTGGATGAGCTGGGTGTTGAACCTGAAAACATCGCCTTCGACGACTTTGGCGGATAGGCTTGGCTGAATCATGACGCAAATCGCCTGTTTCTTATGCCGAGTTTAGGGCATTAGTGTTGGCCCATTGGGTTGGAAGGTTTGGTTGCTAGATTTAGAATTTCAGCGGTAGGCTAACCTTGATGTTGCCTACCGTTTTTTTATGCCCTGAAAGAATTCATGATCGGGGCCGTTTCCTTTTGACAGGATGCAAAACAATGTTCCCTTGGAGCGTTAGAAATCGTCTGTTGATTATGCTTTGTGCCCTTTGCTTGCTGGGTGCATCAACTTGCCGATTGGTTGGGCAAACCACCATCATCGAAGGCACTTGCTTTGGGCCAATTGAATACAAGGTGACGGTGGCTGTCGCCATTGATGAAATGCAGGCCGCCGATTTGAAGGCAAAAGTCCAGCAGCGATTGGATGAAATCAATGCGAAAATGTCGACTTACTTGGCCGATTCGGAAGTTTCCAGGTTCAACGCGTCCAAGTCCTTGGACTGGTTTGATGTGGACGGTGAGACAGCGAAGGTGGTCAGTCGTTCGTTGGAGATCAGTTCGCAGACCAGCGGAGCCTTTGATATTACAGTAGGACCGTTGGTCCAAGTTTGGAAGTTTGGTGCTGCGGGTGAAGGTTCGGTTGATGCTCAGGCGGATGCTGCCCAGCAGAGTATGCCAACGGCCCAGCAAATTGAAACCATTCTAAAGTCGGTCGGTTATCAGAAGTTGGAAGTCCGTTTGGATCCGCCTGCGATTAAGAAAGCGGTTCAGGATTTGCAAATTGATTTGTCGGCGGTGGCGAAAGGTTACGCCGTGGACCAAGTTGCATTGGTCACCGTTAGTCAGGGCTTTGAAAACTATTTTGTCCAGGTTGGCGAGGAAGTGAGGGCTGCGGGGAAACACCCGGAGGGTCGAGACTGGGTTTGCGGTATTGAAAAGCCAATTGAAATGATTCGTGTGATTGAATTCACGGTGCCGCTTGTTGATCAGGCGATTGCGACTAGCGGTGATTATCGACAGTTTCGCCTTATCGGTGGTAAACGCTATTCGCATACGATCGACCCTCGGACGGGAATGCCTTCGACATCACAGGTGGCGTTGGCCAGTATCGCAGCTGCCGATTGCCTGACGGCCGACGCATTTGCTACCGGCATGATGGTTTTGGGGGCGAAGGAATCTTTGGCCTTGGCCCAGTCGTTGGGATTGGGCCTGCATTTGGTCAGCCGAGATGAATCAGGCGGGTTAGCCAATGTGACCAATGCGGCCTACCCGGTTGCGATTCTGCCTCCGGCTGCACCGGCAGGAGCAAACTGGGTGGTCATGCTTGGGATAACCGCGTTGGTTTTTGGATTGGCTTTGGCCGGCATGAGCGTTGGTGTGATGTTCAAGCGAGCACCCATCAAGGGTTCGTGCGGTGGCTTGGCTTCGATGCCTGACACTGAAGGGAAGTCTATCTGTGATATGTGTTCCACACCATCCAAGGAATGCCAAGAGAATGGTCTGGGATCCAAGGCGGTTCGTGAAGCAGCCGAAGCCGCTGCCAGGGAACAGTCCTAAAGTAAGGTCTTTAGTTCCGGAGATGCACTTGAACGGCAGGGGATCCCAACTGCGATTTTTGCGGGACCGCACGACCGGCGTAGAAACGCTGAGGCTGAGAAGTTACGTTGAAAAATTCTAAGTAGGAAATGTCTTTAGTGAAGCCGAAGCGGGTGTCGATTTCAGGCGGTTGAATGAAGGCCGCCAGTGTGACGCTCGTTTAAACCCTCTTGCACCAACCCTCTTGCGAATCACTTGGGTGTGTTTGGCTTGTCGGATGCAGGCTGCGGTATTGTTTGGCTACGCATTAACGTCGATGGTTCGCAGTAGCGTTTGCAGTGCGTTACTGGTTTGTTGCTGATCAAAGGCAACCACGAACAGTGATGCCTTTGCCAGGTTTTGATTCTTGATTAAGTTAGACACTTCTTCGGCAAAGTCTGTGTCCTGGATACTACTCAAAGCATCGATGTTGTTGATGATTTGATCTTCTCGCACTGCATCCAATGCTTCGTTGCCCCGTTGTTGGGCCCCAATGCTGGCTCGGCTGAAGCTAAGGCTTGATAGTACTTGTTTGGCCAGATCCTGAGCACCTGCGGTATCACCGTTAATCAGATTGAACCTTCCACCTGCCTGTAAGTCTGCCAATACAGACGGATCAAAGCCCGACGAAGCAGCCGAATATTTCGCAGTGTTCTGTTGAATTCGTTCCACTGCATCGATTGCGGCATCGACTTCCAATTGCAAGGCTTCGCGTTGCGAATCGGAGATTGTACCGTCTGCCGCACTGACAATGAGCCCGTAGACTTCGTTCAGTACGTTCTGGATTTCCGCTTGTCCGCTCTGCAGTATCGCTTGTTGATGTGCTTGAAAGTCACTCGCTTTTTGTTGTGCACCAAGCGTAGTGATTTCGCCACGAATTTGTTCGGCGGCGATCAATCCACTTGGGTCGTCTTTCGCGTGATTGATACGTTTTCCAGTGCTTAATCGTTCTAGCGATTGGTTGACCTTGGAGTTCGCTTGATTGAATCGACTTAGATAACGAGTCTGGTTGCCGGAATTTCCGATTCTTAGCATGGACATGTCCTGCGGCCTAATAGGGAACGATGGGAATCACCCAAATCTATATGCCGCAGGAAATGAAGTTTGGCCGTGCCGGAGTTGGAATCCATGCCTGTCCGGCACAAAAATGGGACCGAAAGCAACGATTGCAACGGTTTGAACCGACAATAGTGGGGGCGAGAGATAATCAGACCCCTACCCATGAAATCGATAAGTTCATCGCTGAACAAAATGATGACGCGGAACATCGTGAAGAATCGCCCCTTTGAACGGGGGGCCCCCAAGACGACCGTGCCCTGAGCAACTTGGTCGTCTGGCGGTTCCGATCATCCGTCGAATTTTTGATTATGTTTCCAAGCTAACCGACATTTTGCAGACCTGCGGCAATTCCATTGACCGACAAAATGATCGCTTGCCGCAGTTCGTCCAAATTTGGATGTTCGGGATTGCTTCGGAGGGCCTTGAGCAGAGCGACTTGCATTACATTTAGCGGATCAACATAAGGATTGCGGACCCGGATCGAATGTTGCAACCAGGGTTCGGTCGCCAGTAATTCGTAGTCGCCTGTCACCACAAACAAGAGTCGTTTGGTGAGTTCGAATTCAGCGACAATATCGTTGTAGACTGCTTCGGCAACTTGTTCCGTAGCCAGTTTCGCATATAGGCCTGCAATCGCCATATCGGCGCGTCCCATTCCCAGATGCACATTGTTAAGCAGTGTCCTGAAGAAGGGCCATACGCGATACATTTCCTTCAAGTGATTTAAGCGAGTGGCCTCGTCTTCGGCGATCCAGCGTGACAATCCCGTGCCGACGCCGTACCAGCTAGGAATGTTCGCTCGGGACTGTGTCCAAGCAAATACCCACGGAATCGCTCGGAGATCGTCCAGCGACTGAGTCGTTTTACGCCGCGAGGGGCGTGATCCTAGGTTCAATTGATCGATTTGATCGATAGGGGTTGCGGTTTCAAAGTAGGATAAAAATTCAGGGCGTTCGACCAGCGAGCGGTACTTTTGGTAAGCGATTTCACTTAGCGAGTCCATGATTTCGGACCACTGCTTTTCTTTCTCAAAGCGTGGGCGCAAACCGGTCGAGCACAGGACGGCATGGACCAATTGCTCCAAATGTCGGTGTGCGATTTCCGGTTCACTGTAACGCGAGCTAACCACTTCACCTTGTTCGGTAATTCGGATTCGGCCTTTGACCGATTCGGGTGGTTGGGCCAGAATAGCGCGATTGGCTGGACCGCCGCCGCGCCCCAGCGAGCCTCCACGTCCGTGGAATAAGGTAAGGGTGATGTCAAATTGCTTGCACACTTGGGCTAGATTCCGTTGGGCTGTGTAAAGCATCCAATTTGCTTGCAAGTAACCGCCATCTTTATTGCTATCGCTGTAGCCAATCATGATTTGTTGCTTGCCGCCCCGCTGTTGCAAATGCCGCCAATAGATCGGATTGGAAAACAGTTCGGTCATAATCCGAGGGGCATTGCGGAGATCTTCGACCGTTTCAAACAGTGGTACCACATCTAATTCGCCTAGCAGGTTTGCATCTTTGGCCAACAGTAAGACCTCTAACAAGTCGCTGACGCCTTGGGTCATGCTGATAATGTACGACTGAATGGAACTTGGGCCAACGTTTTGGTGAGCATGTTTGATTGTGCGGAACAAGCTTACCGTGTCATTGTCCTCTGGGGAAAATTCAAGTCGTGACGTAAGTGGTCGTAGGCTTTGGATCTCTTGGCCAAGCAGTTTGATTCGTTCGTCTTCGCTTAACGAATTGTAATCTTCCACGATTTCGTATTTTTGAAGAATGTTCCCAACCGTTCTGCGATGGTGCTTGGCATGCTGTCGCACGTCCAGTGAAGCTAGATGGAATCCAAAGACCTGCACCGAACGGATTAAGCGATCCAGTGAGCCCTGGACTAATCGTTGGCCCTTATTTTGGAGCAAACTTTCGCGGATCAATTGTAGATCATGCAGGAATTGTTCGGCGTTTGCATAAGCGCGGGGATTGCCTGTCCCTTCTTTCCATGGACTCTCGTTATGTTTTCGGGTCGCCCGGAGACGACGGAACATCAGAATAAGTTTCTCGCGATAAGGTTCTTGGCGAAATCGATCCAAAACCGAAAACTCGGATTCTGGTACCAAAGCGCGATCTGCAGCCAAGCTGTTGAGGAATTCCGCACTAAAGTCAGTTCGCGTTGTTGACGGACTTAGTAGATGATAAAGCGAGTCAATCTTATAGTTGTAGTGTTTTAGAATCGCTTCCTTTTGGGCCCGCAGTGTATCGATGGTGACTTGGTTGGTTACGAACGGATTTCCATCGCGATCACCGCCGATCCATGAACCGTACTGTAGAAACGAGGGGACATTGAATTCGAAATCAGGAAACGTTTTGCGAAGGGCGGATTCGATTTCTTCGTAGATCTTGGGAAGTAAATCGAACAGCGTATTTTCGAAGAAGTACAGTCCGCTGTTGCGAACTTCGTCCATCACGGTAGGCTTTCGTTCGCGAGTTTCATCGCTTTGCCACAGTAGGACGATATAGCTTTGGATTTCAGCTCGCACTTCTTGGCGTTGGCGTAGTGAAGCGCTGGGCACGTTCAATTCGTGCAGCAATTCGGAAATCACTTTCAGAATCTGACGGATGGTTCGCCGCTTTGATTCGGTGGGATGAGCGGTGAAGACCGGCATGATCAACATCGACTGCATCGTCTCTTGAACTTGTTGGGCGGTGAAACCTTCACTGGCCAACGTTTCTACCGCCTCGGCAATGGTTTCGTCCATGGGGACATTGGCTTCGAACGCTTTGTTGGAGCGTTCGCGCAGGATGCGAACTCTTTGTTGTTCTTCAGCTAAATTCACCAGTTGGAAATAGGTGGCGAAGGCTTTGATGTTCGCGTCGGCCATGGTTAGGTCGTTCACCAATTTGGGCATCTCTTGCACCAATTGCTCAAACGCCTCCGTGTCACCCGATCGCCATGCCTTCGAAAGGCAGCGTATTTTTTCCTCTTGTTGAAACACCTCTTGGCCAGCCTGTTCAACAATGGTTTGACCCAATAATCCGCCTAGGAGTCGAATCGTGGCACTCAGTTCAACGGGTGTGGTAACGGGAGCGGTTTTGGATTCAGACAGTGACATTTATTCGCTCAATCTATGGACAAAAATCGATAATTTGTTTTGGGAAATCTGTTCAGGCCCCGGCCAATGGCAAAGTCAGCGCCAATGGCAAAGTCAGGGCCAATGGCAAAGTCAGGGCCAATTGCGGTGGAAAGCGGATTTCAATGAACGCAACGTCAGGTTGCCGCATTTTAGCCAACCGGCGCACCATTGTAACAGTTATAGCGATCAATTGAATTACCTAGGCGTTGCTGCTGATCTCAGGCACCAACAACCACAAACCTTGGTAATTCGAATCGCTTCCCAGCAAATAAGATAGAGGAGTCTTTGCTTCGGACTTCTAGGAACTTGTTTATCGTGGATAACGTAAAGCAGATTAAATCGTTGATGGGATTGCGTTTTATCGCAGTGCTTCTAATCATTGTGCAGCAGTTGCAGGCCAAGGCGATCATTGGCAACTTCGGAGTGAATTTTGGTGCCGAGGCGATTAGCTTGGGATTGGTGTTGCTGGGCTTTGTGCTGTATCAGGAATATTACCAGCGATTCCAAGACGGCTACTCTTTGCGTGAATATTGGGTGGGTGGTTGGGCAGCCGTTTGGCCGCTTCATGCTGTCTTGCTTTTGGCGTCTCTGCTAGTGCTTGGCCTGGCCCAACAGGAATTGCCAGACGTTTGGCCAGCACAGATGTTGGCCAATTTGGGACTCTTGCATGCCTGGGTTCCCGATCAAACGTGGATTCACAGTTTTAATGGCGGCAGTTGGGTACTTTGCACGGTTGCATTGGCTTACATAATCTTTCCTTTGTTGGTTATCGACAACGCGAAACGAATGTGGGGCGTCCTGGCGACCTTCGTCGGGATCACGCTATTGTTTGTGATCTTTGTGGCGGTGCTGGGCCAGCAAGGATCAGCGGAATTTTTTAGTAACCTGTTTCAATTCAATCCATTGATGCGATTGACAGATTTTTTTGTTGGTGTGATTGTTGCAATCATCTTCACGTCGATTCATCCCAAGGTCATGAGGGTTGTGACTCAACCCAGTCGATGGCAAACGGACGCCAGTGACGGCCAGTTCGTGGAAGGTACTGATATTACGGACATCCGTGTTGCGACTCGTAAGCGTACCAGTGGCCAAGCAGTCGATCGCGTCGATGCTTGGTTGGAAGATGCCGAAGATCGAATTTTTCTAGATTCACTGCTGGAATTCGTGGCAATTGGATTGATTGCCGGTTATGCCTGCCTGGTCTATCAAGTGGGCTGGTTTGAACAGTTGGCTCAGTCCCCAGTCTTAGGCCCGGCTGGGGCCGGTGGCTTGCGTTTGGTGTCGGCGGCGGTTGTGGTTGCCACCTTGGTTCTGGCGATCGCCAAGAGTGGCGGCCTGTTGAGTCGGATTTTGGCAACGCCTGCCTTCGCCTACTTGGGAAAAATCAGTTTTGCTGCCTTCATGGTGCATTGGCTAGTGGTCGATTTGACGGTTGCGTTAGGGTGGCAGGCATCTAACATTTCAACGTTCCTGAAGCTGGTTGTGATTTTAGCCTCCTGTGTGTCCATGGCAATGCTTCTTCATCACACCATCGAAGTGCCCATTCGCAGGTTCTTATTGGATATGGACCAGGAGTGGAATGCGGAACCAGAGGGACCTGTTTTGCCGGGTTTGATTTTTCGTTCGATTGTGTCTCGAACATTGCATCAAATAAGGGTATTTTGGCTTTCGCCAGCGGCTTGGTTTGCTTTGGTGGTCACGCTGGTGTGTGGCATTTCGATCGGGATGACTACCACGACTTTGGATCCGAAGACAGCCCTCGTGGTTGAGGGTTCGATCTTCAAAGGCCAAGTAATCGAATTTGATCAAGAGGCACGTTTACATGGACTGCAACTTCGGCCAGATTACGGCGACAGCGATTCCCAGCAAGGCAATGGCATAACCGTGTGCATGGTTTGGGAGCGAATGCCGACGAGTGTTCGGCATCGCAGTTTTCACCTTTGCGATGTCGACGGTAAGGTTATTGGGTATGCGCAACAAGATAGGTCCGCATTCGATCAATCGCCCGTCAATCAACTTTGGATAGAAGAGATCAAAATTCCGATCGAGTATTTGGTGAACGTCCAGACGGTAGGTGTCGGTTTTTTTCATCCCCAGCATAAAGGTGCAAAAGTGTCCTGGGGTCCGCGAGGAATGAATGGCCGTCGCTTGGACATCAATATTGTCAATCGCCTCAAGTTGTGGGGCCTTCAAGAGCAGCTGGTTCAGCTCAAGGCAGCAGCCCAGTCGTTGGACTCTACCGAACAAACGCAGCTTCAAGCCGAAAGTGTCAGCACTTTGTCACAAGGAACCCCGTCGGATGGTACCCAGTTGCAAGAATCAGTGCCAGGCGATAAAGAATAGCATCGCGTAAATCGTGGTGATTCAGAAGTGAATTTCAGAAAACCGGTCGGTAGCGGCGCAGGTCTGGTTGGCGATTACTGGAGCTGTGGCAATTGCAGGACCGATTTGGGCGAATCCGGGTTATCGTTCTGGCAAGCTTCAGGCCGACGTTCTTCGCTCTAATAAAAGTGAATGGTGGTCTTCTGTTTGCCGCGTATTACTTGCGGACTGGTGTGATTGCCTGGGTTTGGCGAATGGCGTCTTGTTGCATCAGGTACTGGTTTTGACGGGGCCCAATTGAATTGACTACCTGTTGAAACTGATTTCGAGTTGTCGGTTCTACGCTTTCCAACCGTTGCGACAGGTATGCGACTCGGTTGGGATCTTTTTCCGCTGTTTCTGAGAACGCTTGCAGGAAAAGAAGCGATTCATGAAAATTGTGGTCGGCGGTTCGCCCTACCAATGGATGCAATGTCTTTGCGACTAAATCTGCCGCTAAATTGTCGATCTTGATGAATATATCCAATTGATTGGTCAGGTCGAATTGATTGGCACCGTTGGAAGTATCCGTCCTCAAAATAGCGACGCACTTTCCTGTGATTTTCCGGCGGAATACAGGGCCTTCGTAGGACCCTGTTCCCACATAAATGTGCCGCGAATTATCTCCGAAAACTAATTCGGCCGTACAGTCGGTACCCGCTCCGTCGTTCCCTGCAAACATGTATGGGCCAGTCCGTTGCAGCCCCATAGTGGTGACGCCGAATACTTGCCACATGTTAACGATGGTTTCGGGGTTTCGGATCGAGAACGTAAAGAACTGCGGGTCGCAAGAGATTTGGCTCGCGGGCAAGCGTCGGAACATTGACGGACGGTCGACCACTTCCTTGATCTTACGTCGACCTTCGGCATTCAAGTCTTGCCAAGGGATTAAGTTCAAGGCATCCTGCTGCGCTGATCTTGAGGTGTCCGCCGGGCTAATCACTTTGACGGTGGTGTTAGCGTAGGCGGTTGGCGAAGAATCGTTCTCAGCGTAGCCGGGAACAGACCGCGCCGCGTTGTACGTCGGGGCAGGTGAAACTGTGGCCGAATAATTGCGGTTGTAATAGCCGTTGCCGGATCCGGAGACTTGGCTGGAGGCAGGTAGTTCGGGGCTAATCTGAACGATGGGGACGCCCGATAATCGGTCCCCATTCAGTGCTTGACTCCAGGCCGGCAGGACTGACTGCGTTACCATCGCGGCACACGATAGACCGACCAAAGTCCGACGAACCAAGCGAATTTTTGACTCGAATGCCATGGACGCCTCAGTGAATTCAAATTGCAACGCTGGCGGATTGTGGGGATCGCGGGATCCAGACAGATGACTGCCACCATTCCTAGCGATCAATCAACCCGCACCGCCGACAAAACCGCTGTAATGTTTACAAAGAGTTTTCGGACGATCCAACCACCAAGCAATAGTCTTTCTTAATCTTCAGCCATTTCCGGTCGCGTAGACCATTGATAAGCCTCCGATTCGCTAGCGTTGTTGGCGTTAAAGTTGATGCAAGCGTCTGTGTTTTACCTAACTTCTCTTGCCTGAATCACGAAGTTCTAGTAAACCGCCTGTAGGCTATCTTTGCGCCCAAAATTTGTTGCTTACGATTGGCGGACCCTCCCTTCACGGCAAGTCTTTTGGCGTTAACGGATTGGCGAGCGATCGTGTTGGGTGGCGGCAACACGGCCGTAATTTCAAAGGTCCGTAATTTCAAAGGTGGTGAGTTCAAAGGTGGTGAGTCATTGTGAAGTCAACGCTTGGACACCTGGAAAGATAGCAATCACGACATTGAACATTAGGCATTGATCATAACATCGTTTAATTATTGAATTTTAGCTTGCTATGGCAGCAAAAAAATCCCAATCAACTAGGACCGCCGCGAAGAGCGAGGAGGAACTGTTTCAACAGTTTCGTCCCACGGGAGTGTCGGCGTGGGGTGCTGCGATCAGTCAAGCCAGTCGCCCTTATTGGGTGCTGTTGGGAATCGGGTTGGCCGTTGTGGTTGGAAGTTGGGCTGCTTTGACCTATTTGCCTGCAACCACAGGGCAGCAATATTCGTCAATTGAAGACTGGAAAAATCGCATTGAAACCGCCAGTGAACAAGAGTTGCTGCCAGTCTTTCTTTCGTTGTATCAAGTTCAAAATGACAAGGTGATTGAACTAGGGGTCAACTACATGTTGGCATCTGATAGCCAGAAGCGTTTGGCGTCTGGGGTTGCGCTTCGAGATTCGGTCAAGAGTTGGAAAGAATGGGATTTCGACGCGTCGACCCAGCAGGTCAATCGCGTCGCACTTTCTTTGGCGAATCATGTATCGATGTTGAATTCGCCCGAGCAGGCTGTTGCAATCGAGGTCGCCCGGCAGCTATTGCTGTGGCCCACAGGCAGTGATGCCGATTCGCATACTCAATTGCTGTTAAGTTGTGAAAATATCTTTAAACAAGCCAATCGTGCCTTCGATGATGGCGTTCGGTCACCAACGTTGGAAGACTATTTGCTTGCGACGACGGCATACAATCGATTGAATTCACCCGAGACTTCGGATCCAGAAGGTGTTCTTTCATTAGACCGTTTGGGTGGCGGCGACTTGATTGGACAATTGCCCAGTCAGTCACAAAACCGAACCAATAATTCCAGTTTTAGTTCCTCGCCGAACGTTCGTATGTTTAACTCAGGTTATCGTCGCCGTTCCCGTGATTTGAATCAAATGCCAGAGAACGAATTGAATGATGATGGTCCATTGGAAACCGCGATGGTTCCTTTGTTAGATGAGGCTGGTAGTCGGATGAATGTTAGTTCCGTTGACCCCAGCACGATGCAACTGCCAGGAGGGTTGATTCCGATTACGGTTTCCGGTTCTGGTGGAGTCCGTTCAAATTTGGCGGGAAGTCGGGGAATTGGGAATCGAGCGTCAGAGCAAGATAGAAACTTGCAGCCCAATCAATCGCAAAACGCTGGGCGATCGTTGCCGCCTCGGGACAGTCTTCTGCAAGCGTTGGAAAAGCGGAACATCCAAGATACACAAATGATGCCTGGCCCCGATTCCTATGGCCAAGAGTTGCGGGGACGCGATTTGCGGGGAAATAATCTGAGTCCTGAACGAGGGTTGGCTGGCAATCGTTCTGGCGTTGGTTCGGATACTGGAGATGGTAATAACCCTGGGAATGAACAACCAATGAAGTCTGGTCAATCGCCAGTCGTTCAAGATCGGTCGGCCTTTCAAGGTTCGAGTGGTTCACTCGGACGCAATGAAAACCAGTCGGGCCTTAGTGCAGGGCCTTCTCTAGAAAGCGGCCCCGCGGCATCTTCGGCGGGCACTTTAGACGAACCGCGACGTCTACCTGAAAATCCTTATCGCTCGCGTTCCTCAGCGGGTTCGATGCAAGAGACGATGCAGCGTCTGCCAAGTCAGACGCTGGGGGGAAATAGGAACGACCTGCAAGCCAGAATGCCACTGAGCGACAGTTCGGCCTGGGAAATGCCATCTAGCCCAATGTCACAATGGTCGCACATCCAACTAATGCAGCAACTTAGAAATTCAGATACGACCGTGGCCAATCGATCCGAAGAGGAACTGCGTCGGCGTGGGTTCACCAGCGAATACTTATCGATCGCTTATCGACTGACCAGTGACGACCCGGTTCAGCGATTTGATCTCGTCCAGGAACTGGTGCAAAGTTCCAAAGTTGAACCCCTGCCCTTCTTGAAATGGTTAAGTGACGACCAGCATCCCGAAGTGAGGGCTGCCGCACTAGAACAGTTGCGTTTGTTAACTGACCCTCAAGCAGTCCGCTTTGTTCAGCAACGCGATCGAAATGCCAATCGCTGACAGCAGCAGGTCACAGAGGAGGTAATGATTTAATGTTCTTGCTGGTAGGCGGATTCTGGTGCTAAAACAACGGATTAGGCAATCCTTGAACAGTCTCGCCGTGAACACTTCTGAACCATCGGTTGGGCGGACCGGGGGCTGGCAAGCCCGTTTGCTGCGTCCGTTAGGCAGTTGAAAACGCTGGGCTGGAGATTGGGCAGAACGATGAGGTATTCGATTGGCTTCCTGTAAAATCAGGGGAAACTGAGTCCATTGGCGGTCAAAAGTTGCGTAAGCTGCTAGTTTTCTTACATTCTGGCCAAATTGTCGGTCCCAAATGCATTTACAAGACGCCTGCTGTGCTGCTAAGATGCGTGGCTCGACTGGGGACTTTCTACGCCCTGTCTAGACTAAGAATTACGACGGAAACGCGTTTTTTTGGGACTTTGGTAGGGATTTTGCGGCAGACTTGCTTGCCAAGATCCGGTCTAAAAAAACGTTGTGCGGATGAGGTGTTGACTTATCCGAATTTTGAATTTGCCGGCTGGTACCACCGGGTTTCCAGCCAATTATAACGGGTTTTTGTATGTTCGAATCACTTCAAGACGGTTTGCGTTCAGCGTTCAAGACGCTGTCCGGAAAAGGCCGACTGACGGAATCGAACATGCGCGACGGCCTGAAATTGGTCGAACAATCGCTTTTGGAAGCGGATGTAAGTTATCTGGTGATCCAGGACTTCATGCGTGAAGTCACCGAAAAAGCGTTGGGTGAGAAGGTTCTGCTAAGCTTAAAGCCTCATGAGCAGTTGGTATCGATTGTTAATGAGGAATTGGTCCGTCTGTTAGGGCCTGTGGATTCATCGATTCCGATGCGAGAAGAAACCACCATCATCATGATGTGTGGTTTGCAAGGTTCGGGCAAAACGACAACCTGTGGCAAGTTGGCCATGATGTTGATGCGCGAGAACATTCAACCTTTGTTGGTGGCCGCTGACTTGCAGCGACCTGCTGCGATCCAGCAACTGAAGGTCTTGGGCGACAGCCTGGGTGTTCCCGTTTACGCGGAAGAAGGCCAACAGGACCCCGTTGCGGTTTGCACAAACGCGGTGGCTATCGCCAAGAAGGACGGCCGTCGGGTCGTTATTTTGGATACCGCGGGTCGTTTGGCGATCGACGAAGAGTTGATGCAGCAGTTGCGGAACATTGATAGTAAGGTCCAACCGCACCAGGTTTACTTGGTGGTCGACGGAATGACTGGGCAAGATGCGGTCAACAGTGCGACGGCGTTCCATCAGGCGTTGGAACTGGACGGCGTGATTTTGACCAAGTTGGATGGCGATGCCCGTGGCGGCGCGTTACTCAGCGTCAAGCATGTGACTGGGGTTCCGATCAAGTTTATCGGAACCGGCGAGAACATGGAGGCCTTGGAACCGTTTCACCCAGAGGGTGTTGCTGGGCGAATTCTAGGTCTGGGTGACATCGTCGGACTGGCGCGGGAAGCCCACTTGCTGATGGACGAAAAGGAGCAGGATAAGCTTCGCCAGCAAATGGAAAAGGGGCAGTTCACGCTGGAAGATTTTCGGAATCAAATCCAGAAGATCGCCAAGCCGGGTCTGATGCAAAAGATGGTTATGATGATGCCGGGTATCCCGGCCGAGATGCGGGACGGTCTGAAGCAGATTACGGGTTCGCCCGAAAGTGCGAAGGCGATTAAGCGTCAGGTAGGCCTGATTGATTCAATGACGCTGGACGAGCGAAAGAATCCAAAGATCATCGATTCGATGCGGAAGAAACGTATCGCCAGCGGTTCGGGGGCTCAGCCGAACGAAGTTAGCGAATTGATCAAGCAATTCGAAAACATGAAGAACATGATGGGCATGATGTCCGGTGGTGGCGTGGGTGATCAGGCAGCGGCGATGAAGGCGATGCAAGAGTCGATGATGAATCCCTCCGGTCGCATGCCCAAGCCAAAGAAAACCACAGGGAAGCGATTGAGTCCTAAAGAGCGGGAAAAGATGAAGAAAGATCGCGAAAAGGCACTCAAACGAAAACAAAGAGGCGAATAGATTCGTCAACCGTTTGGCCAATGGCCGATGTTTGTGCAAGTTGCACTTGGTGAACATGGGTTCCCAAATCATGCTCAATCGGGGCTTGATTTGAGATTTGCAAAAGCAAAACGGGAAATTTAAGGTTAGGGCATTTACAGTATATTGAAACACAAACGGACACGAAGGACTTAATCGAAGCTTGATTCGCGGCTTAGTTAGCCGAGTGGATAGTTGAGTCGGATTGCGTGCAATCAGTTTGCCCAGAATGTTGGGCTGGCCTTTGTTTGGTTCGTATGAAAGTTGATTTTGAGGAGTTTGATTTAAGTGGCAGTTCGTATCCGGTTGAAGAAAATGGGCCGCAAGGCTCGCCCGTTTTTTCGCGTTTGTGCGATGAACCAACAGTCGCCTCGTGATGGTCGTGCCATCGAGGAATTGGGAACCTACGATCCGATGGTTCCTGAGACTGACGCACGTGCGATTTTAAACGGTGAACGAATCACCTATTGGTTGAGTGTTGGTGCTCAACCCTCTCAGAAGGTTTCCACCTTGATCAAGAAGTACGGCAAAGACGGTACTCATCTTGATGCTCAAAAGGAAGCTTTGGATCGACTGGGTTCACGCCGTAGTCGTGCGATCAGTCGTGCCATGGACGCTGTCAAAGACGCGCCAAAGGGTAAGACACCTGCTGAAATCGCTGCCGAAGCGCAAGCCGCCGCCGCAGAGGCACAGGCCGCCGCAGAGGCACAGGCCGCCGCAGAAGCACAGGCCGCTGCCGAAGCAGCAGCCGCTGCTGCCCAAGCACCAGCTGAAACGCCACCTGCTGAAGAAGCTGCGGCAACCGAACCAGCTGCCGAATAGTTCGCCTTCCCTTTCTGAGTAGATCCAATTCAGGCTGCTGTTTGCTTGGTCTTGAATTGAATGCTTTGCAAAGGGGGTGAGTTGTGCTAATTGAGCTTGTGCTAATTTCGGTCAGGTAACAGTTTCCAGCCTGGGTCTGCCAGCTCAGCTCACACTTAAGGCGGAAGTTTTACTTTTAGCTTTGGGCGGTTTGATAGAAGTTTGCAATCGACATTCATGATGACGATGAAGAAACGGTTGGCCCGGATAGACGGTCCGATTACTTACTTTGGCATCTGGCACGGTCGGGCGAATCTGGTTTTCCAAGTTCTTGGTTGAAAGAATTACGGGTGCCAGAAGACCGGTCCAATCTGCTTGAGTGTGGATTAGTACTAGGCTGTTTTTGCAATTTAGTTGCTACTTGATTGGCTTAGAAGCGGCTTAAGAAATGCGTTTAGACATCATTACGCTGTTCCCAGAAATTTTTTCAGGCTTTGTGTCTGAAAGCATTTTGGCCAAGGCGATTGCTAAACATCAAATCGAAGTTCACCTGCACAACCCGAGGCTGTGGACCCAAGACAAGCATGGACGAGTTGACGATCGGCCGTACGGTGGAGGACCTGGAATGGTTCTGGCGCCGCAGCCCATTATCGATTGTGCTCAATCGGTACAACAACTAACAACCAACCCTGGTCGATTGATCTTGTTATCCCCTTCGGGGCGACGACTGGATCAGCCGTATGCTGAAAGACTGGCGATCGATACGCGATTAGTTTTAATCTGCGGTCGGTACGAAGGATTCGATCAGCGAATCATCGACATCCTGAAGCCAGAAGAGCTTTCGATCGGGGATTATGTACTCAACGGCGGTGAGGTTGCAGCCATGGTCTTGGTTGAGACTGTCATGCGACTGTTGCCCGGTGTACTAGGTGACGAAAACAGTGCGAAGCAAGATTCCTTTTCTTCCGAGAATCGGATCCTGGAATTTCCGCAATATACGCGTCCCTTTGATTTTCGAGGTGCCACGGTGCCTCCGGTTTTGATCAGCGGCGATCACGCAGCGATTGAAGCTTGGCGAAGGGAACAAAGTCGATCAAGAACGGCAGATCGCCGCAGTGAATTGCTGCCAGAGGACCCGACTTGATTGAAATTGAAGATCCATTTGATAACCAATTTGAATAAAGGCCTAGAATTATGAGTCAGAAGATTATGGAATTGGTCGAAAAGACCGCCATGAAAGAGGAAGCTCCGCAATTTGATGTGGGCGACACGGTTGATGTACATTGCCTGATTTTGGAAGGCGAAAAGAGTCGTACTCAGATTTTCAACGGAACCGTGATCGGTAAAAGTGGATCCGGTTCTAAGGAAATGTTTACCGTTCGCCGGATCGTTGCTGGCGAAGGTGTGGAGCGGAAGTTCCCGCTGCACTCGCCAAAAGTCACCCAGGTCGAAGTCAAGCGTCGCTCGGTAGTGCGTCGCGCCAAGCTTTACTTCTTGCGTGATCGAATTGGTAAGGCGGTTCGACTTAAGGAACGCCGTATCAAGATGGAACCTAAAACCAAGTCATAGTTTGGTAGTGGTTATCGAATGAGATCATTAGAACCGAAGTTTACGCTTCGGTTTTTTTTTGCGCCAGACTGGGCCCATTGTGGGCTGACACTGGGCACATTGTGGGCTTGGTAGGTTGCGATTGTTGTGGGAAAGACAGAGTTTTGGCAGGAACTGATGTCGACCACTTCCAACGAAATTGCTAATACACCATGTGGTCGATAAATCGATCGCGGCACTTGAGATTTTGTTGCGGCCAGGGATAGCGGGCTATCAAAATCCATTGCGCAGTGCCGTAGATTTTGTGTATTTCTGATGGGATTCTCGCATGCGTTCACAATCGGATCAAAGTTTGGCGTTTTCTCGACGCGGTTTCCTTCGCCGATCGTTTGAGATGGGAATCACCTGCGGGTTTCCCTTGGGAGCGCTTTGGACTTGCGGTTGCAAATCGGCTCCAGAAACTGGGCGCAAGCAGCTGTTACTGGTTCCAGAGAGTCAAGAATTGACTTTGGGTGCGCAGGCGTTTGATAAAGTGTCGACCGAGGCACAGGAATCGACAAATACCGCGTTGGCGGAAGTGGTTCGCCGAGTCGGGAAAAGGATTGCGGATCAATCGGGGCGAACCGATTTTGAATGGGAATTCAAATTGTTCGCGTCGCCTGAACAGAACGCATTCTGTTTGCCCGGCGGCAAGGTGGCAATTTACGAAGGCATCCTACCCGTATGTCAAAATGAAGCGGGGTTGGCGGTAGTCATGAGCCACGAAGTTGCACACGCGTTAGCCAGGCATGGCGGCGAGCGAATGAGTCAGAATATGGCCGTTGATAGTGTCAAGCAATTGGGCAGTTTATTAGCCAAGAAGCATGTTGCTGGGCGGGAGGAATTGTTGATGCAGGCCTACGGTGTGGGCAGTCAGTATCTGGTGTTGCTGCCCTACAACCGCAAGCAAGAATCCGAAGCTGATCATATTGGCGTTATGTTGATGAGCAGGGCGGGATATGATCCGACGGAAGCTCCAAAGTTTTGGAGTCGATTTGCTCAGTCGAAGGAGGGCGATCAGCCGATCGAGTTTTTGTCGACCCATCCCAACGATCAACGTCGCTCGGACGATCTTTTGAAACTGATGGACGAAGCCCAAGGTCACTATGCAAGAAGTGTCAAAATCGGCCTGGGTCAGAATCTGTTAGCGTAAATTGGTGTCTAATCGTTATCTTTGGTATACCGCCTGACACCGTTATTACAGCCGAAACGACTGGCGTTTTGGAACGATTTGCCGACGCTGAATATGGTGATCGCGGGTGGCCTGCGGTTGAGTCTCGCTAGAAGGGCTGACCTAGAATTTGCGTCGGTGGTGCAAATTACTTAATGGGAAGTTGTAGACTATGTTAACGGTGGACGCACATCATCATTTGTGGGATCGAACGCGACAGGACTTCCAGTACAGTTGGTTGGATTCGCAGCCCATGTTGCCGATTTCAAATTCGTTTCTTCCAAGCGATCTCAAACCGCTGATGGATGCGGCTGGGATTGGGAAGTCGATTGTTGTGCAGACCCAACATGATATCAAAGAGAATGATTGGGCCTTGGAATTAGCATCGCAGAACGAATTTATTGCTGGCGTTGTTGGTTGGGTTGATTTGCGAAGTGATCGTTGCGAGGCGCAAGTGGAACACTACAAAGCGGCCGAGAAGTTTATTGGCGTGCGGCATGTGGTTCAGGACGAACCCGACGACTTTATCATTGGGTCGGAAGTACTTCGAGGGTTAGCGGTCTTGCAAGAGTATAAAGTGCCATACGATTTATTGTTTTACATTCGGCAGTTAAAACACACCGTGACTGTCGCGAAACAACTTCCTGAATTACCCTTGGTGCTGGACCATTTGGGCAAGCCGGACATCAAGGGTGGCGGCTATGCTACCTGGTTGCCCCTAATCCAACAGGCCGCAGCGTGTCCAAATGTCTACTGCAAGCTATCGGGTCTAGTGACCGAAGCGAATTGGACCCACTGGACTGTCGATGATTTGCGTCCCTACGTGTTGGCCGCAATTGAATGCTTTGGGCCGTCCAGGTGCATGTTCGGTTCGGACTGGCCCGTGAGTCTTCTAGCTGCAAAATATTCTGCCGTTTGCCATTCGATCCAGACCATCCTTTGCGACTTGACCGAGGGCGAACAAGCTGAAGTCTTTGGTCAGACGGCAAACCGATTTTATCAGCTTGGATTGTGAGCGGATTATTGAATGTAACTTTGGAACGTCTCTTGCAGGGCGGCTAAACCTTTGCGTCCATCGTTTCCGTCAACCACCACATTGAAACGAACTTCGGATGTGTTCATCATTCGAATATTGATTCCTGCATCCGATAATGCCTCGAACAATTTCGAACCTACGCTAGTATGGGAACGCAGTCCGATGCCGGAAACACTGAGTTTTGAAATTTTGTCAAAGCACTGAGCATGCTGGGCCAATTTTTCCTGAACCAAAGTCTGCGCCACTTTATAGGCGGCTTGTATCTGATCGCGCGGCGCGGTGAAAGTCAGATTCGCTTGATCGTCATCGCTGTAGCTTTGAATGATCATGTCGACAAAGACATTGGCTTGAGCGATACGATCGAAGATCAAAGCAGCGATGCCCGGTTTGTTGGGCACTTGAGTGACCGCAACAGCGCCTTGGGTTTCGTCCAGAGTTACGTCATGGATCATCAGATCTTCCATTCCCAGTTTCTGCAAGCGAGCGACCACGTCAACTGCATCTGAGGAACGGATTCGAGTTGGGATTTTTGTGTGCACAACGGCGTTTGCGGGTGGCTTGATCAGATCGAAAGCCTGGTGAACGCTGCGCAAAGCTGTCAGTGCTTGGTCGCGGCTGACCAGCACGCTAATTTTGATTTCGGAAGTGGTGATCATCTGTAGGTTGATATCCGCATCGGACAACGCACGGAACATCTTGTTCGCCACACCGACCTGTTGTGCCATGCCCAAACCAACGGCGGAAACCTTGGAAACTTGTTCATCGTATTCTACGCTAACCGCGCCGATCTCTTGGGCTACCTGTTGAGTTGCTTTGAGTGCAGGTTTCAATTCACCCCGAGGCACCGTAAACGACACATTCGCCAATCCGTCCATTCCCACATTTTGCACCACCATATCGACCGTGATTTTTCGATCCGAAAGCGGTCGAAACAGTTTCATACTCATTCCAGGTTTGTCGGGAACGCCAATCACCGTGATCCTGGCTTCGTCTTTGGTTAGCGCACAGCCGCTTACGGCCATTCCAGGCGCTTCAGAGTCTTGCACGATCAACGACCCTGGGAAATCACTGAAACTGCTTCGAACTTTGATTGGCACGCCAAATTTTTTGCCAAATTCGATTGACCGACTATGCATCACACCCGCGCCTAAGCTGGCCAATTCCAGCATTTCATCGTAACTGACTTGTGTGCAGAGTCTTGCTTCAGGAAGGACTCGCGGGTCTGTGGTGTAGACGCCGTCCACGTCGGTGTAAATTTCGCATTGGTCGGCTTCTAGGACCGCAGCCAGAGCAACCGCAGTGGTGTCACTTCCACCGCGTCCGAGTGTCGTAATATCAAAATTTTCATCGATCCCCTGGAATCCCGCCGCGATAACAATAAAGCCATCATTCAAAAGTTTTTTCACTCGTTCGGTCGAGATCGAACGGATACGAGCCTTGGTATGCGAACTGTCGGTTTGAATCCCAATTTGTCCACCAGTTAAACTGATGGCTTTGTAACCCAGCGAATCGATGGCCATGGCCATTAAAGCCACACTTACCTGTTCGCCTGTAGACAGTAACATATCCATTTCGCGGGCGGGCGGATTCTCGGTAATCTGGCCAGCCAATTCAGTCAACATGTCCGTGTTCTTACCCATCGCGCTAACGACCATTACGACTTGGTGCCCTTCCTGTTGGGCGCGTACGGCCTTTCTGGCAGCGGCCAAAATTTTGCTGCAATCGGCGACACTAGTTCCACCAAACTTTTGAACAACCAAACTCATGTGAGAGGCAACCTTACTGGAAAGCACTTGAAGCTAGTGAGGGATCGGGAGTTAAAGAAACCGGAACGCTACAAAGAGCAGTGTCTTATAGCGAATGTTTTCGTGAGAACACTTTGGCAATGTGTTAGGGGACTACCAAGTCGCTACCCAGCACTTACCCATTGGATCCAACGTTGTTTTCCAACGACGACTGAAGTTAATCGTCAGATTCTAAAGTTTCGATGAACTATTTTTCGCCAATGAACCACGGCATCAACGTCCATCCGTCATTAAATCGCAGGCTGGATTTAGCGGCCTGGACTTCGTCATACGTGAGACTGTCATCGGGTGAAATGTTAGTACCAGCAACGGCGAAGGGGACGAATCCGTGACTGTGCGTCTTGGTACTTAGAAAGGTTGGGTGATCCGGTGTTACCATCAATCGCCAGTCAGGTTCTGACCCTAAACGATCCAGTAAAGGGCCGACAATGTGTTTGTCAATTTCTTCCAACGCCTTGATTTTCTCTTTCTCATTGCCTTGATGGGAAGCTTCATCCGGTGCTTCAATATGGACCGTTACCATATCGTACGTTTCAAGAGCCTTGACGGCGGCTCGACCTTTGGCAGCATAGTCCGTATCGATGTAACCCGTCGCGGTTGGAACTTCAATTAAATCCCAATCAACTAATTTGGCAAGTCCTCGAAGTAAATCGACGGCCGTTATCATGGTGCCACGCACACCAAAAGTCTGTTGGAAGTTTGCCAGCTTGGGTTGTCTGCCCAGTCCCCAAAGCCAAACGCAAGTCGCGGGCAACTGTCCTGCGGCAATCCGCTTTTTGTTTACCGGATGCTGAGCAAACCAGTCGACGCTTTCATTCATTAAATTGCAAAGGATATCGCTACCGATGCCTCGCGGGAAATCTTCGGTTACCGATTTGTCAGTAAGATCGTGCGGGGGAGTGGATCTGGTTTCCATAGAAAACGGCGGCGTGCCTTCGTCACCGCGGTAGACCAAAAGGTTCCGATAACTAACGCCAGGAATAAATTGGAAATGGGGCAGCGTCATTTTTTCATTGGCGGTCTGCAGTAACGCAGCGGCATCCTCAGACGTGATGTGCCCGGCGGTAAAATCCACCATGTGCTGGTCTTCAATGGTTACCAAATTGCAGCGCACTGCCCAATCGTTGGGGCCCAGCTTGATGCCCTGGGCAGCCGCTTCCAGCGGGGCACGACCGGAGAAGTATTGATTCGGATTAAATCCCAACAGACTCATGTTGGCAACGTCGGACCCAGGTGGTAGGTGCGAGGGCACATGATTGGCTTCACCTACCACGCCCATTTTCGCTGCTCGATCCATGTTGGGCGTGTTTGCCGCTTGCAATGGAGTCTTGCCGCCCAGCGAGGCTTGCGGTTGGTCGGCACAGCCATCGGGGATTACGATCACATATTTCATTGGGTTCTTCCATTCCAGCGACTGCTGGAGAGTTCAAAAGGTTCTTAGAAAACCAAACGTTTCCTAGACACAAAGCTTCCGGACCCATGTTTTAATCTTGCGACGACGATTGTTGAAGGCCGATACAGCCCTGATGCTCACTTGTTTACCCAAAGTGAACTTGGGCTTGGGATGCCCATCAACTGGCAAGCCTAAGACATAGAGCCAATGATTTTTAGGCGTTCGCCTGAATTCTTTACCACGGGTAGGCATTGGATTTCAGATAAAGCCTGGCGAGCATTTTTTTCTGCGGCCATGTGCGTAACAATGACCAGCGGAACGGTACCTGTTTCATGGTTCTTATCACGGTCATACTGATGGACCGACGCGATCGAAATGCGATGGAAACCCAGTACCGCCGCAATTTGAGCCAGAACACCGGGTTGGTCCAAGACGTCAAAGCGAAAATAGAACTTCGATTCGGATTGGTCGTGATCGCTGACGTCCACCCGAGGCGGTTGTTTGGACCACAGTTTCAAATTGCGGAAGGTAATGGCGGCCCGACCCACCGCAACGTCAATCAAATCGGCAACCACCGCAGACGCCGTTGGCATTTGCCCGGCGCCTTGCCCGTGGAAGAAAACGGGGCCGACGGCATCCCCTTCGACACTGATCGCGTTAAAGTTTTGACGGACTTCGGCCAGTGGCATACCCTTGGGGATCAACGTTGGTGATACGTGAAGTTCTAGACCTCCACCTGACAATCTGGCGACTGCTAGTAGCTTTAGACTGTAGCCCATTTCGTTGGCGTACTGCAGGTCGATCGTTTGTATGGTATCGATTCCGCGGCGTGGTATTTCACTCCAATTCACCCTCGCGCCGAAGGCAAGATGAGCTAAGATTGCAAGTTTCTGAGCAGCGTCGGTACCATCAACATCCATGGTCGGATCGGCTTCGGCGAAACCAAGTTCTTGCGCTTGTGCGACCGCATCTTTGTACCGCATGCCCTTCTCTTGCATGTTGGTGATGATGAAATTGCTGGTGCCATTCAAGATTGCTTGCAATGATTGAATTTGATTGGCAGCCAAACATTGGCTGATGTTTGCGATGATCGGGATGCCACCTGCGACGGATGCCTCGAAGGCGATCGTGCGTCCAAGTTCGCGCGCCCGGTCAAACAGTTCTGGGCCATGGTGAGCCAATAGTGCCTTATTGGCGGTGACCACATCTTTGCCGCTTTCCAGCAATTTCAGCATGATGGTCCGTGCCGGTTCCAAACCGCCAATCAATTGCGCGACCACTTTGACTTGATCGTCGTCTAATAATCGTTGCAAATCGGTTGTGATCGCGCCCGTGGGCATGTCTGCATCGCGGATTTTGGCGGCGTTGCGAACTACAATGTGTTGCACCCAAAGCGTACGACCGGCATGTCGTGCGGTTCGGTCGCCATGATCCAGTAATAATCGAGCGACACCGGTGCCGACGGTGCCCATACCGACTAACGCAACCAGAGTTTTGTTCATGATTCAAGCTTCTAGCGAAAGGTAAATGTCAAAATGGTTCCAACCGTTTTTGCTGCGATCAAGTCGCGAACAATGGGCACAATCTTGGGGCGCACTGCGGTCGCCCAAACGACCGATCGAGAATCTTGCGGTCCAATGGAATGGAGCGAATCAAAGGGTTGGGCTACTTGTCGCCATTCATCGTAAGAGGCGGTCCAGGTTTGAACAAGGCTACAACAGGGTTGTAGAATGCCCCGGCAAATCGAAAGAATGTCGTAGTTTATACCAAACGCCAATGCGCCTGATAATTCAGGCCAAGATTGACAATGCGTTTGAGCAAATCTTCATATTCAATGCCAACGCTGTCAGCCGATTCAGCAAAGTCTTCACCAAAGGATAGGTTCGGGTTGGGGTTGGCTTCCAGGACGTAAACTTTGCCTTGTGCATTGCAACGCAAGTCAATTCGCGCATAGCCACTAAGATCTAGAGCACGGTAAACTCGTTTGCACAACGAGATAATTCGTTCTCTAAGTTCCGACGTCAGCACTGCCGCGTTGGTCTCCACGCCCAACCGTTCCTGGGTTTCGGTATCCCATTTGACCATTGCGGTCGCGATCTTGGGGATATTAGGCGCCTTGCTGAATTTCAGTTCCCAAACGGGTAAGACGGTCAGTCGGCGGTTGCCCAAAATGCCGACGTAGAATTCACGTCCTTCAATGTATTCTTCAATCAGGGCATCGGTCTTCAATTCGTCATGCAAGTAGGCGACTTGCTTGATCAATGCGGCCTCGTCATAGACTAGCGACGCATCAGATATTCCTAGGGATGCATCTTCAATCACACTCTTGACCAAAAGCGGATACTCCCGTCGTTCCAGTCGCCGGACTTTTTTTCCACGATTGATTACAACAAACTTGGGGGTTGCGATTCGGTGGTACGTCAGAATTTTTTTGGCTAACGACTTATCGTGGGAAAGCATCAGGCCGCGGGGGTTGCAACCGGTATAGTTTTGGCGAAGCAGTTCCAGGAAGCCAACGACATGTTGATCGTACGTGCCGACACCGTGAAATTCTTCCAATAGATTGAAACACAGATGGGGTTTGAAATTCATGATCGCGTCGCGAATCTTGCTTAGATCGTCGATCACGCCAACAGGCAAGACTTCGTGACCCATCAGGCGAAGGGTTTTCACGACGTCAAATTCCGTCTTCCAGTCCATCATTTCTTCATCCGAGACGCCCTCGAGTGAATCTGGCGGAATCAATGCTTCATGCATCAAGACCATGATCCGACGTTTTCTCATAACGCAACCCGATGCAATCCACTGTGAAGATAATTCATCGTTTGGACCGTGATGAAGATCGTAATGTCACGCAATAATTCTGTTTCGCTACCCACAGCCCGTAGCCTTAGTTCTCGGCACCGATCGATCACCTCACGAATAACCAGCGAAACCGTGTAACGATTTTCACCGGTCCAACTGGTCACTTGGCGTTCGGTTTCGGACTTGTACTTTCGCAGGAAAGCGGATGCCTGCTGTTGAATCAGTTCTCCCATCGCTGGGTCAGCCGCCTGTTGCCGCTGGGTGATTCCTTGATGATCATCATCGCGCAGGAACAAGCGATACAGGTCCCGGTCAAATGGTGTGGGCATATCCATTTCATACCGAGCCCGACGCTGTTGATAGTGTTCACGCAGCGTTCGCTTTAGATGAGAAAGGGGTTCGATCTTGCGACGCGACGCCACTGGGGCTTTGGTGCCAGCGATGGAATCCATCAATTCGTCAATGTATTCTAACTTTCGCAACGCCGGCCAGCCCTTATATTGACTGCGCCAACGGCTACCTGGCTTCAGCCAAACGGCAAACGTTTCTGCAAAATCTTCTGCGGGATGACTTTGGGCGTACCACGGTTCCAAGTGCATCACATAACGACGACTCTTGGGGTGAGGTCGATAATATTCGGGATAGGGGTCGCTGTAGTTTCCGAAGATTTCGCGATATTTTTTCTTGCGATGCAGGCGAAACGCAGTGTCCAAGGCGTGCCCGGTCTCGTGCCGCAATATTTTCATGCACCATTCTTCGGTGCCGCCCTCGACGTCCAGCATCATCTTTCGTTCCAAGCGAGCCAAGCGAGGGTGGGCTAGATAAAATGGAATCGCAATGCCAGGAATACCGTCGGGAGCGAACCATTCGTCGCTTAGCCAGAAGTGAGGTCGGAAAATCAGTTCCCGTCCAGCCAATTCTTCGTAAAGTCGATCAATCTTGGGCATCAATGGCGATTGTTGAAGGTCCAGCTGCAAGTCGCACATTCGCATATCAAGCAGCGTTTCGTCCGACATTTGGCGCCAGTTCCTCTGGGATACCCCAGCCGTTTTTGTAGCCGATTTTTTTTTGCGAGGGCTGCTGGTTTTGCTGGAACCGGCAAGGCGAACCGTTCTTGAATTTTTAAACCCAAGCGAAATGGCGGAATCAACGGACGTCGAATTCTTCGACCTAGTTGAACGATTACCCAAACCGTTGTCGGCACATTCCTCAAGTTTGCTGGACTGGCCTTCAAGTTTGCTGGACTGGGACGCGGCCCCAATCGCCGAAGAAATCTTACCGGCAGAAAGTTTGCGTTTGGCCAGCGTCTTTTTCGCTTCAGCTTTTTTTGCCATCTTCCTCTACCCAAAATTTAAAATCAGAATCTCGAACCGCCGAATTTCAGACTTCCGTGATGCGGAAACATACGGAGTGTAGGCATCCACGATTGCTTGTTGTTGACCGAACCGATGCACCAAATTGCCTTCAATCCGCCTGACTTTTGGTGCTGAGCTGGCTGTCGCGTTGGCTGTCGCGTTGGCTGCTGCGTTGGCTGCTGCGTTGGTTGCTGCGTTGGTTGCTGCGTTGGTTGCTGCTTCATCAAAGCAAGGTTGACCACTTGAGTGTACTATCGGTCAATTGGCCCTGTCTAGCTTTTTCGCGTCTAATTTTTCGCGTCTTGTTCTTCTGGGGCCTGCTGCTGATCCACCAGACACCCATTCGGCGCCACATTCGGGTCAGCAGGTTAATCGGGTTGACGCATGTTGCAGTGATGTGCCTAACTCGACTAAATAAAGTAACATAACCGGTGGAATTTCATCACAGTGATTTTGAAAAAATATCGTTTAATTCAAAAGGCGGTCGCAACCTTACCATGGTCCCTGCCGCTAAGGTTGTTAGTCAGCCTAATTCAGCGAGAATATACACATCGCAGGGGCTTTTGTGGATGATCGCCCAGTCTAAACCAGCTAGTTTTCAATTCAGTTGCGCCTGTGGCCTGAATAGGATGCTTGAACTTTCCTCCTTGAGATCCGTCAATGGCCAGCATGTATAACGACCAGCATTGGATGCGACAAGCCTTGAACTTGTCCGTAAAGGGACTGGGGTGCGTTGAGCCCAATCCGATGGTGGGCTGTGTGTTGGTTCAGGACGATCAGTGCATTGGGTACGGATATCATGCGAAATTTGGGCAAGGCCACGCCGAAGTTCAAGCATTGGCAAACGCTGCCGAGCAAGGGAACTGCGTGGTCGGCGCGACCGCTTATGTCACGTTAGAACCTTGTTGTCATCACGGAAAAACACCCCCGTGTACCAACGCATTGATGACTGCGGGAATTCAACGAGTGGTGATCGGTGTGTCTGACCCATTTCCCAAAGTGGCGGGTGGCGGGATTGGCCAATTGCAGCAGGCGGGTATTGCCGTAGAAGTTGGCGTCTTGGAAGCGGAAACTCGGCAAGTCCTGGCTGCCTATTTAAAGCGTCAGCAAACCGGGTTGCCGTGGGTGATTGCCAAATGGGCGATGACGTTGGACGGAAGGATTGCATCCTCAAGTGGCGATAGTCAATGGATCAGCGGTGAAGGTGCCAGGCGTTTGGTGCACGAAGTGCGAGGTCGCGTGGATGCGATCGTCGTGGGCATTGGAACTGCCCTGGCAGATGATCCTTCGTTGACGGCTCGTCCAGCCGGCCCCAGAACGGCCTTGCGAGTCGTGGTCGATCGTAAGTTGCGGCTACCCATCGATGCCAAATTAGTACAAACCGCGATGGAAAGTCCAGTGATACTGGCTGCCGGTGCTGATGCTGATCCTGAAAAATTGAAGCGACTGAAATTGGCCGGCGTCGAAGTTTGGCAACCGGCGGCAATATCGTCTGCAGAGTCCAAAGGGTTTTCCTACTCTGATTTCGTTCGTCAGTTTATGGCGGCATTGTCGGAACGGGGAGTCACTAATGTGTTGGTCGAGGGTGGCGGGCAATTACTCGGCAATCTGTTTGACCAAGATTGTGTCGATGAGGCCATGGTTTTTGTCTCGCCCAAGGTCATCGGTGGTCAAGATGCGATAGCGTCAGTTGCTGGAGAGGGGCGTGGGTTGATGTCACAGTGCCACAAATTCAAATCGGTGTCGCACCAAGTGCTTGGCGATGATGTCTTGATTCATTGCTACTTAGATCGCGCGGGAAATTGAACGCATCCTCAATCCAGTTTAGCTTTCACAAGGTCGCTTCCTGACAAAAGCCTTTCAGGCGTCGATCGCCGCAGGGATTCGCAGCGGAGGATTGCCAACGCCAGTCAGAGTCAAATCGGTGATTGATTTAAAGCCCAGCTTTTAACTTTGGCGGCAGGTGAGTTTCACTTGGGCGGCTATTTCAAGGGGATGTCTTTTGGATTGGTTACCTATTGAAGTGGCAAATCCTGGAAGTTGGAACTTTTCTTGGGTTGCGATGCGAAATGGTGTCGTTTGCTTCCCTTGGCAATCGATGGCAAGTATGATTTGCATTGCAACGCAGCAAGCGAACCTGCGTTTTCGTCCAGCTGTTTCGCTGGAATCACACAAATTCTATTTCAGAGGGAATCGCCGTTGATGTTTGGATCAAATTTTCGCAAATGGGCTCTTGCTGCTTTCGTAATCATTGCCCCGGTTTCAGCCGGCGCGGCTGTCTTGTTGCCTGTTTTGGATGAGTACAAAAGTGGCACCGTTTGGCCAGAGCCGCAGATGGTCAAACCAGGGGTAGCGACTGAAAATGCATTCTGTTCGGCGCCTTCTGACGCGGTTGTCTTGTTTGATGGAACTGATCTGGATCAATGGCAAGGTGGTGATCGGTGGGAGTTGAAGGACGATTACGCGATCACTCGTGGTGGCGACATTCAAACGAAGCAGTCGTACGGTGACTGCCAATTGCACATCGAATTTGCCACCCCAGATAAGGTCGAAGGCAACGGGCAAGGTCGTGGCAATAGCGGCATTTATTTTATGAATCGTTATGAAGTTCAAGTGCTGGATTCGATGGACAATCCCACCTACTTTGACGGACAGTGCGGTTCGGTTTACAAACAAAGTCCGCCAATGGTTAATGTTTCTCGAGGCCCAGGTCAGTGGCAAGCGTTCGATATTATTTTCACGGCGCCACGGTTTAACGAAGACGGATCCATTCAGTCCAACGCTTTCTTAACTGTGCTGCACAACGGTGTTTTGGTCCAGAACCATTTTGAATTGAATGGGAAAACCCTTTGGGATGCCCCGCCAAGTTACGATACGCATGAGCTGAAGCAACCATTGAAGTTGCAATTTCACGGCAATGAAACCCGCTTTCGCAATATTTGGATTCGCGAAAATGTCCAGAACATGGTTGGCACCGCCGCTGAAGGTAAGTCTGCCCAGTAATGTAATGGGATGGTTCTTCAGGACGATTCAAGTTGGCTTGGGCGAAGCTTTACTGCATGTGGATTGTTTGCCGGTGGACTTGGTGTCCTGTTCTTTTTTGACAGTAGATTCATGTCAGCAGAAACGTTTGATTGGAAGGCCTTGGATGGTACCACTCTCCGCGGGTACTACTGGGCTGGGGAAGCGAAGCAAGACGGTGCACTGATAGAAGGTCCGCCTTTTGTGTTGATTCATGGTTTGGGTGAACACTCGGGACGGTATCATCGACTGGCTGCCGATTTGAATGCTGGCGGCCACAGTGTTTACAGTTTCGACTTACGTGGTCATGGCGTTACCGAAGGTCCTCGAGGCGATACGCCCAGTTTTCAGCTCTTGGTGGAAGATGTTTTACAGTTTCTGGATGTGATTTCTTTACGCAAAAAAAAGCTGGAAGCTGGCGAAACGCTGGAAGCTGGCGGTGTCGTTCGACCGATATTAGTGGCTCACAGTCTGGGGGGGACTATTGCAACCAAATTTGCCTTTCAATATCCCGACCGAATCCAGCAATTAATCCTGATCAGTCCTTACTTTAAGGCCGCGTTTGAACCCCAATGGTGGCGATTAGCGTTGGGGCGAATTTTCTACTATTTATGGCCTTCGTTTTCGCTAAATGTCGGTTTGCAGCTTCAGCATTTATCGGCAGATATAGAAGTTCAGCAGGCGATTAGCGACGATCCACTTAGTCATCAGCGATTGTCGGCCCGGTGGGCGATTCAGGCGATTAAGGCAGGGCAATTTCTGCTGGATAATCCGGAGCGTTTGAAGGTGCCAACCGACGTGTTGCATGCCGGTCCCGACAAGATCACCAGCGCCAAAGCTTCGCGGCAGTTTGTCGAAAATCAGAGACGATTGGGGGCCCAGACCTGTCCCGAAATTCGCTATTTTGAATTCGCGGAAGGTTATCATCAAATTCATAACGATTCGCTAACTCGCGACCAAGTACTGAGTTGTCTGCTGGGACGCGAAGTGATGATCTCGTAGAAATAGGTCTGGAAAAGGACCGTATCTGCGCGTCTAGATCGGATAGCCATTGATTACTGACCCATCGCCTTCTTGCAATCGCAGCGTGGCTTGGAAGCACGGCTCTGGGATGATTGGATCGAGGCCTTGTGTCTTGAAATTGCAAGCAGGAAAAAAATCTGGTATTCACGCGGCATTCCGCTTTTTTTGGTAGGCTAATCTTAGCCGAAGGATACTGTTTTAGCGATCTTTTGCAACGTTGCAACCACTGACCTTTAAGAGATATCGTAATGATCCATCAAAGCAGGAAATTCAATAAGAATGGCAACGAAAAACGTGACCTTCGCGTAGAACGCACCGCGTTTCTAAGCAAGACGATGCGCGGGATTGCCAGAGGGTTGCTAGTGATTGTGGGGTTGTTGATTGCCGATCGTGTGCACGGTGAAGATCGCATCACAGGCAAACCATTTGCGACTCGAAGTGAGGTGGTGGCGAAGCACGCAATGGCAGCAACTAGTCAACCCCTGGCCACTCAGGTTGCGATCGATGTGTTAAAAAAAGGGGGAAGTGCGGTCGATGCTGCGATTGCTGCCAACGCATGTTTGGGGTTGATGGAACCGACAGGCAATGGCATTGGTGGCGATCTGTTCGCGATCGTTTGGGATAACAAAACACAGCAGTTGTATGGATTGAACGCCAGTGGACGTTCGCCCAAGAGTCTGACCTTAAAGCACTTCCAGGATCAAGGGATCGAAATGGTTCCTGCTTTTGGTCCGCTGCCCGTTTCGGTGCCCGGTTGTGTCGACGGGTGGTTTGAACTGCACGGGAAGTTTGGCAACCTGCCGATGAAAGAGGTTTTGGCGCCAGCGATTGGGTATGCTGAAGAAGGCTTTCCATTGACTGAAGTCATTGCGTATTACTGGCGAAGTGGACGAAGGATGTCACCTTATCCAGGCTTTGCCGATACGTATTTGCCAGACGGGCGGGCACCAAAAAAGGGTGAGATCTTCCGCAATCCGATGTTGGCTAAAACGTTGCAGACGATTGCCAATGATGGTCGCGACGCGTTCTACAAGGGTTCGATTGCCAAAACGATCGATCAGTTCATGAAGGAGAACGGAGGTTTTTTAAGCTACGAAGATATGGCCAGTCATCAATCGGAATGGGTTCAACCGGTTAGTTCCAATTATCGTGGCTACGATGTGTGGGAATTGCCACCCAATGGTCAGGGGATCGCTGCGTTGCAAATCTTGCAGATTATGAAAGGCTTTGACCCGGCGACGATGAAATTTGGTTCGGTCCAGCACTTACATCGGTTGACCGAAGCGAAAAAATTGGCGTTTGAAGATCGAGCAAAATTCTACGCCGACCCAGACTTCCAAAAGACGCCGATCGATTGGCTGATTTCGGATGAATATGCAGCGCAGCGTCGCGCAATGATCGATCCTGAAAAGGCGGGACTGAATTTTCCAGCAGGCAATCCTGCTTTGGAGGAGGGCGACACGATCTATCTGACGGTCGCTGACAAGGATCACAACATGGTATCGCTGATCCAAAGCAACTATCGAGGGTTTGGCAGTGGGATGTGTCCCACGGGCTTGGGTTTTTGCTTGCAAGATCGGGGTCAGTTATTTGACCTGGTTCCAGGTCGTCCCAATTCGTACGCTCCAGGCAAGCGACCTTTCCATACGATTATTCCCGCGTTTATCACCAAGGACGGGAAACCTTGGGTCAGTTTTGGCGTCATGGGTGGGGCGACGCAGCCGCAAGCCCATGCTCAGATTGTTATGAATTTGGTGGATTACCAGATGAACTTGCAAGAGGCGGGAGACGCGGATCGTCTGGTACATACAGGTAGTTCGCAGCCGACCGGTGAAGTGATGAATGATGGTGGCAAGTTGCATTTGGAGTCTGGTTTTTCGGAGGAAGTACGCGGAAAACTAACGCAAATGGGACACACATTGGAACCCTCGCCGGGAATTTACGGCGGCTACCAGGCGATCATGTACGACAGTGTTAAGGGTGTTTACTTTGGTGCCAGTGAATCGCGAAAAGACGGTCAAGCGTCCGGATATTAAAACGGTTTGAAATCGCCTGCCCGGTAGGCCCTGGTCGTCGTTTTGATTATCGTGAATCATGGCGGTCAGGCCAGTTGTTTTGTTGGTGGCCGAAGTCGGTTTTGCGGGTCGTATTGAAAATTTGAAGTTTGTCATTTTAGGGAAAATGAATGTCGCAGTATCAAGCGGATCCTAATCGTTACGATGGTCGAATGCCGTATCGAAAGTGCGGTCGTTGGGGGTTGAAGTTGCCGTTGATAAGTATCGGTTGTTGGCACAATTTTGGCGGCGACAGTCCAACGGAAGCTCAGCGGTCGATGTTGTACGAAGCATTCGATCTAGGTGTGACTCATTTTGACCTGGCGAACAATTATGGTCCGCCTTACGGCAGTGCTGAAGTGAATGTTGGGAAGATTGTCAAGGATTTGCCTCGCGATGAATTGGTGATTTCGACCAAGGCCGGTTACGACATGTGGCCTGGGCCTTACGGGGAATGGGGCAGTCGCAAGTATCTGTTAGCCAGTTTGGATCAATCACTCAAGCGGATGGATTTAGAGTACGTTGATATTTTTTACAGTCATCGATTCGATCCCGAATCGCCGCTTGATGAGACCTTGGGTGCGTTGGAAACGGCGGTTAAAAAAGGGAAGGCTTTATATACCGGAATCAGTAGCTATGACAACCAGAACACTAAGAATGCGTTGGAGATTATTTCCCAGAATCAATGGACGCCACTACTGATCCATCAGCCAAACTATTCAATGCTAAATCGTTGGGTTGAATCGTCGCTTCTTCAAACGTGCAGCGATTCGGGTGTGGGTGTAATTGCGTTTTGTCCGCTGTACCAGGGGTTATTGACGGACCGATACTTGAAGGGGATTCCCGAGGGGTCGCGAGCGTCGCTAGAGAATAGCCCGCTACGCCAGGAAGAAGTTAGTCCTGAAGTGATTCAGCACATCCATGCGTTGAATCAGATCGCAGCCCAGCGAGAGCAATCACTGTCACAGATGGCGTTGTCTTGGATCTTGAAGGACCCGCGAGTGACCAGTGTGGTGGCAGGTGCCAGCCGAGTGGAACAGCTAAGGCAGAATTGCCAAGCGGTCACCAAGTTGGAATTTTCCGCCGAGCATTTGCAACAGATCGATTCGATCCTAGGGCAGATCCATTTGCCTCAAAACCTATGGGAAACCTAAGCATCGGAAGCATTTCACCGGGTTGAGGTCAGTTAGGGAACTTAATCCAGTGATAAGCATGCCGCCTGCCAAAATAATTAGGGAAGCCCTCGAAGCAATTCCACGAAAAAAGCCCGCTCCAATAGAATTGGAGCGGGCTTTACTATTTCTAATGGTTAACGATTTCTCAGAACGACGAACGTCCCAAGGAGCCGTTTAGGTCCATTCTGTTCGCTGGTTACTTTTCGATATCCAGCTTCAGCGGTTCCCCCGAACTGATCGTAACCGTCATTCCACCGGCAGTGGTTGAGAGAGCGGAATTGATTCGAGGTTCCGAGGTAACCGTTTCACCTTGGGCTGGTCGTTCCTCTAGCAAGTCAAAAAAGACCACCTTGTGTTGGCCAAGCACTGCTCCCGTTTCACCGCTATCCACAGTCAGCGTAAATTCGCCTTTGTCGTTCGTGGTAGCTGATGACGTAGGGCCCTTATTCCCAGCCACAATGTCAGGCATGCACTTGATCATAATGCTTCCCGCAGGAACACCTTTGATCGTCAGAGTGCCCGAAACAGGAACCAAGTTCGCGTCGGGTTCGCGGCATCCGACGAAACTGGCCAGCAAGCATACGATCAACCCAAAGGCCACGGGATTACGGGTCGGCATTAACAACACTCCAAGTAGTTCTAAACCAGGCAATAAGATCAAAAAAACGTACGAAACAAATCTGCCTCAACCGAAGTCTTACTCAGCTGAAATAACTTGGCCGTCACGACGTTGGCAATAAAGAGCCAGAACCGTTTGAGGCATTTCGTCGGCGATGAAACGGGTTGAACCGTCAGCCAACGTGAAGTTAGCACCTTGTGGGTGAAGGCTTCCAAACGAACTCAAGCGTTGGTCTTGATAAATGTACCAGGCGCCTTGCGATCCTGGGGCTCCAGCGTCACCGTGTGCCCAAGGAATCCGGTAATTGATTGGGGCAAACGAACCGGCCAAAATATTGCCTAATCCAATGTCACCACCCGCAGGATACCAACGACCCCAAGCCGCGATTCGGCTACCACTGTTCCAGCCCGCTTCGGTGAAGGAATCGAAGTTTGCGTCGAAGTGCGAGGTTTCGCCAAAGAACATGGTGTTGCTTGTGCCGTCAACAATTTCGGCAATACGAATTTCGGTTCCCTTTGGAGCGCCTGCTGCCCTTCGCGCACGCGATCCAGTTGCCATGAACATGCCATCGTTGGTCGCAGAGGTCGCGTAAATCGGTCGTGACCCACCATTAGCTTTGTAGCTGGTCATACCAAAATATTGAGTCGTCGAACCGCTGGTGTAAGGTTCTGCAGTCTGGGTCAACAGGTCCGATGGGCAGTATAAACCCTTGATTACCGCCGAGGTACCATTGCCATTGATAGCGGTTGAAATGTTGGCCTTGGGAACGTCCTTGTTAAAATTGTCATACAGGTTGCCTTGTTCCATGTATGGCAATAGGAAGTAGAACACCGAGTGGCCCGAGAAACCATTTAGTGAGCCGGGGCTTTGGCCCGAAACACGTTCCTGGGTGTAGCCTGGAGGGAATTTTTGGCGAGCGCCCTCGTAATTCATGGCCGCCAAGCCCAACTGACGCATATTGTTCTGGCAAGAAGCGCGTCGGGCGGCTTCACGAGCCATCTGGACTGCGGGTAGCAACAAACCCATCAAAATACCGATGATCGCAATGACCACCAACAACTCTACCAATGTAAAGCCGTTCTTCTTTAAGCGAGCGTTTCGAAACATGGAGATAACCTCAAATCGAGCGAATAAATGCAAAACCTAGCAAAAGCGAATCACCCGCCGCCCAGCAAGACCAAGTACCCGATGGGATGAACCCAAAGATTTGTTGGAATCACAACGCTATGGCTAGACTAAAATACCAATAGTTATCGCAATCAATGACTATTACCACCCAAGCGATAAACTCACGCGGTAACTTCAAATTGCGTCCGACTTCAAATTGCGTCCGACTTCCAAGTCGTAAGATTTGGAGGGCTCCCGAAGGCCGACCAAATGGTGCCATGATTTCCAGGTAAAGATGACTGAAACCCTGTCCCCGCTTCTTTGCCACCGAGCACGGACCGTCTTCAAATACAAGGCTGGAATTGACACCAAAATTTACCCAAATGCAACTTCTAAAGGTTATGTATTAGGCGATCGTTTGACAAGCAGCAAAACACAGATTTAGCCGATTGATGGCTTCTCTTCACCGTAGCTTCACAAAAGCATCGCCGTTTTCCAAGAAGTCCAACAACATCGACCCCTGAGCTGGCGCTGAATTCAAGTCGCTCAGGGAATGAATGCTTGTTTGATTTTCGAAGCCAATTCTTAGGTGAATCCGGTTAGTGACCTAGAATTTAAAGGATATTGACGCTGGTTTCTTGATTTACGACGGTCCCAGGTGATTTACGGCGTTTTTTTTTCTGGATGGCAGCCTCAACAAATCCGCAGAATAGTGGATGGGCCTTCGTGGGTTTGGACTTGAATTCTGGGTGGAATTGGACTGCCACGAACCAAGGGTGTGAATCGATCTCGATAATTTCCACCAGTTTGTTGTCGGGGCACGTTCCGGAAAATCGCATTCCGTGAGCCTGAAACTGCTGCCGATAGGTGTTATTGAATTCATAACGGTGGCGATGCCGTTCATCAATTTGGTCTTGTTCATAACATGCCGACGCTTTGCTGGCCGGGTCCAGGACGCAAGGCATCGCCCCTAGGCGCATGGTGCCACCCTTGGTGGTCACTTCTTTCTGAGCGTCCAGCAAACAAATGATCGGGTGTTTGGTGTCTTTGACGAATTCTGACGATCCGGCATCTTCAAGTCCAACTACATTTCGCGCAAATTCAATGGCGGCACACTGCATTCCCAAGCAAATGCCAAAAAATGGGATGCTGCGTTCTCTGGCCCATTTGATCGCTTGAACTTTACCTTCGACCCCTCGTTCGCCAAACCCGCCTGGAACCAAAATTCCATCGTAACCAGCCAACAGTCGTTCGGCGCCCTCTCGTTCAACCTGCTCACTTTGAACCCGGCTAATTCGAATCTGAGCACCCAACTGAATGCCTGCGTGGTCAATTGATTCATAAATCGATTTGTAGGCGTCTTTGTGCTCGGCATATTTACCAACCACCGCGATGCTGATTTCCGTTTCGGGATTCCGCATCCGATGTAAGAGTTTCCGCCAGTCGGTAAGATCCAGATTGCTAGCCGCTAATCCCAATCGCTTGACGATGATTTCGTCTAAATGGTGATCGACCAGGGCCATCGGAACTTCGTAAATTGAAAATTCCGTGTCGCGTTCCTCTACGACCGCTTCGATGGGAACGTTGCAGAACAAAGCGATCTTTTCCCGATCATCACGGCACAGTTCATATTCGGTCCGACAAATCAAAATGTCAGGCTGAATGCCGATCTGGCGCAGCAAGCCAACCGAATGTTGGGTCGGCTTGGTCTTCATTTCCCCCGCGGCCTTCAAGTACGGCACCAAAGTTAGATGCATATACAGGCAATTCTCTTTGCCCACATCTAACGAAAATTGACGAATGGCTTCTAAAAACGGCAGGCTTTCAATATCCCCAACAGTACCGCCTATTTCGGTGATGACGACGTCGACATCCTCGGCCGCCAAAGCTGAAATGCACTTCTTAATCTCATTGGTAATATGCGGAATCACTTGCACGGTCTTGCCCAGGAATTCGCCGCGTCGTTCTTTTTCGATTACCGAAAGATATATTTGACCCGAAGTGTAATTGGCGTCACGTGTCAGCGGGCTATTGGTAAATCGTTCATAGTGGCCCAAGTCCAAATCTGTTTCGCTGCCATCATCCAAGACATAAACTTCACCATGCTGGTAGGGGCTCATAGTGCCAGGATCGACGTTGATGTAGGGATCCAGTTTCTGCATCCGAACTCGCATCCCGCGACGTTCTAGCAACATGCCAATCGAGGCGCTGGTTAAGCCTTTTCCCAAAGAACTAACAACGCCGCCGGTCACAAATATGTGTTTTGTCATAAGATTCGTCTAGATATTTTAGCGTGACGGAATGGGTTTGGGAGTTCAGAATTCGTGCTGTGGCATAATCTATCAGTTTGCTTGCCGACTGACAAACGCTTGATAATCTTCGATCGTATCAATTCCCGACGTCGCACTGGGGACAATGTCCACCATGATCTCGTGGCCAGCGTCCAAGACGCGTAACTGTTCTAGTTTTTCCGTGTCTTCCCAACGCGAAACCGGCAAGCTTGACCAATTCAAGATAAAATTCCGAGTATAGACATACAGGCCAATGTGCTGGAAAAACAGCGGCGGCTGGGCCTCTAGCATGGCGGGAACAAAATCGCGAGGAAACGGGATCAAGCTTCGCGAAAAGTAAAGCGCCCTTCGTTTTTGATCGATGGTCACTTTAACACATGAAGGATCGTGCAACCTAGCCTGCGAACGTATCGGTGTTGCCAAGGTTGCCATGACTGGTGCCTGTTGATCAGCGATGCCGTCAATTAGCACTTGGATGGCCTTATCGATGGCACCAGGTTCAATCTCGGGTTCATCACCTTGCACATTGCAGTACAGATCAAAATCTGGAAACGCTGCCGCCACTTCGCAACACCGTTCACTACCCGATTGATGTGACGGATCGGTCATGATCGCTTGGCCGCCGAAGGCGGTCACAGCCGCCTGAATCCGAGCGTGATCGGTCGCGACAACGATGTCGCTAGCCAGGCGACTATTCTTCGCCTGTTGCCAAGTGTGTTGAATCAATGGGATACCTGTTCGATCCAGCAGCATCTTTTCAGGCAATCGCGACGAAGCCAAACGAGCGGGAATGACAATCAGCGTTTTCAAGCGATTCTTCCTTAACCTTTGGTTGTGACCAACAATTGATCGATCTTTGCCGCCAAGATGAAATCGTTTTCGCTCAGCCCATCAATTGCATGAGTCCAAAGTTCGATTGACATGTTGCGGTAGCCCACCAGGTGCAAGTCGGGATGGTGTGCGTCGTCTTCAGCGATCTTCGCAACTTCGCCGAAAAAACGCATCGCTTCCATGAAGTTGGTCACTGTCCAATCCCGACGAATACGCTTCTTGTCTTCGGTCAAATACCAACCGTTCAGTTGCTCTAGTTGTTTCACACTAAAATCCAGCTGGCACGCATCGACGCCACCTTCACAAGGCAGGCATTTTTTCTTTGTCAATTGTTCTGCTGATTGCGTTTCCATCGTTGTCGCCTTTGCTTGAGGTTGTTGAGGTATTTGGTACTTCGCACGCCTTTTGGCGGATTGAATTTCGATCGCCGATTGCTCTCTTGACGGATCGAAGGCAATAAGGCCTGACCGATCGCCCCTGCGCTGGCTTGAATTACCCGCAACCCGCCAACAAACCATTTGATTTCGTTGACTGGCGGCATTAGTAATGATCGCTTGGTAAACGATGCCCTTGAACTAACGTATCCTGATTGGCTGGAATTCCAAAGGGGCGGCCCACTTATTGAGTGTTTTTCGACCTGGTTGGTATTCGCTTCTGGACGCGGATAGTGAAATTTATCCATTTTCGAGCTCAAGGGGACCCACTTTCGTCACTCCAATGGGTTGGGGGCCGGGGCGATGAAGCGCGGTCAAACGGTTGAATTTACCGTAGATTTGAAGCAGGAATGCTCATGCCACGGAAGAGTCCGAGCGGCGGAATCCGTGAGACTTCGATGACCAGCGGCCCGATTATACGCTCTCCCCTGGTTCGATTCTCTGTCATTGCAATCGTCAATGATTGCGTTTTCGGAACAATGGCCAAAACCCGAGTTTCGAAAACAGTCAAAAAAAGAAAGTTCTGAATTTCTTTCCTTCGCTCAAGTTTTCATCATCTATCCTTCGTCCGGTTCATGCGCGGGGATTTTATCACGATCGAAGTGTTGGTTTCCTTTAGCAAGCGGATCGATCGGCCAGCATTGGCCTTAACCGAATAATCACTTGAGCACGCTTAGCCTTGCCTTTAAGTGGAATTCGGTGGCGTACGCAACTACAAAACTGGAGCGATGGGAAGATGAATTCCTTGGCAACAAAAAAAATGATATCGCTGGCAATCTTGGTCTTTTGGCTAATGATCATGCCTGGCACCGCAAGTGCTGGCCCGTTGTTAGATTGGATGCGCAGTAAGTGCAATCGCAACAAGCCAACGAACGTCGACATCGGTGGCTTGCAGGCAACTTCGGGTTCTTTTACTCAAGCACTCACCACGTTGCAGCCTGGTCAATGTCAGCAAACCTGTATGCAAACCTGTCAAAAAGTTTCTGTCAATTATGTGCCTTACACTGCGTACCGCACAAATTGGCAGCGGGTCCCGGTGACTCAGTATCGTCCAGTTACCAGCACCGATCCTAGATCCGGTTGCGTGGTGACGTGCATGAAACCATGCACAAATTACAGTTGGCAATTGCAGCGAGTGCCTTACACAACTTATCGCCCGGTGTACAAGACTTCAAGTTATCAAGTGCCAGTCACCACAATCTCAAATGATTGCGAAAATGGTGGCTGTTCTACTTATAGCACATGCGATGTCCCAAATGCTGGGATGCAGAACGGCTTCGTTCCAGGGAACGTTGTTCCAGGAAATGGTGGCGGATTCATGCCAGGCGCAACGGGGGCGACTTCGGTGCCAGCCGATGGCATACCAGTGCTTTCTTCGGCGAACCGACCTATTTACGGTATGAACGGCAGCTATCCAGTTCCAGGAAATTATCAAGCGTATTCGGCGCCCAACGGTGCGGTTTACCCTCAAGCCAATAATTATGCAGCGCCTGGGGCCTATGCTGGGATGACCACCTACAGCGGGTACGAGGTTAATGGCGTTCAGTACAGCGATAGTAATTACAATCCGCCGATGCCATCGAGCAACGAAGCACCCATGCCTGGAGTGCCCAGCAGCGGCGTTTCTGGCGGAAGCCTTAAGGGAGCCAGACCCACGCCCGCCGATCAAAAGCCAATTCTGCAAGACTTGGATTCAACGACTGGAAACGGTCTGAACACTCCTGCGATACATAGTGCGTTGGGCGATGCCGAAGCGAAGGCTAGTCCGATGAATGATCCAACACCGGAAATGCGTTGGGATTATAATGTGCCCCCTTTGGTTCGACCGGAAGATCAGTCGGCGCATCGCGATGTTCAAATGGAATGGGCTTACAATCCGATTCAATTGGCAAGCTACAGCCAGCCTGCGCCAGCAGCGGCCAATGATCGTGGGGTTCACCGTCAAGTGAATCCAGTGCATGAATCCAACACAATAAATGACCAATGGCAGTCCAGTGGTAACGCCTCCAATTTTGGCGGTGTCAATTCCGAGTGGAACTAACGGCAAGAGCCCACCTCTTGGCCAGTTAAACGATTGATCTTAGACAAAAAAAGATACGGTGAGGAAATGATCCGCGACCGTCTCTTTTTTGTTGGATCCGAACTCAAACATTCACAGTGTCTAGCATCAATGAAGGCTAAATACAGACGAATTAGTGTTCGGTGACTCGGTCGCTGATCTTATCGAAGAATGGGGCCCGAACGGACTGCTTACCGCTTTGACCATTCATGTGTTCAATGCCATCGCCATTGGCAATGACCACTATGCCACCTTCAGAAATCGTGAAACCGCGTTTCTGGTCCTTCTCCAAGTCGTAACCGATTTCCATGCCGTCGGGGATTCGGACCCCTTTCTCGATAATCGCATTTTTGACTTTTGCATGGCGTCCAACGACCACCCCATCAAACAAAATCGACCCTTCCACGGTTGCGAAGGAATTAATTCGGCAATCGGGTCCGATAATGCTGCGGAAGACTTGACTACCTGAAACAATTGCACCGTTACAAACCACACTATCGATTGCGATGCCCTGTCGCGGATCGCGGTCATCTGCCTTCGAACCAAAAACGAATTTCGGTGGAGGACTGTTTACTTGGTAGGTGCGTACCGGCCACTCTTGATCATAAAGGTTCAGCATTGGATCCACGCTGATCAAATCCATGTTAGCCTGATAGTACGCATCCAAAGTACCAACGTCCCGCCAATAGGCGATCGACTTGCGATTCTCATCTTCAAACGGATGCGAATAGACTTGGTGGGAATCAATCACCGAAGGAATGATATTCTTCCCAAAGTCGTGGGCGCTTCCCGGCGTCATTGCGTCACGGCAAAGCTGTTCAAACAGGAATTTCGCATTGAAGACATAGATTCCCATGCTGGCTAAACAAGTGTCCGCCGAACCGGGGATCGTTTGAGGGGTTTGTGGTTTCTCTTGAAACCCAATGATTCGCTTGGAGCGATCAATTTGCATGACGCCAAACGATTTCGCTTCCTCAATACTGACCGGCAAGGCCCCAACGGTAAGGTCGGCACCTATCTGTTTGTGATAGTCAACCATTGCCGCGTAGTTCATCTTGTAGATGTGATCGCCGGCCAAAATGACAACATGTTCTGGGCAAGCCTTCTCCATCGCATAAATGTTCTGATAAACGGCATCGGCAGTGCCCTGATACCATTGCTCGTCCACCCGTTGTTGAGGTGGAACGATATCAATAAATTCGCCTAGTTCCCGGCAGAAATACTTGTTCCAGCCCATGTTGATGTGACGATCAAGGCTCATCGCTTTGTACTGAGTCAAAATCTGCAGTTTGCGGATACCCGAGTTCAGGCAGTTGGACAATGCGAAATCAATGATGCGATAGGTGCCACCAAACGGCACCGCCGGTTTGGCCCGATCACGCGTCAAGGGTTCCAATCGGGCGCCTCGGCCTCCGGCCAAGATTACGGTTAACACGTTTTTCATGCGAGTTTTCATTCCAATTTACTCATTCTTCTCATGTCGTTTGCGGCCGGCTTGGGCGGCTTGAATTCCATTTCAGCGTTTACAGAACTCGCAAATGCAGGCAAGGTGTTTCCCTATAATACCAACTAAAACGCAGTTGATAGAGCCTACCCAGTTGGAAACGGGACAGGTTAAGATCAATTGGACTGGGTTTCCCGCCTAATGGAACGCCGTCTAATGGAACACCGTCTAATGGAACACCGTCTAATGGAACACCGTCTAATGGAACACCGTCTAATGGAACACCGTCTTTGGACTTAAATTGGCCTACCAACCTTTACTCAACTTCGTTTGCCGAACGGATCAAACTGAAACGGCTAACGTTCGTTTTCACCAAAATTACCAAATTGGAAAACGCCTCTATCGATTTTAATACGACTTCGAATTCAACGGATTGTGTCGGAGGGGTAGTCTTTGGGAAAATCAATGACGGCAATACCGCGTTCCCTGACTAGCAGACGGTTCCACTTCGGACACATTGTCCGATCGTTTCCCACCACGAAGCAAAGTCAAATGGCGTGCCGATCAACCGTTGGAATGTCAATTTTTGTTCAAATAACAAGCCGAATTGGCGGATTTTGTTTTTGCCGCCTGCCCTCAGACCTGCCCTTTAGTTTTCGCATATTTGTCCCGAAACGTAAACATGAATCAGCAGTTGTGGTATCGGCACTGGAGGAAATTTTGATTTTTCGATTCAGCCAGTATTCGTACAGCAAACAAGGAGTCAATTGACCCATGAAATTGTCTAAGGGCGGGCTTTGTCCTAAAACGATTCGATAAGGTGAACTTAACGCTTTCATTCAAGTCATTAAGTAGGATTTGTTGGATTCAAAATCTGGACGCAAAGCGATTATTTGTACGCAGTTTCTAATGGGTAGATCGCGTTCGGCCAGTAAATAGAATTCGTAGCCTAAGGCAGCGGCAGAACCCGTTGATTCGCCACCGCGGCAACCTTATTGCTCGACAGGAATTTGCACTCGAAAATCGAATCGTTCGTAAACGCAGACGCCCGATTCGTCAACGCAACGATTGAACAACGCAAAGCCCCGAAGTTCAATCCCATCCGAGGCGGCATTGAAGTCTTTGGAAATAGTTAAGTCGACCTCCACCGTCTGCGGCAGCGAAGAAGTTGCGATTAAACGAAGGGCGTTTTGGGGGTTCAAGCGATTGGTTTGCAATTGAACGTTGGGATTGGGTTCCAACCAAACCATCAGTGGTTCGCTTTCGTGATTCCACTTGCTGCGGCGAATTGAAAATTGAAGATGCAATCTGCCGGTTTGCGTGGGCTTTAACCGATAAGGGACCATCGTCGAGTCCACCCGAACGATCCCTAATGGCGAGCGAGTGATTCGAGTTTCGGGATCAGGGTTGACCATGGGTTGAGATTCCCAATCGCCCCTTGCGGGTTGAGCCAATTCCGAATCGGTCAAAGCGACGGTCTGTGGCCAAGGGATTTCCCCGCGTTCGGCGACTTCTTTCTGGGCGGTAGGGATCCAATCGTAAAACGGATACGGTTTGTTCATCCTTGGGCCGTACTGTTCAATTCGGCGTCGCCAAATGTACTGGTTAGGGTCTTTGCTTAACGCCTGGGTCCAAAATTTCGAGGCGTTCGCAAAATCTAAAGGCGCTGCGCCTTCAGAATCGAAAGCCATACGATAGGCCACTGCCAAACGAAATGCGACCGACGGGTTTTCCGATCCCTCGTAGACCGTTTTATATAACGAGATGGCCTCTTGGATTTGTTTCACTGATTCCAATACTGCCTGTTGCATCTGCGTGTTTTCATAGTTGTCGCCTTTGTTTGGCGGTTCTGCGACATCCGTTGACTTCGCTTGATTTGCCCGGCGATGTGTATCTGAAAGCGCCTTCAATATTAACGCGTCTGCCAGATTGATTTGCGAAAGGTAGGATGGATCGGCGGTGACCCGATCGCGTACTTCCTGCAGGGGGCGAGAAGCAATTAAGAGGCTGTTCTGGAATTCTGGATCCAGTTGCTTTTGATTCAAGGGCGATTGTTTCGCGTAATCGACGCTAAGAAATTGGCTGTCCACCTGATTAGGACGAAGCTTCGTACCGCGAACGATACCTTGTTCATCAATTGCAATGATTAGCGGAACGGCACGCATGCCAAGTTTCGTCATCGGGTCTTGAACAATCGGGAAGTCATATTTACCCCACTGGCGATACAAACGCGTACGCGAAGCATGCTGTTCCTGAACAACGCCTAGGATAACTACTTTGTTTTCGTTGACAAAAGGTTTTAAGGTTTCGTACCACACGGGCACAATTCGTCGGCAGCCCGCTCACCATGAAGCGAAGTGAATCAGTATGACCTTCTTGCCTTTGAAGTCGGACAGGCGTCGAATTTCACCCGTGTTTACATCAGGCAACGCAAAGTCGAAATGAGCTTGTCCGGGGACGGGTTGATAATCGAATTCCAAAGTTTGCAATTCACCGCCGCCGACTGCGGAGGCAGTCTGTAATGGACAACCGGTCGCGTCCGACGGTGCGAATGCACTTGCTAGTAATACCATGAACAAAATGGTGAAAGGAATCGCGCGATGTTGCCGCCGATCGAAAGCCTGCTTCGCCGACAGTAGTGAACGATGCGACCGACTATCCAAGGGGTGGACGGCTGGCACGGAATGCCCAATTGAGAAATAAATAAACATTGGAAGTGGAATTGCTCTGGTTGGAAGTCTTGGAATTGGGTGGTGTCTTAAAGGCATCAGCACGCGTGAAATTCAACGTTTACGATGTGCCGCCTTGGCGATTTGCTGTGCTGGCAAGTTCTTTGTTACGTCGCACGACCGATTATCAGATCACCTCAAAGTTTGAATTATCCCTATCAAAGTGACTGTCAGAATCTCGTGACTGTCAGAATCTCGTGACTGTCAGAATCTCGTGACTGTCAGAATCTCGTGACTGTCAGAATCTCGTGACTGTCAGAATCTCGTGACTGTCAGAATCTCGTGACTGTCAGAATCTCGTGACTGTCAGAATCTCGTGACTGTCAGAATCTCGTGACTGTCAGAATCTCGTGACTGTCAGAATCTCCAAGCGAACGGGAGACTCCAAATGCTGATCGAAGGGTCAAACTTTCGATTTATTAATTCTACACAGGTTGCGCATTCTGGTTGGGGAGTAGTGTAGTTGGGCAATGTTGATTTGTCATCCAGTTTTGAAGGGTACGCCAGTGGTAATTGTTCTTTGTGCGTAAAAGTTTAGTAGGAAATCGCCTTCATTGGGTTGATCTTGGATTTGAAATCCAAGTTCTTAGCGGTCGACGGCAAAACAAAAAAAGCGACTCACCGGTAGGTGGTCGCCATTCGTTGAATTTTCTTTCGAAGCTTTGCGGACTTAAGCGGCAGTTGCTTGGATTTAACTGCAATCCGCAGGCAGATTCGCAGTTTCTGCCGTTGACTTACCGGCAAGTACTAGCGGGACAAGAAGCCCAACCACTGGCCCCTCTTCTCAACTTGCGGGCCAGCGACTTCCGTTCCAACGACTTCGCCGATCAAATTTGCAGTCATCGAACAAATCGCGGCCGTAATTGCAGCTTTGGGAGCCTGTTGAATTAGGGGCACGCCATTGTTTCGCACATCGGTCATGACTACATAATCATTCGGGATCTGCCAGAAGCATTGTTGACCGATTGTTTCTTCTGCCTTCTTGATGCTAATTTGATTACTGCTGTTCATTCCCGATCGATTGACAATCACCTTCACTTTTTCCCGCAGTCCGTGATATTCGTCGAATGACATCAGTAGACGCACCACATTACGCAAACAAGGGAGGTCCAGTTGCGTCACAAGCAAGATATGATCGGCAGCGGTCAAGGCGGTAAGATCAATCATCGAGTACGATTTTGAAATGTCGACCACCAAATGACTGAATGCTGCCTTCAACAAACCTAGAACCTGAGACATGTTCTCTGGTGTAACCATTTCATTGTCTTGTAACGACACCGGTCGAGGGAGCAGATAGACCCCTGATTCATGCTTGGTCATCGATTTTTTTAGTAGCGATAGATCCAAGCGTCCGACATTCTTCGCGACGTCGATCAACGTGTATTCAGGGATGCAGTCTAAGAAAATGTCGGCGTCACCAACACTCAAGTCCAAGTCCACCAAGGCAACGCTCTTGGCTGGATTGGAGGCCATCGCTGCCGCCAAGTTGACTGCGATGCTAGTGCTTCCAACGCCACCGGTAACACCGGCAACCGCGACCAAAGTGTTCCCGGTTCTTCGAGTACCTACGCTGGTTGAAAGTTGAGTCACCCGTTGAATTGCGCCCGCAAGTTCCGCCATCTGCACCGGTGCGTTGACAAATTCTTTGGCTCCAGCACGCATGGATTCCAAAACGGTTTGGCCATCGTTTCTGGCGCTGATCACGATAATCGCTGTGCCAGGCGATTTACTAGCGACGACTCGAATCGCAGCAATGGCCTCCTCAATGTTTTCGTCGATGCCAATCACTAAGAGATCGGCCGATGAAGTCGTGATGATATCTTCTAGCGAAGAATAGCTACCGCATTCCGCTTCCAGCCAAAGCGAATCCAATGATGAAAGCATTTTGTTGAGTGTCGTGCGCGATGGCTTGTTCGGTTCACAAAGCACAAATCTCAGGTTAATACTCATAGAACAGCAATCGTTTGTGTTAAAGTAAGAACTCTTGGCAATCGAAACTTTCGACGACCCTTCTGGGCGGTCTTGTCCGCGTTCAAACGGTTCGTCGAAAATAGGATTCTGATGAAACTCAAAGGAGGCGGTACCGACTGGAGTTTTGCAAAACCAGGTCCAGTATCACTGACCTATCGGTTTCGAAAAAAGCCGAATGGGCGGTTGACGACTTTCGCAGGGGCTTGGTTGACGGGAGGGTTGAAGCCGCCGCGATCGGCCACCGAACCTGGTACTGCCGAGGGATCCGCGATTGGAGCAACTGGGATTGGGGCAACTGGGATTGAATTTGGTTGGTAACCTTCTGGACCCATCATCGCTGGAGAACCTTGAAAAGCTGGGCCGATCATCGGTCCGCCGTCCTGATCCACTGCGGGTTCGCAACGCGGGGTTTCCATGTAGCCTCGGCCGAAGAATTCCGGATTGGTCGGCAAGTAAGTCGCTTGGCCAGGTCCCAATTCGGGCAGCATACTTGGGTCGACTTCTCCGATAAACCTTGGCGTTGCGATGACCACCAGTTCGGTTTCAATAACCTGTTCTTGATTCTTTCGGAAAGCTGCACCGATCCAAGGCATGTGCATCAAACCAGGTATGCCTCGTTTGCTACTCACGATTCGCTCTTGAATGTCACCAGCAACCACCAAAGTGTGTCCAGCATTCATTTCAACCGCAACGTTGGCTCGGCGGACCAAGAAACCTGGCGTATCGGTGTCACCTGAAAGTCCTTCCGCGATCTGCGAAACTTCGTAGCGCAGGTCCAAGCGAAGGCGTCCATTTCCTAAGACGATGGGCAAGAAGTCCACTTTGGTACCAAAAGGCCTGAATTCCACGGAGGCCACACCCAGGCCGGCGTTGACAAGGATCGGGATCTCACCACCTTCTAAGAACTCTGCGGGGCGACCGTTTAAAGTTACTAGTGTCGGTTCGTCCAACAGTTTGGCGACATCGTGTTGTTCCAAGTATTCCAGGGCACCAAAGAACTGATTGCTTCCATTGACCACACCCAATCGCAACGTGTCACTGGTGGAACCGAACAAGTTTGAAGTTCCGGTCGAGGCGGTTAAAACATCAGAAACGCTTTGGATCCCAAAGCTCTTGCGAGTGCCAAACGCCCAATCTGTTCCCATGCGGCGAAGTTTCGTTCGAGAAACTTCGTACACCTTCATTTGCAACGCGATATTTTGGGCACCAGAAACCTGCAGGTTCTGGAAAACTTCGGGCGAAAACTTCTTTGCGACATCAACGACCTGAGCCGCCATGTCGGGGCTTGGTACCGTTCCCACCAGGATGACCGACGATTTCAACGGTCGAACGGTGATGTTCGACGTTGGAAAAGTCTGGTTGATGACCGCTTGCAATTGGCGAACATCGTTCACCACGTTAATTTCGACGGTATAGCTTTTGTCATTCTCGTCAACGATGCCCACACCGGTAATGCCCGTTTGTAACCCGCGAACCAGAATTTGGTTCTTGGAAAACGGAGTGGCGGTTACAACCGCAGGGTCTTCAACCACCACTTTTGGTATATTAAACGGCATCGTTAGCAAGCGACTGGATCCGATTACCAACTGGATGCTTTGAAATTCTTGCGTAATCTCAAGCGTCTGGCCGTTTACGTCCTCGACCGCCTGTCCATCAACCGGCGCCGTGACTGCTAAGAAGCCAAGAGCCGTTGCCAGACCTAAAACGATTGCAGACTTAATAATTGGCAATTTCATTCAAACATCCCTGATTCTGATTTGGGCAGACTTACGTCTCGCTTTCACAGCCACGACTACAAGTGCAATCGGCACAGTCGCTACCTCAGGATTACTGTTCGAATGGAGGAAGGCCTAAAATTCAAGATTTTCCGATCCCGCCTGACCCTCAGTGGGACCGGTAAAGCTTCCCAGGTTTACCCCGTTTCCCTGTTCTTCCGCTTGGCCAACGCTACTGGTGGCAACAAGTCTAGGTAGTCCGCCTTCGCTAAGTTCGTATTCGGTGACAACATTGCCATTAACCACTTGGATACGGAACGGCTGTTCTTTCTGAACGGGAGGCTGACTATTGAACGATTGCAGAGGATCAAATGCTGGCTGTTGCTCGACGTTGATATTCATGATTTCGTTCAAGCTAACGGTTTCTTCTGATTGGGCAGACGCCGGGTCGTAGGCTTTTTCGTCTTCCTTGAGTTCATTCGCGCCGCGAACAGCCAGCTTGATTTTCGCAACCCCGGCAACCAGGGTAAGTTTTTCGGACTCGATTTCGGACACAATCAAACTAACGGTGATGTCACTTTCGTCCGCCTTGATGTCTTCCTTCATGTCAGGACTGGTACGGTTGCTAATGGAATAAACCTTGATTCCGCGTAGGAACGTCCGAGAAAAAGACTGGTCATTCTGACCTTCGAAAATGCCGATCACGTCGACGCTATGCCCCGGTTGCAGTAGACCTGCGATATGATCTGCGGCAGGGACTCGGAGTCCAACAATTTTCTTGCCTCGTGGAATCGACAGAATTTGAGGAGCAAAAGGGTCCTGCAGGTCCCGCGTGAAGATGGGAGCACCCATTGCAACGCGAACGTTGATCCGTTTTTCGTTGATTTCTTCGATTGTTTTGGCAACCCCAGGTGGTAGGATGCTAACGGGCCACTGTTCGGTGCGAACATTCTCTGCCGTCAGTTTTTCATTGATATCCAAGTCCGCCAACGCGACCACCACTGTCTGCTTCTCGGTTTCGACACCCTCGCTACGCTGACCAATGGCTTTGGTAAGTAATGCGGCAGCAATTAGACCAAAGGCTCCGGAAACTCCCAGAAGTACGAGTGATTTAGGTTTCATGATTTCGTTCCTTTGATCTATTCCGGGGGCGCCGTAGATCTCGCAATGCAAATGTTCTTGAAGGATTTCAAAAAGTCGAATTGATTGACTCTTTATCAGTCTTCGGGTTTTAGGTGACAGCATTTCAGGAAACGCTTGGTCGGTAGTACAACAGACAAACACTGCAATCTGCCGAGAATCGTCGTGCGTCTTACAATCCGAACTACTGTCAATCTGCAAGTCGAAATGGCCGATTTTTTAATCGAATAAGGCCATGCGTCTAAGGCTTAAGGTTTCCCTAACCCAACGATACTTCGCAAATTCGCAACTCTTGAGCACAAATGGGTTACGAGTCTAAAAAAGGTAGCAGATATAAAAAAAGGGTCGACCTGTTTCCGGGTTGTCCCTTTTGATATTCAAACGAATCAGCTCGCAGGGCTTATTTCAGCGTGGTTGAAATCTGCTGGAACTTCGCGTTTGCGTTGGTACCGATTGCTTGAATCGAGGCCAAACAAACGATAACGATAAGAGCCAACATGATCGCATATTCAACTGCGGTTGGTCCGTCTTCGTTCTTCAAAAAATCTACGACGTGTTGAGAAAACTTCTTCATATCATTCCTCCGACAAGAGAAAAAACTAACACTAAAAAAATATTAACACACAACACACATAAGCCATGTGATAGACGCTTGATTTAAGGCAATGCCTGGGCTTTTGAAAAGTTCCAGTCAAGCCTAGCTAAAGTGGACCAACTGTCCCATCCAAGCCAAATGCAGGATAGTTCCGATGGCGATAGGTATTCCGTAAGGTAGAAGTCGCATGGTACTTTTTCTTGCAGCAGCGATTTCTGACAGAGTTTCTGGGTTTTTGATGATCATGATTTCGTTAAGTATCAGCCAGAACTGGCTGTAATGTTTCGTTGCGGTTTTGCTGGTCATGATCATGATTACGGCCATGATGGCGCCCACGATGGTTGTGACGCAGAAAGCGTAAAAGGTCGTTGTGCAGAAGACCCACGCGCCGATGCCTGCCAACATTTTAACGTCACCTGCGCCCATTCCTCCGATCATGTAGAAGGGGTAAAGACAGGCCAGGCCGACAGCGGTGCCCGCCAAGCTCCAACCCAGTCCGACGTACCATGCGTCTCCGGCAACAGCGTAGCTGATACTGCTGTAGAGCCATCCGGCGATGATCATTGGGAATGTGATTGCGTTTGGAACCTTCAACATCTTTCCATCGATGTAAGCAGCCACAATGCAGAAGATACTGACGAACCAGTAGACTCCGTTTTCGCTGAGGCTGTTAAGTAGCGTCTGAGTGAACGTCATCACGATTCTCCGTCTTTCGATTGGTAGTTCAGCCGCTGGTGTTTGGGCGTGCTTGGGTTGCTAACTTGAATGTCAATGGGAGGTCAAATGAACGACGCCCAGCCTGTGGTTGTTCTGCCTCCTGTCAAATCAAACGTACGATGTGAAAAGGCTACGTCGGTGGATAATTTGATTGAAACTGTAAGGATTACAGTGTAGCTTTCGTTTAATTCCGCTCGTGTCGATTGTGCGTTTGGTGCTTTCGAGCGAATGGGTTGGAATCGTATCTCTTGGCATCGAATACTTGAGTCTAAAAAAGGTAGCAGATATAAAAAAAGGGTCGACCTGTTTCCGGGTTGTCCCTTTTGATATTCAAACGAATCAGCTCGCAGGGCTTATTTCAACGTGCTTGAAATCTGCTCGAACTTCGCGTTTGCGTTGGTGCCGATTGCTTGAATCGAGGTCAAGCAAACGATAACGATAAGAGCCAACATGATCGCATATTCAACTGCGGTTGGTCCGTCTTCGTTCTTCAAAAAATCTACGACGTGTTGAGAAAACTTCTTCATATCATTCCTCCGACAAGAGAAAAAACTAACACTAAAAAAATATTAACACACAACACACATAAGCCATGTGATAGACGCTTGATTTAAGGCAATGCCTGGGCTTTTGAAAAGTTCCAGTCAAGCCTAGCTAAAGTGGACCAACTGTCCCATCCAAGCCAAATGCAGGATAGTTCCGATGGCGATAGGTATTCCGTAAGGTAGAAGTCGCATGGTACTTTTTCTTGCAGCAGCGATTTCTGACAGAGTTTCTGGGTTTTTGATGATCATGATTTCGTTAAGTATCAGCCAGAACTGGCTGTAATGTTTCGTTGCGGTTTTGCTGGTCATGATCATGATTACGGCCATGATGGCGCCCACGATGGTTGTGACGCAGAAAGCGTAAAAGGTCGTTGTGCAGAAGACCCACGCGCCGATGCCTGCCAACATTTTAACGTCACCTGCGCCCATTCCTCCGATCATGTAGAAGGGGTAAAGACAGGCCAGGCCGACAGCGGTGCCCGCCAAGCTCCAACCCAGTCCGACGTACCATGCGTCTCCGGCAACAGCGTAGCTGATACTGCTGTAGAGCCATCCGGCGATGATCATTGGGAATGTGATTGCGTTTGGAACCTTCAACATCTTTCCATCGATGTAAGCAGCCACAATGCAGAAGATACTGACGAACCAGTAGACTCCGTTTTCGCTGAGGCTGTTAAGTAGCGTCTGAGTGAACGTCATCACGATTCTCCGTTACTGACTTGAGTGCTTTGCCCTAGGCGAAAATCAACTGCGTATCGCAGCGAAAAAGGTCAGGCTGTTTGAATGGAAATTGTTTGCTCCGCCATAATTGGCTGATCTGTCGCGGAAAGAGTAGAACCCTCTAGTTGGACGGGCGTGGATGTTTGATGGTAATTTGTAATGATTGACAGAAAGGCTTCTAGTTGTGTCGGTTGTGGCGGCTAGCGCACGAAAAAAGGCCCTCCCGTTCCCAGGTAGACCTTTGGTTTGACAAATGGATTGGCCGGATAGCTTATTTCAACGTGGTTGAAATCTGCTGGAACTTCGCGTTTGCGTTGGTACCGATTGCTTGAATCGAGGCCAAACAAACGATGACGATAAGAGCCAACATGATCGCATATTCAACTGCGGTTGGTCCGTCTTCGTTCTTCAAAAAATCTACGACGTGTTGGGAAAACTTCTTCATTCTATTCTCCGACAAGAGAAGACCTACGTTGGGAAACCTTCGACACATAACACTTTCGTTATGCGGATGACGACTTATCGTAACTTTGATCTTCGCTTCAGCGATGAATTTGAAGTGGCCTCGGTTACAAATGAAATGTAGTTCCACAATGCGGATTGTCAAAAGAAGACTTGCTACTTTTAGGAACTTTGGTACCAGTTTCCAGGTTTGCCTTAGACCGCCAGTCGCTCCAAGTGCGTTAAACGTTTCGGGCGGCAAAATCTACCGGGTCGGGCATGACATCTGACGCCCCGCATGGTACTTTGGGAGGCTCTGCGGATGTGCAATTCCGGTGGGTTGCCCCAAGCGTCCAAGAGTGAAAAGTGTTAACCAATGGTTCGCCCAAAATGAAGTCCATGAAGTCCATGAAGTCCATGAAGTCCATGAAGTCCATGAAGTCTACCGATCAAGAATCGCAAAGTGAGGATGTCGGCCAGAATCCAAGTGGCGGATTGCCTCGATGTATTCAAGCATTGGGTGTGAATGTCCACAATCTAAAGAACATTGATGTCACGATCCCTCACGGGCAATGGGTTGCGATCTGTGGACCCAGTGGGAGCGGGAAAACCAGTTTGGCTTTGGATACTCTTTATGCCGAGGGACAACGGCGGTATATCGCAAGTTTTTCCGCGTACACTCGGCAGTATCTTGATGTTATGGAAAAGCCGAATGCGCGAGCGATATTAGGGATTCCGCCCGCAATTGCCGTCACTCGGACACGGCGATCGACCACCGGACGTGCGACCGTTGGCTCAACCACTGAGACGTTGGACTATCTTCGTGAAGTTTTCGCGAAGATTGCGAAACCGGTATGCCAGCAATGTGATCAGCCAGTTCGACGTTATACAAGTGATCATATTGCCGATTTGCTGGCCAAACTTGTAGACGGGTCCAAGGCCATGATTGGTTTTAGCTGGAAAGGACCGGATGATCAGTGGTGTCAAGTTGCCCAACATTTGCTGTTGGCCGGTTTCTCTAGGGCTTCGGTGGATGGGCAGGCGATCGAGTTGGCAAAAGCGGCGGCGGGTGATGGCTTGCAAGTTCAAGAGGAACCCTTGGCCAATACCGAACTTCCCGTTGCGATGGCCTTGGAAGAGCTTGGGTGGCAGAGCGTTTTAAATCCAGCGGCCCAGTTTGTGGACGGCGAAGTGGTGGTCCAAGAGGTCCTGTACTTGCCAAAGAAGAGGGCCGCCACGGCGCGAGCGGCATCCACAGGTGGGAAGCCCAAAAGGAAGATTGCCAAAGCCAAGTCTAAAGTCAAATCCAAAGCTGGGGCTCAGAAGAATGTGAAGTACGCTGCCGGCATGAGATCGGGATCTTCTGATAACTTGGATGAACCCTCAGCAGTGATGATGACCGTTGATGTGGTGGTTGATCGAATTGTCGTGGGGACAACCGAACGTTCTCGTATAATTGAATCGATTGAAACTGCGATGGCTTTTGGTGGAAAGGCTTTTGTGTGGTTAAATGAAGCCAATCCGACGGACACCCAACGCCAACGGAGTCTTCAATACCAAGGTTTTCCTGCCGCCGTGGTTGACCAATGTCTTGGAATGCCTGGCCTGCGGTGCAACTTTAGCGATCAATTGCAATGTGGTGGCTGTAATCAATTCTTCCCTTTACCGACGCCGCCTTTGTTTAGCTATAACTCGCCGATGGGTGCGTGCTCGGTTTGTGAAGGGTTTGGTAGTATTTCTAGGTTAGACATCAAACTGATCGTGCCTGACCCTCGAAAAACGATTCGGGAAGGCGCGGTGCAGCCTTGGACCACTCCCAAGTACAAGGCAAAGTGGCGTTTGCTCTTGTCAATCGCCGACGAAATCGGTCTGCCAGTCGATGTTCCGTTTCAAGATTTGAACGACGTGGATGTCAAGAAGGTCTGGGAAGGATCGTCAAAGCATCGGTTCGGTGGGTTGAATGGATTTTTTCGATGGCTGGAAAAACGCAAATACAAGATGCATTATCGGATCTTTCTGGCGCGTTGGCGTTCTTACTTTGAATGTGAAGCTTGCCATGGCCGACGACTTGGGGACAAATCGTTGCAGTTTAAAATCGACGACAAGTCGATCGCAGATGTTTGTGAAATGAAATTGTCGGATGCATTGCCATGGCTGAGGCAATTGGAACTGGATTTAGAGCAACGGGCCGCAGTGCGAACGGTGGTGCCTCAGGTTACCAGTCGAATGCAATATCTTTGCGACGTTGGATTGTCCTATGTTTCGTTGCAACGCACGCTAAAGACACTTAGCGGTGGTGAATTGCAGCGGACTGCCCTGACGACGGCACTGGGGTCTTCGTTAGTCAATATGTTGTATGTTTTGGATGAACCCAGCGTTGGACTTCATCCCCGCGATGTCGCTCGGCTGACCGCGGCCATTGGCAATTTGCACGCAGGTGGCAATACCGTTGTGACAGTGGAGCATGAGCCCGCGATGTTGGCAGCGGTTGATCGGATTATTGAAATTGGGCCGGCGGCCGGAGCCGATGGCGGCAATGTTGTCTTTGATGGTATTTTGGTGGAGATGAAAAAAGACAAGGCATCGGTAACCGCTAGATTTCTTCAGCACATTTCCAAAGAGGGATCGCCCCAGGCAAATGCCGGTGTCGGAAATGTCAGTATCGCAAAAGGCAAGAAGAAGGCTGGATTGAAGGCGGCATCTCGCTCTAGTTCGCGTCGAAAGCCCACCGGGTGGTTGGAACTTAATGGGGCCACGGGAAATAATCTGAAAAATGTCAGTGTGAAAGTTCCAACCGGCGTGCTTTGCCTAGTGACTGGGGTTAGCGGATCGGGCAAGAGTTCACTGATTCGTCAAACACTTTACCCTGCCCTGTGGAATCAACTGTCTGACAAGTTGATTGACGGATTGCCATTGAAGTCGATTTCGGTTCCCCAACAGATCGACGAAGTGATCATGATTGATGATAGTCCGATTGGGCGATCGCCGCGCAGTAATCCTGTGACCTATCTGAAGGCGTTTGAACCGATTCGTGCGTTGTTCGCGTCGACCCTGGAGGCGAAAGCTCGGAATTTTACCGCGGGCAGTTTCAGTTTCAATGTCGACGGGGGACGGTGCACCAAATGCCAAGGTGATGGGAGTTTGTCGATTGACATGCAGTTCATGCCAGACGTCTATATGCAGTGTCCCGAATGCCAGGGAACTCGGTATCAAAAAGAATTGCTAGAGGTTACCGTTCGCGACAAGAGTATTCACGAAGTCTTGGGTTTGACGGTGCGGCAAGCGTTTGGCTTCTTTCGAGGGCATAGCAAAATACAATCGCGTTTGAAGCCTTTGATCGATGTTGGACTCGAATACGTTAACTTAGGACAAGGTGCTCCGACGTTATCTGCAGGCGAATCTCAACGGTTGAAACTGGCGGCGTATTTGGGGGTCGCTCGGAAGAAGCAGACGTTATTTATTCTTGACGAACCCAGTACCGGACTGCATCCAATCGATATTCAAAAGTTGATTGAATGCTTCTCCGCTTTATTAGATGTGGGGCATTCATTACTTGTGATCGAACACAATACCCAATTGATGTCCGCGGCGGACTATATTATCGACGTTGGTCCAGAATCATCTGACGAAGGCGGCACGATTGTGGCAGCGGGTGCTCCCGAGGAACTGGTGGAGTGTGTCGAGAGTGTTACGGGGCAGTATTTGAAAGCCGAGTTAGAATTCTGGAAAGAACAGTCATTAAATTCGAGCCCCTAAAAGCTTCCGTGCGGTGTTCCCATATTTTTGCATTAATTTTTCTGGAAGGTGATTCCGATGCAACCATTCACAACCAAAAAACGTAGGGCAGACGCCCCGCCTGCTTCCCCCGTTCCGGTCCAAAGATGCTTGAATGATTTTTCTGTCGTCATGCGATGGATCGCGGCGACCGCAGTCATCTGCGCTGCGATTACGTTCGTAGATTATGCGATTGCTCAGGTTGATCGCGTGCAACCCCAGCAAGATGCTGTGCAAGACCAAGGCAGTAACGCAGCGCCAGCAACCGGCAATCCGGTTGCCCAAGCGGAATTGCGGCGTGATCCTGCTAGGTGGCAGGCTTCGATGAAAGCCTTTGCGTCGGAGGATGAAAAACGATTGCATCGCGATGTTGTCTTTACCGGCAGTTCAAGTGTTCGGAAATGGAAGTTGGACGAATCTTTCGGCCAGCGGTTCTCTTATGTCAACCGTGGTTTTGGTGGATCAATTTTGAATGATTCGATCGCTCACATGGATTCAGTCATCATCCGGTACACTCCGAAAGTGGTTGCAATTTATGCCGGCGATAACGATTTGAATTTGGGGATGACTGTGGAGCAAGTGGTGGAAGATTATCAGGAATTTGTCCAGAAACTTCGGCAAGCGTTGCCTGACGTTCGCTTGGTTTACATTGCGATCAAACCCAGCATTGCCCGATGGGAATTAATTGACTCGATCAGGGACACGAATAATCGAATTCAGGCGATTACGGAGAAACACCCGTGGCAAAGTTTCGCGGATATTGTGCCGGTGACGATGGGTGCGGATCAACGTCCCGACCCAGCTGTGTTTCGAAGCGACGATTTGCATATCAACGCCGAAGGTTATCGCCGCTGGACTTTGGTGGTCGAACCATTGGTGGAAAAACAACTGTCCCTGGCGAATTCGGCACCGCCCGATGTCGCGGCGTTGGCTGCGCCCCAATCCAAGTAGATCTTGCGTCTTGGAAACTGCGTCTTGGAAACTGCGTCTTGGAAACTGCGTCTTGGAAACTGCGTCTTGGAAACTGTGTCTTGGCGACAAGTGACCCGGCTACGTCGAAAAACTTTAGGGGCCGGGTTTCAAAAGGCCAGCAAATTGCCTCTGAATTGTGCAAACTGGACGTTTCTATTGTAAGATTGGCGGCACCTTGGCTACCTGATTTTCAGCAACGACTGGACTTCGGTCCATTCTGAGTGGCTGTGGGTAAAAGCGGAAGCAATAACGGTAATCGTAAATCTTACAATTTTAGAGTGCGAGATGAATATGAAAAGCAAAGTCAAAGCAGTTGTCGCAGCGTCTTCTTGGGGACGATTGGTCTGCAGTTTGGTGATCTGCAGTTTGGTATTCAACGTCGGGTGTTCGTCAGTGACCGGACCGGATCCGATTGGTGGTAGCAATGTCACATTAGCTAAAGGAACGGCGGCTCCCGCGCTTTCGGTGGCAAGTTGGATCGGCGGCGACCCCGTTTCTAAATTTGAACCGGGCAAAGTTTATGTGGTTGAATTTTGGGCAACATGGTGTGGGCCGTGTGTTTCGAACATGCCACATTTGGCGACTTTGCAATCCAAATACCAGGATGAGGTTCGCTTCATTGGTGTCACCGATGAAGACAATGAAACGGTACAGGGATTCTTGGCAAAACAACATCCGACCCAAGGGAAGACCTTTGGCGAGATTATTAACTATACCCTCGCTTTGGATGACCAACGACAAACCAATGCCAACTATATGGAAGCGGCCAACCAGAATGGCATTCCGACCGCCTTCATTGTCGGCAAGGATGGCATCGTTTCTTGGATTGGACATCCCGCCAAGATTGACAGGGCATTAGCCGAAGCCGTTTCCAAATAGCATAAAAGCGCCGCAACCCCGATTAGAACGGCGTCAGATACCTCCGACTTGTGTTAGGCAAAGCTAACTTATGTCAGGCAAAGCTGATTTGGGTCAGGGCTGATTTGTGTCAGGCAAAGTTACGCAATGATCCAACTTAGACATGACCCGGGTTTAGATCTTACGCGTTCTGATTGGATCGCCAGTTGAGAACAGCAAGGCTTATGGCGGTGCTACATCATTCATTGACGGCGGATGATTGTGTTGGGTCTTTAGTTGGATGCTTCAAGGATTTTGCGTGGATCGGTTTTTGCGATAATGTCGCTAATTCCCGTTTGATTGAAGCCTTTGTAGCCATCATTTCGTTCCAAGACTTCTAGATGGGAACCGATCGCGCCTTTTGCCGTCATTTGTTGGGCCTGTTGTTGGGTGATTGCCGCACAGTCAACCGCTTTTTGCAAACGGGTGGGATTGACGGTCCACGTTTCAGGGGCGGTAAAGGACTGCTTTAGGTGGTCGAAATCGGTGAACGGGTTCATGTTGCCGATTCCCGCCGCTTCTAATTGTTCTCTAGCGGCCTGAAATTCGAACTGGCATTCCAGATGATGAAGACCTGCACCGGCGAAGGAATCGCCATGCAGCATGCACCAAAGTCCAACCGTTCCCAACTTATCTAAAGGTGCGAAACCTTCGTGAGCGAAGTCGCCCGACAATTCTTCTGGCAGAAGATCCACATCCGCAAAAATCACGATCCCCCCGGTAGGATGTTCCAACACTTGGGCCCCCCAACCGGCCTGTTTACCCGCGTAGAAGCGTTCGCGGCATCGCACGCCCAACGTCTCCAGGCTGTGAATCAATTGGGGAAAGTAATCGCGGCTGCACCGGTAGGTGTGATGGTCGTGGTTGGCCCAGCCCAGCCCTAAAACGTCTTGGCGGCGTTTTTGAACACGGGCGGCCTGATTACGAAATTGCCAGAACTCGCGTTCGGCTTGGAAGAACAGAGCACACGCCCAATCCTGGCCTAGAGCCCCCACCGCTTGTTCGATTCGCTCCAACGCCGTAGAAAACGCTTGGTCTTGATCCACACCACGGTCTCGCCTTCGCAAGCTATCAAGATGATGGACGGCGTCCGCAATGTTTTGGTCACTTTCGCTTGGCAATTCCCAATGGGGCCAACCCTGTCTTGCGACAACATACACTTGGACTACTTCCGATTCATTGACCAACGCCTTCTGCATTCGACCACCGGCCCGCCCCTGAATTTCGCAGTGTTGCAAACCATGAGCGACCAGGAAATCCGATACGCTGTCCACTTTGATTGCCACCCGGGTCTTGATGACGTCGTTTGAACATTGAATTTTCGGAAAAATACCCAGCGGTTGCATCCAGTAGGTTTCCGTGGATTTGAAACCAATGCCCAAAATCTTGCCGCCTGAAGAATCTGCTACCGCGATCGGCGTAGTTTGAAATCCGCATGCTTGCAGACGCTGTGAAAGATCACCATCCAGCGAACCGTCAGCGGCAAGAACCTGTTGCGGAGGCACCGCCAAATGATCGATCCAGTCAACCAACCGGGTTCCTGATTGCTGCAGCATGTCCCGTCGTAATTGGTCCAGCCACGGAGAATTCTGGCAGGCAATGTCTAGGATGTCAGCGACTAATTGATATGCAGCGGGTTGAACTTGCCATCCGCCTTCAGGAACTTCGATGGTCGCGGTTGTCATCTTCGAAACCTTCCAAATGTTTGGGTTATCAGAAACACCACAGACCTACAATATCGCACAGTAGGTCCATCCATTTCAATGTACGGACATTCGCTACCAGGGACAATCGCTTAGACGAATCAACCTAAGGGATTTCGAGTTTTTTTCAGCGAGTCCAGTCCAGAAGAGTGCGTTTTCCCGTCATTGCCCGATACTTCAACCGCAAGGCTGGAAGTTGGCGTTGAAGTTCAACTTGATTGGCGACGTCCATTTTGGGGCTCTTGGCATAGTTCGCGATTGGTCGAATCGATCGATGCAGTCGCCAAGCGGGAAGGTATCGTCCGGGTGTTCGACGAACCGGATTTTCGAAAGTCACTTTAACTTGGGCGGCGGGTAAACGAAGCTATATTGGAACCTGGCTTTGCTAAATCTGCCGTTTTACCACTGCTTGAATTGCAATCGACTTGCTTTCAAAACCGCGGGAACAGTTGAGCCCCTAGCGGTTTGGCTGGAAGCAAGATTTATCTTGGCAGCACTCCCAGCTTGTTGATTTGGACATCCAACGCAAATAAACAACCGGTTCCTTTAGGAACGGAGATTCCAGGAAACTGGTGGATCTGATTCGAGGTGTCAGGGACAAAAGCCCTGGCGTAAAGTGTCTCAATGTCGCCATCTATTTTAATTTCGATATCATGCTGCACAACGGCTGGGGCAGTGCCTGGGATTTCTGGTAGCAGTATTTGTATTTCGGCAGTTGTCAATTTTTTCAAACGGCTTAAGCCGTCAGTGGGAACTTCCAAGGCCGTTTTTTGATCAATCAAGCCGGGGTCCACAATTCCTGTGCTGGCAAATTTTAAAGTGCTGATTAGCCTTTCTGCTAGATGCTCTTGTTTGCGATCTTTTACTCTGATCCAAAGTAGCGGAGCGAAAATGCTGTCTTGTCTAGGTCTATTGTGAGAACCAACCATAGGTTTAAAATTTCGTTTATCATGGAGCTGAAGTATTGCGGTAATAAAAGAATCTTCAAACCGTAATTCCTGGTTTTTCAGGTCGTCCTTCGTGATTGCCGAGAGTAGTTTATCGATCTTGGTCATCACCTGAATTCGTTGGGTTTGGTTTAAGTTTTTACCGTAACTTCCTATGGTTAATAGTGAATCATGAATCCTCTTGCCGTCATGAAATTGGGCTGGAAGTGTTTCAATAGCCGCGTCGATTGCGAGTTGTTGATATCTAGGTTCGGGGAAGTTGTCAGGAATTAAACGACAGGTTCGCCAAAACTCTTGATCAAAAATCGGGGAATCCAGGATCCTCAGGGCTCGTTCTTTATCGTTTTCCAAGAAGGCGTCAGGGGATTTTTGGAACCGGTCCCGGAAAATAGTCTGAACCGATTCCTTCGCCTGAAGGTCCCAGTCGTTTCGTTCGTTAAAAAGTTTTTCTACTAACTGAAAGTACTTGTCCTTATTTGGGAAATCCACTAGGAACCCAAGTAAAGCAGTGGTTTCATTTAGGGGACGCTCGAGGCAAGACTCCGTGAATTGCTGCCATTGACCATCACTTAGTGATTCGTATCTTCGGAAATACCCAATTAGTTTAAATGTTTCCTTTGGGGTCGCGGGGTCAGTAAAGTATTGCATAAATATCCGACGCGTGCGATCACGTGAAGGTTGATCACGGAATTGCTGCATGGCCGTTAACGCAATCGCTTTTTGGTCGATATTCAGCTCTCGCTGAAACTGATCAAACCACTTTTCATACGTGTCCCCTTTGTAAAGTGGGGTGATATTGGATTTAGAATCTTGGACGGTAGGTTGGGTCGTAACCAAGTCCTTGGCGGTGTCATGATCCCCATCGCCGGTATTGTGATCAATTCGGGCGACGATCGTTTCGCCGTTCTTTAAGATGATTTGACTCTTGTCGATTGAAAATCCGTCGGTGGCTGAGTCAATTTCTATTTCATACTTACCCGAATACAAGCGAGTGGTCGTGGTTCCGGGTTTGATTTCCAGTTGCTGAAACGTTTTGCCATCTTTCAATAGGTTCACTTTGATGCCGGCGGTTTCTGACTGGATCACGATTTGGCCTTTGCTATTTTCTAGCGTCACCACGATGCCCAGCCCGATTGCCGCCGCAGCCATTGCCAGGCCCATCAAGTATCGCCAAAACTTGCGCCCGCTTCGGGCGGCGTTGACTTTAGGCTTGGCGATGGACAACGCCAGGGAACTGGGAACCATGGCATCCTCTTTGATTTGAGTATCACTGCGGCGTTGCCGGGCTTCAGCCAAGAGGGTCGCCAATTCCGCTGCTTCGCAAAAGGGCAGCAATTGTTCGGCAAGGTGAGCAGCACTGGTAGGGCGATCGTTGGGGTTTCGAGCTAAGCAAAGGTCGATGACTCGTCCCAAAGCCGTAGGAATGTCAGGACGAAGCGTGGTAACTTTCGGCGGTTGAACCGTTGCCAGTAGTCGCAATTTTTCCAAAGGCGACTGCTGCGTCGACGCCGCATAGGGGGCTCGGCCTGTCAACAACCGATACAAGGTCGCGCCCAAGGCGTAAACATCGCTGCGATGATCCACGTTGGTTGCTTTTTCCGCCTGTTCAGGTGCCATGTAGTCTAGCGTGCCCAACAACTGCCCTACGGTGGTAAGTTCTACCGCGACCCCGTTCCAACCGTCCAAGTGCACCAGTCCAAAGTCCAGAACCTTGACCGTTCCGTTGATGTCCAACATGATGTTGGATGGTTTGACATCGCGATGGATCACTCCCAGTCCATGAGCATTGGCTAAAGCGATCGAGGCGCAGCGTACCAATTCGCAAGCGTCTGGTACCGTAAGTTGGCCCATTGCCGACGCAACCTTGCTTAAATCCAATCCGTCGATGAATTCGGTTACCAGGAACTGATTCCCGTCTTGTTCGCCGGCGTCGATCGCGGCCACAATTCCAGGATGGTTCAAGCGGCCGATCGCCGCAATTTCGCGTTCGATGCGATGGATTGATTCTTCGATCTGCCAACGTGGGACCCTTAGAACCTTGATGGCGACATCACGTCCCAGTCGTCGATGCCTGGCGTGGTAGACTTCCGCCATCCCGCCGCGACCAATCAATTCTAGCACCTGGTAATTTCCAATATCGCCATCGGGCCATGCCGTAAAATGCCCCACTCCCACTTTGGCCGCTTCGGATGGTGAACCGTTCCAAGCTTTGATCGAATCAATGATGGCTGCCAATTCGAGCGAATTTTCCGAGGAAGATTCCGAGGAAAATTCTTTCGGAGTTTCCTCAATGTTGCCCACTTCGGCCGCCGCAATTGCCGCGACGGACGATGCGCGGTTGTGTTTTTCCAAAGGGGCCTGATACAAATTGGCGATCGGGTGGGATGAAGATTCAATTTCGACGACCAGGGATTCGCATACTTGGCAGTCCGTCAGATGACTCTCGACCGCCTGGGATACCGAATCATCGGTCCAGCCCTGCAGGTAATTGACTAGGTCTTCGCGGCGAAAGCATTGTTGTTGTATCATGATCATCGTTGCCCATAATTAGGTGACAAAACGGACGGTCGGAAACCAATGACCTGCTAAAAACGTTGTGCTTGCCAACCGGCGAAAAAGACGGGTTGGGCGATTCGAATCAGAATAACAGATAATTGGGTCCGCTACCCATTATGATCAGCCAGCCCGTCAAAGCATCAACAAGATATAGCAGGTAAAGATCTGGTGTTACTTATAAGAACCAAAGTGGCGTGACACGAATCTTGATTTTGCGGGTCACGCACGCAGGAAATCAATCAAAAATCAGCTTGGCCGCGAATTTATGGTGCGGTTGCTGGGATTCTAGTGCAGATCGCCAAGGCAGCAGCGTCAGGTGGCGGTCGAGGGCGCCAGAATCAAAACAATGCTTGCAGTATCAGGAATGATTTCCGATGTCACATCCGAAGTTTACCAACTAAGATTTTCTTTGGGCTGAGGCACGGTGACGACTTGGCAAAGCAACGATGAACAAAACTAAGCAATCCCAGTGTGGTATCATTGCTTCAGATACTGTTGAACTGATGTCTGCCGTTGGTCTGGCCATTGGGCGATTGATAACTTGCTTGGTTTTCATGGGTAACAAGTGAAAGAGCGGATGATGTCTACTTCGATGTGCAAACCAAGTCATACTTCGCTTAGCATTTTGCAACGAGTGAAGTTGAACCAACCGGCGGCTTGGGCTCAACTAGTGGATCTCTATGCTCCGCTGGTTGCGGCATGGTGTCGCCGAAGGATCACGATGAAAGAGGATGTTTCTGATGTGGTTCAGAACGTCTTCTTGGCCTTGGCAAAAGGCATCCATCGATTTGACAGTGGAAAACGACAGGAGGGGGCGTTCCGATCTTGGTTGTGGGCGGTTACCAATAGCAAGCTTGCAGATTTCTATCAAAATCGACGGGCAGATCAGGGAGTCGGGGGAAGCTCGGCGGTCGCTCGATTGAATCAGATTCAATGCCCAATTGCGGGCACCAATGATAGTGCGTTTGGTGAAGTCGTGGGCTACGACGGGCAACGGTCTGACGTCGCAGGTGCCCACCAACGGATGCAACACTTGGAAGCACAGCCAACCACCGCTACCGACTTGAGTGAATTGATGCAGCGGGCGATGAAGCAAGTGGAACCTGAAGTGCATGTCCAGACTTGGAAGGCATTTTATCGCACCGTCATTGATGAACAGTCCACAGCCAGTGTCGCCCAAGAGCTGTCGATGAAGCCCGCGAGTGTTCGACAGGCTAGAAGTCGAGTGCTAAGGCGTCTGAGACAACAGTTAGGAGATATCGATTAGCACCTAACGCTAATCACTAGAGCACCCGCCATGGTTCCCGTCCGCTTGGAAGGTTAAGGGGCCACAGAATCGCCAATCTTGAATTCTTTATGTTGAAGAAATCCCATGTCAGCCAGTGATGCAAAAATCGTCGATCAGCTTCAGGCAGACATTGATCTTGCCGGGCACGAGTTGGCTAGGATAGGGGTGGAAAAAGAGAAACTGCGGAAGAAATTCAGGTGGACGGCCCTCACCAGGGGGATGGCAACCGTTCAATTGGTCATTCGTTCTCAGTTGAATGTTTACGATTTCAAGCCCGTGGTTTTAATCACGGTTCCCTTCGCGTTAGGTATGTTTAGCGGAGCGATTTTCTGGCGAATCTTCGCTTCGATTGGGATCGGTGTGGGCATCGGACTGTTGCAACTGCTGCTTTGGACCGCGGTTGCTATTTACATGTTGTATTGGCCGTCGGATCCAACGCTGAAAGCAAGTCGAGAGGTTCACGCAGAAGAAGGCCAGAAAATTCAGGATCAAATCAAGCAAATAGACCAGGAGATCGAAGCTCAGAAGGATCGAATCGAAGCACTACTGCAGCAAATTACGCTTGCTAATCAACAAGCCAACTTACCGCCGTCGCAGCCTTCGTCTACCTTCGCCCCTCAGGCTTTTCCTGTCAGTGAACGTGAAGACAGAGCTGGCACGAAGTTTGACACGCGGCCGGTGGAAATCGCTGATGACGCTGCAATTACCGGTCGTGATTTAGCTGGTTTGCGATCGGGCCAAGCCATTGAGAATGCTCTGGTCGATGTTCCGCCCGAAGGAGTTGCGACGGGCGAAGTCGATTTCGGTGCCAAGGGTGACTTGCAGTCAGTTGACACGCGACCGGCGGTCCCGGCTTGGCGGAATCTTACCGGAGGTCCGTTCGAGAGTTGTGTCGTTTCGATCTTTCGAGGGTTGGGTTATCGAGTGCAGCGGATTGAACCCAATCGCAGGCAAGGGGTTGATCTGGTGGTTTATCATTCAGCGCAACGTGTTGCAATCAAGGTGCAGGGCGGACAGCTTCAGTTGACAAATTCGGCGATCCAGCAAGTCTACGCTGGAATGACTTTGTACGATTGTCAGTCGTGTGCGGTGATTACCAATGGGTCGTTTTCGGAATCGGCTCGGCAGATCGCTCGTTCAACCAAATGCGTCCTGATCAGCGAACTGCAAATGCAACGTTTGGTGGCAGGAAAGATCTTTCCACGACTAGCCAACGATGCTTCGTAGGTGTTCGTGATCCTGCCAATCCATTAAGCTCTATTTGTACCAAGTGGTCGACGCGATTGCTATTTCGTTGCAAGGTTGTGAATTTCGTTGCAAGGTGGTTCAGTTTATTGCGACGTCGCGTGAAAGGAATGTAAAGTGGCAATCCCATTGTTTTGGATTGGGACGGATGAAGCCGGCTATGGGGCTCGATTGGGACCGTTGACGATTTCCGGAACGTTGTGGGAAATTGAATGGGACAACACAAAAACTGGTGCCAACACGGCGCCGAGTGAAATAAAGTTCTCGGATCCTGAATTTCTAAAGCAGGCCGATCAATTGGATTGGAACCGACATTTTTGCGGTGCTTTGGCGTCGTTAAGTTCGTCCGAAGCTTACCGTCCGATGATCATTGGTGATTCGAAAAAAGTCTTCCAGTCAGGTGGCAGCTTGCACCCAATGCAACGGATCGTCGATTCGTTATTGCGGGTTTGTCAGCAAACCATGCAGCTTGGTGATTTAGGCGACGCCGCCTTGAAATTGAGTGCCAACGCGAATCGGGCGGCTTTGCTTTGGAATGCACTTGATCCCAACGGTTGGAACGACCTGGCTAATGCTGAAGGGTTGAGCTATTGGTTGTGCAGCGCCAAACCTCTCCAGGGACAGCAGGTTTCTCCGACGAAAAATCAAAAGAGCCGCGGGCAGAAGAAGGCGAATCCAAGCGACTTGAAATGGGAGGGGAAACCACAGTCGGATGCCACTCGTTCTGCTGAATCATGCCTGGAGTACGCGGAAGAAATTGACTTGGATTGCCAATTTTGGTGTTATCAAGGAATCAAGATTCTTCAGGTCGCCAGTCGGATTATTGACGAACAGGAATTCAATCAAGGTTTGCTCACCGCAGGCAACAAAGCATCTTTGCTGTCGCTGGAAACAATGGGAATTGCCAAGCGGTTGTTGCAGCGATGTCCAAACGACAGCCGAGTGATTGTGGATTTGGATCGACACGGGGGTCGAAAGAAATATTTGGCGATGTTGCTTTCGGTTTTTGACGCCGATTGGATGCAGATTGTGACTGAAACGCCTGACCAGAGTGTTTACCGCTGGGAACCGGCAGTTGGCCCGCAAGTCTATTTTCGATTCTGCGTTGGCGGAGAACGTCGATTTCCTGTAGCAACCGCGAGCGTGATTAGCAAACTTCTGCGAGAGCGGTGTATGGAATGTTTTAATGCTTTTTGGCAAAACCAATTCCAGGCATCGGGTAAGGAACTGGGGCGTTTGGCAGACAGTCAGTTGGCATTAACCGCGGGCTACCCAGTCGACGCTTTGCGATTTATGGCAGACATTCAGGCGATGATCGACTTGCAAAAGCGAGACGTGAACTCAATTTGGCGAAACGCTTAGTCGGGTGACGATACCCTCAAGGTACCGCTTGCAACATGGTTTTACCGGCCCGTTTTTGGCGGAAGTTTGCTTTGGACTGCATCCTTGCGGAGATGAAGATTACGCCTGTTTCTTGCCGATTGATTCTGCTGAGAACCATGGTTGCTGGAAGTCGTGGTCAGCAATCACTAGCGCTTTGGCGAGCGGCAGTTACAAGAATACCTGCACGCAACGCAAGCAAGTGGATATTGCCGGTGTTCGCTTGGGCGAAGTGCCTGGAATGCGGTAAGTTTTCTTCTGCCGCTGGGCTTACCATCTGAAGTGTGTATTCAAAGTGTGTAATGAAGTTAAAAACGTTCGCCCAAGGGATAAATGATGAACGAAGCATTGATCTACAAAATTCTGCCAAATGAAACTTGGACGCTAGCTTGCGAGGAAGGCACATTTCAGGGAGCCGCACTTGATGTGACCGACGGCTACATCCATTTTTCTACGGCCGGTCAAGTCGCAGAAACGCTAGCACGTCATTTTGCCGGACAGTTGAATTTAGTCTTGGTCGAAGTACCCGTTGTGGCGATCTCGGATGCATTGCGTTGGGAAATTTCGCGTGGCGGAGCGTTGTTTCCTCATCTGTATGCAGCTTTATATACGGATTGTGCGTCGAAGGTTTGGCCCATAACGTTAGGAAGCGATGGCGTTCATGTTTTGCCGTTCTGATAGCGACCAGCACTTGGTCCAGCAGCTTCCCTGGGGGCTTGGTCGATAGGGAATTGACGATTTTTCTGTTTGTAATCGTCGTTCTGGTCGATAGTCAGGAAAGAACCAGTAAGAAACTCTCAGTTTTTTTATTGGGCCAAATGACGGCTATTCTGGCACAAGGCAGTAGTGACATGGGACATATTGATCATCCGGCAATGAACACGGAACCTGATTTGGTATCCAGCACGCAGAAGCAACAATACGATCGTGATGGGGCGATCATGATGCGAAATGTGCTATGTGAATCCGATTATCAGGATGTCATGGACGATCTGCAAACTCGTATGCAATTATTGGCTGATCGCGAAGGGGTTTCGTTTCCCAAGCAAGGCGATTTGCCCCGGATTGGTTGGCTTAGCGAGTGTTTGCAGCGGTTGTGTCAAAAGGATTCTCGCTTGCAAGGTGTTCTTTATGATGCAATGAGTCGTTCGCCTGCGATGCACCGAATGAGTTCTCATACCAAGTTATGCGAAGTGGTTTCTGGATTAATGGGCCCTGACTTTGAAGTGCACGCTCGGTTGATTTTGATCATGGCACTGCCTCAAGCAAAATGGCACTTGGCGGGCTGGCATCAGGATTGGTACTACAACGAAGGCCCCCAGTCGACGATGACCTTGTGGATTCCGATGCATGATGTCGGGATCCAAGGCGGCGCGTTGACGGTTGCTTTGGGCAAACATCGAAACGGTTTGATGGGACACTGCGAAGAAGGTGATCAAACGACCAAGTGGCATACGATCAAGCAAAAGCATGTCGATCAGTTTAGTGATTTGGTCCAGGTTGAGGCAAAAGCAGGCGATTGTCTCGCATTACATGCTCTTGCACCGCATCGAGCGTATGTGAACATGTCTTCCCAGGTTCGATTTGTTTTGAACTTTCGCTACTTGGATCTGCGTGATCCAGGCTATTTGGAAAGCGGCTGGCGTGTGAAGCAAATTGATCACGCTCGCCAAGCATTGGGACGTTCAAGCGAACCCAAAGTGGCTTAAGCTAAGTTTGCATTCTGTCTTGGGGCTTATGCGGAGTCCTACCGAGTTCGAATTTCGCCGGTCAGTTATGTGAATCTCTAGTCAGCAACTGATATGACAATCACCTACTGACGCGGGGTGCAAGTCGAATTAGGGTTGCATGTTTTGGCGGGGTGCGGCTTGCGATATTGATTCATTCTGGCAGGGTTTTGCCGGCGTCATTGTTGCGATTATTACGGAATTTAGATTAGAAGGCTGTTCAATCCATGAGTGAATCCTCTGAAAAGCGAATGATTCGCGAAACAAAGAACCAGTCAGCTCAGGATCTTCAATACTTGCCGATGATGGACCAGTTCTGGGAGTCAGCCTACGGAAGTTCGACCGAGAAACTGGAGGCCGTCGCGAAATTTGGGTCACGGCAGTCGATCACCAAGCTGATGGCGCGGTGGGAAGTTTTCCAAAAACAGTTGACGGTCAATGGATCGATTGTAGAAGTGGGCGTGCATCGCGGAGCCAGTTTCATGGCTTGGGCTCAGTTTAGTTCCATCCTGGAGCCAGTGAACTACCTTCGCAAAGTAATTGGCTTTGATACCTTTTGCGGATTCCCATCGCTGGATAGTAAAGACACGATTGGGGATAGCGAACACTTGAAAGTTGGCGGCTATGATGCGGGAGGTCAAGCCAAAGAAGAGCTACAGCAAGCCATTGATCTATTCGATGCCAACCGCTTAATGAATCATATTCCTAAGTGTGAACTGATCACCGGCGACGCAAGCCAGACAATACCAGCCTACTTGGAGGAGAATCCGCACCTTTTGGTTTCGCTGTTGCACTTGGATGCTGACTTGTACGAACCGACCAAGATTGCGATCAAACACTTTTTACCTCGCATGCCCAAGGGTGCGATCATCTGTTTTGATGAACTGAATTTGAAACAGTTGCCAGGTGAGACCACTGCGACGCTCGAGGAGTGTGGAATCCGTTCCCTGCGAGTGCAAAGATTGCCGTGGGCGACTTCAATGAGTTGGGCAATTCTGGAATAGAGTCAAACCGCCAAGACGTCTGGATTGCGAAGTCCCCTGCGGCAGTTTGTATCGCGTTTGGGTTTTGCCATGTTCTTCCGAGCGATTTGCATCCGCCGGCCCCTTCGTGGGCAGTACTTCTTAGCTGGGTAGGAAGGTGCGCTTCGTCGTTTTGCGACGACCTAGCGCTGAATCTAAGCTTCCTTCGGTGGTAAGCATTCTTTTTTATTGCCCCAGACCGTCGATCCAATACATGGAAAAGCCAAGTTTGGGTCCGACCTTCCTCAAACTTCCACGGCTTTGATGTAGCCGGAAATTCTCTTTGGGCGAGCGGCAGAAGAAAACTGACTGTAATCCGAGCACTCAGCGCCAGCGAATGAGGCAATATCTGCTTGCTGACGCTGCGTGCTGGTATTTTTGTAGCTGCTGCACGCTTTACGGCATTGTGCGGACTACGAGGCAAATTCTTGGTTGCCGGGACAAAGTAAGGGGCAGTTAGATTTCGAGGCAAGTTTGGTGTGAATGTTCCGATGATCTAACTTACATTGGTGACTAACCGCAGGTGGTGACTCAAAACAAGTAACAATCGTTGTTGTGAAAACGAGGCAACTGATGAACTTTTCGCTCGCTTACCCATTGTTTTTGGTCAAACACGGAGGCGGTTACATCTCATTGGTCGATGAAAAATCCGCCGAGACCCCGCCAACAGAAGTTTTGACCGTCTTCAGCGATGAACAAAAAGCTTCGGTCTTCATTGATACCGTGGGAATCATGGCTGGCATCAAGCGGCTGGGTAATTCAAGAGAATTTGCTTGGTTGCTAACCAGCCTGCAGGCACCGGTTTGCGAAGTGGTCTTGGATCCGGGCACTGAACCGGGTGAAATCCAAGGTATTTGGCGGCTGGGCGTGCGTGATTTGCTGAATAAGCACTTAAAGATCGATTATTCGCCCTGGAATTATCCAGTCTTCGCGATTCGCGAGGAATTTGACCGGAAAGTACAGGGTTGGTCCAGTATCGCCGGAAGCGGCGTCGACGGCCAAAAAATCACGGTCGCTGCAATTTTTTCCGGTCAACAAGCGGCTCTGGACTATAAGGAGGAGGCTGGGATCCGGGGAACGCTTGTTCAATTTGATGAAATGCTTGAAATAAGAGAGTGGATTCAGGGACTTGCCGTGGAAGTCCTGGCATTGGCGATCAACCCGACCGTTGAAAAAGGGGTTCGAAAAGCCGGACAGTGCTTGGCCATCAACAAGTTGTTGGACGATTACTTGGTTGAAAAGAACGCTGAAACTACGGAATCCAAATCTGAATAGTTGTCCTTCAGGGCTTAATTACGAATATCTCGGGGTAATCTCGCATAATCCTTCGGTCTGCCGCCAGACGCGGACGTGTAAAACGGGGCGTTCGACTTCTGACAGGAACGGTTTCCTTCTCGAAATCCAGTAAACCGACTTGGATGAGATGATATTTGTCGTAGGGGTAAGGGTAGCCGACCGTGAATAGGGACTTTTTGGGTGTGCCTAAACTTTAAAGGTCCCAACACCATTTCAACCGTAAACCGGCCATCCCCCAGCCAATCCGTGGAAAATGAAGAAGTCGTCACATCCAAACCGCAAATCACCACCGCCAAGTTCAAACTGAATCAAAATCCTGGGACACGCAGAACAGCCAACTCTTGGTCTTTTGTACGTCCAACCCGAATATTTCTCAATCAACGGCGACCCATCCCAGGAAAACGCCAGCAAGTTCTGCGCCCGACTTGCTGATTGGTAGCGAATCTTGAAGAGAAATAGACATCAAAATTCAAAGCCAGCGTCTACCAAAAACTGTGAAGCCGGCGGCCAAGCGAGTGAAACAGACCCGTACCCATCCATCGGTTCGGGTAAAATCCTAGACAAGTAACCTCCAAATCGTTGAATGTAACTGTACTTTAGTTCACTTAAATCAAACTTTTATTACTCAAATCTGGGGGTAAGTGACGAAAATTGGATTCTGTTTCAATTTCTTCTGATTGGGCGTTGACAGAATGCCGAACTTGCCAGATACTTCTTCTCTCACATGACTGGCAAACAAACGCCGGCCATGAACTGGAGCTTAGCTTCAGTTGTCTTAGCGAATAAGATTTTTCCCTTGTGGAGGTTTTAACGTTCAGCATTTCACCTTTGGGTGAAAAAGACAGCTTTGAAAATTTTTCATTTTAGCTGTTGACTAACGCTGACAGCTTGCTAAGATGATTACTCGCATCAGACACCTGTCTGACGCTTAACGATCTTTGGAAATTCGGTGTTAGACCTCCCGGAAACAAAACTGCCGGCTTGATCGCAAGATTAAGTTAGTAAGATGTTTACCAGGATGCGTAACTGTATTATTTTTTTAAATTTTGGGTTGGAATTATTCCATCCAACTCAATCTTACTGAAGAGCTACAAGTTCTTTCATTGGCTAGTTGCCTGTGGCCTTTTCCGCTTTACTTTGACTTCAAGTTTACTTGTTGTTGAATTAAAGCGAATGAGAAGTGTTGCAGCATTTATACAAATTGAAGGGTTTGATCCTGGCTCAGAATGAACGTTGGCGGCATGGATTAGGCATGCAAGTCGAGCGAGAAACTTTCTTCGGAAAGTGGACAGCGGCGAAAGGGAGAGTAACGCGTAGATATCCACCCTCGGGTCTGGGATAGCCATCGGAAACGGTGATTAATACCAGATAATGTCTCAGGACCAAAGTTTTTCGCCTGAGGAGGAGTCTGCGTCCTACTAGCTTGTTGGTGTGGTAATGGCGCACCAAGGCTACGATGGGTAGCGGGCGTGAGAGCGTGGCCCGTCTCACTGGGACTGAGATACTGCCCAGACATCTACGGATGGCTGCAGTCGAGAATCTTCGGCAATGGACGAAAGTCTGACCGAGCAATGCCGCGTGCGGGATGAAGGCCCTCGGGTTGTAAACCGCTGTCAGGGGGAAGGAAATTTTGACTGAACCCCAGAGGAAGCACAGGCTAAGTTCGTGCCAGCAGCCGCGGTAATACGAACTGTGCAAACGTTATTCGGAATCACTGGGCTTAAAGGGTGCGTAGGCGGTCATGAAGGTCGGATGTGAAATCCCACGGCTCAACCGTGGAATTGCGTTCGAAACCACATGACTTGAGGGAGACAGAGGTGAGCGGAACTGATGGTGGAGCGGTGAAATGTGTTGATATCATCAGGAACACCGGTGGCGAAAGCGGCTCGCTGGGTCTCTTCTGACGCTGAGGCACGAAAGCTAGGGTAGCGAACGGGATTAGATACCCCGGTAGTCCTAGCCGTAAACGATCAGCACTAGACTGAGGGGAATCCCACATCCTCTCGGTCGTAGCGAAAGTGTTAAGTGCTGCGCCTGGGGAGTATGGCCGCAAGGCTGAAACTCAAAGGAATTGACGGGGGCTCACACAAGCGGTGGAGGATGTGGCTTAATTCGAGGCTACGCGAAGAACCTTACCTAGGCTTGAACTGCTTGAGAATACTCTAGAAACAGAGTAGTGCCTTTCGGGGAGCTCTTGCAGAGGTGCTGCATGGCTGTCGTCAGCTCGTGTCGTGAGATGTCGGGTTAAGTCCCTTAACGAGCGAAACCCTTATCTTTAGTTGCCAGCGCGTTATGGCGGGGACTCTAAAGAGACTGCCGGTGTTAAACCGGAGGAAGGTGGGGATGACGTCAAGTCCGCATGGCCTTTATGTCTAGGGCTGCACACGTCCTACAATGCGTTGTACAAAGGGAAGCAAGACCGCGAGGTGGAGCAAACCCCAAAAAGCAGCGCTCAGTTCGGATTGTAGGCTGAAATTCGCCTGCATGAAGCTGGAATCGCTAGTAATCGTAGGTCAGCATACTACGGTGAATGTGTTCCTGAGCCTTGTACACACCGCCCGTCAAGCCACGAAAGTTGGGGGGGCCCGAAGTCGCGATGTCAACCGCAAGGAGACTAGCGCCGAAGGTCAACTCGATGATTGGGACTAAGTCGTAACAAGGTAGCCGTAGGGGAACCTGCGGCTGGATCACCTCCTTTCTAAGGATAACTTATCTCTTGAGATCTTCGGATCACTCGAGTTTAGGTGGGGGTTGCCATCTGGGTCCAGTTGAAGCTTGCTTCAACAAACCGGTCGGTCTAACACTAATTATAAGAGACCTGCTTTAGCTCTAGCCAGCCGAAGCAGGTTTTTTTATGCGCTGAAAGCGTCGTTAGGGTTGTCTGATTAATACTCGGGGCTTATAGCAGCTAAAATTGGGTTGGTACCGTAGTCAAAGCCGTCAAGACTGTCAGCGAGTGGTACTGCGGATCCCGACTATTGACGATTATCGCTAACCAGAAAACAATGTATCGCAGACCACTAAGGGAAGGGGAATGAAATTGTCCCTTGAACAACGATTTCAATCATGGCTACATGGGCAATTTTGGTGGGTTCTTCCGGCGTCTTTGGTTCCGGAATCATATCCGTGTTGAAGGTTGGACGGTCATTACGTGCGACCGGAGCTTAGGTTCGCTAGAGGCGCTTAGGTTTCTAGATGGCAGGTGGATTGACCGGTTGTTTCATTGATGGATCTTTTCAGAAGTGGGTTTGTGTTTGGTTTGGAGGAAGTAGAATTCGAAGACGGGTCAGTGGGAAAAAAATCCAGCCAACTCGTTTGAATGAGTTCGCTGGAATGAATGTTTAATGTTTGGGGTAGCTTAGGTTTCAATGTTTAGATCAATCCAAAAGCAACATCCATGTTGTGGGAGATTTCTTTTAGACGTTCAGCGCCGCCGCCACCGACTTCAGCCGCAGCCCAGCCGACATAGTTGATTTCCTTGAGCGCCAGACGAACGTCGGCCCAATCGATATCGCCTTCCGTTATTTTCGTGAAGGAATTTTTGGCTCGCGAGAAGCCTTTCAGGTCTAGCTTCACAACGCGGCGACCTAGTTGGCGAATCCAATCGCCCATACTGCCGTATTTCCAATGGTTTCCGATATCGAATTGCAAGCCTACCCAAGGAGAGTTCAGTTCGTCTACGAAACGAACAAATTTTTCTGCCGTTTGATCTTGGGGGCCGTCGTGCACATAAAGGAATTGGTTCCATACATTTTCGATGGCAATGTACACACCCAGTCGTGCAGCCAACGGAAGCGCAAGTGAAATATTATTGATCGCTCGTTTCCAGATTTCTTCCTCCGTCCCGTCATTTCCATGTCCAATGACTAACAGGACCGTGTTTCCACCAACGGCATGAGTGGATTCCAATGCGCCAAGCAAATCACCCAGAGCTTTTTTTCTGACGGCTGGGTCCGGATCGGTATGGCGAATGTTCCAGTGTGTGGAACAAACCGATCCATCCACGGGCAATCCAGATTCTTCGATGGCGGTCAAAGTTTCCTGAACATTCATGCCAGGACAATCCATTTCGATTCCGTCGAAGCCTGCTGCTTTTACCGCTTTGAATTTTTCTGTCAGTGATCCAGGAACGTTTACCATCCCAATTTTTAGTGTCTTATAGATGCGACCCGTTAGTTTTACATCTTCAAGATTGATCTGGGTTTGTGCAGCTGGCAACAGTGACGGCAAGCTTGTCGACAAAACGCCTGTCGCAGTAACGACGGATGCTGTTTGGATGAAGGAACGTCGATTAATCGTGGGTCTACTATTCATTTGCGCTTCCATTAGTAATTTACGTGGTTTGTAGGATTCTTGCTCGTCAAGTTAGGTCAACACTGGCGGACTTATTATTCAGCGGTTGATCAAACTGTGAAACCCGCGAATACTTCCACCGCTCATACTCTCTTGGTCTGCCAGTGCCAAAGTGACCCTACCCAGCTTTCTGATATTGTAACAGTAATTATTTTGTATTGTCGAAGACAAGCGGCAAAGCGATTCGGCTAAATGCCTACCCTCGCGAGTGAATGTTTCATCGATTTTCAGCGGATGGTTCGTTAGCGAAGTGGAAAAATGTAACAAGTGATCGCGGGTACCGATGGTATTCTAAGAAAACTTGCACCGCCTGAGCGAAATTACACGCAGCTACTCTCCAAACTGACCAAGGCTGGTTAGAAATTCGCTCATTTCACCAGCGGCATGACTGTTTGATTGGCTGCGCGCATGGTCAATTCCGTCTCTTAGAACCGAGCGAGCTTCATTAATTCTTCCCAACTTTGCAAGTTGCTGGCCTGCCATGAAAAATGCTGGGACATGCGGTGGGGTTTCAGCCTGCAATTCTGAAAGAATCTCGAGGCTCTTTTCGTTCTGCTGTTCCGCGTTGAGTTCCATCGCCAATGCGTAGCGGAGAAAAATATCTTTGGGTTCATCTAATAGCATAGTTTCAATTTGTTCGCGTCGACTCATTTCGATACTCACTTGCTGATTTTACGGTGGGAAAACAGGTTCGTTATCAAGTTTAACATGGCTGGTAAGAACCGAAATTAGGCCGATACCAATTTCACCAATGCATTCGGGTTAAGTTTCGGCTGGCTGACTGAAATTATCGTACGGCTTATGCCTGAAAATTTTCAGTATTCGATCTACTGGAGACGTCAGACAGTGGAAACCAGAGCGTAAATTCAGTGCCTTGCTCAACCACAGATTGAACATCAATATCTCCATCGTGTTCTTTCATGATTTTTCGACTGACCGGCAGACCCAAACCGGTTCCGCGACCGCCTTTCGTGCTTTCAAATAGAGAGAAAATTTTGTCCATATCTTCTGGTTCGATACCACAACCTTCGTCACGGACCCAGATTTCGATACGCGGACTAGGTTTCAAGGCTTGGCGAAGTCGGATTTCAACTTTTGGTTTCTGGGCATCCCGGGAGGCGTCGATTGCGTTAGACACCACATTCAATACCGCTCGGTGGAGTGATTCGTGATCAAATGACGCGACGGGGAAGTCTGCAACGGGATTCCATAGCAATGGAACCTCGGCAGAATTTGCCTTGGTTTGCACCAGAGAAACGACATCAGTGATTAATTCGTTTAAGTTGCCTGGCTCCATAAGTGGTTCGCGATCTTTGCTGTAGGACAACATGTCCATGACTAAGTTGAAAACGCGATCTTGATTTCTTTGAAGTACGCTCCAGCCTTGTTGGATCACTTCGAATTCTTGATTCTTAATGCCTTGTTCCAGTAAATAGCCGCCGCCTTGAAATCCTTGCAAAATGTTCTTGATGTGATGGGACATCACAGCAATCGTTTGGCCAATGGCTGCCAATCGTTCTGACTTTACTAAGCCCGAGTAAAATGTGGTGTCCTCGATGGCGATTCCGGATTGATTTCCAATTGCCACCATCAATTGAAGGTGTTCCTGTTTGAATCGTTTGCCAAACAATTCACTGGGTGACGAAATCGCGGTCACTTCCTCCGCCAGCAGCGAACTGGTATCCACATAGATTGCTCCGACCACGCCGTACCGACCGCGCATCGGAACGCAAATAGCTTCCCGAATACCCATCTGCATGACACTTTCCGCTTCGTCAAATCGAGCGTCGTCGGCGGCATTGCTGGTAAGCACTCCTTCTTCGTTCTTCAAGACATAGTCTAGAATAGTGCGAGAAACTTCGATTTGCTGACTACTATTTGAAGAATTTCGGTAGCGGGCGGCTTTTGCGATGGGTTGATCTGTTTCTGGGTCTAACAAAAAGATGCACCCACGATCGGCTTGGACCCACTGCAAGATCAGTTCCATGATCCTAACCAGCAATTGATCGATATCCAGGGTGTGGCTTACCGCAAGTGCCGTCTGGTACATGATGTTTAAGTGACCATCATCGTTGGCATCAATATTGAACGTCGGTGAAGCTAGGTCCTGGCGTTGGCCAGATCGCCACACTTGACTGATGGCCTCGGACATTGCAGCATCGTCATTTTCGGTCGAGGACGTCTTCAGTTTTACCGGAGGTGACTGCGTGTTGTTGGTCGCAACTTTGGCTGTAAACAGTAACAGAGATCGGCCTAGTTGGATGTGATCACCGTTGACTAGGATTTTTGTTTTGCTGGCCACGCTGTTCACGATTGACCCGTTGGCACTTTCAAGATCTTCGAAGACAAATTGCCCTGCCCTTTGAATGATATGAGCATGACGGCGTGATACCTCGGAATCCCTTAGTTGGATATCGTTTTCACGATCACGACCAATTCGAATCAAAGGTAAATTCAGGTAGAAACGCTGTCCCTGATCTTTGCCTCGTAGAACATAGAGCGACGACAACTGATTTCCTTTGTAGATAATCTAAAGATTCACAAACGCTGGCAACCCAGCAGTTGAAGATCACTGACCCAAACCAGCAAACCTGCGGCAAGACGCAAACCTTTGGCAAGGCACGGAGTTTGGCAAGGCATGGAGTTTAGTGAGGCATGGAGCTTAGTAAGGCATGGAGTTTAGTAAGGCATGGAGTTTAGTAAGTATTGAGACGGTCTAAACGCGAAGACTGAAAAGGCGGCTAATGCTTGCAGCCGTTATTTGGCGCGGGTCAACTTTTGACTTGCGGCAACCCTAATTGCAGTTGCCCTTGTGCACTTTTTGCGACCAGCATTCCCCGGTCATTATGTTTCGGATGGCGAATGCGAACAACATCAGCCTTCGTTGCTTTGCAGAAGTGGCAGGAATTACAGCGAAAACGTCTAAGTTTACGGCCGTGAAGCAGTCGTTTTGTTATGCAGAAATTTCGTTTGCAACCCGGCAGTGGCCTTGGGGGCGACTGGTGGGGAAGGTCGTCCAACTGGTGATCGAAGTATTTTTCGAGGCAATGTGTCGGTCACTGCCCACCGTTTTGGCTAAAAAAATATTCGCTATTGGTCAAAGCGGCAAAATTGCCGAAAATTCGGCTTAATCGACAAAACAGACGTTTTCCACGGCGAGATAGAGGCAGGAAAGCGAGTAGAAAGTTTGAAATCAGGAAACTTTTGGCGTTGGTAAATCGTCCAACGGTAGTGAAAACCTTGTCTGAAACCCGTGATGACGTCTTAATTCGCATAACGCTGGCTGGAGACCAAGCAGCGTTTGGGGAGTTGGTGCGCCGGTATCAAGATCGCTTGTTGACGGCAATGACTGCGGTTTGCGGTTCGGTTTCCGAGGCCGAAGATGTGATTCAAGAAGCTTTTTTGCAGGCATACTGCAAATTGGACAGTTTTCGCAGCGAGAGTCGCTTTTACACTTGGTTGTACCGAATCGCCTTTAATATGTCGGTAAATATGAAACGTAAAAAAAGACCAACGCTCAGTGTGGACCATGTCCGAGAATCGACAGGTTGGGACGCCGCAGATTCAGGGCCAGCCCCCGATGATGGCCTGCAGCGAGTGGAAAGATCCGAACAATTGATGGCAGCGATTGGTCGCCTGGCTGAAGAATTTCGCCAAGTACTGGTCCTGCGAGAATTGGAAGGGTTTTGCTATGAAACCATTTCCGAAGTTTTAGATTTGCCAATTGGAACGGTTCGCAGTCGTTTGCACCGGGCCAGGCAACAACTGCGAGAAGACTTGCAGTCTTGGTTTGCCGAGAATTGAAAGTTTCAATAGGCAGGTGACCCAAGGTTTTTGGGTCTGCTAGATGGGGTTTGTATAAGTTTTGACGGTGCGATTTGACGGTGCGTTTTGACGGTGTCTGGTGTTGAATGTATCGGGTAGCGTTTAGTAGTTTGAATTGTTATCGATCGCTTGCATTCTTAGTCTTATCTGACTCGGAAGCAGTGATGAATATGAGCAGAGTTTATTTGTCCGGCGATAGTTGTCGTCGAAAGAAGAATCTTAATGAACGATCGTGAAACTCCAACCTGGGAACTCTTGACTGCCTATTTTGACGGCGAGTTAGAGAATCAGGAAAAGTTAAAGATAGAACAGTTGTTGTTCGAGAATCCTCAGTACGCTCAGGCGTTGAAGGACTGGCGGGAGTTGCGTCTACAGTTCCAGGCACTTCCAGGGAAATCGTCTCTGTCTCCATTGCCACGCAAAGATTTAAGTCTTGACATCATGGAACAGATTGCTGCTATTGTTGCCCAAGGGGACGTCGAATGGCAGGAGTCGACTGGCGTTCCAATGACGACCCAAGTGGGTGGCAATGGGAAGGCGGGTTTGGACGATCGGCGAGAAGATCATTACAAATTAATGGGTCGACAACCGGGTGCCACGGATGCTCAGTCTGGCACCGTCACTTCGGGAATTGGGTCTTACTGGCTGCGTGATTTTCGAAAGCTGTTGCCAGGCCAGCGACTTCGCAGGTGGCAGTGGCAGATTGGCGGTATTGCATCGGTGGCTGGGCTACTATTTCTGTCGATGTTTATCCCTCCGTTTGAGCCTCAGTCTAGCCTTGAAACAGCGGACAATTGGAATCAAGCTCAAGGGCAAAACAAGGAGAGTGATTCGCTGATGGTCGGGGATAATGCTGCGAAGTTTAATGCATCCAATGCCCAACAGCTATTGTCTGCCGAAGGTTCTGCCGTTGCAGAGAATAGGTTGGATAGTCCGCTGTCTTCTGATTTTGGCGAAGGCAGTACGATCGCGAAGTCTAGTCGGAATTTTTCTCAGATCCCTGTTCCGTCGGCGGACGGTGCGGCTGATGTTGAAGGTATGCAGAAAGCCAGTGGTCAAGCGATGGCAAACGGACTGGCAGATAACGGTGCCAAGCAAGGGCTTCCTGGAATTGGGGCGGCTTCGGAACTTCAGAACTCGAACGATTTGATGCCATCTTCGCAGGCAAGTAAAAGCTTTGATGGCATGGGCGTTGCAGAGACTGCTTTGGCAGATATTGTTGGCGAAGATGTTGCCAATGGCGAACCTGCAGATCGATTGCTCGTTGAGGCTGGTGCGTTATCCGACAGTGAGCCTGAGATGTTGGGGATCATTATCTTTGAGACCAAGGATCTGCTTCCAAGTCTAGAGCAGCTGCAGGCCACGTTTGTTGCCAACGGTTTCGCAGCCGAAAATATGGAAAACTATCAACAGCAAGTTGCTTCCAATCTGATGCCAACTTTGGGACGTGGTTCGCCAATGCTGAAGAAGCAAGGTAATTCGGCGGATATAAATCCTAACAGGGTGAAGATGGACGGGGCAAATTCAGTCGCGCCCAATTCAGCTACGGGCGAATCCATAGCGGCTGGTATTTCAGGTGGTTCGGTTCTGATAACCGAATCGGCGGTGGATGAGAATTTGGTGACTTTGGTTGTGTCTGGCGACTTGGAAGCGGTGACAAAATTGGTGACTGATTTTCGCGATCAAGGCAATCGACTGTCTTTCGCTTCACGGTTTAATGCACCAGTCACAGGTTCCTTAGGCCAGCAAATGCAAGGGCAATCGCTTGCGGAACAGGGGGCTCCAGATAACATTGGTGAGTCCAATAATCAAGGGTTCGGTGGTCGGCAGTCGAGTCAAATCAACGGTGCTCAACGGCAAGCTGTGATGATGACCAATAGTATTGGGCAATCACAAGCCCCGATGACCGTGGACGAATTTTTTCGCGAGGCCATCGTCAAGGCGCCAACGCCTCGACAGCCATTTCAGGCGAATTTTGGAGCCGGTGGTTTGGCGGAGAATGGGCAAGGGGTACCGGGAAACTCGAGTCCCGGAAACGCGATCAGTCGTGGTATGTCGACCAAGGGCGCCGGAATTGGTGCGCCGGCGAATTCGCTTGCAGCAGGGAATGGTCTGCCATTGGAAAGGCAGTCAGAGCCTAGATCTCAGGCGAAGCAAAATTTGGTCAGTCCGAGTATTGCCAGCAAATATGCTTGGGTGCCGCCGCCTTCGGTTGCCAAGACCCCAAGCCAAGACCCAAGCCAAGACCCAAGCCAAGACCCAAGCCAAGACCCAGTTAAGCCTAGCTTGACTGCTAGCGATGTTCAAACCGACGCGGCAGTGCTTCAGACCAACGAGTTGCCGATTGTTGTGCAAGATCCCGGTCGGAATTCTGTTAGCAACAGGCTTAGGACGGGGCCCAATAGTGTGCGATTTGTGTTGATGCTACGAAACGTGGCAACGGAGCAGGATTTAGCCGCGCCGATGCAGCGTCCGAATGCGAAATCCAAGCTCAAAGCCAGCCCGCAAGATGATCAGTAGAACTTCGCTTATTAGGCAACTAGCCAATGACGGCAATGACGGGAACGACGGAAATCGTGTCAGTTCTGCTGGCTATTGACGATGGTCTGCGTTTGATACGTATCTTCATAGGTGGGATCGATACAATTCTGGGTATGTCTGGTGCCCCAACCAGTCTCTATTAGCTGTCATAACGATTGTCGCTAATTAAACTGCTCTTGCCCTTGCGCTGCGAAGTTTACTATGTACTTTGGTTAGCGTCCGAATGGAAAAATTCAATAGTTATCGGACAAGAATCATCGATTGGTTTAATGCGAAAAGTACAAAGCGTGATTTGGGACAAATTAGTTGGGTGTTCTAGCTTGCAAACTGGCCAAAGGTGCGGCCAGACAATGAGGCTGCGCGTTTGCTTGGTTGGCTTTGTGCTGGCAGCGGTTCAACTTGGAGCGACCAGCCATTTTGGAGTGGTGGGCAGTATCGCATCGGCGACACTTCTGCCTTTGCAGGTCCCGCAGACTCAACTTCCTGCGGCTGAATTAGGTCAGCCTAACTTCGGAACACCTAATTTTACGAATCCCGTGTTGAATCAACCCCTTGGCCAAGCTTTCCAGAATTCGGTACCCAGTCCAGCGGTGCAAACAGGATTGGCGGCACCGGGATTTTATCAATCGCCCTCTCCGCCACCAGGTTATACGTCGCCTGGCACTGCTTCAAGTCTTGGCACTTCGATTCCACCAGGGGTGAATTTCCAAGTGAATCCAAACCCATCGGGAGCGAACCCGTTCCTGGCAGGTGGTGCCAGTCAACAAGGCGTTTATTCACCGCCGTTGCCAACGCCACAAGTTGGTTTGAATCAAGCTGGCTTTCCACCGGGCAATGTTACCGTGCCAAATCAAGTGGCTGGGCAGGCGTTTGATCCTTTTGCGGGCGGGGCGGGTGCGGCAGGAATGGGGCAAATTCCCCAAGGTTACCCGAATATGCCGGCTGCCCAATCTTCAGGATTTCTTTTTGGTTCGTCCTCGGGTAATGGCAACCAGAACGCAGCCACATTGTTTGGAGCACCGCAGTTGGCGACCTACGGCCCTGGCACCGGAAGTCAGTCGCCTGGGTTATTGAATAATCCAGATGCCTACGGAAATCAAACTTGGTCCGTTCAATCTTGGCAGCGTTTCTGGCAGCAGAGTGATTGGCAACGGCTATTCCATGCGTTCCGAATTCGGCACACGTTCATCAGCGGCCAGGATGCGGACAAAGTTGGCATCAACGATACCGAAATTGCCACTAGCTTAAGCTTTCCCAATTGGCTGAATTCAAAGACTCCGTTGACGATATCACCAGGTTTCATAATCCATAATTGGCAAGGTCCAGATTCATTTGTGACCGGTGATGATTTGCCAGGTAGCGCTTACAGTGCGTACCTGTCGTTTGATCATTCGACGGCATTGAACCAGCAGTTTGGCGGCGAGGCGAATTTTACGGCAGGTGTGTACAGTTCGTTTGATACATTCACTTCGCACAGCACGCGCTTCACAGGACTAGGGCTGATTTGGATTCGATTTTCACCTCAGGTGACGTTCAAGTTTGGTGCTGAATATTTTGATCGAATTTCTCTGAAGCTACTTCCGGCGGGCGGTATTTTTTGGACGCCCGATGCAAACACACGATACAGTTTTTACTTTCCGCGTCCTAAATTCGCTCGTCGTTTTCCCAATCTTGGGAACACGGAAATTTGGGGGTACATTTCGGCCGAATACGGTGGCGGAAGTTGGACGATTCGAAGGGAAGCGAATTTTGCCGATCAAGTTGATTTAAATGACTACCGAATCACTGCCGGACTGGAGTGGATTGGGGTTCGAGGCGTGACTGGTTTCGCCGAAATTGGTTATGTGTTCCAACGCGAACTGTTGTACCGATCCACTAACCCGTTGGACAGCGCGTTGGGCGATAGCATGATGTTTCGTGGTGGTTTCGCGTTCTAGAATTGGGGCTTTGGCAAATCTCGCATCGGGTTGGTCAGGCTGACCCAAGGCAAAACAACATCGTCTCGCCCGTTGCCAAATGCCGTGTCGCATGGCTCTAAGTAAACCAGGCTTTGAAGCAGGCTAGTGGTGCGAAACTGCCGTAGAAACGTGCCAACCTGTTGGCGATACTGAAGGGTTTGAAACGGCTTCTGATATGCCATCCCAAAGGGCTAACCGAGCTTCTAACGCTTGAGTCGCGACGTTTTCGGCCAGCTTCCAGTTCATCGGATCGTCACCGCACAACTGAGTCAATAATTGTTGAGCAAGTGGTCCATGATGGTCACCATCCAATTCAATGTGTCGCTGCAAGTAGTAGTGAAACGCATCCAGTTTGCCATCGGAATCCGAGTTCAATCGATTAACGATTTTCGAAAAAATGTCTGGCAGAAGGTCTTCCCGTCCAAACAAAAAAGCGGACGCAATTTGGCAAACGTCCCCAGATTGGGCAATCTCAATCGTCCGCAAAACGAACTGCGAAATAGGCGCTGGAATGTTCTGCTGCTTCAAAACCTCGGCAGGTCTCCCGCCGGATCTTACTTGATCTACGAAAGATCGAATCGCGGCAGTGGAGGCGCCCGCAGTCTGCATTGCATTCAAATACAGGTCAAAGTGACTAGCCGGCAGTCCGCTTGGGTCGATGTCACTTTCTTCCGCCAAGACAATTTCGTTGACCAGCCTGGCACCCAGACGATTGGTCGGTGGCAACCAGGGCAAGCCGGATGGACACAGTGAATGCTGTAGCGATTTAAGCAACAGCATGAAATCCCAGACCGCAAAAGCGTGGTACTGCATGAATATCTGCAACGCCTGAAGGTCATCCAGCTTCTGATAAACTTGATGATTGAGCAAGCTTTGACGCAGCGGTTCAATTTTCTCTTCGATGGATTGGAAGGCGGACGAAGACATGGGAAATCCAATTCGTATCAAGCCAAGGTGTGGAATTTCAGAAACGGCGGAATTTCAGAAACGAGGGTGTCGACTGCCGCGTTGTCGACTGCCGCGTTGTCGACTGCCGCGTTGTCGACTGCCGCGTTGTCGACTGCCGCGTTGTCTTTGCAAGCAGTTTCTTTTGGCTAACAGCCTTGCCAACCCTGTTTCTTTGCGGCCTAGTTTGTCTGCGACGCATTTCTGATTCAGCAGCGACTCCGCTTCAGTGGGACCGAATTTTCTCAGTGCCGATTCACTGTCCAATTCCCAGAGACCCACACTTTTGTCCGAATTCAATTTACAAGAACGTGAGTTGCTAGAAAGTGCCGAGAAAATAGCCAATATATGGCTTTGTTTCGGCGGTTGGCTTGAAGGTAATTTAACCATTGAACGATCGCACAAAAAGAGACTCACAGGTACACGAGTCTTTTCTCTACATGTTTTCAGGCCAATGATTCCATCAAACTATCGACGACGACGTCGCGAGGTCAAAAGGCCGATGCCAATTCCAGTGATCACAATTGCCGAAGTCGGTTCGGGGACAGCGGTGGTCTGAATCGTCAAAGTCCAGTCACTTAGTTCGCCGCTTTCACCAAAGCCCGATGAGTCGTAAAATCGAACTGTCCAATCGCCTTGCGTTGTCTTTCCTGCGAAAAAGCTGGTGAAAGAGTTAACCTGTTCCATGGTTGGATCTAACGAAGATGCTTGGCTGGCCCGATAGATGCCTGGCGAAATTGCTTCGGTACCGGTTCGAAGAGCAGCCTCGGTCCAGAGGCTTGTTCCGTCGTCAGAGAACAGGTAGGTTCCGTTCCAATTGGAATCATCGCCAAAGCCGCCGCCAGACTCGCCAGTTAATTGACCGACAACGAACATCGTTGTCGAATCAGGCGCGATAAGTTCAACTGACAGGTCACCAAGCCAACTGTGAGTTAAACCGCGAAGTTCAAGCGTGACGCCAGTGACGAAAAGATTTTCGGTTACATTCACCGACTGCTCTAGACCAGGAAATGTGCTTGCTTCTGTGTCCCAGCTTGCCACACCCGTTGGATTGACATACACCAAATCGGCTTTCGCCTGGGTGCTAAACGCAAAAGTACTGGTCGCGAAAAGGACGGTGGCAAGTAGCATCCATGAAATTTTCTTCATTTCGAATCCCCAAAGTGACAAACCCAAAGTCATAATTTAGCGTGATAGGTTCGCAGTGTCGTGATGAACCAGACATATCATGTAACTCTATCTTAACTACGTGGAACATGTGACGTAACCATCCATTTGGGGAATGTCTAGTTAGTTGTTCAAAAAAATCTGACGTTTAATCGAACGTACGAACTGAATGCTTGTTCGATTTCATGGAAGCCGTAGCAATGCGGTACTAAGTGGCTTTGGCGCAACAAGTTATGGCATCGCCCTGAATGTAAGACGCTCTAGGCGAAAGTGTACTTACGTTCACTTTTGGGGTAGGTATTTCCAGGGGATGGCCATCAAAAAAACGAAGGAATTTTATTCCCGCTAGGCCAGGGGACGGTGGAACTGATTTGAAACCCAGGTTGTTGGCCGACGTCATGCTTTTTCGCCAACAATTTGGTCCGATTTTTTTGGGTTTTGGAAAGATCGGCTGGGAAGCTTAGATTGCAGCAGGGTTGCTTGAGGTTTAGCTTGGCTTGTTCGCACCCAGTCCAATTCTGCGCTCGCGATTGTGTTGAATGCTCGATACCCACATTGGGTTTGCCAAATACCAAGCGACGGTGTCGGCAATCCCGGATTCGAAACTCTTGGTGGGTTGCCAACCAAGATCGGTACGGATTTTTCGACAATCGATGGCATATCTGCGGTCGTGTCCAGGCCGATCGGCAACATGGTCAATTCGCTGACTGGATGGACCTCTTTCCAGGAAGGCGGATTGTCGTTTCGCTTCCAAAATGGAATCTATGATCTGACTGATGGTCATGACCACTTGCAGATTCGATTTTTCGCAATTTCCGCCGACGTTGTAGACACTGCCAGGACTGGCGTGGGCCAGAGCCTTTCGAATCGCATTGCAATGATCTTCAACGTGAATCCAATCGCGGATATTCTCTCCATCGCCGTAGATTGGCAAGGGCTTACCATCGAAAGCATTCAAAATCATCAACGGAATTAATTTCTCCGGAAACTGTCGAGGCCCGTAGTTGTTCGAGCAGTGGATTGTAATTGTCGGAAGGTCGTAGGTTTGGAAATAGGAGCGGACATAAAGATCGCCTGCGGCTTTCGAGGCAGCGTACGGTGAACTGGGCTTAAATGGAAAATGTTCGCTGGCTTTGTCCTCACCACGAATACTGCCGTAAACTTCATCGGTCGAAACTTGGAGGAATCGAAAGTTCTGCTGGTCTTTTACGGATAACCCTGTCCAATAGTGTCGAGCCACTTCTAGCAAGTCAAACGTGCCGGCCGTGTTGGTTTGCAAGAATTCATCCGGACCGTCAATCGATCGGTCCACATGAGACTGGGCAGCCAAGTTAAGAATCGCTGATGGTTGGTGCTTCTGCAAAAGTTCCCCCACCAACTTCCGATCGCAAATGTCGCCTTGGATAAACTGATGGCGATCGACTTGCCCGTCGATTCGAAGCTTTTGGTCCACACCGGCAAATGAAGAACGATGCCCAGCGTAGGTCAGTTTGTCTAAATTGACGACGGTCAATTGATCATTGAAGATCAATTGTCGCAGGAGGCAGCTGCCGATAAAGCCGGCACCACCTGTCAATAAGACAATTTTGGGATTCATAAGCGTTTGTTAATCGTGTACGTAAGTTCGTGCTGAAGGCCGTTTTATCGTCAATAGATGACACTCAAATTGCGGGATCGACGTGTGTCGCTAATGGCAAGCATTAGGTGGATTCCCGGATGTAATTTATCTATCTTTTGCATCGTGGTTTCGCTGCGACGCTAGGGTGAAGATCGTCCGGTTCCAACTCTGCAGGTGGCAGGTCAGGCGGTTCGATGTTCAGTACCATTTCTGCTACCCTTCTCTATAGTAATCGAAGTTCGCAAAAAAGGCGGGGTTCCTTGCCGCAGACCTGATGCGGATCAATCCCATTCGGATTCTAGGTCGTTTCGCCAAACAGTGACCAGGTTAGCGGGGTGCCTTTTTCAATCATTTTCAATGCGATTTTGCCTAGGACTTGAGGCAAGAACTTGGGCGGTAGTCCATACGCTGGACGGATCGAGCGGACATTATGTGAGGTCAACAGTTCACCTGCTTGGATATCCGTAACGGCATAAAGTGAGCGTCGGAAAGCCTTGCTGGCCACCTCTTTTTCGGTCTGCCGATAGTTGATCCGACCTAGCGCGGCTTCAGTGATCCGCACGGATTGAACCAATGTCTTAAATTCAGCAGGTTCCAGCGAGAATTCGCTGTCGGGGCCAGGCATCGCACGCGATAAAGTGAAATGCTTCTCAATGATTTTGGCCCCCAATGCTACCGCGGCCACCGGGACGGTTGTTCCAAGGGTATGGTCCGATAGTCCGGTAGGCACATTAAATGTTTCGGACAGATGTTTGATGGTTCGTAAATTCATTGCCCCAGGAGGCGATGGGTAAGCGCTGGTGCACTTGAGCAACGCGAGGGGGCAATTTGCGGCTTGAACCACTTCAACCGCATCCTGAATTTCTGCCAGACTTCCCATGCCGGTGGACATGATCACCGGGCGACCTTTGGATGCCACATATTGAATTAGTGGTAAGTCTACCAATTCGAAAGAAGCGATTTTGTAGGCACAAGGAGAAAATTGTTCTAGGAAGTCGACCGCGCTTGGATCAAAGGGACTTGAGAAGCAGTCAAGACCCAAGTCTTTTGCCACTTGGAATAATTTTTCATGCCACGGCCAAGGCGTGAACGCTTCGGCGTATAAATCATAAAGTTTCCGCCCTTCCCATAAAGTATCTTTCCCCACAATGAAGTCGGGGCGATCACAGTCAATGGTTATGGTGTCAGGCGTGTAAGTTTGAAGTTTGACAGCGTCAGCTCCCGTCTCTGCAATGGCTCGAATTATCCTGATGGCTTGGTCTAAACTTTGGCCGTGATTGGCCGACATTTCGGCGATGATGTAAGTTTTGACGTCACCATCAAGTTTGAATAGGTTCGGGTCCATGAAATGTGCAATATCGATAGGCTATTGGGGAAAGTTCTGTTGGTTTGACTGCGTGTGCGATGTTTCATTTATGCCCTGCCCAGGATCACAACTTCGTGCCAACCTCGGCCGGCAACTAGGGTGCAGGATCAAACGCAGGCTAAGCATGATGGTCAACCGCCAAGCGATTGCTAATTCGGCGGAGTATGGCCTGGGTCACTCGTTCTGCTCCCTGTCCATCGACCATCCGGATGGATGCTTCTATCATCCGAGATCGAACGTCAGGCGACAATATCAGATCCAGAAGGCACTTTTGGATTTGTTGAGTTTCCAATTCACATGCCAGGCACGCTTTGGACTGTTGCATTGCTAAGGTTCCGGGCCGTTGATTTTCTGCGATGGGAATGACTATCCGTGGTAGCCCAAAGTAACTCATCTCCCAGTTGGAACTGCCGCCGGCACAGATTGCTAGGTCAGCCCAACGATACAGTGGCGCCATGTTCTGGACATTCTGAAGCAATTCAAAGCGACTGTCGAGTTTAACAATTTGCTGCAGAGCTGGTGAATTTGAATAGGCCGCGCCGAGAATAATCTTGATTTCAGTGGACGCCAGAGTGGGTTCGGCCAGCGTTTGGATGGCCTTGACCACAAACGAGGTCGCGTCTCCGGGATCAGATCCTCCGAAAGTCAACAGTATTTGCTTAGGTGTCGGCTGTCCGCTACGCTCCGGAGCGATCTCTTGTAAAAATTCTTGCCTCAGTAAAGCGTATTGCGTTCCCAGTAGGCATTCGGTCTGGGGCGAGGAATTCCTATACAGGCCAGCGTTCGCTCCCAGGTTTTGGTTCAATACCAAGTTGTAGCGATAGTGACTTAGTTGTCCATAGTCGTCCACCAGCAACGTGACGACGTTCAATCGATTGACTTGATCTTGGAATTGATCGTCAAAACGGTAACCGTCGATTACGATCGCAGCGGCGTTTGTTTGTTTCGCAATTTTAGCCAGTCCGCTGAAGTCGTGCGGGGTTCCAATTTGATCTTCAGTCACGAATCCAGAAACGACCACGAATCCTTCATTTTGGATTCGTTGAATTAATGTGTCAGGCATGTACGCGCTAATGAACGTAGTTTTGTTACCTAAGGCATTCCAAGCCTGAGCGATGGCCAAGCATCGCATGACGTGTCCAACACCCATCCAGTGAGACGCATCGCAACGGATCAGTAAGTGTTGGGGCGTGGTTTCCATGCTATCCAATCAATCGTCCGCCTTGGTTGAATGCAACGCCAAATACATGGCTTCGGCACGGCGCCAATCTTCTAACGTATCGATGTCTTGGACACGATGCCGAGGCAAGAGGACTCCGGCAGATTTGGCACTAAAGATACGATCTTTTGTCAACCAAGCTTGAGCTGTCCCCCAATAGAATTGTCCTGCGTCATGAAAGGTTTCGGGCAAGTCTTGAGAGCGACTTAGTTCATGTTCCGGCCAAACCATTTCCACTGGCGTCGCCGCTTGCTTGGTGTCCGACGGGTGTGAATCTGATTCACCATCTTTCCTTGACGAGATTTTAAGCGCACGATAGATCGGGAACGGGAACGACGTTACCGAAAAAGCGTATTCCATTCGAGGGTCGCTTTCAAGAATTGACAATCCTTGGGCCAGATCCTTGGTTTGCACAAACGCAGCGGTCGCATAAAGGCAACATGCGTGGCTGATTTTTTCGTAATGCTGATTCACCCATTCAATCGTATGTCGAATCACCGGCACCGTTGGTGTGAAATCGTCGGACAGATCTGCAGGGCGCATAAACGGAACTTCGGCTCCAGCGGCCGAGGCGACCTTAGCCACTTCTGGGCAATCGGTTGATACGATGATTCGGTCGAAAAGCTTTGACCTCAAGGCGCAATCGACCGAATAGTTGATAATCGCTTGGCCACAGAAGTGCTTTACGTTTTTTCCGGGGATACGTTTGCTGCCACCGCGTGCGGGGATGATTGCGATTTTCATAAAGTTATCGGCGATTACGATTGATTCAGCGGAGCACTTCAATTTCTGCCTCGGGTTGAATTTTAAGCAATCTTCGTCGTTGATTCGGGAATGAAGGGTGTTCCAAGGCTGATGCCTTTACAATAAGGTCGCTTGGGTAAGCATTTGGTGTTCGTAAGAATAAGTGAACTGCCATTACAGGGCAATGTGAAATTGATTCCAATAGAGACGTCGCTTGGTTATTTTGCGAACGTTTTGCATGCAAATAGGGAAGCGTAAATTGTTGGCCAATCGCTTGCAGCAAAGTTTGATATGGGTGTAGAAAAACTCTTAGTTCGATGATTCAAGTCCAAATGGCAAGTGGGAACGTGAGATAGGATGACAATGTGGAACCTGTTTGGGCGAATTTTCAAGAAAATGGACGACTCGGAGTATCTTGATCGACGGTCGGCTCTATTGTCGGATGCCCCGATCCCCACGATCTGGCTATTCGGAAAAACGGGAAGTGGAAAGACATCGATCATTCGATATTTGACGGGCGCTCAGCACGCAGAGATTGGGAATGGTTTTCGTCCGCAAACCAAACATTCTCAATTGTATAGCTTCCCCGACGAAGAAACGCCACTGGTGAAGTTTCTGGATACTCGAGGGTTGGGCGAAGCAGACTATGATGAGTCGACCGATCTGCAGGAATTGAACGGATCGGCTCATTTGCTGGTGGTCACCGTCCGCGCGATGGATCAATCCCTGGAAGAAATCATTACACCTTTGCGCGCCATCCGTCTGGCCAATCCTGAACGCCCAATCTTGTTGGCGTTGACGGCCTTGCACGATGCGTACCCGGGCCAGCAGCATCCTGCGCTAGACCCTTTTGATCAATCCAGTTTGACGGAATTGGTTGGGGCAGAAAATCAGGTTTCGCTTGAAATTGGCAATCCGTCACCGGCCGAGAATACCCAGTTGCTGGAACATGCGCCGATGGCCAAGTTACCCCACGACTTGCCGGGTAATTTGTTAGACAGTTTGAAGGCTCAGTTGGAACGATTTTCAGGTCTATACGATGATTACGTAACGATCGATCTGACCAAACCCGAGGAGGGATTCGACCAGCCAGATTTCGGTGGGATGCGAATGAAGCGAGCGCTGCTTCACCAGTTGCCGATGGCTTATCAGCAAACAATGGTTCAGTTGGATTCAATGCGAAACGCCTTGGGCAATTTGCACAAAGAGCAATGTGCGCCGATCATTTTGGCTCATAGTGTGCTTGCGGCATCGGTGGCGGCGGTTCCTGTTCCGTGGATCGATATTCCAGCGGTGCTGGCGATTCAATCCAGTCTGGCGCGTCGCTTAGCGTTATTGAACCATCAAACGCTGGATGCCACCACACTTGCTCAGGTCAGTGGTGTTTTAGGTGGACGAGTGGCGGTGCAGATGGGAGTCCGGGCGGGGTTGAAGTTCATTCCGTGGGTGGGTATCGCGGCGAATTCGGCGGCGACTTTCGCAATTACTTATGCATCCGGTTGGGCCTGGAATTGGTACTTCATGGAAAAAAAATGGGGACACATTCCAACGGCCAAACAATTGAAAGCTCAGTATCAAGAACAATTGCGACTGGGGACTGAATTGTGGCAAGGATCCGTAAAGGAAAGCCAATGATCGTTAGTAAACGTTCGATGGTCATCGGCTGCTTTTTGATGTTGCCTGTTCTGTTCTACACGGGATTAGGCATTTACGCGCTGTGGCAAACCAATCTGCTGTGGTGGTCTTGGATCTTTTTGCCTGTCTGTTGGGTCTTGGCCTGGATGGTTGGGAAGCTGTGGCCGGAAAAGAACCAGATGGACGGCAATTCCATTCCAAACGCAGAACATTGGACCAACCGAGACCAGCAAGCAGCGGAAGTTGTAGGTCAGCATCAAGTTCAAGTCGGTCAATTGACAGCCGATCAGTTGACCGATCCGCACTTCTACATTGATGATATCAAGTCGTTAGCGATGAAGTTGGCACTGCACTATCATCCGGGATCCACGGATCCTTATTCATCGCTAAAAGTTCCAGAAGTGATGGCCGCAATTCGTTTGGCTGTCGAGGACTTAGAGGATGTGGTTATGACGTCCATTCCGGGCAGCCAGGTGTTAACTATTGGGCAGTGGACCTCTCTACAAAAGGCACCCAAGTGGATCAAGCAGGCTCAAGATTCAGTTTGGTTCACTTCGATCTTGTTGAATCCCGCTAACTTGGTTCGGTACTACACGTCCAAGTGGACTGTTGATCCTTTGGCCCAGCAGATCCAATCAGACATTTTGGTGACTCTGTATTTGCGATTCATGAGGCAAGTAGGGTTCTATCTAATTGAAATGAACAGCGGGCGACTTCGAGGCGGTGCCGATCGATATCGTCAGCATTTCGGAAAAATGGACCGTCGCGGTATTGCAAACGGGGCGACAGGCAAAGGGGCCAGCGAGAAAGATTTGGATGGCAGATATTCTAGGGACAGGGAAGACGGTGGCGAAGGAAATGCGCAGGGGAATGTGTTTCCCGATTCACCGCATCGGAACTCGCAATCGATTGAATTCAAAGATGTTTCCATCGCACTGGTGGGGCAAGTCAGTTCGGGTAAGTCTAGTTTGATCAACGCACTGATGGGCCAGCAGGTCGCGGTATCTGATGTGTTGCCTTCGACCCGGGAAGTTCAACGCTATACCTTAAAGTTAAGCGATGACCATAGAGTCGGTGGCGGCAACCTGGGTGACGCTCGAATCGATTTGTTGGACACACCCGGCTATGGCGAATCTGGCGCGTCTGATTCCCAGGTCAGGCAAATTCATGAGGCCTTGGCTATGGCAGACGCGGTGTTGTTGGTTTTGGATTCCCATACACCAGCAAAAAAAGCAGATCAAGCAACGCTTCAGCGACTGCTTGCAATCTATGACGCGAACCCTAGTCTAAAAATGCCGCCAATGATCGCAGTAGTGACGCATGTCGACTTGCTTTCACCGGTTCTGCAATGGAATCCGCCTTACAATTGGAAACACCCAGTTCAGCCCAAAGAGCAAGCGATCTTTCAGGTGGTTCAATACACCGAAGAAGTGTTTGGTGGGAAGCAATATCATCAGGCGCTAAGAGCGGTGGCGCCCGTTTGTTCGGATGCTGATCCCAAGCGACAGTGGGGAATATTGGAAAACGTAATGCCTGCACTTTCTAGCGTTTTGCCGGGGGCCCAAGCGGCCGCTATTCTGCGAGCATATGAACGGGATTTGGATAAAGTAAAATGGTGGAAGTTGCTGGAGCAGGTGAAGCAATCTGGGTTGGTTCTTGGCAAGATTTGGTTGGAATCGCGTTCCAAGGCGAAAGATCTGTAGGTCGATGCTGGGTGTCGATGCTGGGTGTTGATGCTGGGTGTTGATGCTGGGTGTCGATGCTGGGTGTTGATTCGCTTAAGATGTGATGAAAATTGTGATCGCTGCTTGCTTTGCCTAGCCCAGTTGCTTCAGAATGATAAATTGAGGGTCCGCCCTCCGTTTGGGACTCAGCCTATGTTTGGGAATCGGCGGATGGTACTTTTTGGTGAACGTGGAATAGGTGTCAATCGCATGCGTGTTTTTTCGCTGGCAATCAAGTCAATGCTTGCCGCTTTGTTGATCGCCCAGTCGGGACAAATTTTTGGGCAGTCGGCAACCCATGTTCTTAGTCAACCGATACGATTGAATCAAATTCAAGTCGTCGGGACTCACAATTCTTACCACATCAAGCCGCATCCATCGATCCTTCAGTTGCTATCCAAAACGACTCCGGCGCAGGCGTTGGCAATTGCTTACACACATCGCCGGTTAGCTGAGCAATTTTCTGAACTGGGAATTCGGCAAATTGAACTGGATATTTTTGCCGACCCTGAAGGTGGGCATTACGCCAGACCATTGGGGCCGAAATTGGCTCTGCAGGCGGGCCTGCCAGCCGTGCCTGATTTTGATCCGCAAGGCGATTTAAACCGGCCTGGACTTAAAGTGTTGCATGTTCCCGACTTTGATTATGCCACGACGGTCAAGACCTTTCAGACGGCATTGCAGCAAGTCAAGACTTGGTCAAAGGCGAACCCTCGGCACGTGCCGATAATGATTTTGGTCGAATTGAAGCAAGACCATGTTTCGCCTTTTTTTCCTAAGCCGAAACCGTTTGATCGCCAGGCCCTGGATTTGCTTGATCAAACGATCTTTGACGTCTTTTCGGAAGATCAGCTAGTGACGCCTGACACCGTTAGAGGAAACTTTACTTCGCTTCCAGTGGCCATTGCCAAGCAGGGTTGGCCACGGTTGGATGATTGTCGTGGGAAAGTGATGTTCGCGATGGACAACGGTGGTGCGATTCGCGATGACTATTTGGAAGGCCACGAAGCGTTAAAAGGTCGAGCGTTGTTTGTGAGCGTCGACCCCGATCACCCCGCCGCTGCCTTCATGAAGTTGAACGATCCTGTCGGTGGTTTTGATCAGATTCAGAAGTTTGTCAAGCAAGGCTTCTTAGTGCGAACCCGAGCCGATTGGGACACAGAGCAAGCCAGGCAAAACAATACAAACCAACGTGATCGAGCATTCGCCAGTGGCGCACACTTTATCAGTACCGACTATCCCGAACCGAATCTAGAATTCAGTCCCTATTGCGTCCGCCTACCGCAAAAAGCCGCCGTAATATCCAATCCGTTGATTGGGAATCAATCCATCATTGAAGAATGAGTCGACGTTAACGTGTTCGCATCATCCGCGAAAATAAATTGGCAACAGAGCATGAATTAGAGGCAGAGTATAAACCAGAAACAGAGCAAACCAGAAACAGAGCATAAGTGGTAACTTGCTGGGAATTCTGGTTCGCTCGCACCCTGTAATTGCATTCGCTCAATTGCGACATCGACCAAACAATGTATCTCTAGAATCTTCAGTCAGGATTACGCGATGACGTCGTGGATTACGTTGCCGTGTACGTCGGTCAGGCGGAAATCGCGTCCGGCGTAACGATACGTCAATTTGGTATGGTCAAAGCCCATCAAGTGTAGGATCGTTGCATGTAAATCGTGCACGTGAACCGGTTTCTCCTGGGCGCGGAAACCGAATTCGTCGGTCGCTCCGTAGACGGTGCCACCTTTGATGCCTCCGCCGGCCATCCACGTGGTGAAGCCCCAATGGTTATGGTCGCGTCCGTTGATCTTGCCAGCGTTCGAACCCTTCTTGGGCAATTCAACCACAGGAGTGCGGCCGAATTCCCCGCCCCAAACGACCAAGGTTTCGTCCAGCATCCCGCGATCTTCCAGGTCCTGAAGCAACGCTGCGATGGCTCGATCACATTCGTTGGCCAGCTTACGATGATTCACTTCAATATCATCATGATGATCCCAAGGTTGACCCGCACCGTGCCAAACTTGAATGAAGCGGACTCCGCGTTCGGCCAAACGGCGAGCGATCAAGATTTGCCTTGCCTGGACCGAATCACCGTAGCGTTCCAAGACTTCTTTGGGTTCTTTGCTAACATCAAACGCGTCCGTGGCTTCGGTCTGCATGCGATAAGCAAGTTCAAACGATTGAATGCGAGAATCTAAACCGTCATCATTAAATCGAGTCTCTTGATGTTGTTTATTTAGGAACGCCAGTAAATCAAGTTGATCTCGTTGTTGCTTGGGACTTAAGAGATTGTTGCGGACGTTTTCAATTAGTTGGTCAACTTTTTCGTGTCGAGTATTCACATAGGTGCCTTGGAAGACACCAGGTAGAAAGCCCGATTGCCAGTTTTGCGTTTCCAAAATGGGAAAGCCATCGGGGCACAATGCGACGAACCCTGGCAAATTTTGGTTCTCGGTTCCCAGCCCATAGTTTAGCCACGAACCCATGCTAGGTCGTACCAGACGGCTGTCACCACAGTTCATCAACAGCAACGAAGGTTCGTGATTGGGGACATCCGCATACATCGATCGGATGACCGCCATTTTGTCTACGTGTTGCGCGGTATGCTTGAAAATTTCGCTGACCTCAATTCCGCTTTCACCGTACTTTTGAAACTTGTAAGGTGACGGAAATGCAGCACCTGTGGGACGCTCGGTCGTTAGCTTTTCCATAGGCAGTGTCTTGCCCACGTACTTCTCTAATGCAGGTTTGGGATCAAATGTGTCGACCTGTGAAGGGCCACCATTCATGAACAAGTGAATCACCCGTTTGGCCTTCACCGGAAAATGAGAGGCCTTGGGTGCCATCGGACTGGAATATCCGTTGGGAAGTTCGTCCGCAAATGCCTGGGGTCCAAGCACGCTGGCCATTCCCAGCATGCCGATGCCCATTCCGCTGCGGGCCAGCATCTGTCGACGGGTCATGCCGCTAAGTCGTTGAAAATCTTCGATCGACATCGTATTTCTCGTTCCGTGGTTCGGTTACTGTTGTCAACTGCAAAGCTGACGGATTTGGTACCAGGCAGTCTTTTGGTACCAGGCAGTCTTTTGGTACCAGGCAGTCTTTTGGTAAATGTCTCAGGTGCGTCTGCCCGAGGGTATCTGTCGCTTCGACACGGTTAATCAATAAAGCAGAATTCATTCGACATTAAAATCGCCTGGATCAAACTTTGCCACTGCTGGCGTTGGGCTTGCGATTTTTGTAATTGCTGGGCTTCGTCGTCCCCATCGCTCGGCGATTGTGTTTCTGAAATGGCTTGGTTCAAGAAAGTTTGGCACATTTGCAGCTCTTGGTCCGTCGGCATCCGCAGGTAAATGCGGTCAAATAGCCAAGCAATTTTTTGGGTGCGATCCTGTAACACATTCCATTGGGCTTGGTCCAGCATTTTTTCGCTTAGGCCTTGCAACATTGCACCGTTCATCAAGAACAGCGACTGTTGAGGAACCGTGGTCTGAGGTCGTCTGGCTGCGCTAGAATCCGGACTTGCAAAATCGAAACTTCGCAGCAAATTCGGCAGATCTTGACGATCGATAATCCCATAGATGCTGCGTCGGTTGGATGATTGTTGTCGAAACATGTCAATGGACTTTCCGCCTACCGCCAAATCCAATTGCCCAGTCACCGCAAGCATCGAATCTCGCAAGACTTCCCATTCCATTCGGCGACGATTCATCTTCCAAAGCAAACGGTTCTCTGGGTCAATCGTTCTGGCGTCAGGTCGGTCAATGCTGGCCTGTTGAAATGTTTCACTGGTCAAAATCAAACGATGCAGCGATTTTAACGACCATTGATTCTCTCGCAGATACCAAGCCAAAAAGTCTAGCAGTTCATGCTGAACGGGTTGCTCGCAGCGGATACCAAAGTCGCTGGGCGTGTCCACCAACGGGGCTCCAAAGTGATGCATCCAAACTCGATTTGCAATCACCCGAGCGGTGAGTGGATTTTCAGGGGCCACAATCTGCTGGGCCAACTGCAGGCGACCACTGGCGTTGTCGGGGTAAGAGTTGCGTTCTCCACTGGACAAAACCGCCAGGTAGCGACGAGGGACGTCAGGGCCGCGATTGCCAGCACTGCCTCGAATGAAGACAAAAGGTTGCTCGATGTTTCCGCGATCTTCTAACGCCATCGCCAGAGGCAATTCTGCAGGGGCAGTCGCTTGAAAATCAGAGACTGTTTTTTCAAGTCCTTGAAGTTCGCTATAGTCAGCGTCCGGCAAATACAGTCCGATTTCTTCCGGCGGGAAGTTTAGCGGAGGATCGGTTCGATACAATTCGATGATGATTCGCATCGACTTATCAAAGAGCAAAACCGCCTTGTCCGTGCTGCCATTGTCGGCAAACTTCTTCCAAGTTTCACGAACCATGTCTGCATAAAACGTGGCAACATCTTGTTTCGATTGCAAGTCAGCCGTCTTCAGGCGGTCGATAATCCAGGGCAGCATGCGTGTTCGGTTGACTTTGAACGTGACCGGAATTGACGCATCATTGGGTGGCGTATCGTCCGAACTATTGGCTTCGGTTTCACTTTCTGGGGCAACCGGATCTGAATCGTGTTTCGGATTCAAAATAAGATCCCAGGTAGCGATTTGAAGTTTGGCGGCCTCAGCAAATTGGTCATCCGGCAGAGCCATTAATTTGGCAAACGGACGGAAAATAGCCGTGTATTCACTTCGGTCTTTGGCATATTCATTGAAGCGATCCTGCCATCGCTTAATCATTCTTGGGCGAAGATCATTGACACCGATCCCAACCCTTTGTTCGGTCTTGCTTAGGTCAACGCCTAAGTTGGGGTCCACTAGGGCATAGAAGTAGTCGTGCAATCGTTGCTTGGTGAATTCCTTTTCCTGTTCGACTCGTTTGCTGCGGAAGGTATCCAATTCACCTTGCAGCTGAGCCTTTTTTTGATCGAAAACTTTTCGAGTTTCCACTGCGCCACGGTCGCCTATTGGCGGTTTGACGCCTGGTTCCACGCTGTTGGCGAATACCCCGTACAGAGAATAATAGTCGGTCGTTGGAATCGCATCGTATTTGTGGTCGTGGCAACGTGCGCAAGAGACGGTCAAGCCAAGCAGGCCGCGAGTGACAACATCAATTCGATCGTCCAACGTGTCATGGTAATCGATGAATCGTCGCCCTACCGTGACGAAGCCCAAACCCGCCAAAGGGCGCAAGTCGTCTCCCAAATCGATTTGATCTGCCGCCAACTGTTGCAAAATGAATTGATCGTAAGGTAAGTCTTGGTTGAATGCGTTGACCACGAAGTCGCGGTAGGTGTAAGCATGAGGGTAACGACGATCGCTTTCAAAAGCGTAGCCCTGAGTATCAGCATACCTGGCGACGTCCAGCCAATGTCTAGCCCAGCGTTCTCCAAATTGAGGTCTCGCCAACAGGTCATCGACCAAAGCAGGCCAACGATCTTGGGCGTCATGTTGTTGGAATTCTTGCAAGTCTTTTTCTGTTGCAGGCAAGCCCAAAAGGTCAAAGTACAATCGTCGAACTAATGTCTTGTTATCGGCCTTAAGTGAGGGCGAGAGTCCCTTCTCCTTCAGCTTGGTAAAAACTATCGCATCAATCGGATTCACTGGACCTTGCGTTGAATCGATCACGGTTGCTTGGGATGTACTGGAAGCATCTAGCGTCGGAATGTTGGGTTTGGTAATCGGCTGAAACGACCAGTGCCCTGCCTTTGAGGCAGCGATCCTAGCATCCATCGGGTCGCCCATCGTCACGGAATCTGGCCAGGGTAAACCGCTATTCACCCAAGCCTGCAGTGCGGCAATTTCTTCGTCAGGCAGTTTGCCATCGGGCGGCATTTGAATGTCGCCATCGTAAGCAATCACGTTTAACAACGAAGAGTGATCAGCGGTTTCAAGGTCGACGATAGCGCCGGATGAACCGCCCTTGAGAATCGCTGCGCGGGAATCCAAACGAACGTCCGCCTCTTGATTGGTCGAGCCGTGGCAGGAGACGCATTTAGCCAACAGCACTGGGCGGACTTTGCTTTCGAAAAAATCTTCGTCTACTTGTTGTCCGCTGGCGGACGTTGGCCGAAATAATAAAACGACTAGTGAAAACAAAATCACACTAGGCGACATCCAAGCCAAGACGCTACCGGAGCGATTCCACACGATCGAGGCCGGTGTGCGGCTGCGATCATTGGGGCGAGTCGAAAGCAGCAAGTGCCAAAATCCGTTGTCCATAATTGTGCCAATCCAGGAGGGCAAAAGTAATCGCCAATGAAGGCTTAGGGGATTTACCAGGGATCCAAAGTCGGTCAGCCAGATCCTACGCTGATCAATACCGCTGATCTATTGTTGCGGCGCCAATCCAACCTAAATTAACGTCGTAAACTGCTGACTGCCCAACGTCGTTTCTAGCAATCGTTTGCCCGCGGTGCTAAGAGCGACCGTAACCCGTTTGCTGCAAAAAAAAATGAGCTCTTTTGAAGTTCCAAATTAATTGCAGGGTGTCGACGTTTAGGTCTGGCTTGGCGAACAAAAAACTAAACCCCGAAGCATCGCAAAGGTCCTGCGCGTGGGGCTCGCCTGATGTTGCCGGCCGCCAGTAATCCAAAGGCGGGCAATCCAAAGGTGGACAATCTAAAGGTGGACAATCCAATGGTGGGCAAGTTTTAGGAACTTGCAAATGTAGGTGGGATTTGCTGACCAAAGAACATTGTGGCAGTAGCCAGCCAGTCATTTTTCTTAGCCAAGGCGAACAGGTTTTGGTTTTGCAGTTTTGGATCCACCTGGGCGGTGGATTTGCAAGTATCCCAGCTCCTGTCTCGACCTGCATTCTATTATCAGCGAATTGCCACTCAATTGCAAGCAAATAGCGGCAGCTTATGGCCAGGCACACCGCGCTGGTCACCCGGGGTTTTGCTTCGCCCAGGCATGTGTTGATTTTCAGCTTGGAAGCGTCCTGCGGCCATTTTTTTCAGCACAATTTGTGCGATGGGCGGTGGTCACCGGGTGTAGCTGGAGCGGCTAACAAGCAAAAAGGACAAAATCGATCTACAACCAATTGCCAAACTGGCCTAACATCCCTGACCGCTGCAGAAGGCCAATTTTGAAAGGCTTGGCGGATAGATCTACCATTTTTAGGAATGAATCAAATGAGTTGCGATAGTTCTACCCGTTGGGCCAGTCTTCGAGATTTCTTCGGAGCGGTTCGCGAGATTTTGATAGTCGGTTCGGTGTTACTCTTGGTCTTGGTACCCACGAAAGTGCGGCAGGTGCTGGAACAAGCTGGAATTCGCTCGGTCGCTGGTATCGAATTTGACTTGAAGTCTTTGAATGAAGCTCAGGCGGAAATGAGCATCGCGCAAACTGAAATGGAAGACCTGAGGCAGCAGTTGGCGTTGACTCAGCAAAATTTGGTTATGGGTGCGAACACTCCCGAGAAGCAAGTGATCTCTCAACAGTTGCGCGAATTGCAGGATCGTTCCAACGCAGCGACGTTTCGTATGGGAAGAGCCCAAGAAAAGTACGAACAGGTTCGCATCGACCATAAATTAAAACAACCAAGCGAACTGTTCGACCGATCCGCCAATGCCAACTTGGGTGTGGGGAACACAAACGGTACCAGCATGGGCAATACCAGCCGATAATCCAACGAATCTCTACTTACCCAGTGCAGCAGCATGCACCATGGGAACGTAGGTCTTGGTGCGAGTTCTGTATTGCGGGTTATGTGCTACTAATGTTGTCGTCAGCGGAGACTGTTTGCTGCTCACAGCACGTAAGTACTGTAGCGAGCGGCAGAACAGAACTTACCGCAATCCAAGCCTGCGACACGAGCGACGCAAGGCAATATCCACTTGCTTGCGCCGCGTGCTGGTATCGGTATAAGCGGCCGCTCGCCTAAGCATTGGCCAACTGTTTGAGCAGCGTGGGTAGTGAACGACCCTTGTCAGTGATTGGGACCGGTTGCTTGGCTGGGTCGTTTACGGTCGCCGGGCCGGTAGTTTTCAAATGGCCGCGAGTGGCAAAGCGAATTGCAATGCAAAGTTTGCTAAACGCGTTTTGGGAAGACCTTGTGGCAGCATCGGATCGCCCAACAGTCACAGCAAGCTTCAACCGCTTGCTGGTGTTTCTATGGGAAGGAAGTATAATCGGACTTGGATTGCAAGCGGTTGCTGGTGATCTGTGCCAATGTTGGGTCGAACAAGCAGTCGGGTGTCACAGGATTGAGTCACGCAGGTCCAGCAGCGCCTATTGCCTTTGGTGGATGGTAGGTTGTCGGCACGTTAATGGCAGCGCCCTGGCAGGCTTGTGATCTGAAGTTTGGCGACCCACGCTTGTTTGTCTTTTGGAAGGTGCCGCTTCTGAATCGTGCAGCTAATCAATGTTTAGCTCATGGCTGGGTTGACTTCTCTGGTTTCCGGAATTTTTTGTTCAACATCTCGGTCTAAATATCCATGCAGAAATCCAATCACTCCCATCCCGTTCTACTCGATGCGCTGTCTTCAGAACAACGAGCGAAATTGGAAGAGTGTCAGGCGTTGATTAAGTATCACTTTAAGGATTTGGGTTTCTTGCTGCGTGCATTGACCCATTCCAGTAGCGCGAATCATAAATTGTTGTCGAACGAACGCTTAGAATTCTTAGGCGATTCGATCATGGGCGCTTGTATCTGCGAATTTCTATTTCATCGCTTTCCTAGTTTGATGGAGGGTGAATTGACCAAGATCAAATCGATCGTTGTCAGCGGCGATACTTGCGCCAAGACCAGCCAGCGAATGGGGTTGGATGATTTTATCATTGTCGGCAAGGGCATGGCGAACAGTTCGACGCCGCCAAGCTTGTTAGCGGATCTTTTTGAATCGATTGTCGCCGCGATATTTTTGGATGGTGGTTGGGAAGCTGCCAAGACCTTCGTTCTGGAACACATGCGCCGCCAAGTTGAGAAAGCAGTTGAGACTAATCACGAATCAAATTTCAAAAGCCAACTGCAACATTTGGTGCAGAAGGAGTTGGGGATCGCTCCCACGTATGAACTGTTGAATGAAACGGGACCTGATCATAAGAAGTCGTTTTTGGTTGCGATCAAGTTAGGCGAGCAAGTGTTTACCGCCGCATGGGGCAAGAACAAAAAACAAGCGGAACAACGTGCCGCCAGCAATGCTTTGGCAGAAATGCAAAACGAAACCGCTCCCTTTGCAGATACTCAACCCGAATTTGATAACTAACGAATCGTCATTTGACAACGTAAACGCTACCGCGGCCAAATAGTAAGGGTTGACTTTTCCCCCCGATGCTGGGGCGTTGCTCAGTCGCCGTTGACGTTAGGTCGCTGCTGACGTTAGGTCGCTGCTGACGTTAGGTCGCTGCTGACGTTTAGTCGCTGCTGACGTTTAGTCTGTGGCGTCACTTTGGGTATCTTTACGTGGATATTTTTCCATACTCTGCAGCAAGCCTTGGATCGTGTCACTGTACAAAGACCAAATCAAAAGAACACCAAAAACTAAAGACAAGAAGAACGGGATGATTGAAGAAAGAATCGATCCTGAGGTGACACCGTAGCCGATCATTGACCCGGCAAACGCAATAGATAGGGGCAGGCCTCGCTGGGCATGATTCATTTTTTCGGCTTTCATGAAAGTTAGCTCTAAATGGGCCGGTGCAATGTTCGGCCCACGGTATCAACCTACCGTCTTAACGATCAACTTTCAACAGTTTCAGAAACTTGTGGACTGGTACCGGTTGATTTGTTTATTTTATCGCTGGCAACTTCGGCTTGCAGTGCTTTGTCGATCGAGTGTCGTTCTTTCTTGGATCCGGACAAGTAAACCAATAATCCCAGTCCCATCAGGACAAAAGTTAAAGTGCGATAACCCAAGGCCACCAGTAATCCGTAATCGGTATTCTGTTGCTCCGTGGAAAACGCACTGTATAGCCAGCTCATGACAAACTCTTGAGATCCAAGTCCGCCTGGCAAAGGTGCCGCGCCGGCGATCAAGCTGATGGGCGTGATAATGAAGTGGTTGGCAAGACTGGGTGTTTCAGTTGTCAGGCTCATTGCAATACAAAACACGCAACTGGAAAGACTGGCAACAACTCCCAGGCTTAGGAAGAACGACAGGAAAATGGCCGCTGGGCGACGTCGGTAAAGTAAGCTTACGTCCAGGATTGAAGTCAAAAAACCACGGCCAGGATAGTTTTTGCCGAACCAAGATTCGATCGTTGCAGTGAAGGCGTTGACCCATTTTTTCCGCCCCAGCAGTAGGATTGCTAGGTAGCCCAAGGTGCCAGTGGCAGTGATCGCAAAAGAAATCATGCAAACCAAGCGTAGGCCTTGGGTGCGATTGGCATCAGCGGCGGCCAACAGATCCCAGTCAACAAACAGGGCGGTTGCGGCAACACAAAGGAACATCGTCATCAGCCCCATCACGCGATCCAAGAGCACGGACGCGAATGCGAATTTTTTCCGTTCAGGATGGTCTCGGCAAACGTAGAAGGTTCGCAAGAGATCACCTCCCGCAACGCCAAATGCGATCAAATGAAATGGTAGTGCGATGAATCCAACTTTGATCGCGTCAGGCAATGTCAAGCGAACACGCACGGCATTGGCCAGCAACCACCAGCGAACGTGCGAAATGGTATAGCCGACCGTCTGCATCAACAGAGCCAGCGCGAACCAGTCCCAACGTTTTGGTTTGCGGACCAATTCTAAGACGTCTTCTTTGCTGGAAGCTTGGTAGACCAGTGCCGCAATCAAGAGGGTCGAAATCACTAGTTTTACGTAAAACCAGATTGACGACTTTTCAGATTTCATGGCAGGCATTCACCGAAAGAGGATCGGTTGGAATCGAGGGAAGGTTGGCGAATGCCGAGGATTGGGTGCGGACTTAATTTTAACGAATCCGACCCCTGGATCACGATGGTTGTGGGTGATCGCAACGCGATTCACTCGTGAAAGTAGCCTTGGCTTCGGAATAGCCGATACATTTGGAACAAACGGATGGGTATGCAGGGCGTCTGAAGGCTCCCGCCCTCGCTTAGGTAGCCTGGTGCCCATGCCTGACTTACGCACCAATCCGAACAGCGACGTGGTGACGCGATTTGGAGACGTGTTTTGGCGATTCGAAATCGGGTTGGAACGGACCTGCCGTTTTTCGAATGCTAGTGAGTTCCCAAACCACTGGCACCCTTAGGCAGTGCCGCCGGCTAAAGTCGTTTTCACAGGAGTGATTTCTGGGGTGGCCGTTTCATTTTGTACTTCCTCATCTTCGGCAAAGCCAATCACGTGAATCAAGCCGGCCAAAGCTCGGTAGAAAACCGGAACCAGTAGCAGAATCAAGACGGTGCCTACTAACAGGCCAAAGGTCAAACTAGCCGCCATCGGGATCAAAACCTGAGCCTGGAAACTGGTTTCCATCAACATCGGGATTAAACCCGCAATCGTGGTCAACGATGTCAACATCACCGCGCGGAATCGGCGCTTACCGGCCTCGACTACCGCGTCTTCAAGATTACCGCCTTTACGTACGTAGCGGTTCATGAAGTCCACCAGCACGATGGAATCGTTCACAATCACACCCGTCAATGCAACTAAACCAAAGAAGCTGAACAACGTTAGTTCTAGGCCTAACACCGCATGTCCCAGAACCGCACCGACAAAACCAAAGGGGATGATGCCCATAATAATGGCAGGTTGAACATACGATTTAAATTGCATAGTTAGTAAAGCGTACATTGCCAACAACGCAATGACCAAACCGATGAATAAACTACTGAAGGATTCGGCGTTCTGCTGCTGTGCACCTTCCCAATCTACGATTAATTGTTCACCGGTTTCGTTACGGAATTTCTCTTGCAATTCGATCAAGAATTTTTTCTTTAGATCGGCAGCAACGAGGTTGCCAATTCCTGGCATAGTCGCGTCGACGGCCGCTGAAACCGTGATTGAACGCAGACGATTAAGACGGTTAATTTCCGAAGGGCTGTCGGACAAGTTGCCGTCCGCAATTTCAGTCAGCGGACGTTTGTTGCCTTCGGTATCTGAGACCATTAGTTCGTCGAAACTGGAAAAGTTTTTTCGTTCATCTTCGGGTAGACGAACCATCAGTTTGACTTCATTGCGTCCACGTTGCATACGCATGACTTCGACCCCGTAATAAGCGCCGCGAACCGCCCTGTAGACATCATCTTGACTGATGCCCAATGATTTACCCGCTTCATTGACCCGGAATCGATATTCCTGCTTACCTGGCCGCATATCATCTTCGATGTCGTAGATTCCCGCGTATTCTTGCAACTTGACTTTACACAGGTCCGCATACTCTTCCAACTTGTCGGCATAGAGTGAATTGCAAAGCAGTTTGAATTCTAAGCCATCGCCCGGAGGCCCGAAGCCCATCGACCCGAAACGAAGAATGTCACTACCGGGGATCTTCCCAACTTTCTCGCGCCAAATTTTTAACAGGTCTTCACTAGTTTTAGATCGTTTTCCAACGGGAGTTAATTCCACCAAAATATTGGCGACGTGGCTGCCCGAAGAAACACCGGTTGGCCCGCGAAGATCGTTGCCCATTTCACCTAGGCGGCGATACACCGTGCGAATCATCTTGCCACTGCCTTCGGCTTCCAACTCTTCAACTGCGGTGTACAGATCTTGCTCAATTTTCCGAGCGGCTGCTTTGGCGAATTCTTCGCTGGTCCCATCTGGGAAGGCAAGAGAAGCTTCGACGATTTGACTATCCAAATTTGGGAAACCGGTGAATGGAACAAAACCGCCCCCGATAACGCCAGCCATTAGAATCAGCACTGCGCCTGCTGAAGACATGGAAATAACGGGGAACGCTAAACAGGTCCGCAGCGCCGGGGCATAAACATGTTCAATGAACGTTTTTACGCCAGCATCGCAAAAGACTCGCATTCGTTCCAATACCCAAGCCAACGGCCATAGCACATAGAAGACCGTCCCAAGGAAGCTAATAAATAGATTTTTCTTGTGAGCCAAGTGACACGGTAAAACGAAAACGCTTTCTACCAGCGAAATCACCAACATCGCAATCACGGCAACCGGCATCACGGCAATGAATTTACCCATGACACCAGAAACATACATCAGTGGAATAAAGGCGATCACCGTTGTGGCAATACTGGCTGACACACTGGGGATCACCTCGACGGTTCCTTCCACAGCGGCCATGCCCATGGCCATGCCTTCCTCTCGCTTTGTATAAATGTTTTCGCCAATCACGATCGCATCATCGACCACGATCCCCAACGCCATCAGGAAGGAAAACATCGACAGCATGTTCAGGGTTTGATCGCCGTAGAGCAACACAATTCCGGCACCCAACATGGCAACCGGAATACCCATTGCTACCCAGAACGCAAGTCGCAGTTCAAGGAACAACGCCAGAACCAGGAATACTAGAATCAGCCCTTGAAGACCATTTCGCATCAACAAATCGATTCGGTCGCGGACGTCAATGGACTGGTCGCCCCAAATGTGCAGCTTGTACCCGCCGGGTAATTGCTTGTCGGAAACATACTTTTGCACTGTGTTGACAACCGTGAACAGATCTTCATTTGACGCTCGGTTGATGTTGATTGTGACTGCGGGACGGCCGTTGACATAGTGAAGTAGGCTGGAATCATCGAAGCCGTCGATTACGGTCGCGATATCACTTAGTTTGATCGCGTCACCGGTGTCTCGGTTCAAAATTTCAAGTTTTGCGATTTCTTCGCCGACTCGCCGCTTGTTATCACCGCGAATCAAGATCTCTTGGCTATCGGACTTGATTTTACCAGCGGGTAGTTCCATGTTTTCGCGGCGCAAAATCCCGGCGACTTGCTCCAAGGTTAAGTCATATTCGCGAAGCGTATCTTCGGGGATTTCAACAGTAATTTGGTAAGGTTTAGCGCCCGTAATGGAAACGGTTGAAATTGCAGGTCTTCCGCTAGGAACAATCAGTGGTGCAAAAAGGTTTCGCAAGAAATTCTCGGCGGGGGCCGCAGGCAGCAAAAGCAATTCATCACGAATCTTCTCCGATTCCTGGCGTAATTGGCGCTCCAGTTCATCGGCAGATAGTGAATCTTCCGCACCGTCGGGGGCCAGCAAGGCCAGGCGGATTGCGGTCGTCTTAAATGCAATGGTCTGGACTTCCGGTTCCTCAATATTCTCCGGAAATTTGCTCCGAACGTTTTTTACCTGGTTTCGAATGTCCGTCACTACTTTTTGAACGTCTGAATCACGTTCCAATTCCAAAATGACGTAACCGCTGCCCTCTTGAGCCACCGAGGTCGTCTTTTTGATACCCACGACACCACTGACGGATTCTTCGATCACCTGGCAGATGCCCGTTTCGACCTCCGTTGGCGACGCTCCAGGGTAAGGTACGACCACCAACGCGACTTCCAGTTCGAAGTCTGGAAAGACTTCACGCCGCATGATGATCAAACTGACGGCACCCACTACCAATGTGCAAATCAAGAATGTATTCATTGCTGGTGAATTTGAGATCGCCCAGCGGACCATGTTCTTCATGGTGTTGTCTTCCTAGTGAACAGTGTTCTAACTGGATTTGACTGCAATATTACGAAACCGTTGGATCGCCTGACGATGTACTACTGGCGTAGTTTCGAATTCGCGGTGGGTGTGGTTTTGGATTCATCGATCGCGGCAGAACTTTGAGATGTTGTGCCGCCCGTTGCTGAGTCACTATTTGCCGAGTCACTATTTGCCGAGTCGCCAGTTGCCGAGTCGCCAGTTATCGAGTCAACCGTTGCCGATGGATTGGGTTTGCTATCGAGTAATTTAACCGGCGCATCGGACGAATAAGAGCCCATGGGGGAGGTGACCACCTTGTCGCCGTCTTGAATCCCCTCGCCTGCCAATTCAATAATAACGTAACTCCGGCCGTCTTGTTCCAATCGATCTACAATCGAAACGGGCACGCTGGTTACCTTCTGATCGCGAAGCACGTTGATCGTATTTCCAGCCAGCAAGCCCGTGGTCCTAATCTTGGCAAAGAACTTGTTCTTCTGTCGCAGCGGTTCGGTTGGCAATTCCACTCGAAGTTTGACAAACATGCCCCGAACCAATGCTCTTGGGCCGATGGGACTGGCCGCAATCGGATTGTCCACTCGGATGCGGCACGGAATCGTCTTGGTGCGTTCGTCCACGCCGATGCCATCGTAGCGATCCAAAATTCCATACCATTTGAGCACGCCTTGGCCGGTTTCTTGAGTGATCGTAACCGGGACCCGAGGGATTCGGTACGGCGAACGATTGGCCTCTGTGGTCGAGACATCGATCGAATGATTCCACAGCCATTCCAGTTGGTCTGGACGAAGGTTGCAACGAATTTCGGCCTTAGACGTATCCTCAAAAGTCAGGATTTGCATGCCCGGTTGAACGTATCCATCCTGTTCAACATTTTCGGTAACAACCACACCGTCAATGGGAGCAGTGATGATGCAACGCGTCTTTTGGATCGTTGACTGCTCCAATTGGCTTTGCTTCAGTTTCACTGAATTTTCCAGTCTGCTGCGGCTTTGCTCCAGCAGTCGTTCCTTGTTTTCCTGGTTAGATAACGCGGTCGCGGCGGCCAACACACTTCGTTGCAACTGATCGACTTCCGAGGCCGAAAAGCCACCCCCGGAATTTTTTTTGCGAGCATAGTCTTTCTCTTGCAATTGAAGATCGTCTTTGGCGATTTCGATCAGACTTTTCGTGCCTTCAATTTCTACATCAAGTTCTTTTAACGCGGACGTTGATTGGGCCAAGTCCGCTTCCAACCGAGCAATATCCAACTTGTAGTCAATGTCATCAACTCTTAACAGCACCGTACCTTCTTTGACAAAGCGGCCCGATTCAAATTCCGTTGATTTGAATGCGACTTTACCGGTCACTTCTGAAACCATATTGATTTCACGAAAAGGAACGACCAAGCCGGTAAGTTCTAAGTCAATTTCTTTGTCGTATCTCAGGATTGCTTCGGCAGTCACGTAAATGGCTGGATCGGGATCCTTTTTTTTCTGCGGAGCTTTTTTTAGCAGCGTCAACCCAAACGAAGCTAGGGCAGCAACTGCCAGAATTCCAAAGGATACACCAAACCGAGTTATCGAAAACATAGTAGCGACTTCAAATCAAAGAGCGAAAAATTGGGTGAGCAAAGTCTTAGGCTTTACTGAATTTCTGACACAGAATTAATCTGGCTTAGCCGGTTGCGTCAAGTTGCAGCGTTGCAAATTGATCTCAAATCTTTGTCGGCACACCGTGGATTTAGACAGCGTAAAATTGGACAAACGCGAAGCAACTTCCATTCGCCCCATCAGGAACAATCACGGCGGTTGTATTACTTGTGGTTGGTCACGGTTGAAGGAGTTCAGCAGTAAACGCGGTTCTACTGACCCGCACGTTTGTGTTTGGATTCAAATGTGTTTGGATTCAAGAGGCATGCTGATACTCAAGTCCGCCGCGCAGGCAAATCGACGTCCGCCGCGCAGGCAAATCGACGTCCGCCGCGCAGGCAAATCGACGTCCGCCGCGCAGGCAAATCGACGTCCGCCACGCAGGCAAATCCATTGCGTCACCCGCTTGCAATTAACGCTTGTATTGGGCCACGGTTTGGCGAAATACAAGCAACTAAACAGGCCGCAAGCGGGCCCATGCTAAATCCGCCGCTGCAGGTCTTTCAAACTTTAGTCCTTTGTAACTCCATCGAGCAATGCTTGGCGCAAATCGAGGGCCCGCTTGTGCCAATGACTGACGCGACACCCGAAACCTTTGCCTGGACCCTGCGATTGGATCGTTAAGCCCAAATCCTAATTCAAAATTATCATATTCTGTAGGCCTGCGCATCGTATTATTTTGCCTTATACCAAAGAGAATCCGTTGTTCATCAAGGAACCTATGTTGGCGATGAACGCATGTTCGGGGGCGTTGTGGGCCAAAGCGTCCAGATCTGGAATCCCGATCAACATTCGCCCAATATTCGACACACGCTCCAATTGGCACTTTCCCGCACTTGAATCAATCGCTTGCCCGAAGCTCATGCATTGGGTGATTTCTGGCTGGAAGGTGCCCTGCTGTACCCAAAGATTTTGCCAGCTACCAAGGGGAAACCCGCCCGATCCATGCTTGCCGCGGGGTGGCACAAATTTATGGCCCGCAAGCAATTTTCCGGCAATACACTGGATCTGAAGCCTGCGTTTGTTCCAGGTTTTCGCCCATCGGCGTTTGCTGTCATCAATCTGACCCGTTGGGGCCACGAAAAAACCCAGCTTTGACGAGCAAAGCTGGGCATCTTTATCTTAAGCTCCCAAACGGATATCCAATCACCAGGATCGATATCCTTGGAACAGTTCTCAAGGCCGGAACGCTGGCCAATCTAAACCGCACAGTCCTGCTTACAACCGGGACATTTGTAAATTGATGGTGGGTTGGGTCCCTAGCCGTGTTTCGGGTTTAAAGGAATTGTTTCCCTTGATACCCGCGATCGAAAAATGAGTGATTTGCAACGCTAGCGATTCCACGTCTGGTTTGCCGTCCAAGCCCAAAACGTTTGGCGCGATCTTGGCAATCGTTTCACTGCCATATCGGTAGATCAAGCACTGGCTTAGCACGCTTAAGCCGATTTCGGCCAATTTGCTTAGACTTTGAGGCTCGATCGACATCGATTCGATTACATCCAACAGGATTTTGAAGAACGGTGTAAAGTATTCTTCGGCAACTTCAACGCCACCACGACTTGGGTTCAGGACTTCCCGCATCAGTAGTTGGACTTCCCAAGGGGCGGTTTGGGCAACGCTTAATTGTTGCAGAAGCGTAAGCACCATATCGTACAAGCGTTGTTCGGGCAGGGTGTCTGCTTCCCATTGTGGCAGCGGGTGTTGCGATTCACATCGCTTCTGAGCATTGCGAACTAATTCGCTATACAGGTTTTGCTTGTCACCAAAGTAATAATTGATCGAGGCGACGTTGACGCCCGCTTTATCGCATAATTCCCGAACCGTTGTGCTTTGAAATCCTTTTTCAGCAAAGACAGGACCAGCAACTTCAAAAATCTTTTCTCGTGTCGACGAACTCATTAATTTCTACCTGGGTCGGATGGAAATCAGAACGGAAATCGGCCAAGCCAACTTCTACCTCTAAGGGACGTTTCAAAAAATCAAAAACCACTGCGAATTGACCGCCAGTAAAATCCCCAAAAATTGGGTCGCGAAAAAATCACGAATGTCTCGTGTGGGACATTCTCGACGGGCGGAAACTGTTTGGTGGAACATTTCATCCGACCGACAGACCAGCAGTGAATCGATCCGGGATGAATTCCAGATACGATCTTCACCAGCATTTAGATCAAAGTATTTTGACTTTTTCTGTCAGGTGTTTGAAACCTTCAGCGTTTGCAAATGGCTATTTGAATTTACTTGGAGCCCCCAAAAGTGGTGGGTGATTTTCAAGCCTTCTGACCTAATGTTATATCATGGTCGGATCGATCGAATTTCGCTCACCTGTGCCGTCCCATCCTGATTGCACTTGTTAAGATAGGCAAACCTAAATTCACCATTTTTGAGATGAAAAATCAAAATAATGGGTTGAAATCCGGCACATCTGTATCAGAAAGATGCACACTCCGGGCGGTTTTCAGGGGTAATCGAGATAATCGGTACCAGTGGCGAAATTCGGGACTTGGCTTCTAGCAGGGACTTAAAAGCCAAGTCGCGCGGCGGCGTGAGTAAGTTTTTGTTGCCGCAATTCAAAAGGTCGCTCAAAACGGCAGGGGCACGAAACCGTCCTTCTCCAACGGTTAGACCACTGGTTTGGAAACAGTGTTTTAAGTTCAGCACCATTTCAGATCGCACATTCCAGAATATCGTTTCCAGAATATCGTTTCCAGAACACCGGCGCCTACATCGCTGGTCCGCCAGCGTTGGTGTCGGCCAGCCGTGGGGCTGGTTTTCAAATGACGACGTAATCAGCCACTATCGACCACCGGCCGACGGTGTTGCGAGATCGCCCTTAATGATTTCGAATGTGACCGAAGGTGAGGCCGCTTTAAATTTTGCCATCATGTCTTCTTGCGATGGGTACAGACGTACCACTCGCAGATGCGGCAACCCTCTGATCAAAGCAATAATCTGATCAGCACCCTCGAATTTTTCAGAATTCTTGGGCAGCGTAATCACTTCTACGTTGGAATAGAAATCGTGACTGAATTTTTCCTTAATGAACGGGTAAGCTTCGATAAACGCTTCGGGTTCCTTGTAACCTACTTCGGCTCCCATTTCCTTCAAAGCAACCACCGAGGACGCTTGGGAACTGGTGCGGTAAAGCCAGCCGCCACAAAAACAAGAGACCAGGAGCAAAAGCACAATCAAAGCAATCAAGTTGGTGCGTAAATTAAGAAACATGATGTCTTATCAATCAATCGAAAAAGGCGGTCGGAATAAGGAATCTCACTTGCGGCCAATGGGTTGCCAGGCAGGTTTTGGTTCCTGCGGCAAATCTTGCGTCCTCTGGATTATATTCCAGAATCGTTGCTTGACTACGCAGCCTGGCGTAGGCGACTAACTAATTTTCGCCCGATCGACATAAGTTTCCATCGTGGGACGAAACAAATCTAAAGACTGACGGACCAAACCTTGCTGTGATTTTAAGGCCGGTTTTAGGCGAATCAGTCGAAGGCTAACGGCTCTAGCGGCTCTTGGTTGATTTACCGAGCGGTTTTAAAATGCTGGTGGCAGATCAATTCTAAGCGATTTCCTTCGGGGTCGCTGAAGAACATTGCTTTTGCGCTGAACGCGGGGAATTCCGATTCAATCGGCTCAAGTTCAAGCCGGACAAGTCGCTGAAAATGTTCTTCGAAGGTTGCCGGCGGAATTTCGAATGCCAGATGGTTCAACGTCCAGTTCGCTGCCGTGATGGTCGGATATCGCTGCTTTGCAAAGAAATGGTTGCGATGATCGATCAGCACCAAGACTTGCGGATGCCCGTTTCGCCCTAAAGGTGTCTCTGTTTCGCTGATGGTTAGAAACGCAATCGTCGGGATTCCACCTTCGGTTGCGACCGCCCCCAGATCGTGGCAAGCTTGGTGGAATAGGTTGAATCCCAGAATCTGCTGATAGAAATTGATCATCACCGGTAGATCGTCAACATTGAGGACGATTTCGGCGACGCCGGTAATTGCGGGGGCTTTGTCCATGGGCAGCAACTTTTAATCATTTTGGAACGCGAAGGCCAGTCACACGTCGGTCAAAACTTAAGGGGGTTTGCTCCGGGCTTGAGCGTTGGGCAATACTTAATCTAGTGTTGGCCGGGCATAACAGGCGCTCTATTTCGACCCAAAGTGGGAGAATTGCCGAGAACGGGTTGATTTCGAGCAAGAAAAAACAAAAGACTGGAATTTCAACGCAAAATACACGGGAACAATGATTGCTTGAAGTTTCAATGTGGTATACATTTTTTCTCGATGTTTTCTAATTACTGACGGATCAGGTTTTGGCCTGTTGGGCACCAATTGATTTGCCAGTGGTTGGGATTTACACCTCCTCCTTTAACTAATAGATCTTATAGAAAAAATGGAACTGCCGTCATTTCGGTACCATCCAAAACCGTTGGATACCGGTGCGATTGTCAAGCAACAAGGTCACTGTGTCTGTTGTGGAAAAGACGTGGAGTATATGTACGTTGCTCCGACGTTTTCCATCCATGACTTGGACGAAAAATTATGTCCCTGGTGCATCGCAGATGGTTCAGCGAACGAAAAGTTCGACGTTGAATTCTCTGATCCTCATCCGTTAGCAGTGGCAGGCATGCCGCAAGCGATGATCGACGAAGTAACGACCAGGACGCCTGGTTTTGTCTGTTGGCAACAACCGACTTGGCTTGGTCATTGTGGTGAAGCGGCTGCGTTTCTTGGCGATGCCACTCCAAAAGCCCTGGATAAGATGACCTCGGATGAGCGGAAGGACTTCATGAAGACCGGCCGTTTGGATCGCGAAGAGTTCGGGGAATTGATGGGAATTTACCGACCAGGCGCGAACCCTGGCATCTATCACTTTCGCTGCTTGCACTGCGACTTTAGCCGATTTGGAATCGAATACTCTTGAGTTCAACGCGGACCGTACAGGTACTTATCCCAATGCTGCTTTGAATCTAACAGAGTGTGCATTGGAAGCTGGTTTTCAGCGGTTTGCCTAAACCTGGTCGGGGCAGTGAACAGGGCTTGGTCCCAATAACTGCCGGAAGTTTAGCGGCCGGAAGTTTAGCGGCTAGGGGATTCATGCGATTTGGCCGTTGATTCATAAGTGAATGGATCAACGGCCCCATCGGTTTGCTGCTTGCCCTTGGATCGGTAAGGATCGAGCTGGAAAAGTTTCAAGCTGCGGCAGTTTCAAGCTGAGGCAGTATCATGCTGGGACTGGCCAGCAGCTAGTCAACATCTTCCCATTGCACATCTTCATCTTCGCTGTCCAAGGCATCGACTTCATCTTCTTCTGCGACGTGATCATCTTCACTTTCTTCTTCGCCAAGATCATCTTCTTCGTCGTACAGGTCTTGGTCTTCGTAGTCATCTTCTTCATGTACGATCGAGGGAGTGACCTTTTTGCGAACGCCAGCGACTCGATTTTCGCTGGAAACGGTGATTCGGTTGCTTTGCATGCATTGGGAGTCGTCCGAATCATCTGAATCAGCAACTAGGTTGGAAGCGTCGTCATCTTCATCGTCATGCAAGCGGATAGGCCCCTTCTTTCGCGGTGCTGGAACCGGTTCGTCATCCGCTTCTCCGGTTTTCGCATGCCACTGTTCGATGGTCATTACGACTTCGCGAATCTTCCCATTGTAGGGACCGACGACTCCATCTTCGGCCATATAGTCAATCAATCGAGCGGCACGCCCGTAACCGATTTTGAAAATTCTTTGCAGCATCGAAACACTGCCCCGTTGTTCTCGTATCACTGCTTCGACAGCCGAATCGTAAAGATCATCGCCATGGTTGTTGATCGCCACCCCTTCCGATGATTTCTCTTCAGCGACTTTTAGGTTGACCAATTCGGTGACAAAATTTTGCTTACCCGAAGCGGCACACGATTCTACGATCGCATCAATTTCATCGTCACTTAAGAAAGTACCTTGACCTCGGGTCAGAATACTGGTGCCTGGCCCCAGAAACAGCATGTCACCGTTGCCCAGTAATTTGTCGGCACCGTTTTCATCTAAGACGACTCGGCTGTCAGTCTTACTCGCAACCTGGAACGCGATTCTGGCGGGCAAGTTGGATTTGATCAAACCGGTGATGACGTCGACGGTCGGTTTTTGCGTAGCCAAAATTAGATGGATCCCCACCGCTCGCGATTTCTGCGCCAAGCGAATGATCCACTGTTCGACGGTTTTTCCGGCGGTCATCATCAGGTCCGCCATTTCGTCGGCGATGATCACGATGAAAGGCAAGTTGGTAGGGATCTGGGCTTTCTCTTCGGCTGTTTCTGCGCCCAGGCGGCGATAGATTTCTTCGGCTCCCAGTTGGTTGAAGTTAACCAAATGCCTAACACCCGCTTGCGCTAAGAGTGAATAGCGTTCTTCCATCTTGTCCACAGCCCAAGCCAATATGGCTTCGGCCTTCTTCATGTCGGTGACCACTGGGTGCATCAAGTGCGGCAGTTTGCTGTAACCGCTTAGTTCTACCATCTTGGGGTCGATCATCAGCATGCGGACTTCTTCCGGCCGACGAGTCATCAAGATCGAAGAAATAATGGCGTTCAAACAAACCGACTTACCCGTACCGGTTCGACCGGCAATCAACAAGTGAGGCAACGCGGCTAAGTCCGCAGTCATTGCATTGCCGGAAACATCTTTGCCCAAGAAGATCGGGATTTTCATCTTCTTGGTCTTTTCCGAGCATTCTTCGATTACGTCACGAATGCGAACGACCTGCCGCTTCTCGTTGGGGACTTCCACACCCACAGTGTTCTTCCCGGGGATGGGCGCAACAATCCGCACACTGGGGACCCGCAGTGCGATTGCCAAGTCGTCGGCCAAGCCAACAATTTTCGATAATCGCAGGCCGGTTTCTAAGGCCAGTTCATACTGAGCGATCACGGGACCGGTTTCGATTTCGGTCACTTTGATGTTAAAACCGAACTCTTTGAAGGTCTGTTCCAATTGCCTCGCTTTACGACGAACCTCGATCTCCTGTTCGTGATAGTCGACCCCATCGCCTGAAGTTAAGAGGTCTAAGGATGGAAGTTCATAGTCGTCCAATCGCTCGTCGGTTTCGTCGACGATCTTGCGTTTAATCTCAGACTTAGCGACTTCCCGCTCTTGGTCCTTATTAAGTTTCTTTTTCGCGTTAAGCGTATCAGGACTCAGTCCACCAATCTTCTTGGCGGCTATCTTTACTGCACGATTTTGCTCCTCCTCGCTGGCCTGATCATCCAGTTCATTTTCATCATCCCGCTGCGAATTTTTGACATGTTGGGCGTCAATATGAGGCATTTTGACCAGCAATGTCGTTTCTTCGTGGTCTGCATTTCGAGCCTCGTCCTCGTCGAATGCTTTTTCGTATTCATCGATATCGTCATCTTCGTCAACGTTATCATAGAAGTCTTCATCGACTTCGTGTTGTGGCATTTCCGGCAAGGCTTCGCGACGTTTGCCACCAATAATCACTGCGGGTGAATAGCTTGCTTCCTCTGCCGCCGCATGAGCACCTATGGCATCGGAATTGGCAAGATCCGGATCTTCGATCCCCAGTTGATTCGTCTCGCGACGTGCTCGGCGGGCGATGATCAGGTCATCGATTTTGCGTTTGGCCGCTACTTGAGTCGCACCAAAACCGGCAGCGCTGAAGCCCAATACAGCGGTCGCCATTCGTAGCAGTGCATAGTCGGTCCACATCATCATGCCGATAAGTGTGGCGCCGGTGGCGACAATAAGAGAGCCCACAATTGCGAAGTGCTGCAGCAGAAAAGTCGATGCCATCAGCCCGACAAATCCGCCACTGCCGGTTAAGGGCCCCGGTGAAATGCTGGGGCTAATCAGTGACGCCAGTGTTGTGATTCCTACCAGAGAAATGATCCAACCTAACCCACGGCCAAATAGATACTCTTGATAGTATCCCGACAACAGCCAATAACACAGAATTCCCAGGCAGCCTACCAGATAGAATGCACCGTAGCCCAAGGCGGAAAATAATGAATCGGAGACAACCGCTCCCAATCTCCCGCACGCATTGTGGATGCTCTGATTAACTGGATAGACCAGTTGGTCGGATTGATACCAATCCCCCATCCAGCCCGTGGCTTGCTGTACCGAGTCGGCGGGATCGTACGTGGCAAGACTAATCGCCAATAAGATAACCAAGCCTAACAGGCCCAAGCTAAAGAGATCTCGATTTAAGTGTCGACCTTCCATCGGACTCGCAGCGGGTTAGTAGATTCGAATGACTTGCCCATGGATGGCAATGTTGATGAAGTCTGACAAGGCGTGCCCAATTCAACTGGATGGCAACCAAGGTTGCACGCAGCGGTCTGGATGTGGCGACCAAGATTGATTTGCGAAAAAAATATCGTGGGTTTACCCTGCAATTGTTCAGATCGACAGATGATGAAGCGGTTCGTGAGTGCTTGCTGATTGGACGTTGCAAACACAATGACTGCACTATTCCAAAGGACTGGTTCGTTTCGCTACGATCCGAACCAGAGGGGGAACTGGTAGGACCCGACTTCCATGGAACCGTTTGGGAAGCCGGTCCTCAGATGAAATTTGTTTCTGCGGAAGGCTTTGCCACTTTTGAATTTTGGGCTTCAATCCCAGCAGGAAATTAGCCTCGATTTTAGAGGATCGCCTGTGCGAATCGGACTATCGGCGTCGCCAAATTTAAGACATTGGCAACTTAAGACGCAACCAAAAGCGGGGCTCACACAACGCGCGGGTTAATGCCTATGAGGCAAGAGGGAAGTTGCAGAAGACCCAGTGTTGGCAGAAGACCAGATGTTGCCAGAGGGTCCGAAGATAACTTGCCCGAAGAAAAAGTGGCAAGAAGCGAAAAAAGCCACGCTACCAATCATCTGCGGCTTCACGCCATAGAATCCGACCCAATCAGGCAGATCCGAAGATGTTTGGTAGTGTGGCTTGATCTAATGGAGACGAGGGGGCTCGAACCCCTAACCCCCTGCTTGCAAAGCAGGTGCTCTCCCAATTGAGCTACGTCCCCGAATATTAGAACCGTTCGGAACGGTGATGATCGATTATCTATCGACCGATGCTGTCAGTCTTTCGAAACAAAAAATCAGCAAATCAATGGTTTCTTCCGCAACTCTGCTTAAAGCGTAGCACTGAAGAATTAATAAAATACTGACCATCGGGCAAAAAATAAAGTAGGCGTGCCAAGATTCGAACTTGGGACCTCGTCGTTATCAGCGACGCGCTCTAACCAACTGAGCTACACGCCCTTATTTTTTTATACCAGCCTTAGGAATTCTAACTTCATCGCCAACAAAAACCGTCAATAATATCGCCAACAAAAACCGTTAATAATGATGAGGCGTATCCCCGATCATTCTGAAAGTTACACGGTACTTAGTACCTGGCAACCCAAAACAATAAAGATAATCCGATTGTTAACCTCAAAAGGCAGCAAACCACGGATTATCGTTCATCTTTGCCTAGATTAACCAAAAGGGCTCGGTATCTACCGCGAAGCGCTCTGGCAACTCAGCCCTCTGGCAACTTAGCACTTAACCCAAAACTTGCCCGTTTTCTTCCACCGCTAGTTTTTTGAAAACCAGATTTAGGAAACCGGCGTTTGATAACCCGGCGGGCTCCGTTTCGACTCAAGAGCGGCTATTCTTACGAATTGCTTTGAAACTGTCAAACCCCTTATTGGTCCTGGATTCCCGATTCTTTTCAGACCAGCTTCGCGGGGACAGGTTCGCTGCAAAATCAGCAACGCTTGCCAGGTACACTGCGATCAGGGCTGCAAGTTACTTTCGGGCGACGAAAGACGACAATCTTGTTTCGGCTGCAACTCTTTTGGTCTTCGTACCGCCTTGCTGCCCAGGCTTGTCCCTCAAGTCGGCGATATTCTGGCGGCAATTGAACTCAACCGCGTTTGGGTTTAGGAACTCTCGCGTTACCTTTTCCACCGCGTCCGCGACCTTTTCTGCCTCGTCCGCCGCTTTTCGTGTTTTCGCCAGGTTCAGGATATTTGCTTACCTCTTTGCCGACAGAATCCTGCAAACTGGCAATTTTGTCTCGTAAATTGGCGGCTCGTTCGAAGTCCAGTTCTTCGGCAGCGGCCAACATTTCGGTTTCCAATTCGTTCATGTACTCTTGGGTAATGATAACCTTCTCGTCGGTTCGGCCGACAGCTTGGTTTGCTGTTCGGCGGGCTGAAAGATCGGATTCGATTCCGGCACTTACGTGTCGTTTGACCGATTCGGGTGTAATTCCGTGTTCCAGGTTATACGCTTCCTGCAATGCTCGCCTGCGACTTGTTTCATCCATCGCGCCTTGCATGGCGGCGGTCACTTTGTCGGCATAAAGAATGACTTTCGCGTTTACATTTCTAGCGGCCCGCCCGATCGTTTGAATAAGCGACGTTTCGCTCCGCAAAAAGCCTTGCTTGTCCGCATCCATGATCGCAACCAAACTAACTTCAGGTAAATCGATACCCTCTCGCAGTAAGTTCACGCCAACCAGGACATCGCAACTACCGGTGCGTAACGACTGAAGAAGCTCCACGCGTTCGAACGCATCCAATTCGCTATGAAGCCACTGGCACTTGATGCTCTGTTTGCAAAGATAGTCTGCTAAATCTTCGGCTAATCGTTTAGTGAGCGTCGTGACGATGACCCGTTCACCGACAGCAGTTCGATCGCGAATCTGTTCCAGTAAATGTGCCACTTGCCCGCGAGCGGGGACGACTTCGATTTCGGGGTCTAGCAACCCGGTTGGGCGAATGATTTGTTCTACAAATTCACCTCCCGTCTTTTCCATTTCATAATCGCTTGGCGTGGCTGAAACGTAAACGACTTGAGCGATCCGTCGTTCCCATTCTTCGAATTTTAAAGGCCGATTGTCTAATGCGCTCGGGAGTCGGAAACCGTGTTCCACCAACGTCTTCTTCCGGCTTTGGTCGCCCGCATACATGGCACGAATTTGTGGTGTGGTGACGTGGGATTCGTCGATCAGCAGTAAGAAATCGTCGGGAAAAAAGTTGTACAACGTTTCGGGCATCTCGCCTGCCTCGCGACCGGCCAAGTGGCGACTGTAGTTTTCAACGCCCGGGCAATGCCCGACCTCTTGCAGCATTTCAAGATCGAAACGAGTCCTGGCGTTCAGGCGTTGGGCCTCAAGCAATTTGCCCTGTTCTCGCAGTTTCAAAAGTCGTTCGTCAAGTTCGGTTCGAATGCGTCCAACCGCATCTTTGACTCGTGCTTCGGACGTAACAAAGTGCTTTGCGGGGTAGATGAATAATTGGTCGTCTTGCGCCAAGGTCTCGCCTGTGGTCGGGTTGATGTACGAAATCTGATCCACTTCATCGCCCCAGAATTCGATCCGAACGGCGAACTCTTCATAGCCGGGCCAAACTTCTACACTGTCGCCGCGGACCCGAAATTTCGAGCGGGCAAAGTCGACGTCGTTTCGTTCGTACTGAATGTCAATTAATTTGGATAGCATTTTGTCGCGATCCAACATTTCTCCTTTGCGGATTACAACCATCATCTTTTTGTAGTCTTCAGGTGAACCCAGGCCGTAAATGCTGGAAACACTAGCCACAATCAAGACGTCTTTACGACTGACAAGACTGCTAGTGGCTGCCAAGCGTAGGCGGTCGATTTCGTCGTTAATCGACGAATCCTTTTCAATGTAAATGTCGCGTTGAGGAATGTACGCTTCGGGTTGATAATAATCGTAGTAACTGACAAAGTAGTGCACGGCATTGTTAGGAAAGAAATCTTTGAATTCTGAATACAGCTGGGCCGCCAAAGTCTTGTTGTGCGAGATAACCAAAGTGGGTTTTTGAATGTTTTGCACAACGTTTGCCATTGTAAACGTCTTGCCTGAACCGGTCACACCTAACAAAACTTGATGCTTCTTGCCTTCGAGCAAACCTTCGGTCAATTGTTGGATCGCCCTGGGCTGGTCACCGGCCGGTTGATACGGGGCTTGGATTTTGAACGGACGCGCTGATGGGATTCTCATCGAGTCAAACACTCACAAGCAAGGCGACGGTAAGAACGACTGAACGAAAAATTGAATTCATTTCGACGTACGCAAAGTTGGCTTCAACACCGCAGCAATTCACGCTGTTGCTGGTTGAAGCCTCACGCTTCTGAAGATCGAATCAACTTTATTTCGGGCAAAGACGGCGAGGTGCCGGTTCAGTCGCGAAAAAGACAAACCTTACATTCTGGCAAACTCTGGGCCGCTGTCTACTCGTGGCAACTATTCGCCGGAAGTTGCTTGGGTCGCAAACACTGTCCGGGTAATGTGATGCGAGTCCGATGGATTCATGCGGTAGCGTTGAAACAGTGTCAAAGCGGATAACAGGAGATCATAACTGTGACCAATAAAGTACTTTAGGGCGGGTTGGAACCGTCAACGGGGGAAAACGGCTCGCTTGAGCCACTTGAGCCAGGTGCTGGCGAATCAATAAGAACGTGGGGTGCTATCTGTTTCACCGTGGCTGGGCCAATATTGGGAATCCGCTGCAGTGCGTTGACTGAGGGGAAGGGACCGTGGACGCGGCGGAATTGGACAATGTTTTCAGCCGATTTGGGGCCGATGCTGGGGATCGTTTCCAGTTCGCTGGCGGATGCTTGGTTTAGGTCCAGACGAGTTTGAGCAGGAACTGAGCGGACGGCTGAAAGTAGGCTTAACCCGTAAATTAAAGTGGAAAGCAGCCCGCTCAGTAAAATTAGCAAGATTAAGTTCGACGCCAAGTATTGGTTTCCCGGTCGGTCGGCCAATCGGTAAGTGGCTGATCGAAGCGAAAAAGTCGATGTGCTGCTGTCCCGATCCAAAGTTTCTGGTGCTGGAGTGCTGGGATCAGGAAGTGTCGCATCAAGATCGGCAACGTCGTCGATTTTGGGCGATTCCAACAAATCGTGTTCGCAGGGCATCAAGTGCCCGTCGGATCGCAGAACCGAGGTTGGCGTTGGTTGGGACGACGTTTGCATCATGTTTTGCTGCATCATGTTTTGTTGCATCGTATTTTGACGCCGAAAAAGGGCGTCCCTAATTTCATAGGTTCGTCGCCGCAGAATTAGTAATAGTCTGCACGGGCTGAACGATAGTCTGCACACGCTAAACCGTTGTTAGCGAAATTCCCAGTATGATTGGGCAAGTGTCACAGATTCTAAATCACGTTATGATTCACAGTCTAACAAAATATTAGCCGTTGTGGGTTTTGGTTTCTGCAGTCGGGCACTGAATTGTTAGCCTTGAGCGGGTTGGAACATTTTTCAAGCGGATTACAGGCCAGAGCTTGCCGGGAACCGGGCAAAAAGTCGAAATATTCTGGAATTTCAGACGTGATTATCTTGGCAGAAGCGGTGTTCGGATGATTCGTTAGGTGTAAGTTGTCGTTTGGTAAGAGAAGTTGATCGATCATGAATGAAAATTGTAAAAGCGAACATGAGTCCGGTGGCCCTGCGATCGAATTTCAGCAATTGGATTGGAATCAAGATGTCCAGCAATGGGCCCGGCAATTGATTCAAATGGCTTTGCAGGAAGATCTGGGCGGTCAACGTGATTGGACGACTTGGGCAACGATCGATCGCCACACGATTGGCGACGCGAACTTTGTCAATCGAGTGCCAGGCGTGGTGTGCGGTTTGCAGCTGATTTCACTTATTGTGGAAGAACTTGCAAGTTTGGAGAATGATTCGGACGGGAGTGGTTCGAATGCGGTGACACCGCCAACGGTTTGGACGCCTTGGGTTGACGATGGTACCTTGGTGGAACCTCAGACCATCTTGGGCAACATCAAGGGATCGGCGCGGACGATTTTGCAATTGGAACGAACCGCCTTGAATTTTATGGGACGCCTTTCAGGTATTTCGACATTGACTTCGCAATTCGTAAATCAGATCAAGGGCACCAAGGCCAAAATTTACGATACTAGAAAGACCACTCCTGGCTGGCGTTTACTGGAAAAATATGCCGTACGTTGTGGCGGCGGACAGAACCACCGACTTGGCTTGTATGCTGCTGTTATGCTTAAAGACAATCACTTGGCCGGTGCAGGCGGGCAGAATACGGAAGGACCATCGCGGACTGGCAACGATGCCGCGGCCAATCGCTTGCGCACAACGGTGCTTCATGCCAAACAGCAATTGCAACAGGCAGTAAGTAGTAATCAATTGCGGGCTCCATTGATTTTCGAAGTCGAGGTTGATTCCATCCAACAGCTAGAAGCATTGATCGATTTGGATATCGATATCATCTTGTTAGACAATATGGACAATCAAACGCTTAGGCGAGCGGTGAAGTTGCGCGATCAAAAACGTCCCGTTTTGCAACTCGAAGCGTCGGGAGGAGTCAATCTTGCCAGTGTGGCGGGAATTGCGGCAACAGGCGTGGAACGTATTAGTTCCGGAGCGTTGACCCATTCAGCAATCAATTGGGACGTTGGTTTGGATTGGGTTTGATGGGTGCCTCTGGCCTGCAGAAGTTTCATTTAATTTGCAAGTCGGGTAACGTTTGGCGTGCGCAGGCGGTTTGTCGTATGGCTGGCGGAGAACCAATTGGATCCCGAAGATACTGAGTCACCAATCTTCAGCCGCAACTGTCTAATTTAGCCTTTTGAGATTCAAGCACCAAGCACCAAGGGATAGGCACCAAGGGATAGGCACCAAGGTGATAGGGAATTGGGAATTGGGAATAGGGAATTGGGAATAGGGAATTGGGAATAGGGAATAGGGAATAGGGAATAGGGAATAGGGAATTGGTGATAGGTAGAGTGTCCACGTTCGACGCCTTGTCTCCGCCATCACGTCACCGGATTTACGCCATCACGTCGAAGCAGAAAAGAGTTGCCTTGTCGCGGACCAGCATTTTGCCGTGCGAAACGACTGCTGCCGACCAAGCAGGGTAACGCAACTTAAGGCCGGGCTGGGCAAATTGGTGCGTTGTGATCAATTGGAATTTACCGGCGTTGGGCTGCATCAAGAACAAGTCCCCCTTTTCGCTAACCACGATCAGCTCTTTGCCGGCTTTGGTGATGCTGCATCGAGTTAAAGATGCCTGGCTCCATTTGACTTTGCCGGTCATAAGTTCGACGCAGCGAAGTTCAGCGTTGGCGGTATGTCGGCCGCTGCTGGCGTAGACCATGCCATCGTGAACTACGGGCGTATTCCAATGGGCTTGCAAGGATTGTTCGCGATCTTTTGGGTCATCTTGCCAAACGATCGAAGGTTGGGACAAATTCTGTGGATCCAGTTTTAACAGAGCGCCGCCCAAGCCGTAGGTCTCTGAAATCAACACATGGTTGCCGACAGCAACCGGAGTCGCCGCGTTGACGCTTTCCAATGATTTTGCGCGAAAGGGGAAATGAAAGTGTTGTTGACCGGTCCTGGGATCAAAAGCCAATAACCCGGCTCGGCAAAGGGCCAAGGCAACCGCAACTTCCTTCCCTGAATCATCCGTTAGCTGGCAAACGATTGGGGCGCTGTAGCTGGCTAAATCTTGGCCGACTTGATAGTTTTGCTCTCCCGTTGCAAGATCCAGTGAAACCATGGCCGAACCGTCAGGGGTGACTCGGTCTAGTGCACCTGGCGGAATGTTCTGATCTGTTTCGGGGCTGCCGCCCACCATGACCAAAACTTGATCCTTGAAAATCACGGGCGCACTGCCGACTCCAAAGAAGTTTTGCTTGACACCGTAGGCTTGATTCAGTGCCCGCTTCCAGATCTCTTGCCCATCTTTGATCGATCGGCAGGTCAGGACCCCGTCCACTCCATAGGTAAGCACATAGTCTTGCGTCAGGATCGGGCTGCACCTTGGTCCACCGTCGTAGCCATACATATCCAAGTAGTCGGTCGCCCGATCTTTCCGCCAAACGGAGTCGCCTGTTACGCTATCTAAGCAAAGCAAGATCTCTTGGCCGCCGACTCGATGTGTTTGAAAGACGTGCTTGCCTTGGCAGCTGCCGATCGCGTAGCCCTCACCCAAAGGGATTTGCCATAGCAGGGGTAGCTGTGTCCAATCTCGACAGCCAATCGCCTCAGTCGTGGTTCCATTGCGTTGCGGGCCTAGAAAGCCCGGCCAGTCCTGATGCAAGGCATGCCCGTCCACTGGATTTGGGTCATCTTCGGCAGACGACTGAGTGTTTTGAGCGGGGCTGGCCGGATTGATTTTTAACGTGGCCGTGGTGGTCATGCGTGTCATGCCATCACAGCCGGCCAGGCTACCGGCTAGTAATGCTGCCGCGGTGCCCATTTGATTCAAGCATTCTCTGCGATTGATTTGATTTTCTGGCATTCGAGTGGTCATCGTTGGCGGGTGGCTCCAGGGAATTCCTACAAGTCGGTGTTTCGGCTTCTATTTTTGCAAAAAATGGGTTCTGACGGTGCAGCGAAGCCTTGGGCTCTTGCTGGCGATGTAAAATTTCTCAGTCACGCGGCGGATCACTTGGCGGGTTCACCGAAGGTTGGCCAGGGGTTGGGTGGGCATCGGGATCAGCTGATGGAAACAGCCGGCCATCTGGGCAATTAGAACATTGAATTGGCAGTGTGGCTTGGGTTAAGATAGGTTTTGTAGTGGTTTTTCCGATCGTATGCATTTTCGAAGCGATCGAAAACGCGGATTAGGAAACATCCATTTGATTTTAAGTCCTTGAGGGAACAGATGTTTAAGAGTTTGCGATAGGCCTACTTGGCACAATCGACAAAGTCTGCAGAAGAATGAAAAATGAGGCCTAGTTCTTTACCTATCTTAACGAAATCGTTGACAACATTTTCCTGACCCAACTATACTACCGTGGTAATTTGCACTCACCCGCGAATGATTTACGTTTTGGCAGGTAGATACGACATCGATCCAAGTCGCAGGGTTAGCCGCTTTTCTCCCTAGTATTGTGAACTTTTATCCCCCAATGTCCTCGGCTTGCTCGACGCAAAGAAGGAAAGCTTGATATGAACCTATTGGGCAAGATTCTAACTTTTCTGATCCTACTAACCAGTGTCGCGTTCTGCGTGGTTGCTGTGATCGTGGTAGCATCTCATCAAAATTGGAAAGCGGTTGCTGAAGAGAATCGTAAGACGGCCGATCGTTATCGCACCGCTCGCGACGCTGCTCAAGAGCAATTGGCGGCATTGGAAATCAATGCTCAGAAAGAAAAGATCTTCCGTGCAACTGCGATCGCTCAGTTGAACAGCCAGTTGGCGATCGTTGAAGAACGTTACAGTCAATCGGTTTCTCAATTGCAAAGTCTTAGTTCGCAATTGAACAATGCGACCGCATTGTTGAAGGAAGCTCAATCGCGTCTGGTTGAACAAGACGGCGAAGTGAAAACTTTGCTGGCTCAGAATAGCACGTTGTCCAATGACTTGGCTTCTCAAGCATCTCGCGTTGCTCAAATTCTTTCCCAGGTGGAAGCGGCTGAAGTTAAGAAGACTCAGTTGAATTCTCAATTGGAGAGTATTATGGCAGAATATAATGATCTGAAGAAAGTGGCAGACGTTTTGGGTGTCGACAAGAACACTTTGGTGTCGCAAATTCCTCCTGACTTGAACGGTCGCGTTACCAGCATCAGCACGGTACAGCGAAATGTGTTCGCGGTCAGTTTGGGAATGGATGACGGCCTTCGTGAAGGACACACAATTGATGTGGTTCGCAATGGCCGGCATGTCGGCACTGCGAAGGTAACTTCATCGCTGCCAAACAAAGCGGTTGCCAAGTTTGTCGAAGGTATGAAGAATTCTTCGGTGGAAGTCGGCGACGAAGTGACTACCATTTTGTCCAAGAAGATGACCACGTCTCTTTCTTTAAACAACTAAGCCTCAAGCCGAGAGTCGTTGATACCAATGGTTGCAAAACAAGATTTGAATATTTACACGGTTATGTTGATGGCTGCCTTTTTAGCGTTGCTAATTGGCTGCATTGCATTGGCTTTGGAAATGAGTCGCTATGATTCGGCAACGCCATGGCGAGCCTCGGGTGCTCGTGCTGCGATGGTGTCCCCCATCCAGACAACACCGGCTTTGGTCCCGACGCTAGTGAATCGTGATCTGGTCTAATTTGATTTCAAAGCGAATCGGTCGACTGCAATTTTGTGTCGGTCGAACTTGATTCGCTTCACAATTTGAAACTGCTAAGCAGGACTCTCTTTTGGGAGTCCTGCTTTTTTTGATCGATTACCACACCGACTGGTTGGATACTTTTCTATTGACAGCCGGCTCCAACGGGAACCGAATGATTGACGACCCCGCGGTCTTTGGTTTCGAATTGATCAACGAAGATTCACTTTTCTTTTGGACATTCAGTAAGGACCGAATCCCGCCGCAGCAATTTGTTTTGATCGAGGAACAATTCACTGCATGGTTGAAGCAGAAGTACGGTTCAACTGAAGAAGCCCTTGAAGCCTGGGACGAAGATCCGATTGATGGCGACCCACTGGGCGTCGGGCGGATGGCCATTGGACCGCTGTGGAATATCGCCAACCAGCGGACTTCTCGCGATCAAGATACCGCTACGTTTCTGGCGGAAACTCAATACCGATTCTATAAATAAATCAAAAAACACTTGGCCGAGATTGGTTTTAAAGGATTGGTGACCTGCAGCAATTGGCACACCGCCAGTCCTGATTTTTGGATCCGCTGGAACGACTCAGTTATACCGCGGGCGATTGTATTGATCGCCATGGTTACTTTTCGAGTATCCATCAGGGAGACGCATTGGGCTATTCGATCTGCAACGGTCAAACGTTTTCCAACCGCAGTGCCTTACGATTTGATCCAGCCGAACCGGGTAAGCCGAAAGACTTCACGAATCCGGCGATGGATCTTCATTACAATCAGATGCCTTCAATGATTTCCGAAACGACCTTCAATCGTCTCAATCGTTATCGATCCCAAGGGCCACTCTATTGTGCCGCTTATGGCTCACTCCAAGGCAGTGACGCGATTGTCCATTTTGCCTTTAATGGTACCGCGTGTGAAGTTCAACCTGGTGGTGGCAGGGATCCAGGGAGTGTTGTGACACCTGCGATGTTGGGACAGTTTTCAGCGGCGGCTTTGCTGTACCGCAAGAGCTTAATTAAGTCTCCATCGGTGTCGATCCGTGGCAAGTAAAGAATATTTCTGGCACAGTGACATTCCGCGACGCAAAAATGCGAAACTTGACGCCATTGGATAGCAACGGTTTGCCAACAGGGAACGGCGAAATGTTGAATCAAATCCAACTTAGAGACAACGTGTTGTACTATCGAATCGAGTGACTAAGAGAGCGAACCGACCCAGGAAACGTGGTCTTTTAGGTTGCCTGGCAGGGGAGAAGTTGAGCTTCGAAAGAAACCGAAAAAATACAGAATCCGCGTTGGATTGGCTTGCCGTGTCGCATCCATATCCTGTGTTTCGTAAGGTGAGACCGAAGATGCAACATCGGATCGAAGCTGAAATGACTGGAAGAGGATCAACGACATGAATTTTTGTATCGGAAAAAGGCAGGATGTCGGGCACTGCATCCTTGCGATCGGTTCGATTATTGGGTGGAGCGGTCTGGCATATGCGCAGGATACCGGATCGGTTTCCACAGACGTCGTGTGATCCATCCAATTGTGTGCAACTCTCTCTTTGTAATTTGCACGTAGTCAGTATTTTAGACGACAGTGGCCCGCCCCATCTTCACTTGGTGGTCAGCGAGTGGTCGAAAGTTTCTTGTGCGGCCAACGACATTTCGTCCAAGGACTTTTCCGCGATTATTATTGGGCGTGTCTATTTACTAATTAGTTGGCCACGTAACACTTTGTTGCCTTTTCTGGAGCATTGCAACCAAATATAATCGGAGCGAGTGTTTGGCCATCATCGACGCTAGTTCCGGGCATTCGAATAACGTCCGATGACAATCCGTTGAACCGCAGCCGCGAACCGAGTGGTTTTGTAGGAATCGCGGGTTGGCAGCGTCATTTGACCCACAACGGTCTTGGTTTATACTTCTCGCAGCGTTTTCGTTGACCGCTACGTTTTGCAGGAATCATCAAGATTTTTAAGTCGAGAATTTACATATGTCTGCTCCGCTTCCTTTGACGACCATTCAGCCGATGCAGTTCACACACGGTTGTGCGTCAGGAATGAGCCACCGGTGGCGCAATGGTCAGTATTGCGCAATCATGACCGAAGCTGGGATCGTTGGCTGCGGGATATACGACTTGCATACTGCCAGCGAGTTCAATTTAGGCATCGCGATCGCCAAGGGGACCCCTGCCAAACCGCTTGTTACGCCTGACGACTTGCTTGACGCATTAATCGTAGGTGTGACGCAAGAAGCACAGCGGATGGGGATACGGGTGGGCATGCCTGGAAGAGAAGCTGTCGAATTGATGCTAAAGTATGGAAATGAAAACAAGGCCTAGTGCTGCGTCCAGATTGAATCTTCGGGTAGACGGAAGTCAGTTTGATTCTGGCGTAGTCAATTTTCATTTGCCAATCGACGCCCCGCCCCGCCCCGCCCCGTGTCGTGTCGTGTCGTGTCGTGTCGTTGACGTTGCATGCCCATGCTTGCGTCTCGGATTTCGAGCATCGCGATATCACCGATTCGACGGCCAGCGACGTACTGACGTGCCATGCTGCTTAACTCGTTCTCGGCAATGTACAGCCAGCTGCCATGTTTGGGTGTGTAGTGAAATTCCATGCGGCGGACCAGTGACCTCGCTCGCTCAGGTTCACACACTTCGTAGACCGCGCCGATGGTATGCGTGTTGAGATTATCGCACACCCCAATCACTTTGCTGCAATCGGCGTAGCGACCGTCGAGCAAGTCAGCCATTGTGATCGCCCAGTCCGCTTTGGTTTTCTTCTCCCGGAACATCACCTCACGCCAGCCCGAGAGTGGTTTGGTGCACATGAAAACGTTGGCAACACTCGCTCGTTCGTATTTGTAATCAACTCGCCGAGGATGTTCCTTGGTCGCGGCGATCGGCACTCGGGTGTCTTTGACCAACTCAACCGGTTGCTCATCCATGCCAAGCATAGGAATATCGAATGGTAGGGTTTTGCATACGTTTCAAGGACGCCTTGGATGTGGGCAACGAACTCCGCATCGGCCTCCGGCGGGATCACCCAGTACTGCATCTTGCGATTGTTCATCCCGTTTTGAATCAACTTGAATTAACGGGCGATATGCGTGGCATGCGTTTGGCAACGTGGACGTTCAACCTTGCAGATCCCTGTAATTGGCGGCCCCGGCCAAAAGCGGATCGTTCTTGGCTGCTGTGTAGCACCCGGCGGTGCCTCGCCACCGGGCGGTTGTTTGTAGGCATTTCCAAAGCTGAACTTCGTGTCAGACGGGCAAATGCGTGTCAGACGGGCAAATGGTCGTGATAGGCAGTTAGTTTGGTGTGGTTGCCGATCTTTGCTATAATCTAGGCTGGAATTCGATGGCTTGTTTTATGGCAGATATGATGCAAACTAAAATCAACTCAAGTTTACTGGTCCTTAACCTGTGCCTGTTAACGGTTCTTTGCCTGCTTCAAGAGTCACGGGGTCAAGAGTCACGGGGTCAAATGGAACTGGGGCAGGTGGAATCGGACGTTTCTTTTGATCGTGATATTCGTCCCCTGCTGACTGACCGTTGCTTTGCTTGTCACGGTCCGGACCCGGAAAGTCGCGAGGCTGGATTGCGATTGGACAAGACTGATGGTCCCGAGGGGGCTTATGAAATGTCCGCCATCGTGCCTGGTTCGTTAGACGATAGCGAAATATGGACTCGGATCAATTCCGACGACCCGTCAACGGTGATGCCTCCACCAGATGCTCATAAGAAGAGCTTTACCGCCCAAGAGAAGCATTTGCTGCAGCGATGGATTGGGTCAGGGGCAAAGTACGAACAATTCTGGGCGTTTAAAGTGCCAGTCGCGGTCACGCAACCGCCCGTCAAGGGTCAAGGTCAAACGGTTGTCGGGCCCATCGACGCTTTTGTTGCCAAACGATTGGGTGATAAAATTCCTGCGGGCAAGGCGGACCTGCGAACACTGATTCGTCGAGTGACGTTTGATTTGACTGGATTGCCGCCTTCGCCCGAACAGATTGCTGCGTTTATTGCTGATTGCCAATCACAAGGGCAAGCCGAAGCGTGGGAGTTGCTGGTGGATCGACTTTTGGAGAGTGATCACTATGGGGAACACATGGCCAGGTATTGGTTGGATCTGGTTCGCTTTGCCGACACCAATGGAATGCATAAAGATTTCTATCGCAACAACATTGCATATCGTGACTGGGTGATTCGGGCGTTCAACGAAAACTTGCCGTATCGCGATTTCGTGACCTATCAGATTGCTGGTGATCTATTTCCGCAGCCTTCGCGTGATCAATTGATAGCGACGGGGTTTCACCGGTTACATTTGATCATTGATCGTGGAACCGCCTTGCCAGAGGAGAGCTTTAGCAAGAACGTGATTGATCGTTTGACGTCCGTGGGTACTGCGTTCATGGGGTTAACGGTTCAATGTGCTCAGTGTCACGATCATAAGTATGATCCGATTTCGCAACAAGATTTTTACTCGCTGTATGCGTTCTTTAACAATATCGATGCTGCGCCTGAGACCGAAGCGAACCCTCGGTACGGCTTGCAAGAGCCCATGGTTGCCTTTCCCAGTGATGAACAGACTCAACAGCTAAGTCAGTTGGGTGACGCAATCAAGCAATGGGATGCAGAGCTTGGAACCCTAAAGAAACAGTTGGAATCATTAAAGGCGAATCTGCCGCCCTCAGAGACGTCGCCTTCAGAGAAGTCCGCGCTAGAGAAGCCCGCGCTAGCCGGTAGTGTAGACGTCAAGGCAACGGGTGGCGATCGTTTGCCCGATGATACCGCTGCCGATGTCCAGCAGTTGGAATTGAAGATTAATCAACTGCAACAGCAGCGAAAGACTGCGGCTACCCAAAGTGACCAAGTTGACCGGGTGGTGTTTCGCGCGATGGTGATGAGGGAACGGTCGGAAGTGCGTCCGACGCATAAACTGGTTCGTGGCCAATACGATGCACCCGGCGAATTGGTGGAACGCAACACGCCAGGTTTCTTGTTCGCACTGGAAAAAAAAGGTGACGTTGCCACTCGGATGGACTTTGCCAATTGGTTGGTTGACAGGCAAAATCCATTGACCGCGCGGGTTACGGTGAACCGTTTTTGGCAGCAGTTGTTTGGGGTTGGTTTGGTGAAGACTTCCGAAGATTTGGGGGCACAAGGCGAAGTTCCCAGTCACCCTGAACTGCTGGATTGGTTGGCCGTGGGGTTCATGGATTCGGATTGGAATGTAAAGTCGATGATGAAGACAATGGTGATGTCTGAAACTTACCAACGTAGTTCTCAAGCCAGCAGGGAAGCATTTGAACAGGATCCAGAGAATCGAAAATTGGCTCGTGGGTCGCGTTATCGAATGGATGCAGAAATGATTCGCGATCAGATTTTGGCCAGTAGCGGTTTGTTATCGACAAATATGTATGGTCCCAGTGTCAAACCGCCTCAACCGCCTGGATTGTGGGAAGCGGTGACGATGATTGGTGAAACGTATCGGCAAGACAGTGGTGATGCCATTTATCGACGCAGTATTTACACCTATTGGAAACGCGGGATGCCTCCGCCGCAGATGACCATTATGAACGCTCCCAACCGGGACGCGTGCATCGCTCGCCGCGAGCGAACCAACACGCCGTCGCAAGCGCTTTTGCTGTTGAATGAAAGTGAATACCTGAAAGCGGCGCGACATTTGGCGCAGGCCGCGTTGGCACAACCTGAAGATCGGATAAACTTCGTTTGGGAGACGATCACTTGTCGCCAGCCAGATGACATCGAGACCAAGGCTGTACAAGAATTGGTTGACAAATTGACCGAGCAGTACGAATCGAATTTGCAGCTTGCGGAACAGTTGTGCCAGGGTGCGGAGTGGGCTGGCGGTCAAGATAAAGTCCAGTTGGCTACTTGGACGGTGGTGGCCAGCACGATCTACAATTTAGACATTACTAAAACACGAGAATAATGATGGACCCAGTTCAACTGCAGATGCTTTCTTCACGCCGTCGATTCCTGACCAATACGGGAATGGGTTTGGGCGTTAGTGCGTTTTCGTCGTTGATTGCTGCGCCTGCGATGGGCGGTCGCCATTGGCAAATCGGTGGGAATGGCGGGCAAGATTCGTTGGTGGCTAAGGCGAAGCGAGTGATCTTCTTGTTCATGGCTGGGGCACCAAGCCAAGTGGATCTATTTGATTATAAGCCCGAATTGATCCATAAGTTCAATACGCCGTTACCCGCTTCGATAAGTAACGGCCAACGAGTGACCGCGATGACTCGAGGCCAGAGTCAATTAATTGCACCGACCAAGTTTAAGTTTGGCCGACAGGGCAAGAGTGGCGTTTGGATGAGTGAATTGTTGCCTCATCTTTCAACGCACGCGGATAAACTATGTTTGATTCATTCGATGAACACGGACGCAATCAATCACGATCCGGGCAAGACGGCTTTTTGTACGGGGTCTGAAATTGCGGGTAAGCCTAGCATCGGGGCTTGGCTTAGTTACGGTCTGGGATCCATGAATAAGGATCTGCCAGACTATGTCGTGATGCCGTCGGCGTTCTGGAGTGGCAGGGTCAATGTGCAAGCGTTGTATTCGCGGCTTTGGGGCAGTGGTTTTCTGCCTTCCAAGCATCAGGGGACCAGTTTTCAAACGGCCGGGGATCCGGTCTTATTTCTTTCCAACCCCGATGGAGTGGATGCCAAGGTTCGTCGGCAGATGTTGGATACGCTTGGGCAATTGAATCACAAGCATTTAATGGAAGCGGGAGATCCCGAGATCTTAACTACGATCGCTCAGCAAGAGATGTCTTTTCGGATGCAGACTTCCGTCCCGGAAGTGGTTGATCTGTCAACCGAAACCAAGGAAACCATGGATAGATACGGGCCGGACGTTTCGAAGCCCGGTTCTTATGCTCGCAATTGTTTGCTGGCGCGGCGCCTAGCAGAAAAAGATGTTCGATTTATTCAACTGTTTCATCGCGGTTGGGATCACCATACCAGTTTGCCTGCGAATATGCAGGGCCAGTGTCGTGACGTTGACCAACCCACTGCTGCCTTGCTGCAAGATTTGGAACAACGGGGTTTGCTTGAAGATACTTTAGTGGTTTTTTCTGGCGAATTTGGCCGAACGGTCTACGGGCAAGGGAAGTTGAGCAACGATAATTACGGTCGCGACCACCACCCTCGTTGCTTTACCGCGTGGATGGCGGGTGGTGGTGTCAAAGGTGGAATCCAATTCGGCGAGACGGACGAATTTTGTTACAACGTGATAAAAGACTCGGTGCATGTACGTGACTTTCACGCGACGATGTTGCACCTGTTAGGAATTGATCATGAAAAATTGGTCTTCCCGTTTCAAGGGTTGGATCAGAAGTTAACCGGAGTGAATCCGGCGCGCGTCGTAACAGAAATTATCGCCTAGAACGGCAGTCTTGATGCTTCGAGTAATCAACTGCGCGGTTGGTTTACCCAAGTGGTTTCGTGGTCTACCAGCGTATTTATGTGCTTCAGGGGAAATGCAAGTTCACAAGGGCCGGGAACTATGCCTGCGCGAACTGCGTTTGGTGACGGCGTTCTTTTGAACGGGCCACGATTCTAGTTTTGACGAAACGGATGAATGATGTTTGGGAAACGGATCTTCTTAGCGGTAGCCTTGGTTGTCATTTGCGTTGCTCGACTGGATTGGGCGACCGGGCAATCATTGCCAATAGTCGCACCCGAATCCGTAGGCTTAGATTCATTACGGTTGGGAAAGATCGCTGCTTTGGTCGAAGGTGGGATCGCTGAACAGAAAATGCCGGGCTGTGTGGTGTGCGTGGGGCGGGGCGGCAAGATCGCATATTTGGAAGCTTTTGGAAGTCGCCAGGTTCAACCTGAAGTTCTACCAATGACCACTGACACGGTATTTGATTTGGCGTCGTTAACCAAGCCGATCGCAACGGCAACTTCGGTAATGAAATTGGTGGAAGACGGTCAGTTGCGATTGAACGATTCGGTTGCGGATTATTTTCCCGATTTTGGCGTCAATGGAAAGGATGAAATTACGATCCTTGATCTCTTGGTCCATCAAAGCGGCCTAATCCCTGACAACTCGCTTGCGGATTATTTGGAGGGCTCCGAAGTTGCGTGGCAGAGAATTTGTGGCCTGAAGTTGATCTCAGCGGTGGGCGAAAAATTCAAGTATTCGGATGTCAATTTTATTGTCCTGGCGAAACTGGTTCAAAAGGTCTCGGGGCAATCGATCGACGAATTTACCAAGGTCAATATTTTTGCACCTTTGAAGATGCGGGAAACAGGGTTTTGTCCGAGTGCGGAATTAGTGCTGCGATCCGCCGTGACCCAGCAGCGCGACGGTCAATGGATTCAAGGACAGGTGCATGACCCTCGGGCCTTTGCCTTAGGCGGCGTTGCCGGGCATGCGGGATTGTTTTCGACCGCCAACGATTTAGCCGTTTTTGGCCAAATGTTGTTGGATCAGGGCAAACGAGATTTCGAAGATGGCCAGTCGGTGCAGGTTCTTTCACCAGCAACCGTACAGCGAATGCGAAGGCCGGTTCAGGTTTCCAGTGGCAGTCGATGTTTGGGTTGGGATCACTTGACGGGTTTTTCCAGCAACCGCGGTGACTTGTTGTCGGATCAAGCCTTTGGGCATGGTGGATTTACGGGCACTGTATTTTGGGTCGATCCAAAATTGGACCTGTTCTATATTTTCTTAAGTAACCGGGTTCACCCTGATGGAAGCGGTTCGATCAATCCCTTGGCTGGAAGAATCGCCAATGTGATTGCCAGCAGTGTGCGAGAGAATTTAGACGGTTCCGATGCTGAAGCGGCAGAACTTGCTGTGCCGGTTTTGTCGGGGATCGATGTTTTGCAACAGTCCAATTTTCGTCAAGTCAAAGGCCAACGATTGGGTTTGATCACCAATCATACCGGCCGCAATGTTGAAGGCATCGCAACCTCGGTCTTATTGGCCCAAGCCAAGGGCGTACAGCTGAAGGTCTTGTTTAGTCCGGAACATGGGGCTGCAGGTCAATTAGATCGGGCGAATGTCCCCGACGGTATGGATTCAGAAACCGGATTGCCAATTTTAAGCCTCTATGGCGACACGAAACAGCCGACTGCCAAGATGCTGGCGGATATCGATACGGTCGTGTTCGACGTTCAGGACATCGGATGTCGTTTTTACACTTATGTGTCCACGATGGGGTTGGCGATGCAGGCGGCGGCGGAACAGGGCAAGAAGTTTGTGGTCTTGGATCGCCCCAATCCGATCGATGGTGTGACAATTGCTGGACCGATGCGAGATGCTGGTCGAAAGTCGTTTGTCGCCTTTCATGATTTGCCGGTGCGACACGGGATGACCCTTGGCGAATTGGCCACGATGTTCAAGGCAGAATTGGATTTGGAATTGGAATTGACCGTGATCCCCTGTCAGGGATGGAAGCCGTCACAGTGTTGGGATCAAACGGGGCAGACTTGGATTAATCCGTCGCCAAATATGCGAAATTTGAACCAAGCTTTGTTGTATCCTGGCATTGGGATGCTGGAAATGACTGGATTGTCGGTCGGACGCGGGACCGATACGCCCTTCGAAATGTTGGGTGCGCCATGGATTGATCAACAAAGCTTCGCAATTCAATTGAACGGTCTGTCTTTGCCAGGCGTGACTTTTATTCCGGTTCAGTTTACACCCAATTCCAGTAAATTTGCGGAGCAACGTTGTGGTGGCGTTCAGATATTGATCACTGATCGTAAGGCAATCCAATCGACAAGCGTGGGATTAGGGATCGCCGTTGTGTTGCGAAGGCTTTATCCCAACGATTGGGACACTAAAGGACTGGACGTGCTGATGGTCAACAAGGCGACCAAGGATGGAATCTTGCAGCAGAAGTCACTTTCAGAAGTTAAAGCGATTTCAATGGGGGGCGTGAATGACTTCAAGCGTCGACGTCGGTCGTTCCTGCTATACCCACGCAATTAGGTGGGCCGCAGCTATAAAAATACCAACACGCACCGCAAGCCAATGGAGATTGCCTTCCTTTGCTTTCGCGGTGTTCTTGTATTGCGATAAGTCCTCTTCTGCCACTCACCTTCGCATTCGATCCCTGCGCGTTTCAGGCAAGAGAGCGAAGTGGCTTCTAAAATTCGTTTCGATAGAATCTCGCCAGTTGTTCGGCATAGTTTTGAATGCCGGTTTGGGCGAGGAGCGAAAAATCGGACAGACGATCGCGATGACCGTGTTCGTCAAACGGCTTTCGATTGTTGGTCGCCTTCAGGAAATGCATGAACTGTTGAGGCCCAGTTTCCATGTGGTGAAACGCGATCGCCCACGAAAGAGCGTATGCCTTGGTTGGGTCTTGTTCGAACAGGTCGTCGTTAGCGATTAGTGACTGGATGTCCGAAGCGAAAGTTTCATCTTTAGCATAAATTTTTACGTGCTGTAGCATGACCGTATTGATACGATCTTTTCGTTCTCTGGACCTTAAGTGATCGTACATCCCCGGAGATTCAAACGCTGTGGCAATTCCTTCGGCCAACCATCGTGGCGGTGTTGCGGTTCGAAAGTGAATGCCTGTATTGAAAGCAATTTGATGTAGTGCCTCGTGAAATACCGTAGCGATGTCCAGCGACTCACTGTCAGGTTCGTCGTACAGAATGACTCGATTGGATTTGATGCTGTAATAGGCTAAAAAGTTGCCGGACACCGGATCGCCATTTTGTTGTGCGTAACGCAACATTGAATTTCGATTGGGCAGTACGATTGCGACTAGTGGGAATTTGGGTCGTCTTAAAGGCAGTTGCCGAATGGAAAAGTAGGTTTGCGCACTGCCGTAAAACTGCTGCATTTTAAGAGCCCAGTCTTTCCGATTGTTACTGGGTTGCACCACAAGGAAATTGGTGGATCGAAAAACGGAAAATTGCGATCCGAATTCTTGTCGCAATTGAATCTCCATTTCCTGATGCGAGTTGGCCACGAAGTGATCTTGCGTGGCAGATAAGGATGATTGTTGATGCCACGGTATGTAGTGCATGAACCCGTTTTTGGCCATAACCACCAACTGCTGGGAATCCCAAGCCAGCGGTTTGCCGTAGAGCGTTTTTCCACCAGCAACCAGTTGGATCGTACGGGCAGATTGTAAGACATCCTCGCGAGTGGGCGAAACGTTGGGATTGGAATCGTTTAAACCGGTGGTCGCGTTGAAAATGGGGTTGTGGGTCGATGACGAAGCAGGCGGTAGGCTATCCGCTTGCGACCTGTCGGGCGACGGGAACGAGTCCGATTGTGATGGATGCTGAGTGCTGAAGGAACCTGGGAGCGATGGGCTCTGCAGCAGGAAATAGAACCCAAGCGTAGCAAATATCGCACTGATTGCCGTCATTATTGGATTGAATTTCATCAGGCGGCTTTCTGGGTAAACCAGCGGGAGTCGGTTGGATGAGTAAATATAGGTTGGAAGATGGCAGACGGCATGCCAGTTGGAATAGCCCGAAGGGTTCGCACCCATGCTTTGAACTGGTTAGAATGCGTGCAACGATTGAACGGGCAGATCGAGCCTGGAAAATAGATTCGTAGTGGGAATCGGGTAGTTTTGAAGTGGGTCTGATCGTCTGGGGCGACGCGGGAATTTGCTGATTTAGGCCAGAAGTTGGGCGGTAAGCTAACAGGAATCATAGAGATGAATCGTCGATTGATGGTACAGTTGGAAGCAAGGGTGCAGCGGCTGATTGCTTTGTTGAAGACTGGGACTGGGCTGACGGTCCTGCTGGCAATGTTGATCATTTTAGCCGTGGCTGACCGTGTGCAGGCTGCAACGAAAGTTGTGTTTCAGGACGAAGTGATACAGGAGCAGCAAGAGGAAGATGTTCCAGAAATTGATATGGAAATGCAGCGCAAAGTGCGCGTGCTGCAGCGACAGTTGAATGTCGACGATGTCGGTCAGCGTGACGCTGCTGAAGCCCAATTGTTGACGATGGGGCCGCAGGCCCTTGATTATTTGCCGACGGAAAATGTCGCATTTTCGGCGGAACTGAATGGGCGTTTGCGGCGAGTGCGGGTTGGGTTGGAAATGATTGCAGCAATCCGAGTGACCCAACCATTGTCGGCGACGCTTAAAGGAACAATGACGTTGAAAGATGCGCTTGAGGCGCTTTCAAAGCAGACCGAAAATTCGATTGCCGCGGCTCCACCATTTCAAGATAAGGAAGTTACGGTCGATTGGAAGGAACTTAGTTTTTGGGAGGCTGTGGATGCGTTGGCCGATCAAGTTGAGGGTGATGTGCAGGCTGGCATTGGCAGTCGCCTGTACCTGACCAATCGTATCTATTCGGTGAATCGATTGGGACGGGCCGACTATCAAAACGGCTTTCGCATTAGTCCGTCCAGCATTCGATCTTATCGAAATTTACTGTCGGACACGCCTTCCAGCACCACGATGACCCTGTCGATGGCTTGGGAGCCTCGGTTGCGATTGATTCGCATGGAAATGCCGATGTCTTCGCTACGAATTTCTGACGCCAACGGCAAGGAATTACTCTCCGATGCCCAAGCGATTGAACTTCCTGGAAAGATAGAATTTGGAATTGGTCGCGAACAAACCCACGCTGACATACCATTTGATTTGCCTAACTTGGAAGGCAATGCAACTGGAGCGATTCAAGTTTCTGGCGAAATTAAGGCGTTGGTTGCGGGACGGCAAGAAGTCTTTCGTTTTGAAAATCTGGGGCAAGCATTGAAGCAGCAACCTTCGATCGAGAAGTCGGGAATCACCGTCAAGCTGGTCGATAAAGCGGTTTCGGATCATTTGATGATGATTAGCATTAATGTCAAATTCTCGGATGCCAAGAAGTCGTTGGAGTCTCATTTAGGATGGGTGTACGAAAACCCCGCCACCTTGATCCTTGAAAACGGAGAAAGGAGTCCCAATTTATCAATCGAATCTGGGGGGCAGCAGCAGGATTCGGTGACGTTGATCTACCTGTTTGACAATATTGAAGAACTGGATAAGTGTGTTCTTGAGTATAAGAGTCCTGGGATACTGGTTGAGACCGATATCCCGTTTACTTTGAAGGGTGTCAAGCTTCCGTAAGTGAAACCTTGAAAGTGAGTGTTATTATTGACGGCCATTGCAGGCACGTTGAAAATGCAACGAGCAATGGCCATCAATGGTCCTGGGCTGAAATATTTTAGGAACAAAAAATGACTCGCTTTCTTTTTCGTCACCTAGTGACATTGGACCTGGTGCCACGTTTGATCGCTTGCGTGGTGATTGGTTCGGCGAAAGTGTGGTTGCTGTCGCTGTGGAGCGTTTGCATTGCCACGATTCCTGTCCCTTGGATACTTGGGGCCAACGCAACGATTCAGGAGCAGGAGCAGCAAAGCGTCGAATCGGTAGAATTTGCTTGGGTTGAAGGTCAATCGATTGGAATCGCCGAGGTTCAATTTTTACTAAGTCGCCTGCAACCGGTTACCGATAGTGATCGGATTTTGTTAGGTCAGTGGTCACAAGTCACTGCAGATTCAGTCACTGCAGATTCAGTCACTGCAAGTGCTGAAGCAGTGGACGCGGTAGTGGACGCGGAGATACCCAAAAACATTATTGACGCGGCGGTAGAGAAATGGGTGCAGCGGTTGGTGGTTCTGTCGTTCCTGGCGAAGAACAATTTGGCGATATCACAGGAGCAGGCTGAATCGGATGTTCGCCGCCAAGACGCGGCTTTGGTGGAGGCGGGGACGGACCTAGCGACCTATTTGCGGCGGACGGGATTAAGTCGTGAAAGTTATGTGTCGCATCGTCGGTGGGAAATGAGTTGGCAAGAATATGCAGCCAAGAAAGTCACAGACGAATCGCTCCAGAAGTACTTTCAGTTGCATCGGATCCACTACGATGGGACTCGGTTGAAGGTCGCCCACATTATTTTATTGAAGACGAAGACTGTAAACAACGGTTTGGTCGTAGGGGAAGAAGCCGAGGTGCTGGTTCAAATGGAGAAGTTGAACACGTTGCGAACACAGGTCAGTCAGGGCAAGCTTACGTTCGCCCAGGCGGCTGCTGCTAATTCGGAAGGTGCCTCGGCCCAGCAAGGTGGCCACTTGTGCTGGATAGATCGGGGGGGGCCGATGGTAGAAGCATTCAATCGAGCGGCTTTTTCTACAGAAAAAGGTCAAATTTCTGAGGCTTTCCCTACCGCTCACGGGGTTCACATCGTTAAAGTACTGGAAGTCGAAAACGGCGTGATTCCTTACCTTAAGGTCAAGGAACAGGTCCGCATCGATGCGTTAGCGGACCTTTGGCGCCTAATTGTCTCCAAGCATGAAGATAATGTTTCGGTCCGTCGACGACCGTGATAACTCGCCCCCACACAAAACCATTGGGTCGAAATCAAGCCCATTGGGTCGAAGTAAAGGGCCAAACTGTCGAGAAAATGGCCAATTGTTCCTGAAAAAACGCCGGTTTATCCAGTTTTTTGGCGAACTTAGCATTGGCCAGTTCTGTTTGTGGCCTATGGTTTTCAGGAATTGTGATGGACGTTGGGGCCGTTGGGCCTACAATTTCTTGCACCTTTCGCCGTTATCATTTTTTCGAGTTTACTGGTTCTTTTTGAACTGGGAAGAATGACCTTTCTTAACGTGCGGTATGGGCAATGGAAGTGAACCTGGATCGTGTCAACCTTATTTGATTTAATGAAGACCTTGGAAATTCAATCTGAAGACGAAGATCGTCAGGGGCGGCAGGGGCGGCAGTCAAAGCGTCGAAAGAGCACCAGTACGCAGAAATTCTGCGAGCAGTGCTATCGATATGATCATCATTCACCCGTCAAGGTAGCCTTACCGATTAAGGTTGTCTTAGTAGTGATGACGCTGGGTTTGGCGCTCTTGTTCTGGCCGACCCGATGCGTTTGCTGCGGTTCGATCCGCTTTTAATGCGCTCCTCTACGGCGGATTAGGGTCTGTTGGAACATTCGTTAGTCGTGCGAAATCGAATGTTTCCCGATCTCTTGATACCGCCTGACCCGCTGGCACGGTTGCGAACCTAAGATCTTAAGCGATTAGCCCAGTCAACCGGTCGACTGAACGTGCTTAGGTGACTGGGGTTATAGGGGGCTGAACTTCTTGGCGTCTGTCCCTTGGCCGTCTGACCTGTCGTGTCTGGTCAGTTTCTCGTAAGGTCACTTCTGGCCGCAGTTAGGGTGTTGGGATTTCGTTAGCACGCGGACTGCTGTTTTAGCAGTGTTGCTGATTTTACCGGGTGCTTCGGTCGATTTTCAACCGCCTGCGACTTTAACGATTTTAGCGAATTTTCTGATTTTTCTGAAGAAACGCGTGTGGTTTTGCCGACCCACAGTCTATCTCGTACCGCTATCTTGCTGATGAGCGTTCCCGTTTAAAAGTCACAGGAACAAATCAAGACAAGACTTCGAACAGATTTGGTTTTCGATGTTTTTATAACATGGACCTGAAAGCGAGTAATGAAGCACGGACAAGAAAATGGCTCCGCAATTTCAAAATCAGTGTAATCGCTATGTCGATATGTGGGCCATGCCGGGGCTTCATCCCACGAATATCGAAATTCTGCAGAAGCTGAAAACGGCAGATTCGAATCACTTCACCAAAGAGATGAATGCGGTTGGCACGGTTTCAGAATTAGATAGCGACGACGTCTGGCAGCAGACTCATTTGATCGGAGTGCGAACGGATGTTTGGGCACCAGATCAGAGTGAATTGAATTCCGCATTAAAGCGAATCAAGAAACGCCGACTGGTTGAATTGAGAAAGAAAATCAAGCGAACGGGCCGTTTGAATGAGAAGCAAAACGAAGTGCTGCAGGAGCAAACTGCTACCGATGACGTCTTGAATATGGAAGTGGGTGATATTGAGAAGCGGCGTCTGGTTCTAAAATTGTTCAAAAATTCGACTCAGCGGATGCGTTGGTGCGGGACCATCGAGGAAGTAACGACCTCCGAGATTCATAATTCGATCGGGTCCAAGCGTAACCTCATCACGTTAATGGTCAACTTGCCCGACGTTCAGTTTGTAACCACCATTCAAGAGAATCATCGGACACTCAGGTACCCGGCAACCTTTAGTTTTTGCTTTCATGACCAGGGTCAGATGTGGCATATAAATTTAAAGCAACGTTGGGTTTCGCTGGGCCCGGACTTTGATCTATTGATCAATGGGCAGAATGTCGGTTTAGTCGATGGAAAGTTGATGTGTTTTGGTTCGGATAGTTACATCGACATGGAAAACCATCCCTTACTTAGCGACACAAATTTCTTAAATCTCATCACGTTATTTACGGCATCGATTGGCTACCATAAGGCGATGCGAAAAAGTATTGGTCGTCGAGTCAAGGCGACACTTGCTGGACAGTCATATCGTCACTTGATCGAAGACGAAGAACTTCGTTTGCGACACAATGGTCGAGCCGCCGCTTAGGTTCAGCGGTCAAACTGCGGCATCGGTTCAGTCGGCCCCTGGTTCCCAACTTCAGAATTGGACGGCGAAGTCCGGCCGGCCATTACAGGAGTTGGTCTTTGGCTAGAAGTCGGCTGGCGATCCTTGTTTGCGGGATTCTGCTGGGTTTCGGGGAAATCAACCCTTGGAACGATTGCCAAAAATCAAGTGCAGTATTAGGCTAGTCGCTTCCTGGATCGCTGCGAAAATCGCTCATTATTGAGTTGCGCTCCAGCGTTTGAGTCAGCATTTTGGGGTACTTGATAAAGTGAATCAATGGTAGACGAACAAGAGCAATTGTTGCAAGAATGGTACGATCATAAGTCCCAGTGGATGGTGCGGGCTTTGGGGCCTGAGCATGATATGGTATTGCATGCCGACGTTCCCTACGCTGAAGGTGGTGGTCTAGATTTGTACTACTATGGGAATGGGATTCCAGGCACCGCAATCGCCACGAAGGAACTAAGCGATTTACCAGGCGAGGGATCGGCCAGTGATTGGTATGAATCGTACGAATTGGTGATGTTCACTCGGATAGCGATTAATCTGGACGACGCGCACCAGGAAGCAACGCCCTTTGGGCTGATACATTCCAACATTCAGACAATTCTAAATTGTATGGCCCCTTATAGTGCAGGCACGATCCTGAATCCCTTGGAGACGTGCGAATTTCCTAAGAAAATGGAGGGCGTCGGTGGGAAGTGTTTGATTCTCGACGCTTACAAAGATGATTCCGAAAGTGATGAACAAACGTCGTTTGGATTGCTAAACTTGATCGAAATTTTTCCTGCTGAATTAAAATACGCTAAGAAGCATGGCGGCGAAATGTTGATTGAAAAACTGAAGCAATCCGGGTGTTATCCCTATTCCGACTTGGACCGTGCGCCAGTGGTCTAAGTAATGAAATTGTGGCAACGCCCTTTGCTTTGCATTCTCTTACTCTACCAGCAGTTCGCCGTTCATTACCATCCAATGCCCAGGGAACGTACACAGGAACGGATAGCGGCCGGGCTGCAATGGAGCGTTGAAGAAAATAGTGAACGAATCCCCGCCAGGCACGACATCGGTGTAGCAAATGACGTCGTTGGTTTGCGGAATATATTGCTTCAGACCGGCTTCTGGGTCAGCGATCAGCCGATTGGATAATTCGCCCACCTTTTCCAAGCAATCAGGGCGAAGCAAAGCCCAGTTGTGTGGCACTACGTCGGCGTTGTTCAAAATCAGTTTGATTGGCTGGCCCGCTTTGGCTGAAATTCGTGGATTTAGATAGGTCAAGTTTTGGCCGGTGGTGACCTGGATCTCCGTCGCTTCAGCAATGGGGTTGGTGAACGGGTTGGGGATTCGGTTCTTGGCGTTTGCCAAATCGCGAAGCATGGGATGGACGCCCACGATCTTTTGTTGTCGAACGTAATTTGGGAATTCGGTAAACGGTTCGTCCATTTTGTGTACGGTAACGAAGATGTCTGTCCCAAAATTACGGGTCGCGTCGGAGGGTTCCTGGGTCAGGTTTTGTGCGACGTCTAAATGTAAGTGCAGTTGATTTACCGGTTGAAAGTCTGGCATCTCCAGGAACATGGATTTCCCATCTTCCAGAACATAGGTCGATGTGATGGCCACTGTGTCGTGTCCAACGGTATTGTCATGACTGGGCGACATTTCTGGCGACCCATAGCCTTGGCTATACTTGTAGTTCCAGCACTGAGCAAAATGTTGTTTTGAATTTTGGACAAGGTTACGATCCAACGGCTGGGAGAATTTCAGCAAGATGCCATTTTCGTGCACATGAAATCCGACCGGACTTTGCTTCGTTTGCCCAGTGAAGCGAATGCGTTGAAAGCACCCAAGATCAGGCGTGTAACTGCCCCATCCCGTCATGCCTCCAACGTAAAGTTGCCCATCTTGTGGGTTGAAACGACCGCGGTGCACACCCGAATCGAAATCGCCCACCAAGGGAACGACGGCGCCCTGGCGCTGCCCTTGAACTTCGTCATCCAGGATCAGAAAGTGACTACCAGCGCCGAAGGAAAGATGGATCATTTGGTTTGTCATGGCCCCCCAGTGATCACTGTCGACCCATACCTGTCCGCCACTGGAATTATCTAGGCCCCGAGGCAAGTAGACCCACGGCAATTCGGGCGGCTGTTCATCGATTGGACCACGGTATCCATAATGCGGTAGACGATCCCTTCGCGGGTTGGATGATTCGGGTTTAGCAACGTTGCTGCCTCTTGGATCATCGCCTGATACCGCACAGATCATGGAAGCGGGGGTCCAATCACCTTCGGAACAGGGTACGGTGATCGTGCGATCGGGCATAATCCCAATGCCATCGGGGTTTCGGAAACCGGTGGCAAGCACTGTTGCAGTAGACCCGTCGGCTGAAATTTTTAGCAAACCTTGATTTCCTGACGCGGTATAGAAATTTCCAGCTGAATCTCGCTGCAGACCACAAATGTAGTCGTGTCCTGACGCCGAAGTGATAAAGGCATTGCTATAGCACTGATAGAAGTCGGCTTCTCCATCTTCGTTCAGGTCTTCCAGGCACAGCAACTGATCACGACATTGCACGAACACCTTGTCCTGATCGATAACCAACCCAAGAGGCTGATGGAGGCCGGTTGCGAACCTTCGCCAAGTTGCCGTTTCCAAATTTCTGCCCGTCGCCGAAACTGAGAAATCAGCAGTCGCGGCCTTGGAACCCGTGGCAACGGTTTTGGTCCCCGCGAACCCTGAAACATGCCAAACGTCGCCTTGCATCGTGCATACTAAAGCCGAGCCATCTGAGAAAAAATCCAAACCGCTACAAAAGATCAAGGCCTTCCACTGATTGTCAATTGGCAATTGGATCGTATCCACCGCATAAGACGATCCGCTGCCGTAACTGATTTTCGTCTTCAGTATTTCTGGGGAACGCCCGGTTCCACCGGCAACAATCGACCGCATTGGATGTGAATCGATCGGCGCCACCGTGCGAATGAACTTTCCATCTTCTTGCCCGGGGCTGTCAAGGTAAACCGTGTCCGCGATCTGGTACTTGAATGCAACCTTGGGTCCGTCGCGATAGAACCCCAGATACTTGAAGGACTTGGACGGTTGGGATCCAATGTCGGTCTGCAGCACCTGGCCCTGCAATTGCAGCCCGTCCATAAAACCGTGCCGCACCGACGAGAATCCGACAAAACCTCCGCCCCAAACCGCCGGGTAAGTCAGTGTGTCTGGATCAAAGCACGCAGAAAGCTGACCTTGGTCACCTAGTTGAACGCAAATGCCTCGAGCGATTGTCTTATTATTAACTCTGATTACACCCGACTGCACCGATCCTAGTTGGGTATCATTCCAACGCCCATCTGCCCAGACCTGTTCGTTTTGATTGCCCCAGTGTCCAGTGTTGGGGCCATCCAAACTTTGGAACGCATTGAGTAGCAAGGGAACGCTAGGTTGGTCGCGAAAATACAGTGCCTGTTTAGTGTAAAAATCGTAGACTCGATCACGATTGACATGCTTAGTTGAGTTCGGCCAATTTTCGGCAACTAGCGGGCTCAGGTTGATCGGGAATTCAATGGGGCCATGCGAATGTGAATTAGCGTAAGCAAATTGCAGTTCTTCTTGGAACTTGGGGCCTTGATGTCCAAGTCCGGTTAGAAATTTCAACAGATCTCTTTTTTGCAACGGCGTCATGGTTTCAGCGATACCGTCTGGCATGGGTGTACCGGCGGGTTGTTGTTGTTCGATATCGTCCAGCGCCAAAGTGAGTGACTTGTCGGAAGCGACATCGCGAAGTGCAATTTCAGTCTCAGAAATATCGCTTCGATAACCTCGATACACTTGCCCATCGACCGTCAAGATTTGCCATAGCGTGTATTCGGGCTTGACCTCGTGTTTGGGCCATAAGACCGAACTGGCGATTTGCGGTCCCGTTTGTTCCTTGCCAAGGTTAGTCAGGGCGGGCCCCACAACGCCACCGTGCTGGCCGACCTTGTGGCATGAGAGGCACGCGAATTTTGCCGAGGCGAAAACCTGAACGCCTCGGGCTGCGTTACCCGATCGCTGGGCTTGGGCTGCCAGTTCTTCAGCAACTTGGGGATCGTAGTGGCTGACTTGCCCCGACGCTTCTTTGGCTTCGGCTTTCAATTCTTCGACAATCAAAGCCAAACCGTCTAGGTTTTCCTGCAAAGCAAGTTCGCTATCCAATTCGTCTCGATGGTCCAAAATGCCGATCGGCCCGTGGTAATCACTGTTCAAGACAACCTTGATCATCTCGCGTTCGTGTTGACCTTTGCCAATGCCAACAATTTTGGGTTCGGCATGATCGTTCATGCCGTTAAGATTCAGGCAGTGTAAGAACGGTTTTACAGCGTTGAATGCCTGCTGGAAGTCAGCGATGCGATCGTGAGCATGGTGGAAGTTGTAAACGATCCCGACATTGTCAAAGCCGATGTCTGTGAGCGCCTGGCAGACCGCGGCCAAATTTTCAGGTTGCCCTGCCCAACCGCCGTGATTGTAGAGACTGAGTTTGCAGCCCAGATTTTTTGCCCGTTGTGCGATCGGCGTTAACGCCTCGGCTGCCGCGATCACTCGATTTGCTTGAGTCATTTGGGGCGTAGCGGCTCCAGGGTCCGGCATCATCTTCCAAATTTGTGGCTTTAAATTGTACTTTTGAAACAAATCTAACGCGTGATCGTGAAGTTCCCAAAAGGCAAAGAAGTCGATCCCGCCGTTTTGGTATTCTAGGATTTCCTGCTCGAATGTAGCCACATGTTCCTCACGCCAATCGTAAGCGCATCGCTGGAGTCCCAGTTTCTGGAGCATTTGCGTTCGCGCCTTGGGGCCTCGCTTCTTCGCGTCGAAAGGAACAATACACCAAGCGACCAAATTTTCTTTCGCGAACAGGCGGTTAGCACGTTGGGCCAAGTGGTCAGCCGTCGAGGCTGGGGTCGGTGCCGAGTCCTGTGTTTGAGCCGAAAACGCCGGAGCAACGGACAAAGACATGCCCAGCAAGGCAAGCATTAGCACGGGTATAAATTTCACGATGATGACTGCCGTCGACATTCGTAATAAACGCCAAGCGAGGGGATGGAACATGCGGCGGGACCTTGCGATGTAGGGCGAGATGTTGATTTTTACGGCGGGGCAATGATTTTTAGGTTGGGCTGCGTTGGGGCAATACAATACACTGCGTTGCGTTGCGATTTTGCGTTGGGCAACCAAGGAGTCAGCGACAGTCCTTTGTTAGTCCTGGAGTGCTCTATAGAATACGCGAATCTAAACGCGTCTGCACGCATTGAGTTTTCCGAATACGAAAAAAGTGCGGTCCGATCCTGCGTTAGGTTTTGCGAAAAGTAGAAGTTTTGGGCGCAAACCACGCGTTGATTGGCTAGAATGACCGCCAACTGTTGGAAGCGTTACGCTATGAATTGGACGTGGAATTGAAAAGCCTTGGTTGTTCCTGTGGTTGATCAAGATCAAGCAGTGACGGTGAAATAGAGTGACGGTGAAATAGAGTGACGGTGAAATAGAGTGACGGTGAAATAGAGTGACGGTGAAATAGTAAGTGACGCTCAAGCCAATGGCAGATCACGCTTTTGGGTGAGAAATTGAAAAGTCCGAGGGAAGTTGAAAATTTGCCAATGGTTGGCGTTTGTTAACACTCTGTTGCGTTGGAGAAAATGCAAAATGAAATTTGGAATGAATTTGTTGTTGTGGTCCGGTGAAGTCAACGAATCGATCATGCCGGTTCTGGAAATGTTGAAGAAGATTGGCTACGACGGCGTTGAAGTTCCTTTGTTCAATTATGGACTGGATTATCAAGAGTGGGGGAAGCGATTTGATGACTTAGGGTTAGAACGGACAGCGGTCACGATTCGCAACGTTGAAGACAATCCGATCAGTCCTGATGCCGACGTGCGAAATAGTGGCGTCGCCGGTAACAAGCAGGCTTTGGACTGTTGTGCCGCGATGGGTGCGACCCATTTAATTGGTCCTTACCATAGTGCGATCGGTCACTTCACCGGCAGCGGTCCCAGTTCCGACGAATGGAAATGGGGTGTCGAAAGCATGCAGAAGGTTTCGGAATACGCGGGTACCGTCGGGGTCACCTTGGGGGTTGAAGCGCTAAACCGATTTGAATGCTATTTATTGAATTGCCACCAAGATTCGGCTCGGTTTGCTCGCGAAGTGAATCATCCCAATTGCCGAGTGATGTACGACACGTTCCACGCAAACATCGAAGAGAAATCGCCGACACAAGCGTTAAAAGACTGTGCCGACGTTCTATGCCATGTTCACATTTCGGAGAACGATCGTAGTACTCCTGGCGAAGGCGATATTCGTTGGGACGAAACCTTCGATGCCTTGAAAGAAATAGGTTATGACGGTTGGTTAATGATCGAAGCGTTCGGCTTGGCCTTGCCTGAGATTTCAGCCGCAACAAAGATTTGGCGAAAGATGTTCCCCAGCGAAGAACACTTGGCCACCAACGGATACCAGTTTATGAAGCAGCAGTACGCCAAACGCTGGGCTTAGAAGGCCATGAATTTACGGGCTGTGTGAAAATGGAGTCGCCCTCTGGTCTTGGTTTGATTGGTTAGTCCAGGTTCGATCGATTGCTGGCGCCGCAAATGCGGGTTCAGGCAGAATATTGCCAGGGGAAAAGCCTTCGCGGTCGGATTTGGATGGTTGTAGCTACAGTCTAGCCGCTGTGATTGACAGGGCACGATTGCCAAGGCGTGAGGGAGAGACAGGCGTGAGGGAGAGACAGGCGTGAGGGAGAGACAGGCTTGAGGGAGACACAGGCGACTGTGATGCTCCCTTATTTTTTTTTTGCGGTAGCCGGGGGCTAATGACGCTGGCACTAGTTTTGCGAGGTCGCTTAAGATTTTTTGCGATTTTCTCGAGATCGATTGTCGATTTGACTCGTAAAATCTATACTGTGGCTTCTTCGAACCAGGCCAGTTTCTGCCCAATTTGAGTCGTTTTGCCATGCCACCCGAGTCTATTACGATTGAGAATGCCCGTCCACCGTTTTTCGCAGGCGTGGATGTGGGCGGGACCAGCATCAAGATTGGTATCGTCGACGACCAAGGCAGGACGCTGTGCTACACCAGTTTTCCGATGGAAGACCAAAAGGGGCCTCAGTATTCGGTCGATAGAATCCGCGATACGATTAACGATTTGCTGCATTCAAGTTCGTTATCTGCAGATGCACTGGTTGGCGTGGGATTGGGAACGCCAGGGTCGATGGATGTCAAACGAGGCTACATTTTGGAGCCTTCGAACATCCCAGGTTGGCGACATTTTCCCATTCGTGATGCTTTGGCCCAGGCCGTGGGGAAGTCAGTGGTCTATGCAAATGACGCCAACGCTGCGGCATTCGGAGAATATTGGGCCGGCAGTGGTCGAAAGTACAACAGTATTGTCATGTTGACGTTGGGGACGGGAGTGGGCGGCGGAATCATTATCGGCGACGTTTCGATTGATGGTGAGAACAGCCACGGTAGTGAAGTTGGGCATATTCCCATCGATTTTAGTTCGACGGCTAGAATCTGTTCCTGTGGGAAGGCAGGGCATCTGGAGGCGTATGCCAGTGCCACGGCCGTCGTGGAACGTACAACCGAGCAGATTAAGGCAGGGCGGGTCAGTTCGCTTAGTAACGTCTTGATCAAAAATCAGAAGTTAACCGGGTTGGCGATTGCCGAAGCCGCCCAAGCCGGGGACGAACTGGCAATGGAAATCGTGATGGAGACCGCAGATTACTTGGCTCGAGGTGTCGTGGTGTTGATGCACACCATTGATCCGTCAGCGGTGATTTTGGGCGGTGCGATGAATTTTGGCGGTCGAAACCACCCGCTGGGGATTAAGTTCTTGAATCGAGTGCGACAATATGTGGACCAGCAGGCCTTCTCGATTCTGGCTCAGCGGATCATGATTGACTATGCCGAATTGGGTGGTGATGCTGGGTACATCGGTGCCGCTGGATTGGCAAGGGCTGGATTGACACAGGCCGGATTGACACAGGCTGGATTGACACAGGCTGGATGCCAGCAGTAGTTACTGCTTTGGCAATGTAGAAAGGGCTGCCGCAATCGCAAGTGGAAAGTCGTATTGGGCACAATGGGACCGCCCGAACAGGTGAATCATGCACTCAATGTTTTTTCCGCAGATATTTTTGGCCCAGTTTTGACTAACTCGCGGAGTTGTTGTTAACACATTGGGCCCAGGGTTGGTTAACCAGCAGGGCGGTTTTTGGACTAACCGAAGATTCCGTTGCCAGACTTTGCTGACGGGGTATTGGCTTGATTGGGCACTTGTTGACTGGGTTTAAGAATGCCGGTCGTGTTGGCTTTTGCGTCAATGCTTGGCAAGTCGTCCTGATCACTAGCAGTAGAATTTAGAATCGTCAGATTAACAGAGAAACACTTACGCGGAACTTATGCCGCGGAATTTTACTTGACCGAATTGAAATATGTCACAAGAAAACATTCGTAATTTTTGCATTATCGCTCACATTGATCACGGCAAGAGCACGCTTGCCGATCGATTGATGGAATACACCGGTACGGTGGCCAATCGCGAGAAGAAAGCCCAGATGTTGGACGATCTGGAATTGGAACGCGAGCGAGGCATTACGATCAAGGCGCGCGCTGTCAGCATGGGGTACAAGCATACCGACAATCAAAAATATGAATTGAATTTGATTGACACTCCCGGGCATGTTGACTTTCACTATGAAGTGTCACGGGCGCTGGCCTGCTGTGAAGGTGCGTTGTTGGTGGTGGATGCGTTTCAAGGAATTGAAGCCCAGACCATGGCAAATACTTACGCGGCTTTGGAACAAAATTTGAAGATTATTCCGGTCATTAATAAGATAGACCTTCAGCATCATCGCGCCGATGAAGTTGCGGAAGAAATTGTTCAGGTTTTCGGCATTGACCCCGATGAAATTATTCGTGTCAGCGCGAAGTCGGGCGTTGGTATTCCTGAATTGATGGATGCCATAGTGACCCGTTTGCCGGCTCCCAACGGAGCTATTCAAGTGCCGCCTCAGGCGATGGTGTTCGATTCGCACTACGATGACTACCGGGGCATAATTACGTATGTGCGAATGGTGCAAGGCGAGATCATCAAGGGGCAAAAGATTCGCTTCTTGCGAGTGGGCGTCAATCACGAAGTTTTGGAATTGGGACAATTTAAGCCGCAGCGGGTGGCGAGTGAGAAATTGAGCGCCGGACAAGTGGGTTATCTGATTTGCAATATCAAATCATTGACCGAAGTTGACACCGGTGACACGGTCAGCATTCCTGGCGAGAAGGGTGCGCCGGCTTTGCCAGGGTACAAGAAGCCCATGCGAATGGTTTACTGTGGGTTGTTTCCTTCGGATGGTCAAGAGTTTTCCGAACTTCGCGATGCTTTGTCCAAGATGCAAATCAATGATCCTAGCTTCGAATTTGAACCCGAATCCAGTGACGCGTTAGGGTTCGGGTTCCGTTGTGGTTTCCTTGGACTGTTGCACATGGAAATTATTCAACAACGATTGGAACAGGAATCGAACTTGGATTTGGTCCAAACGGCTCCCAACGTAACCTACGAAGTTCTGTTGCGAAACGGCGAAGTGTTGGCAATCCATAAGCCGCAAGATGTGCCGGATCCTGGTGATATTGCTGAATTCCGTCAACCCATCGTTCGGTGCAACTTCTTGGTTCCCGAAGAGTATGTGGGTGTGATCATGAAATTGTGTCAGGAGCGTCGCGGGATCCAGGTGACTCAAGAATACTTGGGCGAACGCATGTTGATCACTTACGATTTGCCGTTGGCAGAAGTGATTTACGATTTGCATGATAAGCTAAAAAGTTCGACTCGCGGTTACGGGACGATGGACTACGAATTGATCGGTTACGAGCCTGCCAATCTGTGCCGAGTGGACTTGATGGTTAACGGTGTGAAGGTTGATGCCTTGAGTATCATTTGCAATCGTGATGACGCCGACCGAAGAAGCCGAGTTGTGGTCAAGAAGTTGAAAGAGGAAATCAGTCGGCACATGTTTGAGATTGCAGTCCAAGCATCAATCGGTTCCAAAATCATTGCCCGTGAAACGGTAAAGGCCATGCGGAAAAATGTGACGGCCAAGTGTTATGGCGGCGACATTTCCCGCAAGAAGAAATTGTGGGCCAAGCAAAAAGAAGGTAAGAAGCGGATGAAGTCCGTCGGTAGTGTTGATATTCCGCAAAAGGCATTTATGGCTGTGCTGGATACCGGCAAGAACGACTAGGCTCGATGCTCTGAATTTGAAATCAAAAAAAGGTTAAGCCAATGTTACATCGGCTTAACCTTTTTTATTTCTGTCGGGTGTAGTAGAAAGTTTGCCCAGTCGTGAAAACGCTACCCTAGCGGGATGGCTGATACTGTTCCTGCCATTCCGGCGATTTAGCCGGCGTGACTGTATCGTCCGCGTACATCAACCGCAAACGCTCCAGTTCGGCTTTCATTCCAGCGATTTCATCTTTATATTCCAAGTTGTTGTATTGGTTGGTCTTTTCGTCTGGGTCGGTTTGGAGATCGTAAAACTCCCACTGGTCAAATTCGTAAATGTGCATCAGTTTGTATCGTTGGTTGCGAACACCGTTATGTTTCGGGCACATGTGCACACTAGGATATTCATAGAAATGGTAGTAGATTGACGTTCGCCAATCGTCAACTGCCTGGCCCTTTAGCAGTGGGACCATTGACCGACCTTGCATGTCGGCTGGAATCTTGGCCCCCGCAAGTTCCAAAAAGGTCTCAGCATAGTCTAGGTTTTGCACCAAGTTTTGGTTCACGCTGCCTGGCTTAGTTTGTCCGGGCCATTTGACAATCAGTGGCATCTTCAGTGATTCTTCATACATCCAGCGTTTGTCGAACCACCCATGGTCGCCGATGTAAAAGCCTTGGTCGGATGAATAAATAACGATCGTGTTTTCTTCCAATCCGCTATCTTTTAGGTACTGCATCAATTGGCCAACACTATCGTCTACCCCGCGAACACAACGCAAGTAATTTTTGGCGTATCGTTGATACTTCCAACGAACCAAGTCCCTACCAGAAAGATTGGCTTTGGTTAAGGCTTTGTTTTCGTCATCAAATGCTTCATTCCACGTCTTCTTTTGATCTTCAGACATGGTTTCTAGATTGCGATAGCCTGAACGATCGTAAGAATTGCGATGTCGATTGGGGCCTGCTTCACGAGGCGTCTGTGTTAGAGGAGCATCGGCGTATGGCCAATCTGCTGGCGGATCGGCAAATAAATCGAAAGTGATATCCATGTGCCGATCGATTTCCATTTCCTGATTTCGAACCGCTCGTGCATTGTCGTCCAGTTTGTCGAATAATGTGTCGGGTTCAGGAATATCGATATCATCGTAGAGATTCAGGTGTTGCGGTGCCGGCATCCAACAGCGATGAGGTGCTTTGTGTTGGCACATTAAGACAAAAGGCTTGCTTGGGTCGCGATCCTTTTTCAACCAATCGATGGCAAGGTCGGTAACGATTTGAGTGCAATGGCCGTCGATGGTTCGTTTGCCGGAAGCAGATTTTAGAGTCGGGTTGTAGTACTGTCCCTGTCCCAAAAGAATATCCCAATAATCAAAGCCTTGCGGATCGGACTGCAGGTGCCATTTGCCGATCATTGCCGTTTGATAACCGGTTTTTTGCAGCAGCTTTGGAAATGTCTGCTGGGAACCGTCAAATCGATTCCCATTATTCATGAATCCATTTTGGTGACTATGTTTTCCAGTCAGGATCACTGCCCGACTGGGTCCACAAATCGAATTCGTGCAAAAACTATTTCGGAACAACATTCCCTGGCTGGCCAAGACGTCAATGTTGGGAGTTGGATTGACGCCTTTTAACCAACCGTCGTAAGCTCCGATTGCATGCGGCGCATGATCGTCAGAAAAAATGAACAAAATGTTTGGCTGTTTGTTCGCGGTGGATTGATTTGTCGCCGCCGAAGCGGTGTGAGGCGAATCGTTGTCAATCCACGAACCACCACGTAAATTTTCCAGATTCAGCATCATTACAAGTAGAAACGCCGTAAAGCAAGTCGTTCGAATTAAACCGTGGGAATTCATTTGTGTATCCGTAGCTGCGCGACCACATAAATGAGTCGTCAAAGGCAATTGGGTCAGGGGCAATCGTTCGCAAGAGGTAAACCCGGGCATTGCTTGGGTGCGATTGTTGGGCGTCATCAACGTGAAACCCGAACCCTTATGGTACCTAAGATCAGCAGTGCTTTCCACAACCAAGACGGCTGATGTTGCGGCTTTGTTCGTTGGGAACGGTGCCTTCACCCGAAACGGTTGTGAATAATCGCGCACTTTCCTGTACCAAGGGGTGCCTGTACAAAATGAAATCTGTGCGGAATGGTGATTCAGACGCCGTTATGGATCGCCTGAAAGACTAAGTCAATTCCAGTCAGAACGGGTCAAATGGGGAGCGATCGTGAAATGCACCTAAGACATCACACATTGACACCACCATCACACATTGACACCACCCTCACACATTGACACCACCCTCACACATTGACACCACCCTCACACATTGACACCACCCTCACACATTGACACCACCATCACACATTGACACCACCATCACACATTGACACCACCATCACACGTTGACACCACCATCACACGTTGACACCACCATCACGAAGCACGGGGTGGTGTTTTTCGTGGCGCTTGCCTGAGGCCTAGATATAACGTGTTGGTCTTTAATTCGTTGCTTTTTTAGGATTCCGTGGTCTCCCGGCGACGCTTGATTTTTTCCCATTCGGGATCTGCTGCATGGAAATTGATGACATGACCGGATTCGTGGTCGCGAATCACAACCCCGTCTTGAGCGATTCGGCCGGCGTGCATTGCCGAAATTCGAACGTGGAACCAAATTCCATCTTCGGTGTATCGGCGTTCCAAGACTTCGCCATTTTTTTCTAAAAAGGCCATCAACTTACCGTCGGCGATCGAACCTTCGACTTCAACATTCAGGAACGATCGACTGAGGGCACCACTGACCGCGCGAGCGAAATTCTCCAATCCGGTGCCCACTTTGGAACTGATGCAAATCCCGTGCGGATAGCGGTTTTGCAAAGCAGCTAAAGCGTCGTCGGATTCAATCTGGTCAATCTTGTTTAGAATCAGCAGTGTGTCTTTTTCATCGATCTCCAAATTCTGAAGAACTTCGTAAACTGCTGCGATTTGTCGCAGCACATCGGGGCTGCTGGCATCGGCAATGTGAAGTAACAGATCCGCTTGTCGGGTTTCTTCAAGCGTTGCGCGGAAACTTGCGACCAGATGGTGAGGCAAGCGGCGAATAAAACCTACCGTATCCGAAAGCAACACGGGCCCCCAACTGGGAAGTTGCCAACGACGAGTCCTTGTGTCAAGGGTTGCAAACAATTTGTCTTCTGCCAAAACGTTGGCATCGGTCAAAGTATTCATCAACGTGCTCTTGCCGGCGTTGGTGTAACCGACCAACGACACCTTCATTCTGCCGCTTCGGGAATTTACTTGCCGTTCGCGCCGTTGTTCAATCGCGGTCAGTTCCGCCCGCAATTCAGAGATGCGTTTTTCGACCAAACGACGATCAACTTCCAATTGCTTTTCGCCCGGGCCACGCATACCCACGCCCATCTTGATCCGCGACAAGTGAGTCCACATGCGTTTGAGTCGAGGTAGCGAGTATTCCAGTTGAGCCAGTTCAACCGCCAACCTAGATTCGTACGTCTGAGCGTGAGTGGCGAAGATGTCTAAAATTAATTCGGTTCGATCCAGAACTTTGACCTGCAACAAACTTTCCAAGTTCCGGACCTGTGCAGCCGAAAGTTCATTATCAAAAATGATCAAGTCCACCGCGTGGAAGCTGACCAATTGCGCTAGTTCGGCGACTTTTCCCGAACCCAGAAAAGTGGTCGCATCCGGCTTGTCGCGACGCTGGGTCATTCCGCCAACGACCAATCCGCCTGCGGTTTCGGTTAGCCCTTGCAATTCTTCTAAAGGGTCGTGTTCGGTGATTTCATCGGTGAAAACAACTCGCACCAAAAACGCAACTTCCTGTTCAACTTTCTTCTTCTTTTCTCGATCCAGCACAGTTTTTTTTTCCTGGGGTTAATTCTGGCGTTGCTACCGCTTTACCACAATTCAACTTACTGCAGCGTCAAGGTTCCGCAATCAATGGCCCCATTTGTGGTGCCCAAGGGTATGTGTGACTCTTTTGACGCGTGCAGGCGTTTGGTCGAAGCAGTAACTGTTGGCACGACCTTAAGATTCACTATCCAGTTTCGGTGGTGAAGCCAAGCGTACGGGTGCCTGAGGATTATTGTAGACGGGATTCCCAAAGTCGTCGCTAGATGGTGGCAAGTTTTGACAGCGAAAAATGCAATCGCATTCAACCATTGGCACTGGGCAAGGCGGGGCCGAACCGATCTTGCAATGCCGTTGATTGGAGAACGCTGTAAGCTGTCAAATGTCGCACAATTAGACCCTGTTGCACCAAACAGGAGGCGCTCGTTTGGTGACACCAAGCAATCGATAGCCAAAGCAATCGATAGCCAAAGCAGTTTGTGGGGGTCTAGGGGGTTGGCGAGCAACTCTGATTTGGGTGAGAAATTCTGTGCTTGAGCCGTAGGCAGCAAGCGATAGCAGTTTTAACCAAGGGGAAACATCAAACTGAACCTTCGTGACAAAATTCTAGAGAATCGAATGTGCGGATATATGTTCAAAGCAACGGTGAGGTTCAAAGAAGTTGGGCAGCATTGTTTTGCTTTGGGCCCGTACCCTTGAGGACACTTTGGTCTCCCAACGGGTTCGCGGAAATTGTGGGGACAACTCTAAATAGAATTCGCTGCCGTTGTGCGGGCGGTAAGTACTGGCATTTAACAGCGGTAAAGACAAGCCAAAGTCGTTCCTGCGTCGTTTGCACCATTGGTGTGGATGGTTACACTGCTGCAGAAATAATCTTGGTTAGCTTTCGGGGTGAAATTCGATTACCGATCTGGCTGAAGCTAAGTGTTGGGAAGCCAAAATAGATTCGTGATTGCCTTCCTGTGTAAAACGAGCCCAAATCATGGACCCAACTTTCATTATTGCTGCCGCTGCGACGATTGGCGTTTTACTTGTGGCAGGCAATCTATGATTTCAACAGTTTCGCACTAATGACCGCCAAGCAAAGATGCGTCAGTTGGCGGACGAATTAGGCTTTCAATTTCAGTCCAGTGTTTAGGTTGGTGAACTTGGATCTATTTCCACCGCACCGCTATTGCGAAAAATGGACGATGCAAGATTTGTCAACGTGCTGCACGGTCAAACTGATTCGGCAAAGCTGCAGATTTTCGATCACCAGTACCAAGTGAAGACCTTGGGAAGAAGTTCTTGGCAGCGACAAACCGTGGTAGCGGTGATATTCGCGAATGCAGTTAATTCCACGCCAGATTCGCCCCGAGGGCCTGTTGCCTATTTTTGGTGAATGGTTGGGCGATCAAGACATTAACTTCCCACAGCATCCTGAATTTTCACGCCTGTATGTGCTGCAGTCGAATGAACCCAAGGGTGCTTGAGCGATATTTGACACGCCACTGTTGGACTTCTTTTGCCAAGCGACAGATATCCGTTTCGAATGCACTCGGACGGCGTTTCTTTTAGTACATCCCCGGGCAATCTTGGAACCTATTGAAATCAAGGCCTTGATGACCGACGCTTACGCAACCTACCAAGCTCTACTAGAACGTCAGCAATGGGGCACTTATTGGGTACCCAAGAACAGGCGTCAGACGAACATCGTCTAAAACTTCTTGGTCGACGCAACATGTCAGGTACTTGGCAAGCGGGTTGAGTTTGTTGTGCGTTCGTTCATGGACGCTGCTTTGTCCCGGTCACTCTTTCGATCAGAAGTCTTGAGCTACCTGACCGATTTTCACTTGCCTTGTGTGGCATCTAGTGAGTCACCGGGTGGACAAATTTTCAAGGCAATTGTTTGTCGAATTTGGTCGTGTTGGTCGTGTTGGTTTGGCTGCGTTCGAAATTTGTTCGACCAATCTGTTGGGAACTCGAATACTATGATTGGTTTTTCAATCAGGCTACAATAACCACTGTTGAAAACTGTAGGGCAATCAATTGCGTGGTGCGAATATGAATGATACTTGGATTATTGTGTTGGTCTTTGGCGGTGTGATCGCGTTGGTCGGTACCATCATGTACATTTCATATGTGCAGGCGAAGAAGCGTCGAGAAGCGATCGAGGGCTTGGCTGAATCGTTGGGACTGGGCTTCGAAGCCAAACCGCTTTTCGAATCCTTGGGTCCACTTTTGCATTTACCGGCATTTGGCATGGGCCGCAGCAAGGTGGTAATGAATCAGTTGTCCGGTGAGACCGAATTTGCCGCCATCAAGATATTCGATTATCGATACACGACTGGCGGTGGAAAGAATAGTCACACTTGGAGTCAAACCATGGTGTCGATGAGTTCCCCGAACATGACAGCGCCTGAATTTGATCTGCAACCCGAACATTTTTTCTTCAAGATTGGTGAATTTTTTGGGATGCAAGATATTGATTTTGATGAGCATCCAGAATTTTCAAAGACGTTCATCTTGAAGTCGCAGACCGAAGACGCGGTAAGAAGTTTCTTCGACGAGGAGTTGATAAACTTCTTCTGCACCAAGAAGGATATCCATTTCGCAGTGGGTGAGTCGCAGTTGATCTTGTTTCGGCCGGGCAAGAGTGAAACGCCAGAGAAGTGGAAAGACCTGATGAACGAAGGCTTTCAAGCGTACCAGGCGCTGAGTGCGTGCGTTGAAAGACGATCCAATGGAAACGCTGTTGGATCCTAGGTGATCTTGGGGGCGGGCCTTAATTGCGAATCTTTAATTGCAAGACATGTGCGGCGAAACCTGGGATTGGTATCCATTTCGTACTCCAGCACAGGCTTCTAGTCGTGAACGTTGACCTGATGTTGACGAAAATCTTGGAATGGATCAATAAAGCCTTGGGTGGGGCTCAAACAAATTTGGGACGTTGGTGTTTTGGTTGGTAGAACACTCCACCGCAATGAGAATGAGGTAAGTATTCTGGGCCGAATTCAACCAGACTTTCGCTTCCGCCCACAATCAAGTAGCCTTCGGGGTCCAAGCATTGAGTCAACAATTGAGCGACTTTCCGTTTTGTGGTTGCATTGAAATAGATCAAGACATTGCGACAGAGGATAAGATCAAATGGACCGCGATTGAAACTGCTTTCAACCAAGTTGTGTGTCGTAAATTGGCACCACTTCTGCAGTTCGGGTACAACTTGCCACTGGTTTTCAACCCGTTGGAAAAAGCGAAACAAGCGAGCGTTATCCAGACCGCGTTTAATTTCGTGTGCGGGATAGATTCCCAAGTTGGCTTTCTCGGTCGCTTTGCTGCTGATGTCAGTTCCGATGATGCTGACATTCCATTCTGGACCAACTTCTAATTCCTTCAACAGCATTGCGATGGAATAGGCTTCCTGGCCAGTGCTGCAAGCAGCTGACCAGATGCGTATATCGCGTTGCTTCAGTTCTTCCTTGCGATCCAGTATTTCAGGAATGACCTTGAACTTCAGTGCCTGGAAGAAGCTGGAGTCACGAAAAAATAAGGTTTCATGCGTGGAAATGGCGTCGACCACATCGGAGCGAAGTTCGCCACGATCTTTGCGCACCGCATCCACCAGATCCGAGAACGAATTGATGTTGTGGTTTTCGCAAATTCGCCCAAGCCGACTCTCGACAAGATAGCCTTTGCTTTCATCCAAATAGATGCCGCATAAATCGTGGACCAGTTGGCATACTTTCGACAATTCATCCAGTTTTAATTGCACTAGCGGCGAACTCCCGACAGCGATTCTACAATTCTTGGAGCAATTGTGTTTAATTCGCAAACCGAATCTGAAAGGCCCGCTTCGAAAGTGGCCCGAGGCATTCCATAGACGACGCAAGAGGATTCGTTTTGAGTGATGACCGATCCACCATTACGTTTGATGTCTCGGCAGCCGTTGAGCCCATCACTTCCCATACCTGTCATGATGACTCCCAACACTTGGCTGCCATAAACGTTGGTGACACTGCGAAAGGTATAATCCACCGATGGTTTTGAACTATTTTCAGGCGGATCGTTGTTGATTTCGATTTCCGCTTTCAGGCCTTTGCGAACCACCTTCATTTGGAAGCCGCCGGGTGCAATATAAACTTCGCCTGGCATGACGGGCATGCCATTTTCCGCTTCAAGCACGCGTACTTCGCTCTTCTCATCTAAAGACTGAGCAAGCGAACGCGTGAAAACCGGCGGCATGTGCTGGACTAGGAAAATAGGAACTCGTAGGGTGCCAGGCAGTTTTGGTATTAAATTCATCAGGGCGGAAGGCCCACCGGTTGAAATACCAATCGCCACCGCTGCTGGACGAATGTTCGGGTTAGGCGGGATCGTCGGTGAGAAAAACAAGGGCTCGTTGCCGCAAGTAATCGTTGACGTCGCACCACTGCTATGCTGCAGTATTCGTTGTGCCAGTGGCACCGGATTTGTATTTTGGGCACCGCTCGAAAGTGATCGGCGGCGCGAACTGGCGAATGCTCGGACTCGGGGCAACAAAGACTGCTTCAATTCGGCCACGCTTTGTTGTAAGGTCCGGCCCTCTGGCTTTAAGACAAAGTCAAAAGCGCCAAGGGACAAAGCTTGAGTCGTGGTAGTGGCACCGCGGCTAGTTAGGCTCGATAGCATGATCACACCGGTATCATGCTCCATCGTTTGCAATCGTTCCAAGACTTGCAGCCCCGATAGTTGGGGCATTTCGATATCAAGCGTCACCAAATCTGGACGGTAAAATAAATCCTTTCCAGTGCATCCGCTCCGTTGTTCGCGCTTCCGATCACCTGGACACCAGGAAGTTCGCTTAAGGCGTCCCTGATGACTTTTCGGTAGAGCGTCGAATCATCGACAACCAGGATTCGTAGAGCTTCCATTTCCAGTGTTCTCATTTGTCGCGAAAAAGGAATCTAGGGGCGCGGCACTTGAGTGGAATCTTGAGTGGAATCGACCCGACGGCCATTCCTAATCGGTTTGGTGAAGATTACCCTGCGCTTAAACGTTGGCAAGTGAATCTTGGCTGAGATGCTTGAGAATCAATACGTGCGATTGGATTTTCGCCCACACGGGCGTCCGTTGGTAGTGATTAATTGGATTAAGTACTACTTAGAAGGTCGCCAAGCTCTTAGAAAATCTGAATACGTTTGAACGTCTGACTTTATTAGGCTTGCCCAATAGTTGGGTGTTAGGGCAATCGGCGGCCGTATTGGTTGAAGCCAATCTGCTGCAGGCCTTCTTGGGTGATCTGTGAATTGCTGGTCTCGATAATCGCTAGATTAGGTAACGCTGCCAAATGAGTTAGGCCATTGTCTGTGATTTGAGTGTTGCTTAGGCCGATACCGACCAGGCATTCCAGGCCAGCGAGCATCTGCAAGTCCACGTCGCTGATCGGGCAGTCGGCAAACTGCAATTGTTCAACGGCCATCGTGCCCTGCAGTAACGGCAGCAAGGACGAGTCAAATGTCTGCGGGTCGAATTGGATCGCGAAAACCGAGCCATGGATGTTTCGAACTTGGACCCTGCACTTGGCCTGTGAAAACGCGAAGGTGCTGCGAACGTTGTCGCAAGGTTGACCCGCGACGGCGTTGGGCTGAGCCTGAAGAAAGGCCTTCCGAGTGATCGGCTTGATGCCTGCATGCGTCTTCAAATAGTACAAGTCGGTTAGAAAAAGTCGCGGTTCTTGTATGTGAAGTTTGGAACCTTCAGGGGCTGTTTGATCAAAGTGCTGTACAAACGTACGCCAGGTATGCGGAAAGGTCACCGCTAGGTCTTCCCAGCCGGTCAGACGCACCGGATTGGGGGCTTGGTCTGAAGCGGGTCGATTGTAAGTTACTTTCGCTTCAGGAATGCAACCTGAGTACAAGACGAATGCAAACCCAGGATCGACCCACCCGAAATAGAATCCAACGGGAAATAGAATCAGGGCAATCTTTAAGTACTTTTGCCAACGAAAATCAAACGTAGGCAATTGCGTTTGCCAAAGGATCCAGAATGCGATGACGCCGGTATACAAATTCCAGGGAATGACGCTGTAATTTGTGTTGATGCCCAAGGGGGACAGAAACACGGTAATACCCAGGTGTAAGGCTAAAGCTGCCGGGGCCGCGTACTTGGGACGTGTGATTGCCAGGACACCCAGGCCTATCTCGGAGCAGCCGACAAAGCCAGCAAACCAAGGGTGCCATTGGCTGGGCAACCATTGCGAAGTCTCCAGGAGATTGTACGAAACGACGCCAAACCAATCGGGTGAAAGTAGTTTGTGGACACCAGCCCAAATCCACATCGAAATTAGAAACCAACGACCGACAGGACGTAGGTGGTCCCGTTCGACAAATAGTATCAGGGCAGCAATGAAAAAGAACTGAGGCTGGAAACGGTATTGATCCAATAAAGTTGCAACGCTTAAGACACAAATGTGAACGACGATCCCTCGACGGGGGAGCCATAAAATAGGTAGCAGCGATAATAGCATGACCCAACCGAAGTCTAACTGTGGCATCGCAAGCCCGATTCGTTGCCACGTGCCCAGATCAAGCACGGGAAGGTTTACCGGAGTGTTGCGGAATTGCCAAGTTGGCCAAGTGATCAAGATTGATAAACCTTGAGCGATCACGCCCAACAGCTTTAGTAGGAAAGTCCAAGGAATTTGACGTTCAACGACCTGAGTCTGCGTTCCAACAGGGGCGGAGTCATGCTGGCTGGAATTCTTCTTCAAGGCGATGGTCCAACAAAGGCAATGGTAAAAATGAAACCTGGGATCGATCGGACACTTCGGGCGGGTTCGGCAACTGGTGTCGGAACCCAGGTGAATTTGGGCGCGGAAAATGTTGTTCGAATCTCCAAGATACCTTAATCGCCCAAAAATTATCAGCCAAATCTAATCAAGCACCCGGAGAGAATTTCACGCCGCTGCCGACCCAATGCAAATCATAACCATTCAGCGAATCAGAGAGACTTCAGGGTTGCGAGACTAAGTCGGCTGGATTCGACCGGAATTCTGGGAGCCAGATCAAGCGCCCAAAAAGGTTGCCGAAAAAAGAGGATTCTTGGGAGCGAACCTGATTCGGCGAACAAATGTCCAAATAGCGTCCCTGAAATCGTCTCTCCGAAATAGGGTTCCGGTGCCGCGTAATGTGTCAAGTGACAACCGGTCGGACCCAAGTCTGCCGTTGTTGAAACGGTCAGCGTTTCAGCGGAGCTGATTTCGACCGGAAATTGACGGCTTGACTGCTTCAGGAAGGGTTGCTAATCTTTACATCCAATCGGAAACTGACTTGGGAAAACAAGGTTATTATGCCGATCTGGAAGGCGGTTACGTCTTTTGGAATTTGGGGCCTAGTAAACTTGACTGCTTGTTAGCTAGAATGAGCGAACTTGAATTGGCAAAAACCGGAAGACGGGTTTGCTGGAAGAAAAAGTAGAAGCGGACGGACGAGATTCGGATCTAGGCAGATCAGGTTTAGTCGGTTCTTTAGGAAAACGCCATCGGGGCGTAGCTCAGCTTGGCTAGAGCGCCTGGTTTGGGACCAGGAGGTCGCACGTTCGAATCGTGTCGCCCCGACTTGAATTACGGAAAAGGCTGACTGCAATAATAAGCAGCCAGCCTTTTTTCATTCTTGCCGCTTGATTTGCCAGAGGGTTACTGGATTCTGGCGATGGGTTCAGGCTAAGTAGCCAAGTTTGGACTGGAAAATTGAGTACCCGACTGTAACGGGTAGCCTCGTAGAATTTCGCCGATTGCCATGATGCGTTTTCCAGCAGGTTGAAGTCGTTCCAAGGACAAAATACCGTTGCCGGTTTGGACCCACGCAAAATCTTTTCCAGCTACGACAATCATTCCGGGGACTCGGTCATTCGCATCAACGATTTGTATCGCGGCCGAGGAAGTTTCTGGACCGTCGGTCGCCTGGATCCGTTGCTTGAACTGTGGGTCGCTGACGATTTCAACCCAGTCCACAATCAACCGCAAAGGATTGGCATTTTGTTTTTGAATCGTGGTAAAACTTCCGGGCCAGGGTTGAAAGGCTCGGATTTGATTTCGAATTTCAACAGCGGACCGCTGCCAATCAATTTCACTCATTCTCTTGTTCAGTCGGGGTGCTTTCGTCACCAACGACGAATCTTGAAGTTGCCCCATCGCGGATTGTCCATCCCAATTTTCTAGAGCGATTATCGCTTGGCGAACCGAAGCGACACCCATTTCAGACAACCGAATTTCTAAAGTCTCGGCGGTTTCATGATCTTCGATTGGTGTTTGAGCCACCGCGATCAACGGTCCTCCGTCCAGTCTGGGCGTCATGTGAATGACACTAACTCCCGTTTGAGGATCCCCACTATAGACGCACCATTGAACCGGCGCGGCGCCGCGATATTTGGGAAGTAACGACCCATGCAAGTTGATGCCACCCAATCTGGTGGTCGCAAGCGCGTCGTTAGATAAGATCTGGCCATAGTCGCAAACCACCAGCAGATCGGCTTGATAGCTTGCCAATTTTTCGATGGCCAGTTCAGTGTTGATGCTGGCTGGGTCAAAGATTTGGATTCCATTCTCCTGACCGACGATCCGCATGGGGCTGGCGGGCGGCGCCTTCTTGCCTTTGCCCATGACGATAGGTCGAGTCACCAGCAGCGGAATATCGTGGCCGTCCTGTAACAATGCTTGAAAGGTTGGCACCGCGAACGGGCCGGTTCCCATCATGACAATTTTCAAACTAAAATTCCTTCAAACTTAATTTTCAAGCAATGTTGGTTGGCAGCGTCAGTTTCCTGCGTGTGATGGCAGCTTGCGGCACGTCCAGAACGCTTGTCGGTTTGGGTGTGGTTTGTGTTTGAAATGGTAATCGTTTTTGCCAGTCTGCTGAAGGGACCTCATACAATTGTCACCCATGGTACTACCGCGAATTAGTCTTCGTCTTCGGTAAGATCTTTGTCTGTTGCATCCATGATCTTCTGGTAATGAGCCTGGGTGGCCTTGGCGGCACGCTTCAACTGTTTTCCGCCTTCCAAATTTTCGGCAATCGCCAAAATGGGTTCCATCCAAGTTTGCAGCACTTGAAATTGGCCGGTAATGACTTTCATGAACGTCGCAGGAACCTTATTGGAAACATGAATTTTCGTGGGCTTTGCGGCTTCTTGCGCCGTCGCTTCAGCTTGGCGATTCAGCACATCCTTGATCTCGTCCAAGGCCTGGTTGAACTGTACCAATTGTTGGACGGCGCCGCCAATTTGTTGAATCGTCAGGTCTTGCATGGCAAAACGTTGAGGATCGTTTGCCGATTCGATCAATTGCGATGCGCCTTGGGCAAGTGCAGATCGGATTTCGTACAGACCTTCGCTGAACAAAGATAGTTGTGCGATGATTTGAGACGCTTTATCATCTGATTGGCCGGCGGCACCCAATACTAAATTTCTCTTGTAAGCGTGCTTAATGTCGTTCCAACGTTGTTGCTGTTGGGCCGTCATGCGATTGATCAGTTCTTTGAATTTTAGTAAGTTTGCCTCGGCCGCGCTTGTTAAAGTCTGAGCTTGATTTTCGAAATGCGAAGCGATCAACTCTTCCAGTTCTTTTTGGTTCATCACCGGCACGATTCGCTCGGCAATTTTGTTCATGTCTCGATAAGAACCTTGCAGTTTGAACGAAGGTTCGGTGCGATACTCGTCTGCTTGAGCTGCGGATTCGATGTATAGCGCATTCACTTTCAGCAGGACGTTGCGAACGAAAATGAGTTTTCTCATCACATCGACCATCTCATTAATTTGGCCGGTACTATAGCTTCCCTCGAGTGAAACGTTGGTGCCTTTTTCACTGGTTGCCATTTCGATAATTGCGTAGACATCTTTTTGGCTACGGCTTTGCAGCAAGCTTAACGTTGCGTTGGATGTCAAACAATTTTCCAGGTAGCTCATCTCAAACGCGTCGGCCGAACCGCCGATCACATCTCCCAAGTTGTACGTGTCCGCTCGGTTGGACAACATGTCGGGGATCTGAAACTTTTCGCCACTCTCCGTGTACGGATTGCCCGCCATGACGACGCAAACTTTCTTTCCGCGGAGATCGTAAGTGCGAGTTTCACCTGCGAAAACACCCTCAATTTTTCTCTGGCCGTCGCACAAGGAAATGAATTTCTGTAGAAATTCAGGATTGCAATGCTGGATATCGTCCAAGTAGATCATCACATTGTCGCCCATCTCCAGGGCCAAATTCAGTTTCTCGACCTCTTGGCGTGCACTGGCATTTGGGGCTTCCATCGGATCCAAAGACGTAACGTGATGTCCGATCGCAGGCCCGTTGATTTTCATGAACGTGATGCCCAGTCGATTGGCTAAATACTCCATTAACGTGGTCTTACCATAACCTGGTGGTGAAACCAGCAGCAACAGGCCCATTAAGTCAGTACGTTTTTGGTCGCCCACAGCACCCATTTGTTTGGCAAGATTGTTGCCGATCAGTGGCAAATAAATTTCGTTGATCAGGCGATTGCGAACAAACGAGGTCAAGACTTTTGGTTGGAATTGTTCCAGTTTCAATTCTTTACGTTTGCGATCCAGCAGCGATTTCTTCTGAGCGACATACGTTTGATATTTTGGGACAGTCTGATGTTGAAAAATCAGAAGGCGATCACAAAAATCATAAAAGTCGAAACGGTAACGACTGTTTTCAATCAGGCGATGGTTGCCCAAGAGACGATCGATGATTTGAATCGGTTGGCAGGCGTGCGGACTGTGCGTCTGATCCCCCAGCAAAAAAACCAATGCCGCCTCTTGGATCGTCCAGTGAAGTAGTCCGTCAGTCAATTCCGATTCATCATTTACCGATGCGTCCGTTTGGCTGTTGTCGTTCTGGTACGCATTTTCGCTATCGGCCTGCGTTGCAACCGAGGCCTCGGTTGCTTCGGCGACGCCGTCGTGGGGATGAGTTACACTTTCCAGTTGCGCGGTAGCATCCGCGATGAAGTCGGTGGCTACATACTGACTAAGGATTCGCTTCTTAAGTGTGCTATCTTGACTCAGGTAAGCCGATAACCATTGGTTGACAACTTCCAATCGATCGGTGGAATGATTGATAGAATTCACGGTTTCCAAGAAACGCTCGTTTCCATCCTTCTGTTGCAAATAGGCTTTGAATCCCTGTAGCAAGTGGTCTGCATCCGCAGAAAAATCAAATTGACCCTTGGTCGTCATTTGATCGTACAAGAAGATCGCGGCCGGTGTTGCGTAGCTGGTGTTGTACAGTTGGCTAACTTCTGCAAAGTGTGAAATCGATTGTTCCAGACGACCCTGCAGGGCTAAGTTCCGCTGGCTAGATGGGAACAGTTGGCGAACGATCTTGATTCCGTCCAGTTGGAAACCGACTTGTTTTTTGTCCAGCAGTTTCCATTCTTCTTGCAACCAAAACAACATTGCTAGATTGCGGACTTGGGGCGGATTCCGCAACACTCCTAGAGATTGATGTTTGTCCAGGACTACCCGCAAGATTTTTGCTGCATCGTGATCGTGAACTCCCTTGATGTAGCTTTCTTGATAACGCGGCGCCATGAATGATTGGATTGCCGCATTCATTTCGGCCTCCGTCATTACGAACCAATGCGCCAAATTTGAATCCTCACTGCTGATCCAATCGTAAATCAATTTGGCAAGGTATTCGCTGCGATAAACTTTGCGATTTTCTGATATCACCTCTTGCGACCAGGTTTCATCGTCACGGTGCAGTTCCGATTCTAAAACCGGCTGCATGTAATTTGTGCCGGTTAGATGGAAATACAGTTGGTCATCCTTGAAGACCGTGGTCAGATCCAAGTTTTGGACATTTGTCGTGAACTTATGCTTTCCCAGTTGGATGATGTTGCTACCATCAACAAATAGATCTTGGCGGTCCTTGAGTTGTCGGACCGCGTCTTCGCGAATCGTTTTTAAGCGACTTTGAATGTCGTCAACTTTGACAGAATCTTCCAGTTTTTCCAGTTCTTTGACGATGTCCCGAATCTTTTCGACCATCAAATCGCCAGCAAAGTAGCTGTGGATTTGGTCAATCGATTTCAGTTGACCCACTCGTGATCGAACGCCCCCCAGGATACGATCGGCCGCATTTAAGAGTGCGATGGTACGACGATTTCGAGCCTCTTGCAGTTGCAGCTTTTTGGATTCGAACGCGGCGTAGATTTCGTCTCGTTTCTCGGCTAGTTCGACAATGAATTCATCGAATTCCGCAAACCGCCCTTCCAGTTCCTCTAGCTGAACCATCATTTTGGTCAGATATTCATCGCAACGTTGCGGAGTGTCACAAACGTCCAAGTAATTGACAACGGCTTGACCCAATAGCTTTAATTGCGAATGAAATTCGGCCTTGCCTTCGGTTCCCAGTAACTGCTTGGTCGCGCCTTTAAGCTTTGCACGGGTCTGATTAAGTTGAGAATAGATAGATGAAATGTTGTCAATGATACGGGTCCGCTGGGTCGCATCATTGATTTTCAAGTTGCTGACGATTTCGATCAACATTTCCAAGTCCTTGCCGGTCTTGTCGATGTCTTCGTGCAGTGTTTTGGCCTGTGTAACTTTCGTTAATTGTTCGATCGTCGCCAGTTGTTCACGAACTCGACTCTGATACGGGGCAAGCGAATCTTCTTTGAGTAGGAATTCGACACTTCGTTGCGACAGCTTGTCCGTGTTCTCTTTGACTTGCTCTTCTAATTTTTGAACCGCGGCGGTATCGATATATTTCAAGTCTTGAAGCGAAACGACTTCACCGCGCAATGTCCGCAATGATGCCAAGACGGTGACATAGTCATCGATCGATTGGAATCTTCGTTTGTACGTTTGGGCAACCGTACTTTCCGCCTTTTTAGCAATCAAAGCCAGTTGGCTGTTAGTTTCACGCCGAGTTCGAGTGACTTTTTCAAATTCGTCGATCGCCGTGGAGGCGACTTCACGAATTTCGGCCAACGTCTGATCCAGATGAAACGTTTCGGGTTTGTTCAACCAGAAATACGTGTCCATCGTGTCAGTTGTCTTCTTCACCAGGTCAACATACAAATTAGAGTAGCTGTCGTCCTTGTCGATCAAGCTAAGAATTTCATTGCATTCCGACATCGCGCGGACGACGTCGCGATTGCCGATCTTGTACAAGATTGAATCAGTCTGTCCGGCAGTTTGACCATTTGCCGTCAGGTCTTCTTTGACAAACGGGGTCTGCCAGATTTGCAGTGCATGGTGCTTTTGAGGATTGGCATCGCTACGAAACACCAGCATCTTGCCGTCGTCAAAGAAGCTGTAGCCGTTGCAAGGAGTGGGAGTGGCAACCGTTTGCGAGATCATGTTGTAGCTTAGCAGCAAATAGGTGCCGCTTTTTCGATTGTAGAAGACGTAAAGGTAGTCTTCGCCATTGCTAGAGGGTAGTTGTTTTTCAAAAACTAATTGCGTAAGCCCAGTTTCAAACGTCTTATACAATCCAGTTTGCAAATAGTAGCCGTTGCTGAAAATCAGGCCATGATCTTCTGGCAAGCTGACACACGCATCGCGAATGGCATCGATTCGCATCGCTTGCGACGTCTTTTCGTTGAAAACTAAATAGCGGTAAGTGTCTTCGCGGAAAGGCTTGATCCTAAGCAGAATCAAATTACCTAGTATCGCATAGAAGATTTCGGCATCGTCCAACGTTTGGTCGGCATCGGACACCGGTTCGCTATAAATGCCTGCACCGTCATTGGTGTTGTCTTCGATCTTGATCGTTAGATCGCCGCCTACCGTTTCCACAAAGACTCGGTCGTCGATCGAGATGTGCGGATGAGCACCGGCGCGATGCAAGTCGCGATGGGTTCGAGTCCACTTGAATTCGTGTTGTACGGGAAACTTCACCTCGTGATCACTACGATTGTCAATGTAACGTAATTGATCGCCTTCGATCAGCCATTTGAACGATTTGACGTTTTTTAGGTCTTCACCGATTTGGAAAACAAAATACAAATGAGGGCCGATGACATGGAACTTGGAAAACCGAGTGCCCTTGTAGTATTTGTAAAGTTCTTTGAAATCACCCTCAAAACTTTTGTTCTCGATCGCGGTCAAGGGTTGCCGCGTTAGATTGTCGCCATCGCGAAGAAAGATGCTAAATACATCAGATAAGTGTGTTTCACTTTTCAAACCCATGTGAACATTGTAGCCGAACAAGAGACTATCGCCGAACGAAGCGATATCCCGCGCAACACAGTTGTGTTCAGTCGTTATCCGCTGCGTGGAAACCAATTCAGTTGGGATCGAGCCAAAAACTTCACTGCGTAAAGTATTGAGCTGGGCCAGGCGTTGTTTAAGAGAATTCGCGTGGGTGTGCAGTCGATTGCGAAGGATCTCATAAGTGCCCTTCTCCAATTGACCGTCGCCGCCTGACTGTTCTCCATCGGTTGCTTGCGGTTGATCGGCTTGAGTTGCGTTTTGTGTAGCACCTGTGGATGATTGATTTTCAATTGCCATAATATCGATCGAAAATAGTTAAGAATCAAGCAAGGATCTGTGGGCACAGACTTCGTACCTACCCCGGACCGTGTTCCGACCAATTGGCGACGCAATCAACGGCTGAACGAATTCTTCGTCAGCGAATTGCTTGGTCGCCAGTTGGCTTTTGCACTGTAGTTTCGGGTTAACCTTTTTTCGGAGGCAGCAAACTTAGGGAACCAGCTTTGGTCGTGCCGAGTCCTAGGTTTTGCGCCATTTTCAACAGGGCTTCCAGTTGAGTCTGTACGGAATTGTCTTCCGCACGACCGATCAACTGTCCAAGCAATGCCGAGATCGTCAGGTTCTTGATGTCGGAGCTGGAAACACCGAACAGGTCGATATAATGTTGCAACTGATCTTTGAAATTCGAAGCGTCACCGTTAAAGAACGTTTCCTTTATGTCGCTAAGGACTCGGCTTTCGCTAACGATTCGATCAACTTGCTTGCCAGCAGTGACTGATCCGACAATTGCTTCAAAGAACTTGTTGTCGCCGCCGATGATTTCGACTTTGGCGGATTCCAAAGACTTGGAAATCATGCGAGCCTGAGCCTCGGCAATTTGTTGTTGGACCAAGATGCCTTGCAATTCGACTTCTTTGTCCTTGTTCAGACGTAGTTTGAATTCTTCGTGCTCGCGTCCCACGCGATCGAACAGTTTCATGGCTTCGGCCTTTTGTGTGATGCCCTTGGCGTCGGCATTGAACTTTAGTTCCATGACCTCGGCTTCGGCTGAACCTTCACGTTTTAGTGCGTCGGCTAGGGCTTCTTTACCCCTGGCCTGAGCCATCATCGTGCGTTCGGTAACTTCGGCTTCTGCGAATCCAGTGGCTGCGGTTTCGACCTTTAACGCATCGGCCAGCATCTTCTTGGATTCAGAATCTTTCTCGGCCGCGTTGCGATTGGCTTCGGCCCGAATGATGATCGTCTTGGCGTGTTGTTCTTCGGCCTTCAGTTGAGCCTCTGCCTGTTTGATTTCCGCGACCAGCTTTTGTTCGGCTTCTTCTTCGGCCTTGGTGATTGCGACACGCTTGGAACGATCAGCCTCGGCAAACTTCTTGGTGTCTTGGATTCGTTCTTCCTCTTCGACCACCGCTCGTTCCACCATGACTCGTTCGCGAATCACCTCCTGAATGTTTTTTTTCTCAACTTCGACCGCTTTTTCTTTGTCGATCTGAGCCAAGGTAACCACACGTTCACGTTCGGTTATTTCCAGGCCGCGATCTTTTTCCACGCGTTCGGTTTCAACCGCATCCGTTCGCTCTTTATTCTTCTGAGCGACAATGATGGCCCGCAGACGATTTTCTTCGGCGATCGCGATCTCTTCGTCGGCAGCAATACGAGCGGTTTCGCTTCGTTGCCGCTCTTGATGTCCAATGACTTCTGCTTCGGCCCGCTGGCGAGCTACGATTTCGGCAATCTCACGCCTTTGCTTTTCTTCGGCTTCACGTTGTTGTCGCTCTAAGGACAAGATGGCCTCGCGCGCCTCGACATCTTGCTTGGTGATCGTCTTCTCTTTTTCGCGACGAATCAAGTTAGCACTCATTTGTTCTTTGGACGTCAAATCGGTAATCTTCTTGATACCTTCGGCGTCCAGAACATTGTTTTCATTCAACAATTCTAAAGGAGTTTGTTCGAGGTAATCGATTGACGCGTTGTCCAAAACGTAACCGTTTAAATCGCCACCGATGACTCGTAATATCTCTTCACGGAACTTGTCGCGTTCGGTATACAGTTCGATAAAGTCAAAATGTTTACCGACGGTTTTCAACGCCTCGGAAAATTTCGGCTCAAAAAGCGAAAACAGTGCAGTTTGGTCGCTGGCTCGTTCACAACCCAGGAATTGGGCAACATTTTTGACGTCGTCGGGTGTCTTGTTGACTCGGACAAAGAAGGCGACCTCAATGTCTGCTCGGATATTGTCCTTGCAAATCAAGCCATCTTTACCGCGACGATCGATTTCAATTCGCTTCACCGAAATGTCCATCAATTCGACGCGATGGATAATCGGCAACGCATAGGTGCTGGTGAAGGAAACCGAGGTTCCACCGGTACCGTTTTTGACGATCGCGGTGCCCTGTTTCACGATTCGTAGGCTCTTGATCAGCACTACTAATCCGCCGAAAAGGCACGCAGCGACAAAGATTCCTATAACGATAAATACGGGTTCCATGCTATTTTTTCTCCCCAAAAGGTTCGACGAAATATGAGTTGGTGTGAATGTCAAAATGTACAAGTGACACGACGTCGCCTTTGTTGAATCGATCCATTTCGCCGCAGCGAACATTCAATACAATCGGTGGTCCATCTTGTTCGATAGTCACTTGGCCGAACTTGGAGGTCACCTCACTGGTGCTTACCAAACCATGCTTGCCAAGCAATGCGTTGGGTTTATCGTCGATATCGCCATTGGCAGCATCGATCCAAGGAACCAGCGGCATCAGGAACAGTCGAGTCAAAAGTAGACCGGAAACGGTAGCTAACGGCCAAGTTGCTGCAAGCTTCAGCCAATCGGGTGTGATGTTCAACCAGCGGTTGAAGTAAACGCTGGATACCCACATAACTAATGAAAACACCGAAACGAACAGCATTGTTGGCACGCGCCCAAGGTAGAAAAATCCAAGGAACGCTTGAAGAATGCTGCCACCAGCTTCCAGTCCTTCTGCACCGGCTAGGTCACTGTCGACGTCTAACGACATGTCCGTATCGACATTGAAGTCAAAATCGAACAGGTCGGTACCAAGGACGCCGACCATGACCAGGATCCAGTAAAACAGTACCAGCAGCAGAATAATGGTGGCTGGTAAGTTGGTTATGTGGAAAAATTCGTTGATCGCTTCCATGTCTCGCCCTTCCGACGCGTTGAAAACGGCACGTTCACCATTGCCGGTGGAGTCGGTCCGCATTCAACCCAATCTATGTTAATCACAGAATAAGTTGCGCAACTTGCCAAGTTGCCAAAAAACGACATCAGGTTAAGGGTACGCGTTGATGATTCAAGATCGTATTCGCTCAGACAGTTTTCGCACAGACAGCGCACAAGTTGGCAAAAATCGCATGTTTCCCAGCGAAATACACTTGCCTCATCTAGAGAAACCGTGCTTTAGAGTAGCCGGTTGTAAAGAAACGGTCGTTTAGGCCTCGACCATTGATAATTGTAACGTTTGATCTAATTCGGCTAGACGTCCGTTTTCGACCGCTGCATCCACTGCCGATTTCTCTGGACAGCGGTGCAGTTTCCACCACTTAGCGGCGTGACCCCATGTCCACAAGCCAGCAGAATCACATTTGCTTAACGCCTTCTTAAGACTGGCAATATTGTCATAACGATCTTCAGGTCGTTTTTCCATGCACTTCCTCACCACGGCTTCCAGATCCGCTGGCACGCCAGCGACAAATTTACTGAAAGGTGGCGGTGTGTCGTTGCGATGGGCTCGCAAGATTTGCATCGGGTCCTTGTGTTCAAACGGAGCATGCCCGGTCAATAAATAGTAAGAAGTGATTCCGATCGAATAGATATCTGTGCGGTGGTCCATCTTATGACCGGCCGCTTGTTCGGGAGACATGAACAGAGGCGATCCAATCACACCCGCGTCTGCCCCCGGGTCGATCGAAGAATCGCCCGTTGATTCTTCGTCTCGCACGAACGCACGACGAACCAAACCAAAGTCTAGCAGTTTGGCAACGTCGTAATTGTTGCCCCGTTTGGAGGCGAAAATATTGGCCGGTTTAATGTCGCGGTGAATCATTCCCTCTTGGTGGGCTTCCATCAAGGCGTCGCAGATTTGGTCCAATAAATGGATAGTCCGCGAAGGTGAAAGTGGACCGAACATATGGACCACTTGATTTAGGTTCAGACCTGGCAAGTATTCCATCACATAGAAAAACGTCCCGTCATCGGATCGGCCGTAATCATAAATGGCGACGGTGTTCCAGTGAGTCAACCTGGCGGTGGAGCGAACTTCACGTTCAAACCGTTCCAGCATTTTGGGATCGCTGGCCTTCTCTGGCTTGATAACCTTGATCGCACAAGGCCGCTTCAGCAGGACATGTTCGCCGATGTACACATCCCCCATACCACCAGAACCCAGCAAACGGCTTAGGCGATACTGCCCTAAACGACGTGCGGTGAAGGCTTCGTTCCGCAAAGATCCAATGGTGAACACGCCAAAGGTTGCGACAACGGTCATGAATGTGGTAACCATCGATAACTGGATCAAGCCCTGCTGAAATTGGTTACTTGCCTGGGCAAACCTATGGACTTCGGGCGAAACATAACTAGCCACCACCGCTACAGCAACTGGACTAAGTGCCAAGGGCGCGATAACGGCCAAAGCTCGACGCCACGTGTTGGGAATGAATAACGCATAGGTGAAGATCAACAATTGCCACGGCCCGATAATGGTTGCCATGTGATCTTGCCTGGCCCCTTCTTCCAGCAGCGAATAGGACATCAATAAGAAAATCCAGGCAGCCCCACCAAAAACGACCAATTCCACCAAACGTAGATTACCAAATACGTGCGGACAATTGGCCCACAATCGCCAACTAAGCAAACCCGTTAATGTGGTCATGAAAATTCGAGACCACAACAGGACGTGATCCATGGTGGTCGTGCATCCATCACCGAACACCACATTCGCAAACAAAAAAACCTCGAAGCCGGCAAACAATAATAATGTAGTTATTTTCAGACGTTGGTGAAGTAGATTCTGCGTCTCTTTGCTTTGGCTGTCGTGAACACCCGAGACAAGCCCCATAGCCTGATCGACCATTTTGCCACCCGCCTGGGCTCCCGAAACGATCGTACGCCGGATTCGACTTCCAACGCTTGTGTCTTCTGGTTGCGTTTTTTCGGAAGACTTTAAGTCGGGAAAAGTCGAGTCGGCTCGAGCTGGCAATTCCATCGTGGCTGCCATCAATTCAGTCGAACTCCAATTCGCCTGAACCAAATTGGGACTATCGATCACTGGAGCATGTTCGTCGTTGTGTGCAATTGAGTGTAATGAACGATTGACACACGCCAACGTTCCTTTGCCGTAGGAAATCGATGACGAAGGTGGTTCGGTTGTTTCGGCAACCCCAGAAGTCTGCGATTCAGGAGTGACGGGAGCCGATTTTTTGGATTCAGCGCTCTCCGACTGCACACGATCCGACTGATCGACATTCGCAGTCGACTTTGTTGGGGTTGATTGAAATTCTTGTGTTTCATCGACGTTCATCGCAAACCGATCGATCACTAAATTTGTTGGATTGCGACACGATTTGCCGCCGGGGACGATACTGATTGTAAACTGGCTGCTAAGGGTCACTGGGAACGATTCCGCAGTCAAACCTTTCCGCTGATTCGGCCTCCGATCACGGGTTCGACCCCGCCGTCACTTCAGTTGAACACGCCGTACCTTCGATTTGCCTTCCGGCGAGCGACCAGGGACTAACTGAACCATTGACTCTGGCTTGACGCCTGAACTCCAGTCCCTTGGCTACTCACTTTAGGGGGCGTGTCCTGGCTGGCAACAATGGCCGGCGAAACTGGCAGTGCCGGGACCCGTATTTTCCAGGAGCAAAGCGTATACCTAGTTACCGAGTTAGTTGGTTCAATTGTCACATATTTTAACGGACAGTGACAATTGATTGACAGAGTTTAAAGTCGCTTGCTTTCCTAGAAATTACCAGATTCGGCTGTTTCTTGCAAAATGGACTCTGGAAGCCTAGCTTGCAAAAGAAACTTACGCCTTAGCATGCCGCTGGCAAGTTGTTTGTCAGGGCATCGTGCAATAAGTTGCCAGCCGGTGCTTCCCCTTTCGGAAATTCATGTTTTGAAGGACTTAGCCGGGTGAATTTCAAGCTGTAAAACCAGCGAACCAGCTTCCTGATGTCGGTAAAGTCCTGCCCACATCCGAGTCAACTTCAGCCTGTTCCCCAGAGCTTGATTTGGCTGGGGCTACCAATATGCAGGGACGTTCCATGGGAATTGACTTAGGAATGTCAACGGTGTGATGGTGACTGGCGTTATCTTCACCAGTAAGACTAACTTAATGCGGCTATTTCGGGTCTATCTCGGGACGCGGGCTTTGGTGGCATCACATCACATCCCCTGCCTTCGCTTGTTGGGGGTGTGAGTCTGTGTGTGTTCGCGGCGGCGCCCGGAAGCCCAGCGATCGGTTGCTATTGGAACGCTGAGAGACACGCGAAAATTTTCCGCTTCGGCCGGGGTTTGGTCTTTCGGACTGCGAACCATCAATGCACTGAAGCGGTTTGGATGCGTGGTCGTCGTTCGCCCTCTCTGTGTCGATCCGCGTGAATCCGCGGATCCTGTTCGCGTTTGGCAATGTTTTGCCTCGGATTCACACTGATTTTCATGGATATGGGCTGTCGTCGTTCGATGCATCCACCCTGTCGGTTGAGAGCGGCGCCGTAAAAATCTCCCGAATGCAGACTTCGATTCCATTTCCATCGCGGTGAAACTGCGTTCTTCGTCGAATTCAATTCCAACCCGCTGATCAATGTCCTACGTTACCGCAGGAACGGGCAATTAAGTGTGCGGAGTACGAAAAAAGGCGATACAAAACCACCGTTTGTATCGCCTGAATCTTAGGTTGTCATTCCCATGGGATGGGCGAACATGAACTTAGCCAACGCTGGCAGGCGACAGGTTGGGAACTTCGAAGCCCTTGCGATAATCTCGGGTCAAGCCTTTGTCTGCTGCTGCGTTGTTGATGGCCGTTTCGGTTTCCAATTCGAACTTCAGTTCAGCGCCCAGTGTCAATGGAGTTTCAGCGAGGTTGACTTCATTCGCCTGCACATGTTGCAACATACGGTCAACCGAATCGGCAAAGCGTTCATTGCCCGCAACCGCGTCTTGAATTTCTTTGAACGAAACGGTCTTGCCCAACTGATGAGATAAACCACCGGTGTGGCATAGGGCGCTGGACAAATGGCCTTCCAGTATTTCCGCATTCAGCAGCGATCGATCTTGTTTGGTGACCGCGTCGATAAAGTTTGCATAATGATTGCCGCCTTGTTCAAAGTTCTTGATCAAGACGCCGTCGTTATCGAAAGCAGTCGCTTTGCTGTAACTTGGAATCACCATACGGCCATTCTCGTAGAAAACGATGACGCCAATTTGTGAACCCATATAATTGTCCATACTGCCGCCCCAACGCTTATCCTGAAATTCCTTCTTCGCCGGCAGTCCTCGGGTTTCAAAAATGATCGGTGCACCTTCGTAGTCGTGAATCACTGTTTGAGTGTTCGGGGTGTCGCCGCCATCATCGTAGCCAATGCGACCGCCGATACTTAGCACTCGAGGTGAAATAGTGGTGTGCCCAAGGAACCAACGAGCGATATCCATTTGGTGGATGCCCTGGTTACCCATGTCTCCGTTTCCAGTATTAAAATCCCAGTGCCAATCGTAATGTAGTTGAGGTCGCATCAGTTGACGCTTCTCTGCGGGACCGCACCAAAGATCATAATCAATGTGTTCGGGAATCACCAAAGGCGACTTTAGTTTCCCAATCGATTTTCGAGGCTTATAGCAGGTACCAACCGCATACAGTTTTTTCCCCATTTCGCCAGAATTGGCAAAGTCCAAGGCTGCTTTCAAGCCTACACTTGAACGAGACTGGGTTCCACACTGGACGACTCGGTTTTCTTTTCTGGTGGCGTTTACAATTTGCCGACCTTCCCAAACATTGTGAGAAACGGGCTTCTCGCAATAGACGTCTTTGCCAGCCAAAATCGCAGTGATTGCAATCAACGAATGCGTGTGATTGGGAGTCGCAATCGAGACAAAATCAATATCATCGCGTTCCAATAATTCGCGGTAATCCTGAACCTGGTCCACTTTACGTTCGTATTTTTTCTCAAAGTCGCCGGCAACCGCGCCCAGCACTTTCGAATCACAATCGCACAATGCAACCAAGTGACTGTTCAATCCACCGATGTGATCCTTGCCACGACTATTAACACCGATCGTCGCACCACGTAACGCAGCATTGGAGCCAACGATTCGCGAATACGATGCTGCTGTCGTCGACGGCGTTGAGGCAGACAGCGCCGAGAACGTTGCCGCCCCAGTCGCGATCATCGCGGAGCTAGATTTTAGAAAGGTTCGACGTGATTGAGCCATGTTGATCTCCGATATAGATTTAGGTGGGCGGACCGCCAGAATGACGCGCGATCCATGTGGGTGGTGGGTTCTGTTAATTGTGTAACGGACGAACGGAGCCGATTGCTGCAACGGATCTTGGAACGATCGTTACCAAGCGACTCGATAGGACGTGCAGCCGATGCGAAAGTTGACGTTTAGGCGTGACTTGTATTTGAACTTCGTGCCTGAAAGCGGTGCTGCTTTCTGCCTCACCGGTTCCCGATGATACGGTCGCACAACTGGCTGGTAACAGGGACTGGCAAGAGTTGCACTCCAGGATTGTAGCAGCTTCTTAGCCATCGATCTACATTTATTGATCGACTGTTGGCCCTAAGCGTTCAAATACTCGGACCTCAGGCTGGCGGGTTGCCGTTTCGCCCGCCTTCGAAACGTTCAACCCGATGAAGGTCAAGTCCGCTTGTGGTTTCCAGGCGTCGCGTGAAGGAGGCAGATGTTAAATCGTGTGCGTTTGCATTTTAAGGTTTTGAAGAAGAGACCGTCTGAGAAGAAGAATTGCGGGGCCAAGACACCCGAATTAAGTCCAACAACACATTAACCTCAACAATACCGGCCCTAGGGCTTAATGATTTCAGGCGGTGCCAAGCTTGAGGGCACTTCGAATAGTCCTTCGCGAATCTTGGCCCTGGTTCCGGAATCCGCAAGGTATTCGGTAATTATATGGTTGTCGATGCGATTGTTTCGAACCGTAAACAAGATGGTTGGAACGATCGACGCAATTGAAATGTCTTGGGTCCCTAAAGCTGGCAGTCCCGTCAGTTTTTGATAAACGTCCAAAGCCCGGTCATCAGGATTATTGATCAATGTCAGGTTACTAAGGCAGCGGCGAACGCAATCTTGACCCGCCATCGAATCGAACCAATTCGCGGGAACGGCAGCCGCCAACATCACGACTCGAAGCTTCGGGCCCGGGCAACGGGACGATAGCGTTGGTGGTTGGTCAATGGTCGTCGGTGGTCGCGTTGAATCAGTGCCAGGCGTGGCAACGCCGGTTTTACTAGAGTTAGCAATTTTCGCGATTGGTCGCCTAGAGATTCGGTCGCCTACCAGTAAAGCATCTAGGTCACGACTGGGCTGGAGCGGCTGTTGGTTTTGTAGGGTCTCTAAGGAAAGATTTTCCTTCCGGCTGTTTTTCAAGGCGGAGTCGATTACCACTTGGGTCGCCAATTCTGTTGTGATGTTGGCAACGCGAGCTGAGGACATTACTTGAGGAAATCGTTTGTCAATTTCGTGCAGGTAAATCTCCGTCTCTGGCGTGGTCGTATCCGTGTGGTTGGATTGCCCTTGGCTATTCTGGTGTGCAAGTGTGTCGGTTGGTCCGAGAGTGTCCGAGGCCTGGTCCAGCAAATCCGCTTCGGTCAGAAGCGAATCCGGGGTCGACAGCTCATCCAAAGCATCGATGGATTCACTTCGAGTCAACGCGTTCTGTGAAATATCCTGGAAGTAAACCGCAGCATTGTCCATACCCTGGGAGGAGCAAAGGGCGCTTACCAACGCCTGCGCCCCTAAGCTATATGCGATCACACCCAGGTTAGGCTGTTCAATCCGTTGCAGGAACGCGGCTAGGATTTGCCCTTCGTCAATCGCTCGTTGCCGTTTAATCTCTAGATCCCGTTTGGGACCGTGGATAATGTCGCTTGGCCAAGCCCAAATGATCCAACGAACTGGTGGTAACGTGTCAGCTAAACATGATATCGCGCCTGCGTGAACGTTCATGACCGATTCGTAGGTCTCGGTACCCCGCAACGTCGCCCATTGCAAGTTCGTTCGATTGCCGTGGATAAAGATCACATTTTCACGGACTGGATCCAGATTGATTCGATCGATCAAATCATCCAATGGGGCACTGTCCCACGATGGACCGTTTTTCTGCATCGCACAAACATCACACAAGATGCAGGCTTGGTGGCACGCGTCGCCCAAGTTTTGAACTTGTCTGGTGTTCAAAATCCATAATTCATCGCCAGGGCGAATCTTGCCAATAATTCGCTGCTCGGCTTGGCGAACTTTGCGGTTGGGCAAGAGACTGGACCGTTCGTGGATTCGACCCCGCCCTTTCAAAAGTTGCCCTTGGCATGACGATTGAGCTGACAACGAAAGTACGAACCAAAACGCGATCGCAAACAGAAATATTGCTTGAAACGACATCCCACTCCAACCGACTGCACCGATGGGTGTGACGCGGTGGCGAAATGGTCGAAAGGATTGGATTTCATCTGTGACGGGTGTCATAGTGTGTGTTCCAGTTTCGTCTGGTTGTATCGTTTTTAAGCGGGTGATTAGGGAGTCGCCAAAAATTGCTGGGCTAATTGGGTTAGCCTGATTGATTCGCACGCTTGATTTGCCAATAAAGTTCAACAGGGTGCTGGTTGAGATTGTCAGGGCTGGCAAGTCAGTTAAGTGAGTGAACTATATGGCTGGAAGTAAGCTACTGATCGGTTTAACGGCCCCTTGCTGACTGAAATCGGTCGTAAGGGCGGAATTTTGCTGGGGGTGGACAAGGGATCGCATCCCTTCAGGTTCCGGGCTCGCGGTACATTTTATGCTGGGGTACATTTTATGCTGGGGTACATTTTATGCTGGGGTACATTTTATGCTGGATGGCGTATCTAAACCGACTCGCATCCCAAGCGACCCGTATCTAAAGGGGTGTCCCTATTCAGTTAACGGTTGAATGCCGACGAAAGTTCTATTCGCTTTAAGAAACAACGCTTGCACATAAAGTAGCGTGTTTTCCAATTTTACCGCTTGATGCAGTCACGACCATTCTTAAACAACCGCAGACTGTACAAAAAGATAGTGTTTGGCGAGTTCCGCATAGGCGTCCACCAAAAAAAGCATTCGCTGCTTGAAATACCGGTGCATTCTGGTGCATTCGCTTGTCCAGCTCACACGGCACTTGATCCAACAACGTGCGGCGGGCTGAGTAGCTCAAATCTTGGAACGTTACTTCAATCGCAAACTACTTTTGCATTGACTCCGCCTGGCGATGCAATGATGCCTTTGAAACTCAGATGTTGAAAAAAAACAACATTTCGTTTTGCACATGGTTAAGCGTGATGTATCCTTCCTCAGCCGAGTGAGTGAGAAACACTGGCTTCCCAGTAGAAGCGATGAACGAACATTGGTTAGGAGAATTAAAATGCGAAAAGCCGCCTGTTTTATTGCGTTGACATCAATCTTGTTGGTGCACTCGGGTTGTTCCAACGGCCCATTGGCTCGAATGATTCGAGGCGGCAGTTGTGACTCCTGCACCGCATCACCAGCCACCACTTATCCTGGTGCGTTTGCCACAGAAACATCTGGTTGTGCTACATGCGTCAACGGCGCCCAACCGAATATGTGGAATGGTCAGTCCGCTGTCGGTGCCGCTGGACCGATCGTTGGTGCAGATATTAACGGAGCTTTCGGTGGCCAAGTTGTACCTTACAACGGCTTCAACCCAGGCCCAGCGAATTAGTAGAAAACTTAGCAGCAGTTTGGCGGCAGCAGATGATTTTTATCAAACGTGCCGCGGCGGTTTCAGCACCATCGGACATGACTAAGCAATAGTCAGTGTTGGATGACAATCAATCCAAAGCCAGCGAAGCTTCCTGTGCTGGTAAGGTGTTCCAAGGATGGACGCCCAACGAGATTGCAGTGTCACCCACACACGATTGAAACCGAAATAACTGGGAAGACAGAAAGTCAAAGTCAAAGTCAAACGTCTGCTGGTGTACAATCAGTAACTTTGGCAGATCGATGCATTGTCGGGTTACACAAAAGTCTACAGCTGAAATACCCGTTACTGAAGAATCGTAGAGACGTCTGGAGCTTTACTTTTGCACGATCTAATGTGAATCCCTTTCGGTCGGCGGGTCGCGTTCCCTCCTGAAAACGCGGCCCGCTCTTTTTTTCTTGAAGACAAGTTCTAGCGGACCAAAATGTGTCCAGTTTCCATGCGCCCGAGCAATAGCAAGCGTGCTTTCTTCTGCTTACCAAAGGTTGGCTTGGGAACTGTCCTGGAAAGTTCCCGCTCCACTTTTAGGAGTGGGCTATTGATGCCAACGGTTTTGCCGGGCCGCATTGTTGACGCCTTAACGCTTAGGAATAGTGCCCCGATTTGTCCGCCTACAAGCACGACGGGCAAGCGAGTGAATTCTTTCGCACAAAGTGATTCACTTGCTGACGCTGCGTGCTGGTATTGGGAAGATATTTCAGGACAAATCCTTAGCTGCCAAGACTGCGACGCAAGAGGGTTGTGCCGATCAAGAATCCGCTGATGCCAATGCCGATCAGGACCAGCCAGGGAACCAACAATTCTTGGAATGCCAGGCCGCGCCAGATCGCTCCTTCCAAGGAATAGATGGCCCACTTCACGGGTGAGAATGTACTTAAAGTTTGCAAAAACGGTGGAAAGAAGAATAGCGGGACCATTGCACCACCAAACATCGCCATGATCATATTGATCGCCCACCCGCTTCCGCTAACGCTTTGTTCGGTTTTCCCTAGAACAGACATCGTCATCATGATGCCAACAAAACAAATTGCCACGCAAAAAGCCGAGATCCCTAAGAAGAGGAAGTTGCCTGGCCGCATCCCCAACGCAAATCCCAGCACCGTCATCATCAGGATCACTGCGATGACCGCCATAAAACATGCCAACGCTTTGCCAAGTAGAATTTCCATCGTCGAAAGTGGCGAAGCTTGTAGGCGGACCATGGTTCCCTGCGAACGTTCTTTGGCAACAGAAATCGCAAAACCAGCGCCGCAACCTAGAACACCCCACAACATGCCCTGAGGGAAGCTGAGGTCCCAATTCGAGGTCAATTTCTTAGAGATCGCCCTGGGCGAGTTTGGATCCAGTTGTAAGTCGATGCCTTTGCGTTTGATGTTGGCCAATTGGAAATTGCCCTGCCCTGCGGCGGTATCGGCTGTCTCTTCCTTAACCTTTAACGGATCGGTGGTGGGAATCGCCGGGGTTTGAGAATCGTTTTCGGTTGCCGGTTTAGAAATTTGGCCCATCAGGCTATCGAAAGCGGTCATCGTTCCCGACAAATCGTTAAAGACTTTGTTTAGGGCCATTTTTTGCAGCGCACCTAAGGATTCATCGCTTTGCAAATTCTCTTGCGACTGCTTGATATTCGAAAGCATGCGATCGGTGTCATTAAAGCTTTCCATCGTGATTTGGCCCATTGCCTGCATCAAAAAGCCCTCCAACATTGCCCCTTCTGCGCCACGGGATGGGTCTGTGGCTAGGACGATTTCGGGTTGCTCTTGCCAAACAACGCCTGCGGCCGTTCCGAATCCCACAGGGATTTCAATATAGCCGACTCGCTTGCCTTTACGTACCGCGTCGTTCGCGACAGCCAGTTCACTTTCTTCCACAATCAAATTCTTATTATCAGTTAGCAGCTGAATCAATTGCTTTGAACCTTCAGTTTTGTCTTGGTCGACGATCAAAATCCTCATCGCATTGGAACCTGATTGACTACCGTTCATCACCAGGCCAAAAAAAACACCCATCAAGATGGGGAATCCCAAAATGAAGAAGGCCGCCAATTTATCTCGAGACAAAATGCGAAGGTCTTTCATCGCTAAGTTTAGGATGGCATTCATTGATCTCGTAAGCTCCTACCGGTTAGCGACAAAAATACACTCTCTAAGCTAGGTTTGTGGACTGAAAGGCTTTGTACGTTCAGTCCCATAGGTGCCAGGCGACCTACGTCGACAAGTGGTTGGTCCGACTGGAAACTTAATTTGTTGCCGTCAATTTGGATTTGTTGCCACTGTTCATGCAAGAGCGTTGCATCCACTTGGGAATCAACCGTAACCTCCACTGTTGATGACCCTGCATGTTGATCCAACAAATCATTCAGCGAACCCACGGCGATTAATTTGCCATGGTCCATAATCGCGATTCGATCGCATAGTCGCTGGGCCTCTTCCATATAATGAGTCGTATACAAGACAGTTAACCCGGCTGAGGATAGCGTTTCGATGCTCTGCAGAATATGGTTCCTGGACTGCGGGTCCACTCCGACAGTTGGTTCATCCAGCAGCAGAACTTCGGGGCGATGCAGCAACGCCACTGCGATGTTCAGTCTCCGCTTCATGCCACCCGAATACGTGCTTACTCGGTCGTTTTTTCGATCTGCCAATTCTGACAATTCCAACGCTTCATCCACTCGTTTGCGCAAAGTCGCGGAATCCAGACCGTAAAGTTTCCCAAAGAACTGTAGGTTCTCTTGGCCGGTAAGTTCTTCGTACAAGGAAAGCGACTGCGGAGAGACGCCAATTTTTGATTTGGTTGAACGGTTGGATGGATCAAATCCGCAGACTGAGATCGATCCGGAATCTGGCTTCAACAGACCAATCAACATACTGATCGTGGTTGTCTTCCCAGCCCCGTTCGGGCCTAGTAACCCAAGTGTTTCACCCTGTTGGATGTCCAAGCTTAGGTTGTCAACCGCAACGTGCGAACCGAACGCCTTCACGATCGAGTCGGCTTGAATTAGTGACTTCGCCAATTGAATCTGCTTTTTTAAGGTATGGGGAACGGCGACTAATTGCTGCCGATTGAAGAAGTAACTTGCACGCGGCGATCACATTTTGGCGTTCAATGTTGGAACGGTGCCTTCTTGAACACGGTGAGCATCTATTCTAGGCGATCGATGAATGCGTCGCGATCCGCTTGCCAGCGGTTTTGCATTTTGTTAAACACGCGCGTCAAAAGATTCTTTGGAATTTAGCTGTGACTGAGTCAATCAGACGAGGTTCAAGGATGTGTCTAGATCCTATTCGAAGTCGTGCTGATTTTCTTGCACCCGAAAGTTACCTTTTAACGTGAATTTTGATAATATCGTCCCCGGTCAACTACTCAGTGTGCCCGAAAAATGTAACGATGAATCGCAGTTGCGAAAACCGCCAATAAATTGGGCGATGGCTTTCCAGTTTCGCCAACTAAGTCGATTCGGGCACGGCGATTCGGGCACGGCGATTCGGGCACGGCGATTCGGGCACGGCGATTCGGGCACGGCGATTCGGGCACGTCGATTCGGGCACGTCGATTCGGGCACGTCGATTTGGGCACGGCGATTTGGGCACGTCGATTTGGGCACTGTAGCGAAACGTCTAATCAAACTTCTGCAAAACTGAGATGCAAAATGTGCGCCGCAAACGGAGACCCATCCTTTGATGATGCCTGGAATGACTTTGAATTGGAAAACCGAGCGGACCGAGACACGGATTACGACGCGGATTACGACACTGAGGAAGAACGTCGATTCCGCGATTCGTATGATTCTGATGGACAGGATGGGGATGAATTTGATCGCAATGGCAGGGGCGAAGATTTCGCTGCCGATAGCGAAGACCTGCTTCAATCCGGCTTTCAATTGTTAGGAAATTTTGACGTTAATCAGTCGTTCGACGAATCGGAAGAAGATTTTTCAGGCAACAATAACCAGTCAGAGGGTGTTGGGCGAGAACGTGAAGTTTGGGAACGATCGCAACAAGAGGAAGGCGATCTACCCAAAGCCACTACTGCCGATCTCCAATCCTGGCAAGGTTCGTCAGGGAAAACTGGCGATCAATCGGGCGAGGGTGACGAATTAATCGAAGAATTTCAACAACTGTGGCAATTGGCCGAAGTCACTTGGCATAGCAATTTTGGCAACCAAGGCTACGAACACTATGTTGCCGCAGATTTTCGCCAGGTCTATCAGACTTTAAAACAGCTCAAGGATCGGTGCTGGACATTCTTGGAATGGGGGTCGGGGTTGGGCGTGGCTACGATCATGGCAGATCGCATGGGGATGAGAGCCTATGGCATCGAAATTTCAGCACGGCTTTTGCAAACATCACGCGAAATTGCCACTCAATTCGGTTCCAACGCCCAGTTCATTGAAGGCAGTTTCATCCCAGATGATTACCAATGGGATCCCGAGATAGGCGACAGCGAATTTCGCACACCGTTGGGCGGCCATACCGCCTATCGAAGTTTGGACGTAGCATTAAGTGACTTCGATATTATTTATGCCTACCCTTGGCCCGAAGAAACCGAACTGTTTATTGACATGATGCGTCAATGCGGCAAAAAACATGGTTATTTTGTGACTTACCATGCGACCGAAGGCATTAAAGTGTCACGCACGAAAGCGAAAAGGTAATAACGCTCGGACGACCGAATGAAGCTGTCAAGAAACATTTGGGCAGAGTCTTAGCCGAATCGATTTCTAGGCAACTCGTTTTCTGGCAGAAAGCTGATCGCCGGTTCCAATGACCTACATGCGGCTGGCTCGCTAATCAGTGCTCAACTAGCGAGCGAGGAACTGGTTTTGCCAATTGTTTGCGAATTTAGAAAACTGCGTTTGCGTCGACGGACCGTTCTCCAAATTAAGAAAGTCACCAGCCCGATGTTGGCTCCCGCCATGTCCGCTAGAAAATCATAGAAATCGCAGGTACGCGACGGAATGAATTTTTGCAGATACTCATCCGCTGCTGCGTAACAACCGGTGATCCCTAGCGTAAGTAAGATCATCCAACCGTTGGAATGGATCCAGCGTCCCAAACAATTGGCCAGAAGCGCCGACAGCACAAAGTACAGTCCGGCATGAACCCATTTGTCCGGTGATGGTAGGAAATCGAGAAACCCCTTGACCATGCTGGTGTCGGTCATCGGCATATGAGTCAGCCAAAAAGCTAGAACCCAAAAGATCATCAGCAGCATTATGGCAGAAAGTCGAGACACCTTCGAAGTACTTTCCAAACAGTTGATTAATAATTTTGACCGCACAAACACGAATAACAAACACCAAGTACGCCAGTCACCACCGCAGACTTTGTCATATTCGGTCCAACGGATTGTCTTAAGTGATTCTTAACCAGCGTGGATTAACGTATTCCAGAGGGTTAGGAATCTCATTTTGAGAGCGAAAGCTCAAAGCGAGACAGTTTGCCCGGGGCGGTTCTAGGGTAACCTTCAAAGCTATCTCACTCTTCCCTAAAAACCGAGGGAAAATCGAATTATCGAAATGATTTTGCCAAAATTTGACTTCTGGCACCGTGTTTGCGTTAAGGAGTTCTCGGACGGACAAGTAAAACTGTCTCGTTGGAACGATCTGCGAATGCTTTGCTCTCAGCTTGTTCGTCCATTTAATACATTGCTCGTCTTAACACAGGTTCGTCAAAAAACGGCTGACAACTACTTTTGTGAATGCTTCCTTTGGGAACGTTTATTTTGTGTCAGAACGCTTAGTTAGCGACGGCACTTTGGTTCAAGCCACTCTTTTTTGCCGTACGCAGCAAAACAACTTTGCCGTTCGCAACAAAACAACGTCTGAAGATCCAAGAGGCGATCGCTAAATCAAAGTTGAAAGTTCGCGGTAACCGTTTGTGAGGAACTATGTTGGTGTGAAACGTTGGGCACCCAGCAATGGATTGTCTAAGGTTAGAGTGAATTTGATCGGAGGCAACGGTACTAAGTCGCATTGATTGGATGTTTTGAAAATCAGTGGACGAAAGATGTTGGCAATGGTCTTGGTTTGGAAAGGTCATCTGTGGACAAAGTGATTTTAGTTGCCGCTGAACGTGTTTAGCGGATGTTGACTGGCACTTTAATTTGGCCCAGACCTATGCTTCACCAGAACTTGTTTACAAAAAGAAGAAACACAACTTGACTTACATCTAGAACGCATGGCCGGTTTTCGAACTCTTCCCGTCTCACCCGTCGTTTTCGGAGACCGGCCTGTTTTTTTCTTATTCTTTGCTTCACGTTTTTGACGAAGCGTGCTAATCGCTGGCTCCAATTAATTTCTGGCACCTTAATTTCTGGCACCTTAATTTCTGGCACCTTAATTTCTAGCACCTTAATTTCTGGCACCCATTGAGTCTTGGTGCGTGGTCGCACGTCGGTTGAGTGACCTTTAACTTGGCCGCTTCTAACTTGGCTGCTTCTTATTAATGATCACAATGGCTACTCCGCCCATCACGGCGCACGACGCAACGAATTGCCTTAAGTTGATTTGTTCGCCAAGGAACAGGTAGCCTGCGATTCCTGCCAGCACTGGCACGCTTAGTTGGACAGTTGCGGCAATTGTCGGTTCGAGTGACCGCACGGCCATATACCAAATGGTGTACCCGATTCCCGATGTGATCGCTCCCGAAGTTATCGCATAGATGACGCCGTTGAGATCCAAAGAAGCGCGGCCGCCCAAAACAATACTGCAGAAAATGACCAACGGAACCGCTCGTAGAAAGTTCCTCGCTGTGACCACGGTTGGGTCACCAACACCTTTCGCCATCAACGAATAGATACCCCACGATACACCCGCGATCAACATCAACGAAGATCCGATTGCAAAAGTCATTTTATCTAAAAGTTCGTCGGTCGGTTCGGCTAAGTCGATCTGGGCCTGCGCGTCTTGCGAAAGCACTTGATCGGCACCCATTGGATTCACAACCAGTGTCGAGTTGGAAAAGCTAAGCCAACTGGGGGCAACTAACGATACTAGGCCCGCGATGGCGATCAGAATGCCAATCCATTGTTGCCAGCGAAATCGGTCGCCTGTGAAAAAACCATAGCCGATCATTGTGACTTGGACCGCCCCAAACAGTAGCAGAGCACCGATTCCAGCTGGCAGACTTACGTAAGCCAAAGAAAAGCAGATCGCATAGGCGAAAAGCGGCACTGCGCAAGACCAAGAGCCCAGTCCGGCGTATTTTCTGTCGCGAATTGCCACGATCATGGCCAACATAATGGCCCCTGCGACAATACGAATCGAAGTGAACGTCACGGGATCGATTGCCGTATTTCGCAGTGCAAGTCGGCACAAAAGCGAATTTCCGGCAAACGCCAGCATGGCGATCGCAGTCAAAGCCAAAATTTTCCAAGGAATCATTGTTCTCTCAAATGTATCAATCAACTTTGGGTATCAAACAATTTTGTGCTGCACTTCGATGTAGTCTTGCACCTGGACATCTGCCCCACCTGGACGTCTGCCCCACCTGGACGTCTGCCCCACTTAAAAGTGGCACACCGCTTTTCACAAGGGCAACACTGTGTGGGCGGCCAATATTGGAACAACGTAGTCCATTTTGTGGCTCTGTGAAGCCCGTTGCCCAACGATCGTCGCTGTGATGGTGTCGGTTTTCGAAGGCTTGGGTCGAAAGCCGTTCCCAACAAATGTAGAATTTACCAGGAAGTGTTCGTTCTAACGCACGACTGGGTGCGGGAACGAGTTATCTGTGGACCTGAGCAAGGCCCTGAACTCATGGCTTTGGGGCTGTCGCGTTGGGGCTTTGGGGCGGGGCGATTAAGTCGGATGGGCCGGTCGGTCAACGAAATCGAAACTATTTGAATTGTCGAAGATTGGCAATTGTGGAATTCTGGAGTGCTGGGTTCATGTCATCCAAAATGAAATATATCGTACCTGTGGTCGTGCTTTTGTCTGCCGGCGTGATTGGTGCCGCCCTACGAGTTGGACTACTAGGCGGGCGAACGTTTTCCGGACCGGGCAGTCGTCCGGCAATGGAAGGTGCGGTGTCCGAGGCAACTGAAACGACCGAAACGATTGAGGCCACTGTGGCCTCTGGACTGGAAATGGATTGGGCGAAGTTGGGATGGAATCGCTTTCGGGGCCCCAACGGTTCAGGTATTAGCGACGACGCAACCATTCCTGTCACTTGGAGTGAAACGGAAAACTTGCGTTGGAAAACTGCATTGCCTGGCCCGGGTTCAAGTAGCCCCGTTTTGACGAATTCGAAAGTCTTCTTGACTTGTTATTCTGGGTATGGCGAAACGGCCTCGAATCCTGGAGAAATCGCCCATTTGAAGCGGCACTTATGTTGTGTGGATCGTCAGAGCGGCAATATGTTATGGACAAAGACGATTGATTCTAAAGAACCCGAAGAAGCATTCCGCGGCATGGGATTGACCGAACACGGTTATGCTACCAACACGCCTGTCACCGACGGCACTAAAGTATTTGCCTTCTTGGGGAAGTCAGGTGTGTTTGGTTTTGACTTAGACGGCAATCAACTTTGGCACACTTCGGTCGGTACCAAGTCGAATCAAAAAGGCTGGGGAACTTGTTCCAGTTTGACTTTGTTTAATGACTTGGTAATCGTCAACGCGGCTGAAGAAAGTGGCGCGATGATTGCATTGAACAAAGAGACGGGCGAAGAAGTTTGGCGAGCTTCGGCGCCACGGTTGCCAATGACGTTTAGCACTCCGGCACTGGTTCGAATCGACGAAAATCGGACGGATCTTGTCATCGCGGTCGTTGGTGAAATTTGGGGGCTCAATCCAGTGACCGGTAAAGTGGTTTGGTATGCAACGTCGCCGATCGGCGGCAACGTTTCGCCTTGTGTCATCGTTGATGGTGATTTGGTCTACGCCTTTGGCGGCTTTCAACAAGCAGGCAGTGTCTGTGTTCAGGCTGGCGGGCGCGGTAACGTGACTGATTCGCATGTCAAATGGACCAGCCGTTCGACTTCCTACATTGCAACGCCGGTTCTAGTGGACGGCGAATTTTATTGGGTAGACGATAAGTCGCGGTATTATTGCCAGGATGCCAGTGACGGAGAATTGGTCGCGCAAGAACGAATGCCCAACAAGATGGGGAATGGGCGTCCCATTTATGCTTCGATGATCGCCATCAATAAGAAGATCTACGCTCAGACGCGATCCGCTGGCGTGGTTGTCTTAGGGGCCGGCGGTGATCTGAAAATCTTGGCCCAAAACAAGTTCGACCAGGATGGTTCGATTGCCAACGCAACTCCAGCGGTCGACAACGGACAACTGTTCTTGCGATCCAATCGATTTTTGTACTGCGTTCAAGATACGTCGACGGTAGATCCAATAACGCCCTAACGGGTCGCATTGTTAAGCGTTGCACGAAATTTTATGAGCGGTCGGGTATGCGTTGCAACTAAATTTTAGCGTGTTCCAACGCCGGACAGCTATGCTGGTGACTTTCGTGTCGCAGGCTGACTTTGAACCCGTCGGATGGAATGTCTAACTTATTCCAAGACACGAAAAAGCCGCTAGTGCTTTGATTATTCAAAGCACAGCGGCTTATTTTTTGTAACACTGACAACTAGGACGCCAGAAACTTGCGAATGCTTAATTAAGCTTCCCAGCCATGTTGTCGGCGGACTTGGTTCATCGCACTAAGAATGTTGTTCCAGGTATCTTGTTTGTGAAGAACATCGTTGGGGAACATGCAACCGTCCCAGCAAATATGCTGGATGGATTTGGTTAGATTTCCTTTATCATCACGTAGCCAGAACCCGGCGTGATGAGGGATGTTCAATTTGCCATTGGGGTCGTCGGCTAAGCAGTGTCGGCCTGTTTTGTCGTGTGAACCGCCGCCTTTGACCGTGGCGTCATTTTGTGCGACGTGGAAATCAATGGTCCAGGGGCGAAGCGCTGCGGTCAAAGTTTTCAAGGCTTCGTCCAACGCTTCGGGTTCCCAGTTGAAGTCTGCAGGAACTATGCGGTCTTGGGCTGCATTGTAACCTAGAAGGTAAAGCAACGTGTGAGCCATATCGGCTTGAAAGCCCAGAGTCTGAGGGCGGTCAACCTGTTCTAAAAGATCAACCATTGCCCGCCACGAGTGCATCGCACCCCAACAAATTTCACCTTCGGCAGCCAAACGTTCACCGTAATCTTCTGCCAAATCGGCCGCTTGCTGAAAGGTCTCTGCGATCTGTTTTGTATTTGCCACTGGGTCGGTGGCCCAGTCGCTGGGGCTGGTTGCCGAATCGATCCGAACGACGCCGTAAGGGCGAACGCCCAGTTCACGCAGTCGTGTTCCAATGCGACAAGCCTTTTGCACGGCTTTCACAAAGTTGTCACGTTGCTGTTGCGAACCCATTGCCGCACCATCAAACCAAACGGGTGCCACAACGCTTCCCACGACAAAACCGTGCTTGGAAACTTTGTCGGCCAGATCCTTCAGTCCATCATCATCGATGTCGATATCGACATGCGGTTGGTACAGAAACAGATCAACGCCATCAAACTTTACCCCGTCGACTTCCGCGTTGGCGGTCATCTGCAACATGGTGTCCAAATCGATCGCTGGTTCTTCGGCTTCTGGCCCTTTGCCGACTAAGCCAGGCCACATTGCGTTATGTATTTTTGGGAAATTGTTCATCGACTTGGAAAGCCTTTCGTTCAAAATGAGTGACTCTTGTCTTCGAGCAACAAAAGCATAGATCAAACGTTGTTCTTAAGAGGTTTAGCGACTGCCGGAGGGCCTATTTTGCCGGACAAACAACGTCATCGCAACCACTGGCTCAGGAATAGTGTCGGATTGTCGGCCCGCAGCCCTCTCTCTATCATGAGATCTCTAGAATTCACGTGAATTGGGCGTTGGTGCTTGCCGTGCCGAACGAAGTTCAATCGTATTTTGTAGCAAGAGGATCTCATGAACGAATCGATGCACCGACTGACTACTGATCAACTTCGTTGGCAGTTTGATCAATCGCGACTGCCTTTTAAGACGACCGCCGAGGTGGATCCATCGGATTCGATTGTTGGGCAAGAGGACGCTTTGGAGGCATTAGAGTTCGGCCTGCTGTGCGACGCTCCCGAGCAAAATATTTACATCCGTGGCGTTCGCAGCACCGGGCGTCTGACGATGACTCGGCGACTGTTGAAAAAGTTGGATTTGAAAACAGAGAAGAAAACCGATCGTTGCTACGTTCACAATTTTAGTCGCCCGGATCGGCCAAGGTTAATTCAGTTGCCTGCTGGGCAAGGTCCTGTCTTCGCCAAACGGATGAAGCAATTGGCTGAATTTATCGCTTCAGATTTGCGAAAGTCATTCGAGGCCGAACCGCTGCGTTCTCAAAGGAAAGCGATCGAGAAAAAGATCACAAGTGCGGTGTCTGGTTTGACCAAGCCATTAGAGGCGGAATTGACGGCCAATGGTCTGGCACTAGTTCAAATGCAAAATGGCCCCGCAACGCAAACGGCAATTTTTCCTATCGTACAGAACGAACCAGTGCCGGCCGAGCAATTGAAGGAGTTGATCGAAAAGGGCGAAGTTCCGGAAACCGTCTTGGAAAATTACGAGGAACAGTTGCCGAAATTTCAGGAACGTTTGGTCGAAGTCTCAGGAAAGGTTGCTCAAGTTTATCAGGAAGGCAAAGAAGCCTTGCAGGGCTTTGTTGATGCCGCTGCCAAAGGCATTATGGCTCGGGCAACAGCGCCCATTGTTGCTCAATTTTCGACGCCCGCGGTTCAAATTTTCCTGTCGGAAGTCCAGCTTGATGCGATCGAAAATCAACTGGGCAGCGAGGCAGAAACGAAAGTTCAGGTTTTGGTCGATCGTTACGGCGTCAATGTCGTTTTGACTCATAGCGATGCGAATGACAGGCCGGTTGTTGAAGAAATTGCGCCGACATTCATCAATTTAATGGGAACGGTCGAGCCCAGTTTTTCGCCCGACGGTCGTCCAGAAAGTGACTATCGTGGAATTCGTGGCGGCGTTTTACTGCGGGCTGACCAAGGTTACTTGATCCTAAATGTGAACGACTTAGTTGCGGAGCCTGGCGCATGGCGAGCCCTAATGCGGACGCTGCGGACCGGACGTCTGGAAATGGTGCCACCCGAAGCTAGTTTCCTGCGTCCACAGATTGTGGTTCAGCCCGAACCCATCGATATCAAGGTGCGCGTGATCTTGATAGGCGAGGCCAGAATGTATTACGAACTGGATCAATTGGATTCGGATTTTCGTGAATTGTTCAAGGTCCTTGTCGACATGGAAGACGAAATTGTTCGTGATGAAGCGGGAGTGATGCAATACGGTTTTGTTGTCAGCCGTTTGGTCAAGCATGAAGCGCTTCCTGACTTTGATGCTTCGGCGATCGTTCGTTTGGCGGAACACGGTTGCCGAGTCGCGGCCAGAAGCAAAAAGCTAAGTGCGCGGTTTGGTCGCATTGAGGACTTAGCACGTGAGGCTGCATTTTTGGCGGTGAACGATCCAGGGAACGAACCTGCGGCTGATTCCAAGGTGGTTTCGCCGTCCAATGCAAAAGAATTTGCTGCCAGAGTGATCGTGACCGCGGCTCACGTCACCAAAGCAATCGCTCGAACAAAGAAACGGGCCGGTTTGCCTTCGCGACGTTTTCAAGAGATGGTCGAACGAAGAATGATCATCGTACAAACCGATGGACAGGAGGTCGGGCAGATCAATGGTTTGGCTGTGATGCAGTCCGGGCAGTTGACCTACGGATTTCCTGCAAGAATCACGGCCACGATTGGGCCCGGCCAGGCGGGTATTATCGATATTGAGGGCCAAGCACAGTTGTCTGGTTCCATTCACACCAAGGGCTTTCACATTTTGGGTGGATTGCTGCGGCATATTTTGCACACGGATCACCCGATGGCATTTAGTGCCTCATTAGCATTTGAACAAAGCTACGGTGGCATTGATGGTGATTCTGCGAGTGGGGCTGAAATTGTTTGCCTGCTGAGTGCGTTGACCGATATTCCAATCAAGCAAAGTATGGCCATGACGGGCGCCATTGATCAAAAAGGAAACCTGCAGACGATCGGTGGTGTGAATGAAAAAATCGAAGGATTCTTTGATGCATGCGACTACTTTGGACTGACCGGCAAGCAAGGTGTGATCATTCCCAAATCGAATGCAGGTGATCTGATGTTGCGAGAAAACGTTGTCGCCGCCTGTGATGCCAACCGCTTTCATATTTGCGCGGTTGACAATATTTTTGACGCCATGGAATTAATGACCGACGTGCCGTCGGGTGTTGTTGATGGTAAACCGGTTCATCAACAGAAATACGACACGAATTCAATCTTGGGCAAAGCGGTCGCGGCGGCTCACCAGTACTGGCTACAAACCCTAGCGTCGCCCAAAGACTTGACCAAGATCGAAAATCTTGTCGCCGCCAAAATCAATTCTCCCAACCCGCTTTAGCAAACTAACAAATGCATCGGGATGCTTGTTAATGGCGATTCAATTTAAGGGCTAATCGATCTCTTGGCGGTTGACTTTGTCTTGTGGAGGAGCTTTCCAATCTTTGGGAAGCAGCGAAGAAATGGCGTCGATGCGGTTCTCTAGATCTCGATCGTTGATCTTGTTGTTTTCCCCGTCTCTTAGCCATGACCTAGCCACTTTTTGCAGTTCAACCCCGGAAATTAGCCCTAGATTCAAATACAATTTCGCTTCCCACAGGTCGGCGGCTCGGACCCGAGTGGATTCTTGTTTGACCAAGGTTCGCAATCGATTTCTGGCCATCTCCACATCCAGTGTGGGCAGCGGTGTTTTTTCAACCGTTTGAGCAATCAGTTCGAATGCTTTGCTGGTCCACCTTTTCAATGGATTTTCTTTTAGAGGAAATTGCTTCAAGCTGTTGTAGTCATCGTTGGTGAATTCGGGTGCACTGCCAATCAGACGACGATTTTGAACATCGTACAAATTAAATTCAATGAGTTGGCGAGCGTTTTGATCTTGGCCCGTTCGCTTGGTTGAAGTCAATATGATCATCGCCAGGAAGTCTAAGTCTTCGCGTTGCGCCAAATCCAGAGCCACTCGTTCATCCGAGGCATTCATGATTTTGACGCCTGGGAAATCGTCGCCAGACTTTTCAAGCATCTTTTTGCGAATTCCCTGATTGGCGGTGCGTCTTCCATTTGCCAATTGAATGTAATCCTGGGACGCGCTTTGGATCCAAGAACCCAGGTCCCCATTGGAACTTAATTGCCGCAAATGTTGAAGCAACAAGACTGCCGGGGCGCCGGCCACATCGTGCAGTTTTTTTTCGATTTCAGTCAACGGGTCATAGGCCACGTCATCCATCCCAATGGAAGTCGGACGCTGCCCACCACCGGTTCGTTTTTCAACAATCGTCAAACCGTACCGGATATCCAATATTGGGCGTTTTGCGATTGGTGACCAAGATACTTGATCAATCCAGCGATCATCGTCCATCACAGCCAAGTTTGCTAAGAACAATTCATAGGCGTCATTGGATCGTCCGGTCGCCAGCATGATATCAATGGACTGTTGAAAATTGGCCAGCGGTGAACTGAAACTGGTGCCGCCAGTGTTTTGGGAATGGGTCGCTTCTGGCACAGCGAATCCACTGGGATTGGCTTGATCTATTTTGGAGGTAGCACTAGGCTTTTCGATTCCGGCCACTGGGGTCTGGTCGACAATGGTGCTAGGTTCGTGACTAACATTATCGCGTTCAAAGCGAACGCTGTTAAAAATGTCACAAAGCTGCCGCTGTTTTTTAAGGCTAAGGTCGGCATTCAATTCATTGCTTTGTCCATCCGCCCAAATGGCTAACGTGCCAGTTGAGTATCGGTTTGGGATGGGGGGGCAGTCTCGGTAGAGATCAAAATCAAAATCGTCAGGTTTGGTCCATTCAACGGCGAGGTTTTCGGGGACTTCGACCATCATTAAGATCCGCTTGATCTGATTTTCCTCTTCAATCACGGATAAGAATGGGCCGGCCTTGGAGACCTTGCCGATCGGGCGTGAGAAGGCACAATTGGTACCGCAAACGCCCACGATACAGGTTTTCGAACCGCCAGAAGTGGGTGACTGATAATCTTTGGGAATCGATTGGGCCGCGGCCATGTTTGTCGGGTGGTCCCAAGGTTGCTCCATGTCGAACTTGTCAAACAATTCTTGGTAGCCAAGTTGTGGCAGAATTAGGACGCGCCACGACAAACTATCTTCACGGCCAGCGGTTTGAGGCGGAAAACTCTGGAAGCGAATTTGATACTTGCGGATCGCATCGCCAATATTCTTCAGGTTCTGTACCATAATCTTTCGATGTTGAAGCTCACTTGTTACCGGTACAAATGAACTGGTATCTGCTTTAGATAGCCCATCGGTCGGTTGCCCTGAGGGAGTGACAACGTCATTGGTTTTGGTCGTGTCACTGGCGGTTTTGGTCGGCGCTGCTGATGGATTCGCAATAACCGCGGTTTCGACTTTACCGGTCACACCGGCAGTCGTGGCACCCGAGTTCATTGCAGATGCGTTTGGTTTGGCTGTCGCTGTTTCAGATTTCTTTACGTCGGTCGCATTGTTTGTGATTGCGCCCGATTCATTGTCTGTCGCGGTGACTTCGTTAGTGATTTTGTTTTGGGCTTTCTTTCGGCGCATCTCTGCAACCAGGTCTTCGGTTGAAACGCCGCCCCCGCCACTGCATCCAGCGAAGAACGATAGCGGCATAACAATGAAGAAGAATAGCGAGATTGATTCTTTAATGCTGGTCATTCGAACCCAAGTCGAATTCGATGGATTTAATCTACTCAACATGAAACAATTTTCCTGTTGTCCTATGGTCTTAGTTTCTATCTATCATGTTATTGTAAAAAGTCGACCTGAACCAAGGTCACAGCGGCTGTTTACTTCGTGACGGTTCAATTCAAGAGACTCTTCAACTCGCTTGGCGAAAGTACGACGATAAATCATCGTCCAAATCGATGCACCCAATTGATCGTTCGCTTCATGCTCGGATTTCCGTGAATCAGCTAACCGTTTCCGCATCTGCGTTCGCACTTGCCGTCGATTGAATCCCTTGTTCGCTCAATGCTAACGTTTCGCTGCCGTATCTTAAGGATTCAATGGTTCCCAAGATCTCAGAGCCAACGCCACAGCAAACCATGTTCTTGATTCCGATACCAGCCATGAAGAACTCTGATTGTTCAATCGATCTTTGCACTTCGGCGGTCATTTGTTCTTGGTATTGATGTAAGATTTCCCAGAAGCGGTCAAATCGTTTGATCGCTGCCGGTTTTGCCAACGCTTCCTCAGCGGCTTGAAGGGTCAAGCCAAGCCCTTTGGCCATGTTGGAAATTAGTTGTTGGCTTCCCAGCGGAAAATACCGCCACCAAAAGCGTTTATTCCATGCGGCAAGGTAGGTGGTGCCGTAACGGCCAATGTCCAAAACACCGATACCACTTTGATCCTTGGTCAGTGGACTTTCCTTGCTAAGCCATTCTTCGTAACACCAATTAAATAGTCCTTGTGGTGCCGATTGAATCGCTGAAATTTCAATCTTCAGGCTTGCAAAGATCGAGGTGATTTCTGAAAGGTCTGTCTTCTTTACCATCGTCCCTAAAACCGGCTGTAACCCTTGGAGATTCAGGTCGTTGAAACACTTCCAACGCGAGACCACGGTGTCTGCTTTGAAGGGGCAATGCCTTTCCATTTCCATCTTCACCAACGGTTCCAATTTCTTTTCGTCGGCACTTGGAACGGTAAAAAATCGTGGCAACAAATTTTGCGGAGGCAGACCGACGATAATCGAGCCTGGTTTTTCGGCAAGGCTAATCGCCCACTTGGAGACCGCAACTTGCAGTGATTGACGAAAACTGGGGGAATCTTCAATTAGCAAGTCAAATGGGTAGTCCCCGACATGGTCAACTGTGTAGCCGCCAGCAGACGATTCATCGTGAATCAGGCGAACCGCATGCAGGCCTTTATTTTCGATCTGAACTCCCCAAGCGGTCTTTGACTTTTTCTTGCCGCCGAAACTGAAAGAGAACATTCCCTTTTTGGCTTCTGCAAAATTCTGTTCGATTGGGACCTCTTGCAAACCTTGCAAAGCAAGTCCCAACGCAGCCACAGAGTGGGTAATAGGCAAATTTCTGTCCGTGGCAATTTTACCGCGGGTGGCGGAATTTTCCGGTACTGACATCAATCCGCTGGAATGCCACAACCACGGTTGCTTCTGGCCAACCCCAACAATCGAGTCTTTTCGGCGCCGCTGCTCTTCTATTCGCGGTTCTTTCCCTGCTTCAGTTTTTGCTTTCGCAACTTCGTCCTTCCATTTGGTCAAGCCTGGATGTTTGGGAAATTCCCGTTCCATCCGCCGTACAAGCAAGCCAAATTGCCGATCGACACGATCCATGGTCACCAACGCGGTTTCCAACGAAAGTCCGGTTAAGGCAGAATTCTTTGCGGTTTTCAATACGCTTGAATTGAACGGCGCCACAAACTGATTGGCTAAACGAATTGCTGAAGCATACTTGCAATCAATCAATCGACTGTTGACCATTTTTAACAACTCGGCGGCAACCTTTACGCCCAGTTGTTTGTACTTGGTCTCGGTTGGTTGATTGTCCAACAGTTGCGAAATTTGGGGCAATAGTCCATCCAACTTGCCTGCGGTCACACTAACGTCGATAGAATCTTTCAATCGCGAATAAGTTGCCGCGCGATTTCGCAATTCATTCAGCAAGTCTCTTCCTTCATCTGGCATGACGTTGGAAGGAATCTTTTCCAGTTCTTCAATCGCTCCTTGCTGTTGTCGGCTTCGCAAATAAGTTTTTGCACTTTCCAGCAGGGCCTGAACCTTGACCAGAGTCTTGTCGCGATGGCTTTTAATTTCTTGGCTGGTTTGGTCAACCTTCGCAATCATCTTGCGCAGGCGAGGGTGCTTCTGGCGAAGCGTCGACGCAGCTAATGATAACGCCTTATCGTAATTATGTTCGCTGGCGGCAATCTTCATTTCTTCCAAACGACTACTAATCGTCGTTTCGATCTCTTGATAGTGCTTTACAAGATTGGTACCGCATTCGCCACAAAAGGGATCTGAAATGAACAGATCATGTCGGCAACTTGGGCATTGATCGGCCAATTCTAAACCGCAACGCGAACAGAAACGTCGGCCTTCAAGGTTCTTTCTTTGGCAGTCTGGGCAAGCGTTGTGTTCGTCGTTTAAATTCGTCATCAAATTAGCACTTCGTGAGTCAGCTTTCATTTGAAACGGCCACTATTATTCACGCGAAATGATTCAGGTGATGGTTCGATTCAAATTTTCGAACCCAAGCCATTGAACCCAATCCATGGCAGCGGGTCCTTCAGGCAACCGTAACCGCTGCCTTCGCCGTGCCTGCTTTTGCCATGACATCGCCACCACTACATCGCCACCATGACATCGCCACCATCAACATCGCCACCATCAACATCGCCACCATCAACATCGCCACCATCAACATCGCAGCGATGAAATCGCCCTACCCATCACCAAGTGAAGCAATAGAAAGCGACCGTTTAAGGATTGGGTGACCGTAGGAAATAGGTCATGCCCATGGATTCGATGGAAAGCGAAAAATGACTGATCTAGTAGCCCACTTCTGCATTGGGCGAGTACAAGCGAACGGGCATCGGAATTTTCAGAGTAGGAATCTCTTGATGGTCGAATTGAAATTCAATCCAACCTTCATTCGAATTGCGGTAGTCGCCTTCAGCCATGTTCTTGGGAATAGTGACCGACCATTGATACAAGCCAACGCTTGGATTCAACGGTTTGAATGTATAGTCTAACCCTTCAGGGTGCGAACTGAAGCGAAGAACTTCTAGATTCTTTTCCTTTGTGTAAAGTCTGAACATGCCCTTTAGTTCGGTGGTTTGGTCGCTGCGAATGGAACCCAATTTTAAACCGTGAGTCGGATCCAATTTGTCGCACATTACGGTATAGCGGCCCACAACTTTGCCGGTCAGAGCGATTTCGACCACGCGGGCAACTTCCTTGATGTCTTCGTCTGTACGATCAATACTAAGTTCAAGTTCTGGTGAAGTACCGGTGATTCGAATCCAATGATTAAACTGACCTTTGGGTAACAGGGCATCGGACTTAAATTTGATCTGGAAACCTGCTAAAGCGCCCAGTTCCAACTTTCGCGAAAGATCAATCGCTTGGGATTCCCAGTGAAAAGAATCCAACGAACTTTCGACTTGCACGATTTTCAGATCGGCCCAGTTCTGCGAATAGATTGAAAAACTGCCATGCAGCGTGTTCTCCGGGGTCACTCGATCAAATAGGAACACGGCTTTATCGGTCCAAAAGACTTCTTTGACTTCGCCGAAAACTCGAAATGAAATCTCTGGGTTTTTGGGGTCGTTGGTCAAGACCATCGCACCGTGTCGAAATTCATCAGTTGAGTAACGAACTTCCCATTTGACCAAGACCTGAGCCTGTTCATTGGGGCCGACCACCGACTTTGAAATATCGAATTGGGTACACTTGCAAGTCTTAGGCCCTTTTCTCAAAACCAAATCTTCGGTGCCATGATTGTGAATCGTGAAAATGTGAGAACTGGTTTGGCCAGGGTCCATGGTTTCAAATTCAAACTCGGTTGCTTCGGCCACTGCGATAGGACCCGCGTCGGCCAGCAGTTGACTGTTATCGCCAGGAATGTGCCCGGTCAAAATATCGTTGACGCTTTCCTTGGAACTGGAATGTTCATTTTGATCATCAGAATGATCGTGCAAACTGTGCACAGAGACATTCTTGATTTCATTCTTGTCCGTCGTCGCCGATTGCATGGCACTGGAGCCTAGAACAAATGCGAAAACGATAACCACTAGCAAGACCATTGAAATAAGTAGACGCACGACTAATTCCTTTTCTCTTGCGGTCAACAAGAGAGATCAAATTCAAAAAAAGAAGTCTAGGTTCTCCAAAGCAACCGCATTTTTAAGCAGGCAGCCTGTGGTAGACCAGTGAACAGACTTCGGAGAATAAATAAAAGAGAAGAAGTGGACTCCAAGTGCATTGGAGCCCAGTTTCTCTCGAGTGCTTGAAAACAGCTTGACAATAAAAATCAAATTTCTGCAGGTAACCTCGTTCTTCGAATAACGAGAAAACAAAATCAACTATCGGCGCCGTAATCGGCTACTGCATGTTTCCTGAGGTTTGCACCTTCAAGGGCTGATCAGATCATCCCACCGAAAACAAGCAACACCGATAATTGAGGTCACAGAAACTAGTCTTCCAAAACGCCCATTTTCTTGGTGTCAAATAAGAACATGCCAGCAAAGAACTTGTTCTGTGGTAGTTCAACTTCTGGGCCACGGTAACCAATACCTTGGTATTGTGCATCAGACAGGCCAACGGGAACTTGGAAGCCAGGGTTCAACAGACGATCGCCGTTTTGGTCGCGGAAACCTTCAACGTGACCGTCTGCAAACAGAATGTTGCACAAACCGCCCTGACCACCACCGTGGATGGCGTACCAGTCACGAGTGTCTTGCAAGAAGATCCCGTTGCCAGTTGGACCTTGAGGATTTGCCAACGAACCGCCAGCGCCTTCGGCAGCCAGTTGATTAGTCAGTTCAGCACCTTGATCCATCAAACGAACTTTGTTACTGCTGTCCAAGAAAGCGGGTCCGTCGTTGAACGCTTCACCCAACGGTGAACCGATGGTCACGAAGGTTCTTTCCGAATTGTCACCGTTCGCGTACGGATCTGCGACTGAATAGGCAAAGGTCGCAGCAGCAATCGCTTCATCAACGTCGCCAGGTGCAGCGTCACCCAAGATGCCAACGCGATCAGCATTGATTGGGCCAGTTTCTAGCAAAGTCAAAGTCAAAGGACCACGAGTCAAAGCCAAGCCTTTGAACGAATCGCTGGCGGCAGGACTGGTTGCTGCAGTGATAACCGTTCCACCGGTACCGCCAGTGACACCAATGTTTGGTGATGTACGAACGAAGTGCCAGCCAGCTGCAAAGTTCGTGTTGTAACCCTTGTCCATAAACGCCCGCGCAACCAGGCTTGCACGACCTGGTGTACTAGCGACTGAACCACCGAAGGTAGTTCCACCGTCAGACAAGCCGTTAAAAGAAGCCGCACCGCAAATGCCGTCATCCAAACGAGAAAGTGGAGCACCATCTTTGGCGTTCGTGGTGTCTCTGCCGAAAAGGTCGTTCAATTTCTCCGAACCCTTGATTGGGCTCGATGGGCAAAGCATGTCGCCAGGCTTGCCAGCGTTGGTGTTAACCAAGTCAGCAACCCAACCCCATGTGTCCATGCATCCGTCGCGACGGAAGTCAGATGCACCGGTGCACAAACGGCTTTGCGGATCATTGTCAGCAAATAACTGAAAACCGATGCCGAACTGGTGCAAGTTGTTTTTGCAAGTGACGGTACGTGCGGTTTCACGAGCACGTAGGACAGCAGGTACTACCAAGGCTGCCAAGATGCTGATGATCGAGATAACGACCAACAATTCGATAAGGGTAAAACCCTTACGTGAGAAAGACGAATTCTTCATTTCTACCTTTGCTTTAACAAAAGCCATTCAAAAACACGAAGCCTTCCAAGGAAGTCACAACCTTTGCAACACCAGGCTTCACTCGAGAGAACACAATAAAACCAACAAATTCCCCAGTTAAACTTCCCCGGCCCCGGTTGAATTGGCGTCAATTACTTGACCGAAAAACACTATCCGTTTTCCAAATCGGAGGCCGATTAATTAATCAGCCTGTCCCTTAATTCTGCCCAAATCACTCCCCAGTCGTGTTAACTTGATTCCGTGAGCCGCTTCTGTGGGCGACACTTCATAACGCAGGCAAATTCGGTATTCGGTTGGGAGAGTACCTTTCTGTCTGCACCGCTTATTGCCCCAAAACATTGCCCCGACATTCTCTTGGCCACCTATGTTCTGGTTTGCTCTGGTGGTCTTGGTTGGCCACCTAGTCGTACTTTGCCGTTAATCTGTCTGAGTTTCAAAAGCGGCCTTGTCCGTCAGTGAATACAACGTTGCAATTTCACTGTTCAGTAATTCGCCACTGGTCTTGAAAGTCGATAAGCTTTCATTTTCGTCGCCATCCTTGAAAGTTTTAACGCTACCGTCTGCGAATAAAACATTGCACGACCCGCCATGAACGGTACCAAATCCGCTGAAGTCTTGACGTGAATTGGACCAATTGGTCCAGCTGGTTCCGCCCGATGAAAGACTGATAGCTGGACCAGTGGTCATTGATTTAGCCATGAAACTGCCAGCAGGTATCTTCCCAATCGTTGCCGAGGTTGTACCGGCCCAAGCGGCATCAGCGATCAGCGGAACCAAAGCTAAACCGAAAGAACTGCGGTCTGCAAAGTTAGCTTTGAGTGGTCCCAATGTGATGTTTCGCGAATTCGGATCGTCCACCGAACAACCGCCCGCAGTCGAAATCGGGTCCAGCGATAACGTATAACTGGCGGTGCCAATCTGACCTGTTGGACGCAAGCGGAATCCGGTTCGAGTCAGATACCATGTCGAAACGTAATTGGTGTTGAACTTCTTCTTCAACATCCATTCATCCAAGAAGGCTCCACGAGCGTCGGAATTGGGTGAACCCACCGGACCGGTGTTGGTCATGATCGCTCGGCAGGGATTCAGGATGGTCGTTCCATCAGGTGCCAATCGTGATTGTGAACCAACCAAGTCAACGTTCGGGCAAGCAGTGGTTGAGCTGCTGAAACTAAGTAAGTCCTTGTAACCTTCAGAGACCTGAGCGTCGTTGCTGGGGCAAAGCATATCACCCACAGGGACACCGCTATTGACCAAGTCGGCAACCCAACCGTAATCTGCCACCGAGCCGTCTTGAGACCAGCTAAAGGCCCCCGAACAGTATTTGTTCTGGCTGGTTGAATAAGAAGTCAATCCGATGCCGATTTGGCGTAAATTGTTTTGACATACGGAATTGCGTGCTGCCGCCCGAGCCATCTGAACCGCGGGCACTGTTACCGCTGCCAAGATTGTGATAATCGCAATCACCACCAAAAGCTCAACCAGGGTAAAGCCTGTGCGGTTCTTGATTCGGTCGGGCATTGAACCACCTTTTTCACTTAAATCTTGAGTAAATCCAATCATCAAGTTTCTGTTTCCGATCAAAAATTATGGACCTCTGTAAATTCCAGCCATCAAAATAAAAAACTGACTGGATTTCACAAATTGATGCACCACTTGAGGCGATTGAATCTGTCGAAAATTACGTCTCGCCCACGGGTTAGACGCCGGTCTAGTTTTCAAAGTTTACGGCCGATTTTCCAAAGCCTATTTCGCTACCAACTTGGGTTTGGCGATTTTAGTGAATGGATTTTTTTATCCGAAACAAAGCGGCATTTACTGTCTTTCAAAAGCCAGGAACTTCTAGACCGGAATGCCTTTGAAATGACTGAAAGCCACCGCACCGAGTCCTGAAAATGTTTCATTGAGGTCGTAACATTTTTTTGGGGTGTTCGATGGCAGCATTAGAGATGTGGTTGATTAAGTTTTTGTAAGCGAAGCGTGAAGAACGGGTGAATACAAGGTTAATGATTCTTCGTTTTGTTAACCTTTCAAGAATGTGCGTTCGCGATTCAAGAGTTTTCTGTTGATTACTGCACTTAAAGTAGTCTGGTTCTAAGCCGTGAAGGGCTTGAAAAGGGTTTCAAGCTGCCCGTCTGGGATTCAGGTTGCCCTGCGGTTGGCTGTCGGTTCATGGATTCTTAAAAAAACGTTAACACGCCGACTTCAGCTTCAAGAAAAGATAAAACGATCCCATTGGACCTGGCTTTCAGGTTCAATGGGATCGCAAGTATTAACCGATTGCTATTGAGCATCGGAACCAGATTCAGGGGATTTTGCTTTTAGCCATTCAGTCGCTGATTAAACCGAAATTTTGTTTCTGGTGGATGAATCCAATTTGAATTGGCTGACCATGTCAAGCATCTCTTCGGCCATGCGAAGCAGTTCATTACCTTGTCGTTGCGAACCCTCGGCGGCGATTGAAGTCTTGCCAATGACCTGGTCAATTTCTGAAATGCCAGACGAAATGTCTTCGGTTGAAATGGATGTCCTAGTAACCGCTTGGTTGACATTCTCGGCAGATAATTCGGTTTCGCTAACGTGCCTCGCCATTTCGCGAGTGGTGACGTTTTGTTCCTCCACGGCCGAAGCAATGGTCGACGCGACTAGGTTAACTTTTTCGACGACTTCGCTTATTTCGCGAATCGAAATCACGGCCTTTCCACTGGAGTTCTGAATCCCTTCGATTCTTCGGCGGATATCATCGGTTGCCGCACTGGTTTGTTTGGCCAGTTCCTTGACTTCGGTTGCAACCACAGCGAAACCTTTTCCGGCTTCACCTGCACGCGCGGCTTCGATCGTCGCGTTGAGTGCCAGCAGGTTGGTCTGTTCGGCAATGTCTTGAATCACTTGAATTACCTTGCCAATTTCTTCGGCGGCCGTGCCCAAGTCAGCGCTTTGTTCGTTGCTGATCGACGCCAGGTCAGACGCTTCTTTTGCCACTGATGCGCTTCGTTCGGCATTGTTGGCGATTTCCGAAATCGTCTGCGTCATCTGTTCAACGCTGGCGGAAACCGTTCGCATGCTGGCGGACATTTGTTGGGTATTGCTGCTCATTCCGCGAATATCGTTATTAAGTGTGTCAGCCGCGTTGGAAACGTGCCGCGACCGCTCTTTGGAGCCGTTGACATCGTTGCTAAGCGAGGTTGCTTCGCTGGTCATCATTTTGGACGACTGGGTTAGGATTTGAGCCGATTGCGAGATCTTGCCAATCGAGCTTCCCAGTTTTGTCATCGCTAGGTTGAGGGATCTAGCCATGTCTCCCAGTTCATCGGTACGATCTTCCGGCAATCGAACCGAAAGGTCGCCGTCGGCAATCGTGTGACATGCTTGCACTGCTTCGTTGATGGGTGTAACGATTTTTTGCGAAATCAGGAGTGCACCACCACAGATGATCAGACTGATCACGGTTACCGCGATCGCGCTGTAAACCAAAAACCATGAATTGGCGGCGTTGGCTGCGTCACGAAGTTCGCTTACCGCTTGTAACACCTGAGTCTTTGGCATTTCGGTGATGATGCCAAATGTCATTTCACCAAAGTTCAGCGTTCCGTACTTGGACATCACTTGGGTACCTAGATAATTTGTATCGTCGGACAAGAATCCGTTGCCGCCAGAAAGTGCCAGTTGGACTGCTTTTGTATCAATTTTTGCTTTCTCAGGATTCTTGAAGGCGTTACTTAACGAGCGATTCGCCGGATCAAGGAAGGAATCTGATCGCATGATTTTATCTGCACCCACCAAGTAAGATTCACCTGCTTCGCCCAGACCCACGCGGTCGGTCATGATTACGTTAATTTTTTCGACCGGAATCTGAATGATCGCGACGCCAATCAGTTTGCCATTTTTGTAGATTGGCGATCCGGTGAATGAAGTAGGCGCATCGTAGGAAGGCTGATAGGGTTCGAAGTCCACCAAGGCATATTCTTCGTCGGGAAGTGTCATTGCTTTGCGAAAAACAGCGGCGATGTTGGTTGATGCGAACGGACCCGTTGTTAACGAAGTGCCGTAATCTAATTCCTTGAAAACACTGTAAACGATACGGCCATTGATGTCACACAAGAAGATGTCATAGTACCCAAAACGGTTTAGGTAATCTCGAAAAGAAGGATGGTAGGTTTCGTGCGTTTGGTTGTACTTGCTTGAATTGGGTGAAGAATCATATTTATCTTTTTTGCCCAATGGGTTTGGGTTTGCCGCGATAAATTCGTACTGCATCAATTTTGTTGGCTTGTCCAGTTTGCTAACCATTTGGAGGGCGTTAACCGTGTGGCCGTCATTCAATGTCTTATAGTGTTCACCAAAGTGGTTTTGGTAATAGTTGAGCAACTGTTGGTCGATTACCGTCATTTGATCCGGCGTGACATTTTGAAGATAATCGCTCTTGGCAAAGCTATCGGTGTAGTCTAGGACCGCATCAATCGTCGCTTTGTTCTTGCTTAGCGCGACGGTCTGGTCGGCAATCGTTCTCACTAACGTTTTGACTTGTTCGGCTTTTGCATGCTGCACCGCCGAGAGATACTCTTCGGCATTCTTTACCAAATGTCTGGTGGCTAAGTCTTGTGAAGTTTCAGCGTTGCCACAAGCCAAATAGAAACTTAATCCTGTGGCCAATAGCAAGGGTGCGACACCACAAGCCAAGAACAATACCGTTAATTTTGCTTTTAGTTTCATGATCTAGGTCCTGGTGTGCGTCAGTACTGGTGAATTCGACGTTGAAATCGTTTGGAGGGAATGGAAAGTGCGGCGAAAAAATGAAGAATCTGGAGTGACGGATTTTGGAAATGTTTTCCATTGACGGTTTCGCTGAAACCGGGTCATTTTTTGTTATGAGAAAAATCTCGTTAAACCATGGTTGAATCAAGGACCTGTTCTAAATTTAGAACCAAGACTATTTCTTCTTTTAAGGGGTAGACTCCTCGGAAAAAACGCCCGTCAATCCCGTCAATGTTTGTGGGTGCAGGTTCTATTTTGGTGGGATCAAGGGTTAGGATGTCGGACACATGATCGACGCACAATCCGACATGTTCGCCGTGATACTGAACGATCAGGTTAAGTTGTGCATCGGGGTCTGATTTCGATGACAAACACAGAATTTGTCGTAAGTCTAAAAGCGTGACCACTTCTCCCCGCAGGTTGATCACACCTCGGACACATTGGGCTACGTGAGGGATGTGTGTCATGCCCATCGGTCGGCAAATTTCTTTGACCAGTGCGATGTCGATCCCCAGCAAGACATCGCCTATGTTAAACGAGGCTATTTGAATTTCGTTCACCGGATTTTCTTTCATGTTTTTGTCCGTTTCAAGGCAGCTCAAGAGTAAGCAGTGAAACATTACGAATCGTGTAAGTTTAGGGAATCAATGGATTATTCGCGTGGCACTGGTTGGTAAATAATTTTTCAGTTCAGAAGCGTGCAGTACAGAAACTTGCTTGGGTTATCTGCCGTTTGCGGAGTTTCCTGCCATGGTTCTTATCTTCGGATTGTCTACGATCGGCCTTTGTTTTTCGGCTTCAACTTCTGCATTCACTAGTCTGCATTCACTAGTCGGCATTGACCACGGGGCCAGCCGTCGGCCATTACTGGCTGCTTGTATGTGTTGACCTAGTTCTTGTGATACCTAGTTCTTGTGATACCGTGCTCTTGGGACTCCGCGTTGAATTTATGCAAGTCGATGAATCAGATCGGGGAGCAATTAGGCTTTCGCCAGTTGCCTAGATGCCTTTAGCAATTGGGTAATTGATCGGATCAAGTTTTCTTTATCCATTTTGACTTGATAGTCGTTGAAACCGACCGCTTTACCCCGCTGAATGTCGGACGGATCTGACAAAGATGTCAAAGCGATGATGGGTAGTTTGTTGAACTGACCGGATTGGCGAATCTTTGTGCACAATTCGAAACCATTCATCTTGGGCATCTCGATGTCGGACACGACCAAGTCAATTGTGCCATTTTCTTCCAGCAATCGTTGCCACCCTAATTCGCCATCTTCGGCTTCAACCATATTGAACCCCTCGCTGGTGATGAATTTTCTTAGCTGGCGACGGAAGAAAGACGAGTCCTCGACCAATAACAGTTTGAAACTCTGGGGGACCAGTTCGGATTCTTCGCGTCGTTCAATGAACCATTGTGGATGCGCCTTTTCTGCCAATTCAAACAGGTTCAAGTAGCGAGTGGTTCGATTTTCCAAGACAAAAGTTCCCATCACCCCCACGGCATCCGAGGCGACGGATTCGATTTTGCATTGGAGTTCGCGAATGTCCGATAGTTCCGGAGCGATCAAACCGATTTCAATTTTGTTTACTTCGAAAACAACAACATACATGTTGTCCGATTCTAGAGCCGGCTTGCAATTGAGTAAGCGATGCAGTGACAGCAGAGGCAAGCTGCTGTCACGATATCGCATCAACAGATCACCACCAATTTCGTCGATTTGGGACTGCGTGGTTCGTTCGATTCTGGTGATGACCGACATCGGAATCGCAAACTGTTCGGTTGGGTGGTTGGTAAACAACAGAGCGGTTTGAACTTCTTCTTTTTCGGCTGCCAATTGGTCGGCAGTGTCGTTGCGTCGCTTAACTTTCTCGGTGACCGAAGTCAGATTACTGTGCGCTGCAATTCCGGCAACGTCTAGAATCAACGCGATGTGTCCATCGCCCAAAATGGTGGCACCCGCTAGACTTTGTGATTCTCGTAGGTGAACGCCTAAGGGTTTGACAACGATTTCTTCTGATTCGTGGAGCGAATCGACGATCAAACCGTAGCGAAACTGTGTGGCTTCAACCACAACAATGTTGGTGGCTTTGGTGCGATTGCGTGACATGTCGATCGTTGGCGTTTGGCTTTCGATTCCGTCACGCTTCTCCAGTTGATCAGATTTCCCTTTTGGGACGACCGAGACAAGTTTAAGATCCAATGCATCCGACAACCGGATCAACGGTAGCAAGTTGCCTCGCAAGCGAAGCACCTGAGCGTTCTTAATGTGGCCAATCTTTTCTTTTAATTCCGCCGTGCGAACACGAACGAGTTCCACAATATTAGATTGCGGAATTGCGTAACGATCACCATTGGCTTGCACGATCAAAGACGGCACAATCGCCAGCGTCAACGGAAGTGTGACTCGGATGATCGTGCCGACGTTGACAGTGGAATCCACATCAACGGTTCCGCCCAGTTTTTCGATATTGGTTTTCACAACATCCATGCCGACACCCCGACCGCCAATATCGGTCAACTGTGCCGCAGTTGAAAAACCGGGGTGGAAGATCAAACGAACGGCGTCGCGATCGTTCATGCGTTGGAACTGATCTTTGCTGACGACGCCTTTTTCTAAAGCTTTTGCTTTGATAATCTGAGGATCAATACCGCCGCCGTCGTCTTCAATATCGATTCTGACTTTACCCGCTTGGTGATAGGCGCGAAGGCAAATCAGTCCCTTGGCGATTTTGCCTTTGCCAAGGCGCGTGTCCGGATGCTCAACGCCATGCTCAACGCCATGGTCGACGCTGTTTCGAACCAAGTGAGTAAGCGGGTCACCGATCATTTCGACGATCGTCTTGTCGACTTCAACTTCGCTGCCTTCCAATTGCAAGTCGATCTGTTTGCCCACTTTCGTGCTAAGATCTCGAACCACTCGGGGAAACCGATTGAAAACCGACCCAAGAGGTTGCATTCGCGTCTTCATGATCGCTACTTGAAGTTCGCTAGTCACTTGATCGATCCCCGCAGTTACGGTGTCCAAGCCGCTAATTGAAGCCGATTTGTCGTTATTCTTTTCCAAATTATTGACCGTCTGCAACAATTGGTTTCTGGCAAGGACTAACTCGCCCGCCAGATTCATCAACTGATCTAACACGGTTACCGAGACTTGGATGGACGATTCGACAGACTGCTTGCTTTCGGCCTTTTCCGAGCCCTCTTCCCTTGCACTCTGGCTGGTGTTGGCGGGCTTTTTCAGACCGACGGGTGCGGGCGGGGATGGAGCAACGCTAATCCAAGATTGCACGGGGGCTTCTGGCTTGGATGTGTCCGTAGCTCCAACCGACTGGGTAGCGGTTGTATCGCTGTGGACACCAATGCTCTTGCAGGCCTTTCGAGCGGGCATCACAGCTTCTCTGGCTTCAAATGCAAGACGAATTTCTCGGTCCATTACGTCTTCCTCGGTGGCTGGGCTTAAGCTACCGATATCCTGAGCAATTTGAGAAACCAGATGTTCCTCACTTTCGATATTCATTTGCGTCTTTGCAGAAACGCTGGCGTCAGGGATTCCCAGGTTGTTAGCGATTTCATCCAACAGTTGACTGAATTCCGAAACGTCTACACCGTTAGAATTACTGATGTCCTGAATCAAAACGCTTAGTTGATCGGCGGTCTTGAGCATCACGTCGACAATAGGTTTAGTGGGCGTTAATTCTCTCTCTCGAATCAGATTCAGTACGTTTTCTAAGCTATGAGACAAGGCTCCGATCGCGGTTAAACCCAGAAATCCCGCGGCTCCCTTGATCGAATGAATAGCGCGGAAGACTTCATTCATAAGATTGACATTGATGTTGGCACCGTTGGCTTCAATTTCCAGCAGTTGATTTTCAATCTCCGCCAAGTGTTCGTTTGATTCCACCACGAAATCGTTAATCAGTTCCAAATCATCAAAGGTCATAGCGGGTTCCAATGTGGGTCGTCCGGTGCAGGGACTTGTCTTAACGACACTGACGGTTCGGAATCGATCCAATGCGCGGGTCGTGTGATTGAGAGCTTCTGGGGGCGATCGTGACAAATCAGTGCCATCGGCTGCAGATGTTGATCCGTTTCTCTGTTTTCCAGCTCCCAGCTTGGTCATTGGGGTGCTTTCGCTAATCAAGTGCCAGCTGATTCTTAAATTCGCCTGATTGGGGGCTCGTCATTCGCCAATTCCCAGGACATCCCGTGTAGTCAATTAGCGAAAGTTGCGCGAAAATGATTGTTGTTCAGTCCACGTTCTTTTTGCATGTTGTAGGGTCCGCCACCGAGCACTTGCGGTTGGCCTGTAGAGGGTGGTTTGTCGTTTCAGGTGCTGGTTGTTTGCAACAGACTGTCCAGAAAGACGAATTGGCCAATTCAAGAGAGGGTTAGAAGGGTTTTGGGGTAATGTTCAATTTACTAGTTTTGTTGTTGATAGCGTCCTTGGGCTGAGCGCTTGTTCAGGTCATTCCAGTAATTCCGGCTGGGAGGATTTGAATCCTGGGGTAGTTTGCAAAGATTTTTTGACCTGCTGGCAATTGTGGCATAGGGTTCCAATGATTAACGCCTTGGATGGAGTTCGGTGATTGCATTCGCGAATTTTCATAACAACGGGCTCACCTAGTTTCCACAAACGGGACCGGATAAATCATGTCAAAGAGTTGCCATAGAAAGATGCGTGTCATGGACCAAAGCGTCCAGGGCGCTTTGCTGAAACGAACTTGTCTACACTGGTTTTCATTTTTGGTTTTGTCGATTTGCATCACTTCGGGATTGGGAATCTTGACTGGAGACCTGACAAAGCCCATCGCGGATCAACTTTCCAGAATCGCGGCTTCCAATTTCTGGCCATTCATTACCTTGGTAGCCATGTTGCCGATGTTTCTGGTGGACACGCTGCGATTAAGCTCCAGATTTGCGGGACCGATGGTTAGGCTGCGACGATCGATGGATAATTTGGCTGACCACGACGATACGAGTCCATTGATTTTTCGCGAGGGAGATTTTTGGAAGGCTTCTGCAGATAGCTACAACAGCGTGGTTGATCGTTACATGATGCAGCAAGACAGAATCGCAGAACTGGAGCAGCAATTGGCCGAAGCTAGGGGGCAGGTTTCTTATGACGATGCCTCACAAGAGAGTCTTGAACAAGTTGAAAAGAACGTTGCCCGGCTTGGCAAATAGTTTCGAGCGAACGGTGTCAATCCTTACTTCAGAAACAGTGGTCGGCTTAGGAAATGTTTAGAAAAAGTTATCGCAAAAATGGTAGTGCTGCTGTTGAATTGGCTGTCTGTCTACCTGTCATTGTGCTGCTGACGTTTGGAGCAATTGAAGGTGCCAGCATGGCCTTTCTTCGACAAACTCTGGTCCAAACGGCATATGAAGGAGTGAAAGTAGCGGCTCGTCGTGGAAGCACCGACGCGGCGGCGCTGAACGCGGCACAACAGGTAGCCGCCGGTAGAAACCTTTCCAATGTGAATCTTCGTTTTAGCCGGGGGAATATCGCCTCGATTCCACCGGGAACACCGATCACACTTTTTGCCTCGGCGCCGACTGATGCCAACAGCGCCTTTCCATTTGGTCCATTCCGCGGCCAGACGGTAACGGTTCAAGCGACGATGGCAAAAGAGTAGTTCTTGGTCGAACGGAATTGGTTTGACCAAATGTTGTCAGCCGTCAGTTTGCATTATTCAAAGTTAATCTCTTTATTGAGTAGATCTAATATGTTTCAAACTACGAAATCCAAGCTTCGGTCGATTAAGGTCGTCGGTGATTTTGGCAGGCACACAACTTATGGCAGGAACAGTAGTAATGGCAGGCACAATCGCGTTGGTGGAATGTTGGTTTTCATCGTCTTTTGCTTGATACTTTTATTCGTTGCGGCGGCGATCAGTGTCGATGTTGCTTACATGCACGTGACCCGAGCAGAGTTACGTACTGCCACGGACGCTGCGGCGCGGGCGGGTGTGGAAACGCTAGGGCGAACTCAAAGTCGTGGGCAAGCATTGGCGGCGGCTAAGAGGTTTTCTAGGTTGAACACGGTAGCGGGCAGCCCGCTAAGGTTGAACGATGCCGACGTCGTCTTTGGTAGTAACCGATTGCAGGGCGGAAAATTCCAATTTATCCCCAATGGTTCTCCAACCAATTCAATCCAGGTCATTGGCCAGCGAACCTCTGACGGTTTGAACGGTGGCATACCCCTGTTCTTCGGTCCGATCTTTGGTCAGCGGGAATTCGAACCCACTCAAGTGGCAGTTGCGGCTAGAGCCGATTTGGATGTAGCGTTGGTTCTGGATGTTTCGGGGTCCATGGCGACAGACAACCGATTTAATGGCTTAGTGAATGCGGTTAAAATCTTCATTCGCGAATTAGAATCGACGCCGCAAGATGAATTGTGCTCCATGAGTGTTTATAGCACAGGCGCGGCGAAAGTCACATCGATGACCTCGGATTTGAACCAAATCAATACTGATCTGGAAAGATTCGGCCCCGGTGGTGCTACCGCCATCGGGCTGGGCATGCGAGCGGGTCTAGCGTCTTTTCGCGATCCAGGTGCGCGACCGCTGGCTTTGCGTGCAATGATTGTTATGACCGATGGGAACCATAATAGAGATATTAATCCCTTGCAAGTTGTTCCCGAAGCTGTTCGCGAAAATGTTACGGTCCACACGATTACGTTTAGTCAAGGAGCAAACCAAAACCTAATGCGTCAGGTTGCCAACGCGGGTAATGGAATTCACTTGCATGCGAACAGTAATGAACAATTGGAAGACGCTTTTCGGCAAATTGCTCGCCAACTATCTGTTATCTTGATTCAATAAAATTGACCGATGGATAGGTTGATCTGATGTCAGCCGGAAGTGGCTTTTAAGTTTAGATTTTGGAATAATTTATTTAGACGGGTAACCAATGATGAGTTCTAGAATACAAAATCGACAAACACATACTGGCAGCAGAGGCGGTGTCTTGTCGGTCGAAATGGCTATCACGTTGCCGGTGTTATTCTTGATCTTGTTTGCCGCGTTTGAATTGGGGCGTGCTAATTTGATACGTCATGGTGCCGAAGCTGCAGCGTATGAAGGCGCCCGTGTGGCGATTCTTCCTGGCGCAACCTCAACGGAAATACGGCAAGCGGCTGACAAGGTTATGTTAAGCGTGGGAGCGACCAATTTTGACTTGACCGTCACACCAGCGACGATTCTTCCAACCACAAGAGATGTGGAAGTCCGTGTTACCGTACCGTTGGATCAAAACATGTCCTTCGCGACTTTTGTTCGCGGATTTCGTTTTACCGGCAGGTGCGAACTAAGTACCGAACTGGCGCAGTAGCAAGGAGCGAAAGTAGATTTGTAGAAGCAGAGACAGGAGCCTGGCCCGTCAGAGGGTTCGGGCACTGTAGGTTGTTGGTGGGATGAAAAATTTAAGGCCAAGTCGCTTCCGAAGATTGGAAGCGACTTGGCCTTTTTTGTTAGAAGCTGACCCGCTCCGTTGAACGCTGAGCAATCGCCTAAATAGCGGTACTAGAATCCGATTCGGAAGCTTGCATTCCTTCCTTGAATCGTGATACCATCGTTGGAACGTCCACGAGTGCCATAAATGTTACTGCCTTGGATCGGACATGAAGGAGTCAATTGTTTTCCACCTGGATTTCGGTAACCTGGGTTGGGGAAGTTCGTTCCTGGTCGACCATGCGGGTTGAAGTTATTTTGGAAATTTCCACGACCCGAGTTGGGACGACCTTGCGACGGGTGGCCGTTTGCGATTCGTGGGCCTGAATTGAAGTCGAACTGGAACGTTGGGCGTTGATCAATTTGGAAAGTTGGACCACCAAAGTGCGGGCCGTAAACGATTGGCGGTTGGGGCTGCACGATGACGGGGCGTCCAACATGGATTGCCTGAGGAATCGCGGTTACGGCACAGGTCAATTGAGCATCCACTTGGTTTAAAAGTTGACGCAATTGGATTGTGCATAACAATTGGCGGTCCAGCCCTCGATCGCTCCGAAATTGTGCCTCGTCCAATAGGGACTGTAAGTCACGATTGGTGCACGTCAATTTTTGGATCTGGGCTTGAAGGTCAAAGGGTCCTTCATGGTAGGTCCAAGCCTTCAGCACCGCTGCATTTCCTTCTAGCTTCCCCGTCTCTGCCAACATTTGGCCGAACAGTTGGCTGTGTTTACCTACATGCAAGATTTCCTGACGGATGTTGCGTGCCAAGTGCATAACATTATCGGCGTGGTCGCGAACTTCCAAACGCCAAGGTTGATTGTGGTCGGCGCGAGCGAAGCTTGCACTGACTAGCCCAAACAACAGGGCGGCAATCAGTAAACTGATGCGTTGGAGCTGACTTTGAGTAGTTTTAGTTTTCATGACGAGGCCCTTTCTTAAGGCGGCGTTGCGTAAATTAGTTAAGTAGATTCGCCATGATGCAACCGGGGGGCGAATGGGGCTTAGGCTCGATGCCTTTGTGCTGACTTAACAGAGGATCTACTAACGCAAGCACTGTGCCAAACTTTTCGTCGGGCGAAATGGATACCGCCATGAATCAAGCCGTTCACTGTCGGGCTTCAGCAAAAATAACCAAAAGTGCCCCGTTTTGAGGAATAAATAGCCCGAAAAATCGGCGATTGGGCGATTGAGTCCACGGATGAAAAAGTCATTCATTCGGTCTCCAGTCCTGCGGACTTTGGTATCTACCGGGCAGCAATTGTCATCAATTCGGGTTCGTGTGTTATCGAAGTGATGACTAATTAAAGTCGACTGTTTTAGTCGTGTTTTATCCAGCTGGCTAAACTTATTCAAACGAACACCAACGTATTGCCAAAAGTCCGTTCGATGCCGTGGAAGAGTTAACGCCAAGTGCGATTGGACGTCGAAAAAAAGTAAGACGATGCATTGAAGCATCACTAAGTTTACTGATAATATAATGATTGGTGTGCAGCCAGCCAAAATGAGAACAACGGATTAGCTTCATGACAAGTCAAACGAATCAAGTTCAACCGGGTTTCAGTTCCGATTCTGAGCCTAAGGTTGTGCCAGCATGTGCCAGTTCCAGCTATGTTTCCCGTTCAAGTCCGATGGTAAAACAACCCAATTGCAAGAAGTCTTCCAATCGGCGGTCAGCAGACGACGAATCTTTGCTTCGGATGAAAGTTAATTCCGATGAGCTAGGACCCGGTGCTTCATCAGGTCATCCAAGCCCCTGCGTCGCATTAGCGAAGAGTTTGAACCCAATGCCAAGTCGTTTGCCAGTTAGCAGTCCGCCCTCTGCAGAACAATTGGCGGAACTTGCGCGTCAAAGTCAAGCGTTGGAGACTGCCCAGCCGTGGGAGATTCTTCAGTGGACGGCCGAAAATTTCGCGGATGGATTTGCCGTTGCTACTGCTTTTGGGGCCGAGGGCATGTTGATCATTCATTGGCTGTCCCAGGTTGCCAGGCAAACGCCAATTTTCAATTTGGACACCGGGTATCAATTTGACGAGACGTTGCAAATGGTTGGGCGGATTGAAGAACGTTACGGACTTCGCGTTGAATTGGTCCGCCCAGAATTAGATGTTCAGCAGTATGAACAATTGCACAAAGGCCCAGTCTATGCTCACAATCCAGACCAGTGCTGCGGTGACAGAAAGATGGTGCCTTTGAAGAAACGTTTGACCGGCGTGACCGCTTGGGCCAGTGCGATCCGTCGCGACCAGAGTCCAGATCGAGCGAAGGCTCCGATTGTTGGTTGGGACCGAAAGTTCGGCTTGGTCAAGGTTAGTCCACTGGCCAATTGGAACAAAAGCCAAGTCTGGCAAACGATTATTGCGGAAAAAGTACCTTACAATCCATTGCACGATCAAGGTTATCCCAGTGTCGGTTGCAAGCCTTGCACTCGATGTGTCCTGGCTGGGGATGACGAACGTGCCGGACGCTGGGCTGGCGCGAAGAAGACCGAATGTGGTCTGCATACTTGGTCTTAGTTATTGGCGTCTTAGTTATTGGCGTCTTAGTTGGCGGGTCTTACGTTGATTGGTTTGATTCACTGTCTTGATACGGGTTTCCCCACCGTTGGACCGCCGCTTGATTTCAGATGTACCAAAAAAAACGTCCCCAGCGTTTAAGTGGGGACGTGATTTTTAGTTTTTAACTTTGCCAATTTCCAGCGTTGGCTAATCGGCATCGTTTGATCTGCAGTTGTTCGCAACGACGATGCACCCACTAGATGCACCCACTAGATGCCGCAACTAGATGGTCTGCCAGTTCAGTACCTTCGCACTGCTTAGCACAGCGTCGCAAATCTTTTGAGTCTCTAAGGCTTCGCGGAAGGTTGGCGACACGGGTGTTTGGTTGGCGATACCTGCTAGGAAGTCGGCTACCTGATGCACGAAAGTGTGTTCGTAGCCAATCTGCAGACCTGGGACCCACCATTTGTCCATGTACGGCATATCTCCGTCAGAGACATGGACATCATGCCAGCCGCGAATCAGTGAATCGTCTTTGTGATCAAAGTATTCCAGGCGGTGCAAGTCCTCCAGGTCCCAGCGAATCGATGCATGTTCGCCGTTGATTTCGAATGTATACAACGCTTTGTGCCCACGGGCGTAGCGAGTCGATTCGAACAGTCCTAGAGAACCATTATTAAAGTGGCACATGAACGCGCATGCGTCATCGATACTTACCTTTTCAACTTTGCCGGTCAACTGATGAGTTCGTTCCTTGATAAAGGTCTCTGTCATCGCTGCCACATTCTTGATGCTGCCGTTAAGCCAAAGTGCGGTATCAATACAGTGCGCCAAAAGATCGCCAGTCACACCACTTCCCGCGGCAGCGGCATCCAGACGCCATAAGGCTTCGCCGCCTTGGGGTAGGTCAGCATTGATCGTCCAGTCTTGCAGGAACTGGGCACGGTAATGAAAAATTCTTCCCAAGCGACCTTGATCGATTAATTTCTTAGCCAGCGTAACCGCGGGCACTCGGCGATAGTTGTACCATACCGTATTGGCGACACCGGCTTTTTCAACCACATCGCACATTTCTTCACCTTCGGCCGTGTTGATCGCCAGAGGTTTTTCGCACAATACCATCTTGCCAGCTTTCGCTGCTGCGATCGCAATTTCTTTGTGTAAATTGTTTGGCGTGCAAATATCGATCGCGTCGATGTCGTCGCGTTTGATCAATTGACGCCAATCGGTTTCAATCGATTCGTAGCCCCACTGCTTTGCAAATGCTTTCGCTTTTTCTGAATTTCTAGCACAAACAGCCTTCAGCACTGGTTGGTACTCGAGGTCAAAAAAATTGTTGACGCGGCGATAGGCATTAGAGTGAGTTCGACCCATAAAGCCGTAACCAACTAAGCCGATGTTCAATGGTTTCATCAATAACCTCAATATTTCAGGAAGCGGGTGACACGCACAAGTGGTATCCGATACAAACTTTCAGCATTCTCACCAGTCTCATCAAACCAGCCTCATCCTCTCAGACGGGTTCGCACGGTGGCATTGGATTTGCGAACGATTTTCATTCAAGGCGAAACGTCCCGCCAAGGCGACGCACGATTCGATTAATGAGTGACCAAGCAGGACTGGCCCACGATAAACGCAGGCAGCATCCGACTTTGTCGTCGTGATCTGCAATTTCGATTCGCTTGACCCAAGGAATGTACTGGGCGAGTATGCCGCCGGAAATTATGATCCATTTGCCCCGGTTACTCAACCAAGGCGCCAGAAAGGTTCTTGGCCCATCACTATCTCGTGGGAAGCACGCGGGATCCGGGCTTCTTTGCCCAGGTAGGGGTGTGGCGGTCAAACATGCCCCTAGCTAAATAGAATTTCCGATTGCATCATGGTAAAATGCGGATCCAACGAATCGTGATCCTGAGAATGAAACAGAAGTGTTGGGTTTGGATAGATTCTGGGCGTTTGATCCCGTCCGTTCGCCCTGTAGATCGTGCTGGCGGTGAGTGGTAACTGACCGCGGTCTTGCAAGCTGGAGGTTCAATGCCGTCGAGGATGCTGGTGCTCAGGTGTCGCCTGGGACCGTTGCCCAACCGAATCGCTAAGGTGCGGGCGGGCGGTTGGATTGAGCTTTGGTTTTTGTTGGCTAGATTTACGAACTTTTCGACTTAGTAGAACAACCCTATGACTTCGCTTGCAATAAACTGCCGCAATTTGAAAAAGACTTACCCGTCCAAACCGCCGGTGGATGCGGTGCAAGGGATTGATCTGCAAGTCGAAGTCGGCGAATGTTTCGGGGTGCTTGGGCCTAATGGTGCGGGAAAAACCACAACCATCGAAATTCTGGAAGGGCTGCTAAAAGCGACCAGCGGCGAAGTGGAAATTTTCGGTTTACGTTGGGGGAAAGACGATTCGGAGATTCGACAGCGCATTGGTGTCTCACTACAAGAGACGGTTTTAAGTGATGACTTGACCATCTATGAAACGATTCGCCTGTTTCGAAGTTTCTACAAACGAGCGTTGTCGGTCCAGCAAGCGATTGAAAGCGTCAGTCTGCAAGCGAAGTCAACCGCTCGGGTCAGCAAACTTTCTGGCGGTCAGAAACAGCGTTTGGCAGTGGCTTGTGCGATGGTTTCAAATCCAGAACTGTTGTTCTTGGACGAACCCACCACAGGCCTTGATCCTACAAGTCGTCGCGAGGTCTGGGAGATTGTAAACCGCTTGCGTGAAGATGGTCGAACCGTTCTGTTGACCACACACTATATGGACGAGGCTCAGAGGTTGTGTGATCGGGTCGCGATTTTTAACGAAGGTAAAGTGATCGCGTTGGGGACTCCGGACCAGCTGATTCGCAGTTTGGAGGCCCAGCAAATTATCAAGTTTTCGACTGCGTCCACCCACGACACGCAACAAATACTGGAACCGACCCAGGCGCTGATCGCTGGGTGTTCGCAATTGCCGACGGTATCAAATGTTGAACTTGAAGGTAACCAGATCCGACTTGCCTGCGGGCAATTGCATGTGGTGATGCCCGCCTTGGTCGAGGTCTTACGCGGTGAGCACATGGTGTTGGCGGACCTGATGACTCGCGCCGCAACTTTGGATGATGTGTTCATTAGTTTGACTGGACGACGCTTGAACGAAGACCGCAAGGAAGCCTAGTATTCCCCGGTTTACGTTCTCATCACGTGGCGAATCGCCGAATCTAACCCGCCGCATTTCTAAATGGATCGACCAAATTTCATGTCAGGCTCAAGCGAAAATAGTAGTCAACCCAAAGCCGAAGCAGCGGGACTGAAGTCGCTGTCCAAAGGAATGGTCGCTCAGCCAGTCATTGGTTCTGCGATTGTGACCCTAATTAAGACTCGGTTAATCGAATTCACTCGCAAGCCCGCGGCCGTTTTCTGGACGTACGGATTTCCGTTGTTAATGGTCATTGTGCTAGGTTGGGCCTTTCGTGCTCAGCCAGTCGAGCAACTCAGGGTAGCGGTTGAAGACCTTCCTGGACAACAGCGGTTAGTGGAATTACTTCGTCCGAATGAACAATTGTTGGTCGAGGTTGCCACGCATGAGGTAAGCATCGGCCTGCTGCGTTCTGGCAAAGTGGCCGCCGTCTTGATCCCCAAGGCGGCGACCGCTTCCGACTCGGGCGAAGCAAGCTTTGCCCAGGAACCACCGCTGCGGTCCCCAGTTGCTGAAATTTTGGTTGATTTTGCCAGGCCCGGCAGTTTGATGGCTCAATTAACGATTCAACGACAATTGCAAACGGCGGCGGGGCAACAAGATGTGGTGCCGACGGTTATCACAAAATTCGATCAACCGGGCAGCCGTTACATTGACTTTTTGGTGCCAGGCCTGATAGGAATGAGCCTGCTGGGCGGTGGCATGTGGGGCGTTGGTTTTGCAATTGTTGACATGAGGATTCGCAAGTTATTGAAGCGGTTCCTGGCGACTCCGATGCGGCGCAGTGATTTCTTATTGGGCGTAATGATAAGCCGACTTCTGTTTATGTTGCCCGAAGTGGCGGTCATGCTATTCTTCACGTCGGTGTTTTTCTCGGTGAAGGTTTACGGCAGTTGGTTTGCGGTTGCGTTTCTGGTACTACTGGGCGGCGTACAATTTTCCGGCGTCGGTCTGTTGGTGGCCAGTCGCGCCAAATCGATAGAAACGTTGTCAGGGTTGATGAATATGGTCATGCTTCCAATGTGGACGCTGTGCGGCATCTTTTTCGCCTATCAAAAGTTTCCCGAATTTTTGCATTGGCCGATTCGGATGCTGCCACTGACGCCACTGTTGGATTCGCTACGAGGCGTGATGTTGGATGGTAAATCGTTGCCCGAACTATGGGTTGAAATCACGCTGATGACGGTGTGGTCGGTTGGGACGTTCGTAGTCGCGTTGAAGATTTTTCGCTGGAATGACTAAGTCTACTATCGAGTGTCTTCGGGACTGGGTCTTCGGGACTGGGTCTTCGGGACTGGGTCATGGTTGGATTGGATCAAGTCAAATCGCCGGCGACCGGCAACATCAGCGGTTTCTTCGCAAAGAGGCAAGCCTAAGCAATTCCAAGACACGACCAAGATACGAATCAGGAAATCACAAGTCAATAATGAAGTAGTAGTGCAAGTGGGGGTCGAACCCACAAACACTGAGGTTTGAACTCAGTCGCTATACCAATTAGCGCATCGGACCGCAGATTCTATCCTTACCAGTGCCTAGATCGTGCCGCTGCATTTGGCGAAACAAACGCCCTGCGGCAAGTCGATCAATGGTTTGGTTAAACCGTTACAAGTAGCTCGCCGAGGAGTCGAACCTCGTCTAACTGATTCGAAGTCAGTGGTGCTATCCATCACACTCGCAAGCCAAAATATCAACGAAAACTCAATCAGCGTTTGTCCCAAACTCTGTGCCAAAACAAAGTAGCACCCTGACTGTGTTGTGCGGCTCACCAAAAAGCGTACCGTAAAATCTGCCGGCAACCTTAAGTAAACTCACCGATGTCTTTTCAAAACTTTTGCTTATTTCAACCGAGTGAGGCCAGAGGGATTCGAACCCTCACCCACCTGGGTAAAAGCCAGGGATGCCGCCGTTACACCACAGCCTCAGGTAACTTAGTGCTGGGCGTGCGTTTTGATCGTTGGTAAAGATAGTTCATTTCAATGGCTCCAAAATATTGATGGCGATGGTCAAGTGGTTTAGTTGTCTAAAGTGGTTGGCACTGTAATAGCAGGGCATTCACTGCTTTCGAATGTACGGCCAAGTGACTCGTGTGGGATTCGAACCCTACCTAACTGAGTTGAAAGCCCAGTGACCTCACCAGAAGTCGAACGAGCCGGTTGTGTTTGTCCCGCAAATTGAAGCCAATCGATCGATTAAATTTGCCGGGTGAACGTTCGAGTTGAATCGGTTTGTCAAATTTGATCGGGTGTCGTTGCTGGTAAAGGTGTCGCGACCCAAAGGGTACGTGAACAATAAGTGGACTAGGAGGTGCTCGAACCCTCGTCTACGGTTTTTCAGGCCGTCGCTACTCTGTCTCAGCTACCAGTCCTTTAGGCTTAAATCTGGCTGAATGGCGATTGTGTGTTGTCACGATCGGCGCATGAAAAAGCCCGGTGTTGCGTTCACGACACCGGGCCCTTAACGTTCTAGTTGGACGTTAGTTTCCAGCGTCAGGTTTTTTCGCGTAACAAACGTTCCGCCAGTTTGCGTTGGGACAATCGTTTTGGTTGGCCAAAGCAGCGGCCAGCAAAAGTGAAACGGTCGTGCTTCAGGTATTCTATTTTCATGACAATTAAACGTAGGGTTGATAGGCCAAACAAGCCGTGAATCAATTTCTAGGAATCGGGAATTGGGTTCCCGTTTACGCTAGATTAGATGTAAGGGAAGCGGAATAGTTCGCGTGGATCGAAAATAAAAATTATCAAATGGCTTCCTAGGTGATGACCGCAATCTACTCGCTATCCCCAGAAGGCTGTAAGATTCTTTAAGCTCCACTGACCTGAATTGAAATGGGTACAAACTAAACCAGTGGTAACAGCCATGCCATTAGCAACGTTGTCAAACCTGCGGTCAATCCTAAAATGGCTAGGCAAGGCGTCCAGGTTTTCAGCCCTTCGATACTGGTCAAATAGCCCATCTTGGTGAAGATCCAGAAACCGCTGTCGTTCATCCAGGAACCGACCAAAGAACCGCCACCGATTGCCGTCGCCATATAAACCGGATGACAACCCAAGGTGTCCGGAGTCGCTACCGATGCCAACATGCCGCTGGCAGTGATCATCGCAACGGTGCTACTGCCCTGAGCGAACTTCAAGACCGAAGCGATTGCAAAAGACAGCACCAGCAATCCTAAGCCTGTCTCGCTGTACTGCGAAAACACTTCACGAATAGCTTCGCCCACTTTGGCCTCTTGTAGCATCGCACCAAAAGCGCCGCCTGCTGCGGTAATTAGAATGATCACGCCAGCGCTGGCCAGTGCTTTTTCAACTTCCATTCCCAAACTGGCCCAGCCCACTTTGCGTTGTCGTTTTTCGATCAACAAGGCAATCACTGCTGCCAATAGAAGTGCCAAATTAGGATCGCCAAAGACGCCGGCCCAATCGGCAGCGGTTCGCAACTGAGTCTGCCATTGGTGCGGTTGGGTTAAGCCCGGCATTCCATCTTCGATCAACAAACGGTTAAGTCGTTGAAGTTGGGCCATTGGCATCTTACTGCGGCTTTGGGCCAATAGCTTCTTTGTGGGCTTGGATAAACGAAGGCCCAAAAATGGTTCGTCGGAATAAAAGTCACGTGACGCCAAAACCTTGTTCAAGGCGGTCGCGACCGTTTGAGCCGCTTCGGCATTCTTATCGTCTGCCGACAATTGCTTGATCGCCAATCGAAGTTCATCGGTGTTCAAAGCGGGTTGCGAAAGCAAGTGAATACGGACCTTGTTGGCCGAAAGAACGGTCTGTGAATCGACGATCCAATCGCTACTTGAAACGTCCGGACCGGCTTGGGCGGTTGTCAAATCCGAAGCTGCCAAGGTCGCGTCGGGCTCTGACAGACTTGCCGTCAAACGGGAAAAGTCAGCGGGTTGGTCGGCTGTAAACTTCGCTCGTTCTTCGTTATCAGCCAAAGTTCCAAATAACGCCGATGTCGCGATCATCACTACTGGAAGTCCCAACGGCAGAGCGGCCAAGTACAGTGGCGGCAGCGAACGTTGGTCGTGAGTGTGTTGGGCCTCTTGATCGGTGTTTGGATCGTCCAGCCAGCGAATTGGAATCTTGATGTATCGATCGGCAAGCGACGCAAAGGTCAAACCAGCGACCGCACTAACCGCCGCGACCACCGAACCGACCATCATCATCATACCCAGATTCACACCCAGGTTGGACGCCACCAATAAAGGGCCAGGCGTGGGTGGAACCAGCGTGTGAGTGATCGCTCCACCGGCCGCAATCGCCAGCAAGCCAGCCAGATATCGCGAACGAGTCTTCAAGTACATTGACCTCGCCAAAGGCACCAGTAGATAGAAGACGGTATCAAAGAAGACCGGGATCCCCAATGCATAACCGCTGCCGCACAAAGCCAATGGAGTTCGTTTTTCGCCAAGCATCTTCATGAAAAAGTCAACAATTCGTTCCGCAGCACCGCTGGCCATTAGCGATTGTCCAATGACCGCAGCCAATGCAATCGCCAGCCCCACCTTGCCTGCGCTAGAACCAAATTCCGCTCCGACTCGGGCAATCTTGCCTGTCCATTCGCCCGGCCCCATGAGGCTGACCACCAAAGCGGCGACAATCAAAGCCAAGAATGCATTCAGCTTCAGGCCAATAATTCCAAACAGAACAATGGCAACGCCGACAAGCAATGCGAGTAAGCGATGGATGGTTTGCGGATTCCAAACGGACTTGCCTGGAACCGCTGCCGCCGCTTGCTGGTCGTCCGAATCGGTCGCGTCGCTGGCAGATTCGGAGTCTGGATCATCGCTAGATAATGTGTCCGAAGCATCCAAATTACTGATCGAAATGGTTGAATCTTGCCGACTGGAGCCCGCACCGGACTCTTGGTCTTGTGATGCAATGGCAGACGTTAGTTGCAAGCTCGCAACATCCAAAGCGGCCGAATCCAAAGCGGCGGATGTTCTGCCCGATTGATCGTCACTTGGTGCACGATGCTTCCACCAATCCGAAGCGATGGGCCAAGCCATCATCAACAACAAGCCCGCAATCAAAATTCGCCCTTTGGTCTGGGACAATTGGCCCGAGGGGAAAATGCTTGCCGGACCGCTGGCTTGGGCAGTTAACAATGGATTTGGCGAGGCCGGGTTCGAATTCTGTGTCGCTTTTTTAGATCTTTCGATCGCAGACGATGCGGATGAGTTTGACTGGGCGAACATGTACGCGACTTCCTGCTAGGAGCTTTGGACTCGATCTTTGGCCGATTTGAAAGGCCGATTGTGGCGGGCGGATTTTGTGGCGGGCGGATTTTGTGGCGGGCGGATTTTGTGGCGGGCGGATTGAAGTCCTGAACCAGGTTCTGAATCCCGAATCCGTTTTCCAATCCCCGTGGATATCACCGTCTTTGTTGGACCGATCCCAATGACACCTGACCTTGATGCTTTTGGCGGATCGCATCGATTTGGCGAGACGACGAAATTTGCCGTTTCGATCCCCAGCAAGCCTTTAGCCTCACCGTGGACCGGGCTCTATGATAGTCGTTTTTACCGACCTAGTGTATCATCCAAGGGCAAAATGCGAAGCAAAGGTTCGACGTTGCCCATTGTAGGAAAAACCCTGCGCCGTGCACACAGCTAAGGCTAAAGTCGCTAAGTTTGTTGACAAAAACGTCAATCGTCGCTCGGCTTAGAGTGGAATTGTCCTGAATGGAATTATGCTTGTGAAATTGGAAATTTATCGGCAAGAAGACGCCGACCCCAGTCGCTTGACGGGGAAGAAGTTGGCCATCATCGGTTACGGTGCGCAAGGGCGTGCCCATGCTTTGAATGCCAGAGACAGTGGCGTGCACGTGATTGTGGGCCAGCGTCCTGGGCCCGGTTTTGACAATGCGGTTGCGGATGGATTTCAACCCGTGAGGATCGACCAAGCTTGTCAGCAATGCGACTTGATTAATGTGTTGTTGCCGGACGAAATCCATGGCATCGTTTATCATGAATCAATCGCTCCGCACTTGAATGCCAGTAAATTGTTGATGGCTTGTCATGGATTTAGTTACACCTACCGCCACATGGTGCCGCCTGCGGACGTGGATTTTGTCTTGGTTGCGCCCAAGGGAGCGGGGCCTCAGGTTCGGTCACAATATTTGGCGGGTGGCGGTGTGCCGTTTCTCATTGCGACCAGTCCAGGGGCCAGTGACGATTCATTTGAATTGGGACTAGCCTACGCCGATGCGTTGGGCGGCACTCGGGCTGGCGTCTTCAAGACAACAATTCAAGCCGAAACCGAGACGGACTTATTTGGCGAACAGGTTGTGCTGTGCGGCGGGGTTAATCAATTGGTTATCGCCGCGTTCGAAACGTTGGTGGAAGCAGGTTACCAACCCGAACTTGCTTACTTTGAATGTCTGCACGAATTGATGTTGACGGTTGATCTCATGCATCGGGGCGGTTTGGCGTACATGCGCAAAATGATTAGCAATACGGCCGAGTATGGTGACTACAGCGCCGGTAGGCGAATCGTGACCGACGAAACCAAAGCTGAAATGAAAGTGATCTTGAGCGGGATTCAATCGGGAAAGTTCGCCAAAGACTGGATGGCCGAGTTTGAAAGGGGTATGCCAAATATGCTTTCAAATCGCGAGGCCACCCAGCGGTTACCAATCGAGGAGGTTGGAGCACGCCTGAGATCCATGATGCCCTGGTTGAAGGTCTAATTCACGGAAATGGCAAGATGAAATCGTTCACCGCAAGTGGGTCTGGACCACTGAGGATGGAACCTTCGGATCAGCACCCTCTGAAGTGCTTGATAGTTTGGATTGTTTCTAGTTGGCAGTGTTTCTAGTTGGTAGTGTTTCTAGTTGGTAGTGTTTCTAGTTGGTAGTGTTTCTAGTTGGCAGTGTTTGGGTGGCAGTTGACCGCGTCTTCAATGGTCTCGGATTTAAGGTCAGAAATGCAAGTTTGGGTGGTGTTTTTCGGTACTCAATTAGCCGGTTTTGCAGCTTCAATCTGCGAACACATCGTGTGATACAAACCGTTCAATTCGAAAAGGGGCGATTTTTGCGCGAAAAATACTTGCTGACCCAATGGATACGTCAAACTTCAGGCTTAGACGTCGAACTTCTGGCTTAGACTTGGCGTACAATAGAAACAGCAAAGACCAGGACCTTTGTTAGCCGCGACCAATGAGAGTTGAATTTTAGCCTTGCAGGCGAACGGGTTATTTGGGTTCAATAGACATGCTTGGTAGCCAAAGGTTTGGCTTAAGCGGGCGGCGTTCATTTGGAATTGGAATCGAAAGCAATGATCAAACAACAAGGAAATCGCTTGGCAGGACGTTTTTCCAAGGCAAGTCGAATGGCTGGTGATGTTCAAGCTGAAAGCTTGATCCCTGGTTCCTTGTGGTTAGATTTAACGAATCGCTGGGCGATCTTGGTGCTGTCCTTAGGATATTTTAGTGCAGCATTTGCAATGGAATCGGTTGCAAGCGATGTTGACAACCCAATTGCCTTTGCAGTGTCTGGGGAAGTCGTCGTTGGGGATGAAGATGTAAGCCAGGGGCAAGCAGTATTGGATGATGAACTGCCCGAATCAGCGTCGCTAAAAAGAAACGAACGGCTGCGTGATTTGCTGACTATTACTTTGGGTGAGAATAAACAGGAGCAGCGCACCGGTGATGTTTTGTTGGAAGCGGTAGACGGAAGTTTGCTTTTTGAAGACGAACTTGGCCACCTATTATTGTTGAAGAAGACGGATGTGGTCAAACGCGAAGAGAAAGTTCGCGTGCCTCAAATCACCGCGGAACAATTGGAACAGCGATTGAAGGCGGAACTGCCCGCTGGCTTTAGAATTCTTAAAGGGCGGCATTACACGTATTGTTACTGGACCGATCAGGACTATGCCCAATGGGTCAGTGTCTTATATGAACGGCTTTACACTGGCTTCAATAATTACTGGGACAATCGCGGGTTCGAAACCGAAGAGGCGGAACGTCCTTTAGTGGTATTAATTTTTGCCAATCGTCAACAGTACGACCGCTTCGCTCGTTTAGACATGAAGGCCGAGCCCACCGGGATCATTGGTTACTATCACGTTTTGCACAACTGGGTGGTTATGTATGACTTGACCGCTGATGGGCAATTTGGCAATCGGGATCGTGATTTAAGTCAAGTCTTGTCACATCCTAACGCATTGCCCATGGTCGCCACTATCGTTCATGAAGCGACCCATCAATTGATGTTCAATAACGGGATGCAGCAACGCTTGGCTGATATTCCGCTGTGGGTTAGTGAAGGTTTAGCGGTTTATTTTGAAGCCCCAGATCTTCGTAGCAAGAAAGGCTGGAAGGGAATTGGGCAGATCAATATTTTGCGTTATGGTCGAGCGAAAAGTTACTTGCGGCAACGTCCGGTCAATTCGTTGACGACATTGATCCAAGACGACAAACGTTTTCGAGACCCCGGAGGAACATTAGACGCCTATGCCGAAGCGTGGGCGTTGAACTTCTTCTTGCTCAAACGCTTTCGAAAACAGTATCAAGATTACTTGCAGGCGTTATCGGCAAAGTCGCCCTTGGATATCGCTAAACCCGAGGAGCGAATTCAATTGTTCGAAGAGAAGTTGGGTAAGTCCGTGGCAGAAATTGATAACCTGTTTTTGAAGTTTCTTATTGACCTCAGGTAGTTGGTTTCAAAGTCATGCACCCCGTTGGGTCGCTTGCCAGGTTGGGATACTTGCCCAAATGGCTTAAGTTGGTTTGCTTAGGAAGCGTTGGCAAGTAAGTTACGGGGTTGGCGGAACTTTCCAAGCCGTCTGTTGCCGCAAAACACGAGGGCTCTTGGCTTGGTAGACTTTTGAATTCGCAAAGTTATTCAGGGACCGTTGCTTGGGGTTTTTGACGCAAATTTCATGAATCTGATGGTTAGCAGACTTTTCCATTTGAATATTTGCTTGGTTCAAATTCTTAAAATTCGGACCAAATACAGGCGTTGTTCTGCTAATATCGCCCACGACGGTTGGTTGTCGTCAAATAATTACGGAATCTAGTGACCGGTTTGCCAATTGCATGCCAAAGTTTTGGCCGATTCGCATTGAAATTGATTGTACAACTTGTGATCCTATTATTTGTAAGAACGGTCACTATCGTTTGCGTCGTCGATTGGGGTAGGCGATTGGGGTAGGCGATTGGGGTTAATGTGTGCGGGTAAGCGACCTGCCCAGTGCGTAACGTTGGGGCGTTGACCGGCGTGGGATCGAGTCATTTTTTTCGGCGGCCACCGGTAGATCGGTCTTGTGCTAGGAAACCGGACCCAACCACAACCGTGAACCTATTTGTTATTAGAGAATTGGGATTGAATTTAGATGACGTTTCGTGAACCAACTCAAGAAGAACTTGCCGCTCATCTTCAACAAATTGTCGAATCACCGTCTTATCGCTTGGCGTATCGCGACAGTGATTTCTTAGGCCGTGTGGACAGTCGTCCGCTGCGTTTGCAAATGGAATTGCTGAAGCCAGAATTGCTTCTTCAGGAGAACGGCGTCACGTCCATGGTGGTGTGTTTTGGTGGCACGCAAGTTATGTCCAAAGTGGATGCGGAGGGTTTATTGGACCAGGCATCAAAAAAGTTAGCCTGTGATCCGGAGAATCAGGAATTGCTGCGGGAAGTGACGGTTGCTAAGGCGAAGGTGAAGAAGTCCCGCTACTACGAAGACTGTCGAACCTTTGCCCAAATCGTTTCCACTCGATCCAAGACCGACGTCCAACAAGACTTTTTGGTTTGCACCGGTGGTGGTCCCGGTATCATGGAGGCTGGGAATCGCGGTGCTTATGAAGTTGGGGCGCGTTCGGTGGGACTGAACATCACTTTGCCTTTTGAACAAGTTCCCAATTCTTATGTCACACCCGAGTTATGTTTTCAGTTTAACTATTTTGCCCTGCGGAAAATGCACTTTCTATTCCGAGCGATGGCGATCGTTTGTTTTCCGGGCGGCTTTGGAACGCTGGATGAATTGTTTACCGCGTTGACTCTGCGGCAAACGTTACGCATGCAAGCGATTCCTATTATTCTTTATGGCAAAGATTATTGGAACAACGTGATCAACTTCCAATTCTTGGCAGACGAAGGCGTCATTCGCGACGACCACATGGACCTGCTGGACTATGCCGATACGCCCGAGGAATGCTGGAAGATTGTGGTCGACTGGTACATGTCAAAGGAAAACGACTAGCCGAAATCGGGCCTCGGCGAAGTTGACCAACATAACTGCGTTTCATTTCGTTTGGCACGAACGGGTTCAGCAGGATTTTTTTTTGCAAAAGCGAAGCAAGACGGTCCGCTTCTGACCTAAATACGGGTACATTTTCGGAGCGATTTTCAACTGCTAATTTTGAATCAAATTCATTTGCAAGCTGAAATTTCGATTCGGCTACCTCGGGTATTGGCAACGGCAATTCGGTCGCCCATGTACGCGGGTTGCGGGAACGCCGGTTGTTGGTAAAAATGTCGGTCTGGCCTGATTTTAAAAATGATTGGCTTGGCTGTTTTTTGTTTATTCTTACTGGTTGTGAAAAGGATTGATCAGATGCCCAAATTGACCGTTGAAGGTGTAGGCGAATTTGATGTCGACGCAGGGAAGCGATTGGTATTGGCTTTAACCGAAGACGCAAAAGTTGATCAATTGCATGCCTGCGGTGGAAACGCTCGGTGCACAACTTGTCGTGTAGAAATGGTTGAAGGTGAAACTCAAAGCATGACTCAAGCGGAGAAGGACTGCCTAACCGCTCGGGAAGTCACTGGCGTTCGTCTTAGTTGCCAGATGAAGTGCGATGCAGATATGAGCGTGCGAATCATCAGTCGGTTCGAAGGCAGCGGCCGCAAAGATTCTGGCTCACCCTGCAACCCGGAAATTCAGCCCGAACCGGTCTGGACCAGCAAGTAATACTTCCCAACGCAGGCAGTAGCGTCCGTTGACTTGTAATGATTGTTGCGGGTAGGGCAGACTTATCGGCCGCGAGTGCACTTTTGAGATCGAAGATTTCGAATTATCACCTCGGCCGCTTGGGTGTTAGCCACGGTTTATACCGACTTGACCTTGGCTAAAGCTGCTCACGGTTCACGGTTCACGGTTCACGGTTCACGGTTCACGGTTCTCTGTTCTCTGTTCTCTGTTCTCTGTTCTCTGTTCACGGTTCACGGTTCACCGCAAAACTACATGCGGGTGCTCACTCCGCCCGATCGCTGTTGCATGCTCTTACGTCGTCTACGACATCTTAAGTCCACGTCCGTTGTCCGCGAACACGTCTAACCTACGGTTCTTGGTTGCAAGGCCATAGATGCCTGCCGATCGGTGGTTTAGCAGCCTACTGCAAGCGATAGGCCGTCATCGACGAACACAGCCCAGTCGTTTCTTTTTGGCTGGGAATAAGTTTGCCGGCTCAATGATAGTTTGCCGGCTCAATGATAGTTTGCCGTACCGCTGGGTAAACTCTCTCTATAGGAATGCTGCAGGTCTATCGCAAAGAATCTGATTCGCTTGTTGATAGAACCGCGTTCAGCTAATCTAGATCGAAAGTGGCGGCAGACTTCTTGGCTTTGTTTTTCAGTTTTAGGTTTAATCATGAGTGTTCGAAATCCGATTGCGATTGGCGTTGCGTTGTTTACAGGGTGCTGGTTTGTTTGGGGGGCCGTGAATCATTTGAAAGCGCAGGTCGATTATCGTGGCAATGATAGTCCTTGGGCGCAGCGAGCGAATGCGGGACCGGATGCTCAAGTGCCCGGTTGGTATTACAACTTGGGGGTTACGGGGATCCGAGCCCAATTGGTTGAGGATGACCCCAAGGCTTTATTGGTGAAGTACGTGTTCCCAAACTCGCCTGCCAGTAAGTTGGTAAAGGTCGGTGATAAGATTGTGGGGGCAGGCGATCAAAGATTTATCAATCCGCATCGAAACGGTTACGGTATGGACGTTTTTGGCGCCGCCGGGCCTATCTCCGAAATGGCTGAAGCGTTGGAGGCAAGTCAAAGTGCGAAACAGGAAGGGGAATTTCTGCTGACTTTGCAACGCGATGATAACACCTTAGAAGTGACGTTGTTGGTTGGCAGAAAGTATGGCAGCTATTCGTCGACGTTCCCGGCTGATTGTCCAAAGTCGGATCTGATTCTAAAGATGCAGTTGGATTTCTTGGTCAAGAATCAACGCAAAAACGGTTCCTTTGGTGATCCGGTTCACAACACGTTTGCTCCGTTGGCATTGTTGGCCAGTGGTCAGCAAGAATACCTGCCCGCAGTGGAACGCTGCGTCCGCTATTTGGCTGGCGAGACCCAAGCCAAGGACGGGCGAGTGATGGATCTGATCAACTGGACTTACATGTCGGCGGCCATTGTGCTTAGCGAATATTACTTGGCGACGGGCGAAGAATGGGTGTTGCCCGAACTGCAAGAGGTTCATGACCACTTGGCATCGAGTCAATATGTGAACATGGCTCAGATCAATCCCAAAGCCAAACAGTCGCATCCAGGTTCCTATCCCAAAGGTCCGAAGGATTCGTATGGCGGCTGGGGCCATAATCCAGGTTTTGAAGGCTACGGTCCGATTGCAATGCTGACCGGTCAGGGTGCGTTGGCGTATGCATTGCTGCAACGATGCGGCATTGAAATCGATCGCCAGAAGCATGATGCCGCCTACGAATTTTTAAGAAAAGGGACCGGGCCCAATGGGTATCTTTGGTATGGAGACAGCGTTGGTGACCCCAATGGTTGGGCAGACATGGGTCGAACGGGAGCGGCAGGTGTTGCTAATATCTTAAGCCCCTACCCCGAAGCGGTTTATCGACAGCAAGCCTTTTCGCATGCAAAAGTGATCGGCTTGCACCCGGAAAGCTTTCCTGACACTCATGGTTCGCCGATGATGGGGATGGGGTTTACGGCATTGGCCGCCAATATTGATCAAGCCAGTTTTCGAAAATTGATGGATGCTAACCGTTGGTGGTTCACAATGGCACAGTGTCATGACGGAAGTTTCTACTACCAGCCTAATCGAGACAACGCAGGCTATGGATCGGACGCTAGGATGACCGCCTCTTGCGTGGTTGCGTTCATCTATTCGATCCCAAAACGCAGTTTGGTCATCACCGGTAAGAAGGTCGACATAGGCAAGTAAGGTCGACGCGGGCAAGAAGTTGGAAGCGGGTGGGCGGTGAACGGGTTGATGTCCCCGAATGCCTCAGGACGTTTCTCGATCGGATCGGTTTAAGATTTTCGCGTTTGCTCTTCGCTCGGGCCGCGAAATGAGGTAGCGATTTTGTTGGCGATTGACGGTGCTAGCGCCGTCGGTCGGATTTTGAATGGTTTCCACAGGCATTCGCTTGTTTATCGCGGTCGTTTTGGTTAGCTTTGCCGGCAATGGGTTCACAGTTTTTAGCTTGCAATAGATACCGTGTGTGAATCATTCGCCCAGCGGTTATGCGAGAGTTTGGCTTTTCTGCCGAGTGCTAAGTTTGTCGCTTTCACTTGAAATAAAGAGTAGGCGCTGATGGACAGTTTGTTACTTTATTGGAGCGCGACACACCAGTGGCTGGCATTGGAGTGGCTAATCTGGCATGCCCGTCAATCGCGTGGTTTGCGTTTGATCAGCCGTTTTGGCGTTAGCCACGGTTCTCCCCACGAAAACCGTGGCTAACGCCAAAACGGCTGCTACAAGGTGGCGCTGTCCAGCTAGTGTCCAATGATGATCAGAAAAAGAGCCTCCGACGAACGCAAATTCGTCGGGGACCGGTAACGCCATTGACGCACTGCTTTCGCAACAAGACACAGGCGGCAGGGATATCCCTTGTCGAGCCCGCACCTCGGCAGAGCTCAAGCTCGCAGCCCACACACCAGCACACACCAGTGGCTGGCATTGGAGTGGCTAATCTGGCATGCCCGTCAATCGCGTGGTTTGCGTTTAATCAGCCGTTTTGGCGTTAGCCACGGTTCTGCCCACGAAAACCGTGGCTAACGCCAAAACGGCTGCTACAAGGTGGCGCTGTCCAGCTAGTGTCCAATGATGATCAGAAAAAGGACCGGCAACGCCATTGACGCACTGCTTTCGCAACAAGACACAGGCGGCAGGGATATCCCTTGTCAAGCTCGCGAATCTCGACGTTTCTCGAGGTGCTGCGATTCCAGTTGTTATGCCTAAGTGTACTTGCCCATTATTTTTCTATTGCAGTCCATAGCTTCAGTGGGATACGACGGAGTTGCAATAGAATTTGAGAAGGTGGCGACTGCCTATGAGGATTCATTTGAAGGGATCAAGAATTCGTTTTTCAACAGGAACGCTCCGCCGCCTTTCGATAGTTACGGGCGCCAGTGGGCACTGTGCCTTTTGTAGGTGCGGCGGTTTGCGATTGGGACCATGAATGTACGAGCTTAGCATGGATTTGGCAATTTTTCTGGGCCAAAGCACCATTTAGGTTCAACGCAATCTGTCCAAGATTTCGTGTCCTATGGTTGTTGTATGCAGCGTCATAGCAATCGTTAAGTTGACTTAATCGCACAGCCAACGCATCCAAGATTCAAAGCCAATTCGTCGATCGGGCCCTAGCCAATTTAAGGCGAAATAGCAGCAGGCCATGAATGCCAACGACAACGGCAGCGAATACGAGACCGGCATTGCCAACTGCCAAAAAGCAGTAGGATCGTCGCCTTGCGTGGCCCCATAAATCCAAAGCGGCCAAATGTGAACGATGTGGTGCAAGATGTAGATCGTCAGTGAATAACGACTGAACGTCTTTGTGATTTTTAGAAAACCTTCCAGCTTTCTGATGTTCGGATTCAAATCGACCATTCGATAAGCCAGCCCAAAGAGAGCCAAAGCCATACCGATCGTTGCCATGACATATTCAATCGTTGCGGGAAACATCGACCAACCGCCAAAGAAATACTTTGTCACGTTCTCTGGCATCAAGGACCGAGTGGTTAAAATCGTCATCGACCCGGCGATTAAAGCGGTCCCGACGAACACCACCGGCCATGGTGAAACGACCTTAGGCCTGCCGATGGCAACTTCTGGCTTTGCGGGAACCAGTCCTGCATCATCGCTGTGCAAGTCGTTTGGGAAAACCAATCTGCCCGTCACATAGCCTGCAATTGGATACGCCAACCAAGGGAAGATTGGAAAATAACCGGTGGTGGTAAATCCAATCAACAGATCCGTTAACGTCAAATCGCATTCAAAATGTCCTACGGTCCAATACGCTTTGTAATCGGCCAAGCCTCGAAGAAAGGGGCTCACCAGAACCGCCATCAACCCGATCAAAACCACAACGGGCAGTCGCATCGATCTGATAAGATTCAAAAACAGTAGTCCAAAGCCAATGAACGTAAGCACGTCCCAGTTGAACGTGTCTTCGGGCAACCAAACTAAAATATTGAAGGCGAAACCAGTCCAGAAAACGAACAAGCCCCGTCGAACCGAAACCTTAAAGATCTCCTGCTCTGATTTCCCTTTGGATTGTTGGCCGCTGACCCACAGGTGATAACTGATGCCAGTCAGAATGGCAAAAACGGGAGCGCCTAGACCTGAAAATGGCGGAACGTAGCCGGACAGATTCTCTGAGAAGTGAACCATCACCATTACGAAAATGGCAATCGTTCTCATGATATCAATGGAACTGTAACGCATGGCCTACTGTACCTGTCCCATACTGGTCAGCATCTCGAACCCCGACAGCAACAATTGGGCGACCAGTAGCACGATAATCACCCATTCCAAAGTGTGACTGGTTCGTGCCAACATGAAATCGCTTGAACGCTGCGCAGTGCTGTCGTAAACTTTTTCGAAGACATCGATTTGTTCATCTAAAATTTCGTGACGATGTACCAATTGCAGGCGTTCGCGAAATCGTTCAGCCATTTGGCTGGCCAAGGTCGGAGGATGGATGTGCGGGGCGTGGACTTGAGCGGAAATTTTAGACTGACTGGCGCGCAGCATTAGCACTTCGAGGGCTCGCTTTCGCAATCCCTTCAATTTTGAAACCGATTTTTCGTCGAAGTCCAAGGCCATTGGCATATCGGCTTCTAGTTGGGGCCATGCCTGTTGCAACGTGGATTCAAGTAAGCGAAGCCGGGCTTCGTAGTAAGCAACTTCGATCAAAGCCGCCTTGATGGTGTCGATCCGCTGACTGGGCGCCAGAATTGCGATCCTGCCGTTGCTGAAAAAAATCTGGGCCCCTTGCAAAGTCATCATTTGGGTTTGAACATTGTTCAAGGATGATGAAACCCCTGGTTCGGATTCAACCCATGCCTTGGCGGTCGACATCAGATCAGAATCTTCACGACTTCCATTGGGAATCGACAGAACCAGCAGTTCGTCTCCGGAAATAGAACCGCCATCAGGTGAACCGCTGGTGCTAATTGCACTGACGATACTAGGCGCGGTGAATTTCAATAGGACCGAATCTTCAGGCTTCACCTGAGTGACGAACGCAATTTTTTGAATGGTCGCGTTGGTCGGAAGTCTGCTGGTCCGAAAATCATTCAGGATACGTTGGGGAGCTAACGTTTGGGTAGTTTTACTTTGAATCATGGGTCTATTTCCTGGGCGCCGGCCATCTTAGCAGTCAACCACGCAGCAACGTAATTGGCTGAATCTAAAACGCCATTAAGAGTAGAATCGAAAAGGTAATCTCCCACCATGAACAAGTTGGGATGATCAATGGGTTCGGGTAAGTGTCTACGATCCAGGCTTCGCGGAACCACTCCGCCCGGCATTGCATTGACCGCCCCAGTCCATCGATGCACTTGGCCTTCGATGAACTGGCTGCGTCCTTGCGACAAGAATTCTGGCAGCGAATCAATCGCCATTTCAATCAATTGCTGATCGGTCAACAAACTTAATTCTTCGGCATCGTTTCCACCCAACAGCCAACCCAGAACGCCATGGTTGCAACCGGGATCACGCGACGATTCGTCATAAAGACAACAGCCGCCGAATTGGTCCAACATCCAATACGAATCCGTTAGCGAATCCTTCCAAAACGGCCTTTCAAATAGAAGCGTCATTCGTAAGTAGTGGGCTGGGTAGTTGTAGTAGTCCGAGTGTTCTTGGATGGCTGGAGCCAATTTCGAGCCCAAGAAGTTCACCCAACGCAAATGATTGTGCGGCAATGCCACGACTACAAAGTCAAACTGTTCCTCGTGGTCGTTCCCTTCGTAAGAGGAGCGAATGACAATCGGTTCAGGTCCGCCAGTGTTCAGCAAAGGCTGGTTCGATCTTGCGACCGAAGCGTCTGTTGACTTCGTGAGGGTGGTGTCCGCCAAATTTATTTTTTCAACTTCTGTGACTTTGTGCCCCAAGCGAATATTCGCATCAAGTCTGGCAGCCAAAGCTTCTGGCAAAAGTTCGTTTCCACCGTCGATCCCGTAAAGCAACATGTACGCTGGATCGTTCATTACATAGTTCTGCATTCCATACAAGCAACTGGTCAATTCGGGCTCGGTTGCCAGATCGCTGTGAATCAATTGCTTCAGGTAGTGGCGGGCTGTCGCGTCTTTGACCGTCGCTAAAACCGAATCGAAGCGTTCATCCGAAGGGGCTTTGTCGGAACCGTCAGGATAGTCCGAACCGTAAAATTCTCGTGCCGCGCACCAACCTTTGGCCACTTGGTCAAAGTCCACTAAAGCACCGTGAGTTTGCGGTCCAAGTTGATCGTAAATATCATCCATGTTGGACAGAACTTGGTTGTCCATAATCACCGCCGAACCGCCCATCGGACTGATCGGTAAACCTAGTTCGGCGATCAATTCCTTTAGAGGATCTTGGTCATGTTCCGAGTAATCGTAGAACTCGGCCGCCCCCGCTTCGTAGCGAACCTGAGCTGTTTCAAATTGCGGCGTCAGGATCTTACCGCCCAGACGATTACTGGCTTCAAACAGAGTCACCTGGACGGGGTTGTTCACTATTTTCTGCAGCGAATAGGCGGTCATTAGACCTCCTGGTCCACCGCCAATAATTCCAACTTTCCACGTCTTCATAGTTCACTTATTTCCGAAAAATTTTGGCCGCAACCGGTCAGGTCAAGTTGAACTTGGATCCGACCCAATTGTCGAGTGTTCCATAAATTAAAGAAACGCATGTCTTGTTCGACTTTCTACCGGACTTTCATAAATTCCCGGCTGAATTTCGTATCAATCGCGAAAACACTCGTTTTCGTCCCGGGAATCAAGTCACCTAGGGAGGTAGAGTCCAAATGTGGTGGGTCGAAGTCCGACCGCGGTTGGGTCGAAGATAAGTCAGGCCCGCCACCCGAAACCTTTCGCTAGAAACTTAAAACCCTGCGACAACGGTTAAGTTGCATTGACCCAGCCAAGCTTGTTGAATTGCTCTGCCAAGTCGCGCGGGTCGCGAAGTAGATGAGGAACCCAAAGTTGGAATCAACTTTGGTTGTGGCACCGTGTTGGTTGTGGCACCGTGTTGGTTGTGGCACCGTGTTGGTTGTGGCACCGTGTTGGTTGTGTTCGCTATGTTCGCCGATCTTGCATTTTCAAGTCATACGCAGCGATATGCGGAAATGTTCTCAGGGATGTTCTTACAATTGAATTGCGGCCTTTGCGGAAATTGCAAGCGCTGGGATGCTTTCAGGCGAATGGCTTGCCAGCAGAAGCAAACTTGCGATGTGATCATTCGCTTGGTTGTTTGCTATTGAGTTGGTAATTGGACCATCGCCCACCAGATTGGGAAGCCCATGTCGATTACAACGCTGCAAAATTCAAAAATTTCCGCGCGAGAGTAAGTTCGGCAGACTTAAAAGGAAGCCGTTTGTTTGTGTTTTATTGAAGGCGTTCTAAGGGGTTGGTTGACGGCACACCTTCGGTTAAGCGAACTAAATTGGAGTTGCTTTCCAGGGTTTCAAATGAAAAAACGATGCAGGTTTTCGCAAGCTTCAGCAAACTGGATCAGCAATTTTCTGCCGGGCGGTTTCCTTCGGCTTGCGTAAATCTGCGCCGAATCAATTAGCCTTGACTTTACAAACGTTGGGCTACTGGCCTGTGGTGATCTTGTAACGTCAAGTTGATACTTTCTGTCGCTTGGACCACTACCGGCGTGAGGGTCGAAGTTCGCCCATTTGGTCGCGAAGTTCGTGCATTTGTTGCCGCAGTTCTTCCATCTGTTGCATGATGTCGTGCATCATCGGGTTCTGCATTGGATGAGGTTCTGGGCCAGCCGATCGATGATCTGGATGTCGATCCTGGCCTGAGTTCATGCGCCGACGCTGTTCTGGTTCCCGATGCATCTCTTCCCGATGCATCTCTTCGCGGTGCATCTCTTCGCGACGCATCTCTTCGCGACGCATCTCTTCGCGACGCATCTCTTCGCGACGCATCTCTTCGCGACGTTCGTGAAGTTGATTCTCTCTTTCGTTCGCTTGGTTTAAAAGCTCTTCAGCCATATCATGCATTTCGGCCTCTCGCAAATGATTGGCAGCGCTGCGAATTAAGTCGACTTTCCGGCTCTCTTGTTCCATTTCCCGCTGCATGTCGTCTGCCTGGCGATCACGCAATTGTTGGGCATGATCTTGTTGGGCATGATCTTGTTGGGCATGATCTTGTTGGGCATGATCTTTTTGGCCACGGTGTTCGGCTTGCTCTCGCATCCGTGCGTTCTGTTGGTTTTGTCTAGCTTCACTCAATTGCTGTTCGGAATGTTCGTGGTCATGATCGGCGTCACCGTGCGGATTTTCCTCGGAATTATGATCGGCGTGCCTATCGGGATCTTGCTGTGGATGCATTTGATGCGGTTCCTGCATCATTCGGATCCGACCCTCTAAATAGTCCACCTTTTCATTCAATTGATTCTGTAATTCAGGGTTGTTCCCTCGTTCGGCTTGTTCCGCAGAACGATGTAATAATTCCAGGACTTGTCGGATTTCATCGACATCGTTCTCATGATTGGGTTCGTTCCCTGCTTCTTGCTTTCGGCGGCGAAAATCTTGCTCCATCATTCGCACTCGAATTTCCAAACGCTCGGCCTCCTCATGATGGCCGTTTTCGTGTAGTTGCTGGGCTTCCTGCAACAGTGATTGGGGACTGCGTTGAGGGCCATGGTCTTGTGCCATTGCCAGCGAACCGGCGGTCAGCAAGGCGAACAAACTTAGCAAAACGATTGAGACGCGTTTCATCAATCCATTCCTTATTAAGCTGAAGATGTGGTTTGGGTCTTTGTTTACTCAAGTCTACCCCGACTGCCAGGATAAGACCACAGAAGTTCATTTTAACGGGAATTCTGAATTCATCGAACCGTCAAAATACTCATAATTGGACTTGATTTCAGGACGTTGGCCTGATTCACAGCAGTATTCATTTACTGGTTCCCGGTGCCCGCTTGTTTCAGGCAAACGATTGATCAGGACTGTTTTGGCTGCAAAGCCATCCAAATGACGCTGCAACCGGGACACGACCTCCATTCGGGGCCAAGTCAAAGATGACGATTGTTTTGCTGAACGTTGCTTGGATCGTACGTTAGCTGTGCGGCCAGAATACGGGTAAGATCTTACGCAATTGCTGGAACCTAACCGCTTGCGTCAAGGACCTTGTTTCTAGAAACAGGCTCCATGGCGAATAACAGATCATGAACAAGGTTACGCTTGTTGGTTCGGTTTTCGCCCGGCCCTTCCAATCTACTTCAAAGAATCACCCGTGTCCGAAACCCGCAACGATAAAAATCGAGTTCTTTTAACCGGAGCCACTGGGTATGTGGGAGGTCGGTTACTGCCGCTATTGGAAGGGTTGGGTTACCCGGTTCGGTGCATGAGTCGAAACCCGGAACGCTTAAAGCAGGATGTAACCGGTTCTACGGAGGCGGTGTTTGGTGACGTGACCGAGCCGGCTTCGCTGGATGCGGCACTTATGGGTGTCCACACAGCGTATTATTTTATTCATTCGATGGGGGCACAAGAAGATTTTGTAGAATTAGATCGAGTTGCTGCGGAAAATTTCGCAAACGCTTGTACGCGTCAGGGGGTGGTCCGCATTATCTACCTTGGCGGACTGGGCAATCCCGATCAGCGTCTGTCCCAGCACTTGCGCAGTCGGCAAGAGTGTGCCAATATTCTGCGAACGTCAGCGGCGTCGGTCGTAGAATTTCGCGCGTCGATCATTATCGGGTCAGGCAGTTTATCATTTGAAATGATTCGGGCCCTGGTTCAACGTTTGCCAGTCATGATTTGCCCAAAATGGGTGAATGTCTTAGCGCAACCGATTGCCATCGAAGATGTGCTGGCCTATCTCACCGAAGCTTTAGATCTTCCGGAAGCCGAATCACTGGTGTTTGAAATTGGTGGACCGGATCGGGTTTCCTACGGACAGCTGATGAAAATTTACGCCAAACAACGAGGGTTACGGCGATTGATGATCCCCGTGCCTTTTTTGACACCCTATCTGTCTAGTTTATGGTTGGGTTTGGTGACCCCTTTGTACGCGCGGGTCGGCAGGAAGTTGGTAGAGAGTCTGCGGAATCCAACCTTGGTTTCGAACAATTTGGCGGATCGATATTTTCAAGTTCGCCCGCGATCGACCCAAGAGGCAGTGGCTAGGGCATTAGTCTGCGAAGAACAAGAGTTTGCGGTGACCCGTTGGTCAGACGCTTTTTCATCGGGTTCCACACCCAAGCGCTGGGGTGGTGTGCGTTTTGGTTCGCGATTGGTTGATTCCCGCACCCAAGTTGTTAACGCGAGTGCCGAGAATGCTTTCAAGCCAATTCAATGCATCGGCGGCAAAACAGGTTGGTATTACGGTACTTGGCTTTGGCAAATCCGAGGGTTCATGGATCTGCTGGTCGGCGGCGTTGGGGTGCGGCGAGGGAGAAGGCATGCCGAGCAGATTCGAGTGGGCGACGTGATCGACTTTTGGCGAGTGGAGAAGTTTGAACCGAATCGATTGTTGCGATTGAAGGCCGAGATGAAAGTGCCCGGACGCGCGTGGTTGGAATTCGAGGTCGCGCAAGACGGTGGGAAATGTACCGTACGGCAAACCGCAATTTTTGACCCTATGGGTATCTTCGGACTCGCCTATTGGTACGCTCTTTATCCGTTGCACCAATTCGTATTCGCCGGCATGCTAAGGAACCTGTGTGCCGCAATCCCCAAAGATCACGAAACCGTCGCTGCCGAAATGATGCCCGACGTGTCCGGGGTACAGTAAACGGTCAGCGGATCGGTTCGCAAGCTTTAAAAGTAGACCGTGCGTCGAAATGGTGAGATGCAAGTTTTCATTCTTGATTAAGCCGCTTCTATCCAATGTCTTTGCGTGCAGTCTTTTGAGATCGGCTCTGTATCTGCTCTGGATTGCCAGGCCGGTCTGAGAGTGTCGTTTCTTGGTTTCAACGGTAAGCGTTTTCTGTGATCGCATGTTTCTAGGTCACCGATGCTAACGGGCCGGAATTGATTCGCAGAGCTTTTTGATGGTGGTTAACAGTTTTCGCTCCATCGCATAGTGTCCTAACGTCATGGTGGGAAATAGGATTGGCGTCAGGGCCCAACCCGACCAAGCACATCGCGTGCGGATCAGTAGTCGGCATGTGTGTCCGATGGACTTTACGTCATCCAGTGGCAGGTCTTCTTTCTGCCAGGATGTTGCCCGGTCAGAATGTTGGGGCTCCCGATTCGTGTCCGGGATTGGAATTAGATTGAAACTCCAGGTCCAATGAATTGGTCGCTCTTGCACCAGAACCAGATGGCGATTGGGTTTTATGCAAGCCACCGAAAGTTTGATCGCCTTGGGGTGTAAGCTGACTTCATCACCGATCGACAAGTTCTGCCAATGAGGAACAATCGAGGTCGCGTTGGTGATTTGGCAACCGATCAGATTCTCCAGCCAACTGTAGCTGTAGAAACCGCCTCGGTTTTGCCCCAATTGCACCAACCAAGGCCAGACCTCTGCCGCTGGGGAAGCGATCTTGATCCCGTGATTGGTAACCACTTTGGGTGATGAGACAATGGCATCGCCGGCGAGTTCCATGCTGCGTTCTTCGATCGAAGTGAAGCAAAATTGCATCGGATCCCTTCTAAACAGCAAAGCCCTCTTTCAGCTTTTACAAATGGAATTCAGTTTCGTCACCTGACGGATCGGTTGCCCAAGGGCACGCGAAGGCAACTGGCGAATGGGCGGTTATCGATTTCTGGACAATTCGAAAGCCCACCAAGGCGAAGATTTCAGTTTTAGTAGCCAAAGTTTCGGTACCCAACGGTTCTCCCGTCCATGCTAAGCGTTAGTATCCCGGGAGCACAATTGTATGTTATCATTGGGGGAACAGTGACGACGTGAGCTGTAAAAATGAAGCATACCGCGGGGAGAGTTATTGATCTATGTGGGTTCAGAATAATCCAGTTCTGCATCGTGAATTGATGTTGAACTTACGCACCAATCGATCATTCGTAATGTTGTTGGTGTTCCAATTGGTATTGGCCGCGGTTATCTATTTCGCGTGGCCGGAACAGACTCGGTTGGATCTTAGTGAGAAATCACAAGCCAACCGTGAACTTGTTGACTTTTTCTTCTTGGGTCAATTTGTGATCGCTTCTTTGTTAGCACCCAGTTTCGCTGCCGGGACGATCAGTGGCGAAAAAGAACGCGTCACTTATGAAATGCTCTTGGCCAGTCCCTTGCCGCCCTTTGCCATCGTGTGGGGTAAGCTTTGGGCATCGGTCACTCACTTGATCTTGATGATGATCGCGTCTTTGCCAATTGTGATGCTGTGTCTTCCGCTGGGTGGTGTGTCTCCGCTGGAAGTGTTGGGTGGCTACTTTGGGATGACCGTTTGTGTTGTCGTGTTTGCGGTGGTCAGCATGTTTTGCAGCAGTATTTTTTCCCGCACCAACTCTGCTTTGGTGACCAGCTACATTCTGATCTTGCCGATGTTGTTGATCGCGGCTGGGTTGTGGTTTGGTTTGCGAAATCAATCCGCGTTCCGTTTACAGTTGATTCTGACGTTGTTGCCTGCGCTGGCGTTGCCCACGTGTGTCTATTTGATTTACTTCATGGCCGATCGCATGTTGTACCCGCCTGATATCGGCAGCGAAGGCCGCGAGGTGGTAGACCAAGATGTCGAAAAGCAAGAGGTCAGGGGACTGTATATTGACCGTGACGCCTGGCCCGATCGCTGGTTCGCACCGGCCAAACGTGACACGTTGATGAATGACGGCGATAATCCGATTTATGATAAGGAAATGCGTTCAGAGATTTTTAGCCAGGGCACCTTGATGATGCGAGTTCTAATTCAAGTTGGCTTTGTGCTGAGTGTGGTTTTGATGCCGACATTGTACTTCGCTACTTTGTACGCATTTGTTTTTCCTTGCTACATTGTGCTGTTCAATATTTTACTGGGCCCCGTATTTTCAGCAGGTTCGATTACCAGCGAACGCGAGCGACAGACGTTAGATCTTTTGTTGACCACCACGATCAGTCCCTGGAGTATCGTGTTTGGAAAATTGGTGGCCAGCCTTAGAGTGTCCACCGTGCTGACGCTTTTGATGGCATGGCCTCTGCTATTGGGCGTGCTGCTGAATTTCACTAATATTTACTGGAATGTCTTGCCCACGATTTTTGGCTTTGTGGTGCTGATTTTGATGACGTGCCTTTCCACAACGGTAATTGGAATGTTTTGCTCGTCGTTGGTGCGGAAGACGACTCACAGTATGATGTTGACCTACTCAATTGTCATCCTGCTGTATTTTTTCCCTCCGGCATTAGAGTTTTTTATCCGGTATTTTCTTAGTGACCAATCCGCATTGGACTGGGCCAATATTGTTTCGGTATTGTCGCCATTTTCTGCTGCGTCCAGATTGCCCGCCTACAATAATTTCGACTCGAATCTTGCCATTCCCTTCCAGGGTGCTATCACGCCGGGGAGTTATGGAATTGGCAACTATGTTCACTTTTTGTCCTACCTGGGTGTCACTACTGCTTTGATTCTGTCGATGCTGGGCATTCTGGTTTACCGCTTCAATCGCCGTTGGCAAGTTAGCTTGGGTGAGGGTTCTTAGTGGTAGGATCATGGGGCCTGTTTGCTGATTTTTGGTGAGCTAGTTTTTGGCGAACTGAGGTATGGTCCAATTCGGGGTGGGTAGATTTTGGGTGAGTCGAATTAGGCTCGCTGAATTGGCTTGAACGAAGTTTGCTGCTTGCGTTTGGCCGCTTGAACCGTGTTAAGTTGATTATGAATTGGGGGCTTCCGTTTGGTTGGCAGGCAGCCCAATTGGTGGCGGTTTCGACCAAGACAAACGTCCATCCTAAGGAGGATTGAATAATGAGTGTGTCAGGTGGTTTGCAGTGGGGTGCTTTGCCCTTAAGTTGCGTCTTAGTGTCAATTTTTCTGACGTCGATTTCTGCGCAGGCGATTTCTGCGCAGGTGGGTTCTGCGCAGGCGGTTGCCGCAGCACAACCAGGGTTGGTTGGTTTGGAGACCACTTCCCGTTCTGTCGACACGTCTGATTTGGTCGAAGCCAGGACCGGAAGCCTAGCGACGGTCAGCGGAGGTGACGCTGCAGTTGTTTTGACAACCGCTCGTTCAGACGGTGCTGGGGATGCGATCTCCCTACCCGCCGCTGTTTCAAGTCCCAACATTGTATTGATTTTTACGGATGATCAAGGTTACGGTGATGTGGGTTGTTACGGGGCCAAGGGGTTCCAAACTCCTAGCCTAGATTTGCTAGCCAAACAAGGCCGTAAATTCACTGATTTCTATGTTGCGCAAGCGGTTTGTGGTGCTTCTCGTGCGGCCTTGCTTACGGGTTGTTATCCCAATCGAATTGGGTTGTTTGGGGCGCCTGGCCCCAACGCAACGCATGGCATTTCCGCGTCGGAAATGACGTTGGCCGAATTGGTGAAACAGAAACAGTATGCGACGGCGATTGTGGGTAAGTGGCACCTGGGACATCGCTTACCATTCCTGCCCTTGCAACATGGATTCGATCAGTATTATGGGCTGCCCTATTCCAATGATATGTGGCCGCATCACCCAGAGAAGGTGAAGTTCCCTCCGCTGCCACTGATTCGCAACAATCAAATTATCGACTCGGATGTCGACGGCGATGATCAAACACATTTGATTGAAGATTACACAAAAGAGGCGTGCGATTTTATTCGCAAACGCAAAGACGCGCCTTTCTTTCTGTACCTGGCCCATAGTTTGCCTCATGTGCCTTTGTATGGAAACAAACGATTCGCCGGTTCCAGTGAACAAGGCCGCTATGGCGATATTATTCAAGAGATTGACTGGAGTGTTGGAGAGGTTTTGAAGTGTTTGGATGAAGTGCAGGTCGCTGACAATACGTTGGTGATCTTCACAACGGATAACGGACCGTGGCTTTCGTACGGCAACCATGCGGGCAGCACCGGTGGACTGCGCGAAGGCAAGGGAACCGCGTTTGAAGGAGGTGTTCGAGTGCCATGCCTTATGCGTTGGCCAGGCAAAATTCCAGCAGGTTCTGTGTGTCGCCAGCCGTGTGCGACCATCGATGTCGTCCCAACCATTGCCAAGTTGATTGGCGGGCAACTGCCAGATCACAAGATCGACGGATTGGATATTTCGCCGTTATTGTTCCATGACGACGTTCAATCGCCGCATGAATTTTTGTACTACTATTACGGTACCGATCTTTGTGGCATTCGGAGTGGTGATTGGAAGCTGGTTTTCCCCCACCGTTTTCGTTCACTGACCGGTGCCCCAGGGAATGACGGTTCGCCAGCGGGTTACTCGCAGCAAACGTGCAAAATGGGGCTGTACCACCTACGCAACGATCCGGCCGAGTCCATCGATCTACAAGACCAACACCCTGAAATCGTGGCAAGGTTAGAACGCTATGCCCAGGTGGCGCGGACTCAGATGGGCGATAGTTTAAATAAGGCCAAAGGTAATCAACTACGCCCGCGAGGTGTTTGGCAAGATCCCAATGCCGCAAAGTAATCGCACGTAACGTGTCCCACGAAAAATGTCCCACGAAAAGTGCCCCAAGTGAAGCGTCGCTTGAAGACGGGTCGGTGTCGCCAGATGGTACGCGACACCGCCCGATTTTCACGGGAATCCCTAACCTTGCGGCGTCCTACTTGTCTGGCACCTGGCTTATCTTGACGCGCCTGGCTTATCTTGCAGCGATTGGTTTATCTGGCAGCGACTTCAAAGTGTTCGGCGAATGCGTTTCGGTACGCCAATTCGTTCGGTGGAAATATTTTGGCGAACTTCTGTGCTTCGACAGCTCCCCGTTGGAATCGAGTCTTCGGGAAAATCGGCATGTTCATTGCGGTGATCGCCTTGATGCCGGCAGCGGCCACTTGGCCCTTCAAGTCGTACAATTTACCGTGATCCCATTGAGTCAATTCAATGAATGGGATACCTTCGGCCACCGCCACCACATTGGGCGTTGCGAACGGTGAAAAACCGACAAACCCACAATGATCGGCCGGAGCAAAAGTGCGCACGTGCCCGCGACTTTGTCCGCCACTGTACGTCAGGCTATGCTTAATCTTGTCGACCCCCCAACCCTCTTGATAGAAGAACGGATTGTTCAGGACGCTGCGGATCGTCAGTTCAGAATTCTCTTCAATTGGGTAATCACGCAGGTTTTCATCGCCACCATCACCATCCAGTAAATACTTCCAATCTGGATACAGCGAGCGAATTTTCTTGCACGCCGCCAGACCCATTACAGCGGACTGCACGTCCAGCGGTTTGTAATCTTCAATCACTGTGACTGCCTCGCGAAAATCCAGATCATCGGCCGGCACGTCCAACACTTCCAACAGCATGTCCAAATCGACTTGCTTCAAGAAATCGCTGGCTTGGGCAAAATCAGTTCCGCTGCGATCCACCGACAGCGTGAATGCCTTCAACCGCGAAGGCGACTGGCCCAAGGTGCGCAGCACGTGGTAAGTGGACAGCAGAACCACTCCGCTATCGATCCCGCCACTAAACAGTACGCCAATGGGATCGTTGGCCGGAATTGCCTGAATAAACCGCTGGATCTCTTGGGTCAAGGCGCCCACATATTGCTTTCCAATTTCTTCGATGTTGGCTGGCAATGTGTCTCGATTACTTTGCAGAAATCGAGTGTAAATGGGATTAGGATCAGGGCAACCGACCAAAGAAATTTCAGTCACATAATGGGCTGGAACCATTCGAGTGTATGACGGATGAAACTGGTCCAGCAGGCCTTCCTTTTCTAGCTGGCCGCGGATTTCATCAATCCGCTCAGCCACAATCAGAACCGGCCCGTTGGCTTGTTTGGCTAGGAAGTAACGCATCGGTCGGCCAATCGATCGGGCCATGCGAACGATTCGGCCATTGCGATGGACCAACGCAAACTGCCCATCGATTTGTCGTACCTGATCCGCCTGGCCGGTTCCTACTTTTTGGATCGCTTGATCGACGGTCATATCGAAGATCAAATTCTTGTCCGGGTCCAACAGATTGATCATTCGCTCGACAGGTTGACTGGGCAAGGTAGCATCTACGTTCATTCGTATGTCTCTTTGTAAAAATTCATCATCATCAGATCAGCGGATCTCTGTTGCCGATTGATGGTGGGACTGCGTTGGCTGAGGAAGTAGACCAGTACTTATCGGTTGTGAGTCGGTTCTTAAGGGTGAGCTGGCCAGTCGCCCTAGCCCGCCCGCCAGAGAATCGTAACCAGTGCGTTGCATCCTCACACCGCCAGTTCCAAACACGCCGCAACGACTTTGGCTGCGAACCCAGGAGCAGCGTTGTGCGACCGCTTTGGCAGAGTCGTGCACAAGCAGCCAAAACCTCAGCATGTGGCCCGTTTTCCGGCGGAAATAAGCGACCGCTCGCCCAAGCCGAAAGACGAAATTGCAACTCGCTGCGGATCCCGATTTTACCTCTTTGCAGCAGTGACGTCGAGTCTGACGTTTGGTAACCATAGACGAACACTACGCCCGGACCTCCGAACAGACGTCAGGACCGCGGCTAGACGTGGCCAGCACCTTTAGCAACGTCCGGCCTCGGATTTTCTGGGATTTTGCAAAATTCTTGTTCCAAATTTGAAAACCAAACAAGATTCTGCAGGCCGGGATTAGAATAGTGCAACATTGGGCGGGTTTCTAACAGCCAAATGAAGCCTTTTTGATCATTAATTCAGGTGACCATCCGCTCACCCAAACCCGCTCACCCAAACCCGCTCACCCAAACCCTGTTGTAAAACAAACATCGGTTCCGGCCAAAATGTTTAAGTCCCTCGAGAACCAGCAATGTTCAAAAGAAACAAGCAAACGCAGTGTCAATCTTCAAAACGACGTGGGTTCACGTTAGTGGAACTGCTGGTCGTGATCGCGATCATTGGGATCTTGATGGGTTTATTGTTTCCCGCCGTTCAATCGGCTCGCGAAGCTGCACGCAACCTCCAATGCAAGAATCACTTACGGCAGATTGGATTGGCCATCATCAACGCCGAGGGCGTAAAAGGTAAATACCCCATCTCCTTCAAAGCGGTGCCAGGCGTGGATGTGCGCGGTTACTGGAGCATTCACGGCTTCTTACTGCCTTTCATGGAAGCTGGGAATGCCTACGCCAGAATCGATCCCTACTCCGACTGGCACACTCAACTGGATTCTGGCGTTCCGCAGTTAGTGGTTCCGTTTTATCAATGTCCATCGGAACCCAACAGCTTTGGTCGCCAAGATGACGGTGATGCGTATGTTGGCCCGACAAACTATGGGTTCAATATGGGGCGCTGGTTTGTTTACGATCCTAATGATCAATCTGTGGGCGAAGGACCATTTCGAGTTAGCCGATCGGCTCGGACCAGTGATGTTAGAGACGGACTTTCGAACACCTTGGCGGTTGCGGAAGTCAAGACCTACACCAGCTACATTCGCAACACCAGTACCATTCCAGCGTTGATGCCTACCACGCCCAGCGACCTTGCCGGCTTGACCGGCAATTTCAAACTGGGGCTCAGCTTGACCGAAAATAGCGGCCATTCGGTTTGGCCAGATGGGCGAGTGCATCACACGGGTTTTACCACAACATTTACGCCAAACACAAAGGTGCTCTATGAAAAAGACGGAGCGGTCTACGATATTGATGTGACCACGCAGCAGGAAGGACGCTCCAATGATGTGCCAACGTTCGCCGCAGTCACCAGCCGCAGTTGGCACTCCAGCCAAGTGAACACCGTGTTCTTGGACGGGCACACCGAATCTGTTTCCAACGATGTCGCAACAGAGATTTGGCAAGCCATGGGTTCGATCGCGGGCAAAGAAGTTATCGCTCGACCCTAAATGAAAGGGGCGACGATTGTGTTTAGAAAATCGAGTGAGTGCTGGGCGTATTGGAGCAAGTGTCCAACAGTCTTCGTCTTTTGGAAGAATCGCTAAAGCAGGCTGCCGTGCATCGGAATTGGTGTGTGGGGAAGGCGAGTGAACTAGAAATGAGTTCCTATCCGGGAATGCCGGTGAACCTCGCGGGGCGGTCAGGTCTCCATCAGGCATCAGCCCCAAGCCACGCAAGAGGCGGATATGCCCAGCTGGAAATTTGCTCAACTTGCCAACTTGCCAACTTGCCGGCGACATCCGGCGGTTTGTTAGGCAGATTGTGGGGTTTGGCAATTGCTTAAGGATCGTTAAAATTCTGACAGTAATGCGAGGCTGACAGCAGATTCGTTGCTTGAATGGAGTGCCGAATGTACGAATCCGTGGTAAACCGTCGGTGCAGTACGTGCCCAGCCCAGGCAACCACAGCAATTGCCCAATCCCAAGCATTGGAAAGGTCGATGCGTGGACAGGATCATTGCTAGACTTGATCATTACTGGACGGGATTGGGGTAGTGGACCTCGATTGATCCCAGAAGTAGCCAAATTGGCAGGGAAAAGTCACGAAAAAAAGTCCGTAAAAGGTTGTTTGCTGTAGAAACCTGTGAAATTTTGCCGATGTGGTTGCGATACTAAGCAACCGGACTTGACGTATCCTAGAATATTGTTAATTTTGTTGCTCGCTTCGAAGGCAACTTTGAAACGCATTCCCCTGTAGCTCAGTTGGTAGAGCAACGGACTGTTAATCCGTGTGTCCCTGGTTCGAGCCCAGGCGGGGGAGCTTTTTTGTGGATGATGGCAGAAATGACTCCACAGAGGTGTACGGTAAGCGTTGGTGTACGCTCCGTGTCGTAAAGCACGATCCCGGGCGTTTGTCGTTTCCTGGGATTGGCAATTCCACACACCTGGCCCTGTTTGGCCCGTCTACGCTGCTTTTTCTCGATTTCGGCACTGGGTTCCCAACGTCACCCGCTTGCCACAGACGTCGCTCTGACGACTTCTCTGTTCGAACCCAAAAATCGAGGTTCCGATCCGAACTCTAGGTTTTCGATCGCCACTCTCCAAAAACCTCTCGATTCTCTCCCACCCTTATTGCCCAAATTAACAAACCGTTGCATCTCGGGCCCCTCAAAAAAATTCGAACAGAGTCACCGAGAGAATCACTGGCATCGGTAGGCAGCCGCGCAATAGGATTCACTCCTACACGCATGTCCGGTATCCTGAATCACTCGTATTTCGAACCAACCGAGCAAGTGACGTTGGCTAGTTTGGTCAACATCTCAATCGCAGACTTGGCGAATGCGAACTCCACCGTTTGCGAAAGTGAGTCTTCGTACCAGAGCGGACGCAATGTTTGGTTACGCCTGGATATCGTTGCCGCTTACAACTACACCTGCGCATTGACTGGCTACCGAGTTACGAGCAATGATGGCGCATCGATCATTGACGCGGTGCAAATCCACCAGTTCTCGGAGTCTCGCAACGACGATCCCAAGAACGGCATTGCACTCTGCAAGAATGCTCACTGGATGTTCGATCAGGGCCTTTGGTCGCTGGATGATGATTATCGGGTCATCGTCGCTCATTCTACCTTCGACGAAGACACTCGTGACCAGAAGTCGATGCGAGACTTCCATGGCTTGCGAATCGCTCTACCATCAAACGCAAAGCTGTGGCCTGATTCACAGCATATCGCCTGGCACCGTGAATGCAAATTCTGTGCTTGAGCACTGCACAAGATCCGATTTCTAAACGGCGATCTGGCGGGCCATGGTCCGTAGAAGGCGAGTTGGAACGTGATGCTGTAGCTTCCAGGTGATGCTTATTGGTCGGCTGCCGGTATGGCTGACGTAGGTGCACGGACCGAGGAAGTGATACGGTGCGGATAAGCCGGATGGCAGGCTCTTGGTCTCGCGTACAAACAGCAATGGAGTGTAGCCCATCTCACTGTGGCGAATGTACCTTTGGCCTGTCGGCGATTGCTCGGACGTATTGCTCTGCGATTGCCAATGAAACAAATCTTGTGAGACTAGATAGTCCTCGTACATGGTTGTGGGCGAGTACTCGTCTTCGGACTTTTGTAGGGTCACAAAGAACACGTCGAGCTTGCGATCCTTCAGGTGCAGGACGCCTTCACGATGGCTCAGCCGATTGTTGAAGCTCCAGTGGCCCAGCGCAACCAGGATCTCGTCACGCGTGTAAGCTGCATGGATCGCCAATGGATTATAGGCAGGCGAAGTGGGAGATGCGATCAAAGGCGAGTTCTTCAGTCGATAATCCAATACATCGATGAGGTCATTGATCGCAGAGGGATTGTTCCGCATTCGTTGGTCAGCAACTGCTAACGACATTTCTGACTGTTGCGTTCCCCAAAGCGTGGTGTGCAGCATTTCAACCAACGCCGGGGTCGTACTTGAGTCCATTGGATCCGTAGATGAAAGGTACTTCTTTAACTCACCAATCCGCTGCGGGCAATTGATGTGGCTCAGTCGACAGAGGCCTTTGGCGAGTTGTTGCTCGTCGGGCGCATCCACTTGCTGGCCAATTCCGGCATCGGCCAACAATCGCGACCAAAGACCTCGCTTCAGCAATTCGTCCAACGTCGTGTCAAAGTAGTCGATGGCGTCTTCGATCGTAGGCGTTCGGCCAAGGTATTGCTTCAAATCTCGCAACGACGCCAGCAACCGCGGGCGCACCAAACGAATCGATTCGCGTACGTTATCGAGAACTCGTAGCTGAGCAACACGTTCGAGCTTGATCACACAACCACTTGGCAAGTGCGGAAACTCGGCTTCGATTTCGTCGTCGAGCTTGGCGGTCGGCTTGCTGCTGAGGGCCCGGAACCGGCTGGCGAAACGGAACTCTTTGCGTTGAGCACCAATGAAGTCGAGTACCGTCAGACAATCTTTATCAGGATGCAACCGTAGACCACGGCCAAGTTGCTGAAGGAACACTGTTAGGCTTTCCGTGGGCCGCAGAAACAACACTGTATCAACTTCGGGAATGTCGACACCTTCGTTGTAGAGATCAACCACAAAAATAAAGTTCACAGAACGGTCCCGCAGTTTCTGCTGAGCTGAGTTCCGTTGCTCGTCATTCGATTGAGCCGACAGTGCAATTGACGAAACACCGTTGTCATTGAAGAACCTTGCCATGAACTGGGCGTGGGCAACGCTGACACAAAACGCCAAGCCGCGAACGTCGGCAAGGTTTAAGACGGTGTCGTAGACCTTTTCAAGGACTAGCTTGGCTCGGATATCGTTACCCGTGTATAGCCGATCCAAGTCGTCGAATCGATAACCACCACGCTGCCAAGCGAGTCCATCGAGATCGACCGAATCAGCGACACCGAAGTATTGGAACGGGCAGAGCAGTCGACGGTTGATCGCATCCGGAAGTCGAATTTCAGCGCTGGCTCGCCCACCAAACCAACTCAGCACATCAAGTTGATCCGATCGTTCAGGCGTCGCCGTCAAACCCAGCAAGATCGTTGGTTGAACGTGACCCAGTAGTGCTTGATAGCTCGGCGCGGCCGCATGATGAAACTCGTCTACCACGATGTACTCGAATCGATCGGCCGCTTCATTGATCAGATTGCGAGAGTTGTAGCTTTGGATCGAGCAGAACAAGTGGTCGCGCTGCCCAGGATCGTTGCCATCGACGAGTAGATCACCAAAGTTCTGGTCCCTTAAGACGCAACGAAACGACGTCAACGCTTGATTGAGAATCTCCTTGCGGTGGGCGATAAACAGAAGCCGAGGCTTGCGTGCGAGTTGCTGAGTCACTCTTGCGTAATCGAACGCGGCGATCATCGTCTTGCCCGTTCCTGTTGCCGCAACCACCAGATGTCGATGCTTGTCTTGGACTTGGCGTTCCGCAGCGATGATGTCGAGAATCTCTTCTTGGAACGGGAACGGACGCAAATCGAAATTGATCGTCGATCCTGAATCCGACGCAACATGGCGTTCCCTCTGGATTGCCTGACGTAGTCTATCGACAGCATGCTCGTCGAACGCCTGGAACTCGTCATCTTGCCAATACGTCTCGAACGTTCCTGTGACCTTGTCCCAGAGATACGGTAACTCGTACTGGCTGATTTTGGTTGTCCACTCGAGTCCCTCAGATAGAGCGGCATTCGACAAGTTCGCCGAGCCAACGTAGGCGCTACTGAAGCCAGTGTTCCGGTGAAATAGATATGCCTTCGCATGCAACCGCGTTCGCTTGGTGTCATAACTGACGCGAACTTCAGTCTTCGGCAATTCTCGCAGCACTTCGACAGCCTTAGGATCGGTCGCCCCCATGTAGCTCGTCGTAATTACGCGAATCACTGGTCCGTCGCCGTCGGATTGTTCGACCATTTCACGAAGATTGTCCAGCAAGACGCGTAACCCGCTCCACTTGATGAACGAGCAGAGGATATCCACACGATCGCATGTTGCGATTTCTTTGCGAAGTTGGCTGCCAAGGCTGGCATCTAACCGCGTCCCGGTGAATAGTGACGAACGCGACAACGGGCTGTCAGGACGATCTTTAGATGGAACGTTCGCTGAACGATGGATCGCCAGTAGTCGCTGCAACGGTGTGGCGATACTGAATCCCACAGACTCTTGATCGCCCAGGACTACCGCGAGCGTCCCAATGATTCGTTCAACCAATTGCCGCTGCTTATCAGCCGCATCCGAGCCTCGATGCAACGCCAAGCTTGAAGCAATCAGTCGTTCCAAATACTGAGCAAGAACTGAATGCGACTCCTCCGAATCCACCGGTGCGAGTGCCACCAATCGTGGATCCCCCAGTTGAGCAATCTCCGCTTCGATCGCCTTCGTCAGCAAATGATCGTATAGCCCCGGTTCCATAATGGCTTTCTCCTTCTTTCTCAAGTTTCACGCTTGGGGATCATTCTACCGATCCCAGCTGGCTGCCGGACTCGGCTCATCGATACCACGTCGGCGGCACCAAGAATTTTGCGCCTGATGGATGAACAACGACTGTTGATGCTTGCTTCGAAATCCAAGTGTTAAACACCAAGCCGATTTCTGGTGCTTGCTCGACCGTTTTCCGATTCATTCCAAGATTGGTCGTCAAATGTGTTCGAACGCGGTTGCCATCGAAGCGACGGTCGAATTCATCGAGCGCGCAATAAGTCTACATGTTCAACAAACCGGATACGGAAGCGGTACCGATTGGGCTCGATCGAACGGGAATCGCGTAGGCTCGGTACTTCGATGGGGCAAAGAGCTTTGATACGGGATTGAACACAAAGTATGTGAAGGTTCGGCGTTTCCACTTCTCTGCTCCGTCCGGCTGGCTGACATCCGAATTCCAGTGGTGTAAGTTGCGAATGACGTCGAACAACTGCGATACGAAGTGGATTCGACGTCCGCCAACGTCGACATCCGCCATCGTCGACATCCGCCATCGTCGATAACTGGCTGGACGATCTGGAAAACACGGTTCATCTCTCGTGGAACGTCTAAGGCACTCGAGCGAAGAGTCTCGAGCGACGAATGGTTCAGCCGCTTGATTTCCTCCGGGCCAGTATAAGGCAACAAGACGGTTTGAAAAGCAGAAATGCCAACCTGGCGAAGCAAGTGCACGCTGTTTGATGCCAAGTTCCTTCGACCGCGTGCGACGTGAGAGCTCACCATCGACACAAACGTGTCGGACGTCTGGAATGGCTTGAACCGAGGAGAAGTCGCAAACTTAGCGTGATTCGCGACCGGATCGGCACGACTGATCTCGAACTTAATCCAAATCCGAGGCGACGCGTCCTCTATTTCGAGGCAAACGTCTGCGCGAGGGCTGTAGCCAAGCAAATGCCCGAAATCGGACGAAAGCAACCGTTACTCGCGCCGGCAACCCCAGCGGAGAGGACACTGGGCGGCAAATGCTTCCTGTAAAGAGTTTGCTAAAAAGCCCATTAACGCCGCTCCAATTCGCCCAGTCGAAATAACGAAACGCTGGCTGCTGCCCACAATTGACCGTGTTGCTTTATCCCCGAATCTAAGATTCCCGGGAACTAACAATTCGGTTCTGATCCAACCGTTTCAAGTCGGATGCCTTGGACAGACTCAAGTGCCTCTGGGTGGTTTTCACCACGCATCGGGTAAGACCGGTAACCGTGGGCTAACGCCCTGCGGCTGATGTGGTGGTTCTAGCTTGGTAAGTAACTTCAACAGGTCACTTTGCCTAAACAGGCGATAACCGTTGGCCGGATTTCGACGCATGGGAATTTTTCCGGCTTCCGCCCATTTGCGAAGCGTGTTTTGTGACACACCCAGAATGTCGGCTGCTTCAGCGGTCTTCACATATTCAGTCAATTTCGTCATCGCGTCTTCGCTCTCTGGCTGTTCGCTGGCGCTTTGCAATGATAAAGTCCATAAAACCCTGCACCCCACTGATAGGCCAAAGCAAATGACGACTGCCACTGCCAAGACGATTCAAATTTATCTGCCGACCGGTGAACCGCGAGGCATTCGTATCGCTGAAATTACGACACGTATCGTTCAAGCGGTATTGCTCCCGCGTAGTGATCTAGCACAGGGCAAGCTACGCAAGGAACTAAACCTGCCGGGTATCTACCTCTTGTTCGGCGAGGGCGAGGACGAAGTGAAACCGATCGTTTACATCGGCCAGACCGAAGACGCTCGGAAGCGTTTTGATAGCCACAATAGAACGAAGACGTTTTGGAAAACGGCGATCTTCTGTGTTTCCAAAACACAAAACTTCACGCAGGCCCACATTCGATACTTGGAATGGTATTGCTTGCGGCGAGCGAAAGAGGTGGCACGCTACACGCTCGACAACGGCCAGGTGCCAGAGAACTCAACTTACGTTCCCGAGCCGATGGAAGCGGAACTACTGGACGTCTTTGAAACGATCAGCACTTTAGTTTCGACGCTTGGATACCCAGTCTTTGAACCGCTTGCTCGCAGTGCTAGTTATGGTCCGCGTTTCTTTTGTCGTTCGCGCGGAAGCGATGCGACCGGTGAGTTGGTCGAAGATGGCTTCGTAGTTTTTCAAGGAAGTAAATCCCGAATGGATCCCACACCTTCGATGCCTGAATCAATCGGTAACCGACGCAAGAGCATGCTGGAAGCTGGAATCATCGAGGAGATAGACGGCGTTTACGTTTTCCAACAAGACTATCTTTTTCCGTCGCCGAGCAATGCCGCGGCGACCGTACTCGGTGCATCCGCAAACGGATGGAACGAATGGAAAGACAAAAACGGAGCGACGCTAAGCGAAGTCCATCGCGTTACGGATGATGCGAGCGATAGCGATGACGACCAATAGCGAACTGGCCTAACGACGCCGCGTTCGCTGAACCAACCGATCCATCTACCCAGCAAGCCAACACGCCCGCGAAGTCGCCTTTGTGCGGCCTTGTCGCGGGCGTTTCTATTGGTCGCCCGAGCACGTTTGCCTAACGTTTTCGCCGCGCCAAACAATTCGCGGAATAACTCCGGAACAGCGCTGGATGTGTTTTTGAGACAGAGGTAACTGTGTGGTCCCGCCCGCCACGGTGGCGAACGCGAACGTTTGTTGTTTCCTGGGCTGTGATTCCCAAGCTTCTAGCACTGCTAACCCCGTTTACTCGACTTTCTTTCAATTGTCGGAATTTCCTGAATCGGGATTCCCTGAATCGTTGTTGTCTAATTTAGCCAGGGGTGTCTTCTTTTCGGTGATGACTTCGCACTGCTTCACCATCTGGGCGTTCAAAGCTATGTACGATGACCACTCTTGAGGCAAGTCGTCTTCGTGGAAAATTGCATCGACTGGGCATTCCGGGACACAGGCTTCGCAGTCAATACACTCATCGGGATGGATGTAGAGCATCTGCTCGCCCTGGTAGAAACATTCCACGGGACAGACCACAACGCAATCGGTGTATTTGCAGTCCGAACAAGGTTGGGCAACGACGTGAGTCATTCTAGATCTCCCATTAAGGTTGCTTGACAATATCTCTTTTTGGGCTCATTAGTCGTTTTGGCGTTAGCCACGGTTTTCACCTTCAACCGGGGCTAACGCCCAAACGGCTAATGTTGTAATGTTGATCTCCAGCAGGCTGCCTACACGTCCGGCAACCCGTGACTGGCCAGCAAGATTGATTCAAGATGACGTAGGACTGCGGGGACTTTGACAGCCAAGACGACATCGTTTGCGAAGGCAAAGATCAACATTTTTTTGGCAAGCTCAAGCGGTACGCCTCGAGAACGCAGATAGTAAAGTGCCTTTTCATCCAGTTCGCCGATCGTAGCGCCGTGCGTACAGCGGACATCATCGGCGTAAATTTCCAGCTGTGGCTTGGTGTTGACCACGGCATCATCGGACAACAGAAGTGCTTGATTGCTTTGCTTTGCGTCCGTTTTCTGAGCGTCTTGATGAACGAAAATTTTGCCGTTAAAAACGCCTCGGGCTTCGTTATCCAAAATGCCTTTGTACAATTCATAACTGTTGCAGTTCGGCTTGGCATGATCGATCCGCGTGCGACAATCCATCAACTGTTTGCCAGTTGGCATGTAAAGTCCGTTAAGCGTGGTTTCGATTCGTTCGCCATCAAGCAGGCAATTCAATTCGTTCCGCGCTAAAGAAGATCCGAATGAAAAATAGTGCGAGCGGAAATTACTTTCAGCTTGCTGGGTCACGTGAGTCGCTGCCAGGTGAATCGCTTCAAGTTGCTCATGCTGGAGTTTGTGGTGATCAAGTTCCGCGTTTGTATCGACTTCAATTTGAGTAATCGCGTTGGTGAAGTAAGCGTCTCCAGCACCAAAGTAACTTTCGATGACTGCCGCCTTGCTGTTCTTGCCAACACGGATGAGTATCCGAGGATGGGACACGCCACGGCCTTCGCCGACCGATAGAAAGACCAAATGAATCGGTCGATCTAAAATTATCGAATCGGCGATTGCAATGTTCGCACCGTCATCCAGGAAGGCCGTATTGAGGGCGGCAAACGGAGAGTCGGCGATGCTCAGGTTGTCGCAGAGAATCCCTTTGACTTCATCCGGGCAACTACGAATGCTACCCGCTAAGTTTTCGATAACCACTCCCGTAGGCAAGTCGGTAACGGTTGACTTTTCCGCAGCAAAGCGACCGTTGATGAAGACCATGCGATAGGCTTCACCGTCCAGCGAGGCTCGTTGCAGGAGTGCTTCGACTTGCTGGTTATCCGAGCCTACCAAAGGCAACAGGCTATAGGTCCGATTGGTCAGCCCCGCCAGGTTGGTGAACCGCCAATCTTCCATTCGTCGAGTGGGGATCCCAAGCCGTGTGAACGCCTCCAGTCCCTTCTGCCGCAGCAGGCTAAGCCATGATGGCGCGGTAGCCTCTTGCTTGAGGAACAGTTCGTGCTGATCTTGATAAGTTTCGATTTCAGTAGCGGTCGTCATTCGTTTCTTCCGATGGGGTTGATCGCGGTCAATTCATGAAGAGGGTTGCCATAGAGGACAGGCTTCCAGCCTGTGGATAGCTTGGCTTGATAGGCTGGAAGCCTATTCTACGCGATCACGAAACTGCCAACTCTTTCAGGTCACCGTAGCCTTTGGCTTCCAATTCTAACGCGAGTGACTTGTCGCCCGAACGCACGATTTTTCCGCCTGCCAGTACGTGGACTTTGTCCGGCACAATGTAGTCAAGCAGTCGCTGATAGTGCGTCACAACGATCGTTGATCGCTCGGGACTTCGCAACGCGTTGACCCCATCGGCAACAATTTTTAGGGCGTCAATGTCCAAGCCGGAATCCGTTTCGTCCAGTACCGCGAGTTTGGGTTGCAACATCGCCATCTGCAAGATTTCATTCCGCTTCTTTTCGCCACCCGAGAATCCTTCGTTGACCGACCGCTCCATCATGCTCTTGTCCATCCCCAGTCGCTCGAGATTCTCTTTCAGTTTGGCAACAAATTCACTACGGCTCCATATTGCCTCGCCGTGATACTTGCGAATTGAATTCATCGCCGCTTTGAGGAAGTATTTATTGCTAACGCCCGCGATTTCGACAGGATACTGGTAAGCCATGAAGACCCCTTCGGCCGCCCGCTCTTCAATGTCCAAATCCAGTAAATTTTTTCCGTTGTAAATGATCTCGCCTTCGGTGACTTCGTAGTCTTCGTGACCGGCGATCACGTGCGCCAACGTACTTTTTCCGGATCCATTGGGCCCCATGATCGCGTGCACTTCACCGGCAGCAACATGCAAGTTAATGCCTTTAAGGATTTCGGTGTCTTCGCATCGGGCGTGGAGATTTTTGATTTCAAGCATGATTATTTCTTAGGAAAGGGTTGGTTAGGAAATACAGCCCAAGATCTTCCCTGGGCATATATGAGCAAGGTCTGTGCGTGGAAACTTATCCCACACTCCCTTCCAGGCTAACGCTAAGTAGTGCCCGCGCTTCGACCGCGAATTCTAGTGGCAACACGTCATAAACTTCTTTGCAAAAACCGTTGACAATCATGTTAACTGCGTCTTCGCTTGAAAGTCCACGTTGACGAAGGTAGTAGATTTGGTCCTCGCCCACCTTCGATGTCGACGCTTCGTGTTCTACCTTTGCGGTCGTGTTGCGAACTTCGATATAGGGAAACGTATGAGCCCCACAACGATCACCAATCAGAAGCGAATCACACTGAGAGAAATTCCGCGCGTCCGTCGCACCCTTCATCATCTTCACTTCGCCGCGATAACTGTTCTGACCAACTCCCGCGGAGATACCCTTGGAGATGATCGTGCTCTTGGTATTCTTGCCGATGTGAATCATCTTCGTGCCCGTATCGGCTTGTTGATGATTGGCGGTGACTGCCACCGAATAGAATTCGCCGACCGAGTTATCTCCTTGCAAGATCACACTGGGATACTTCCAGGTAATGGCCGAGCCGGTTTCGACTTGTGTCCAAGAGATTTTTGAATTGTCGCCACGGCAAACGCCCCGCTTGGTGACGAAGTTGTAGATGCCGCCTATGCCCTCGGCGTTTCCAGGATACCAGTTTTGAACAGTCGAGTATTTGATCTGTGCATCATCCAACGCAATCAACTCAACGACCGCTGCGTGCAGTTGATTTTCGTCACGCTTGGGCGCTGTGCATCCTTCCAAGTAGCTTACGTAGGCGCCTTCTTCGGCAATAATCAGCGTCCGCTCGAACTGACCCGTGTTTTGAGCGTTGATCCGGAAGTAAGTGGACAGTTCCATCGGGCACCGCACGCCCTTGGGGATGAAGCAGAATGATCCGTCACTGAACACTGCGGAATTCAGCGCCGCGAAAAAGTTATCGGAGTACGGAATGACCGAGCCGAGATACTTTTTGACGAGTTCGGGGTGGTCGTGGACCGCTTCGGAAAAGGGGCGGAAGATCACACCGTGCTTTTCCAATGTCTCGCGATAGGTCGTCGCAATGGAAACGCTGTCGAAAACCGCATCGACGGCGACAGTGACGTTCGACAGAACCTTCTGTTCGTCTAGCGAGATGCCTAGCTTCTTGTACGTTGCCAATAGTTCGGGGTCGACTTCGTCCAGACTGTTTAGCTTCGGCCTTTGTTTTGGCGCGGAGTAATAAATGGACGCTTGGTAGTCAATCGGCGGGAACTTGACGTTTTGCCAATTGGGTTCTTCCAAGGTAAGCCAGTGGCGGTAGGCTTTCAAACGCCATTCCAGCAACCACTCGGGTTCGTTCTTTTTGCTGGAGATCAGACGCACGACGTCTTCACTTAGCCCCGGCGCTATCGATTCAGCCTCGATTTCGGTGACGAAGCCATGTTCGTATTCGCGTTTGGCGAATTCTTCGAGCATTGCAGTTTCAGATGTCATATGCGAATCTCCTAGTGATGATTGTCAGGGCGCCTACGCCGCAACTGTAGGCCAGGCTTTTAGCCTATCAGTCCATGCCGATGCCAGGCAATAAGCCTGTGACACTATGTCGTTCCAATGTTACTATCGTTCCAAAGTTACTGCTGTTTCAATAACGCTGCTGTTTCAATGACGCTTAGGCCGTGAAATAGCTTCCGCAGCTGCACGACTTCGCTGAATTGAGATTGCTGAACGTGAAACCTCTGTTTTCCAGGCCGCCGTGAAAGTCGAGTTGGATTCCATTCAAATACAACCCACTGTTCCTGTCGACTGCAACGCGAAGCCCCTGAATCTGGGTCGACACGTCTTTGTCGTCACTGACGTTCTCATCACATTGCCAAAGACTCAGCAAAAGTCGTCAAGTCGTCAAGACTTTCGGCACTTTCAGCGATCTGTGTGTCTGTGTGTATCTATGAATGAGTATTTACGGATGTGTGTATTTTCGTACGTGTGTATTTTTGTACGTGTGTGTGGCACATCCGAAACTGTTGGCCAGTTTCATTACCGGTAAACTTATCCTGCAGTAAACTTATCCTGCACAAAACTCATCGTACAAAAAACGCGTCATACAAAAAACTTGTCGTCAACAGTGCACTCGTTGCCTTCGGTGTACAACTAATATGCAATTAGCATGCCATCGCCCAATGTAAGTATCTTTTTTCGATCTAAGTCATTGATTTCAAAAGGTTTGTGGTTCTTTGATCGAGCCCGCAAGCCGCCCCACCCGATGACGAAATGACGTTATGTCGATGGGGAATGATCGGGCATTGGTTACGGATTGTAAACGATTGTGCTACGATTTAGGAGGATAAAACTTCGAAAACTAATTTTAGGCGACGCTTTGTCGAAATTTCGACGTGTGACTTTATTTCGATGGATCTTCGATGAAAAACACCCCCGAACAGTACGAGCGACTAGTTGAGCGGATGCTCGAACAGATTAATATGGGGCAAGGCTTGGACGAGATGCTCAGCTCCGTCTACGAGCAGCTTCGTGGAGTGGTGCCGTACAATCGCATTGCTGTGGCGTTGCTGGAGAAATGCGGTAGTGTGTTACGCCTGGTCTCCTGCCGCTCGGACGGGGACGTCATGCTAAAAGTCGGCTATGCCGCGCGTATCAACGGGTCGACGCTCGCGCCCTTACTACATACGGGACAACCGCGAATTCTGGACGATTTGCACAAGTATTTATCGGAGAAACCGGATTCGCCCTCGACCGTGCTGATTCATCGCGAAGGCATGAGGTCGAGCCTAACATTGCCCCTTTTGGCAGACGGTCAACCGATCGGTGTTATCTTTTTTTCAAGCCGACAACCACACACCTACACCCTGGCGCACGCTGCGCTGCTGAAGCGTTTGGCAGGTCACATTGCGATCGGCCTTGAACGAAGCCGACTGATCAGCGATCTTCAGCAGACCAATCAAAAACTAGCTGACGCGAACGCGGAAAAGGATCGGTTTCTGGACACGCTACGGCAGGAAGTCGAAAAACAGACGAAACAAATTCGGAGTTCCGAAAGTCGCTATCGGTCGTTGGTGAAGTTGGGGCAAATCGTGAACTCAAGCTTGGACCGGCGTGAGGTCTTCGAGCATGCTGCCGAACAGATCCAGCTGTTGCTTGATTGTGATCGTGTCAGTCTGATTCTCGGGTCGGACGCCGAATCACTGCAGCTTGGGTTCGCGATCGAGTTTAGCGACGGGCAGAAGAATTGGGTTGAGCTTTCGTCGCGACTTCAAGCGGACTCTGCGTTCCATTGGGTCCATCGAAATCGGCAACCGTTAGTGGCGGACCGCTTAGAAGAAACCCATACCTTCCCTGAACACAAACGTCTTCAAGAAGCCGGTTATGCCTCTGTCGTTCACTTGCCGTTGACGTCGCGTGACCAGCAAGTGGGCATGTTGGGCATCGCATCGCGATACGATGGCCGCGCCAGCCACTGGGATCTACAGCTGTTAGACGAGGTTTGCGTCCAACTATCGTCCGCCCTAGATAATGCGGCCGCGTACGGTGAGATTGAACGGCTTAAACGCGAACTTGAACAACAGAACGTTTATTTGCGGGACGAACTTCATATCGAACATGCCTCGAGCGATATCGTTGGCGAGAGCCGTTCGATGCAGCAATTGCGAATCGCGATTGAGCAAGTCGCATTGACCGATTCTACGGTGTTGATCCTAGGGGAAACCGGTACCGGGAAGGAACTGGTCGCGCGCGCGATTCACGACGCCAGTGCCCGCCGTGAAAATCTGCTGGTGAAAGTCAACTGTGCTGCCCTGGCTTCGAATCTAATTACTAGCGAACTGTTTGGCCACGAAGTGGGTGCATTCACCGGCGCGACGGAACTCCGCCGAGGTCGTTTCGAGCTTTCGCATCGCGGCAGCATTTTTCTTGATGAAATTTCAGAAGTCCCAGCCGAAACGCAAGTGATGTTGTTGCGCGTCCTGCAAGAGCGTTTGATCGAACGGGTCGGTGGTAGCGACCCGATCGAAATTGACACGCGCGTAATCGCCGCCACCAATCGAGATCTAAAAAAGTATGCCGAGGGCGGCCATTTTCGCGATGATCTCTACTACCGCTTGAACGTCTTCCCGATTCACGTTCCGCCTCTTCGCGAACGACGAGAGGATATCCCAGCGTTGTTAAATCATTTCATCGCTCGGTTCTCGATACGGATGCATAAAACAATCACTCGGATAGAACGCCAAGCGATGGACGCGCTGATGCGATACGATTGGCCGGGCAACGTCCGGGAACTCGAAAATATCGTGGAACGCTCCATGATTGTCAGTCAAAGCGATACGCTGCGAATTGATGCCACTTGGCTGGCGGGAGAGGGATCGTCAGACAATCCCTCTGGAGTGGAATCCCAGCAATCAAATCCCAGCAAACAGTCCTGGGCCCAAATCGAACGCCAAGCGATCCTCGCCGCATTGGCTCGGTGTCATGGAAAGGTCTACGGTAAAGACGGCGCAGCCGCTGAGTTGAATGTCAAACCAACGACGTTGTACGGCAAAATGCAGAAGCACATGATCAAAGGCAGCCGGCAACACAAAGCAAACTAATCGTTCACGTTCATCACTTCGCATACGCTTGCCTGCGTCCGCTTGCCTGCGTCCGCTTGCCCTCGTCCTGCGTTTCTAACGGCCCAGATTCATTCGATCGTTTCGCTGATTTTGTTGATAGTGCTTTCCAACGATTTAATCGCATTGGTTTGTTTTTAGACGCAGTGCCAGACTTCAAGTGCCGCAGAATGTCTTGTAGCAGGCCGTGAAGTCTTGCGACGCCGGTTGCGTGTAGTGTGCAAATTCCGGACGTTCATCGAAGGGATTTGCAATCACAGCCAGTAATCGCTCGAACGGCTTTAAGTCACCGTCGTTCGTTGCTGCGGCCAATGCTTCTTCCACAAGGTGGTTTCGCGGGATATAGATCGGGTTGACGCTGCGCATTTTGCTGGCTGTCGCAGATGCTGACTGCCCAGCGATCCGTCGATGCCATCGTTCAAGCCAGCCCGAGAGTCCCTTGGTGGACGGAAACAACGCTGCCAGAGATTCCGCATTGCCGTCTGACGCGTCCGCCAGTCGTCGCCACGCCAGCGTGAAGTCAACCGAATGCTCTTCCAGCAGATCCAGCCAATCCTGCATCAGCGACTTGTCACCGTCGATATCCGCCATGGAATCTTCCAATCCCAGCTTCGCTTGTGCGCCAGATAACCAGAGCTTTTCATACTGAGGAATGAAGTCTTTGATGATCGCTTCCACTTTCGGAATCGCCCGCTCGGGATCGTCTTCGTCGATCAGCGGAATCAACGTCTCGGCCAAGCGAGCCAGATTCCACTGTGCGATTTGCGGTTGATTCTTATAGGCGTAACGCCCAGAGTGGTCGATCGAGCTAAACACTGCGTCAGGGCTAAACGATTCCATGTACGCACACGGACCATAGTCAATCGTCTCGCCAGAAATCGCCATGTTGTCCGTGTTCATGACGCCGTGGATGAAGCCAACCAGCATCCACTGGGCGACTAAAGCGGCTTGCCGCTGAGCGACGGACTTTAGTAGCAAGAGATAACGGTCGTCGTCGTCGCCGAGTTGCTGATCGTGACGCTCGATCACATAGTCGGCCAGTTGCCGGACTTGATCCCAACGCTCTCGTGCTGCAAAGAACTGAAACGTTCCAACACGGATATGACTGGCGGCGACACGAGTGAGAATCGCGCCTGGCAATGCCCGTTCGCGATACACCGATTCTCCTGTGGTAACCGCGGCCAAAGCCCGGGTCGTCGGAATGCCCAACGCGTGCATCGCTTCGCCAATCAGATATTCACGCAACACAGGTCCAACTGCCGCTTTGCCATCGCCGCCACGAGAAAACGGTGTTCGGCCCGATCCCTTGAACGCAATGTCGCGGCGACGTCCGTCAGGATCGGTCACCTCACCCAACAGCAAGGCCCGTCCGTCACCTAACTGCTGAGAGAATCCGCCAAACTGATGCCCGGCGTATGCTTGCGCCAACGGGCGAGAACCCTCCAGCAGTTTCTGTCCGGAGAATATCTGTGACAATTCTTGTGAAGGCAGGCCCGCGACGTCCAGCCCAATTTCTTTGCCAAGCGATCGGTTGAATTGTAGTAATTCCGGAGTCGCAACAATCATCGGATCACACTCGACGTAGAAGCCGGGTAACTGCTCAGCGTAACTATTGCCAAGACGGAAGGGAGCGGTCGGTTCTTGCATTGCTTGTTCCTGGAAACGGCTGGGGCAGTTGGCGATTGTTAATGGTGTTCTTCAAACAAAAAGGCACCCTAATACCGTGATCCTAATACCGTGATCCTAATACCGTGATCCTAATACCGTGATCCTAATACCGTGATCCTAATACCGTGGTGCGTCGCGACTCTACCGTAGCATGCAAGTTGCCTAGTCCGCAACCATTGCCCAACTCAGGACTGGTTCAGATTGCCAGGTTGATAATTCTCCGTTCTCAGTCACTGCCGTTACCACGTCGCGCGTCAGGACGAAGAAAACCAGGGGTTTGGACCGTAGTGAACTTTAGCGGTGGCTACGCCAAACAAAGCCACCCATGGTGCGCATCGTTTGCCAGCGGAATTCTCGAAATGAACTCCGTTTCAACGAAAAAAAAAACAGCGACGAATGTCGCTCTAAAACAGAAAATCAAATGGACTGCCCTGCTGACCAATTATTATCCGAGCGGTTCTGCAACGTTTTCAAGTTCAGCGTTGGCCGTTGTTCCGATTGTTTGAATCGCGGCAAGACTGGAGATGATCAACATGTCAGAATAGAACGATTCTTGTTCATCCAATGAAGCTTTTTCGAAACCGATCCATTCCTTCAGAAAGCTGGCTGCCTTGGCCGCGTCTGACTCTTCTTCAAAATCAAATTGCTAAGTTTCACACCTGTTGTCAGTCCGCGGCAGCGTCTGCAGGGGGCAGCTTGACCATAACCGTTCCGTACATGCCGGGTCGAAGTTGGGCTTTACTGTCTTTGACTTCGGCTTCGACTCGCAGCGTTCTGGTGCGAGTGTCGAGTTCGCCGGTGGTACGTTTGATCTCGCCGATAAAAGTGGTGTCCATGACGGAATCGACTTTCAACTCCACGGTCTGAGAGTGCCGGGATAAACCGGCTTGGAGTAGAGAATGAAAGAGTCCTACGAAGAACGATCAGCCATCGGCTTCGGCCTTCCTCGGAGGGGCGTTTGTGGTGACACATTCGTCCTGAGCGTCCG